>Ga0209062_1000024_pt1 | contig 694564 bp, 625 predicted proteins | sample Coa_R2_2_FD_187158 | JGI IMG/M metagenome (GOLD analysis project Ga0209062, IMG submission 187158) | Surface soil microbial communities from Centralia Pennsylvania, which are recovering from an underground coalmine fire - Coalmine... | ecosystem: Environmental > Terrestrial > Soil >... | reverse complement strand
GCTGGATATCGAAATGCCATTGCTGGTTGTACGGCCAGCGAATTTGATCATCTTGCGCGCTCGTGCCGGTGGTCCCCTGCAGACCGCCGCCTCCGATATTCGTGTAGCCCACAATGTTGTATTGCGTCGGGCTCTGAATCAGCGGTGGCGTACCCTCGAGCGCCGAGCCGCCTTCGTTGCCGTTTAGGTGCTCGTAGAAAATTCCATAGCCGCCGCGAATCGCCCATTTCCCATTGCCCAGCGGATCGTACGCGAATCCTACCCGCGGCGCCGGGTTGAATAGATGCCCTTTCATGCAGCCCGTCGGCGTGCCCTGCGTCCCGCAGGCGACCATCCCATCGTACGGATTCCCCGAACCGGGAATCAGCGCGCCCTGCGTGCCGGTGATGTTCCCCGTTACATCAATCTTCGCTGCCTGCGCCGGATCGTACCGGCTAGGGAAGAAGTTATAAAAGTGTTTATTCAGCTCGTAATAGGTCCCGTACAAACTGATCCGTAAACCAAGATTCAGCGTCAGCTTCTGGTTCACATGCCAGTCGTCCTGTATATACGGCTCCATCACCTTGTCGCGGTAGTAATACTTCGTCTGCATGTTCGTCTGGTTGAAACTCGCGATCCGTCCCAGTAGAAAATCCGCCCATGCGTTCCCGGTCGATATCGGCGCCGAATTGCTGAAATTCAAAAATCCCTGCGTCTCCGCTCCATTGTTCTCGTTCTTCTGCGCCGCCGCGAAGTAGAAGCCGGTGAAGATGTTGTGCGCACCCAGAATTTTCGAGATCTGATCGCGATAGGTGTAGGTCGGGTTGGAATTCTTCCACGGATAGCCCGCCGCATCCGCCGTAAACCCGCCCCCGTACGGCGCGCCATTGTTGATGCTCATTCCCGGCAGCTTGCCTCCGAAGCCGTTATCGAATAAGCCTGTCATCGTCATCGAAGAGGGCCGTTGCCAGGCTCCCGTCGGATTCAAGGTGATGTGATCGGCCGTGTAGCTGAACGTAAATTCGTTCAGCAGCGTCGGCGAAAGATTATTCGTCAGGTGCGCCACCATGCTCACGCCCGGTCCTACAAAATTTGTCCCGACGGTCGGAAAACTGTCGCTGCTCCAGAGCGAAGTGGGCGTTATCGTGTTCCACGAGTCGTGGATGAAGCGGTAGAAGAAGCGCGTATTCTCCGAAAAATTCTGATCCACGCGCACCAGTTCTTCGCGCCAGTTCGTCGGCACCGTCACCGACGCGTTGTAAAACGAAGTCGCCCCGCTGCCCGTTGTCGGCGCCGGAATCATGGCCATGATCGCCTGCGCATTCGGGTCTACGGGCACTGTATTATTCGGGAAATAGTTGCCCGTCGCCGGATTCACCGGACAGTTCGGAAAAGCTGTTGCGTTCACCGCACTGCCAGGCGCCGGACACACATCCGAAAAGTTTCCTTGCCGCTCGCCCGTCGATGGCACCTGCGTGTTGAATGTGCTCGGCAGCCGCTCCTTCCGCCACTCTTCGCTCCAGAAAAAGAACGTCTTGTCTTTCGTCCGGTTGTACAGTTTCGGAATCCACACCGGCCCGCCGATCGTGTACCCGTAATCGTTCTTCTTGTACGACGGTACGTTCGGCGAGAAGAAATTGCGCGCATTGAAGTCGTCGTTGCGCACGAATTCGAAAAGGTCGCCGTGAAACTCCTTCGTCCCCGACTTCGTTACGGTCTCTACCGTCCCCGATCCGTTCCGTCCATACTGCGCCCCGTAGCTCGACGTCAGCACTTTCACTTCGGCAATCGCATCGATATTCGGATAGACATTCAGCGTGCTGTTGCTGCCGTTGTCCATGTTGTCGCCGCCGTCGATCTCCCAGTTGTTGTACTCGGTGCGGCCGCCGTTGATGCTGAACGCGACATTGCCGTACACGCCGACCGTGCCCTCGTCCTGTCCGGTTTGATTGCTCACGCCCGGCGTCAGTGTGACCAGTTGCGTGAAGTTGCGTCCGTTGAGAACGATCTGGCTGATCTCTTTGCCCGTCACGACCCCGGAGACCTCGCTCGATTCCGTCTCCACCTGTGCCACCGCGGATTCCACATTGACCGCCGTCTTTACCTGCCCGACCGTCAGTTCCACGTCCGCGCGCTGCTTCTGCGCTATTCGCAATACGATGCCTTTCGTCGCAAACGAAGCGAATCCGGGCGCAGAGATCGTCAGATCGTACGTGCCCGCTGGTAGCGCAGCTATCAGGTATTCGCCGTCTGAATTGGTCACCGTTTTTCGCTCCGTGCCCTGATTGACATCTGTGACACTGACGGCGGCGTTTGGCACAACGGCCCCGGTATTATCGCGAACCACGCCAGTGATGGAGCCGGTCTGCTGCGCGACGGCGGCCACAACCGCCATCACCAGAACCAAAAGCACACGAACACACAACCACGGAGTGCGCATAATCGTGCCCCTCATCGATTCCGTGTAGGGAATCTAGTGTTTTCTTTGCAGTGGAACGAGAATACGCCCGATGTTCAGAGCTGTCAAGCCCCAGTACACGGCAATCCGAGAAACGCGCCTTAGGCCCTTACAAATCGTCAAACGACCCCGGCTCATCCGCCGCTGCCACCGGCGCTGCCAGATCCACCACGATCGCCGCCGCCAGCACGATCAGCGACACCACGACCGCGTTCGCCCCGTAGCGCGTCTCGAGCATCGCCCCGCTCAGTCCACCCGCAAAATACGCCGCCCACAGTCCGGTCGTCAGCACCGCATGACGCGCATAGCTTTGCCTCGGCGTTACGCGCAAAATCCGCCTCCAGCGCCTTCCCCCGCGCCCCCTGGCCCGGTCGCGCACCCAGTATCCGTACGCCACCACCGCTTCGGCCCATTTCGAAAGCGTTCCCGTCACATACGTCGTATAAACGCGCAATCCCGCCACCCGCGTCACGGTTACCGTCTGAATCCCCATCGCCGCCGCCGGCAGCGCCGTGATCAGGTAAAATCCCGGGCCGTTCGCAAATCCGGGCGCGGCCGATAGCGGGTACTGCGTTGCCAGCCATAAAAACGAAGCCAACAGCGCAAACTCGGTGATCAGCGCAATCGAAAACGAGGAGTGCCAGCCGTGGCGTCGCGCCGCTGCCGTTGTCGCCGCGCTGAACAGTAGCCCCAGCACAAACGGCACCAGCGGCCAGCCATGCCGGATCGCCTCCGCTGCCTCCCCGCGCGCCAGCGCAATTCCCCAGGACACCGTATTCCCGCTCATGTGCGACGTGAACACATGAAACAGCAGCAGCCAGCCGACCGCGTCCACCACCCCCGCCGCGAAGCTCAGCGCGCAGGCAAGCCAGCCCTTGGCGTGCGGGCGAAGCGGTCGTCTCCGCTGCTCGTCGATGATTCCCCTTGCTAACCCCACCGGCCGCTAAGAGGACGCCGGCCTATTCTGTTCTGTTACGCACGCATCTAAATCGCTCAAATCGTTGCCCTTATTCAAAAAAAGGCACGCATTGAACTCAATTGGTCCCAAAACTACGGCTTTCAGTCCGCTTAAATAAAAAATGGTACAGTACTGGCTAGCAAAGCGGGTTTTGCTCGAACCATTGCTGTCGCGGAAGAATTTCGCCCGGCAGACACTTGCCCTGTGGCTGTCGGCCGGCTGCGCCCTGTGCGGCTCTGGCGCGGTTCAGCCGTCCACCACCTCCCGGAAATCCCCGCCGCCGAGCCGGGTTCAGCAATTGCTCACACAAGGTCACCAGCTCTCATCGCAAGGCCGTCTCCACGACGCCTGCCAGCTGGCCGACCAGGCGGCCACTCTCGCCGCCAAAGGCAGCGATACCCGCCTTCAGGTCAAAGCTCTCCTTTTCGTGAGCGGCTGCCGCATCCGCATCTTCGACTACCGTGCCGCCCGCGAGGCCGCCGAAAAATGCCGCGCAATCGGCATGCAGCACAACGATCCCGATGCCCAGGCCTCCGCCGGCGTCAATCTCGCCACCATATATATGGAACTCGGCGATTACCGGCTCGCCGAGCAGGAAGCCTCCCGCGCCGCCGCTCTCTTCGCCCAAAGCCCGAAATCCAACAGCGAACGCCATGTAAAAGCGCTCCTCATCTATGCCGATACCGAAGCCGAGCGCACCCGTAACCAGATCGAAGCCGAGCGCGCCGCCGGCGATTTTGCTGCCGAGCAGCGCGATCTCCGGCAGCTCGAACAGGCGTATCAACGCGGCATTGATGTGGCCCACGCCGCCCATCTCCCGCAGCTCGAAGCCAATTTGCTGGAGGAACTTGGCTACTCCCTGCTGCTGGCCCATCATCCCGAACGCGCCTCCGCTCCGCTCGCCAACGCCCGCCGCCTGGAACTGGCCATCAACGATCGCGACGCCCTCGCCACCAACGAGGAGCATCAGGCCGAACTCGAACTACAAAACGGCGACTACGCGCACGCCCTCGATCTCATCGATCGCGCCTTCGCCTCGAGCAGCCTTTCCTTCCACACCACCCCGCAGTTCTATCCCCTCCATATCCGTGGCGTGCTGCTCGAAAAGCTGAATCGTCCCGACCAGGCCTTGGCCGAGCTCCGCAAAGCCGTCAATGCAGCCGATCAGTGGCGGCAGGGCGCCCCACCCGGCGACGCTACCCGCACCCAGATGGTCGTCGTCCTGCACGACGTCTATCACGACTTCGCCCAGCTCGCCGCCGCTCTCTCGCTCGAACGCCACGATCCAGCCCTGGCGCGCGAAGGCCTGGCCGTCATGGCCAGAAACCGCGCCTCGAATCTGCGTGAGGAAATTACCGCCGCCCTGTCCCGTAAACAGGCCCTTCCGGCTCGCTATTTCGACCTCCTGCACGAGCTCCAGGCCGCCCAGGCCCGCGTCAGCCTCGGCGAAAATCGCCCCGAAGACAACCGCCGCCTCGAGCAGATCCGGCTCCAGATCCGTGACCTCGAAAACCAGTTCGGCATCGCCGCCGAATCCAATGCAGAATATTCTGAGAAAATTTCTCCTCAGAATTCACTTAAAGAAGTGCAGGGACATCTGTCCTCTGATCAGGTTCTGCTCAGCTTTTCCCTGGGCCGCGAAAGGTCGTTTGTTTGGACTGTGACCGGAGACAGCGTCAGCGTGTATCGGCTTCCCGGTGAGCCGGAAATCGCCTCGGTTGCGCGGCGATTTTCTCAGGATGTGCAGCTGGGCCACGATCCGAAAGCGGCCGGGCTGAAGCTCAGCCGCGAAATCTTCGGCGTCTTGCCCGACGAGGTCTGGCGGCGCTGCGATTGGGTGATCGCCGCCGAAGGTGTTCTGCTTGAAGGAGTTCCCTTTTCGGCGCTCGTCGATCTGTCGAGCGGCTTCAAAGTGCGGTTTTTGAGCGAATCTCACAGTATTCGGCTCATTCCTAGTGAATTATTCTTGCTTTCTGCCGATAAGATAGGAGCACGGCAGCTTTTTGTCGGTATAGGAGATCCTATTTATAACACTGCGGATTCTCGGCGCACCGCTGGCGGACCTGCCTCCGCCGCTCCCGGCCGTGCCGCCGTCTCCCTCGCTCGCCTCCCCGGCAGCGAACGCGAAATCCGTACCGCCGCGCGCGAAAGCGAAATGCCCGAAAGCCGCCTGCTCTCCGGACCCAACGCCAATCTCGCATCCCTTCGTACCGCGCTCGCTGAGAATCCCGGCATTATCCACTTCGCTGTTCATGTGGTTGCCCCCGAAGGCCCGTTTTCTCAGGCCGCTCTCGCTTTGAGTCTCACCAGCGACAACATGCCCGAGCTGCTTACCCCGGAAGCGATTGCCTCCTTCCGCGTGCCCGGCAGCCTGGTCATACTCAGCGGCTGCTCTTCGGAAACCGGCGAAGTCTTGCCCGGAGCCGGACTTATGGGCCTCAGCCGCGCCTGGCTACTGGCCGGCGCCTCCGCCGTCGTGGTTAGCTCCTGGCCCACTCCCGACGATTCCGGCCGTTTCTTTGCCTCCTTTTACGACCATCTGGCCCGTCAGTCCGGTTCCATTGGTCAACGCGCCGCGCGTGCTCTCGAAGCTGCCCAGCGCGATATGCAAAATCAGCACGACTACCGGCATTCGCCCAGCTTCTGGGCTGCCTATTCCCTTATTTCGAAGGAGTAACGACTCACGATCATGGTGGCGACTCATCAAAAAAACAGCCCGGCAGAATCCGCCGGCAGCCAGACACAAACCGAAGACGCCAAAACTTCGAAATCCACCTTTCCCTCCGTCGATTGGGCGCTCCTCGTCGAACAGATCAAGGCGGGCGAGGACACCGGTATGGAGCACCTTTATAAGCTCTTCAGCCGCGGTATCCGCTACTACCTCTGTCGCCAGCTCGGGCCCCAGGAGCTCGAGGACAAGGTCCACGATACCTTCCTGATCGTGGTGAACGCGATCAAACGCGGGGATCTGCGCGAACCCGAACGCCTCATGGGCTTTGTCCGCACCGTCGTCCGCCGTCAGGTCGCGGCCTACATTGAAGGTGCCGTCCACGCCCGCCGCGAGCAGGCCGATCTCGAAACCGGTATCGCCGTCGCCGACAAAACCCAGAATCCCGAGCAGGAAGCCATGGGCAAACAGCGCGCCGAACTCATGCGTAGCGCCCTCGCCGCCCTTTCCCAGCGTGACCGCGACATCCTCGTCCGCTTCTATCTCAAAGAACAGTCCCAGGAGCAGATCTGCCGCGAGATGGAGCTAACTGAAACCCAGTTCCGCCTGTTGAAATCCCGAGCCAAGGCCAAGTTCGGCGAAATCGGTAAGAAAAAACTGGCTAGCAGCGGAATTTTCTCGGTTTTTGTGAGAGCACAGGCCGGATGAATCCCACATATCCATTGGGAGGAGAAGAAAGCTCCCCAGCTTGTATGACCAATCCATATTTGTCACATCCGAACGAAGAGGCGCTCGAGCGCTTCCTCCTGCAACGCTCCGATGAACAGGAATTGGAAATCGTCGAGACGCATATCCTGGCATGTGACAGCTGTGTCGCGCGCCTGGAGCTGATGGAAACCCAGATCGCCGACCTGAAGCTGGCCTATGAAGCGACCGAGCGCCAACAACTGGCGGTCGCCGCTCGGGCCCCGAAGCAGTCGTTCCGCGAGAAATGGTTCACCATCCCGACTCTTTCCTGGGCCGGTGCGGCCTGCGCTGCTTTAGCCGTCGCGATAGTCGTGATACCCGCCACGGTTCGTTCCGGCAAGAATTTGCCGGCTGCCGAGTCGATCTCCGCCTGCGCCGCTTCCGATATGAGCCTGACTGCCTGTCGCGGTAAGGAAACCGCTCTCCTTCCGGCCAATCGACCACTCAACCTCACGGTTGAGACCACCGACATTGCGGCGGGTCCGGCGGATGCTCAGATCGTTGACGCCAGCGGACGCGAACTCTGGCACGGCCAGACCAACGTAGCCGATCAGCAGGCCAGGGTCAGCGTTCCCGGAATTTCCCAGTCCGGCACCTATCTGCTGCGCCTCTACGCCCCGAGCGCCGGCACCGAGCGCGAGTTACTGCGCGAGTTCCGCTTCGAAGTCAAGTAGCATCTACTTGAACTCGATCGTGCTCTCGCCTTCGTACTTGTGATAATCGCGGAAGTCGATCGCATTCTTGGAACAGATCGTACTTCCGCGCTGGCAGCTCAGGTTTTCCGCATGCACCGGTAACAGGAATTTCGCCGTTCCAAGCGGTACCGAGTCCCAGTCAACCGCCGACGCGATCGTGTCGTCCGGAAAGTCTTTCGGCACATTGTCCGCCTGCATCTCGATCCGCAGGACCTCGGCCGTAGCCTTCTTCACCCAGATACTTCCGCTATAGGCCGGGCGCAGCGTCTGCCCTCCCACCTGGATCGTCCAGTTCGAGTGCTGCAGCGGAACGTTGAAGTCGTAAATCGCCGCCGGCTCGCGGTTCACCGTAGTAGACTGCACAAACTTGAACTGGGCGTGCGTAATCGGCTGAAACAGCCCGGCCAGCACGGAAGCAAATTCGCCCGTCGAGGTGCTCCCGCCGATCTCCATCATGCTCTTGTTGGTCCGCTTCCCGCCCACCGTGATCTCGCTGTATTTCTCCTGTCCGTCCTCGTACAGCACCTTCGCCGTCACTACATCCACCGGCTGGAAACCTTCCGATTTCGACTGCTCCACGTAGCGCGTCGTATTCTGCTGGCAAAGAAAGTTCGGTAGCCCGTTGGTGAAGGTCTGCGACCACTCCCGCGCCCGGCCGATCAGCTCGTCGTAGGCATTGGCGCGCTTCGGCGCTTTCGATTCGTCCTCGATCGTGAAGTCGATGGAGTCGCTGTCCTTCTTGCTTGCCGCCTTACTTTCGCCCGTCGTCGCGGAATTCTTGGCTTCGTTCCCGCTGTTTTCGTCCTCCGAAGCCGGTTTCCCACGCCGCAGAATGGGCCGGTCCGGCGCATCGGGCGTCTTCAGAATCGTGGGCTTGGCCATATCTTCATCCGATGGAATGGCCGCCGCGACGGAGGTCTGGCCATTTGGCGGTTCTGCCAGCCAGTTCACGCTGACCGCCGTGAGAAATGATTCGTCATCCTCCGCCGCCACCACGTGCACCTTCGCCCGCTGCGTAAATTCGCCCGGCTGCAGATTGCTGCCGTTCTTCACCCATTTCGTCGCAGCATTGATGGTCATGGTAAGCGTACGCCCATCCGGCACGTCGACCACCAGCTTCTTGCCGTCATTTGAAACCACCAGCCCGTCAGCCTCAATGGTCGGCATCTGCGACTCTTTCTGCTTGTTCTTGTGCCCACGCGAGGGCAGGGAAATACCGCCCGAGCCGGGTCCCTGGCCCGGCGGATACCCGATCGGAGGTTGCTGGCCCGGGTATTGAAATGCGCTCAGGGGCCACGCCAGCGCAAGTATCAGTACAGCTCGCACGCTTTCAGGCTACTTCTTCTGACTGACGTGCGCCGGCTGCCGGCCGGTTTCAGTGTCGACGCAGCGAGCGCAGCGCCCGCCGCGCCGCCCAGTATCCACACAATCCATGCACACTCCCGCCCGGCGGGGTCGATGCCGAACACAGATACACCCCGCGCAACGGCGTCCCATACTGCCGCCAGGTTGGACGAAACAGGAACTGCTCAGGTGTGTACGCTCCCCCCACCACGTCGCCTCCGACCAGATTCTCGTCCCAATGCTGCATGTCGGCGGTGGAATGTGCGCGCCGCGCCAGCACGCATTCGCGAAATCCCGGCGCAAAGCGCTCGATCTGTTTTTCAATCTCGTCCACTGCCGAACCGGTCCAGCTATTCGGCACGTGACAATACGCCCAGGCCGTGTGCCGCCCCTCCGGTGCGCGCGTCGTATCGAACAAACTCGGCTGCGCCAGCAGTACGAAAGGCCGGTAGGGCGGCCGGTTCTGCCAGGCATCGCGTTCGGCTACCGCAATCTCCTCGATCGTTCCACCCAGATGAACGGTCAGCGCACGCCGGCACTCTCGCGCCGTCCATGGAATCGGCTCGCGCAGCGCCCAGTCCATTTTGAACACGCCCGGCGCATACCGATAGCGCGCCAGCAGCTTGCGAAATGGCGTCTTCAGCCGGTGCGCGGCCATGCTCAAAAACTGCCGCGGGGAAACGTCGCAGAGCAGCAGATCCGGCCGTCCCGCATCCTCCAGCCGCTCCACACGCGCGTTCGTGCAAATACGTCCTCCGAGCGATTCAAAATATCCGGCCAGCGCGCGCGAGATCGATTGCGAACCGCCTTCCGGCACCGGCCATCCGACTGCGTGGCCCGCACCGCCCAGCACCATCGCGAACGCAGCGCTAAGCGGCGATTCGAGTCGCAAAGCCGAATGAGCCGTGCTACCCGCCATCAAAGCCGGCGCGCGATATTGCAGAAAAGCCGAACGCGTGAGCCGGTAGCAGGAAGGCACCGCCCGCCGTCCGAAGCGCATAAGCAGCACCGGCCGTCGCGGCAGCGTCGGTGGCCGAAATACTTCATCGAATATCGCCGTCCAGTTTTCGATCACCGGCTCATACAACCGCCTGTACGCCGGACCGTCCACGCCCAGTTGTTCCGCCGTATCGCGCACGTCGCGCTCGAGTGTAACCGCGGTTCCGTCGTCGAAAGGGTGCGCCAGTGCAGCCGGTGACCAGATCCAACGCAATCCGAACTGCGCCAGTGGCAGCGATTGAAAAAATGGCGAGCTGATCGCCATCGGATGCACCGCCGAGCCGAGGTCGTGCCAAAAACCAGGCAGCGTCAGTTCTCCCGTGCGCGCCGCCCCGCCGATCTCCCCGGCGGCTTCGCGCACCTCCACATCCAGCCCGGCCTCCGCCAGCACAATCGCCGCCGATAATCCGTTCGGCCCGCTGCCCACCACCACCGCGCTGCGCTTCCCCATCGCTCAGACCTCCAGACCCACCGCCCGCATCAATGCAAGCGCGTTGCTGTGCTGAACCACGCCGGGCTTCAGCTTGTAATCGAAGCGCATCTCCGCGCCGTTCATCTGATCTTCAAAGTGAACGTTGGTAATGCCCGCGCTCACGTCCTGCTCGATCCCTGCCAGCGCCAGATCGTGCGTCGTAATCAGCCCGATCGAGCGCGCCCCGAGCAGTGCGCGTACGATGCCCGCCGCCCCAATCCGACGGTCGTGCGAATTGGTTCCGCTCAGCAGCTCATCCAGCAGAAACAAAACCGGCCGTCCCGCGTGTGTCAGATCCACAATCTGCCGGATGCGCGAGATCTCCGCAAAAAACCGCGAGCGATGATCCTGCAGCGAATCGTTCACTCGAATCGACGCGCCCACCTGCACCGGCGAAATCGCGAGTTCGTCCGCCGGAACCGGCGCTCCCGCCCAGGCCAGCACGGCATTGAGCCCAACCGCGCGTAGCAGCGTACTCTTTCCCGACATGTTCGAACCGCTCACCACCAGCATGGGCCTTTGCATGTCGAGGGCCACATCGTTCGGTACGCACTCCCGCTCGGCAATCAGTGGATGACGCAGGCCGCGCGCCCGCAACTCCGCCTCCCGCGATTCGAGCAGCTGCGGCATCGTCCAGCGCGGACGCTCGTAGCGCAACGCCGCAAACGACGAAAGGGCCTCAAACTCTGCTGCCGCTCGCAGCCACTCGCCTACACTCGCCCCCGATTCCGCCCGCCACTTCTCAAACGACATCGCCAGCTGTTCGTTCCAGAAAACCAGCGGCCGAACAATGCGCACCAGCGTGTGATCGCCCGAGTCAAGCCAGTCGAGCAATCTCCCGAGCCGTGCAATGCGATAGGATGCCGGCCTGCCCGCTGTTTCAAACGAGCCTCGCAGTTGCCCAAGCAGCGGCGAACGGAACGATTCGCTCTCGAGACGCGCCACCAGCGCCGCGAAAATACGCAGGTCGCGCCCCGTGCCTTCCACGCTTTCCAGTACACGATGCGTTCGCTCGCGAAACGAGTAGATAATCGCGAAGTCGCAGACCAGAATCACCGCCAGCGGCCACAACGGAATCGCACGCGCGAATACCGCAATCACGGCTGCAATTCCCAGCAACGCGAGCAACAGCACAAGCGGCCGCAGCCAGCCGGGAAAGCGCACAATCGGCGCCGCACCCCAGGCCGCCAGCGGTTCTACCCGCACCTCCGACGGCACATCCTCCGCCAGCAGCGCTATGTCCTCGCGCAAGTCCACGTTTGGACAAAGCTCCTCGACCGCGCTTTGCCGCCGCCGCGCCTCTTCCATCCCGGCCGGCTTCAGCAGCCAGCCCGCCAGCGTATCCTCGCCTGCCCGCGTGCGCGTTGTGGCGATCAGCTCAAAGAGTCCGCCTTTGCCGAAAACGTCAAGATCTTCCGCATACACATGCGCCGGATCGCGAAACCGTTCGCCCGCATTGCCGCGCCCGATCCATTCATCTTTCAATCGCGCCAGCGCTCGTTCGTAATACGCCGCCGCACGCGTGGCCCGTGTACGCGTCCGCAGCACACGCTGATGCCAGATCACCAGCACCGCGAATGCTGCAATCGGCGCCAGCAGCCACCACACTGCCACGCTCTGCCGCGCGAAAACAAACCATGCCAGCACCACAAACACAGCCGCAATCGCCAGCCGCAAATTGCCGATTTGATCGAATTGCTTTTGCAGAATCTCGGCCTGCGCGCGAAAGCGTGTCAGCCGTGCACGATACTCCTCGAGTGCTGCGATCTTTAACTCTCCGCCTCGCTGAGAAAACGCGGGCTCATGCATTGCACTTTCGAGCATAGCGAGACAATAGGATGAGCCCGCGCATTGTCAGCGAGGCGAAGATGCAAGCTAAGTTAATGAAGCGCTCGGGACATGCCGATCTCCCGCTGCACGGCGGCCGCGTTCCGCCCTGGCTTGCGGCGCGCATGGAAGCGCTCGGCACCGCCATTACCGAGCACGTCATCCTGGCCCACGGCACCAGCGGTTTCCTTTCCCGTCTCAGCGATCCGTTCTGGTTCCAGGCGCTCGGCTGTGTGATGGGCATGGACTGGCATTCCTCCGGAATCACCACCTCCGTCCTGTCTGCCCTCAAACGCGGTCTCAATCCGCGCGCTCACGAACTCGGCCTCTGGATCTGCGGCGGCCGCGGCAAACAATCGCGCAAAACCCCAGACGAACTTCGCACCGCCGCCGAGCGCGATGGTCTCGACCCCGCTCCACTCGTTCGCGCCAGCCGCCTCACCGCGCGCGTCGACAACAACGCCGTGGCCGACGGTTTTCAGATCTATCTCCATTCCTTTGTGCTCACAAGAACCGGCGAATGGGCCGTCGTACAGCAGGGCATGAACGAATCGAATCGCCTGGCGCGCCGCTATCACTGGCATTCGGCCAGCGTGCGCGATTTTGTCTCCGAGCCGCACACCGCCATTGTTGGCGAGCCCTCGGGCGAAATCCTGAATCTGGTCGACCAGCGCGCCCGTCCCGCGCAGGATGCGCTTCTCGCCATCAGCCGGGAGCATCCCGAAAAAACTCTGCACCATATCGAGCGTCTCGTCCTGCCCGCGCATCACGATGTTCGCCCGCGCGACGTCGATCTGAAGCGTCTTGGCGCTGTGCTGGCCGTCAGCTACGATCGCCAGCTGCGCGACTTCGCCTCTCTTCTGCTCACCGAGAACCTCGGCCCGCGTACGCTGCAAACTCTGGCGCTTGTCGCCGAAGTGGTGCACGGTGCGCCCACCCGCTTCCGTGACCCGGCGCGCTTCTCCTTCGCGCTCGGCGGTAAGGACGGCCATCCATTCCCGGTTCCGCTCAAGACCTACGATGAGTCGCTCGCCGTTCTTCGCCGCGCCCTAGATGCCGCCCGCCTCGGCCACACCGAAAAAGTCGACGCCTTCCGCCGCCTCGACAATCTGGTCCGTAAAGTTGAACAGAGCGCCCAACCCGAAGCAAACTTCGAACGCGTCATCGCGCACGAGCGAGCCATTTCGAAAGACCTCGATGGCCGCACCGTTTTCGACGACCGCAAACCCGCCCGGCCGGACCAGCTCCGCCTCTTCTCGTAGTCTTCCCGCCTGCGCTTCTAGACCACGCGTGCCAGAATCGGACCCGCAATCGCTGTAATCAGCACATACGCCGCCGCCACCAGTCCGAGCTTCGGCTCAACAGCCGCGCCCAGCCCCGCAATCACGATGGAGAACTCACCGCGCGCCGCAATCGCGGCACCCGCGCGCCAGTTCCGCGTCGCGAAATATCCCGTCAGGATCTTTGTCGCCATCGTCACCACGGCCAGCGCGAATCCCACCGGCAACACGCCCGCCAAGCTGTGCGGATCGATCTCCAACCCGAAAAAGAAGAAAAACGTCGCCGCAAACAGATCGCGCAGCGGTGAGAACAGATGATGCGAGCGTTCCGCCAGCGGCCCCGAAACCGCAATGCCCACCAGAAACGCCCCGATCGCCGTCGAAACCTGAAACTTCTCCGCCAATCCCGCCACAATCAAAACCGCTCCCAGCACGGTAAGCAGAATGATTTCGTCCGATTCGTGCGCTGCCACCCGGCTCAGCACTCCGCCAAATCGCACCGCCGCAAACAACACCGCCAGCACGACCGCCAGTGCCACCGAAACAGCCAGCGCAATCTTCTGCGCACTTCCACCCACCAGCAACGCGCCCACCAGCGGCAGGTAAACAGCCATCGCGAGATCTTCCATCACCAGCACCGCCAGCAGCGCCGGAGTCTCACGATTCGCCAGCCGCCCGAGATCTCCCAGCACCTTTGCCGCAATTCCCGACGACGAAATCCATGTCACTCCGCCCAGCAGCACGCTCGCCAGTGGTTTCCACCTGAGCAAAAAACCCGCCGCTAATCCCGGCGTGAAGTTCAGCGCAAAATCGATCGCGCCCGATACAAAGCCGCCGCGCAGATTGCGCACCAGCTCTTCGCCCGTGTACTCCAGCCCCAGCATGAAGAGCAGCAGCAATACGCCGATCTCTGATCCCGTGGCAATGAAATGTCCGCTCAGCGGCAGCGGCGCAATGCCGCCGTTGCCGAACGCCAGCCCGGCGAGCAGATAAAGTGGTATGGCCGGAAGACCGATGCGGCTCGCCAGGCGCGCCAGCACCGCCAGCCCCACAATCGCGCAGCCGAGCTCGATCAGTAACTGCGCCAGATGGGCGGCGTGCTCCGTCATTCGCGTCCGCGATTACTGGCAGGCTCTCGCGTGCATCCGTTTCATCACGGGCAACCGCTTATCGATCTCCGCCACGATGCGCGCCGCGCAATCTTCAACCGACTCGGTGTCCGTGCGGCACTCAACATCTGGCGCCAGCGGCGGCTCATACGGATCGTCTATTCCTGTCATTCCGTGCACCTCGCCCGCCCGCGCCCTCTTGTACAGCCCTTTCGCATCGCGCTGTTCGCAAACCGCGAGCGGCGCGTTCACATACACCTCGAGAAATTGCCCGATGCGCTCCCGTGCGGCCGCGCGCGCTTCACGATACGGCGAAATCGCCGAAACCAGCACAATCACGCCGTGCTTCGTCAGCAGACTCGCCACATACGCAATCCGCCGGATATTCTCATCGCGGTCTTCTTTGCTGAAACCCAGCCCGCGGCACAAGTTCTGCCGCACTTCGTCGCCGTCAAGCATTTCGATCCGCGCATCACTCTCACGCAATCGCTGATATACCGCACGCGCGAGCGTTGTCTTTCCCGCCGAACTCAATCCGGTAAACCAAACCGTCAGACCTTGCATGTAACTTCCAAAATAACCAACGGGCGGTTGCAGCGCGCCTCATCCGCCATTGCGCAGATCCACCGCCGGATCGATGCGCGCCGCACGCCGAGCCGGAATCAGTCCGGCCATTAAGCCGATCGCTACCGTCAGTGCACACGCCGCCCCGAGCGCGAAAGGATCTAGCGGCGAAATCTCAAACAGCAAACTCTTCAGCAGTCGAGTCATCGCGAACACACCGATCATTCCGGCCCCGAGGCCCATCGCCACCATCGCAAGAGCGCTCTTCAGAACATGACCCAGCACGTCGCCCGAGTGCGCACCGAGCGCCATTCGAATCGCGAATTCGACTCGCCGCTGCGTAACTGCATACGCCATCACGCCATACAGCCCGACCGCTGAAAGCACAATCGCCACCAGCGCAAACACCCCGATCAGCCACGCCGGCCGGCTCACTCCCGATAATGTTTCACGCCGGATCTGCTCGAGCGTCGCCACATCCGCCAGCGGCAGATTCGGATCCACCGCTCGTAACGCATGTCTCAGCGCACTCACCACTGTTCCCGTCTCGGCGCTGGAACGAACCAGCAATCGAAAGTACCGAACAGGCGACTGTGCCAGTGGAACGTAAACCACCGGCGGCTCGGCCAAACCGGGCGCCGTCGTCCGTTCGTTGCGAATGATCCCGACAATCTGCACATCCGTGAAAACTGCCTGCGCGCCCGAGTAATCGCTCGAGGTCAGCTTCACTGTCTTACCAACTACGTCCTTCATATGCGCCACATCCGCTAAGCGCGCGGCCAGAGCCTGATTGATAACCACCACGCGCGGCGCCCGCTGCCCGTCCCGCTCGCCAATGCCACGGCCCGCCAGCACCGGGATCTCCAGCGTCCGAAAGTATCCGGCATCCGCTCGCTTGCATCGCACGAACAGCGGCTTCTCGATTCCCGGGACAAATATGCCTTCGCCATTGCTGATCCATTGGAGCGGAAGATAGTTGGTCAACCCGAACTGCTTCAGCCCGGGTGTTGCACGCAGCTGCTCTTCCAGTGCGTCGTAGAAGACCGCAGCCTTTTCGGCACTCGGATAGGCTTGCTCCGGCAGATGGACCGACGCCGTCGTCACATTCTCAATGCGCATTCTCGTATCCACTTGCTCCAGTTTCCGAAGACTTCGTGCCAGCAGCAGCGCCCCTGCCACCAGAACCAGCGAAAGGGCCACTTCCGCGATCACGATCCCGCGCCGCAGCCGGATGTGAACCGCCGATGACAAACGCGACGTCTGCTTCAACGCATCCGCAAGATTTCCGCGCAGCGCTTCCAGTGCCGGTAAAGTGCCCGCCAGCAGAGTAACCGCCAGTACGGCCGCGGCCGCAAAGATCAGCGCGTGTAAATTGATCTGCACCTCGGCGGTGAACGGCAGCGCGTCTGCCAGATACGGCGCGGCAAGCCGAAGCAGCGCGTACGCTACTGCGATCCCTCCTGCTCCGCCTGCCGCACAAAGTGCGAATGATTCTGTCACGAGTTGCCCCACAAGCCGCTTCCGTCCCGCCCCGAGCGCAGTGCGCACGGCCAGTTCCGGACGCCGCGCAGCTCCGCGTGCAAACAGCAGATTTGCCACATTTGCGCAGGTAATCAGCAGCACCAGCAGCACCGCCCCGAATGCAATCTCAATCGAACGTCGAAGACCATCGCCCGTGAGCATAAGGGCCAGTTGCTTGACCTCGATCGTCCCCGCACGATCTTCATCGATCAGCGAGTTCGAAAGCAGTGCGGCATGGATCGACTTCATCTGTGCGCGCGCTTGCGCGATGTTCGATCCCGCTCGAACACGCCCATAAACGGTTAATCGGTGTATCGCGCTCGACCGGTCCTCGCGCGTAAAAACCAGCGGTCTCCAGAATTTCACTTCGTCACGGTCAAACGCGCCCGGCTCGAGAACCCCGATGACCTGGTACTTCAATCCGTCGAGCAGGATCGGGTGCTGCAGAATATTCCGATCGCCGCCGAAATATGTCTCCCAGGCGGAATGGCTCAAAACAACTACAGGCGCGGCGCCCGGCTGATCCTCTTCCGCCGCAAACGTACGCCCGAGTGCGGTGTTCGTACCAAAAACTTTGAAATACTCCGACGTGACCAGCTTGCCCGGCAGCCGAATCGGACCATCGCTCGCATTCAGCGCCGCCAGCACGGGTTGCTCCGCGCTCATCGCCTCGAAACGAGTCCCGAGTTGCTTCCATGCCAAAAACTCAGGCACGCTCGTCGCATTGTTCACCCCCGGACGCGGCGCCTCCCAGATCCCGGCGATACGGTCCGGATCGGGAAAGGGAAGCGGCCGCAGCAGTACCGCGTCCGCCAGGCTGAACATCGCGACCGTTCCGCCGATTCCGAGCGAGAGTATCGCCAGAATCGTCGCGGCAAATCCGGGCGTCCGCCGCAAGCCCGCAATCCCGTGCCGGAGATCGCGCAGAAATGCCTCGAGCCACGGAATGCCCCGGCTGTCGCGCTGCGCTTCCTTGATCGGCTCGATTCCTCCAAACAGACGTCGTGCCTCCCGTCGCGCTTCCTCGCGCGATAAGCCTCGCCGAAGCGCGTCCTCTTCGGCACATGCGAGATGGCTCCGGATTTCTTCTGACAGCTCGGCTTCAGCGCGCCGCCGCCGAAAGAGCGAGAGCACCCGTCGCAACGTTCGGCGCGCACTCATCGCGAAGCCTCCAGAAATCGCGCCACGAAGGCGGTCGCCTTCTCCCACTTCGCCACTTCCACCCGCAGCTGTTTCCGCCCCGATTTGGTCAGCGAATAGAACTTCACCTTGCGGTTGGTCTCCGACATGCCCCACTCCGCCGCAATCCAGCCTTCCTGCTCGAGCCGCACCAGCGCCGGATAGATCGAGCCCTGGCTCAACTGCATCGACTCGCCTGCCACCTGCTCGATCCGCCGCGCAATCGCATACCCATGCAGCGGCCCCATCGTGTCAAGGCACTTCAGCACCAGCAGATCGAGCGTGCCGCGCGGGAATTCCGGTTCAGGTTTCGACATGTCTATATCCGACATATAGCATCGCGCTTGTCGCCGGAGTTGTCAAGCCTGCGCTGCCCGTACAATCAAACCAATGGCCGTTAAAAACTCCAAGATCCTCAAAGTGGCGGGTTTGAGCCTGGTGGGGTTCTGCGCTGTCTCGATCGGCGTCGACAAGGCCAATATTGGCCCGGTCGCCTCACAACTCGCCGGTTTTTGCGGCGCTTTCCTCGGTGGTTGGGTCGCTGCCCGCCGCCGCCATCACGATCGCGAGCACTCTACGGCTGACGAATCTGCAAAACTCGATCCGCCGGCTGACTCGTAACTGCCTGCTTCTGCCCTCCGGGCCACTCAATCTCGATTCGGTCAACTGTTCGCGCGCTGCCCAATCCGAAATGCAGCCGCAGATCGTTCTGCGAGAGATAGCTCCCGCCGCTGCGCACCTCATCGAGCTGCGTGTGCCCGTTCGCCGTCACTCGCACCTTCGCGCCAATCCCGCTCCGGTTCGCCTTCGTTCCTGTCACCTGCACGATCACCCAATGCCCCGGAGCCTTCTCCGTCTGTTTCCAGAGCGACGGCGTCTCATTCTGGTTATTCACCGCGATCTCAATCGCGCCGTCATTGTCGATATCTCCAAAAGCCGCGCCTCTTGCCGAATGCCGTTCTTCAAAAGCCGGTCCGGCCTCGCGCGAAATATCGCGAAACTTTCCGTTGCCGAGATTCTGATACAAAATCGCCCTGTCCCGGTAATGCACGTCGATCCCGAGCGTGTCCACTTCCGGAAAGACATGCCCATTCACCAGCAGCAGATCTTTCCATCCGTCGTTGTTGAAGTCGAAAAACCCCGTGCCCCAGCCCACGTAGCGCGTATTCTGCCCCATGCCCGCATCGAGCGTTACATCGTCAAACACGCCTTTGCCGCGATTGCGATACAACGTCTCAAACTCGTCGGAGAAGTTACTACGGAAAATCGACTCGTGCCCGTCGTCCGCATAATCCGCCGCCGCCACCCCCATGCCCGACATGGCCCGTCCATTCTGATCAAACGCCACGCCCCGCAGCACGCCTTCTTCTTCAAATTTGCCGCCGCCCTTGTTGATGTAAAGCAGGGAAGGCGTCTGGTCGCACGCCACGTAAATGTCCGTCAGTCCGTCTTCATTGAAATCGCCCGTCAAAACTCCCAGCGAATAATGTCCCTCCGGCGTCGCAATCCCCGAGCTCTCCGAAATATCGCGGAACGTCCCGTCGCCATTGTTCCGATACAGAATGTTGCGATCGAACGGCAAACCGCGCGGCCCGCAGTTCACCGCAATGCCGCGATAAAAGCAGTACGGATTCGCTCCCGGTTTCGGCGTCGTGGCCCGGTCGAAGCGTAAGTAGTTTGCTACAAACAGGTCCAGTTTGCCATCATTATCGATGTCCAGAAACGCGCAGCCGCTGTTATACCGGGGCCGGTCTTGCTTCAGATGCGCGCGCTCGGTCACGTCCTCAAACCGCTTGCCGCCGATATTGCGATACAGCCGATTCTGCCCCCAGTACGTCACAAACAGATCCGTAAATCCGTCATTGTCGTAATCGCCCGCGCACACCCCCTCCGCCCAGCCGCTCGACCGCAGACCAAGTTCATCGGTGACGTCCCGAAACCGGTCATGCCCTTCGTTGTGATACATCCGGTTGGTTCCGCCTTCGCCCGAAAGCACAAACAGATCGAGTAAACCGTCATTGTCGTAATCGATCCACGCAATGCCGCTGCCGGTTGTTTCGATAATGTACTGTTTGGTTTTGCTGCCGCCGTTCGGAAACGAATCGCGCAATCCCGCCTGCTGCGCGATATCAACAAAGTGCGGCAGAAACGAAACCGCCGCGAGCGCCAGCCATCTCACTGTGGCGCTTTCTCGCCCAGCTTCTTCAGAAAATCGGAAAACTCACCCTCCGGCGGTTTCTGCAGCTGGTCAAGTTTCTTCTTTTCGGCCTTCGCTTTTTCCAGATCTCCTGAGTCGCGATATGCCTGCATCAGCGCATAATGCGCCGTCTCATTCGCCGGCTGCAGAACCGTTGCCCGCGAAAGCAACTCAATCGCGCGCGAATAATTCTTCTCACCAATGTCAATCTTTGCCAGCGCAATCATCGCCTGTACGAAATCCGGCGACATCTCGAGCGCTTCCTCAAAATGCTTCTTCGCTTCCGCCGGCTCGGCTCGCACCTGCGCAATCTGTCCCAGCTGAAACTCGCAAGCCCCATCGCCCGGCGAGAGTTTCAGCTCTTCTCGAAACGCCTCTTCCGCGCCCGCCAGTGCATCCCGGTCATGACTCTCAAGCAGCAGCGCCCGTCCCAGGCGAAAATGCAGATCCGGAGCCCCGGGCGCAAGTGCGATGGCCTTCCGATATTCTTCCGCCGCATCTTTGTATCGATTCTGCGTCTCGAAAATCTCGCCCGAAAGCTCATGCACGCGATACGAATTCGGCGCATGCTCAAACATGGCGAACGTCGCGTCATTGAATGCCTTCATGTGCAGCTTCGCCTCGAGATACAGCACATCGGCATTGTTGGGAAATTTCTTCTGTAACTCGGAAAGCAGCGCAAAGGCACGCCCTTGCTCACCGGCCTCAAAAAAGCACTTCGCCGCCGCCAGATTGCCGGTCCGGTAAAGCTCTTTCTGCTCCGGCGGCACGACTACACACGCGCCCGACGCGCACACGGCAAGCACGAGCGCGAGACTAATGCCCCGCATCATCCAGCAACAACTCCGCATTCCCAAAGCGGTGATGCAGTTTTCCTTCGTAGTAGCGAAAGCTCAAGGCAGGCGCCTGCCCGGGCGCAATCATCGCCGCTTGCTGCACACGCTGATCCGGCGTTCCCGCAACATCGATCTCGCGCTGCGCCATCAGCAACAGAAAGAAAAGGGTGACACTCACTTTCCTTCCAGCTCCCGCAACGCCTTCAACGCCGTCTCATCTTCCGGCTTTCTCTCGAGCAGCTTTCTCATCAGCTCACGCGCCCGGTCGTACTCGCCGCGCCGCGCATACATGCGTCCAAGATTCAGATAAAGTATATCTTCGTCCGGAGCCTGCCCGATTCCATACTCGAAGGCCGCTTCCGCATCGGCTGTCTTGCCTTCCTCGATATAGAGCACGGCCAGATTATTGATCGCATCCGCATAATCTCGTTTGAGCTGGATCGCCCGCTCGAACAGCGGCTTCGCATCCTCCAGCTTGCCTTGCTTCGCCAACGCCAGCCCCAGCCCATTCGCCGCTTCTGCCGACGATCCGTCGATCTTATGCGCCCTCTCATAAAAGCTTTGCGCCTCGGCAAAGTCATTCGATTGATCCGCCGCGCGCCCCGCATTGAGCAGCGTGTAAAACAAATCCGGCTTTAACTCCAAAGCGCGTCGATAATTCGTCAAGGCCGTCCGCATATCGCCGTGCGCCTGCGCCAGATCGCCCAGCCCCGCCCACGCCTCGGCATAGCGCGCATTCGACTCGACAGCTTTTTCAAACGCCCCACGTGCCGCCTCATAGCGTTTCGCCTCGAGATGAATCTGTCCAACCAGCACCAGCACCCGCGCATTATCCGGCGTCCGCTCCAATACTTTCTCGAGATATGGCAGCGCCCGCTCCGAATAACCGGCCCACAAGTACGCGGCTCCGAATTTGAAGAAGTCGCGATGCGGATGGCCCACATACTCGCCCTTATACGGCAGCGCCAGTTCGCGCGCTCTCCCAATCTGCGCCAGATCCGCACGCCACTCGCGCTCCCCCGGAATCTGCGCATACACTTTCACCGCTTCGCCGCGCTCATTCAGCAGAAACGCAAGCGGGACCTGCAAGCCCGTACGCCAGTCAAAAAGATACCGTCGAAAAATCTCCCATTCTTCAGTCTTTTCACGCAGCACAAACAACCCCGGCCCGCGCTGCGGCAGCGGCAATGGCACCGGCTCTCGAAACCACGTACCCTGCAGCCGCATTTCGTTTTCACCGCGCAATCCGCCTGCGGCTAGCCTCGTCGCAGCACGAAACGGGCGCTCCTGAAAAGCGGGCGAGCCTTCCAGGATGAGATACGTACGCCCGGCCCGTAACCCGTGAAAAATCTGCTCTTCGCCCGACGGCCACAGAATGCGAACCTCATGCGCAACATCGCGCGAACCTAGCCCAAACAACAAACGCTTCGAATGCTGCGACAGAAAACCGGAACCAGCGTCGAGCCACTTCGTCCGCCCATCCACTGTCACGCGCGCGCCGATGGCATCCCAATTCGATTTGACCCCTCGCAACTGAAACGCAATCGAATGATTCGTACCCGCGCAGTCGTTCTGGAGCAATCGAACCTGCGGGCCCAGTCGGCTTTTCAACATCACGTCCGGCCGCCCGTCGTCATCGAAATCGAAAACAACGAATGCCCGCGTATCGTCCGCAAAGTTCAATCCGCTCACGCCCGAAAAATCGAAGAACTTATCCCCGCGCCGCGCATGCAGCACGTTCGGTTCGCGCCCATTCCAGCTATACTCTTCGCGAATAAACTGATTGATCGCATTCCAGCCATTCTCGTAGGCCGCGCTCGGCTGCTGCGTCACCGGCGACTTCGCCACTACCTGCCGCCAAAAAAAACTGTTCAGATCCGTTGTCGACGTATTCGTCAGCATGCCGCATGCTACATAGATCTCGGGCTCGCCGTCGTTATCGAGATCGTGGCCGCCCGCCGCCCACGCCCAGCGCCCGAATCCAACCTGCTCGCGCATGGTGACGTCCTCAAACCGGCCATCCCCGCGATTGCGATAGAGCGAATTGCCCATCGTATGCCGCTCATAGGCGTGTTCCAGATGATTCGCATGGGCAGGAGCGAAATTCGGATCTTCGACCACACGCTGCCCCGCAGCTGTCCACATATTCGCCACGTACAGGTCGGCTCGCCCGTCATGATCCAAATCGAACCACGCCGCGCTCATCCCCGGGCCGATGTCTTCCACCCCCGCTTCAGCCGCTTTGTCTTCGAAATGTCCGCGCGTGTTCACGTACAAATTCTTCCGTCCGAAATCGTTCGCCACAAACAGATCCGGCCAGCCGTCGCCATTGAAATCGCACCACGCCGGAGCAAAGCTGAAACGATTATTGTTCTGATTCATTCCGGTCTGCTCCGTTGCATCCGTGAAGAAGCCAGATCCATCCGCATTCAGATTGTTATGGAAGAGAAAATTGGGAGGACCATTCTGCGCGTCATGATACGGCACGGCGTAGGTGTACTGCGCCTCGCTCTGAAAGTAGACGTAGCAGCAAAGATAGAGATCAAGCCGGCCGTCGCGATCGTAATCCGCCGCCGCCATGCCGGTGAAATTCCCACCCGGCGCGGTCGCAAATTGGAAGGCATCGGTGCGCATCCGAAAGCGCGCACCGTCATTGAGGAAGAGCACCGGACCCGCGCTGCGCAGCACCACCAGATCCTGCCGGCCGCTGTTGCGCAGATCGAGAAACAACGCACACGACGTGTCGTCGAGCAGACCCGCGCCCCACTGATCCGTGATATCGTGCGCGCGGCCCGCTTCGTCAAATTTCAGCAACCGGTTCGGCAGCCCGCCCGGTTGGCACACGTACACCTCGTCCCGGCCATCGCCATCGACATCGCCCACAGCAAGCCCATTACTGCCATAAATGTCGATGCCGACAGCCGGATCGAGTCTGGCGCGCCAGTACGGCACACCGCGCGCCAGCTGGTCGCGGCACGGCAGAGCTGTCCACGACTCGGCCGTTACATCGCGAAACCAGCGGCGCGGCGCGGCAGCCACGTGCTCTTCAAGTGGGGTAAACTCGACGAGCTTCGCCTGCTGCCATCTCATTCGCCATCGTCCAACGCGCCAGGTGAGGGAGCCCTGCGCGTCTTCCGAAGCGATCTCAAAACGAACAACCCCTTGCGGAAGGGGGTAAAACCTGACGAGGGGGGAGGACCTCGACGCGCTCAGGATCGCATCCACCCATTTCGCGAAGCCGTCGGAAATCCGCCTATCCTGCTGATCGTAAACGGCTTCTTTTAAATCAGAATGTTGTGAACGATATTCGCGCGGCCACGGCGAAAAGCCTTGGGTTCGTTCCGTAAAAAGGCTCGAGAGAAGTTCGTTTGGTAATTTTCGCGCCGAAAAAATCCTCTCGAGCCGCTCCCGAATCTCCTCGGCTTCTTTCTCTTCGGCGAATTCGTCTGCGCCCGGCTCGATGTACTTCCGCAGCGCTTCCCACGGCGCAATTCGTTTCGGCGTCTCCGCGTATGCCGGCTTCGAACGCAGTGCCGCCAGCACCGGAAGCGCTGCACTCGCCGCCAGGAACTCGCGCCTATTGGCCTTCCACAATCTTCAACTCCCGATCCGCCGCCCCACCCTTTACCTTTTGTACGCCCCCGCTCGGCCAGCGCACCACAATCTCGTCGAAGCTCTTGCACTCGCCCAGCCCGAAATGCAGCGTGAACGAGTTCTGCGAGTAGTAGCTCCCTCCGCTCATCACTTCGTCAATGCGCTTCCGTCCTTCCGCCGTCACCGTCACCCGCGCGCCAATCGCGCTCCGGTTCGACTTCGTCCCGGTGAGTGTCACGTTCAAGAAATGTCCGCCGTCGGCGCGGTTCTTGAGCAGACTCGGGCGTTCGTTCATATTCACCAGCACAATCTCCGGCCGTCCATCGCCATCCAGATCGCCCACCGCCAGCCCGCGCGCCGGCCTGGGTGTTTGAAATCCCGGCCCGGCCTGCTTCGTCACGTCCTCAAACTTCCCGTTGCCCAGATTGCGATACAGAATCGTCGGCTGCAGATACGTGTCGCCCAGCTGCTTGCCCTCGACCTCCGGATACACGTGCCCGTTGGCAACCACCAGATCCGGCAAGCCGTCATCATCCACATCCACCCACGCCACACCCCAGCCGAGATACTGCCGCGCTCCCAAACCCGCCTCGCGCGACAGATCGGTGAAGAACTTCCCATCGTCGTTGTGAAACAGCGAGATCAGATCGCCCGAAAAATTCGTCTTCGCAATGTCCAGCAGCCCATCCCCGTCATAGTCGCCGACCGCCACTCCCATTCCCGCCTGCAGCGCGCCGTCGAAATTGAACGCCACGCCCGCCTCCGCACCGCGCTCCTCAAACGTGCCGTCGTGCTTGTTGTGGAACAGCAGACTCGGCGTCATGTCGCACGCCACATAGATATCCGGCCAGCCATCGTTATCGAAATCCGCCGCCGCCACCCCCAGCCCGTAGCGCCCGCCCGGCTTCAGAATTTCGGCCTGTTCGGAGACGTCGGTAAACGTCCCATCGCCGTTGTTGTGATACAGCACATTCAGCGCTTTCGGCAGTCCGCGCGGCCCGCACATCACCGGAATCCCTTTCCAGACACAATATTCACCCGACCCCGGATGCGGCGTCTTGCTCAAATCGAGATCCACATAGTTTGCGACAAACAGATCGACGAAACCGTCGCGATCGTAATCGGTAAACGCGCACCCGGACCCATAACGCACGCCTGTCGTCGGCAATTTCGCCTTCGCGGTCGCGTCTTCAAACCTGCCGTTGCCTAAGTTGTGGTAGAGAATGTTGTGCCCGTAATACGTGACGAGCAGATCGGGCTTCCCGTCGTTGTCGTAATCGGCAACGCACACACCCTGCGCCCAGCCTGTCTGCGTGAAACCCGCGGCGCGCGCCACATCTTCAAATCTTCCGTTGCCCAGATTGTGATAGAGCTGCGGCAGCGCATCGGCCTTCGCATTCAAACGCGTCCCATTGGCGATGAAAATATCGTTGCGCCCGTCGCCGTCATAGTCGAAAATTGCCACTCCGTTGCCGGTCGTCTCAAGGATGTAATCTTTGCGCTCGAGGCCGCCAAAAACATTCGTCTGCGTCAATCCCGCCCGTGCTGCGATATCTTCAAAATCGGCGTGAAACACCGGAACCGCTGCGGCAAGCAAACAAACCACCAGCCCCGCGGCAAACTTCATTCCCACTCATGGTAACGAACATTCGCCTGGCCACACCCGCAGATGAAGAGCAACTCGCGCCCCTGCGGCGTTCACTCTGGCCGGATTGGAAGCCCGGCGAGTCGCCATCGACACTGCCCTGTGCCGTCTTCGTTGCCGAAGAGGAGAGCGGAGTGCTTATCGGCTTTCTCGAAGCCGGTCTGCGCTCACATGCTGATGGCTGCGATCCGGCACATCCGGTTGGCTTCGTCGAAGGCTGGCTTGTTAAGGAAGAAATGCGGGGGCAGGGAATCGGCCAGCGCCTCCTCGAAGCTGCCGAAGACTGGGCGCGCGCACAAGGCTGTACCGAAATGGCCTCCGACACCTGGATCGACAACGAGTTGTCGCAGCGTGTGCACGAAGCGCTCGGCTTCCAAGTGGTCGATCGCTGTGTGCACTACCGCAAAGCTCTCTGAGGCAGAGCTTTAGCGGAAAATGCGGTGTGCTGACCACTCCTTAACAGTCGCGGCTCGGTGAGCAGTTCAAAACGTTGGAAGCGCTAACTGAGCCACGCGCGCAGCAAGCGGAAGCGTGTCCTGCGCTTGTTCCGGGAGCGGTTTCTGTTGCACATAGCTCAATTGCGCGACATCCTCCCGCGGGATGACTCGCTGCTTTCTGCAAGCACGTCCTTCAGGTGGGCCTTCCCGCCACTCGCAGCACACCGGCGCGCTGAATCGTCTTCCGTGTGTGCGTTGTGATGTGAATTGATTCCGGCCGGCAACGCGTTGGCAAACAACAGCAGGCTGAGGACAAACCTCATGGGGCGGCGCCCGCAACATCCCTCGCGTGAGCGGGCGCTGGTGCTAGCCGTAGCTGCTTCAAAGCTGCCAGCTCACCCGCCAGATGCTCCTCGCCTTGTGCGATGGGCGCGTCCGTCATCGACCGCAGAATCTCCGCCCGAATGGCAGGTGTGACGGTCTGAAAATTCAGGCTCGCCAGCTTATCCAGCCAGAACGCATACGCTTCGTCCTGGAGTTCGTAGTCGCCCGGTTTCGCCGGTTCGCCCAGATCGTAATTGATATTCCGCAGCCACAGCTTTCCGGCCCGCGCCTGATCGAGTTCGCTCTCATATTGCGCAACGGCGCGATCGAAGCTTTTCATAAACAATGCTTCGACCTCGGGCGTAGGCATGCGGAAGCGCAGCGCTCTCAGCGGCCCGACCGGCGGAATAATTTTCAGAAACGCGGCCGCAAACCGGTCGAGCGCCGTCGGCCGGTCGTACTGTTTGCCCCATTCGCGCTCGTAACTCGAGCGGCTCATCACGTAGACGAAACGCGACCGCGTCACACCCGGATGCATCTTCTCGATATCGTCTTCGCGCTCCGCCCAGGCAATCCGTGTCGCCTCGGGAACCGTGCGGCTCACCGCGCGCCGATACGAACCGATGCTGCGGTTCAGGTTCGGAAACAGTTCCTTCAGCTCGATTCCATAGGTGTCGCGAAAGGCGCGCTCAAGCAGCGGCGTCGCGACTTCGAAACCAATGAAATTGTGGTACGCCTCGGGCGCAAAATTTCCCTTCGCCACTTCCAGTACATCGAAGCCAAATTCCGTCTTGAGGTGCGCCGCCGGATCGTCTTCGTACGTGATGACCTTTCCGAACTTGTGCTCGAGGCTCGGATAGAGAATCGCTTCGCCTGGATTGGTTGCGTCGCGATGCACCTGCGCGTCCGAAGCATAGTGTGACAGTGCTCCGAATGCAAATGCTGTTTCGTCCAGGTCTTTGGCCTCCCTCAGCAGCGCCGCCACAAAATCGCCGGTGCGCGTGTAATGCGTCAGATCGCTGAACTTCTTGCTGCCATGCGGGTAATAACCAAGATCCTGAATGATGGCGCCCCCGTAGGCGTATGCATGCGCGCGCTGCAGATCCGTGGCGGTGGCTTGCGGGAATCTGGCCCGCAGGACGGGAGCCAGCTTTACCTCCCACACCGCGTCCACAATGGCTTCATGCGAAAGCACCGAGCAGGCGAATACCTGCCCGGTGCATATCGACAGCAGCGAGAGCGCGAGGGCGCTCCGAATCCAGGTGATCACTCAGCGGCCCTTGTGATCGTGCGAGGACTTCTCTTCTTTGGGCGCCGGACGCGACTCTTCTCGCGCCGGTGCGCTGCGCTCTTCCTTTGGTTCAGGAGAGCGAGCCGGGTAGGCGCGGCGTTCCGGTTGTGAGCGTTCTACTGGTTGCGTGCGCTCAGCGGGCTGCGGGCGCTCAGCCGGTTGCTGCCGGGTGGCCGGCCGTTCTTCGGGCGCGGGTTGGGTCCGAGTGGCCGGACGTTCGCCCGGGCTGTAAGCCGGTCGATTCGCGGGTTCATTGGTGCGTGCCGGTTGCGTCGTGCGAGGTTCCGCCTGCGAGGGCGGTTGTGTGCGCGCGTTCGTGTTCGTCCGCTCGTTTTCGGCTGGTTGCCCGCTGTTCGATTGCCGCATGTTGGGCGGCACGCCGTGTCCAGCCGGTGCCGTGCGCTGCGGCTCAGTGGCCTGCCGGTTCTCTTCCTGAGGACGGTTTGGTGCCGCCGGCTGGTTCGGGCGCTCGTTCGCCGCCGCCGGCTGGTTCGGACGCTCGTTCGCCGCCGCCGGCTGGTTCGGAGGCTGGTAGGTCTGCGCCGGCTGATTCTGCCGGTTGGGCGGTGCTCCATGGGCAGCCGGAGCGGTTTCTGCCGGACCCGAAACGCCTGTTCGCGGCTGATTGGGTTGCGCCGTGTTCGGGCGTGCTGCTACCGCTGCTCCGCCGCGCTCACCGGGCCGTACCGCGACCGGGGTTGCGGCCGGCGCCGGCCGGACATTCGGCGTCACGCGCGCCGAGGCCATCGCCTGATGCATCTCCTGGATGTTCAGCGGCTGGCCGGTAGACGCGTGCTGCTGCAGATACGACTGCCGGGCAGCGAACGGCGCGGGAGCCGCCGGAGGCGTGCTGCGTGCCACAACCGCCTGCCGCATCACCTGAGCCGGGGGCCGCACCACCGGACGATTTGCATTGGCTGTCGCAAGAAACGCCTGCCGCGTCGGCGCAACCGGAGGCGCCACCACTGCCGCCTGCCGTATCTGCGCAACCTGTGCGGCCGGAATGGGCCGCGCAATCTGCTGCACCGGCCTGCCGCTGGCAAAAGCAGTCTGCGGCATCGCCATCACGGCATTGGGTGCACGCACGTTCACGTACGTCTGGTTGTACACCGTCTTGTTCACGTAAACCGTGTTGTACACGTTCGTAATATTCACGTTGTTCACAATGCGCGTGTTGTAGACGTTGACGTTATTGAAGTAGCGCGGGCTGCAGTGATACGCGGGGGTGTATACTTCACCCCAGCCGAGCGGGACCCAGCCTAAACTCGGTCCGCCGCCAATGGAGATCCCGACACCCCAGTGCGCGCCGCCAAACCAGGCCACCATCGCGGGGGCGTACCACGGTCGCACAACGGGGCCGCCAAAGCCGACGGCAACCGGTCCCGGGCACCAGCCCCAGCGGGCGCCGACGTAAACCCATCGGCCGTAGTGGAACGGAGCAAAGCCCCACGGCATGCTATCGACCCAGGTCCATCCCCAGGGATCGATCCAGGCCCAGTGTCCATAGTGGTAAGGCGCCCAGCCCACCGCAACCGAACGCGGATACCAGACCGGGCCGTAATCCGGCGCCTGCGACCAGGTGCCGTAGTCATCCAGATCTTCATAACCCACCATGGTGGGCGGCAGATAACGCGCAGACGCCAGATGCGCTTCATGCGCATCGCGCTGCTCGCACCACTGATCGAATTCATCCGGCTGCGGCGCAAGCTGAATATCGTAGGCGAGCTGATCGGTGCCCGTCAGCGTCGCACTGTTGTCGGCGTTGAGAGTAAATGCCTGCCCGCCACCGGTAATCTCCGCCTGGCCTTCGCGCACCACCACGAAACTCATCGTCCCGTTCGGGTCCACACGGAAGCGATATAGGCCGTCGCGCAGCAGGTTCACCGCAGCGTTCGGCGTATCGACTTCAAAAACCTGATCGGAGCTGAAATGACGAACGCGCACGCTCAGATCGCCTTCGGTCAGTTTCAACTGCACGGTGCGATCGTCCAGATTGAGAAAACCAAAGCTAGTCTGCGAGCCCATCCGAATGACGGCCACATCCAGATGCAGTTCTGCCTGACCACCCTGATCGGTGTAAAGGTAATCGCCGATGGTGAACGGCCGGTTTAGCTCGGCCGGAGCCCAGTCATCCACGCCCGCCGGCTCCATCGAAACATTGCCATTGATGTAATTGAGCCGCGCGACGCGTGAAGGCGGATCCTGCTGAGCGGATACAACTCCGCTGAAAAGCAACAGCAGCGCCGCCGGAAGTGTGAAAGATAATTTTTTAATCTCTTGTGCGCGCACCATTTTCGTCCGGTGCCTCCCTGTGTTGGTAGATGTGAGGGTATTTGCGCCGGTTACCAGCTGCACCCTGCCGCAAGGCCTTTCTATACTCGATTTAATCAGGATCCGGCGCTCAAACGAGTGGAGGATTAATCCGTAAGAAAGGCTGTGGTTTTAATACCGGAAACTTCAAACGTGCGCCGGCAACGCGGTTCTTTACAAGCCACCTTGTCGTCGAGCAGTACCATGTAACTCGCCGCTTTGGTAAACTTCGCGCGATCGCGCTCGTCGGCATTTTTCGGTAGCCGGTCTACTTTGCGGCGCACCAGCCAGCGCAGTTCGTACGTGTTGCTTGTTCTGCAGAAACTGCAGTTGAGTGTCGCGGGCTTGGTGACCTGCGATTCCCGGTAAAAAGCGCGTTCGTCCATTCTCTATTGATTGCAAGTAAGCCGGACCGCTTGCTCGAAGTTCCAGTACTTTCTCATTTTGCGCTAAAGCGGAAGTTGGCCACTGCCACTTCGTCGTTGCCCGGCAGAAAGAATCCGACGCGCCCCTGAGTAAAATCGGAACCGCTGCTCGCCACGCTTCCGATACTCGACCAGGCTTCGCCCGGCTTCCGCACACGCGCGCTGATATGATCGGGCGTCACGGTCATTTCGACCTGCACCCAGCCGTCGGAGTTGGCCGTGAACGGTATCCGGCTGATCTCCTCCGAATGGCCGTCGGTTACTTTGCGAACCGAAGCGTGCCTGCCATCGACCGAGAACAGCACGTAGTTCGAGCTGTCCTGATAACCGGCGTACCACTGCAATTTATCGTGCCGGAAGACGCCGCCGATCTTGCTGTGCGCCTCAAACGAGTAATGTCCGGCAGCGCGAGGCACGTTGTAATGCACAAAGCCCGGTCCGCGGCGAACCTGCTCGCCCGGTATCTCGACCGGCTTCGCAGGCGCCGAGGTGTCGGCCGGCGGAGGCGGCGGGGGCGGAGCCGCTTTCGGCTCGCTCACTACTCTCTGCAGCGTGGTATCGGGGCCCACAAGCGTGACCGTACTGCCGGCCTGAAAGACGCGCACAAACCGTTTCGGAAGGTAGCCCTCGGCCCGCAATTCAATGCTGTGTTCTCCCGGCTTCAGATTGGCCAGTGTGGCCTGACCCTCGGCGTTAATCGTTCCAAGCGGCGAGCCGTCCACATATACGCTTGTTCCCGGCATGGCGCCGCTGATGGCCAGCGAAGAAACTGTCGGCACCGGTTCCAGGTTGAAGTCCAGCTTGATCTCGTCGCCCTTCTTCACGTCAGCGGTCTGAGCGGGCGGATCGATGAAACCGTCCTTGTGCACCCGGATCGAATAGGTTCCGACTTTAAGCGGTATGCGAATCTGTCCGCGATCCGTTTTGCGCCGATAGAGCTTGTCCTGGATATAGACATTTACGCCGTCCTGGTGCGTCATCACCGTGACCGTCCCAAGGCTCAGCACGGATTTGATGTAAACGGTGAGCGCCGGCGCAGGCGTGTAGGTCATCACAAAGCGCTGCTTATCGTTATCCTGCGTGACTTCCAGATCGTGATCGGTGGTTCCGAGAGCGCTCAGTTCCAGTCCGTTGGCTCCAGCCGTGCCGAGCGGTTTGCCGTCGACGGCAATGCTCGCATCCGGCGCGCTCGCCAGCAGCCGCCCTTTGCCGTCCTGTGTCGAGACAAGGACGGCCAGGGCATTATTGGCCGTCAGCGGCGGAACCGGTTGCGGCGCGGCGCCTTGCGCTACCTCGAAGCCGAATTCCGCGCTTCCGCTTTTGCCGTTCACTTTGATCGAATGCTGTCCGGGCTCGAGATGATCGAGCACCAGTTCGCCATCCTTGAGATCCTGCGGATCGCCGTCGTCGATGGAAACCGTTCCAGGAATCAGATCGGTGTACAGCCGAACGGTTGGGCTGGTGGAAACCGGCGTTGCCGGGCCAGGCGATTTGGCAGTCTGCGCCGCCCCGCCTGCAGGCTGCGCGGTCTTCGGTGCGGGCGTATTCTCGTTGGGAAAATTCGTGCGCCGCGCCCACTGAATCAGGAAGAAAAAGACGATGCAGATGACGCCCGTGAGCGCTAGCGCGAGCAGGGTTGCCAGCCGCCAGTTGCGCCTGGGTTCTTCAGAGACGGCTCGCTCGGCTCGTATCGGGGGAACATCTTCATAGGCGGGGGCAGCCCCGGCCGCATGCGAGGGCTCTTCGAAAAAGTCGTCTTCCGCATGGGCCAGACCGCCGCGGCTGCGCAAATCGCGGGCCCGTTCGATGATGGCATCCTGCGTTTCTGCGACCAGTAGCTGGACGTCGAAGTTGCCCGAGTGGATGCGCTTTAGTTCCTGCACGCGGTCGAAATAACCGCGCAGATGACGCAGCGAATGAGCCGCGCTTACCTCGTTCTGGATCTGCTTCAACTCATCCAGAGACGTTGCCGAGTACCCGAAGCGATCCACAGGTGAGCGAAAAATTCCCCAGTTGAATTATAACGGTTTGGCGCTCGAATTAGCGTTTTTGCGGTAGCATTTCGCGGTCACCTTTTCCGAAACCGCCGCTCATTGCGCCACGCCGATCTGCCGCACCAGTTTCCGAAAAGCCGGATCGCCGTGCATGGAGGCGAAGCAGGGGTCGACCGCAACAGCCAGCATCCGAATATCGCGCTGCGCATAGGAAGACTGCAGCGATTGTATAGCGCTGCCGGGATCGCCCAGCATCGCGTAGATCTGCGCCAGCGGATAATCTCGCGCGCCTTGCCCGTTCGAGACACTTTGCTGGGCCGCAAGCATTCGCGTCAGCATGCGCTTCGGATCCCGGCCGGCTAGACCTTTTTCACCCGCTTCGACCACCGCCAGCTGGCTGGTGTCATCCGATAGCAACGCAACTTTCCTCGATTCGCGCAGGTAATCCGGATAGCGCTTCTCCAGAAGATAAAGCTGAGCGAGATATCGATGGGGCGAGAGAAAGTCCGGATCGCTCGCTTCCAGGTCTTCGAGCAGCACCTGGGCGACTGCGATCTGGCCGGCACCGATCAGAATCTGCCCCTTGTCGGCCAGAATCGACTTTGAGGAGGGGTCCAGCTTCTGAGCGCGCTCAATTTCACGCAATGCTTCCCGCTGGCGCCCGATTGCGCTCAGGAACGTCGCGTACCAATGATGGGCTGTCGTGTAATTCGGATTCAGCTGTAGAGCCCGACGAAATTCCCGTTCCGCGGAAGCGGCGTCCCACGCGCCGTAGAACGATGCAAACGCGAGTGAGTTATGTGCCTCCGGCAGCGAAGGATCCAACTGTATGGCGGTCTTGGCGGCCGCGAGAGCGCGCCGAAAGGCCTCCTGATACGGCATGCTTGTGTATTCGCTCAGGAGGTTGTAGCTATCCGCCAGACCGGCGTAGGCCTGTGCGTCGCGCGGATCTTTTACCACTGCCTGGGTGAAGTAATCGACTGCCCGGTTCAGATCCTGCGGCGTTCGCTTGCTCCAGTAGTAGCGGCCCTTCAGATACAGCTCCTGAGCTTCAGCATTGGGAACGTAAGCGGGCTGGCGATCGAGCGACCGCATGGCCGCAGTCGCCAAAACCGTTATGAGAACGACAGACGCCAGGACGATCCACCAGGCATGGCGCCTTTTTCCGGCAGGAATGGCTTCAGGAGTAGTTGCCGGGGTTGGCTGCGGCTCGTTGGCCGGCTCGGGAGGTTCTGCTTTTACGTGTAGTTCGTGGATCTCCGGTACATAGCTGCCTTTGGGTATGGTGATCCGAACCGGATCGTTCCTGCCGCTCTGCAGGTAGTACTCTTCCAACCGCTCGCGCAGCCGCCGCGCGGCCGACCGTACGATCGAATCGTCGGCCATTTCCACCCGGCCGAAAACCTCCGACGCGATACTTGATTCCTTGATTTGCTGCGCCTTGCCCTCGAGGGTGAGGGATATCACGAATCGTAGAAAAGTTTGCAGCCTTGGAGATTGCCGGAATTGCGAGGACGCGAAAATGCGACCAAGCTGTTCTTCTACAGCGGTCGGGTTCGGGTTCGACAACGCCATTGCCGGAGTCTTCAGTGTAGGGTTAAAGCCCTGCTTGAAACGACCCTAACTCGTAAGGGAGGTAATTCCAACCATTAGTACAACTTCTGCAGGGCGGAAGGGTACCCGCTGCGCTAACCGCTCCTTCAGTCGCGGCTCGGTAAGCAGTTCAGACCTTGGAAGCGCTAGCTGAGCCGCACGCGTAGCAAGCGGGTTTTCGCATTTTGCACCGGCAACATGCAGGCCGCGTCACCGTGACATCACGGTCTGAAACCTTCTCTCCTACTCGTAAGGCCCGGATACTGGCAAGGTGAGTGGGGGCGAATTCACGTTCGCCTTGCGCTTTTGAACCGCTCCGTTTCCAAATGACTGAACAAGGAGTTTGAAATTGCAGCACCCGAAATTCGCCATTTACTCCGCTGTTATTGGGGTGAGCTTACTACTGCCCGCGTTCTCGAGCGCGGCGACGATCACGGAGGACCTCAGCTTCACGCTGACCGGCTTTGTCGACATCAGCGGGACCAACATTCCGCCTCCGATCTCGAAGATTACCGGTTACATTACGGTCACCTATGACCCGGCAATGAAATACGACGACGACACGACCGATATTGTCGTGCATTCTTTGACCGGCATCACGGTCGCTTCACCGCTGGGCTTTACCTATCAGAACGGATTGCTGGAATTCGGTGGCACCCAGAATGACTCTGACTTCGTTGTTCGCAATACCAATGATCTGGTCGTCGCCTTCGACGTGACAAACCCATCGCATCCGTTTTTCCCGTCCTGTGCGGTGCCAGGATACACCTGCGGAATTTACACGGGAAGCAATAAAGTGGATCCCGCTGGTTACACGCAGGTTGGTTACAACACCGGGTGGTTCTATGGTGTGCAGAGCACAGTTGTGCCGACCCCTCCGACCACTTCCAGCACTCCGGAACCCGGCTCGATTGCCCTGTTCGGCTCAGGTTTGCTCGGACTCGGAGCACTGGTGTACCGGCGCCGGCGGCTTGACTGATCGGGTTCACACCTGCGCGCCATGCGGCGGAGCGTCACGGAGGGCGTCCGCCGCTCTTTGTTGAAGACGGCGATCTCTATTCCTGATCTCACGGTGAGCGAGCGGTTGCAGCGACTGCGCCGGAGATCTCAACGACGTTCTGTTGACAGAACCCGCGGCGGACCATCACGGAGGCGTGTCCGCCGCGTATTTTTTTTGTCGGCCGAGCGACGCAGGATTGCTTGAGTTGGACAACTGTAGATTGACGTACTGTTTCGGATCGAGCTCGGGCACGAAGTTCATGACCAGCACGTGGTTCGAATCGCCGTGACTATCGGTGGATCGCTTTGTAACCGACCTGCGCTGCGATCGCGTCGAATCTCTCTCCATCGATGGTGACAATGCTGCAGCTTGGGCGCAGCATGAATCTTCAATGTTCCTATCGTACTTGGCTTGGCGGCGGTGCGGGTGTTACGCCTGGCGGTTCTGGCAAAAGCAGCTCCGAGATTTTCTCCAGCCATTGCCGGGTTGTCATTCCGTTCCGGCCCTCAGCGATGACGCTCGGTCTGAAGAACAAGATGAAATCCTCCGCGACCTGCTTGTCATCGGGCCGTTCGGAAACAAAGCGCTCAGTTGCCTCCTGGATTTTTTTCCCAACAGCATTCCTTTGGCCCAGCTCTAGCTGCAGCCATATTTTGTTTTTTCTTCAACTGGGGGCTGATTTGGTTATCGATCGCGGGGTTCGGCTACTGGCGAAGACGATGGCAAACGTAGCGCGCCAGTTCCAACAGTCGAAACATACCAGGAGGATAAGAACAGCAAGCCTTAAGCGGGCACTCTGAGATCGCCAGTATCAACGTGTTTTGACGGCGCTTTTCGACTTACTCGCTACGCTGGGCGTAGTTCAGTTCGTAGAACTTGCGATATTCGCCGCTCTTGACTCGTTCGACCCACTCCTGATTCGCGCGGTACCAGTCGACTGTTAACTGCAGGCCGCGGTCGAAATCCATCTGCGGCTCCCAGCCAGTCTCGCGCGTGAGCTTGGCGTTGGTGAGCGCATAACGGCGGTCGTGACCCGGGCGGTCGGCGACGCGCGTGATCAGCGATTCGGGCTTACCGGTTGCGCGCAGAATCCGGTGTACCACTTCCAGATTCGGCAGCGAACAGTTACCGCCGACGTTATACACTTCACCAGCGCGCCCTTTTTCGAGCACGGTGTGAATGGCGCGGCAGTGGTCTTCGACATACAACCAGTCGCGCACCTGCTGCCCATCGCCGTAGACCGGCAGCGGTTTGTCTTCGAGCGCGTTCGAGATCATCAGCGGAATCAGTTTTTCGGGAAACTGATAGGGACCATAATTATTCGAAGCGCGGGTGACGGAAACGTTCAGCTTATAAGTTGTGAAATACGAAAGCGCCAGCAGGTCCGAACCGGCCTTGGACGCGGAATACGGGCTGCTTGCCTTGAGCGGATATTCTTCGTCGGCATCGTGCGGCTCGGGAATACTGCCGTACACTTCATCGGTGGAAACATGCACGAAACGCGCAACCTTGTGCCGCCGCGCCGCCTCGAGCAGCGTAAACGTTCCGTTCAGATTGGTTTGAATCACCGGGGCAGGGGAGTGGATGCTGCGATCCACATGCGACTCCGCCGCAAAATGAACCACCGCATCGGGCGCTTCGTTTGCGAAAATGCGTTCGATCGCTTCGGAATCCGCGATATCGCCCTGCACGAACTTATAGCCGCTCTCCCCTGCAACCGGAGCGACATTTTCGAGATTCCCCGCGTAAGTGAGCTTGTCGAGATTCACCACCTCGTCGGCCCAGCCCTCTGTCAGCGCGAGGCGTACAAAGCAGGAGCCGATGAATCCGGCGCCTCCGGTTACGATCAGCTTCATTTGTGCTGTAACTCCCAGTCGTAGGCGATCGAGCCGTCGTTATAGGCGATACGGCCTTCGTCATCCGGGTTGTAGGTGCGATTGGTGATGTAGACCAGCACCGACGGTTCTTCACCGATCACCTTATAGCCATGCGCCACGCCCGGTGGAATGCGAACCTGCCACGGCCGCAGCGCCCCGACGTACAGCGTGTTCTTTACGCCGAACGTTCGGGATTCGCGCCGCAGATCGACCAGCGCAACCTGCAGCAGACCGGCGGCGGGCACCCAGTAATCGGTCTGAAAACGGTGAAAGTGAAATGCTTTGATGATTCCCGGATAGTTGAGTGCGGCCGAAACCTGGGAGCCCTTTGCCGGGAATTGCGAGACCAGGCCCTCGCCGAGCCGTGCGATCTCGAGAAAGTAGCCGCGGTCATCCGGCCAGAGCGGAAACGGCTGCAGGGCAACATCAGCGATGAGATCGGCGCTGGTGGGCGACAGAATCACCTTGCCGATTCCGGGCTGCGCCTTCGGTATCTCGATTGCGACACCAGACTCGATCGTTCCCAAAGCCACCGCGCTCATGAATGAACCACCTCACCGGCGGCCGGTTGCTTGGCGCGCGTGCGGTCGCGATGCTCCTTGACCAGATTGCCGGCCCGGATCAGCGAATCAAAAGTACCGGCATCGGTCCACCAGCCCTCGAGATAACTGAAGCTCATCGTGCCCTCATGGATATAGGCATTGTTGACGTCGGTGATCTCGAGCTCGCCGCGCGCGGATGGCTTGAGCGTGCGAGTCTTGTCGAAAACCGACTCGTCATACATATAGATGCCGGTCACAGCGTAATTCGATTTCGGCTTCTTCGGTTTCTCTTCGATGCTCAGGATGCGATCGCCTTTGATCTCGGCCACTCCAAAGCGCTCGGCATCGTGCACCTGTTTGAGAAGAACCTTGGCACCGCGCTCCTGCCGGCGAAAATCCGCGACCGCGTGCGCGATCGATTTCTCGATGATGTTGTCGCCCAGAATCACGCAGATTTTACTGCCTTTGGCGAAATGCTCGGCAAGCGCGAGCGCTTCGGCAATGCCGCCTTCCCCTTCCTGGTAGGCGTAGTTCATATGCTTCAGGCCGAACTCTTTGCCGTTGCCGAGAAGCCGCAAGAAATCGCCGGCGTTGCGGCCGCCGGTGACGACGAGGATGTCCTGGATGCCCGCTTCGACCAATGTCTCGATGGGGTAATAAATCATCGGCTTGTCGTAGACCGGCAGCAGATGTTTATTGGTGATTTTGGTGAGCGGAAGCAGACGGCTGCCCGTGCCGCCCGCCAGCACAATGCCTTTCATGCAGTCCTAATCGTAGCAATCGGGAGCGCTGCGGAGGATGCGCAACGGAGGCGCAGTTAGACTGGCGAATGCGCTGCGACTTGCGTATGGGCGGCGCGGCTGCAGCGGTTTGGGAGAGACAGAAATGACGGATTCAGAGCTTCGCGAACAAGTCGACGAACTATTCCTGCTGCAACGGGTGGCGCAGCGGATTTCGGCTCTGCTCGAACTCGACCTGCTGCTCGAAGAGATTGTAGGCGACGTATCGCAGACATTTGGCTACTCGCGTTCCGCCGTGCTGCTGAAGGATGACGCGACGAACGAACTCGTGATCGCAGCGGTGCGGGGCTGGACCGTCAACTACCACCAGAAAGGCGAGCGGTTCAAAGTTGGCGGTTACGGGATTGTGGGTCACGCGGCCGCCACCGGAGAGCCTACTACGCGCCGGATGTGCGGATCGATCCGTATTACGAACTAAGCAAGCCGCTGACGCGTTCCGAGCTGGATCTTCCACTGAAGCGTCACGGGCGTTGAGCGGAATTTTCAATGTGCAGAGTACGGCGGTTGACGGATTTTCAGCGTCGCGCATTCGCGTGCTGGAGGCGCTTGCGGATCATTTAGCGACAGCCATCGAAAATGCACAACTGTTCGAGCGGGAGCGGAATGAGAAAGCGCGGATGCTGGCTGAATTTGAAGAGGCGCTGCGGATGCAGCAGCAATTACTGCCGGAGCGCGACGTTGTGCAGGAGCGATTTTCGATACGCGGCACATGACTGCCATGCCGCACGGTGGCGGGCGACTGGTTCGACTACATAGCGCTTCCGGATGGAGGGGTGGGAGTGGTGGTGGCGGATGTGGCGGGCAAAGGGATGGCGGCAGCGCTGCTGATGTCGTCCACGCGAGGCATTCTCCGGTTGTCGGCGGAAAGGAGTACGGCAGCCGTACTCGAGAGTTTGAATCAGATCCTGCTGCGGGATTTTCCACGTTCGCGCTTCGTCACGCTGGCGTACGTGGTGCTCGATGTTAGGGAGATGACGGCACGTATCGCGCTGGCGGGACATCCACCGCCGGTGCTGATCACGGAGAGGCCGCATTTGCTGGGACATGACGGGAGCTTGCCGCTCGGTATGCGGGAGACGAAATATGCGGAGCAGCGGGTGGCGCTCGCGCCGGGCGACCGTATTGTGCTCTATTCGGATGGCGTAATCGAAGCGGAAGGGGCGAACGGCCAGGAGTACGGGTTTGCTGGTATCGAGCGGCATTTCGGGAACGGAGATGCTTCGCCGCAATCGCTGCTGGAGGACGTGCGGCAGTTTACGGGCGGGGCGGCGCTGGAAGACGACGCGACGGTGGTGACGATTGACGCTGCGAATGTCTAAGGCTGCACGTGCATTACACAGGCCATCCGAGGCACTTTTGTTGGAGTAAGCTGGCGTGGTACATGGAAACCCGATACTCTTCGGCGCGCTTTGCGGCGGCCTGCATGCGCTGAATGTACATCTTGTAGATCAGATCCATGCGCCGGGACTGTTCGGCGGCTTCCGGGCAGAGCCGCGCGAAGTATTCGAGCTCCAGACGCGGCGGATTGCCTGTTTTCTCAATAGTCCACGGCGGCCGGTCTGCTCACTGAACCAGCGACCCGCGGCAGCATAAATATGAAAATGGCCCATCGTCCAGTGACCGGATTTCCCGAGAGCTTGCAACGGCACGCCTTCCGATAGGAGCTGGTGTAACTCCAGCTCGCGCCTGATCCTCGCAGATAGCATGCGAGACCTCCGTCCGTCTATTTTCCTGCGGACTCTGATTGGTCGCAAACCGCAAAGTTTTGGTAAAGCGATTCAATCCAGGTTCAGGCGGGATTGCGGGTCAGGTTCCGCGGCGCGCGAGGGGCGCCCCTTCAGCCGCCGCGCAATCTGCCGCAGGACCAACAGCACGATGGCCCCAGCCACGGCCGCTCGTGTGAAGAAGCTCGAGGGTGCGGAATGGCCGATGCCCAAAATCAGCAGGATGACCAGAATCAGAGCCGTCCCCGCGGTCCATAGGGTCGAGGAGTTGCGCAGGGCGATGCGACGCTGTTCCGCTGCCCGCTGCTCATACTTATTCATGGCGAGCCTCTTCCCTCAGCCTACTCCTGTTGTCGCAATTCAGCGCTTCGTGATGAAATTGTAACGCGGCTGTAATGACCATTCGGTTACGCTGCAAGGGAGGCCGCAACTATGAGAAAAATCGCGCTGATTGAGGACGACGCAGATCTGTACAACCTTGTGAAGTACAACCTGGAGAAGGAAGGTTTCACCGTGGTCGGTGCCCAGACCGGTCGCGGAGTGGTCGAACTCTGCCGCCGCGAACGTCCGGATTTGATCCTGCTCGATATCATGCTCCCCGACTCCGATGGACTTGAAATCTGCAAAGGCATTCGGCAGCATCCCGAACTGGCTCACATTCCGCTCATTTTCCTGACGGCGCGCGCCTCCGAGACGGACCGTATCGTCGGACTGGAACTCGGTGCAAACGACTATATTGTGAAGCCCTTTTTCATTCGCGAACTGATTGCGCGCGTGAAGATTCAATTCCGCGGTCATACCAGCGCCAATCGCGTGCTCAAGGCAGGAGAGCTGGAGCTGGACCGCGGCAGTTGTGAAGCGCGCCTGGCCGGGACGGCGCTGACTCTGACCGCGACCGAGTTCCGCCTGCTCGAATTTCTGATGAGCCGTCCGGGCGTGGTTTTCAGCCGCGAACAGCTGCTCGATGCTGTCTGGGGACACGACCGCGCTGTGACCGATCGAACGGTGGACGTCTACGTTTTGCGCTTGCGTCAGAAGATCGAGGCCGATCCGGCGAATCCGTTGCTGATCCGCTCCGTCCGCGGTTTCGGCTATAGCTTCAATAACAATGTGCAGCAGCCGGCCGCCGAAGAGCCGGTCGAGCTGCGAACGGCAGCGGTTTAGCTCGACTTCGTTTCGGAAGAAGCCGGCGTGCTCGACTTTTCGCTCGAAGCGGCTGCCGGCGCATCTTTCTTTTCGCCAGACGCTGGTTTATCGGCCGAACTCGAATCGGCTTTCGTCGATCCGTTTGAACCCGACTTGGCGTAGTCGGTGATATACCAGCCACTGCCTTTAAACTGCAGGGCGGGCGCAGAGAGCAGCCGGTGAACCGGGCCGCCGCATTTTTCGTGCGTGGTCAGAGGCTCGTCGCTGAATTTCTGCCGAACCTCAAACAAGTCCCCGCATTTTTCGCATCGATACTCGTAAAGAGGCATAAAACTGTTTAGTGTTCTTCCTGCGGGCTGCGATCAAGAATCGGATGGCTCGCATCGTTAGCGCTGATCGGCTCGCCAGTCCCGTTGGTCAGTTGCGCCACCGTCGTTTTTCCGGTCACCAGCTCGATCGATTGCTTGAGCAGATTGTCTTCGGTGTTTTTGGGGGCCGTGCCCGGGATCGGATTGCCGTCCTGATCGTACTGCGGCGTGTTGTCGTTTTCCGCCAGCTGCACGGTCGGGGTCACGCCCGTATCCTGGATGGCCTTGCCCGAAGGCGAGAAATACTTGGCCACTGACAGAATGACTGCGCCGCCATCGTCCATCTGGATCGTTTTGCGCACGCTCGCGTCTCCGTAGGTGCGCTCGCCCACAACCTGGGCGCGTTTGTCGTCGAGCAGCGCGGCCGCTGCGATCTCGGCGCCGCCCGCCGTGGCGCGATCGGTGATCACCACCAGCGGTCCCTTCCAGATGGCGTCGGAAGGATTGGCGTTGAAATCTTTCTTCTCGACCTTTTGACCCTGCAGATACGTGATCTCGCCGGAATCAAGGAAAAGGTTGGCGAGAGCGATACCGTTCTCCTGCTCGCCGGTTGAACAATGGCGCAGATCGAGGACGATGTAGCGCGCGCCCTGCTTCTTCAGATCCTGAATTTTAGATTTCGTCTCGCTGACGCGATTGCCCGCCAGGCTCGTCACGTGCAGGTAGCCCACTTCGTTCGGCATGAGCTTCGCGGCAATTTCCGGGAAGCCGGTCGTTACGCGAGTAAGCGTCAGTTTCTGTGGATCGCGATCGCGCAGCCGCATTACAGTCAGATCGACCGTCGAATTGGGCGCGCCGCGGAGAATCTCTTCGGCGTAGGCCAGCGGCATGTCGCGAGTAGCGACATTATTGATGCTCTCGATCAGATCCCCGCTCGAGATGCTGGCCTTGTCAGCCGGCGAACCGGGCAGCACGTCCACTACGGCCACGTAACCGAAACGCTTCGCCAGAACCAGGCCCACGCCGGCCTTTGCCGCCGTATCCTGGCCCTTCTCATACTGCCGGTACTGGTCGGCATTCAGGTAACTTGCAAACGGATCCACCGACTCGAGCAGACCGTTGATGGCGCCCAGAGTGACGCTCTTGATATTCGGCTCTTCGACGTACTCGAGCTTGATGCGCTCGAGAACCTCTGTATAGACTTTCAGATGACCGTAGACGTCATCAGGCGGAACCGAGCGCGAACTCTTGGCGCCCAGCAGTAGTAGCGTTACAACAACTGTTGAGCTGCCTACAGTGATCCATTTAAAACGGCTGTTCATGGGAAGTACGTTCCGGTGGGTGGCACTTCAAGTATAACGAAAAATTCAGGAAAGGCGCGCGAGCGCGGCCGCTCGAGCCAGTTAAGCGGCGCGCACGTCTTCGGCTGAGACGCCCGGCTTCCGGAAGGGCGCCGTGAACCGGAACGTGCTGCCTTTGCCGGGTTCGCTTTGGACCGACAGAGTTCCGCCCATCAAGGCCGCCAGGCGGGCGGCAATTGTTAAGCCCAGGCCGGTACCCCCAAACTGGCGGGTCGACGAGCTGTCGGCCTGCGAAAAGGCTTCGAAGATGCTGCGCTGCTTTTCCGGTGCGATGCCAATACCGGTATCGGAAATCTCGAAGCGCAGGATGGCTTCTTCCGATGCTTCCGCCTGGCTGGCGACTCGCAAGGAAACCGTCCCGGCAGGCGTGAATTTCACCGCATTATCGAGCAGGCTGGTCAATAGCTTCTGCAAGCGTGCTGGATCGCCGATGAACTGATCCGGAGTATCGCTGTCGATCATAACGGAGAATTCCAGACCTTTCTCCTTGGCGCGGGCGCGCAGCGGGGCCGCCGCTTCCTCGAGTGTGGAACGAAGTCCGAAGGGCCGCTGCTGCAGGGTGACAGGAGCCGTGTCGAGCTGAGAAAAGTCGAAGATGTCGTTGACGATCGCCACCAGCGAATCGGCCGAAGCCTTCACGATCTCCAGATATTCGCGCTGTTCGTCATCCACGGCGGTGCTGAGCGTGATCTCCGTCATACCCAGAATGCCGTTAATTGGTGTGCGGATCTCATGGCTCATGTTGGCCAGGAATTCGCTCTTGGCGCGGCTCGCTGCTTCGGCCGCCTCTTTGGCGATCTTTAGTTCATGCGTACGCTGCTCGACTCGGATTTCCAGCTCATCGCGCGACTTTCGGAGCTCGCTTTCGCTTTTGCGCAGGGCAGCTGTCCGCTCGTCCACCAGCAGACGCAGCTTTCGCTCGCGCTGGGTCAAATGCCGGACGCGCAGATGATAGGCAACCCAGCAGAGCCCGATTGCCGCAAGCAGCACCAGGAATGCGAACAGCTTGGTTTGATAGAAGTGCGGGCGGAGGACGAAGGCATAGGCCGCCTGCGCCTTTCTCCATTTGCCGTTGGTGCCTACCTGGACCAGGAAAAGATATTTCCCGGGCGGAATGTTCGTGTAGTAAGCCGACCGCCGCTGCCCGGCCTCGCTCCAGTCCTTGTCGAACCCCTCCAGCATGTAGCGGAACTCGAGCTTCTGCGGATCGATAAAGCTGGGCGCGGTGAATTGAAACTCAAGCTGGCCTTTGCCGGGCGCGACGGAGGCGATTTGATCCAGAGCCGCCTCCCGGTTGTTCAGTAGTGCGCTTTCAATCACCGGAGCTGCACTCGCTTCGGTGACGGCCGCACGTGGGTCTACTATCGCGAAGCCTTTGGTGGTCGGGAACCAGAGCCGTCCGCCGCGATCGGCGAGCACTGCCGGCTCGAAGCCGCCATTACATTCGGTACTTGCCATACCATCGGCCAGGCCGTAAACGGTCGACCGTACTTTGGCAATTTTTCCCGAGGCGAATTCGTCCAGCTCCGTCTTGGATAAGCGGAAGACACCTTTATTTGAACTCAACCAGAAATTGCCGGCATGATCGTCGGCGATCGCAAAGACGTTGTCATCGCGCAGGCCCGCAGCCACGCCATAGACCGTAAACTTGCCGTTGCGCAGGCGGTTCAGCCCTCCGCCGCTGGTTCCGATCCAGAGCGTTCCGTCGGGATCGCCAATTATCGAGAGCACGACGTCGCTGCCGAGACCGTTCCTGGTCGTATACGATGTGAATCGGCCTGCTTGCAGGCGATACAGTCCGTTTCCGCCCGTACCGACCCAGAGCACGCCGCGCGCATCCTGATAGATTGCGTCGATGTTACCGCCCGAGAGTCCGTCCGTGGCGGTATAGGTGCGCATGCCGTGTTTTGTAAAGTGGCTCAGCCCGTCCCGCGTTCCGGCCCACAGCTCGCCGTTGCGATCGACATAGGTGCACATGACAAAGCTTTGGGGCACCTCGGTGTGAACCGTGACGCGGCCGTTGGCAATGCTTGCCAGACCATGGCGTGTTCCAACCCATACGACTCCCGCGGGATCCTGGGCGACTGAAAATACCAGATTGTCCGGCAGACCGTCGCGAGTGGTATAGGTTTTCGCGTGCCCATTGGCGTAATTCGTCAAGCCCTGATCGGAGCCGAGCCAGAAACCGCCGCTGCGATCCTGGAAAGCCGTAAGCGCCATCTCGCTCGGGAGCCCCTGAGAGGTGGAAAAGCCCGAGAACAGCGCGGTTTTGAAGACATTCAACCCGCCTCCGCCGGTGCCGACCCATAGTTCGCCTTCGCGTCCCGGCAGAATCGCCCAGACATCGTGCCCGCTCAGGCCGTCTTTTGCGGTGAAAGCGGAAAACTGCGCGCCGGAATAGCGGTCGATCCCGTTTGCGGTACCGATCCAGACACTTCCTCGCGCATCCCGGCTGACCGAGAAAATCGTGTTGGCACTCAGGCCTTCGCGCTGGCGGAAACTATTGATGCTTCCATCTTTCGCAATGTGCGAAAGGCCGTCGTTGGTGCCGGCCCAGGCGCCGCCAGATCCGTCGCTGGTGACCGCGCGCACAAACCCGCCGGCTAATCCGTCCTTGATCCGAAAATTTGTGAACCGGCCGGTTGAAAAACGGCTCACACCGTTGTGTGTGCCAATCCAGAGAGTGCCGGTTGCATCGCTTGTCAGGGCGAAGATCGCGTTGTCGGCCAGGCCATCCTTGGTTGTCCAGGTTTGAAATTTGCCATTCGCGAAACGCGCCAGCCCACCGCCATCGGTACCAATCCAGAGCGCTCCGGCCGCATCCTCCAGCAGACAGCGGACCTGGTTCGACGGCAAGCCGTCTTTGGTTGTGAGCGGGTGAAAGACTCCGTTTTGGAAACGCGCGATACCGCCGCCGTAGGTGCCCACCCAAAGAGTCCCGTTCCGGCCGGACTGAAGCGCGAGTACAACATTATTCGGGAGTTTCGAGTTGCTGCGGTCATAGACCGTGAAACGAACTCCGTCAAAGCGCGCCAGGCCTTCCTCTGTTCCGACCCACAGATAGCCATCCGAGGTCTGCGCCAGGGAAAAAACCGAGTTCTGGGGTAAACCCTGGGCACTTTGCCACGTCTGGTGGAGATAGCGGCTGATGGGCTGCGCCGGATCGAGCGCTGGTTCTGCCGGCAAGCGTACTGCAAGCGTGGCAAGCGCGAGCAGCGAGACTCGGAATCGACAGAACATCTAGTGTTCTGATCGGCAACTATGCCCGAAAAGATTAGCGAATCATTCAAATATCTTTCATTGCGGCCCGTTTCGGAGCGCAAGACGACTCAAGAAGGGCAGCTAAGGGCTTGTTGTCCGGCATTAGAATACGGGAGAACAGGCGGCGCGCCCGGCGCTGCTGTGTGGCAGAAGCCGTGTCGGCGGGCTCTTAGGTCCTCACTGGGAGAACAATCATGAAAATCGGCAAGTATGTACTAGGGAGTTGTCTGGGTCTAGGCCTGATTGCAGGCGGAGTTGCCGTCGCGCAGCATCCGCCGGCGGAAAACGTAAGTCCGCACCGGCATCCAAATATCGCGGCGGCGCAGCGGCTGACCAATCAGGCGTATCAGCGGATCGTGGCAGCCCAGCAGGCGAATGAATGGGACATGGATGGCCATGCCGCGAAAGCCAAGGATCTGCTGGATCAGGCAAACCGCGAGCTGAAGCAGGCGGCCGAGGCCGCGAACCACAACCGCAGGTAAGGTGCGGAGCTGTTCCCTGCGGGCGGCGAGTGGGCCAGGGATATACTGATCGCGTTCGAACGTGCTCACTCGCCGATCCATATTAAAAGCGCTCGCCGGGAGCGCCGGTTTCCCGGTTCTTAACGCTCCGTTATTGCGCGCCGCGCTGCCGGCGATGAAGATTACGCGCGTGCGCGTCTACACGCCGCCGGATCCCAATCCGCTGTTCAATCAAAGCGATCACGTGGTGACCGTCGAAACGACAGCGGGGATAACGGGCATCGGCGAAGGCGGCTCGCCCGATACGCTGCGGCAGAGCGCTGGCAGGCTGATCGGCCAGGATCCGCAGTTCATCGAACGGCTCTGGCAGGACATGAATCGCGCCTTCTTCTATCCGGCCGGCCGTGAGAAAGAGGATGCTATCGGCGCGCTCGATCTCGCTCTCTGGGACATCAAAGGAAAAGTGCTGGATCTGCCGGTGCACGAGATTCTGGGCGGCATGGTTCGCAACTATTGCGAATGCTATAACACGGCCGGCATTATCCCGGGCGTGGAGCCGGGAATGGGAATTCGCGAACGTGCCCGTCTGACGATTGCAGCGGGCTATCGCGCTTTCCGCATGGGAGCGGCCGATCTGCCCGCCAACACCACTTACAACACGCACATACAGTTGAACCAGCTTCGCAAGGATTGCGAGGAGGCGCGCGAAGGCGTCGGCCCGAACGGCGACTGGGCGGTCGATTTCCACCAGCGCTTCGACCTCTCAGAGGCGATCCGCGGCTGCAGGCTCATCACCGATCTGGCGCCGTATTTCGTCGAAGACGCGGTTCGGACCGAGGCGTTCCAACAGGATCTGCCGATTCTGCGCCAGAAAGTTGACGTTCCACTCGCGGCCGGCGAAGAGTGGGGCAATCGCTGGGACTTCAACAAGCTGGTCGAAGATCACAGCATCGATTACGTGCGCGCCACTCTGCCGAACGTGGGCGGCATCACCGAAATGATGAAAGTCGCCGCGCTCTGCGAGACGCATTTCGTCGGCATCATCCCGCACTTCACCGGTCCGATCGCGACCGCTGCACTGGTCAACTCGCTCGGGACATTTTCCGGACCCGTGTTGATGGAGTACAACTTCCAGGGCCGGACCCTGCCACATCTTCCGGTGTGCCTCGACTTCAAAAACGGCAAACTCTACCCGAACAACCGGCCAGGCCTCGGCGTGGAACTCGATATGAAGCAGCTGAAGCTAGTGGCCGAAATCACCGAGCCCGTTACCAAACGCGCGCAGACCTATTTTCGCCCCGACGGCTCGATTACCAACTGGTAGCGAAATGCCCGTGCACAATGCGGTCTGCTGACCGCTCCTTATAGTCGCGGCTGTGTAAGCAGTTCGAAACGTTGGAAGCGCTAACTGAGCCGCGCGCGAAGCAAGCGGGCTTTCGCATTTGCACCGGAGAGTGGCTATCCTCGACTTGTATGAACAGTGTGGAAGTGAACGCGCGCATTCGGCAGATCGGCATTGTTCCGATCATTCGCACGAGCAGCGCAGAGCAGGCGATTCGCGCGGTCGAAGCGGTTGCCGAGGGCGGCATCCCGTGCGCGGAAATCACCATGACGGTGAAAGGCGCAGTTACGGCGCTGGCGGAAACCGCAAAGCGCTTCGGCGACAAAATTCTGCTCGGCGCCGGGACTGTTCTCGATCCGCAGACGGCGCGCGCATGTCTCGATGCGGGAGCGGAGTTTTTTGTGACGCCCAGTCTGAATCTCGAAACGGTTGCGTTCGCCAAACGCTACTCGAAAGCCATTTATCCAGGCGCGCTCACGCCTACGGAGATCGTGACGGCATGGCAGGCGGGCGCGGACGGGATCAAAGTCTTCCCATGCAGCGCGCTGGGCGGGGCGAAGTACATCAAGGCGCTGCGGGGACCGTTTCCGCAAATCGATTTCGTTCCTACGGGCGGTGTGAATCTTGCCACCATCGCGGAGTTCTTTCAGGCCGGCTGTGCGGCGGTGGGCGTCGGCGGCGAACTGGTGGACGGCAAGTCGGTGGCGGAAGGAAATTACGATGTCATCGCGGGGCGCGCGCGCCAGTTTGTTCAGGCGATCAAAGAAGCGCGCTAAAAACGGCGCGGCTCCGAACCGGGAATAATCGATTCGGAGCCGCGAATGAAAAAGGCGATTTGGCCGGCCCTTAATAGCGATAGTGGTCCGGCTTGTACGGGCCTTCCACGGGCACGCCGAGATAATCCGCCTGCTTCTTGCTGAGGGTTGTCAGCTTGACGCCGATTTTTTCGAGATGCAGGCGCGCGACCTCTTCGTCCAGTTTCTTCGGCAGCGTGTACACGCCGATTGCGTACTTGTCGCGATTTTTCCAGAGATCGATCTGAGCGAGTGTCTGATTCGAGAAGCTGTTGCTCATAACGAAGCTAGGATGACCGGTTGCGCAGCCGAGATTCACCAGGCGTCCTTCAGCCAGCAGGAAGATGCTGTGGCCGTCGGGGAACGTGTACTTATCCACCTGCGGCTTGATGTTGGTGCGCTCAACGCCTTTGGCCGTATTCAGCCGGTCGACCTGAATCTCGTTGTCGAAATGGCCGATATTACAGACGATCGCCTGATCCTTCATGTACTGCATGTGCTCGAGCGTGATGATGTCGAGATTGCCGGTGCAGGTGACGTAGATGTCGCCGCGGCCGAGCGTGTCTTCCACCGTCGTCACTTCGAAGCCTTCCATAGCGGCCTGCAGGGCATTGATCGGATCGACTTCGGTGACGATTACGCGCGCGCCCATCCCTCGCAGCGAGTGCGCTGACCCTTTGCCGACGTCGCCGTACCCGCAGATCACGGCAACTTTACCGGCGACCATCACATCCGTTGCGCGCTTGATACCGTCGGCCAGCGATTCGCGGCAGCCGTACAGATTGTCGAATTTCGATTTCGTGACCGAGTCGTTGACGTTGATTGCGGGCACCAGCAGCTTGCCCTGTTCCTGCATTTTGTAGAGGCGATGAACGCCGGTGGTCGTCTCTTCCGAGACTCCGCGCCAGTCCTTCGCGATCTTGTGCCAGCGCTGTGGGGCTTCTGAGTGGATGCGCTTGAGCAGATCCTTGATGACCTTCTCTTCGTGGCTCTCCGAAGGACTGTTCACCCAGTCGCTGCCTTCTTCGAGCTCATAGCCTTTGTGAATGAGCAGCGTAACGTCGCCGCCGTCATCGACCACCAGTTGCGGCCCCTTGCCCTCCGCATGGCTGAGCGCCTGATACGTGCACCACCAGTACTCCTCGAGCGTTTCGCCTTTCCAGGCAAACACCGGAACACCAGCAGCGGCGATGGCGGCAGCGGCATGATCCTGCGTGGAGAAGATGTTGCAGCTTGCCCAGCGAACCTCGGCGCCGAGCTCGACCAGCGTCTCAATCAGCACCGCAGTCTGGATGGTCATGTGAAGCGAGCCGGTGATCCGGACGCCGGCCAGCGGCTTCTCGGGCGCATATTTCTTGCGGATCGACATCAGGCCCGGCATCTCGTGCTCGGCGATCGAAATTTCTTTGCGGCCCCATTCGGCGAGGCCCAGGTCCGCAACCTTATATTCGGCGGCGGTACGGTTCAGGGTGGCAGTGCTCATTGATAACCTCTTGTGGATTATATCAAAACATCTTGATATGTTGATCTAAGTGCCTGGATTGCTCCGTGCGTTGCGCTTGCTAGGGGATCCGGCACGCGTGCGGCTTCTGCTGTTGCTAGAGCGTGATGAACTCTCTGTGGCGGAATTGCAGGAAATTCTCACGCGCGGGCAGAGCCAGATTTCGACGCAGCTGGCGCAACTGAAGCAAGCGGGCCTGGTTGAGCATCGCAGGACGGGCAAGAATACCTTTTACCGGATGAAAGCGCCGTCCGGCCGTCTTCTGGATCTGCTGCACGCTGCGGCTGAGGAGATTCCGGAATGCAAGAGCGACCGCGGGGCTCTCGAACTCGTGCTCGCCAAACGGCAGGACAGGATGCGTGCTTACTTTGACGCGCTGGCCGGCAAATTCGGGCGCGAGTACCTGCCGGGCCGCTCCTGGAAAGGACTCGCGGAAGTGCTCTTGCAGCTCATGCCATCCATGGTGATCGCCGACCTGGGTGCGGGCGAGGGTACGTTTTCACAGCTGCTGGCGCGGTCGGCGAATCGTGTCATCGCGGTTGATAACGCGGAAAAGATGGTCGAGTTCGGCACGCGCCTGGCTCGTGAGCACAATCTCCCGAACCTCGAATTCCGGCTGGGCGACATGGAAGCACTCCCGATCGAGGACAGCGAAGTCGATCTCGCGTTCTTCAGCCAATCGCTGCATCACGCACAGCATCCCGAGCGCGCGGTCGCCGAAGCTGGACGGATTCTGAAACCGGGGGGGCGGATAGCGATTCTGGACCTGGCTCGCCACACGTTTGAACAGGCGCGGGAACTTTACGCGGATGTGTGGCTGGGATTCAGCGAAGTAGAGCTGCGCGCGTTTTTGAGCGATGCAGGGTTTACCGACGTGACGACGAGCATCGTGGATCGGGAACCGGAGCCGCCTTATTTTGAGACGGTGTGTGGGGTGGCGCGAAAGCTGCAAGGTTGATAAATCTCAGCGAATTGTGCCGTCCGACCGGATCTGCTCTGCTGGACCTCGTCTGAATGAAATCGAAGTAGAATCCTATATAGCGAACCTCAGTCATGCGCGATAACAGCAAGCTTTCTCATACCGCAGCCATCATTCTGCAGACCGTTGATCAGGGCCTGCGCTACGGCTTCGACATTATGGATGCCACCGGACTTCCCAGCGGCACCGTGTATCCGGCGCTGCGCCGTATGGAGGCCGAAGGACTGATCACCTCGCGCTGGGAATCCGACAAGAAGGCTATCTCCGAGCAGCGCCCGGCCCGCAAGTATTACCGGATTACGCGCAGCGGAGCCGAGGTCCTCGAACAGTCACAGAAGCGCTACCCGCTACTGGCCAATCTGATCACCAAGCCTCGCGAATAGGCGGATCCATGCCCGGCTCGCCGCCTCTGCCGTTTTCGGTTCAAGCCTGCGGCTGGCTTGTAAAGCTGGCTGCCTGGGCAGTTCCCGCCGCGCAGCGGGAGGGGTGGAAACGCGAGTGGCGCGCTGAAATCTGGCATCGCTGGCAGTTTCTCACCAACTTCGATCTCTGGAGCCGCAGCGAATCGCTGGCACTCCTGCGGCGCTCGTGCGGCGCGTTCCCCGATGCGCTCTGGTGTTTTGCCGATCGCGAATCGGTGCGCGCGCGTAGCCAGGAAGTCATTCGCTCCCCCTGGACCTGCCTCGGTGCCCTGGGCGCCGCCGTCGCGCTTCTCGGACTTTTTACGCTTGGTTTTCCCGCCACGCGCGCCATGCTTCGTACCCAGGCCGCCTCGGATCGCGGGCTAGTTTTCATCTGGTTCCATCCGGTTTCGGGCGCGGGCGACGAAGGGCTGCCCGCCGACGCCGTGACGGCCTGGTCCGAACACAGTCAGTTGCTGAGCGGTGTGGCTCCTTTTGTAGCGAGCCACCGGCTGCTGCATTTTTCCAACGGCGCGACCGTTGAGCCGCTCGTCCTGCGCACCGTTCCTGCTCTGTTTCGGGTGCTCAATGCGAAACCGCATCTCGGCCACATCCCGCAGGCGAACGCTGTCGTACTCACGTACGCGCTCTGGCGGTCCGCTCTGCGTTCCGATATGCAGGTGATCGGGCAGAAGGTACGGATCGGTCGAAGCTGGTACACCATTGCGGGTGTGCTGCCGCGCGATTTCTATTTTCTTTCTCGCGAGCGCGCTGCGTATCTGATCGAAAACAATCTTCCGGATGCGCAACAGATGGTCATCGCGCGAGTCAAGCCAGGGGTCTCCGAAAAACGCTTGGACAAAGAACTGACCAACATCGCTTTTACCAGCTGTTATTACTTCTTCCGTTCGCAGCTTCGCTATTCGTTTCTGAACGAAGCTGGCTGGATTCCGTTCCGTCTCTTTGAAGTCGCGCTGCTGTGTTCGGGCTTGCTTGTGCTGTGGGTGTCGCGTGTCTCCATCCGCCGTCTCCGCGAATTCATCCGCTCACGCGAGAAGGCACCCGCGCTGCGCCGCAGCACGTTCTTCGTGGCCAAGACAGGGCTCGCCCTTTCCCTCGTTTTTCTCTGCGGATTGGAATGGAGCCGCTCGCCATCGGCCATTCTCTTCGGCTCGCGTGATCCCGCCGCCGGACCGCTGTTGCTCTTTCTTTACATTCTGGGCAGCATGGGTGTGCTCTTCTGGGCGGTTGCCGACCAGCGTGCCCGCTGCCGCGTGTGCCTGCGTCTGCTGTGTCTCCCGGTGCGGGTCGGCTGCCCGGGTTGCCTGTTGCTCAACTGGTCCGGCACGGAACTCCTTTGCCCCGAAGGCCACGGCATGATGCACGTTCCCGATCTCACTCCGAGCTGGGAAGAGATGTCCGACCGCTGGATTTCACTCGACGAATCCTGGAAAGACCTGTTCGCGCCAAGCGGGCCGCGTTCCTGAAGCGGGAACAGTTCGAATCCGCTCTGTAGTGGCGCCTCTTATCAAAAAGTGTTTAGCCGTTGCTCTGCACGTACCGCGAACGTGCTAACGAGCGAAAAACCCGGAAGGGCCCAAGCTTGGTGCGGATGGTGAGACTTGAACTCACACGCCCTTGCGAGCGCTGGAACCTAAATCCAAACAGACTGGTTTTCAGTGGGTAGCTACGACCGAAAATCAACAGCTTACGGGATCTTAATTTCCACCGAACACCACAGGCCGGAGAAAATTGTGGCACGAATTGTGGCATGGCTAGTCGCTGCTGTCTAATACTTGCGCGGCTTTCAATCGTGTCTCAACCCGCCTATATTCCTCACTCAGCCGCGTCCAAAACGTCTTAGCACGGCGGCACTCCTCGATCGACATATCCTGCAGACTGGCGCGCTTGACACCGATCACGAGCAGGCGAAAGAGCGTGTCCCACTCGCTGCGGCTGAGCGCCAGCAGCACTTCTGTCTTTCCCCACTCGAGCTTCACGCCGGTTTGTACCTAGAACATTTGTACACGGTCCTGTTCGTAAGCGCCAGAACACTCCAATCGGGTCTGCCTATACTCGTGTTGTGAGCGAACAAGGGCCGCCGCTCCAGCCGGGTTATCCGACCATCTGCCACGTCGATCTGGGGAATTCCGACTGTCCCGGTTGCCTTGCGGTGCGCGAAGAGGGCGGTACCGCTGAGCTCGTCTGCAATGAGTGCGGACAGGTATTCGCCAAGGTGGCGCCGTCGAAAATTGAGGAGGCGATCGCCGCACTGGGAAAAGCTGCGCAGTCCTGAGCCCGTATGCCGGCCTCGATAGCGTTTTGCTCAGATGATGTCGAAGAGCTTCGGCGCCGGCTGCAGCGGATGGATGATGACCAGCTCAAGCGATTCGGCCGAGCGGCTGCTTACATGAGCTCGCCGGAGGCGTATTCCGGTGGCTTGCCGCGGCCAGAGTTTGTGACGCAGCTGGACGAAGCCCGGTCAGAGTGGAAGCGCCGCCGGGGAGATCGCTCCCCAGATGGCCACAATCCCGAAGCATAGTTATCGCAAATCAGGGCAGCTTTGGCCCTGGACGTGCATACGTAAAATTGTGGGTCACGAGGATTCCAGATTTCGGCGTCACTGGTAAGTGGTTGAAATGCATGGACCTCGATTCAAATGGTACTGAGAGTACGGCAAAGTTCATGCGGCCAGAGCTACACTTGTTGATTGTCGAACCCGGTTCCTTCGCTTTCAGCAATCTTGATTTGCGAAAAGGTCATCGAAGAGGTTGGAACTAGAAAGAAAACACTGGTCGGAATCTTTGATAACGTTCAAGCCCAAGCTCTTCCGATCGGTCTTCCACTCGGCATTTATGCACGGCTTGCGGATGGCGAAGGTGAGTATTCGCTGCTCGTTAGGATCTCAACAACTGATGCCGACGGAAACGAAATCAGAGTCTTTGAGGGTACGATGCAGGGCAGTGTTCCTTCCCGTCTGCAGGCGTTCGAGATCGCAATTAACTTTTTGTATCTACAATTCGACCGGCCAGGTCGATATGACATTCAGATCCATGCCGACGGAGTTTACGTCGGCCACGCTTCTTTCAACGTGAGTGTGGCTCCACAGCAGGAAGGCTTATAAGGTCTATGGCAGCAGTAGCTGAGAGGTCTCGAGTTTCCCCTTCAGGAACATCCGAAATCAATCCTGGTCCTACGACCACGGAAGTACGCCTTTTCGTCAGCCATGATGAATCGGTTCTGAGACTTCCGCGAAAAATTAAGTATGCTGCTTTGACGGATGGTCGATTACGATTTAAGCGACCGATCGAAGTAGATCTTTTCAAAGACGCTGGAGCATTCGTGGCATACTGTCGAGAATTGGAAGAGTTTGGAATGGGGGATAGCCCTCAGCTCGCACTTGAAGATCTTAGTCGTACTCTTACTGAATCTTTCTTCGCATTGACGGAAGAAAAAGACCGGTTGGGTTCAGATCTTAAGCATCAGCTTTCACGATACGAAGACATTCTTCAACCCCGAACCTTCTGAATGAAGGTTCACGAATTCCGTCGTCTTGAAACCAAATTAGATCTCAAAGTGCGAAACGCCGGAGATCGACTCGCTTGGTTTGAATACGAGGGCAAAGTGATCGCACGCACGAAGCGGTCTCACGGAAACAAGGATTTGCCAGCAAATCTGATCCGTCAACAGCTGAAAGTGAATGAGACTGAGTTTGCGGCACTGATCGGCTGTTCGCTTTCGCGTGAAGACTATGTCAAAATCCTGAGAACGAAAGGCCTTCTCTAGGCCGAGCAACTCGGATAATTCCAAACATTTCCTTGCAAAAGTGTTCCGCCGCTCCTACCATCGCAGTATGAGCCTCTGGTCGGCGATCGATCATTTTTTCAAGTCCGTGTTCGGTAAGGACAGCGATATCGCACAAAAGGTCCTGCACGACGCCTCGAGCTTCGTCCAGCTGGCCGAGCCGATCGTGACGGAAATCGATACGGACCTGAAGCCGGCCGCGGCCGCGAACCCGTCGGGAACGGTCGCGGCGGTTGAGAATTTCTTGACGAAGTACGAGTCGGACCTGGCGCGCGTGAAAACGGCAGCGTCTTCGTTCGCCGCGTTACCGGCTGCGGATCTGTGGCGGAATGTCGCGCAGTTCGCGCTGCAGGCAGTCGCGCCGAAGGGCGTGGCCTCGAGCCTGCTAAACCTCGCGATCGAACTCGCCTACAGCATTTCGAAGTCGAAGCGCTCGGTGAATGCAAGCGCCCCGGCTGCCTAGGCCTAACACTCACTCCCAATACGGGTCCCGAAGCGGAATCAGCTGGTCAGAAAATACTCGTCGGGATTTGATCGACTCTCGCGCCACTCTTCTCATGGGAAAGTCGCATGAGTATGCCGCAGGATCTTTCAAAAATGAGCATTGGCGCGGTGAGCGCCCTCGGGCTCGTGTGGCTAGTCGCTCAAGTCTCCTGGGGCGGCGGCGGGAAAATCGCCGAAGCCGATACCAAGATGGCGAACATGAGCGCTCGCATGGATACGATCATCGCGTACCAGAAAACCGCGGCCGAGGAGCGCACCGAATTGCGTAAGGAACTCGAGGCAAAGATAGCCGCCGACCACGACGAGATCGTGAAGATGAAGGCGGTCACCGATTCGCACGCCCAGCTCGATCAGGTCGAGGCAGCCATCAAATTCGCGGAAAAAACCAAGTAATAGGAGGAACGATGCACCACGTCATCGACATTCTGGTCCACGTCTCGCGCGCGGTCGCAGTAGCGATTGCGCTCGCTCTGCAACATCACAAGTAACTCAGGACGCCGCGGAAACCTCAATCCGCGGCTTTCTGCTTCTCGGGCGCGACCGTGATCGTTTCGGCCTGATTCACGACTTCCGGCCGGAAGTTGTAGGACCCGCTTCTCGGTAGCTGCAGCAGAGTCCAGAGGCTCCCGAGCGCGCCAGCCATCACTTCCTTGCCGTAATCGTAGTGGAACGCGTACAGCGCACAGCCGATGGCAAAGACCACCAGCGTGCAGACGATGTGGCCGTCAGGCGAATCCAGTTTCCAGCGGAACGTGGTCATTATTGCGGTGACGTCGACAGACTCAGCACGCGCCAGCTATTCGTTGACTGCTGGTATCGGATCCACAGACACGCGAGCGCCGGCAGAGCGATGCTGTTCGCTGGAGCCGGTGAAGCTGCATTGCCGATCGGCACTGGCGCGCTGAGGCTCGTAGCTGCACCAGAGTTAACGATCTTCAGCTCGCGCGCATCTTCATCCACGGCCGGAAGCGTGACCGGCCCGCCGGGCACGACCAGCATGTATTCTTCGTCATTCTGCGAGAGCGGCATCCACCCGGAGCCGACCTTCGCCGCCCATTGACCGTTCACGAGTTCATCGAGCTGGAGTGTCCCGCCGTCCTCGAGCGTAATGTTGTGCAGCTGGACGAGCTCATTCTCGTACGTGCTGCTGTTGATCGACACCGGATCATAGGTGTCGCTTTCGGCGGTGCCGTTTATCGTTCCGTTCGTAATTGGAAGGTTAATCTGCCAGCCGAAGTAGATCGAGCCCTGGAGCGGCGTTCCGTCCTGATCGATCAGCTGAGTCGCGAGAATTGTGGTCGTTCCCATAAGTCCTTTCCTATTGCTGCCCGATAACTGTTAAAGCGAGAGCCGCTCCGCTGCTCACCTGGTCGTTCGCTCCGATGGCGAGCCGCGTCGGAGCTCCGCTCGTGAAATACGCGCTCGCCGTGACGCTGCCGAAAAGGACGCAGTTATCGTAGTCAGCGCAGAGGTTCACGGTGAGCGTCGTGCCATCATTTTTGAGCTGCACGTACCGCACGTCATTCGGGCTATTAATCCAGGTCAGGTTTATGTTGCCAACCGTTCCGTTGTAGAGGCCCGTCATGGTCATGCCCATGATTCGGCAGCCGACCGCGGAGCTATAGGACCCGTTGCCGGTTCCGCATTGAAGGCCCTGATAGCCGATCGAACCGTCGCTCCAGCCGAAGAACCACTGCCGATAATTGCCGTTGTCCATGATGGGCGAGACCCAGAACGGCAGCGTGACGGTGTAAGGGGTGGCCGGCGCCGTCCAGTAGGCAAGGAACAAATTCGCGGAGCCGCCGATCGGCGCGTTGATGACCGCGTATCCGTTGGTCGTCGTGAGCGTCGGGCCGCTCGTTCCGCCAGCCGTCAGGCCGAGCTTCGACATCGGAATCACTGGTCGATGGTTGTAGTAGTACGTCCAGGTATTCGTGGCGGTGCAGATGGCCGGATCGAAGTTGCCGCTGGTGATGACGTACATCGCGCCGGTGGTACAGGTTGATGGAATCGCCGAGATTGCGCCGTACGTGATCGAGGTCCCACCGCCGGCATTGACGTCCTGCGTCCAGGTGTTGGTGGCGGTGCACTCGTACAGGTTCTGCCCCGCCGTGGCGCCCGTATTGAAGAACAGCTGACCGACGCTGCAGGTCGACGGGTTCGTCGAGCCGTTCGGAATGCGCAGCGAAGACGTCGAAAAGTCGTAGAGGTAAGGACCGAACGTTTCGGCCTGGTCGGTGTAAACCGTGTTCGAATACTGCCGCGACTTGGCGAGCGCGTTCTGCCAGCCCATGGTCAGCGTTCCGCTCGAGAGCGTCGCCGTCACGTTCGTATCGTTTGCCGTATTCAGCACGCCGGCCGGCCCCTGCGGACCAGTCGCGCCGGTTGCACCTGTTGCTCCCGTCGCTCCCTGCGGACCAACCAACGACACACCTGTGCCTGGCCAGGCGCCGGATGCCTTAGGACCGTACAGCACATTGGTCGAAGTATTCAGGTAGAAATCGCCGTTTTGCCCGAGCGCGGCGGAGGGCGTGCCAGGGCCGTTCCAGAGCGTGTTGCCATTCGCCCCTGCAGGCCCGGTTGCTCCGGTGGCTCCGGTTGGTCCCGTCGGTCCAGCAGGCCCGGTCGCACCGGTGGTGCCGGCTGGTCCCTGCGCGCCGGCTGGACCGGTTGCACCTGTGGCGCCGGTCGGCCCGGCTGGGCCCTGTGCACCGGTTGCGCCTATCGCGCCCTGCGGGCCGATCATCGAAACGCCAGTTGTCGGCCAGGTGGCCGACGCTTTCGGTCCATAGAGTTTGTTTGCAGTCGTGTCGATGTAGAAGTCGCCGTTTTGCCCGAGCGCCGAAGCGGGTGCTCCGGTCCCGTTCCAGACGGTATTTCCGTTCGTTCCTGCCGCACCGGTTGGCCCGGCGGGACCTTGCGGTCCGGTGGCTCCGACCGGACCCGTTGGCCCTTGCGGACCGATCGCGCCCGTAGCGCCAGGAGGCCCCTGTGCGCCGGTGGCTCCGGTCGGACCAGGCGGCCCTTGCCCACCTGTTGCGCCGTTCGCGCCGGCTGGACCTGCAGGACCTGCGGGCCCGGTTGGACCGGCAGGACCCGCCGGACCGGTCGCACCGGTTGGACCCGGAGGGCCTTGCGGTCCCTGGGGTCCGGTCTGAACAATAGCTTGCGCTGGCAGGTTCGGCGGATAGGCGTCGAAGCTACAGGTGCCGTTCACGCACCATGCCGGCGATACCTGAACACAGTTGTAGCCCGAGTTCGTCGACGCCTGCGGTGAACCGATTACGACCCGATGCAGGTTGTCGGTCGCCCAGACGCGATAGCAGACGTTGGCTGGCTGCGTCTGCGTTGTGTCGGCGATCTGCAGCGTGAACGATCCGTTGACAACTGGCGCGCTGACCGTCTGCGCCGTGACCTGACCTTTGCCGACGAGTCGATACGAAATAGGGCCGCCGCTGCTCGAACTCGGCTGGAAATAGATCGTGCCGTTGATCGGTGTTCCGGTCGAGTCGGTTATGTTCGAAGCGGTAACCGTAACGAGCTGCGCAAACGCGCCGAGCGCGCCAAGGCAGACGAGGGCCGCGCCCCGTAAGAATCTCGCGAGCATGGAGTCGTTTTCCTAAGCCACCGCCAGGGCACCGGATGCCAGCGTGCCGAAGGTCGCGGCGAGCGGACCGAGCGCCAGCACGTCCTGCTGGAAAGCGGGTAGCAGATAGCGTTGCGCGATGTAGTCCCAGGGCGTGTTGTACTGCAGTAGCAGGACGCCGGCCCCCGCCGCATGTGCATCCTTGGGTGCGGACGGCAGCATCTGCATGAACGGGAACGCCGCACGCCAGCGCTGGACGGTAGCTGTCAATCCGTCCGCACTCAGAGCCGTCACGATGACCGGCTCGTTATCGATCAGCAGCGTGCGTCCGACGATCGATTGTGCAGCCGGTTCGGCGAAAACGAGACTGGTGGCGGTTTGATCTGCAACCGCCTGCGCGAGAATCGCCACAGGACCGCCCGCCTGCCTGAGCCAGAGCGTGTTCATATCGACGACGTTGGCCGGCTGCATCGTGAGCTGAATAGTCGCCTGAATGGAAGTGATGATGGGCGTGGACGAAGGTGTTGTACTCATAGAAGTCTTTCGTTAGGCAACGCGAACCCAGCCGGCAAGAATTACATTTACCGTGCCCGCCGTGAAATTCGCGCCGCCACTGATGGAAATCGAAATCGTGTTGGTGGCCGCGTTATTCGCAAATGCGACGGCGTTTTGCCAGGGACCGCTTGCGCCCGGAATATAACCCGCGTAGAGCCACACGTAGGGACCGACGGTCGATACAGGCAACGTCACGTTCAGGGTGGAGCTCATCGTTCCGCCAAGTGTCGTCGAGAACTGCAGACTGAAGACCAGGATCGGACCGATGCGGCAGTACTGTGCGCTCTGAAACGTCGTGCTCGAGGCCGTCATCGAGCCGCTGCCTGTCACCGTAGGTGTCCAGGTCTGGAAATTCGAGCCGAAGGAAATCGAGGCTGGGTTGGAGAAGGCCGCCGCGCCTGAAACCGCGAAGCTCGCGAGATTGACGCCGCTCTGAAAGGTGGTCGCCGGCGTAATCGTCAGTGCGCCGGTCTGCGCCGCGATGCTCAGCACGTTGGTCCAGCTATCGGTCCCGCCCGAGCTCGAGCGGGTGTTGTACTGCAACTGCAGCAGGTCGTTTGCGGCCGCCGCGCCCTTATACGTGCTGAGCTGAAACTCCTGCCAGGACGCATTGGCCGTTGTGAAGTACTCGGGCGAGTTTGCGTTCGAGTAACACGGCCCGTTAAACGTCGCCGATCCCGCGAATGAAGCCGCGCCGAAGGAGGCCAGGCCCTGAAACGAAGCCGTGCTGTTGAAATTCGCCGCGCCCAGGAACAGCGCCCCTGAGCCAAAAGTTACGCCGACGGCGACGTTCAGCGCGCCCGTCTGCGCCGCTACGCTCAGGACCGAGGACCACGAATCGGAGCCGGCGGGATTCGTGCGGGTGTTGTACTGAATCTGGAACGTATCGGCCGCCTGGTTGGCACCCGCGACGGCTGCGACCTGAAACTCCTGCCAGCTCGCGTTCGTCGTCCGCAGACCGGCCGATGGCAGATCGGTCAGCAGATTGCCGGCGGCGCTGACAGGGCCCAGCCACGAGGCAATCGCAGCCGACAACGCGTTGTACTGCGCTGCGAGCGCAGGCGTTTGCGACGATACGCTCGGCCAGCTAGGCATGTGCGGTCACTCCGTTGGGCTGCGGCTGCGCGCTCGTGGGCAGCGGCTGCGGCGGCGTGAAGGGCTGCAGGCCCGAGCCGTCCGGCTTCAGCTGCCAGGGACCTTCGAGGCCCTGCTGCATGCAAATAAACTCGATGTCGTGATTCAGCGAGCCGGCGATCGCCTGCAGCTGAACACGGTAGCGCTCGAAATGCGCGCGTTCCCGTTCCGAGAACTCGTAAGTCTTTTGTTGGTTTGCCATCTCGATTAACCCCACCGGAAGTCGTCCCAAACGGCGGCATTCCAATTGCTCACCAAAGCCGCGGCGGTGCCCATCGCGCTCTGTTTCAGAGGCGCGGTCTGCGAAGCGGGTGGCTGATTGGTCACAGTGATCGTGCCGAACTGCGTTTCCACCTGGCACGAGAACTGGAAGGCGCGGGTCGCCGGATTGTAGCTCGTCGCCACATTCGACACACCCTCAACGTAGGGCGTCGTCAGAATGCGCTGCGTAATCAGCAGCGCGATCGCGTTCGGGCGTTTGCCGCTGCCGCCCACGCCGAGCATGCTCTGGAAAATCGGCGTGCCGGTATTCAGGTTTTCCCACCACTCGCCCTGCAGCAGTTTCAGCCGCGTTCCGATCGCCTGTGCAACCGCCGCGAGATCGCTGAGAAAGTTCGCTTGGCCCTGGCCCCAGATCGGGTCGCCATTGGCATCGAGCTGACGATAGGTTATGGTCGCCACGCCTTAATGCCCGATCGCCAGCCAGCCAACCGAGGCCCCGATATAGCTGCCCGACTGATTCTTCACGTAAATCGTGAACTGCGTCGTCGGATTGGCCGGCACCAGGCCCGCCGAAACGATGTAGTCACTGTTGTTGCCGGCCGTGCCGTTATCGGTCGCCTGGATGCAGAACGGGTTGGCGGAAAACGGGACCGGGAAATTCACCGTGATCGAGCCGGAGTTCGGGACCGCGACGGTGCCCCACTGGATGAGCAGGCCGCCCGGTAGCTTCTGATATCCGTTCTGGCTGAGAGAATTCGGGAACTGAGCCAGCTGCGCGAAATTCGTCGTGACCCACTGCGTGTTTGTGACGCGGTTGCTGTTATCACCGTTGGGCGGCGCATTGATGACGGCTGTACCGTTGATGTTCACCTGGCCGTTGAAGCCAGGGTTTGTCTGCGGCGCGAAGTTTTGCGCCACCCAGATGGTGTTTGGAATGCGCCCGCTGCTGTCGCCTGCGGCTGGCGTCGTCGTGCCTGGCGTGCCCTGGAATTGCGGACTGTTAAGCGGTGCGAAGTTCGCGAGTACCCAGGCGAGTGTCGCAAAGGAGGCCGCGACCCAACTGGTGTTTGCGATGGCTGCGCTCGAGTCGCCCGCGGGCGGCGTCGGCGTAGTCGGTGTCCCGCTGAGAGCAGGACTCGCGAGCGGCGCATAGGGCACCATATCGGCTTGCGTCATGATGGCCGCCAGCGCGGCCGCGAGTGCGTTCAGATTCGCATCGGTGACGGTGTAGCCCTTGGACGACAGCGCCTGCGCGAGAGCCGCCACGAACGTCGACAGCTGATACAGCACCTTGTTGAGCGTGATGGACGGCAGAATCGAAGGGTTCGCTGCGCCATTTGTCCGGAGCGCATCGGCTGTATAGGCGGCGTCGGTCTCCTGGTTATTCGCATTCGGATTCCACTGTTGAAAATTACTGCTGCCTGGCATGGAAGCTCCCTAGATGAGGTGGCCGCGATCGGGCCCGCCGATATATGCCGTGTTCTGGTCCGTGCCGAAGGCCGGCAGAACCGGGAATAGGTAGTTGTAAAGCACGCCCTCGGGCCGCGGGACGATATAGCCATTGACGATCAGGTCGATCATGATCGACGTGAACGCGCCGGTCAGAATGACGTTCGCGCTCATGTTCTGCGAGTCGATCACGCTGATTTGGCCGCCCGGAAACAGGCGCGCCCAGATGCCCTGCAGCTCGTCAATCGTGCCTTGCCACTGGTTCTGCGCGATGCGCGCCTTGAGCAGAATGCGATACGAGGCGTCGTTGAGTGTCGGGCTGATGTTGTTCGATGGCTGGAAGGCTACCGTGCGGGACTGTCCGATGATCTGACCGAGCACGTCAAGCTGCGGCCCGATCGCCGTATCCAGATCAAAGCCGGCCGTAAACGAATCCAGGCAGATCGAGGCATCCTGCAGAAGCGAAAGCGGCGCGGCCAGCCAGGCGAGGAACTTCGGCGAAAGCTGGTACTCGGATGTGATCAGCCCGAGATAGTAGCTCGTCGTGGGATAGGGTGCCGACATGATGTCAGACCATTGCCAACGAGATGTTTCCGATCGAACCGCTCGCCACCTGATAGAACAGCAGCGTAATATCGAGCGAGGTTGTCGGGTTCGGGCTGGTACCGGCAAACAGACCTTTGATCGAAAACATCGGCAGCGACAGGTTCGGCATGACAGACAGGGCGGCCCCATACAGCGCCGAGATCGTGATGGACTCACCGATCTGCAGGCTGTTCAGATAATTGGCAACCGCCGTCTGGATCGCCGCACCGGTCGATGACGAATATCCGGCGAGCGGGTGAACATTCAGCGTGACGTAAATTGGCACGTAGGTCGGGCGATAGAAGCTGATCGGCATCGTCGCGCCGGTGTACGGATCGGTGACAGTAACGGTATCGGTGCCGTTCGTGTAGCAGCCGATCGAGCGGTTGTTGTAGATCGCCTGCGCGACCGCCGCATCCGTGCCGTTTTCCACCACACACGTGATCGAGTGCGGCGGGTTGCCATAGCTGTCGGTCGCGTTCGTTGGGTTCTCGAGGATGTTGTAACGCGTGACGCCTGGCACGGCCGCGATCCCGGCTTGCGTTCCTGCGAGCATGCTACGCGAGGGCAGGGCAACCGAGAGCGACTGGCGCGCGCGCAACTGTGCATCGGTTTCGATCGGCTGACCGGCCGAAGCCGGTACGGTATTCGTAACCGCAGTCCAGCCGGCGGTGGGCGTAGCGATGATGGAGATCTGCCCAATCGCCGCGTTGATGTTGCCCGAGGTCGAGCACGTCGCGGTGACGGTCACGGTGCCGCCGGTTTGAATCGTGACCTGCGGCGGCAGATTCCACGTGTATCCGTTTACGTCCCGGACGACGCCATTTGTGATCACCGTGCCGGTCGTTCCAGTGATGACTACCGGGCAGGTCGAGTAGGAAGCGACCTTACGCGTGAGGCCGTTCAGCTTGACGATGCTGTCCAGGTCGGCGCCAATCGCGGTCAGCGGAGCTCGCGCGTTATAGACCAGCTGCAGCGCCTGCATCGTGTCCGAGATCTTCAGCGCAACGGCGCTGATGAACTGGTAGTCCGCCGAGTCCGGGCCCATGTACACGTTCTGCCCATAGATGGTTTGGAACTGGCCGAGCAGGTCGTTGAGGATATCGGCATAGGCCGGAATCGACAAGCCGGAGGAGCCGAGGTACGGAGGGATGTATGCCATCGATGGTCTAGTACTGCAGGCGGAAAAGCCCTATTTCAAAACTGCCTGTTTATGAGCGATAAGAGAGACGTCATGTCATTCATTACGCCGCGCGGAGGTTGGGATGCGCCGGGTGGGAACCAGCCCGGCGACGCTCAGCCACAGCAGTTCCCGAAGTACATCTATGATCCGGCCCAGCCGGCGCGCCAGCCCTCGCTGCTGAACGAGCTGCGCTCGATGAGCACGATGGAAACCGCTCGCCTCAGCTTTGGCGCCTCGGTGGGCGTTGCTACAGGTGTAGCCGCCGCCCGCCTGGCCACCGGCCTGCTTTTCACGATCGGCTTCGGGCTGTTTGTCGGCTGGTGCCTTTGGTTCTGCTTTCTGCCGTTTGTGGTCATCGCGCTCGCTGCCGGCAAAATCGCCGCTCCCTTCGTCTGGCTGGTCATCGGCGCGCCTGTTTGGGGTTCGACCATCTGGTTTGTTGGATACCTGCGGTGCCAGTTCCGCCGGCTGAGGCAGTAGTACTAAACAACCGGTCCGCTCGTCGATCCGCCCGACTGCACGCCCGAGTGCGTATGCGTTAGAAAGTTGCGGCCCTCGATGATCGTATTACCGCTGCCCGATACATTCACCTGGGCGCTGCCCGTTACGTTCACGGTCGATCCGCTGACGGTAGCCTGGCCCGATGCATTCACCTGGACCGTTTGCGCCGTCACTGTAACCTGATTCGCGGCGACATCGATTTTCACCGTTCCGTCGTCCTTGCGCAGTTGCGCCGAGCTCGTCGAGTAGCTCGGCAGCACGCGCGGCTGGCTCCAGCAGCCCATAATGGCGAAGCCATCGGATAAATCATGACGCCTGGTCGTTGCCTGATCCTGCGGCTGCGAAGCGCCGGCCGAGCCCGCGCCCTGCTGCCACCAGGAATCGACGGACATATCAGCGAAAACAACCAGGCACTCATCGCCCGGCTCTATCGGCAGGGTCAGTGTAAACCCGCCGGCGCGCGGCAGCACGACGGGAACATCGGCGAGCAGTGGAAGCGGGCGCTTGGTCGGCACGCCGCCGATCCGGACCTCCTCGTTCAGCGCCGGCAGAACCGTAACCGTCTGCTTTGCGGCGTTGAACGACTGCACGATACCCGGGATGGCCACGCGCAGGCGGCGGTTGATTGCCTCCTCGAGCTTATGAAAACGCGACGGCGAAGCGCCGATCCGCTCCGAGATCGTCAGGCCGTAGCCCTGCGTCGTACTCATCCGGTGGCTCCCATCAACGGCTGATAGATGCGCGCATACTCAGGCGTGATTCCCTCGACCTCGGTATGCCAATCGTTTCCGCGCGTATCGCCGACGTGCCGCAGGCCGGCGACGATAAACAGGCCGTCCTGATCGAGCAGCGATGGCACGCTCGTCGGGCCCGGCATTTTAGCCATCATGCGAACGACGGACATATCGAGCTTCACCAGCTGCCCGAGCTCCAGCTGTGAATCGAGCAGCACCCGGAACGACGCGCCGAGTTCGGTTTGCTGCGGTGCGCCGATGAGCGTTTGCTTGGTCAAGCCGGTCGAGCTCTGGGTGTTCGGCAGATTAGTGATAATCGGCGGCGCATACACGATATCCGGCGTCGTCGCCCGCGGCACGAGCGATCGCAAGTTCAGGCCCTTGGGACTGATCCACATGTTCAGTTTCTTTGTCGCGGCGATTTGCGCGAGCAGATACGACGGGCGGTTGAAAACCGACTGCGCGCGCGGAATGGCCACGGAGTTCAGCGACGGGTCGATGTACTCGACTGCCATGCCGGCCGCCGTCGCGATCTGTTGCGCCATGCTCGCAAGCGTCGTGCCTGCCGCGAAGGACTGGCTGATTTGGGTCGTTTCGTCCTCGTACAGCCCAAGCAGGCAGCGCAGACGCAGCCGCAGCTCGGTCGCATCGTTGCGTTCCCACATCACCTGAAACACGCGCCCTCGCCAAATCAGGTCCGTATCCGGGTTGAAGTACTTCTGATAGCCGGCGCTGATCGTTACCAGGTCGCTTTTCTGAATAGCGGTCGTGAAGGTGGGCCCGAAGTTGCCTACCACCCGGCCCGTCTGCGCCGTGGGAGCATCCGCGCCTAACGCCTGGCCGGCAGCGACCGACAGATTGTAAATCTCGATATCGGCGCACCAGTAGATCGGCAGCGGTGACCGTTCGATCGAGAACGAAACGCGCAGCGCCTCGTTCTCCCAGGCGCTGTTGGAAACAACGATGTGGTCGCCCGCCTGCGTATCGATCGTTACTTTCCAGGCGCGACCGAAAAAGGCAGGCTGTGCCGACACCGCGGCGCTCATACAGTCGGCGTGTCACTCCAAATCAGTTGAAAATCTGAGCCCAGGTTAGCCGAGGTCGGATACTCGGCGGCCACCCCACTCGCGTTCACGACGTAAGCACTGCCGATCGCCAGATACCGCTGCTGCTGCAGCAGGTTCGCCGCCGGATAAAAGCCGGTGAGGAGCGGAATGGAGTCAACGAGCAGGTTTCCCAGCCGGTCGCTGATCGTCATCACCCAATAGCGTGCCACCTCGTTGTAGCGCAACTGCAACCGAAGCGTTACGGTTCCGCCGTCGATCGAGAGCGCGACCGTGAGGGTTTGGTTCGGCGCCGATGTGAGCGGAATGACTTGATCCATTTCTTACGAAAACAGCTTCGACAGGCTCGAAACCGGAAAGCTAGACCACGAGCCCGCGCCCGGAATAGCCGGCATCGAGGGCACGTTCGGATAGCTCGTCGCGGCCACATTGTTCTGCTTCTCGATGGCGCCCGGCACGGGCTGCGCCTGCGCTGTGCCGGCTGCCGACTGTACGGTCGCGGCCGGGCGGCCCGAGGCAGTTCCGTCGATAATGTCGCCCGATACAATCCCGGAGCTCGTCGCGGTCGCGGTCGCTAGGAAGATCTCGCTAAAGGTAACAGTGGCCCGGAGCCCGTACAGCGTTTTGCTCGTATCAGTAGCCGAAACGCTTTCGACGAGCATGTTCTCGTAGGTCGCGAGCCGGGTTGTAAGCGTTACGAGCTGCCGCGACCGCTGCAGGTCGAGCAGCGTTTGAAACGCCGCGACCGACTTCGACGAGGCACTCTCCCAGCCGTTCGGCTGGTAGCTGTCCATCGCGTCGCTCATTCCGATTTCGAGCACAACCCGCGCCGGTAATTTATACGCATGATCGGTGATGTTGGCGCCGGTCTGCACCGGATGCTCCGTGCGGCGCAGCTCGTGCGCATGCTCGGCGTGCAGTATCGCGTCGAAAACATACACGGTCGGCGGGTCCTGAAAGGCCGCCGTAGGCGCCGTGGGATTGCCGAACATGTCCGGCGGGCCCGGAAGCGGCGGCTGGACCGTTCCAGGAACAGTAATGGCCGTCTGCGCCGGTTGATGCCAGGCCGCCGGCCGGTAGGGCCCGTTACCGGGCTGCGGCGCGCTTAGGGAGCCCATCACTTTCCCGACTAGCGGCGTGAGTTGGTTCAGTGCAAAAAACGTTGCCATCGTGTCACTGCGCCGGCGCGAGTTGCGCCAGGTCGAGTTGCGTTTGCTGCTGCAGCGCACGGCGCACGCCGCGGACAGCGCCCTCGAGGGTCGCCTGCTGGATTTGCTCGGGCGTTGCGCCTGGCTGCGAAATCTGCACGGTTATTCCGCCTACATCGATCTGCTGCGCCCGCCCAAGCACGCTGCTTGCGTAGCCGGCGACATCGCCGCGCAGGGACCGGTGGTAACGCAGGGCCGCGTCGACGTTCCCCGGGCCGGCGTTGTACGCCTCGAGCGCCGCCTGCCAGTTGCCCTGGTAGCGCCGGTATAGCTGCGCGAGGTACTGAACGCCTCCGTGGATGTTCTGATAAGGGTCGTTCGGGTCGACGCCGAGGTCGCGGGCGGTGCCCGGCTCCAGTTGCATGACGCCGAGGGCGCCGGCGTTGCTCGCTATCACGCGCCCGGCTCTATCGAACTGCCGAATACCGCTCTCCTGCAGGCCGACTGATAGCGCTACGCGCGGGTCGATGTTGGCCGCCTGCGCTTCGCGGATGATGGCATCGCGGTACTCGCGCACAGCATTTCCCATTTCACGCAGCGGCATCGCCTCGGTGGCGCGCATCGGCTCAAGGTCACTTGGGTTTGACAGGCCGGGCAGCAGGGCCTCGCGCGCACGTCCTGCGCCATAGCCGGCCGCGCCGCCAAGGATCGCGCCGCCACCTACGCCGGCGGCTGTGCCGATACCGCCGAGCAGGGTGCCGAGCGCCGCGCCCGCCGCCGTGCCGGCACCCGGGAACAGCATCGTGCCGAGTGCGGCGCCGGCCATCGTTCCAAGCGTTCCGCCCGCCACGCCCAGGCCCGTACTGCCACCAATGGCGCCGAGGATCGCGCCGGCCTCGCCGGTCAGATCACCCAGGCCGGCCTTCAGCTCGCCGAACGCTTTCGAGAAATGCCCAAACAGCGCGTAGCTTATGGCGCTTACCAGATGCAGAACGATCTTTTCCACAAGCGTCATCGCCTGCGCGAACTCGGCCGCCCAATGCACGACGTGCTCGAGCGCGCCGGCCAGGCTATGAAAGCTTAACTCGGTGCCGCGGATCGAGTCATCGCCTGAAAACTCGGCCACTAGATTGACGAAGGCCTGCGCGGCGATGCCGAACATCTCGCCGAGCGATTTTACGATGAGCCAGGTATCCTTCAGCACCGGGACAAGCTCGGAGGCGACCGTATCGGCTATGTCCGGTATGTGCTCGGCGAGCCAGGCGCCGAACTGCTGCAGCCTCGCGTACACGTCGTCGATGGTCGTGCCGAACTTTTCAAACAGCGCGGAAACGAACTGCATCGACAGGAACTTCATCTCGGTGCCGAGCTTCCCGAGCTCGCCGCGAAAGTCGCGGATGCGTCGCATGCGGTCCTCAAAATCCGGGCCCAGCTGCTGCTGCAGCCGGTCGATCAGTTCGAACTGCTCGACGGCGCGGGCCCGCAGCTCCGGGTCCCAAATCATTTCTTCGAGCGAAACGCCGAGCGCGTCGGTAGCGATTGTCAGCTTGCGGGCCGTGTCCTGCGACGTGAACATGTGCAGGGCGAACAGCCGATACTCCTGATCGGCCATCGCGACATGATCGGCCAGGCCGAGAACAGCCGTGCTGACCGCAGCAAACGCGCCCGTTATGGCGGCCTGCCACTTCAGCATGTGCCCGGCGATGAGGCCGGTATGGCCCTCGACGAGCGAGGCCGCCTGCTTCAGCGCAGTATTGAACTGATTAAGCTGCGGCTGGTTGACCTGGAAGCCCAGCGAGACCAGGTAGCTGCGAAGAACGTTTGGGTCCATTTATGCGTGCAGGCTACGGGAGGGACTGGCGCCGGTGATGCCAGGCCGCCGAGCGGCGTTCGTTTTCCTGCTGTACATCGAGGAGTTCGTGCGCATCGAGAAGATCGACAAAGGTATACGTGCCGTCGAAAACCTCATGGTGCCGCCAGATGCCAGCGAGCACCGGCCGGAAGGCAAAGCCGTCTAGTTCGGCGAAGGCGCAGGGTTCGAAGCCGGGCTCAGGCCCGACAGCATCTGTTGAAACCCGCCTTCGGTAAAAAAAGGGGCGAGATTGAAAATGAGCGCGTGGCAGGTCAGCGCCATGACGGCGACGAGGTCGTACTCGAGCTCCTTGATGGCAAAACCCCGGCCCGCCAAGAACACGGGCATCGGTACGTTGTCTTTTTCGTAGCGCCGGCAAACCGTGAGCGCATGCTCCTGAATGCGCCGGAACGTGTCCTCGTCAGTCTGGGCGATCTCCTCGATAACGCTGCTGATGAATGCGAGCGCGAACGTGTCGGGCTCGTCCTCACGGACCTGCTGCATGGCTTTCGAAATCTTGGGCGTGAGCTGCAGCAGAATCCAGCTTCCGTCGCGCGCCGTCAAACGCCCAATCTGATAGCGGGCGCCCTTCACCTCTACGTCTTTTGTCGCTTCGTGCATGCTTCGCTATTCGCTGATCACCGCGGCAGCCATGAGGTTCCAGGTCACGCGCTGGCCCTGCGCCTGATAGACCTTATCGGGCACTTTCGACGGCGAAACGCCGGTCAGCGTATGCACTGTGCCGTCCTCGAGGTTGCGCAGCGAGAGCACGCCCGCGGCCCATAGGCTGACGTCGCCCGAGTCGGCGAGGGTCTTCAGCTGGTTGAACCAGCCGAGCAGGAAGGAATGCAGATCGCTGGTCTGCTGCACTTCGATCGTAGCGGCACCGCTGTCGCCTGCAATGTATGAGACCATCACAGACCCATCGGCCGCCGTGTCGTGCGCGGTGCGGTCGGTCGCGTTCGTGATCGTGATCTGGCCCAGGCCGACATTGCCGCCCGCGAGGATGTAGCTGCCGACGAGCGGGTGAACGAATGCGCCGGTCAGGTCTTTGAAAGAGTAAGTTGTCATCTGCTTTTACCTCACCTCTGCACGTACACGCCAACCGTAATCGAGTGCATTGCGCCCGCCTCGATCAGCGCCACATAAATTGGCATCGCTTTCCGCGCGGCCCGGTCCCCGGCGGACTGATTTGCAAACGTGTCGGACTGAACCAGGTAGCCCTTCGGCAGCGCGGTTCCGGCCGACAGGTTCAGAATCGTTTGACCTTCCCACACGCCTGGCGCGATGAACCCGCGGCTGACCGCGTTGTCGCACGCCTGATGCACGGCTGCGATCAGCTGCGATTCACCGGCGTTCGTCTGCGGGATCGACGGCTGGCTGATCAGCAGGTTCACCAGGCTGTACTGAATATCGGAGCTCAGCATGTCGAGATTCAGAATCTCGTCCAGATACTGGCCGTTGGCCACCTGGCCCTGCTCGAGCCACGTGTACGTATTGGCGTAGGACAGGTACAGGTTGATGTTCAGCGCCTCGAGCGCGGTGATCTGGGAATTCGTCAGCGGCTCCGCCACAACCCCGGTGAGCGGTTTGAACTTCAGCGTGAAATACGAGTTCGCCAGGCCCGTGTTGCTGCCCATCGCGACACCCATCGCAGCGGCTGCGGCATAGGCATTGTTCGGCGCCGCGCCGCCCTGGGTGGTCGAGTACACACCGAAGACGCGCGAGTAACCGCCCGCCTGAAGCACGGACGCGACGTTACCCGTAGCGCCGGAGAGCACGTTAGCATCGGAAGTCGTGTAGAAGTAGCAGGACTGCGGCGTAGCGGCCTGAATCCAGGCTGCGATGGCCTCGTGATCCGCGGCGACGGCATCGGTGACCAGGCACGCCCACCAGTTCGGTGACGCAGCCCGGCAGGCCTGCAGCGCTTGCAGCGGCGTCTCGGGCACCGTCAAATCCTGCCGGCCGACCCACAGGTACTGCGGCGTCGGTGTCTGCCCGAAATAGAGCTGCGCTGCCAGATACTCCGGCGACGTTGCGGTGAAGCCGTCCGACAGCATCGCCGCCAAGCTGGTGTATTGCCGGACGCGCTGCGAGGCCGGAATCACAGTCGATGGGCCGACGATCAGACCCTGATTGAAGGTTGGCGTGGCGGCTGCGACGGGCGCGACCGTAACCGCCACATTGACGACAACCGAAAGCGGTTGAGTTGTGGGCATACGTTTTCCTCTGAAGTCTTAGGTGATGGTCAAATCAGCAAGCTTGGCCGCGGCATCGTAGATGAGTACTTCGGAGCTCGCAATGGACGGAAGGATCAGTGTGTCAACGACACGCTCGTTGAAGCGCAGCTCGAGATCCGTGCGTTTCCACCACTGGCCCTGGAAGCGTTCGGGCGCGTAAACCGGCCGCGCAAAATCGGTGATCAGAAACAGGCTCGAAGCCGCCAGCGCATCGTGCACCCAGTCCAGAAACATCGCGTCCGCGACCAGCCGGGCGTGATCGAAGCTGGCCGGCCCGTAGAACGTCAGGTGCACGCGCCAGACGCGAATATAGGTCATCGTCAGCCGGACGCTCTGCTGATCGTTGGTCGCGTACTTGGTGTCGCGCAGGTGTGCGTAATCGTCGTCGTCCTCGGTGGCGCGCAGAAAGACGTAATCGGAGTCGATCGTAAAGCCGGGCTGGCCTTCCTCGGGCCATTCGACGCGTACTGAGCTGTACGCGGCATCGGTATTGCTTGTCGGGTTGAAGCCGAGTATCTGTGCTACCAGCTTCTGCAGCACGGTCAACAGACTGTCCGGCGTCAGCGCGGTGCTGGCAAGCGTCTGCTGGTTCGGGAATGTCGAAGTTGTTCCCATGGTCCGCTAGTCGCCGCTCTTGCGTGCCGCGATCGCCTTCCAGTAACCGAAGTCGCCCGATGGCATCACCTGCAGCACGCGGTAATCGATGCCCTGATACGTCAGCACGTCGCTCGTTCCGGTGGCACTCGTCGTGTTCATTTCCGTCGCCGACCAGAACGTCATCATGCCGAGTGTGCGGTCGCCTTCCGGCACGATCTCGATATCCTGGGCGCCGGCCGGCCGGATGACGCCGACGGCCTGTATCTGCTGAACCGCAGCCTGGTATCCACCTAGCGCAAACTGCCCGGTTGAGCGGTTGATCGTGAACGGACGAGCAAACTCCGGATCGCTGACGATATCGCTCAGGTCGATCATGCCGGTCGTTGCAGCAGGGCCTCTTCGCGCGCCTTCGCCATCAGATACAGCTCGCCGGGCGAGATGACCGACGGCTGGGCAAACCGGAAAACATTCGCTGCCTGCTGCAGGATCTGCACGCACAGCATGGCGCAAAACGATCGCTCGCGCGCATCCGGGTCTTTGCAGTCGAGCAGATAGGCAACCAGGCCGAGCGCATCGTAGGAGCGCCCGCGCAGCAGGTCGCAGCGTTCACGGATGGCGTCCTCATCGAGCGGCCCGAGCTCAACGCACTCCCATTGCCCGGGCAGGAGCTGGCTCCCGTTGGTATAACGGGCGCCCACGCTGAGCTCGGTACTGAACGTTTCACCGTTTGCAAACAGCAGTTCGGCATGGCATACCTGCGAGTTTGTGCGCCATTCTATGACAGCCTCGACCGGATGCAGCAGCGGATCGCCGCCGAGTTTGAACGCCAGGCGCAACTATTTTTCGCGAACGACGTACGTGATCGAGTTGCGCAGCTGCCCGGTATCGATCAGCGGCTTCGTCCCGGTTCGGCCGCGGCGCCGGCGGGCGGCGAGCGTTGCCTGCGCGAGCGGCGCGAACGGGCCGGACGTGATGCGCGCGCGCACAGTGTTCTGTGCTATCAGCCCGGCCTTGTCCAGCGCCTGCACCGCAGCCGCCTCTTTGCCGTCGAGTGCCGCCTGTGCAGCCTTTTCGAACATGCCGGCAACTCTCTCTTTTGCGGCCTGGATGCCTGGCTCGAGGAACGGCCGCGCCGGAATGTTTTGCACTGGCGAACCGTGCTCGTGGATGTAGGCCAACGAGGCGTTGCCGAGCGTCCCCGCCTCCGGATCATCCCGATCGCTGCGCTCTTCGGTTACGCCGACCAGCACATCGCGCCTGGCCAGCTCCTGAAGGGATCGCAGCAGTTCGCCCACGTTATCCTTCGTGACTTTCGTTGTTACATTCATGTGGAGGGCGGTATTGCGGTCCGGTAGCTGGAATGGAGTGCCCGCTCCTGGCTGCTGCGTCGAATCCGGGTCTTATCGCCCTTACAGCTGAATCGGACCCGAGCCGAACATCCGCGCCAACTGCAGGAACCGCACGCCATACTGCGTGAGATTCCAGAACGCGCCATCGGTGAGCGTGGCGCTGCTCAGGTCATAGCTCACACTGACATCGCCCACTGACTTCGACGAGACCAGGCCCTTTGTTGCGCCTGGCTGCTGCCCGCCCGCTGCGGCTGCTTGATTCGCATTCGCCAGTAGAACCTGATGGGCGGTCGCCAGTTCCACCGCCATATCGGTCAGGTCCGTCCACCGGTCCGCGTTCACCAGGGCGGCCGACAAGTTGATCCAGAACGTGAGGGTTCCATCGGAATACAGATTGGTATCACTGAATTCCGGGAAGTCCGCCCGAAAGGACGCGGGCGTGACCATCAGGCTTTCTTCGTCGCCGGATGAACCACATGCGGTGAGCCGGTGTGGCCTTCGAACGGATGCGGCTTTACCGTGTTCACCGCATGTACGACATGCACGGGCGAGGCCGTGTCGCCTTCATGCGGATGATGTGCCGCCGTCTGCTCGAGATGCGCGAGAGCCGCCTGCTTTTCGGCGAGCGGCTGCTCTTTCTCGTCTGTTTCGCGTGCTTCTGCTGATTTGGGCATAGGCTCCCTCCATTCTGATCGTTTTGACTAAATGCCGTCCAGATAGGCCACCGTTTCCGGATAGACTAGCTCGACCTGGCCGAGGCGCCCGAAGTACGTGGTGATCTGGTAAATCGAGCGGTTCTCAAGCGGCGTGCGCTGCAGCGGTACTAGCGGGTACCGTACCCGGTTGCGATCTTTGGTGTAGGCGAGAGCGCGATCCGGCGCAGGTGTGGCCAGCGTCGGGTTATTCGTGCCACTCGTGCCCGCACCCTGCAGCCACTTCAACGGCTGGATGTTCAGCGGCCGGCCATTGATCGCATTCGAAAGTGAGTTCACTTTCAGGTACTCAATCACGCTCAGATTGCCCGCAGTCGAAACCTTGGTGGCCACCAGCTGCCCGAACTGCTGCGGGGGCAGGCGCAGCTCGCTCGGCATAACAGCCCAGCCGGAGGCTGCCCAGGCGCCCGTCAGCGCCGCATTCACATCGGCCAGAATCTCGTCGGCCGTCTTATCGGCCCAGCGGGTCGACGTTGAGTTGCCGGTCGGGCTGGCGGTTCCCGCCGTAGGCGCGGTCGTGACCGTCACCTGTGGCGAATTGATCAGCCCGGTGACAGCGAGCGAACTGTCGCCCACGTACACCATCTCGTCGATGTCCATCTGGTGTTTCAGCTTGATCGCATCGAACTTCTGCTGATCGATGGGCCGCCCGAGGCGTGCCGCGCTCTCGAGCTCGGGGATGGTGTAAGACAGCTCCATGCCCCACAGGTGCAGCCGGTTCGCTGTCTTGCCGATGTCGAGCTCGACGCCCGTGATGGCATTCGTTTTCTTCCCGATCCAGGCCTTGCCGGTCGGGTTGATGCCGCCGGGCGAAGCAAAGGTCGAATTGGTGAACGACGAGAACTCATCGCCGATGGTCACGTCCTCGCGCAGGTCGATGTCACGGCCCCACGTGACGGAAACGAGCGGTTCATGTATAGTCGCATCCAGCCGTTCCAGTTCGCCGATCAGAAAAGCGCCGGTAGAGTCAACGGTACGACGATCGAAAGTAAGCATTGTGTTTTGTCTCCAGTCCTGAAATTTCTGCTGCTTTCTCCGGGCGCCTTCGCCTAGATGTTGTAGGCAATCTCCACGTTGCCTTGTGCGTCCGCCGGTCCCATGAAGTAGGCGTTCGAGAGCTGAATGGTGTTTGTACCATCGGCTGCCGCTTCCACACCGCCGACCACTTTTCCGGTACTCGGATTCGCAATGCGCACAAACAGCGGCGCGTTTTTGACGGCGGCGGCCGTGCCGTTGAGCTTGATCGTCATATAGCCGCGGCGCATGACGTTGACTACGCCGGAGGTCGGCGGTGTCGCGGTTCCGACGGGCTCGTTAATCTGATTCCCAGTCGACGGGTACGGCCGGATCAGAAAGCCGTACACGGCCGCAGCCGCATCGCCGGCGCCGATCGGCCGGACCTGCAGAGCAGTGGCATCGATCGCAACGGGCACGCCGAAGGCGGTCGGTGGATTCGTAGGCATCACAATCTGTGCTTCGACAGTCGCGATTTCGGTTCGGTTGAGCATGCCCGGGATCCCGGCAGGCATGCGGAAGGTAAATGCAGGCATTGTGTTCTCCTTGAGTTCAGCGTTCTTGCCGCCGGGTTAACTGCGGCTCCAGAATTCCTTGTTGCGTTTGTTGATCTCGACGATGGCGCTGGTGGTGGCGCGCGTCTGCGCGATCGCGTCCTTGCTCAACGCAGCTTCATAGTTGTTTTCGCGCTTGGCGATCTCGGATGCGGCGACGAAGACGCCCTGCACGGCATCGCATGTCATCGTCTTGAAGTCCGGATCTTTCCCGCCAAAAAACGGCAGCACCACTTTGCGGCCGCGCTCGCCTTCGACGAAACGCGTCAGCGCCAGGCGGCGAAGCGCACAGAGGCTATCGCGCACCGCCGCCGGCTTGGCTGCCTGGTCCATGGTGGGCAATTTGATGCCGGGGGCCAGGATCTCTGCACGCGCAAAGATGTCTTGAATCTCGCTGGCCGACGGTGCCTGGTCGCGAGTGGAAGCGGAGTCTTCGGACTTTTTTCGCTTCTTCTCGTCCTTCTCGTCCTCGTCGTCGTCCTCGTCTTCCTCGTTCTCGGACTCTTTACGCTCGTCTTTGGCCTTCCGGTCAACAGTTGCGCCCAGGCGCGCCTCGAGCGCGTCCAGGCGAGCAACAATGGCATCGACCTTCGCGGCCAGGCCGTTCTCGGAACTGTTCCCGTTGCTGTCTTCTTCTCTCGCTTCGCCTTTGGTCGGATCGTCCGGCTCCGGCGCTTCGGTCAACAGCGTTTGCAGCTCTCCCTCATCGCGGGCCTTGAACGCTGCCGTAATGCGGGATTTGAAATCAGTCCAGCGAGTCTTTTTCGCTTTTGCAGACATGCTTTTATCTCCATCTCTTATGGCGCAGCGTTCCCCGCAACGCCCTTTTTCCACCAGGGCAACGTGATTGCCGATGATGTTTCTTTGCCGGCCATAGCCGGGCTTAAGCTGTTCGTATTCGGCGTCGTAGCCACATGAGACCTGGCGCAGACCGTCGCGCACCGCGTCGATCGTCGCCTGATCGGTGATCAGCAGATCAGCGAGCAGCAGGCTGTCGCTCGTGCCTTCGCCGCGCCGCACATGCTGCACAACGCCCTTGGCGAGCGAGCACCAGTTGCGCGGCGTAACGTCAACGGGCGGATGATCGAGCGTGATCGGCTTGCCCTGGAAGCTGGCGATGGTGTCGTCATGGAAAACGGCGTCGGCATCGCGCGTGATGCGGATCAGGCCGTCCGGGCCCGCCTCGACCGGCACCTCGCCCGGCGCGTAGACCATATCGCCCGTCCGCCCGATCGCGACGTCCTTGCAGACGAGAAAACCCTCGGGCGTAAGATGTCGATTCGGCCCGAGTTGGTCGGTAGTATAAAACCGCATATATGACTCAGGAAGAAATAGAAATCCGAAAGCTACGGGTTGACTCACTCAAGCATCTGGGAACGATCTCCCTTGGTGCTCTCGTTGCAATCGCCGCGGTTTACGACAAGTCGGTCCGTCATACCGTGTGGAGCGGGTGGATCACTGCATTTTGTCTGGTCTCATTGACAACGGCCGCGTATGCAAGTTGGCGTGCCATTGACGCCCTAGTGGGCTGGCAGCCTAACGAGAAATCAGCGAAAGCTTGGACGAGACATGCGCGATGGACGCTTTGGCTCGGCCTTGGCGTTTTCGGCGGTGTCGTGGCATTTCTGAGAACTTTCTAAGTCTCCGGAATCACCGGCTCCGGATAGCATCGGCAGTTCGGCAGCGCCCCCGCATGGCCGGTGAGATTGTCGAGCTTCGGTGGCTGGTCCCAGCGCACGAAGCGCCCGTTCATGCGCCGATGAGACGGCCGCACATCGGAATCCTCAGCGGTGCGCCAGATGTAGCCTTCCGAGCCGATATGCTGCGCCCGCGCCTGCGTCAGCACCGAAGCCGCCCGCGAGGTTTCCGTGCGCGCGATCGTGTTCGCACGGTTGCGGGTCACTTCGCCGGTTCGCATAATCTCGGCCACCAGCTCGCTGGACCGGCGGCTGTCCGATAACCGCTCGACCGTCAAGTCCTGTATCCTTTGTGCGGCTTCCAGTGGCAGGCTTTTGATGAGCTGCACCTGCTCGGCCAGCAGCGAGCGCAGAGTCTGTCCTGTCGGCGCCTGATCGATTTCATTTCTCAGCTGGCGTGACATCTGCGCGGTGAGTACCTGCCAGCTCTGCCGGTCCTTCTGATTCACTTCTGCCAACATCCGCGCCGCCGTTGCTTCAGCCCACGGTTCTAATGCCAATGCGTACTTCTCGAGCACATTGCGCAGCCGCGGCACCACGCCCGGATCCGTCACATCGAACCCGCGCACCAGCGTCAGGACCTGGTCGGCCACCTTGCGCAGCGAAATCACATAACGGCGCTCGGGACCGGAAAATACTGGTCGGGCGATCGGACGTTTCAGGCGCGGCATCTGGTCCCATTGCGATCGAAATCACGCTACGCTGGTAATTGAGCCGTTCCGAAGCTGCGGAGTCGAAAAGCTTCCTCTACGGAGCATCGGGGTAGCAATAGGGTCCCTCCGATGGGCACGGCCCTCACTCTCTTGGCTCGAAGGCCGAAATGAGCCAGTGCTCTTGCTTGCCGTACCAATCGAGCGAAACCACCGCTCGATGATCAGGTGTTTCCATGATCAGGCGGTTTTCCCCTTCCACTCGCAGGAACTTCAATTTCGGTACCATGTCCGGCAAGTCCTCGAGCTTGAAGTCTTGTTGCGCTTCGACGTGTTTGGCGATGATGTGGGCAAGACCGTGACCGCCCCGCCACTTCTTCGCCGGGTTGCCGGGCACACCCCAGGCCAGTCCAATCTTTCCTGTGGGCACTTCCGGGTTGTCCCAGATGTCCGGTACCGCGCCCTTCTTCTCACTGAGCAATTTTGCGATGGCTTCGTGCGGCTTCCCAGAAACCTCACGGTAAAGCGGTCCCAGAGGATGGCTCGGCTCCGGCTCGCTGCTGCCTGAGGTCCCGCTGCCTTTTTCTGTAAACTCTCCGTCGTCTTTCCGCGGATGTTCCGACTCCTTCCAGTCCTCATCGCGAAACAGAGCCAGAAAACGATCGCGCCAGCTCCGCCGCGGTTTGTAAGCGCGGTCGTTCGTCGAGTCGCCGTCGTCCTCGTCATCCTCGCCGATCACGCTCGCCGCCGGCTTCGCCTCGCCGTTCTCGTCGAGCATCATGCCGTCGGGTACCGGCGGCGGCTCATTCTCCGCTTCCTCGATTTCTTCGTCGGTGATGTTCGACCAGAGCCCGGTGATGTGGCTCGATTGCCGCAGCTCCTTCAATGCCGTCGCGCGCCGCACCAGGCCGTTGCTCTCGGCCTGCGTCACCGCCTGCGTAATCGTGTTGCCGATCTGCGCCTTCTGCTCATCGGACATCACCCAGAGCGGCCGGAAACTGAAATTGCTGCCTTCGGGCAGATCGGAACCGTAGAGCGAGCGCCAGGTCACCCGCAGCAGACTGCTGATCGGGGACCGCAGCCGGTGCTCTTGCCGCTGCTGAATGCCGTCGTAGTAATTGCGGATGTCGCTTTCCCCGGTCGCGTTCAGGCCCGCGGGCGATTGGCCGAAGAGCCGCACGAGCGGGATCTGCAGCGCACCGGACAACTGCTGGCCGAACTGCAGTAGAACCGTGTCCAGCCCGCTGAAGGTGTAGCTGTGCGCCTCGAACTTGTCTTTGGCATCCATAAGCGTGATGCCTTCGTTCGACTGCATCATGCGTGCGAAATCGATCTGCGCGATTAGTCCCTGCCGGGCCGGTCCACCCGCCGCAATGATCTCGCGCAGGTTCTCGACGGCGTAGGTGCGCAGATGCGCTTTGTAGACGAGCTGCGCCGCTCCCTGGGTGGTCGAATCGAATGCTAGCAGCCGGTCCCAGAGGCGCTCGATGACCGACTGGCCCCACAGGTTCTCGGTCATCCGCTGATAGTACGGAAGGTCGATGCCATCGATGCGAATCACGCGCGAGTAATGAATCCGCGCATTTGGCAGGACGTTGTTGTCCGCCATCACGTCGTAGTACATCGGCTTGCCGAAGTCCGGGCCGTAGTCGCGTACCGGCAGAGAAAGCACCGGCTGCGCCGTCCAGCGGTCCAGCGGATACACGCCCTTGAATGCGCCAGGCGCCACCGTCTCGGGACGCAGCGGCGTATCGAAGCGCTGGCCGTCGATCAGCATGACGCCGATCGCTCCGCCATAGAGCCGGCCCCACTTGATCGTGTCGCAGATCTGATCCCACAGGTGCAGGTCGCGCCAGGCGGCATGCAGGCCTTCCACCTGCGCCGGATCGGCCGAGGTAACGATCTCGATGCCGCGCTTGGTCATGTCTTCGGCTACCGAATCGACCGCCACGCCGCAGATCCAGGACGAGCGGTAGATATTGTCGAGCAGCGGCCGAAAGCGCGAGATGTATTCAGCGGTGTAGGTTCCTGTTGCGCTCTGGTTCGATGCCGGCTGGCTGATGCCAACCGCGGCCATAAAGTTCGAGAAGCTGTCGTTCGTCGCGAAAGCTTTGCTCGAGGCAATCGGCACCGGAGCGGCTTGGGCCGGCGGTTTGCGAACGCTGCGATGCTTGCCCATTTCAGCTCGCCAATTGCGCCCAGACACCCATTCCGCCGCGGCGCTGGATGTATCCGTCAAGCGAATAGCGGATGGCGTCCCAGCCGTGATTGTGCTTGTCGACAATAATCGGCAGCACCTCGCGCGTCTTCGGATCGACCTTGTACGAATACAGCCGGCGCTCTTCCTGCAAGTGCTTGCAGCGCTGGTGAATCACAATGCGGCGGAAACCCTTCAGATGGGCGATGCCGTCTTCGACCGAGCCTTCCCATTTCTCGGCTGGCATGATGTTGAAGCCGCGCCGGCGCATGTAGCTGATCGTCTCGGGACGTGACGAGTCCGCTTTGATCGGCCAGTAGCGAGCCGTCGGAATGGAATCGAAGAGCTGCGGTGTTTCGTCGATCTCGACACCGTAGCCGAAGGCCTCTTGATCGATATACAGGCAGTCGTCCTGAATGAAGCAGCGCACCAGTGCGGTCGGATCGTTGGCGAAGCCCCAGTCGGCGCCGTGGAAGAATCGCGCGCCGTCCGGCGTATCGAAGGCCTCGATCGAAACGCGCTTGGCGAAGATGACCGCCTCGCTGATCTTGCGGCAGTGCCCGCCCCAGATGTGCTCGTACGCTTCCAGATCGAGCTCGAGCATGTAGCGGCGCTCGGCGTCGAGGGTGGCCGGAAACCACGGATTGTCTTCCCAGCCGACCTTGCGCACGATCGCGTCCGGCGGCGGATGAAGGACGAAGCGCTGATAGGTGGGGTCGCTCTCTTCCACCGGGTTGAAGCTGATCCAGATCTCGCTGCTTTGCTTACGGATCGTCGGGATCAGGATCTCCCAGGAAGCCGCGCTGACGCTTTGCGCCTCTTCCACCCAGCAGATGTCGACACCCTCAAGCGATTTGATCTCCTGCACCGAATGGCGGATGCCTTTGAACAGGAACTCCGAGCCGGTGACGCTCTTGATCGAGTTCCGGGCCACTTCGAAGTACGGATCCAGATTCATCGCCTGGATCTGGTCGCTCAGCAGCCGGTGCACGGAATCGGCGATGCTGGTCTGCAGCTCGCGCGCGCAGAGGATACGGAGCTGGCCGGCAACGGCTTTGAGCAGCAACGCCCGGGCGAGTGCCCAGCTCTTGGCACCGCCGCGACCGCCCCAGTAGCACTTGTAGCGTGACGGCTGGAACAGGCCTTCGAAAGCCGCCGGAAACTGGATGTTATTAACTGGCACGCCGCTCGCCATCCGGTGATAAGAACTGCACGTTGATCACGGGTGCGGGTTGAGGGATGAGGGCCGTGCCGCCAGGCCCAGACATCTCGACTGCCGCAAGCTTGGGGTGGACATAGGGTGCCGCATCTTTGGCGATTGCCGCCGCCGCATCCAACCGGCCTTCAATGTAATGCCGGCGCATGGCCTCAAGCATGGTGTCCAGTGGAGTTATGCCGGACTCGGCGACTGCATTCTGCAGCTCAATTGTTTTTTGACTCGGAACGCCCTTTTTGCGACCGGCACCGAGCCGTGCGCCACCACGCATTTTCAACGACTTAATTGAAAAACTTTGATTCTTTTTCAAAAAATGGGGCCCGCCGGGAGTGAATCAGCGGGCCCTGAGAAGAGGGTCTAGGGAGCGATTATGTGTTGGTGGTCGTGGAGGCCGCGGTCTGTGTTCCGGCCGGTGCGGTGCCTGTCGCGGCCGTCGTGCCGGTCGCAGGTGCCGTCTGTGTTCCGGCGCTCGAGTTCGCCGGCACGATCGCCTGCAGCGCCTGGTTCTGCTGCTTGAGCGCCGCAATCGAGCTCTCGAGCGACGAGAGGTCCAGATTCGCTCCGCCTTGCGACTGTAGCGTCGAGAGCTGTTGCTCCAGGTTCGTGATCTGCGCAGCCTGCGCCTGCGCGTACGACTGGACCGAAGCGATCGCCGCCTGGTCGTCTGAGACGGCCTGCTGCAGGCTGGCCAGGTCGGTGGTCAATTGAGAAACATCTGCCATAAGGTGTTTGTGCTCCTTAACGAATTGATGGATTTCGGGGGAAAGCCGCGCGAGGACATCGATTAGCGACGGCATGTGCTCAGACGAAGACATCGTTCATGAGTGCATCGGCCAGGCTGTCGGTCGGCGCATGGCCGCTCCACTGACAGACCAGCTGGATATAACGGTCGGTGTCATTCTCGTTCGGTGGCGCCCATCTGTGGATCGCTTGCGCCACCGTGAGGCCCTTGTAGGTCGGAGCCTGCAGCAGCGCCGACATGGCGCGAAAGCCGGTCTCGTCGTCCGGGAAATAGGCGAAGCGGCCGTTCGCTCGCGTAGCGCCATGCGCGACCGCGAAGCGCCCGTACTCGATGTTGCCGGGATTATGGTTGATCCGGCAGAGCGAGTCCGGTTCGAGCCAGCCCTCCATGCGCGCGATGGCCTGGAGCAGAGTCATGTCAGTTGATCCGGTAGAGCGCCCAGCCGACGATGACGACGAACAGCAGCGCGAATAGAACGGCTAAGAGCGTAGGCTCCAACACCATTCAATCGAGGGCTGCAGCGCCGGAGCTTCGATGGTGCGATAGCAGGGTTCCCAGATAGTTTCTGGTTCGAGTGGTCGCATGCGCCGCACACGCTTGCGATTGCCAATCAGCACATAGCGGCCGCGGAGCACCATCTCGAGCGCCTGCTGTGCGGTAACTCTACGTACCGATCCACCCAGCAGGCGCACGTCCGGATGATCAGGCAGCGCGAGAACGGCGCGCAACTCTTCTTGATTTAGAGACAAAACGGATATGAGACGCCCTGTAGCCGGCGCCAAGCCTCAACCACCAATGCCCTTGGGGAAGCGGGGAACGCTACTACTGTTCATGTTCAGTAAAACACATTTCCACAGAAATGTTCTAGTACTTTCTGCGAATTTCGGCTTGATCGCCGGCACTCGCAACGGTTTACGTCGGGAAGATCTGACCCGAACCGCGCTCGTTTTCATTTGTGATTCGTACAGATGTGTACGATAATAGAGTTATGAAATCGACCGAGCTTCTACGCAAGCTGAAGAAGCTGGCAAAGAAGCGCGGTCTTGAATTGACGATCGCAGCAGCCAAGGGAAGTCACCGCAAGGTCTACTTCGGTGAAGCGCAGTCGGTGATACCTGAGCACGCCAACTCGGAGCTCAAAACGGGAACGCTCAAAGGCATTCTGAAACAACTCGGCATCGAGGAGAAGGATTTGTATGAAAGCTAAATCATTGGTCTATCCAGCCGTTTTTTCCCCCGAAAAGAAGGGCTATAGTATTTCATTTCCCGATTTTCCGGAAGCTAACAGTCAGGGCGACGACGATGAGGACGCGTTTCGCATGGCGGTTGATTGCTTGAATGCCGTGTTGGAGTACCGGATGGAAGAGAAAGCGGAGATTCCTGCACCCTCGCCGGTACGCAAAGGGCAACGCGCCATTCCGGTATCGCTCGATCTGGCACCGAAGCTGGCACTCTACCAGCTGATGCACGATCAGAAGATCTCGAACGTAAAGCTCGCAAGAAAACTACGGATCAGCGAGGTCGTCGTTCGCCGCATGCTGGATCCGAATCACCAGAGCAAACCGGAGCAGTACACTCGGGCCCTGGCGGCACTGGACGCGGCTGTGCAGGTCTCGGTCGTCAAACTCCGCCGCTCGGCCTGAAATCTCAGGGAGCGCAACATGCCAACCTGCAAGACAGGTAAGGATTGCCACGCATCAAAAGCGGCTGCGTTGAAATCGCTCGGTCGCCGCATGAAACTTGCCAAGCCCGACGAACGAGACAAGATTCGCCCTTACAGGTGTGAAATCTCTAAGACTTGGCACATCGGGCACTGACAGTCGCGATGCGGACTGCCGTCAACGTCCGGTACTCCCGAACGTAACCTCTGCCTTCGCTATGACTTCCCACCCTGTGCAGCGTCTACAAACCCCTGATCATCGGCGCGCCCCGGCTTCTTAATGAAATTCGGATCGGTGTGAAAGGCTGCTAACTGCTCGGTCGTGAAATCGCCGAGAGCCTGACGGAGTTCGGCGCCCGTCGCACGCATCTCGCCGAGTACGGCAGCCTTTTCCTCCAGATTTGAGCCCCAGCGCTTATGTAGGCTGCCCAGATTGCGCAGACACTCCTCAACTTTCAGGCTGCAAGTAATTAGTTCTTTTTCCTCAATCATCCCGCGACGATCCTCGGCTTGCTATGCGCGGCAGCGGGCTGCACAATCCCTGCGAAATAGCGTAGCCGGCGAGCACGATCCCGAACGGCCCAGACCTGAATGGTAGCCCACACGATATTACCTTTTCGGTGCAGATAGCGTTTCCGCATCCAGTACGAGTCGCTGGCACCGCTGATGAGTTCCAGCACGTTCTCCCAATCCTGCTGCACATCGTCTGGGTGCGTGATATCTGCAAATGTCATTTTCTCCAGCTCAGTAGGCGTGTATCCGAGCATTCGCGAAAAGACCGGATTACACACTAAAATTTTTCCATCGAGAGCCACTTTGGCCATCCCGTAGCCGGCGAATTGCATCAACGATCGAATTTCGTTGTCGTCCTCAGCTCGGGAGCTCTCGGAGAATCCAGGTGGTCGGCGTCTTACCTTCTCTTGGGAACATGCCTCACCCAGTCTTTCGATTTCGCTTCGAATTTCGTCTAGGATTTCGGTCCCAGCTGTCAAGCTCTTGCTCCAAAGCGTTTGCTGCCTCTTCAGCATTTCGCATAACTCGTCTATCCTCTCGTACGGTTTGTCCCCGGTCGGCGTTTTGGCCCGATCGGACCGGCGTCTCCCTCGCAGCGGAGCGGGCGCCGGCATCTGAATGATGTTCGACATCGGCCTGTACGGCCACTTGAGTATTTAGACTCTGCGCTACGATCTGGCGCATGGCCGGGTCATTCAAGACCACGGACAAAAAGGCTCGCAGCGACTCGGGATCAGTACGTACCGTACTGAGTATCTCTGGCCACACAGCCAAAAAATTGTTGACGCTTTGTGGAAAGTCTGTGGATTCAGAGACTTCACTAACATTTTCACGTGAGTGAGCAAGTTTCTTCGCTTCCTCGCCGGCCAGCATCACGAGATCCCCGCCGAACTCCACGTAATGCTCTATGAACTGGAGCAGCACCTCTTTGATGCCCAGCCCGCGCCGATCCAGAACCTGGATGAAGCGCTTCTTGAGCTCCTCCTCGGGCCCGGTGAGCGCAAAGGAGATCTGCTCCTTCTTCGGCTTGGCTTTTTTTTTCGCTTCAAATGCAATAAGTTGCGGGGATCTGTTGGACACGGGTGTAAAATTCCCTTGACTAGCGAACTAGTTTGCTAGAAACTAGTTGTATACCGCACTAGCGATACAACAAATGAGCGCACTAGTTCACCACCCAGATGTACCACAGGAAGCACCTACCCCGCCGTACCGTTACCTGCAGGTTCGGTTTCCTATCGAGATCTACAACCGAATCCGAACTCTGGCGTTTGAGCGGGAAACGTCGCGGCAGGCGATCATCCTCGAGGCCGTCGAGCGCGCACTGAAAAGCTCGTCGAAGGGCGGCCGCTGATGCCGTTCGACGAAGCCTATCCCTGCGACGACTGCCGCTGCCGGACCTTTGCCTCTGAGGTCGTCGGCGACTGCCAGGCGCCGAACTGCTGGCGCACGTGGCTGTGCGAAGACTGCGGCTTCGAATGCCAGTACTGTCACGAGATCTTCTGTGAACAGCATTCGACCGTCATCTCCGGCGACGACGAATCGAAGCTGCGCTATGCGTGCGACCGCTGCATCGCACGCCGGTTCGATAGCGAGCTGCTGCTGCACCTGCAGAACATCGCGATTCACGCTCTGAGCTCCGGCTGGGACGTGATCTCGCTTCGAAACCAGAAGGGCATTCTGCACCTGATCGCCGAGACGAAGAACCAGGTGCTGCTGGGCGGACGAAAGGCCGCCTGAGTTTGCATTACTTACTTCATTCAAAAAGGAAAAACTATGAATCTGCAATTTAAACGCGCCGTCAAGTACGGTGCCAAAGGACGGCTCGCTTTGATCGGCCCTTCAGGGTCCGGCAAGAGCATGTCCGCACTGAAGGCAGCCCGCCGCCTGGCTGGTCCGAACGGGCGAGTCGCTTGCATCGATACCGAGCATGGCTCGCTTTCGAAGTATGCCGACTTGTTCGAGTTCGACGTCATTGAGCTGAACAACTACTCGCCCGAGAACTTCTTCGCCGCTTTCGATGCGGCCGAGCAGGCTGGCTACGACGTGATTGTGATCGATTCGATGTCCCACTTCTGGATGGGTGCCGGAGGCGCGCTCGAGTACGTCGATATGGCGCGCAAACGATCGGGATCACGCGATGACATGGCCGGTTGGAAGGACTTTCGTCCGGTTGAACGGCAGATGCTCGAGCGCATGATCGGATCGCCGATGCACGTCATCGTCACCATGCGCACGAAGACTGCGTATGAGGAACAGATCAACGAGCGGACCGGCAAGAAGCAGCGCGTGAAAATCGGCCTGGCGCCGGTGCAGCGCGAAGGCCTCGAGTACGAATTCGATTTCGTGGGCCTGATGAACGAAGACAACGAACTGATCACGGACAAAACTCGCTGCCCGGCGTACGCCGGCAAAGTCATTGCCAAGCCGAGCGAAAAGGACTTCGACGCGTTTGCCGAGTGGCTAAAAGGCGAAGAGCGCGCGCAAGCGCCAGCCGCGGCACCGATCGAGCACCCGCAGCCATCTGCCAAACCTGCGCCGGCGAGTGCTCCGGCAGCGGCCGCCAACTCTGAAGTACCCGAGCTGGTCCAGGATCTCTGGAAGCAAATGAGCGATAAGCCCGGCTTCGCACGAGTATTCGGCGGTTTCCTGCAGACGTTTCAGCGCCTGCTCGGCGAAGAAGCCGGCAACGAGGCATTTAACCAGGTGCTCGGACTGCATGGCGTCGACAGCTGGCAACACTTCAAGGGCATGCAGGCCGCGCGCCGCTGCGTGCTGGCACTGTACAACAAAGCCCTCGAGCTGAGCGAAGGCAGTCAGCTCGATCTGTACGCCGAGAGCGTTTCTGAGCGAGGTGCGGCATGAGCGCCGCCCTTGCACCGCGGGCGCCATCGCTGTTTGAGCTCGAGCACGAGCTCGAGTCGCTGCTCGATACGGAAGCGCTGGTCACCCCGGAACAGGAGGCCGAATTTCGTCGGGAACTCGCCTCTGCGCTCGAGGCTTCCGTCGAGAAGCGCGACCGTGTGTACGCCTTCCTGCGTCACTGCGAACTGCAGGCCGAGAACTGTGACGCCGAGATCGCGCGCTTATCCGAGCGCAAGCGCACCTTCGAAGCAGCCCACAAGCGCATGCGCCAGTACGTGCAGAGCGTGATCGAGTCGCTCGGCACGGATGCCAAAGGCAAGCCGAAGAAGTTGGAAGGCAAGACCGTCACGTTCTCGTTGCGCGCGAGACCGGCATCGGTCGAGATCACCGACGAGTTGCTCGTGCCCGAGGAATACAAATCAGTCGTCGTGAAGCTACCGCTCGAGGCCTGGCAGCTCATCTGCGACGAATTCGAAAACGACGAGGATGATCCGGTTTGGCACGACCTGAAAAAGGCCAGCGAGTCGGCCAGCTGCACGGTGAGCAAGACTGCGATCCGGGAAGCGATCGAAAGCGGCGTCGATGTGCCGGGTGCAGACCTGGCGATCGGCGGACACACGTTGGTAGTCAAATGAGACTCGCCTTCCTGAGCACTCACCCGCGTTTCCGGCCGGTGTTCGTCCATCGGTTCCTTTTCCGCCGCGCCAGCCTGCTGCGCGCCGGCGGTTTCCCGGGAGCGCGGATGAGTTTTCAGGAAGGCCGAAAGGGTAGAGATGTTTTCTGATCAGGTCATTTTTCGTGACGCTGTAATTGACTCGATCCACTGCAAAACGCAGGACGGCAAAGTGCAGAGCCGCATTCTCGCGCACGTGTCGCTCTCGCAGGAAGCAGCCGAGGTTCTGGGCGTGAAGTCGCTTGTCTTCGCAGAGAACGGCACGCCTAAGGAAGGGTTTCACTCACTGGCGCTCGACACCGGCTGCGCTGCGTTCCGGGCCCTCTTTGAGCACCCCGAGCTGAAGCAGTCCTTCGAGATCGCGACCGGCGACTCAACGGATTCATACGTCGTGCAGCGAATGGAGGAGGGCCGGCTGAAGCTGAAGCTGCGCCTGAACTACCACGGCGATCCGCATCCAGCGATCGCGTTCATCAACTCCGTAGGAAATGCGGAATCGAAGCTGAAAATCATTCCGCTCCAGGGCGAACTATCCGAAGACAACGATGAAGATGAAGCCCGCCCGAGGAAGAACCACGAGTATCCGCCCGAGGAGCAAATGGTGATGTCGGCCGATGCCGTGCGCCAGCGCATCATCACGCATCGCGGGCGCGGCAAGCAGGCGAGCGGAGCCAGGTAGTGTTCTGCCGGCACAGTTTCGGATGGCCGCGGCGCGTCGACGGCCGCGACATTCAAACCTGCACTCGTTGCAGTGCAGTGCGGATCAGCAAAATTCAATTCGAAAGAAAGGACGAGCGTGATGAACCAGGTCTTGCGCGACTCGAGGAATCACTACCTGCTCGAAAGAATCGATTCGCTGCGGTTTGAAAACCGGATCATACACGAGAGCAACCGCACGCTCGAGGCGCGCTGTGCAACGCTGCGCCGTTGGGTCTGTGTGCTCGGCGTGAGCGCTGGATTGTCGGTTGCCGCCCTGGCCGGCCTGGTGGCCGCCGGAGGTGCGCTGCGATGATCGCCGGTACCAAACAAGCCCTCGAGCGGGCGTGGCACGCCGGCGCCGATCGGCTGCATGGCGCACCGCTGCCACCGGGTTTGAAGCCGCGGCCGACGATGTACGAGCTGAAGGCCGTCGACAGCAAAGGCCGCGTCTACTTTCGGCGGGAACTGCACTGGTCCGCTTACATCGAAGCCGTGACGTACTGGCAGCAGCTCGGGACACCGAATCGAACGCTGGTTGCGGAGGACGCCGCATGATCGACTACGCCGAAGTGTTGGCCGATCTCGAGGAGCGTGCCCAGCGCTTGCAGGGTGTGATCTCGAGCATTCGAGAGCTGATGGAAATGCCGGATGCACAGCCGCCCGCGCCAGTCCCCCAACGGAAGAAACCGGGGCCGAAGGAGAAGGTGAAAGCAAAGGTCGCGCGGCAGATTTCGAGGCCGGCAAGCAAGGGGCCACGCACCGGCATGACCATTCGCGAAGCGATCCGCACCGTCGCAGCCGAGCATCCGGGCACATCGATCGAAGTGGCCGATCGCGTTCAGAAGATCCTGCCCGAAGCGAATCGCAACAGCATTTCAGCCCAGATCGGCCAGCTCGTCACGGAGGGGCATTTGCGGAAAGACGATCGGCTGATCGTTCACCTGGCGGCGAATGGTACCGCGGCGGGAGCGAGAGCATGAACCTGCCGCCTGTCGAAGATCGTTTGCGCCGGATTCTCGAGCTGACAGCCGAGGAGAGCCGGAAGTGCAAAGCCTGTGGCGCGCTGCTGTTTTTCGTGCGCCACTGCAACGGCAAGCTGGCGCCCTATACCGCCGATGGCGTGAATCACTTCGTGAACTGCCCATCAGCGGAACGATTCCGGAAAGGAGCCCCGCATGCCGCGTCAGCTTCGGCTTGAGCCTTCCGACTCCTGCCTGCAACCTACCGGATTTTCCTCGCTCATCGTCACGCGCGCGCAGATCCCGGCCGATCTCAGCGATGCCGACAAGCAGATCCTGCGCGCGAATCTCGAGATCAACTGCGAGGGCCGGAGCTTCTTTTTCCGCGACTGCGAGGACGTGCGGCGCGTGCTGCGGATGAGGTCGAAGCCATGAACCAGTGCCGCTTCTGCGGGTGCACAGACAACAACGCGTGCGTCGACATGGAAACCGGTATGACGTGCGGCTGGGCCACTGCTGACGTTTGCACGTTCTGTAGCGAGCACGACCCCGTCGCTGACTTCGTGCTGCAGGCCCGGTTCGCGCATCTGCTGGCGGAACGAACGATACCGGAGTTCACGGCCGAAGAACACGCACGCGCAGCGCGCTTATATCAAGACCTCACGCTTGAAACTACCTCGCTCGGAGTCGTGCAGTGAAACACCCACCGTCGCCGGCGAAACTGCTGGAAGCCGAGGTCACAAAGCAAATCCGCGGATTTATGGAGTTCCGCGGCTGGCGCGCTATACGCATGCAGCGTACCGTCGTGCCTGGCGCGTTCCAGAGCGGTGAGCCGGGCATTCCGGACTTTCTGTTCATCCGCTACCTTCCGACCGAGTTCAGCGGCCTCTCAGTCGCCTGCTGGGTCGAGATGAAACGCGCCAAGTATGGCAAGCTCAGCGAGGACCAGAAGCGCTGGCGCGATCGAGAAACGCACCGCGGCGCCGTTGTTCTGAAGGCGGACAACATCGCTGATTTTGCCGACCAGTACGAAGAGTTGTTCGGTTGGCTGCACACAGAAACGTGGGTGCAGGGCCAGCAGCAGATCAGTTTTGAACAGGCCGGTGATTTGCAGCGCCTGAATCAATCCCTTGGGAAAGGAGGCCCGGCGATTTGCCAAACCGAATCCTGCGCGAAGGGATAAACGACAGCGAATCTGTCAATGCCGTCTCGGAGGCCGCCGAGCTCTTTTACCGCAAGTTGATGTCGATCGTGGACGACTACGGGCGCTGTGAAGCCAACGCAGCAATTCTGCTCGGAAAATTGTACGCTCTGCGTTCAGATCGCACGACTAGCGACATCGAGGCGTTCCTGAACGAGTGCTCTGTGGGACCTGATCCGCTGCTGACCATATACCGCGTCGGGCGGAAAAGGTACTTACAGATCAACAAGTTTGGCCAGCCCATACGGAGCCGAACCAAGTACCCGGAACCTGTGGAAAACAACCCCGGAGAGAGAGTGCTGCAAACATCTGAAAGCAATTGTCAGCAATTGCTTTCTCTCGCGCGCGCGACGAATACGCACTCGCATACGAATACGAATACGCAGGAGGGGGGTGCAGGGGGGAACCACGCCTGCCCCGGCTTCGACGAGCAAGCGCTCGCGGCGATCGTCGAAGCGTACCCGGTGCCAGGCCGCGGACGGGTCAAGCCGAGCGATGTCGCGGCCGCTATCGCAGCCGAGGCCGAGAGCCGCGGCGTAGCCCCGGAGGAAGTGCTCGAGGAAATTCTGGCCGGCATTCGGCGCTGGAAAGCCGAGGATTATCGCTGGCAGTCGGGACGCGTGCACTTGCTGAAAAACTTTCTCGCCGATCGCATGTGGCTCGACCAGCCGCTGCCGGTACACACGGGCTCAGCTGCCGGCAAGCGCTCGAAGACGGCCTGGCTTGAGTCGCGTCTGGCCGAGCTCAAGGGCCGGCCGCCGCCCGAGGCCGAACATGCGGCGAGCGGGAATGGGAGCGAGCGAAAAACAGCAGGGAGGAAGCATTGATCGCCGAAGATTTCGCCATCGGGCAGGTGCTGCGCTTGAGCGGGCTGCCAGGTTTCCCGGACGAAGCTGGACAGCAGGAGCTCGTACGGGCGCTGCTCAAGATCGCGCTCGGGTTCGACCACTGCGCGATACTGATCGACCGCTGGCTGGAGGCGAACGAAAAAGCGCCCACCCCCGCTGGCCTCTACCAGCTCGCCGCGGTGATGGCGGCCGAGGAAGCAGCCAGCCGCCCGAAGGGCTTCGGCCGAACGTTCCAAGACCTGGTAGTGAACGGGTTTCTGTACTCGGTCTGGACGGATCGCGATGTGGCGATTCATCGCGCGCTCTCCATCGACGGCGCGACCGAGTACGCGCGCAAGTATGCGCAGCAAGTGCTGGCCGGCTGGGAACAGTACTGCGCGAAGCAGTCGGATGCGTGGGAGGTGCCCCGCTATGCGCCGAGCGGCGTCAGCGAGCCCGGAATATGCGCTCGCTGCTCGAACTGCGGTTGGGAGTACCTCGGGCCATTTCGCGTTCGCCGCTGCGCGTGCAAAGTGGTGTCCCGGCCGGGCCGTCGCCGCTTGGTCAGCGCCGCCACGACGCCGAAGCCGCCGCAAACCGAAACACTGCCGCCGCCGCAAGCTGCGGCCCATGGGGAGAACTGAAAATGCTTTTGCTGATTGTGCTGATTTTGCTCGTGCTGCTGCTGACCGGCGCTGCGCCTGTTTGGCCGTACTCACGCGGCTGGGGTTACTACCCGGCCGGCGGCCTGGGTGTTGTCCTGCTGATCGTGATCGTGCTGTGGATGCTGGGACTGATCGGAGGGCGGCCATAGCAGCGCATGCCGAAGCTTCGTTACACGCGGCAGGAGCACAACGACGTGCTCGAGCTGTTCCTGGGCGGTGTCGACCGGGTGAACCTGGAGGCGCTGCGGGAGGCGGTGCGCGGTCTGCGGGCCGATCGCGTGCGTCTCGATCGGCTCGAGTCGATGGCCAAACTCAATCAGCAGATCGTTGTCGATTTCGGGCCCCAGGCGGCCTCACTCTCGTTGCGCGAAGCGCTGGATCTGTTGTGAAGCGAAGGAATGGAGCGGGATTGCCGGAACAGGAACTCAACCGGATGATGGCGGAATTGGAAGAGCTCGAGGCGAAGGCGCAGCCGGGACCGTGGCAGTGGTCCTGCGATTTTCGCGTCGGCAACGCCTGGCACTGGAACGTGCACCGCGCCGGCCACGACGAGAGCTCGGTGTGCCTGGGCCTGGTCTCGATCGCGAATCGAGACTGGTCCATCGGGCGCTATCCGACGTCCGAGATGCAGCTGCTGATTGCGGCGCGGAATGCGGTGCCGGTGTTGATCGCGGAGATACGGCGGCTGCGGGCGCAGCAGGAGGTGTGATGACGCACTTGCCGTGCCAGTGGGTGCTCAAGCTTAAGCCGTCGTCGACCAACGACACCCGGCTTGCGTTGCTAGAGGTCTGGTTTCGGTACTGGAGGGAGAAAACCGTGAGGCTTGAGATCACTGACGAAGCGCTGCAGGATGTGCTCGAAAGGCTGAGGAGACGATGACGATTGATCGTGCCATGGATCGAGTACTGCAGATGCTCGAAGAAGCGCGCGAAGCGCTCAATTCGGCGCAGACGGACATGGAACGGCTCGCGCGGGCCAACCGCGAATTGGCGGTGGCGCTCGATGTGGCGACCTTGGGCGGGTTGATGATGCCCTGGGTGGAAGACAATCGCAAGCGCGAGCGGGTAGTGGCCGAGCGGTGTATCAAGACGTTCAGGGAAGCCATGACGGAGCTCATAGCGCAAGGCGGCGCGGTACATGTCCAGCACGTACACGACATCGCTGCGGATAGAATTCGCGCTCGCGTCGGTTGTTCGCCGGCCGATTTGGAGGTGGAGGCGTGAGCAGGCGCATCGAGACACAGGGCACGATGCTCGTCGACCCGAGAAAAGAAAAAGCGCTGCTCGAAGCCATGCGCGACTATTTGGACGAACTCGGCTGGAACGCGCTCGTTGGGAGCGTCGATCGCATTCAGCAGCTGGAACCAAGTGTCGGTAATTATGAGCTCGTGCTCAAGTTTACCGGCGGCAAGCGGGAGGTGAGCGCGTGAAAGCCAAACGTTACGAGGGCACGATGGTGTACTTCGATTTCGTCTGCCCGGGTTGCAAAAGCGAAGGCGAGCTCGGGATCGACACCACGGAAGGCTACAAAACATTCGGCTGTCCAGCAGGCTGTGGCGCGACGTTTCTTCCGTATCGGGACCGGAGGCAGCGATGGGTGTTGCGATGCGTCGTGCAGCCGGTGTTCGAACCAGAGGCTAACGCATGAAGATCAACTGCGCCGATGCCATCACGATGATCGCCGGCAAGCTGTGCGTGTCCGTCGACCGGCTATACGCGCTCTACAACGAGTTTCTCGACGACAATCTCTACACGCACCAACTGCACCGCGCAGGGCGGTTTGCTCAGCCGATCGTGCGCAAGCAATTGCCGGAACTCGCCGCGTATCTCGACGGCCGCAGGATCACTGAGGACAACTGGCAGTTGGAGTTGAACGCCGCGCGTGCTCGTTTTGGCGATGAGTTTCAGATCGAGAAGCCAGGCTACGCCTGGCAGCACATACATCCGATGCACGAGCCGATACTCCAGGGCAAGAAGGTCATTGCCGTCGAGATCTCGGAGACGAGGCCGTGAGCGTTTTCTTTCTGGCCATGGTTGTCGCCGCTCTGGTCATCGGTTATCTGATCGGCTGGCGCGACGTTTCGCGATTCGAACGCCGGCGGATGCTGCTGAACATGCGGCGCAGTGAGGTCAGCGAATGAGCGCTGCTGAATACGTGGTCACGATTCCGCTCGAGGACTTGCACTGGCATCACCCGCGCGCCGACTACACGCGCCGGTGCGAGCGTTGCGGTACAGCGGTCGTGCTGATGCCCTCCTCGCTGAGATATCTGTCCGATCACACGGCTCGAGTGGTTTGCTGCTTCTGCGGTGCCGCGATCGCAAAGGAGGAATGCGCATGCTCGAAATCACAGTTCTGATCCTGGTTGCGGGATTCTTCTATGCCCTGGGCTGGCGCCTTGCGACGCGCCGCCATGAGCGGGTCGAAGAGATTGCGCAGGAGTTGCGCGCGGGCGTCATCAATGGTTGGCCGCCACTACCGAGACCGCTGCCGAAAATGCCCACGCCACCGGCTCCGCCGCGGTCCGAGCCAATCGACTCCAGCTGGCAGAGGAATCATGCCTACGCGGTGCCGAAATTCACGAATGCGGTGCCGGCGTATGTGGTCGTCGGAGAGAACAGTTTGAGAGGGGAAGGGAAATGAGTGCGTTTGCAGTGAACCGGGCGACCGAAGACAATACTCGCGGTTCCGTCGACGAAGCCATTGCGCGTGTAGTGCGTGAGGAGATTGCAAAGATCAGCCTGCGTCGGAAGCAGGTGCTCGACATAGACGAAGCGGCCGAGTACCTGGGTGTCAGCGTCAACCAAGTGCACAACTTCATTGCCGACGGAAAGCTTACGCCGGTGCGTTACGACCGCCGGCTGCGTTTTGACATCGATGACCTGAACCGGCTGATTCACGAAAGCAAACGCCGGTCCTAGTACTGTGCGGAGCTGGGCTCGTCGGCTATCATCAACGCTGTGAAAAAGCGCACATACGGCACTGGCTCATTCCGGCAACTGCCGAGCGGAAAATATCAGCTCCGCTATCACGGAAAAACCAAAGTCGTCGAGGCGAAGAACGACAAAGCCGCCGACCGGGAGCTCGACAGATTCGTTGACGAACTCGACCGTGAAGAGCGCGATGGGCCAGCGGTTTCGATGAACAAGCTCTTCGATTTGCATCTCGCTGACCTCCGTCGGATGAAACGCGACTCGCTGGCGATTACGCAACAACGCCTGGAGAAACACCTGCGCGCTATATTCGGCGACCGCGATGCCACTGCGATCAGCCGGCGCGATATCACAGCCTATGTCGATGCGCGGCTGCAGGCCGGCGCCGCGAATGCGACGGTCAACCGCGAGCTCGCCATTGTCCGGCGCGCCTTTAAGATCGGCATCGAGGAAGAATACATTTTCAAGATGCCGAAGGTCACGAACCTGCCCGAAGATAACGCGCGCCAGGGCTTTGTCGAGGAGGATGTTTACCGGACGATGCTGCGCGAACTGCCGCAGCACGTTCAAGCACCCTGGGTGTTTAGCTACTTCACCGGCATCCGCAAGGGCGAATTGCTGAGCCTGCTCTGGGACTGGGTGGATTGGGACCGCTGGGTGATCGAGGTGCCCGGCTCGATTACCAAGAACAAAAAAAAGCGCATTATCCCGGTGTACTCGGACATGCGGCAGTTTCTGCGCCTGGCGTTTGAAAACCGCAACCCGGCGTGCCCTTACATTTTCCAGAAGGACGGAGCGCGCCTGCGCAGCTTCCGAACCGCCTTCGACAATGCGCGTGAGCGGGTGAACCTGCCCGCGCTGCTGTTTCATGATCTGCGGCGTACGGCGGTCCGGAACATGGAACGCGCTGGCATCCCGCGCACGATGGGGCGCCAGGTCAGTGGCCACCTAACGGAGGCGGTCTACATCCGTTACGCGATCGGCGCGGAACGCGACGCGGTCGAGGTGGGCGACAAGATGCGGGCCTTCCACGAACAGGAGCGCGCGCGGCAGTCCGCGGAGTGGGAAAAATTGTGGCACGAATTGTGGCACGACGATTCCGGAGACAAACGACAAGGCTCGCCCCAAGGCGGCCCTAAGTATAAGCAATAGATGTATTTATTTGGTGCGGATGGAGGGATTTGAACCCTCACAGAACGTCAGTTCTGCTGGAACCTAAATCCAGTGCGTCTGCCAATTCCGCCACATCCGCGTCCGGCTTCAGAAAAATAGTATCAGGCTAACGGTTAGTGCCCCGCCGCGCCCGCCACCTGCGCAGCCGCCGCCCAGCCGTCGAGCTCGCTTGCAATCCGCTCATCAATTCTGTTTTCGGCGAACTCTTTGGCTACGCGGATGGCGTTCATGATCGCTTTCCCGTTGGAGCGCCCGTGGCAGATCACGCAAAGGCCATTCAGCCCGAGCAGGGGAGCGCCGCCATATTCGTCGACATCCACATGCTTCTTGAATTCTTTGAAAGCACCCTGCGCCAGGAAGGCACCGAGTTTGCGTGTCGGCGTGGCGGTCAGCTTCTGCTTCAGAATCTGGCCAATCACCTCCACCAGTCCCTCACTGACTTTCAACGCCACATTTCCGACAAAACCGTCGCAGACGATCACGTCCACTTTGCCTGTATAAAGATCGCGGCCTTCCACATTACCGATGTAATTCAGACTGTGCAGGCTCTTGAGCAGCGGGCGCGCATCATGCGTCAGCGAATTGCCTTTATGCTCTTCCTCACCGATGGAAAGCAAGCCCACACGCGGCCGGGCATTGCGAAAAATCACGCGCGAATAGGCGTTTCCCATGACGGCGAACTGGGCCAGCATCTTCGGCGTGCAATCCACATTCGCGCCGACGTCGAGCATGACCGCCGATTCGCCTTTGATGGTAGGAAAAGCGGTCGCGAGCGCAGGCCGGTCAACCCCGGGCAGCATGCCCTGGACCATCTTGGCTGTTGCCATCACCGCGCCGGTATTACCTGCCGATACGACCCCCGCCGCGCTCCCGTCGCGCACGAGCCCGCAGGCCACCCGGATCGAGCTGTCTTTTTTGCGGATCGCCTTGCCGGCGCTGTCCTCCATGGTGATGTAGTCCGGCGCATGGCGGATCTCGATCGGAAGCTTCTGCCATTTCCCGTGACGGTCCAGTTCCTTGCGCAACACTTCTTCGCGTCCGACAAGGATCACTTTGACGTCAAGAGATCGTGCCGCTTGCAACGCGCCCGCCACTTCGGGCTTGGGAAAGTGATCGCCTCCCATCGCGTCGAGAGCTATGGTCACCATGGAGTTAAAGTGTAATACGCGCTCGCTTGAGAGTGGAGCTGATACCGTTCGTCAGGCTTCTACGACTTCGATGACTTCGCGGCCCTTGTATTTGCCGCAGTGCGGGCATGCCCGGTGAGCGCGGATCTTCTCGTGGCAGTTCGGGCACTCGGCCAGCTGCGGCACCTTCAGCGCATCGTGAGCGCGGCGGTTCGAGGTCCGGCGTTTCGAATGTCGGCGTTTTGGATTCGGCATGGTTTTTCTGTCTCTCTTCTTTCTAGGAGCGCGGTGTGATCTCTTCGCGCAGTGATTTCAATTTGCTCCAGCGGTCGTTGGTACTCTCCGGCGCACAACCGCAATCCCGTTCGTTCCTGTTCTGTCCACATACCGGACAAATCCCGCGGCAGCTCTCGCTGCAGGTCAGCTGCATCGGCAGCGCCAGCAGCACGACCTCACGCAAGACGTCGTTCAGCTCGATGCCGCTGCCTTCGTAGTAGCCAACGTCCATACCGCCTTCTTCCACTTCGTCTTCGCCTTTGCCCGCACCCTCTTCAGCCGGCACATAAAGAAGATCGAAATGGTTGGCGATCGAGTACTTCGCACCCTCGAGACAGCGGTCGCAGGTACCTTCGACCTCGACCTGCGCATCGCCCTCCACCCGAATTTCGCCCAGCGAATGATTCAACAGACGCGCCGTTCCGGCAGCTTTAAGAGCTCTCGATTGCTTGATCTTGCTGTCGTAATCGATCCGCCCCGGCGGTACGTCCACCTCGAAGCGAACAGGCTTGGATTCTAATTCCTGGAGGCTTATAAACATATGCACTTTCCGGTTACCGACCGATGAAACCGCCGGTGCAGTCAGCCTTCAGACACACAAAACGCTAGTATAACAAGCACCTTCCGTTGCTGATGTATCCTGACTGAAACTATTTCCCATGCCTGTGAGTACTGCTGTTACCCGGCGCACCTTGCTGGCGGCTTTGACTGCGGCCCCACTACTTCGCAGCGCGTCTGGCCCGTATCCAATCCATCTCGGCGGCCCGATCTTTCTCAAGAGCGACGATCCGGTTGAGCTCGCCCGTGAGCATCGCCGCCTCGGCTACTCGGCTGCTTACTGTCCCGAGGCAAAGGCCAGCGATACAGCCCACGTCACAGCGATTCGCGACGCCTTCGCCGCCCAGAATGTCGTAATCGCGGAAGTCGGAGCGTGGAAAAATCTGCTAGATCCCGATCCTGCGAAGCGTGCCTCCAATCGCCAATACGTGATCGACCGCCTGGCGCTGGCCGAAGCGGTGGGCGCGCGCTGCTGCGTCGATATCGCCGGCTCGTTCAATCCGGATGTCTGGTTCGGACCGAATCCGCGCAACCTCTCCGCCGATTTTTTCGACGCGACCGTCGAGAATTGCCGCCAAATCGTCGACGCCGTCAAGCCCACGCGAACCAAATTCACGATCGAGATGATGCCCTGGTCTTTGCCAGACGGCCCGGAAAGCTATCTCAAGCTGATCAAAGCCGTCGATCGAAAGGCTTTTGCGTTGCATCTCGACGTCTGCAATATCATCAACTCGCCTGCCCGCTACTACGACAACAGCAAGGTCATTGCCGAATGCTTCCGCTTGCTCGGGCCCTGGATCGCGTCCTGCCACGGCAAGGATCTGCAGTGGGCGATCGAGTACAACGTCCACTTTGTCGAAGTAGGCCCGGGCCGTGGCGGCATCGACTATCGAACGTACCTGACCGAGATAGCGAAGCTAGGTCATCAGCCGCCGCTCATGCTCGAGCACCTTGACAAGCCCAGCGAATACGACGACGCGCGCGCCTACATTCAGCGGCTCGCCAAAAGCTTAGGACTTCAGCTGGCCTGACGATTCGGCCTGCGCAGGCGCCTTCAGCTTCTCGAGAAGCCGGATCGCTTTGCGAATATCGGCAGCACGCCTGGCCTGGTCCGGCTCCTCCCGCTCGATACTGAGCAGCCCGCGATAGCCGATCTCCTTCAGCTTCGAAATAAACGCGGAAAAGTCCACGCTGCCTTCGCCCAGCGCCTTCTCTGTGCCGAGCGCGGCGGGTTGATCTACCGGCGGCCAGTCGCCGTCTTTGCAGTGCACCGAAACCACGTGCTTTCCAAGCAGCCCAAGGGCTTCGATCGGGTCGCCCGTCCCGTACAGAATCATGTTGGCTGGATCGAAGTTGATCTTCAGATTCGGCCGGTCCACATCCGCGATAAACTGCAGCAGCACTTTCGCCGGTTCCTGGCCGGTTTCGAGCGTGAACGACTGGCCGTTTTGGGCGCAGTAATCGCAGATGTCGCGCGCAACGTCGCGCATGGTAGCGTATTCTGCGCTGCCGAAATCGTGCGAGATGAAACCGATGTGGCAGGCCACGCTATCAAGCCCGAGCTCGCGCGCGACATCCGACACGGCCTTCGTTCGCGCGATGCGGGCAGCGCGCGTGTTCTCCGGCACCAGCCCGACCGTCTTTTGCACCGTCGGAATGTCCTTGTAATCTTCTCCCTGGTAACTGCAAACGGCAGTGACCACCGTGAAGTGCTCCTGCTTCAGGGCTTCATCCCATTTTTCGGCCGCGCCCTCGAGCGAAAGCTCACCGGGGAATCCCAGTTGCCCCGCGCGCAGGCCGAACTTCTTCACTTCCCTGAGCGTTTCGCGGGCATTCTCTTTCGCCCAGAACATCAATCCAAGTTCCAGATCCTCTAAGCCGAGCATCGAAGTGTGTGTCCCTCCCTTTTGCGTGATTCTTTCAGTACCAAGGCCAGCGCGATCCCCTGGGCCGATTGCTCCGGCGGGCAGCGATCCGGCTTCAGATTCCGCCGGCAGCATTCGGCGAAATACGCCAGCTCGCGCTGGTAACCATCGCCCTCCTCCGTCCTAACCGGCTGCGTCCCGCTTTCGTCTGTGAACGTCAAGCCGGTGCCATCGAGCCGGAGCGTCCCGTGCTCAGCAACCATCTCAAAGCCCATGGAAAACTTTTCGCCCGGCGCGAGCCAGCCGCCTTTGATTCGCACTTCCACTCCGTTTGTATAGGAGAGCGCGGCGTCAATCGTGTCCACTGCTCCCAGCGAGCGCGCGCTTACGGTTTCCGGCATTCCGAATAACGCGATCGCCTGGTCAATGTCGTGTACCAGCAGATCGACCACGGCGCCTCCGCTGCGTTCTTCCCGGGGCAGCCAGCGGCTCCAATCCGGCAAACCGGCGCTGCGCCGGAATTCGACACTGCGTACTATCCCAAACCTCTCGCTTTCGATTGCTTCGCGCAAGGTCGCATACTCGGGCCAGAACCGCAGCACCTGTCCAATCATCAGTACGCGCCCCGCGTTTCGGGCTGCGCGGATCATGCGCGAGCAATCGTCCGTATTCAGCGCCATCGGCTTTTCACAAAGCACATGTTTACCGGATTCGAGAGCCCGAATCGCGACCTGCGCATGCAGGTCGGTAGGCAGGCAGATATCGATGGCCTCCAGATCGGGGTCGGCCACGAGTTCCTGCCACTCGCGGCATTTGTGAACCGCCGAAAAATCGTACTTCGCGCCCGGAATATCGAGATTCCCGCCGACATCGGTGAGATCTCCGCTGAGCGCGCGTTCATTCGTCGTGCAGACCGCGCCCAGTTCGAGCCCGGGGATCTTCTGCATTGCGCCGATGTGAGTGGCGCCCATAAATCCGAGTCCCGCGATTCCGATTTTCACCACCGTATTGTAAGCGGTCAGCTTATCGTGTAAAGATGCGACTGATTATCGGCACTATCCTCGGCATCGCGCTCGTTATTGCGGGTGTCTACACGTATTTCTATTTCGGCTGGGCTCCGGTGGCCACCGCGGCGGCGCCGATTCCGTTTGAAATTAAGCTGGCACATATGGCGCTGCATGCGCGCATCGATAAGGAAGCTCCCCGGAACGCGCCCTTCCAGCCATCGCAATCCGATCTGGAAAACGGCGCGCATCTTTATCACGATCATTGCGCGGTATGCCACGGTCTGATCGATCAGCCGCAGTCCGCCACCGCTAAAGGGATGTTTCCGAAGCCGCCGAAGCTGCTCGAAGGCACCGGCGTTACAGATGATCCACCCGGCGAAACTTACTGGAAGGTTGCAAACGGCATTCGCCTGACCGGCATGCCCGCTTACCGGCAATCGCTGTCGGATAAAGAGATGTGGCAGATCAGCCTGCTGCTGGCGGGTGCCGACAAATTGCCCGATCCGGTGAAAGCGATCTTGCGCCAGCCCTGAGGCTAGCGAACTGCAGCCCGGCCCATGATTTTGTATACGTAGGCCAGAATCTCGGCGATCGCCTTGTAGAATTCGGGCGAAATCGTGCGGCCGACTTCCACTGCGTCGTACAGCGCTCGCGCCAGCGGCGGGTTCTCGATGATCGGAATCTGGTTTTCCATTGCGATGCGCCGGATGCGGAGCGCGAGCCAATTCTTCCCTTTCGCGACAACCTGCGGCGAGCTCATCGTCTCGATCTCGTACCGAATCGCCACCGCAAAGTGCGTCGGATTGACGATTACCGCTGTGGCCTTCGGCACATCCTGCATCATGCGCTTGCGCAGCAGTTCGCGGCGCAGACGGCGGATGCGGCCCCGCATCTGCGGATCGCCTTCCTGCCGCTTCATCTCTTCCTTGATCTCCTGCTTCGACATCTTCAGCTGCGACATGTATTTCCGCTGCTGCCGGATCAGATCCACAACACCGAAGGCGATGAACAGCCACGCGGCTTTCCAGAGCAGCGCTTTGATCGACTCGCCGATTTGCGCGGCGGCGAGCGCAGCTGGTTCGAGCGACAACCGCACCAGCGCCGCAGCCTGGTCCTGCAACAGCGCATAAACGGCAAGCGCCAGCGCGGCCAACAACAGCACAGACTCGAGCACATTTTTGAAATTCTGCGCCGGCAGCTCCTTCAGCTTCGCTGCGGGACTCAGCCTGCTGAAGTTAGGCGCAAGACGCTGCAGGCTGAAACCGAGTTTGCTGATGCCCAGGTGCACGGCCAGCGTAATCGCCAGCAGGGCGCCTATGAAATAGAGCAAAGGCGTGAGGTTCTGGAGCACTACGGTGCGAATCAAAGTGGGCCATTCCGAGGAACTGATGTCGCCCGCAAAAGCGCGCTCGAGCAGTCGCGGAAACTGCATCGCGAGCGTATTGCGCCAGGCGTTTACCAGGCCATCGAGAAGCAGGATTGCAACGATAAACTGGATCGCACTCAGAAAACCGCGCGATACCAGAAACTGCCCTTGCTCACGCGCCTTCTTCAGGCGCTGCGGTGTTGGCTTTTCGGTTTTATCGTTGGCCATGCGTCGCTAATGCAGGAGCACGCGTTCCACCAGGCGCAGGATCTGATCGGCATACGCCCGGTACAGATGCGGCATCACAATCAGAATCGAGCTGAGCGCGACGAGTGTGAGCAGCATCTTCACCGGCGCTGTGTGAGCCGCGACATGCAGTTGGGTGCTGATGCGGCCCACCAGCGACAACGTAATCTCGGTGAGCAGCAGCAGCACGACAATCGGCAGCGAGAGCCTGAGCCCGATGGCAAAAATGCCCGCTCCGGCCTGCACAATGTCCGTCGCCACATTCCGCGTCAGCAGAAATTGCCCGGGCGGATAGAGCTCCAGGCTGCGCGCAAACACACGCATCACCCAGAGATGCAGATCGGCGGTAAAGAATAGCAATCCGGCGAGCAGCTGCGCGATGACCATCAGCACGTCGGAATCGGCGTTGGTCGAGGGATCGACAACGGAGGCGTACGCGTAGCCTGCCTGCATGGCAAGGCTCTGCGCGCCTACGGTAAAAGCCTCGGTCAGGAATGCAACCAGCAGCCCCACCGCTGCCCCGAGCGCCATTTCGGAGAGCATGAGGAAGATCGCGAGCGGAAGCGTGAGCGTATTGAGAGTAACCGCCGGCCAGCGCGCGTAAAGAGCAATCGTTGCGCCAAGTGCCAACGCAATACGCGGAAGTGTTGGCCCCGCCTCGCGGCCCGGCAGCGGGATGAAAACGAAGACACCCGACATGCGCGCCAGCACAAACACAAAAGCAAACAGAGTGGAAGCCGAAATCTGAAGGTTGGCGCTAGTGTGCATAGCGCGCGAGATTCCCGAGAACCGCGGCGGCGTAATCGGTGGCGTGCTTAAGCATCCAGGGCAGCAGCAGCAGAAATCCGGCCAGCGAGGCCGCCAACCGCGGTACCGTGCTGAAGATCTGGTCCTGCATCGACGTGACGATCTGAATGAGGTTGATCAGAATGCTGAGTGCAAACGCAATCACGAGCATCGGCGCGGCAATCCAGAACGCCGCCATCAGCGCTTGTTCGACAACATGCACGGCGAGCTGTGGCGTCATATTGGAAGCTTCGCCTCGCTGATAAACCGCGGCCTCATCATTGGAGAAAACTCTTCATAAGCGAGCCGACCACCAGGTTCCAGCCGTCCACCAGCACGAACAGCAAGATTTTGAACGGTGCCGAAACGATAGCGGGCGGCAATTGCATCATGCCGATCGAGAGCGTCACGGACGCAACCGCAATGTCGATCACCAGAAACGGCAGAAATAAGACAGCGCCGATCTGAAAGCCCGCTTTGAGCTCCGAAAGAATATAGGCCGGCACGAGCACCTTCAAGCTGAGGTCGCGCGGCGAGTGCGGCGGCGGTTCGTGCGCAATTTCGAGAAACAGCTGAATGTCCTTCTCGCGCGCAAATTTCACCAGGAACGCTTTCAGAGGCTGCGCACCGCGGTCGAGCGCCTGGTCGGTCGTGAGCTGGCCTTTTTCGAGCGGCTGCCAGGCGTTGGTGTAAATATCGGAAAACATCGGCTGCACAATCAACAGCGAGAGAAAGAGCGAGATGCCGATCAGCACCTGGTTGGACGGCGCGGTCTGTGTACCGAGTGCCTGCCGCAGAAAATGAAGCACCACCGCAATGCGCAGGAATGGCGTGATACACATGATCACCGCCGGCAGCAGCGTGAGCAGCGCAAGCCCGAGGGCTGTCTGCATCGGCAGGCTGAGCGTCAATCCGCCCCGGCCGCTCGAAGCCGTGACGCCGAGCGCGCCGAGGAAATCATTCGCAGGCGCGGCGGCAAGAAGTAAGAACATCAGAGATTCGTCTCCGGAAGCGGGGCAGTATCGGGCGTAAGCACGTCCAGTTTGTTGCAGCCCTGCGGCGACAACCCGATCAGATACGTGCTGTTATGCACATTGACCAGCACCAGCGCATGCTGCGGTCCCAGCGGCAGCCGTTCGACCACGCGCATTTGCCGCGATTTCGCTGCCATACCGCCGAGCGGGGCGGAGAACTGCGCGATGCCCTTGCGGCGCAGCAGGACGAGTGTGCCGATGAGCAGGGCGAGCACGAGCAAAACCGCGAGAATCTGTTGCCACATCGGAGCTGGTCTTGAAAGGGGAGTCGGGTTAGGACAGGAAAAATCTCAGGGGAAGACATGGGGCTTCGGCGGAAGCCTATCCCGCGGGAATCAGGGCAGAGTAGCATTCATAGGTGCCGTTCGTAAGCAGACGAATACGCGAGAAGCCGCGCCGATGCTCTCTCTTCGGGTGGCCAGGCTGCGAACCGCCGAAGCACTAAGCTCTCTTCGCCAGCGCAGCAGCTTTTCCTGGCCCGGTACTCGGTAGTTTTCCTCGGATGACATCACGTCGGATGCGGAACTCTAACGGTCACCGCCTCGAGGAGCGCGTTGCATGAAAGCCGTCTTGTGTGTTTCGATATTCACCCTTTGCATAGCCATGTGGCTGATCGCCGGTCAGCCGCGAACCGTTTCGGCGCAGAACAGTACAGCCGGGAGCGAGAGCTGTTTGTCCGGCTATAGCTACCCACCAGGGCTGATCCCGTCCGGGGTGTGCGAGGGCATGAGCCGCGTGCTGCGCGAGATAGATGCAGTAGAAGCGGCTACCTTGAAGCAGGCCAAGGCGCTTCCGATCAATGCCGGTACGAGGTTGAAGCAGATCCGGACACTCGGCAAGCTGCTGCTGTACGACAAGAACTATTCGGTCGAGCGCAATACAGCCTGCGTGTCGTGCCACACGACCGAAACGGGATTTACCGGTCCCCTATCGGAACTGAACCAGACGACCGTGAGCTACCCGGCCGCGGTCCGGTACCGGTTCGCATCCCGTAAGCCGAAGAGTTATGCCTATGCCCCATTCCTGGCCGTGTTGCACCTGGATCCTGGATCGAAGCAGCTCTATGGGGGCAATTTCTGGGATCAGCGAGCTGGCGGATGGAAGCTGCAGAACCCGTCTTCGCAACAAGCGCAGGAGCCGCCGGTGGATGCGCTCGAGATGGGCCTGCCCGACTCAGCCTGCGTGGTTTACCGGCTGTCGAAGGCGCCGTACCTGTTCTTGTTTGAGGATGTCTGGGGCATTGACATTGCCGCCATACGGTTTCCGGCAGACATCGAGACAACTTGCAGCACGCCGACCCAAGGACCGCCGGATCCGGATTTTGCCGGCAACGTACCGCTCGATGCGCTGAGCCGCTCGCTTGTCCGGACCGTCTACGATCAGTTCGGGATGTCCATTGCCGCAAACGAGGCCGGCCCCGACGTCAGCCCGTTCACCTCGAAGTTCGACTACGCAATTACGCATCCGGACCAGCAGATCCTGACAGCAGACGAGCTGCGGGGCTGGGAACTGTTCGATGGCAAGGGCAAATGCAACCTCTGTCATCTGGACAGCCTCACGGCTTTCCAAAGCGGAGAGCCCTCAATTTCGACTCGACAGGTGCCGGAAACCGAGCCGCTCTTTACCGACGGCGCTTCCTTCAATCTGGGGCTGCCGAAAAATGACGACATACCGTACCTGTACGAGGACAAGCCGGACAAGTACGGCGTGACGCCGAATCCGCAGGGGCCGTCATATACCGATGGCGGTCTCGGCGACTTCCTGCGGAATGCGCCGGGTACAGGACAGATCAATCCCCAGAACCGCTGGATGAAGCTCGCGTCCGAGAACGAAGGGAAATTTGAGACCGCAACGACCCGGGACGTGGATAAGAGGCCTTATCCGTCGTTTGTAAAAGCTTATTTTCACAACGGTGTGATCAAGGACCTGAAGACCGTGGTGCACTTTTACAACACGCGCGACGTACTGCCGCGCTGCAGCAAAGGCGAAGACGATCCGGGATTCGGGAAGACCTGCTGGCCCCCGCCGGAGGTTCCGCAGAACGTGGAGCAGCGGATTGGAAATTTAGGCTTGAGCGATCAGGAAGAAGATCTGATCGTGGATTTCATGAAGACGCTGACCGACGGGTACAGCGCGACGAGTCCGGATCAGTGATGAGCGAGCGCGAACTCGTCTACTAAATGAACAGGTGACGAGGTGCCGAACAGCGCCTCGTCCCTGCAGAATCAGATCAGGTATTAGTGGACAACCTGCAGCAGATCCTGGGTCATTTCGTTGGCCGTGGTGATGACCCGCGAAGCCGCCTGATACGCACTCTGATACACGATCAGATTCGTCAGCTGCGTCGCCATGTCGACGTTCGACGATTCGAGCGCCCCGCCTTCGATCTGTCCGCGTCCACCGCTTTGCGGAAGACCAATCGCCGGAGCTGCCGTTTGCGCCGTTGCGGCGTAGTTGTTATTTCCCACGTTGGTGAGCGAGTCCGGATTCTGGATTCCGGCGAGCGCGATCTGCCCCAGCACTTTCTGCTGCTGGTTATCGAAAGTGGCTACAATCTGACCGCCATTCTGAATCGCAATGCCGCTCAGCTGAGAGGATTGCGAGCCGTCCGGCTTCCCGGCAACCGAGGAGGTCTGCGAGTACTGCGTCATCTGGCCCGTGCCGCTTGAGTTGAAGAGGCTCCAGTTGAGGCTCATGTTGCTCGCCCCGTCGGCCAGGTTATTCAGGTTGATGGTCACCGAACTCGGGTTCGAGGAGGCGACGAGATTGCCCGCCGAGTCAAATGTAAGCGTGCCGGGCGACGCAAGCAGCGGAGTCTGTGTGCCTGCCGTACCGCCCGTAATATCGCCGCCGTCCACCGTTACGTTGTAATTCCAGGTGTTTCCGCCGGTTTTGGTGAAGTCGAAGGTCAGCGTGTGCTGATTGCCGAGACTATCGACCACCTGAACCGGCTGCTGGATGCTTCCCGCCGAGGAGCCGACCGTTGCCGAGGCGTCGAGATTGCCCGCAACATTGAGGTTTTGTGTCACGGAAGGCGGCAGCACCAGTCCGGCCGGCAGAACGATGTTGCCGGGCAGTCCGGATGTGTTCAGCGCTCCGTTGCTGGTTGTCCAGCCCTGTACGTTTTCTCCCGTTTGCGTGGTGAGCGTGCCGTCGGCCGCCAGCTTGAAATTGCCGTCGCGCGTGAAAAGCTGCTGGCCTTCCGAACCCTGCAGAACAAAGAAGCCGTTGCCCGAAATCGCAGCCGCGTAAGACGACGTGCTGGTCTGAATCGGACCCTGGCTGAAAATCGTCTGGCTGATCGGCACGTTCACGCCAAGACCCACCTGGAACGATCCGTTCGCGCCGAGTGTCTGGCCGAACAGGTCTTTGAAAGCGATGTTCGCGCCCTTGAAGCCTGTCGTATTCATGTTCGCCAGGTTGTTGCCGGTCGTGTTGATCGCCTCCGATTCGGCCTGGAGTGCGGAGAGTGCAATGGAAAAAGTGCTGGACATGATTTATGAAAGTTCGCTTTCGTGAATTAGGAATTCGAAGAGCTACCGTTTGTGCTCTGGGTCGCCGCCGCCGTCGACGGTGCATACTTCGCCGTCAACGTGTCGAGGTCGGTACGCATCGCCACGTTCTGCTCCAGATCGCTGAACTGCGCCAGCTGCGTCACGAAGGTCGTGCCGTCCATCGGGTTCATGGGGTTCTGATTCTTCAGCTGCGTTACCAGCAGCGTGAGAAACGTTGATTCGTTGGCGAGCGAAGCGTCTCCGGTTGCGTTCGCGGCCGATGAGTTCGAGTTCGAGGAGGAGGACGAGCTTGCGCTGTACACTCCGTTGCTGTTATTGCTGACGGCGGTTACTGCCATGTGTATTCGATCCTTTTTTGAAGTGTTGCGGAATGGCTTTCCATCTCATCGATCCACTCCGGTTGTTGCTGTTGTTTTCGATTTTGCTGTTGCGAATTGTTGCCGCTGTTGCTCGAGTAAGAGCTGCCGGGCTGATTGCCGGATTGCGACTGGAACGAGCCCCGGTTCGCCGAGGGCGTCCACATCTCGGTCCGGAAATGCTCCAGATGCAGCGTAGTATTCAGTTCCGGCGCATGTTGCTCGAGCGAGCGGGCGAGCGTCGTGTCCGATGAACGGACCGTTACCGACAAAGTCCCGGCACGCTCTACCAGGCGGATGTCAACCCGCTGCGAGTCTGCGCCCGAGATCTGTACCTGTGCGCCGCGTACCGGTTCGGCCGCGCGAAATTTGTTCAGTTCCGCTTCGAAATCGGAAGGTGTTGAGGCCGGCGCGGCTGATTCGGTGTGCGATACCGGCTGCGTGGCGGAAGATGCGCGATGATCTTCATTGGCACTCGGCGCTATAAGGGCCGAGATCTGCGAATCAAGCTTGCGTTCGGGCGTTGGCTGAGCGCTCTGCGGAGCCGCGGAAAGCAGCGGACCCGCGCTGCTGGCCGGCGTCGGATTCGGCGAAGCGGATTCCGTATCAGCATTCGCATTCGCACGCGGCGATTGAATCCGCAGCGCCAGAGCAAGATCTCCAAACACCGGCTGCGCCATTACCGAAACCGCGGTCGTCGACTGGCTGGCTTGCACCGGCTCGGGCGCGCTTGCCGCGTTCTTACTTGCAGGAACCGGCGCAGAAGAGCGGTCCGGTTGTGCGGGCACGTCGGGTATCTCAATCGGAAGAACACCCGCTGCGGCGGCGTTGGCGCTGGCCGACAAAGTAACCGAATCCGCATCGTCGTTGGCTCGGCGCTCATTGTCGCTGGGTGCTGTCTTTGTGCTCTTTGTCGGTGCCTGGTTTTTTGTTCCCGAATCGGAACTCTGCGGCTGGTTGTCACTCGCCGCCTTCTGTGAATCTCCGTTTGGCCTCGGAGGCTCCGCTGAGACGGGCATCTGCGCACTGTCCTGATCGGCCGTCTTTCCAACCGGGGGCTTCGAGAATGCCTGCTGCGAATCCGTCTTTACTGCGACCGGTTGTGATGTGTTATCCCGCGCTGCCGGCTGCGCGTTCGGCGCGGTTGTTGCGTCCACGTCCGTTTTGCCAGTATTGATCACTCCGGCGGCGCCGTCGTCTGTGCCGGCGCTGTTCTGCACTTGCATGTTCGCGGTATTCTGCGTCCTGGCCAGCAGCTGCTGGGGCAGCGAATCCATCCCCGTGCGTGTCTGGTTCTGTTTGGCGGGTGGCTGCGTGCCGCAGGTCGCGCTGAACTTACTGTTCGAGCACTGCTCCTGAAACGCACTGAGAAAATCGCCGCCCGCCGAAGAGCTCGTGCTTGCGGAAGAGCTCGTGCCTGCCGAAGAGCTCGTGTTTGCGGAAGAGCTCGTGCCTGCCAAAGAGCGTTCCCCCCGCGTTTGCGGGACCGGCGCATCGGCGTACGACAGATGTGTGGCGCTGGAGAGAACGTTCACGTGCCGTCGCTTATTGCATGGGACGTGCCAAACCCGCTTACTGGCGGAAATGCTCGATTTTCGGGCTCTCGCACGCACTCGGCCGCTGTCAAAAAATTGAGCACAGCCGCGTTCCGCCAAATTTTCGACACCGTTCGCGACCCACGCCCGTCGAGAAAACGTCAGTAAACACGCAAGTTCGAGAATTGGCAGCGCATTTGCACACTACCGCTGCGAGATGGACCCACTCACATCCGCAGCAGCGGCTGGTTTGCAGGCCAACATGGATTCGTTCGACATGCTGGCCAACAACATGGCGAATGCTTCTACCAGCGGTTTTAAAGCCGATCGCGAATTTTACAGCAGCTATCTGGCGCCCGAAGCCGACGATCTGATGAACCCAACGGTCGGCGTCTCGCCCGTGGTCCAGAAGCAGTGGACCGATTTTGCCCAGGGAACGCTTCAGACAACCGGGAACGCCACCGATCTGGCTCTCTCCGGACAGGGCTTCTTTGTTGTGAATGGACCCAACGGTCCGCTTTACACTCGCGGCGGCAGTTTTCAATTCAATTCGCAGGGTGTCCTCACCACAGCCGAGGGTTATCCCGTCCGGCTCGACAATGGACAAACGCTGCAGGCGCAGGGCACCGGACCCATTCAGGTCGGAAGCGACGGCACGGTTTCGCAGGACGGCATACCGCTCGGAAAACTTCAGGTGACAAATTTCGCCGATCCGACACTACTTACCAGGAAGGCGGGAACGTACTTCGAAAATCCGGATCCGCAGACGAATCCGCTGCGTGCAGCCACAGCCGATGTCCAGCAGGGTAAGGCTGAGACTTCGAATGCAGCTCCGGCCGAAACAGCCGCTCGTATGATTTCGCTCATGCGGCACTTTGAAATGCTGCAGCACGCCATCAAGCTCGGATCGGATATGAACCGGGCAGCAGTCGAAGAAGTCGCAAAAGTTTGAGATTCCGCAGAAAAGGTTTTTGAGAAATGATCAGAGCACTCTATAGCGCTGCCAGCGGTATGACCGCCCAGCAGCTCAACGTCGATAACATCGCCAATAACCTGGCGAACGCGAATACAGCTGGTTTCAAAGCGCGCCGTGCGCAGTTCCAGGATCTGATGTATCAGAACATGATCCAGCCGGGTGCCGCAGCCGGGCAGCAGACCACCGTCCCCGCCGGCCTCCAGCTCGGTCTCGGTACGCGCGCCGCCTCCAACGAAATCATCTTTACGCAGGGCGCGTTCACCCAGACCAACAACCCGCTCGATCTCGTGATTCAGGGCAAAGGCTTTTTCCAGATCCGCCAGCCCTCGGGCGATCTCGCCTATACGCGCTCGGGAAGCTTCCAGCTCGATCGCAACGGCAACATCGTCGATTCCAACGGCAATCAGCTCGAGCCGCAGATCACCATCCCGGCGAACGCGCAGAGCATCACGGTGGCGCAGGACGGTACGGTCAGCTTCACCGTCACGGGCCAGACCGCCGCGCAAAAGGCGGGACAGATCACGCTCGCCAATTTCCAGAACCCGGCCGGGCTTAACGCCATCGGCAACACGCTTTATACGGTTACGGATGCTTCCGGCGATCCGCAGGTCGGCAATCCGGGAAGCACCGAAGGCCTCGGCACTCTGCAGCAGGGTTTCACCGAACAATCGAACGTCGATGTGGTCGGCGAATTCGTCAATCTCATTCAGAGCCAGCGCGCCTACGAAGCCAATTCGCGCGTCGTGAAGGCGGCTGATGAGATGTATCAGCAGGTCAATCAAGTCACCCAGTAATGCTCGCGCTCCTGTTCGCGGTGTTGACGCCGCTCGCCTGCCATAGCGTGAATTCCGATTTTATTCACGGGCAGGATCTGGCAAAAGCAGTGCCGGCGCTCGCGTCCATTCCCTTGGATGCACGGATTGGCGCGGCTCCCATGCCCGGCCAGCAGCGTGTCTTTCGCGTCCTCGAGCTCAAGCGCATCGCACAGCAGTACAAGATTGCCGCCGAGCCCTCCGAAGACGTCTGCTTCGAGTGGGAAACCGCTGTGCCCGATCGCCAAGATCTGCAGGCCGCCATGGAAAAAACGCTAACCGGCCGTAATGCTGCCATTCAGATTCTGGAGAGCAGCAACCTGGGCGCGCCGCACGGAGACGTTGTCTTCCCGCTTGCTGGGCTTACAATCACCACCGCGCAATCCGCCACGCTCTGGCGCGGCTACATCCAATACGGCGAGACGCGCCGCTTTCCCGTCTGGGCGCGGGTCGTCGTAACTGTTAGAGAGACACATTTGGTAGCCGCAAAGGATCTGAGCGCCGGCGCAGAGCTCGACCAGAACGATTTCAAGGCCGAAACCTATGAAGGTCCCCTCACGCGCGAGCAGTTCTTAAGCGACGGCCGCCAGGTTGAGGGCAAGCGTCTGAAATTTGCCGTGCGTGCAGGCTCAGCGCTGCTGGATCGCATGCTCGATTCTGCCCTGGAAATCAGCCGGGGCGAGCTGGTAAACGCCGTCGTTGAGAATGGCGCCGCGCGGCTCGAAGTTCAGGCTGAGGCGCAGGAAGACGGGCGCATGGGCCAGGTCATTACTCTGCGCAATCCGCGCAGCGGCCGTTCCTTCCGCGGTCGTGTCGAAGCAAAAGGAACCGTGCTGGTCGTGCCCGGAGGTCCGTTCGGGCTGGCCGTGGAGACGAAGAAATCATGAATCGCTTTTGTTGCATTTTGTTGTGTCTGGTATTCGCGGGCGCGCTCGAAGCCAAACCGAAAATCATCAAGAAAATTACCGGCGAAGATCAGGGGCCTTCCGCGCTCGACCAGTACATCGCCGAAGCGCATCGCCGCGCTGCAGCCGCGCAGGCCGAAAGCCCGGGCTCACTGTTCAGCTCTCCGGCTACTATGACCGATCTGGCTGCCGATGTGAAAGCGCGCAATGTGGACGATCTGGTCACCATCGTCGTGAACGAACAGGCCTCGGCCGTCACTACCGGCGAAACCAAGACGTCTCGCGCATCGAGTGCCAATGCCGCCATCACCTCCGCTGCCGGTGCTCTGTCGAGTGCCGGCCGCCTCGCCAATCTGCTGAACGCCAACTCCAATCAGTCGCTCACTGGAGACGGAACCACCTCTCGCACCACTACCTTGACGACAACCTTGAGCGCCCGGGTGGTCGATGTTCTGCCCAACGGCTATCTTGTGATCGCGGGAAGTAAAACCACCATGGTCAATTCCGAAAATCAGGTCATCACGCTGCGCGGCGTCATCCGGCCCAACGATCTGTCGAATGCCAATACCGTCGTGTCGGGGAACATTGCGCAGATGGAATTGAAGATCAACGGCAAAGGCGTCGTGAACGATGCCATCCGCCGCCCCAACTTCCTGTATCGCCTGCTGCTCGGGTTGTTGCCGTTCTGAGATTTTCATTCACTTCGCAAATGACACTGAATAAGCGTTTCAAGAAGGCTCTGATCCTTGTGCTGACGGCCGCCGCGCTCGCGAGTGCACAGTCGCCAGCGCCCACCATCGTGCAGCCGGTGACGAACGAGCAGGACGCGGCGGCAGCTCGCCGTGGAGTTCGGCTCAAAGACCTGGTCACCATCGAAGGCGTGCGCGCCAACCAGCTGATCGGTTACGGTCTGGTCGTTGGCCTCAATGGAACCGGCGACCGGCAGCAGACCCTCTTCTCGGCCCAGAGCTTAACCAATCTTCTGCAGCGAATGGGCGTGAGCGTATCGCCCACGCTGATTACCGTGAAGAACACCGCGGCCGTCATGGTGACCGCTACCTTGCCCGCTTACGCGCAGCCCGGTACCAGTATCGATGCCACGGTAGCCGCCATCGGCGACGCCACCAATCTGCAGGGCGGGTTGCTCGTGCTCACCACTTTGCGCGGTATCAACGGTCAGGTCTTCGCCACCGTGCAGGGCCCGCTCGTCACGGGCGGTTTCATCGCTGGTCGCGGTCAGGCGAATTCCCAGACCGTCAATCACCCAACTGTCGGACGCATCCCCAACGGCGTCACCGTGGAGCGAACTGCTCCCTCCGTGCCGTTAGGCAATACCATCAAGCTGCAATTGAAGGAAGCGGATTTCACCACCGCCGCGCGCGTCTCCGAAGCCGTCAACAAGAAATTCAACTCCTCCGCCCACGCCGAGAATTCGAGCCTGGTCACCGTCAATGTGCCTTCAACCTATGCCAACCGTTCCATCGAATTCATGGCCGAACTCGAGCGTCTCACTGTCGAGCCGGATGAAATCGCCCGCGTCGTCATCAACGAGCGTACCGGCACAGTCGTGCTCGGCAATGAAGTGCGCATTTCGCCGGTTGCTATCATGCACGGCAACCTGACGGTTGAAATTCAGACTCATTACGCGGGCATTCCCGCCGGGCCGTTCTCCTCTGCGCCGCCTACTGTCGTTCCCGACGTCTCGGTTGGCGCCAAAGACGAGAAATCGCGCAATATCCTGCTCAAAGAGGGCGCCACCGTGGAAGAACTCGTGAAGTCGCTCGCCGCGATCGGCTCGACCACGCGCGACGTAATCGCGATTCTGGAGAGCCTGCGCGCTGCCGGTGCACTCGAAGCGCAGCTCGAGGTGATCTGATGACCCCGCAGCTGGCTATTCCATCCACCGGGCTCAATCTGAACACAACCGGCCTCGATAAACCGGAACGGCTGCACAAAGCCGCCCACGAGTTCGAGTCCCTGCTGATTGGCGAAATGCTCAAATCCGCGCACGCCGACAGCGACGATGGCTGGTTCGGAAGCGGCGACTCCGCCGGAAGCGACTCGGCCATGCAGATGGCGCAGTCGCAGTTTGCCGAAGCGCTTTCCAACGGCAAAGGTCTCGGCCTGGCCAGCGTGATCGAGAAAACCATGGCCCCGCGATTAGCCTCGACCGATCCGCCGGCGGCCTCACAACCGGCTCACGCCTTTCCGATCGGCGTCCCCGCAAAATCGTTGCCTTTGTAAAAGAGCGGCTCATTCAGCACCTGCGCCGCTGCGTAACTGAAACAATCGCCGAAATTCAGCCGTGCCGCGTGGGGCGGACCGTACTCTCGATACGCCTCGATCGCAGAAGCGAGAAGCTGGCTGGTAAACGGAACGACTTCTGGCGAAAGTGCCTCCAACAGCTGCGCGGCCTTGCTGCCTAATCCGCGCCGGCGCGCTGCAATCTCGAGTTCCAGGACCGTTCCGGCGCTGATTTTCAGCTCATCCGCCCAGAGGTCCAGCTTACGTGCAATCTCATCGGCCTCCGGCTCGCCCAGCAGAATCGCCATAAGCACCGAAGTGTCGATGACCATCAGTTTCGCTCTTCAAACAGCGAATCGGACTCTTCTTTCGTGTAAGGCGCCAGCTTCTGCTCGCGTGCTTCGCGGATGAGATCCTGAGCGGTTCTCAAAAAGCGCTCGCGCCGTGCTCTGCTCCGCTCCTGGCGGAGTGCAAGTTCCAAGGCGTGCCGGACCGCTTCCGTTTTGGTGCTCCCAAGCTGTTTTTGGTACTCGGAGATCAGCCGTTCAACATCGGGATTGTTGATGTGTACAGCCACGTTGTACATCGTAGCATGTACAAGCTTCGTTAGAATGTTGCTGAAATTGCTCCAACATAGGCTGGCGCGTCGCTAAAAAAACCGCCGTAAAAGCCCGGATTGGGAGCTTCCACCCCGGGCGTTGCATAGCCCACCCCGCGCGCTTCCGCATCCAGCTTTTCCGCCGCCTGCCGCCAGCCCTCCAGCATCGTTTCCAGAAGCTTTTCTGCCTCAAAAAGCGGTTTCTCGGTCTTCTGGCAATGCGCCGCCTGGATCCGGTTTTGAATATACGCGTAAAGGCGCAGCAGGTTGGCGCTGATTTCGCCGCCTTTCTCGTGATCGAGTGTGGCGATAAGCTCCGTCAAGATCGTAATCGCCTTGTTGATCGACCTTCCGCGCCCCAGGATGTCGCCCGTTTCAAAGCACTGGCGGGCCATGCGAACCGAATCAATGGCGCCCTCATAGAGCGCGATCACATTGCTCAGCGGATTCCCGCTGAATACGCTGCCTTCCACGTAAGCCTGGTAGGGATCGAAGAAACTCAAAGCAATAACTCCTCGCAGGACTTATCGGCAGAACACCGCCTGGTGTTTAGGCTTGTTTTCGCAAAATCTTGAAATAAAAAGGCTAGAGGAACGCGGCCAGATCAACGATATGTCTGCTGAGGTTATCTCCGGACAATGTTTTCGATCATCGGAATTGTGGTAGTTATCGGCGCCATTCTGGGCGGCTACCTCATGGAGCACGGCAATCTGAAAGTGCTGATCCAGCCCGCCGAGCTCATCATCATCGGAGGCGCTGCCATCGGAACGCTCCTGATCGCCAACCCGCTGCCGGTGATCATCAAGATCATTAAGGCTATGCTCGGCGTTCTCTCGTCCGGAAAATACAGCAAGGCCCGCTATCTCAGCACGCTCAAGATGCTCAACGATCTTTTCAAAAAGGGCCGCAAGGGTGGAATTTCGGCGCTCGAGACCGATATCGAGGAGCCGGAAAACAGCGAATTGTTCAAAGCCTATCCCGACGTGCTCAAGGATCACCATGTCCTCGACTTCATCTGCGACACCGTGCGGACCGGGATGAGCGGCAGCGTCTCCCACTACGACCTCGACGCCATGATCGAGCTTGATCTCGAAGTGCATCACCGTCAGGTCAGTATCCCGGTCAATGCGCTCACCACCGTGGCCGACGCCCTCCCCGGCCTGGGCATCGTAGCCGCCGTTTTGGGCGTCGTCATCACGATGGGTTCGCTTGGCGGTCCGCCGGAAGAGATCGGAAAGAAGGTTGCCGCCGCGCTGGTCGGCACCTTTCTCGGCATTCTGCTCTGTTACGGCTTTCTCTCGCCCCTTGCCGCCAGCATCACCAAGCAGAACGACGCCGAATCCGAGTATTACCATTGTTTGCGAACCGGCCTGATCGCCTATTTCCGCGGTGCGGCGCCGATCCTCGCGGTCGAATTTTCGCGCCGTTCCATCCCGGCCGACGTACGCCCTTCCTTTAAGGAAATGGAAGAATCCTTCAAGGGCGCAACCGTCCAGTCCATGGCGGCTTAGCGCGGCTGATTGCATTACGAGAAGCCCGGGCGGCCTGAGAGCTTACGCGCGTGCCGGCTACTAAGCTTATGCACCCGTGAGATTTATCCCTCTGGCAATCCTGTTGTGCGTGGCCGGCTCCCTTTTCGCAGCCGATGTTCCGGATCAGTTGAAAGGAATTGAGCTCCAGCGCGCCTCTCTCGAGAAGCAGCGTGCGGCCGTGCGCCAGCAGGCTGGTCTCAAGGACGACAGCTCGGCTTCCGAAACGTTCATTCTGCTTCCCGCCTTGCCGCCTCTTGCGCAGGCCGATTGTCCGGTGCTCGATGCCGACGAACTGGATAACCTCATCGACGCCGCCGCTAAGAAACATTCGGTTTCACCGCGTCTGATCCGTGCGGTTATGCATCAGGAATCGGGATTTCGCCCTTGCGCTGTATCGGTAAAAGGCGCCCAGGGTCTTATGCAGCTCATGCCCGCCACGGCTTATCAACTCCACGTTGCCGATCCCTTCGATCCCGTGCAGAATGTCATGGCCGGAACAGCTTTCTTGAAGCGCCTGATCGATCGGTATAAGGGCGATCTGCGCCTGGCGCTCGTCGCCTACAACGCCGGCGCCAATCGCGCTGACCAGCTCACTCCCGCGCAGTATCCGCTCGAGACACAAGGCTACCTGGCCAACATCTTCGCCGAGCTCGAAGCCGGCAACTGACAGTATTCCGTTAATCTGTGGACTCCGTCCGCGTTCCGAGCTGCTTATGCAGCCAGTCGGTCATCACCTGCTGATAGCTCTGGTAGCGTGCGGGCCACCAGCGCAGCCCGTGCCCGGCCCCGTTGAGCGCATAGACCTGGCACGATCCGGCCACCTGCTTCACGCGCCGGCACATCTCCACCGACTGCTCGAAAGGGACAAGCGGATCAGCGGTACCGTGGATCAGCAATAGCGGCGGCATACCCGGCCTGACATTCTCGACCGGCGAAAGCGACGCGAGCTGCTTGAGGAACAACCCCTCCCAGGGTGTCCCCTCGATCGCGTTGCGGATCTGCGCCGGAATAAATTTCGAGGTCTTGGCCAGCTTCACCAGATCCGTCGGGGCGTAAAACGCGACCACTGCCTGAACGGCATCTTCCGAGGAAAGCCGGAGCGCCGCCGAGGCGGCCAGCTGGCCTCCCGCCGATTCGCCAATCAGCGCAATGCGGTGCGGATCGATACCGAACTCAGTCGCATGCGCGCGCACATACTGCAGCGCCGCCAGTACATCGTCAATGCCGCAACCCAGGCGCGTGAGATCCGAAACGGGCCGGTAATCGATCGAGAACCACGCCAGCCCCGCATCCTTCAGCGGCTGAAACAACGGCTCGACTTCCACCCGTCGATCGCCTCGCACCCACCCTCCACCGTGCACCAGAATCGCCGCCGGAACAGCCGCGCCGCGGCCCGGAATCGACGCATCCATTCGCAGGCCGATCCCGTCGGGATGGCTGTACTCAATATCGCGCCGCGTTTCAAACGAAACCGCAGCATTCAAAGTGGTGCTCATGAGGAGAACGAACGCGCAGGCGGCCCACAGGCGGGCGTACATCACCTATTTCGATGCGCGGCAGCGTCTCCGGGTTCCGGCTCGCCTCAGCGCAGCAGGTCTTCGAGCTGAACGCGTGCGTCGGTCTGGCTGTTCCGGTACTTCACGACTACAGGCGTATACAGCGCGATGCCCCATTCTTTGCCGATACCGGAGGCGACCTGGCGCGAGCCCGCCACCACTACCGCTTCTTCCGGAATGATCAGCGGGCTCTCGTCCGTCGCGCGATGGATCGTGTTGCGTACCAGGTCGTAAACGGGAGTGGAGCGATTCAGAATCGTACCGCTGCCCAGCACGGCGCGTTTCTTGATCACCGTGCCTTCATAAACGCCGCAGTTGCCGCCGATCAGCACGTCGTCTTCTACGATCACCGGGATCGCGCCCACCGGTTCGAGCACCCCGCCAATCTGCGCTGCCGCCGAGATATGGCAATTGCGCCCGATCTGTGCGCAACTTCCCACCAGCGCGTGTGAATCGACCATCGTTCCGGAATCCACGTACGCGCCCACATTGATGTACATGGGCGGCATGCAGGTCACGCCCGGCGCAACGTAACAGCCGTCGCGAATGCTCGAACCGCCCGGCACGACCCGCACGCGATCCTCGATCGTGATCGGCCGCAGCGGATACGTCGATTTATCGAAGAATTGCGCTCCGGCTTCGGACATGGCAACGATGCCGCCCATCCGAAACCCGAGCAGAATGCCTTTTTTCACCCAGGCGTTCACTCGCCAGCCGGTTGCGGAAGCGGGATCGGGTTCCGCTGCCCGAATCGCTCCTGCATTGAGCTGTGCGCGAAAGTGTTCAAAAAGCGTTTTGTGCGATTGCGAGTAAGCCGCCGGCGGATTCGCGAAGAGTTCTTCAATATCGCGCTGCAAAGTATCGGACGAAGTCACGCGCGCACTCCGGCCACCAGACCCGCCTTCTCCAGAACCGCTTCAATCTTCTGCTGCGACGCTTTCGAAGGCGTCACCAGCGGTAGCCGCCACACCGGCTCGAGCAGCCCCATACGCGCCATCGCAAACTTGACCGGCCCCGGGCTCGTTTCCACGAAGTTGACTTCCGCCAGATCCTGATATCGCCGCTGGATGCGCCGGGCCGTCTCGAAATCGCCGTTGAGCGCCGCCCGCGTCAGCTGCGCAAATTCACTGGGAATCTCGTTGCTCAAGACCGAGATCACGCCTCGGCCCCCGAGCGCGATCAGCGGAATCGTAACCGAGTCGTCACCCGAAAGGACGACAAATGATTCCGGCACCCGCGCCAGAATGCTCGCCATCTGCGCGACATTTCCCGAAGCTTCCTTGATGCCGATGATGTTCGGAATCTCAGCCAGTCGCGCAATCGTTGCGGGTTCGACATTTACACCCGTGCGGCCCTGCACACTGTAAACAACGATGGGCAGCGCTGTGGATTCCGCAATGGCGCGATAGTGCTGGTACAGTCCTTCCTGCGTCGGCTTGTTGTAATACGGTGTCACCGAAAGCAGGCCCGAAACCCTGAGCTTTTCCAGTTCGCGCGCCAGTTCGACCACATGCTGCGTGTCGTAGCCGCCCGCGCCGGCCAGCACCGGCACGCGCCCGTTTGCTTCTTCCACGGTGATTTCGACGACGCGCAGATGTTCTTCGTGTGACAGCGTCGGGCTCTCGCCGGTTGTGCCGCACGGGCAAAGAAAATCGATGCCGGCTTCAATCTGGCGGCGGATGAGCGCGCGCAAAGTCGGTTCGTCGAGCGAAAGATCCGTGCGAAAAGGCGTGACGAGTGCCGTGCCGGTTCCGGTGAACATGGTGAATCCTTACTAGTAGTCTACTGGCGCAGGAGCCAGGTAGCCCGGTGTTCCTGGCAGCGTGTTTAGGCGGGGGTCGTGAAGAAAAACTTCATCGACAATTCCGAAGACCGTTTGAGCCAATTCGGTGCCGATTACTTCCTCGCGTTGAAGCGCACGGCTCGCGAGAGCTCCGGTTGCGAGCCGTCTCGTTGCGGCATCGATCACCATGAACGACGGACCGGACTCCAGAACCCGGTATGCGAGTGCGACAGCGACGCGGTCCTCTGGGCCGGTATCTTCGCCCCATTTGCCGATGATGAGATCCCAGTAGGCGTCCTGCTCGTCATGCCCTGGAGTCCATTCGACGAAATAGGTGGCCAGCGGAGTTTCGAGCTCGTATACATACCCCCAGATTCGGCGAGTGAGATTTCCGCAGCATTCACATGGACCGAAGGTTTTCTGATCGCCTGGATTGATCTGCAATTTCAAGGTAGTTTGTTTCTATCACGGACAATCGTAGTGGCCTCCGAAAATTTCCGCGCCTGTTTGTAATAATCGTCCCTGTCTCTCGTCTTTAGGGCTGAAAACGGGAGTCCATGCTGCAACTGGCAACTGGAGAGGGCACTGCGATTCGAAATCCGCAGTTTAGCCGGCTTTTCGAGGCATATAACGGGCTGATTTTCCGGACGGCGTACCGGCTGACGGGCAGCGCGGCGGATGCCGAAGACGTGCTGCAGACGATCTTTCTGCGCCTGGTGCGGCGCGATTCGGAGGCGGTGCCTGCTCAAGGGGAGAGCTATTTTCGCCGTGCTGCGGTGAATGCTTCGCTCGACCTGATCCGGGCGCGTAAAGCCGACCGGAGCGTCAGTCTTCACGAAAGCGCGCCTGCGCCCGCCACAGAAAATCGTGATCTCCGCGAGGAGCTGCGCGAGGCGTTTGCCACGCTAACGCCGCGCTCGGCGGAAATCTTCGTGCTGCGCTTCATCGAGGGCTGGACGAACGCCGAGATTGCGCAGGCGCTCGGCATTTCGCAGGTTCTGGTGGCAGTGACCCTGCACCGCACCCGGCGTCAGTTGCAGAAACAGATCCGTTTTCATTCAGGAGGGCGATCGTGAACAAAGAGAAAAAACTGGATGAAGCCATCGCGCAGATGCGGGCGGAGGAGCCCAGGGAAGAGACCGTGCAGGATGCGGGGCGGCGCGTGTTCCGCAAGGTTTTCGATGCAGCGTACAGGTCCGATGCGGTGGGGCGCATCGAGGGCTGCGGCGATTTCGAGGCGCTGATTCCGGCTTATCTCGAGCATTCGCTGACGCCCGCGCGCACGGCGCTCTTTGAGGATCATGTGCATGCCTGTGTGGCGTGCCGGCGGGCGCTGAATGAGGCGCGCGGCATTCAGCCCAGAGTTCTGCCGCCGAAGAATGCAAACAGAAAGCCGGGAACGAGTCCCTGGCTCAAGTGGGGATTGGCGGCGGCACTGGCGGCGGGCGTGGCGCTGGGTGTAACGGGCGCGCTCAATGGCCTGTTGCCCGGCCAGCATGCAGTGCGCGCACGGGTCGTCAGCGTGCAGGGCGTGCTGTATCAGATTGACCGGCTCGGCTCCCACCTGGTGGCAGCGGGTTCGCTCATCCGGAATGCTGACGAGCTGCGGACTGCCAAAGGTTCACGCGCGATTTTTCAGTTGCTCGATGGCGCAAAGGTTGAGATGGGCGAGCGTTCCGACGTTTCGGTTTCCGGACGGCTGAGCGGCATCTCGCTCGAGGTCGAGCGCGGGCGCGTGATTGTGGATCATCAGGCGGCCGGCGAGAAGCCGTTGCTGCTGGCAGTCGGCGATGTGCGTGTGCCGGTGAAGAGGAACACGGTGCTGGCGGCCGATCGCGGCATGAAGGGCACGCGCGTGTCACTCGCCGCCGGTTCCACCGAGATCGAGCAGGGCGGCCGGACAATGCCGCTGAGCGCGGGCGAGCAGTTCGCCGGTTACCGGCTGCAGAATGCGTCGTACGTCCGCAAGGCATCGCTTGAAAACGAGTTTGCCTGGAGCAGCAATGCGCCGCAGTATCGGGCGCTGCTCGATGAGCTGAAATCGGTGCAAAAGGACATTCGCGCCATTCCATCGCCCGGTCTGCGATATGCGACTAATCTGGCGCAGCATCTGCCGGTCAACACGGTAATTTACGCAGCCATTCCGAACCTGGGTGGGACGATTCAGCAGGCCCGGCAGATCTTTGAGCAGCATCTGAGCGAGAGCGCGGTGCTGCGTGAGTGGTGGCAGCAGCAGCCGGCCGCGCGCTCGGGCGAACTCGATCGCGCGCTCAATCAACTGAGCGCGATCAGCGCCTATCTGGGCAACGAGATCGTGTTCGCTGTGACCTCCAACGCCCCGCATCAATTCAATGCGCCGTTGCTGATTGCGCAGCTCGAGAAGCCGGGCCTGGAAGACTATGTGAAGCAGATCAATCCGGCGGCCGCCAACAATCTCGCGCTCTACACCAATGGACAGATCGTGGTGGCTTCGCCGGATAAGAGCGCGGTGGAACGAATGAAGAGCACGCTGGTGCAGCCGAACGCATCAGGTTTCGCGCAGACGCCGTTCTTCCAGCGCATTTCGCAGTCTTACGGAATCGGGGCCGAATATCTGCTGGCGGTTGATATGGAACAAATGGTCGCCAATTCCGTACATAGCTCCAGGGAGATTCCGCCTGGATTCGACAATGCGCAATATCTGCTGCTCGAACGCCGCGACACGGCGCAGAGCAATGTGGAGACGCGCGCCACGCTTTCCTTCGCCGGTAGCCGGCAGGGGATCGCTTCCTGGCTGGGCGCTCCGGGGCCCATGGGCTCGCTCGATTTCGTCTCGCCCGATGCCTTTGTGGCGGCTTCCATCGTTATGAAAAATCCGCTGACCATCATGCAGGAGCTGATCAGCTATGCAGGGCGCAAGGATGGCAATGGCGCGGACCAGGTTACGCAGCTGGAGCAGCATCTGGGCGTGAAACTGACCGACGATGTGGCCGCACTCTTCGGCGGCGACGCGACCTTTGCGATCGATGGCGAGCTGCTGCCGGTGCCCTCATGGAAGGTGGCCGTCGAGGTCTATAATCCCGAGCAGCTGAACACCACCGTGCAGACGATTGTCGACCACTTCAACCAGCAGTTTGCGGCCGAAAAGGGTAAGCTGCTGTGGGGGCAGGAGCAAGTGAACGGACGGACGTTCTATACGCTGCGCAACGAAAAGGCGTCTGCGCTGACCGTGTACTACACGTTTGTCGACGGCTTCCTGCTTGCGGGACCCGAAGAGCAACTGCTGCTGCAGGCGATCCAGAACCGGGAAAACGGCTACACGCTGGCAAATTCCCAGCAGTTCAAAGATCAGCTGCCGTCGGATAACTACCTGAACTGTTCGGCGCTGCTCTGGCACAATCCGGGAAAGAATGTGCAGGATGCGTTGAAGAAGCTCGGCAGCGCGCAGGGACCGGGTTCGTTTTTGCAGATACTCGCTTCGAGCGGGCCGGGCCTCATTTGTGTTTATGGCGAACCCGACCGCATCGTGGCCGCAACCAAGACCGATTTTCTGGGCTTCAATCTGAGCACGCTGGCTGGGCTCGGGCTGGGGAAGCCGCTGCCCGAGATCATCGATTCGCGGCAGTCCGCGGCCAGCAAAATTTGATTCCGCAAATTTGATGGATACCTCCACTCAATCCGCTCCTGTATCAGAGGCGCTCGCTGCGGCGGGCGCTTCGGCGCGTCCAGCTGCGCCTGTCATCGAGCTCGAAAATCTCACGGTGCGCCTGGGGCATCGTGAAGTGCTGCGCAATATCAGCTGCTCGTTTCGCGGCCGCACAATCGGGCTGCTCGGGCCAAACGGCGCCGGCAAATCCACGCTGATCAACACGCTGCTCGGCTTCTGGCCGGTGGCTTCGGGCACCGCGCGCGTCTTCGGCACCGATATTCGCAGCCATGCGAAACAGATTCGCGGACAGATCGGCTACATGCCGGAGAACGATGCGTTCATCAGCAAGATGAGCGCGGTTTCCTTCATCCGCATGATGGCGGAACTCTCCGGCTTACCGTCGGACGCGGCGCTCGAACGCGCGCACGAGGCACTGTTTTATGTGGGTCTGGGCGAAGCGCGTTATCGCCCGCTGGGTACTTACTCGCTCGGCATGAAGCAGATGGCAAAGCTGGCGCAGGCGATCGCGCACGGGCCCAAGCTGTTGATCCTCGACGAGCCAACCAACGGGCTCGATCCTTCGGCGCGCCAGCGCATGATCCGGCTGGTGCGCGAAATGCGCGATTCCGGCGAGATGCACATCGTGCTCTGCTCGCATCTGCTGCGCGATGTGGAGGAGACCTGCGAAGAAGTTGTCATTCTCAAGCAGGGCCAGGTGGTGCACTACGCGAATCTGGCCGAAGAGCGGCGCTCGAACCTGCGCTTCCTCGAACTCGAACTGCAGGACGACACCGAAACGTTTCGCACCGCAATCGAAGCGCTCGGTTGCGAGTGTGCACCCGGAGCAGGGAAGCGGCTCAAAGTGGTTTTAGGCGAGAAGGTCGGCGTCGAGGATGTGTACCGCATCGCCTCCGAGCAGAATGTGCAGATCCGGCGCCTGAACTTTCGCCGCGACACGCTCGAAGATATTTTCCTCAAAGCGATGGAGACGCGCAATGGCGGTTTATAAGCGCAGTTATCGCGGCTATTCGGGCGCGCTTACTCCCGCCTGGTCGCGTTTCCTCGTACTGTACCGGTTTGCACGGCGCACTATGTTCCGCTCGCGTTTCCAGACCGGCTTTTTCACGCTCTGCTTCTTCTTTCCGCTGCTCTGCCTGCTCGGCATCTACGCCAATGCGCATCTGAGCGCGTTCTCCTTTCTGACAAAACGCAGTGGGCCGCTGCTCAAAATGGACGGCTCATTCTTCTACATCTTTACGAGTGTGCAGTGCACGCTGGCGTTTCTGCTGACGGCGTTTCTCGGCCCGGGACTCGTCTCGCCCGATCTGGCAAACGGTGCGCTTACGTTGTACTTGTGCCGGCCGCTAGCGCGGACCGAATATGTGCTGGGAAAACTGTCGGTCCTGGTGATCACGCTGTCCTGGATTACCTGGGTGCCGGGCGCGGTTCTGTTCTTCACGCAAAGCGCCATGGAAAAAGGCTGGATGGCGGCAAATTTCAATCTGCTCATCGGTGTTCTGGTCGGTTCGTTCCTCTGGATACTGGTGCTCTCGCTGCTTTCGCTCGCGCTCTCGGCCTGGGTGAAATGGCGCGTCGTGGCGGGTGCGCTGCTGCTGGCCGTTTTCTTCATGGGCGGTGGTTTCGGGAATGCGATCAACGCTGTACTGCAGACCCAGCAGGGCTACCTGATCGATATCGCGCGGCTCATTTCAATCGTCGAAGTCTCCTTTTTCCGCGACGGAACGCCGCAGCCGTTTTCGCCCCTTGAAGCTTCGCTCGCCTTGCTCGCCATTGCGGGCTGCTGTTTGTGGCTGCTGATGCGTAAAGTGCGGCCCAACGAGGTGATCGAGTGAGCGATCGCATTATTTTCGACAACGTCTCGAAATTTTACGGCGACGTGCTGGGTGTCAATCGCGTAAACCTATCGATTCCGCCCGGCATCACTAGCCTGGTCGGTCCTAACGGTTCGGGCAAGACCACGCTCATGAATCTGATGACCGGCCTGATACGTCCGACCCGCGGAAGCATTCAAATTCTCGGCATGACAATCGACGATCCCGAAAACTTGTTTCGCGTGGTCGGCTACAGCTCGCAGTTCGATTCCTTTCCCAAGGGCCTGTCGGGCTACGAATTCATCTATTCGTATCTGCTGCTCTATGGCTTCGACCGCGCACAGGCCGACGAATTCGCCTGGCGCGCCATCGATCGCGTCGGGTTGCGCGAAGCAGCGCAGCGCAAAGTCGGCGGATACAGCAAGGGCATGCGGCAGCGAATCCGCCTCGCGCAGGCGATCGCGCATAATCCGCGTGTCCTCATTCTCGATGAGCCGCTCAACGGCCTCGATCCCCTGGTGCGCGCCGAGACCATCGCGCTGTTTCGCTCGTTTGCCGGCGAAGGCTGCCACGTCATTCTTTCCAGTCATGTGCTGCACGAGGTCGATATCATCTCCGATCAGGTGATTCTCATGAGCGCCGGCTACGTCGTCGCCGAGGGCAATATCCAAAGCGTCCGCAACGAAATTCAGGATCAGCCAATGCAGATTCTCATTCGGTGCAAGCAGCCCTCCGAACTCGCCGCCCGCTTCTTCGAAGAGGACGACGTGGTGGAAGTGCGGCTGCATCACGATCGCGCCGGACTGCTGGTGAAAACCACGAATCCGACCCGCTTCTACCGCTCGATGAACCACCTGGCGCGCACGGGCGTCGGCCTGGAATCGGTGGCGCCGGTCGATGATGACGTCAATTCGGTCTACGAGTACCTGATCGGCGAGGAGGGCTCGCGATGAACCTGCTTCGCTGGCAACAGGTGCTGGGCGTGATCCGGCTCGAAATTCGCAAGACCTTCTTCGCCAAACGCGGCTTCTGGATTTATCTGCTCGCGCTCGCGCCGGTGGGCCTGTTTCTGCTGCATACGATTATCGAAATACAGCTCCGTCATATGGGCCGTACGCGCGACGCGAGCATCGGCCAGATGAGCTTCATTTACGCCGGCATCTTCCAGTTCTTCTATCTTCGGCTGGCGATTTTCTTCGGCTGCCTCGGCATCTTCATGAACCTCTTTCGGGGCGAGATGCTCGACAAAAGCCTGCACTTCTATCTGCTCACGCCCATGCGGCGGGAAGTACTGCTCGTCGGCAAGTATCTGGCCGGCCTGATCGCGGCCTCGGTTATTTTCAGCATCAGCACGGCCCTGCAGCTTGCCGCGGTCCTTGCGCAGTTCGACTCCGCCACGATCTCGCACTTCCTCTATCAAAGCCACGGCCTCAGCCAGATAGCCTCCTATCTCGGCGTCACAATCCTGGCCTGCCTCGGGTACGGCAGCGTTTTTCTCGCGGCCGGCATGCTGTTTCGCAACCCGATCATTCCCGCCGCGGTGGTGCTCGTGTGGGAAGCCGCCAATCCGGTGCTGCCGTCCATTCTGAAAAAAATCAGCGTGATCTATTACCTCAAATCGCTCTGCCCGGTGAGCATTCCCGTCGATCCCGGCATGCCGTCGCTGCTTGCGCTGCTCGTTTCGAATGCCGAACCCGTTGCCGGATATCTCGCCGTTACAGGCTTGCTGCTTCTCTCGGCCTTGATTCTGGTTGCTTCCATGAAACGCGTGCGGCGGCTCGAGATCAACTACACGACCGAGTGAGCGCCGGGAATCCCGCTACGACTCCTTCAAACTTCGATGCGCACCAGTGGTCGTGATCCAGGATGCGCGGTAGTTGAAACAGGTCTGAATCGAGCTTCGCCACGCCGAATTCGCACGTAGTGGCGCTTCGAATCCCGCACCGCGAAAGCCAGGGCCGCAGCTGCTGGCTGTACCGCCCGCTCGGGTAACAGAAATGCCGCGGGTCAACGCCTGTGAATTTGAAAACAAGACGCCGGTTTTCCCGGATCTCCTCTTCAAAGACTGCCTCGCTGTCCGGCGTGCGATGTCGGTGGGTGTGCAGTTCAAAACCGAAACCCGCAGCCGAGAGCTGGTTCACCTCATCACCGGATAGAATCTGCAGGATCCTGCTCCGCAGTATTTGCTGGTAGTCGATTCCGAGACGCTCGGCAATCTGGCTCAGCATCTCGTTCTTGCCGCAGGTCCCGAGCTGGCGGCTCTCGGCGCGCCGGATGATCCGCTGTGAAATCTCGATGCGCGAACGCGGACCGGCGATTTCGAGCGGGCGGTGAATGCCGCATTCGGGAACGGCGATGCTGCGCGCGCCTGCTTTCCAGAGCAAGTAATCGATCATCAGATTGCTCACCGGGACCCGATGGCGTGTGTAGTGGGTCGTCAGGTAAATGGTCGCCGGATACCCGTACGACGCCAGCGCGGGAGCGGCTTTGGAACAGAAATCGGTGAACCCATCGTCAAAGGTAATGACCACGCTCCGTGGCGGCAGCGCATTCCGTGCTAAGCGTTCGAGCGCCTCGCCCAGCGGGAGCACATTCGCTCCACAGGCTTTGAGGCTTGCGAGCCGGGCTTCGAACGTTTCCGGCGAGAGGTAGAGGTCGGGGCGCCAGAGGTGCTCGTCCCACTGCGCCACGCCGTGATAGCAGAGAATAACCAGTTGCGACCTGCGCCAGTCGGTGCGGCTCAGGATATCGAAGAGGTGAAGTCTTTCCAGCGTTCCGAAGGCTGCTTTCGAGATGACTCTTGCGACGGGCACGAGACAGCTCTCTGCCGTTTAGACATGCGCCAGAGGTGTTGGGTAAACAGCCGAATGCGATGTTTGGCAGAACTGTCGTACCAAAACTGTGAGAATTGACATGGTACCCGGGACAGTGTCTTACGCCGCAAAAGGCCTAGCCGTGATGAATCGCAAGATGGGCCTGAACAAAGCGCACGCGATCGGCAACATCTGCGCGCGGAAGCTCAACCAGTTCGTAGCCGAGAGTCGAGTAGACATGGACGAGCGCCTCGTAAGTGGCCTCAGCTTCTCCCGCCGTCTGTCGGCGCTCCGTATCAGCGGCGAAAATCTCGCGCCAGGGTGGCGCAACGAATACGCGGGGCGCATAACGCAGATTGGCCGCCGCGCGCTCGCAGTGTGCAGCAATCGGAAGACCGCAAAGCCTTCGGTATCCGAGCACATCGGGCACGCCGCGATCGAAGAAGATCGTTCCCTCGAGCGTCTGCGCCTCCGCATAGGAACGCATCTCCCAGCTGAGCATCAGCTCCGCAAAGAGCTCGCGATCGGCCCAGGGCAGGGCATTACCGCCGATCGCGACTTGATGCTGAATGATGGCGCGGCCCGCTTCCGGCATCGTCTGCAAACCGCGCTCGCGCAGCGCCTCGATCAGCGTAGTCTTGCCCGCCCCGGGACCGCCGGTGATGATGAAAAAACGGTCGCCGCCGCGGGCACTCACCGGATACTTGTTAAGCGCCGACGCCGGCTTCCTGCGGAACTCCGGCTTCCTTGCGTCTCTTGAGGAATGGCATCATCGCGCGCAGTTCGGCGCCCACTTTTTCGATCGGCTGATCCTTAGCGGCTTCGCGCATGGCGAGAAACTTCTTTCGCCCATCGCGATTTTCCTGCAGCCACGTGCGCGCGAATTCGCCCGACTGAATCTCGCTCAGAATCTTCTTCATTTCAGCGCGCGTCTGCTCGGTGACGATACGCGGCCCGCGGGTGTAGTCGCCGTATTCGGCGGTGTCGGAGATCGAATAGCGCATATAGCCAAGGCCGCCTTCGTAGATCAGGTCCACGATCAGCTTCAATTCATGCAGACACTCGAAGTACGCAATCTCGGGTGCATAGCCGGCGTTCGTGAGCGTCTCAAAACCGGCGCGAATCAACTCGCTCACACCGCCGCACAACACCGCCTGTTCTCCAAAAAGATCGCTCTCGGTCTCTTCCTTGAAGGTGGTTTCAATAACGCCCGCCTTCAGACAGCCGAGTCCCTGCGCATACGCCAGCGCATCTTCGAGCGCGTGGCCGGAGGCATCCTGCGCAATCGCAACCAGTGCCGGAACGCCTACGCCTTCGGTGAAGAGCTCGCGCACGCGATGTCCCGGCGCCTTAGGCGCAATCATCGAGACATCAATATCCGCCGGTGGCTTGATTTCGTTGAAGTGGATATTGAAGCCGTGCGCGAACATCAGCGTCTTGCCCTTCTTCATGTGGGGCGCGATGTCGTTGCGATAAGTGTCGCCCTGCACGTGATCGGGTACAAGGATCATGATCACGTCGGCTTCTTTCGCCGCGTCGGAGACTGAGACAACTTTCAGGCCCGCAGCTTTCGCTTTCGCAATGCTCTTGCTCGAAGGGGGCAGGCCGACGATGACATTCAGGCCGGAATCGCGCAGGTTCAGCGCATGGGCGTGACCCTGACTTCCGTATCCGATGATGGCGATCGTCTTGCCCTGCAGCGGCGCAAGATTGCCGTCTTTTTCATAAAAACGCTTTGGCATGTTGTTCCTTTATTGTCTCCAGACCAATCACTGGCGCAGTGTGTTGGTGCGCTTCGATACCTAACTCTGCAATTCCAAAACTTCTTCAGGCGCGGCACCGCGCGGAATCGGCGGCGAGAGCTTCAGCTTGCGATTATCGAGCGACATCGATACAACCCCCGAGCGCGTGATCTCGATCTCGCCATAGCTGCGCATCACATCGATGAATTCGTCGAGCTTCTCGGAATCGCCAGTCGCTTCGAGCACAAAGCCTTCGAGAGTCGAATCGACCACGCGCGCGTGAAAAATCTCCGCCTCTTTCAGCACTGCCGTGCGGCTCTGCTGGTTGGTTCGCACGCGCACCAGCACCAGCTCCTGATTCACCGCCGGGCCTTCGGTCACGTCAGTGGCCTGCAGCACGTTGATCAGCTTGTTCATCTGTTTGATCACCTGCGCGCGAATGCTTGCCTCCACATCCACCACGATGGTCATACGCGAAAGCGTGGCATCAAGCGTGCGCGCAACCGTCAAACTTTCGATGTTGTAGCCCCGCTGGCTGAGCAGTCCGGTGACGCGCATAAGCGCCCCCGGCTTGTTCTCCATCAGTAAGGAAATAATCTGCTGCATCGCTCGACTCCTTACACTTCCACCGGCTGCGGCGGACGCAGCACCATTTCGTTGATCGCGCCTCCCGCTGGCACCATCGGAAAGACATTCTCAAACGGCGACACCTTGACGTTCAAAAGATACGGGCCGGGCTCGTTCACCGCTTCGCGCAGCGCGCTCGAGAGTTCGTTGACGCGCTCCACCGTGCGCCCTTTGAAACCGTACGCGCCCGCGAGCTTTTCGACATCCGGGAACGAGGCCAGTTCCACCTGGCTCAGACGATTGTTGTAGAACAGTTCCTGCCACTGGCGCACCATGCCGAGATGGCCGTTGTTCATGACGATGATCTTGATCGGCAGCGCGTGATTGACGATGGTTGCCAGCTCCGGAATCGACATCTGGAAACCGCCATCCCCGACGATCGAGAAGACGAGCTTGTCTGGCCGTGCGAACTGCGCGCCTATAGCCGCCGGGAGACCGAAGCCCATAGAACCGAGTCCGCCCGAATTGATCCAAAGCCGCGGCTCGTTGAAGCGAATCAACTGCGCGGACCACATCTGGTGCTGTCCGACGTCGGCTGTGACGATCGCGCGGCCGCCCGAGAGCGCGTCGATCTCAGCCATCAGATGCTGCGGCTTGATCTCGCTGTCGCTCTTTTCGGCTTTCAGCGGATGCTCGGCTTTCCATTCGCGAATCTGCTGCCACCATTGCTGGCGCGTCTTCGCGTTCTTGTCGCGCATCGAGGGTTCGAGCTCTTTCAGTTCGGCTACGAGCTTCGGCAGCACTCGCGCGAGATTACCCACAATCGGCAGGTCGGCGTGCCGGTTCTTCCCAATTTCGGCCGGGTCCACATCGACGTGAATCACTTTGGCGTGCGGCGCGAAGGCATTGAGGCGTCCCGTTACGCGATCGTCAAAGCGCACGCCCAGCGCGATGATCAAGTCCGTGTGCGTCATGCCCATGTTTGCGGCATACGAACCGTGCATCCCCGGCATGCTGATGAAATTCGGATGATCGGCCGGAAGCGCGCCCAGGCCCATGAGCGTACAGACCGCCGGTGCATCTAGCGCTTCCACGAGCGCCCGCAACTGCTCGCTCGCTTCGGCCGCGATCACACCTCCTCCGGCATAGATGAAGGGCCGCTCGGCTTCCCACATCATCTGCGCGGCACGCCGGATCTGCCCGCCGTGCCCTTCGCTGTACACTTTATAGCCGGGCAGGTGGATCTCTGTCACCGGCGTATATTGCGCCTGCCCCTGGAAAACATCCTTCGTGATATCGACCAGCACCGGACCGGGACGTCCCGAAGCAGCGATATAAAAGGCTTCGTGTATTACACGAGGAAGTTCCTGGATGTTTTTGACCAGAAAGTTATGTTTCGTTGCTGAGCGCGTGATGCCAAAGGTATCGGCCTCCTGAAACGCGTCGGTGCCCATCAGCTTGGTCGTCACCTGGCCCGTCAACGCCACAATCGGGATCGAATCCATCACGGCATCCACCAGTCCCGTGACCAGATTGGTCGCGCCAGGCCCGGAAGTCGCGCAGCAGACGCCCACCTTTCCCGTAGCCCGCGCATACCCCTGAGCCGCAAAAGCGGCGTTCTGCTCATGCCGCACCAGAACATGCTTTACCGGATAGTCGTAAAGGGCGTCATAGAGCGGGAGCGTAACGCCGCCCGGGTAGCCGAAAATGCACTCGACTCCTTCCCGCTGCAAACAATGCAATAGAATCTTGGCCCCGGAAAGCGTATTGGAAGACATGCTTTAACTTTTGCCTCTGCTTTTCTTTTAACTCAACTGCCAATAAAAAAGGCCACGCGGCTGGTCTGGTCAACCCCGCCGGTGGCCCCGAATGCTTGTGTTCAGGCTCCCCTAAGCGGTGTTGCGAACCGCTACGAGGACGCTAATCAACGAAAACCGTATCATGCCGAAAGGAACAGAACACCCGGAACGCCCGGTAAGGCTTGCTGCCGTGCATTCTGCTTGAAACCAAATTAGCCTAGAAGCGCTGTTTATGCAAGAGAATACAATTATAAAAAATCCTAATGGAAGGCGCCTTATGGGATGCCGGAAATAGGTCGTCCCTGGAGCCCTTGATATTCCCGGTAATCGAAACCCAGGAGCTGCAGAATCGTGGGCGCAATATCTCGCTGATACGCCGGAGCGGTGTTGTGCGCTTCGCCCTCGCCGGCAATGCCGGGTCCAAAGAACGCCGCCCAGATCTGCTGATCTCCGGCTACATCCGGCCCGTGATCGGAGAAATCGGCGAGCGCGCCGCCGCGGCCATGATCGGTGGTAAGGACGAGCAGGGTCGAATTCGCATACTTCGGCGAGCTTTGTAGAAAACTCCAGAGCCGTTCGAGCGAACGATCGAAATACTGAAGGCTCTCGAGCACGCGGTCGTAGCGATGGTCGTGCGCCCAGTCGTCCGTTTCGTCAAAAGACAGGAAGAGATGTTCGGGCTGCACCTTTTGCAGATACTCGAGCGCGAGTTCAAACGTGAACGCATCGTGGCGTGCGTTGTCCTCAATGAAGCGCGCATCGAACTGAAGCGTATTGAGCTCGTTCGTCCACGGCGAATCAGCGGGAAGGCGTGATTTCTCATAACCGGCGTTGATATAGAGATCGCCGCGCTTGTTCTCGGCGCTGTAGTGAAAATTGTCCCAGGACGCGAAAACAGCAACCTGCTCGCTGCGCAGGTTCTGCTTGCGTTTCAAAAACTGCAGGAAGCTGGGAGTCGGATTCTGGATCGAATCGTTGCCGCGAATGACGTCGTCCTGTGTGCGGCCGGTCAGGATCTCGGAGTAGCCAGGGTACGAAACACGATAGCGATTCGAAACCTGCAGCGAGCTGCCTTTCCTCAAATTGCCGAGCACAATGCCCGTGGGAGCCAGCGTTTTCCAGAAAAACGGCATAAGTGCTTCGCGGCGTTGCACCGGATCAGGAAACCAGAGCGCCTTCTCGAGCGCGCGCGCATCGCCCATACCGGCCTGCTTCTGCCCCATGAGCTTCGGATCGATACCGGTGAAAAGATCCTGCCAGCGCACGCCATCCGAAGTGAAGAGAACAACGTGCTTTGCTAGTGGTGCGGCTCCGGCAAAGGGAGCTGCCAGGAGCGGAAGAAATGCGCGGCGCGTCAGCATGCGGCTGGTCTCGCGGGCTGGTTCACTTCTGCACCTTGCTCGGAGGTGATGGTGGCGCGCATACCTGCCGCGATCACCCGTTGCGCGCGCAAGCCGTCCGTATGCGTCACCGGGAACGGCGCATTGCGGCGGCAGCATTCGATGAAGGCCGCCAGTTCCGCTTTGTAGGCCGGCCCAAAACGGTCGACAAACTCAGGCAGCTCTCGCCCGTATGCGCGCATCCGAAAATTTCGCGATGCCAGCTTCTCCTGGCCCCCGCGCCGGCCGTATGCTTCGACCAGCACATCCAAGGGCTGCTGCTCGAAACGGCCCACATGAATCTGGCCCTCTTCACCGAACAGCACCGTTTCCACGCGATAGCCCGAAACATGATTGCGCCCGACCTGAACCTGCGCCAGCAGGTCGTTACCGAACCACAGGCACAGCAGGGCATCGTCAAAATCCTCGACACACGTGGTGAGCGCATGGCTATACAGGCGCGAGCCGACCGTCAGCGCTCGCTCCGGCATGCGTCCGGTCAGCCACAGCACTTCGTCTACGTTGTGCACCGACATGTCCGGCAGAACGCCGCCGCTCTTGTACCCATTCGGAGCCGGGTTCGAATCTTCCAGTGCGGAATAAATCTTGAAGACGCGCCCGATCAGTCCGCTTTGCATCAGCTCGCGCGCATAAATAAGCGGTTCGTCAAAACGGCGCTGGAAACCGAGCATCAATCCGTGCGGGTATGCCCGGTCGAGCTCTTGGGTAAATTCCTCGTCGGCTTCGAGCGTCCCGGTAAGCGGTTTTTCGAGCAGCACCCGTTTGCCGGCCCGCAGCATCGCCGTCGCATGCTCGCGATGATTTTCTGTCGGGGTCACGACGACGACCGCATCGCAAACACTCGCCGGCGCGAGTTCTTCGATTGAGCCAAAAACGCGCGCCGAACCGCCAAGTTCTTTGGCCATGCGCTGGGCTCGCTCGCGGTCGAGATCGGCGACGGCCACGACCCGGCACGCTCCTGTCTCGCGTTCGAGTTCCGCGGCATGGAATGCGTGTACCGCGCCCATACGTCCCAATCCCGCAATCGCCACTTTCAATGGTTCCGCCATGCACCGTCTTTCATAACATGTCCCGCCCGGGCATTTCGCGCATTGTCCGCTCCCGCACACCGGAATTCCGCGAATGGTCAGCCCGAAACACGCGGGCGCCGGAAACATGGATCGCCAACGGGCCTCGAGTTGCACACTGAGGAGGTGATGCTATCCGATTTCGCCCGGAATCTTCGTTTCAGCTTCCGCCAGCTTTCCAAGCGTCCCGCATTTAGCCTGACCGCGATCCTGGTTCTGGCACTCGGGCTGGGCGCCAATACGGCCATCTTCAGCATCATCAATGCCTTTCTGCTCCGGCCGCTGCCGTACCCGCAACCGGATCGCCTCATGGCGCTCTTTGAACGCGACCCGGTCGGGCCTCCGGGCAGCGATCCGTACAACATGGTTGCGCCGGGCAATTTCCTCGATTGGCAGAAGCTTTCCAAAACCTTCACCTCGATCGCAGCTGCATCGAGTGATGCGGTGAACCTGGCGAGCCCGCAGAATCTTTTCGAACCGCAGCGGGCGCCGGTCTGCTTCTGCTCGCAGTCGATGTTCGAGACGCTCGGTGTCCAGCCGGTGCTGGGCCGCGCCTTCCGCCCGGAGGAAGACCGCACCGGTGCCCCGCGTGTGGCCATCATCAGCTACGGTCTTTGGCAGCGGCAGTTCGGCGGGGATCGCAACATCATTCACCGGCAGGTTCGAATCAATGGCACGAACCACGAAATTGTGGGCGTGATGCCGCGCGGCTTCGGCTTCCCCTATCGCGATACCGAACTCTGGATGCCGCTGCTCCAGAACATCACGCCGGAGCAGGCTGTGCTGCACGATAGCCACTTCCTGTTCGTAGTCGGAAGACTGCGCCCGGACGTGACGGTGGCGGCGGCCAAAGCCGAGATCGACGGTTTCGCCTCGCGCTACAAGCGCGATCATCCGCTCGAGGTGAGCGGAAAGGGCGGCAACGTGGTTCCGCTGCAGCAATATCTCGTGCAGGATGTGCGCACGTCGCTGCTGGTCCTGCTCGGCGCCGTCGGCTGCGTGCTCATCATTGCCTGCGTGAATGTGGCGAATCTGCTGCTGAGCCGCGCCGCCGCGCGCACTCGCGAGATCGGCATCCGCGAAGCCATCGGCGCCAGCCGCGGTCAGATCATTCAGCAACTGCTTACCGAGAGCATTGTGCTGGCCGTGGCGGGTGCCGCCTGCGGACTACTGCTCGCCAGCTTCATCGCGAATATGTTGATCTCGCACGCTCCGAATGCTGGAGCCGTGCTGCCGCCGGGATCGGTGCCCTTCAGCCCCATGGTGTTTCTTTTTGCTTTCGGTGTGGCATTGCTCGCCGGGGCAGCTGCTGGCCTCTACCCGGCACTGCAATCGGCGCGCTCCGATCTCGCCAACAGTCTCAAGGACAGCACGCGCAGCTCTACTGCCAGCCGTTCCCATGGCCGCTTCCGCAATATTCTGGTTGCCGCTGAGGTCGCTCTCTCGCTTGTGCTGCTCGCCGGAGCCGGCCTGCTCGGCCGCAGCTTCATGCGCTTGTATCGCGTGAACCCCGGTGTGCGCATCGCCAACACCGCCACGGTGGGCCTCTCCATTCCCGACCCCCTGCACACCGATCGCGCCAAGACCGCCGAGATCATTCGCAATGTGGTCGAGCGTGTGGGCCAGACACCCGGGGTGCGTGCCGCCGGCGCAACCAGCTGCCCGCCGGTGCTCGGCCATTGCAACGACTGGGTATTTCGCATCGAAGGCCGGCCGCTTCCGCCGGGGCAGATGCTCGATGCTCTCACACGCTACGTGGATCCCGGCTTTTTCAGCGCTGCCGGCGTTCCGTTACTGCGCGGCCGCGACTTCACGCCGCAGGACGGCATCGGCTTCGATCCCCAAAAGCCGCGCCTCTGCCCGGTGCTCGTCAGCGACTCCTTCGCCCGCCAGTTTTTCCCGGGCGAGGATCCCATCGGCCATTTCATCACCCGCGGGATCGATTACGAATTTGCCATCCTGCAGCACATTCCGGTGCCGCGTTATCAGATCGTGGGCGTAGTGGGCGATGTGCTCGAGCAGATCGATGCCAAGATTCAGCCGACCATGTATTACCCGCTATATGACGGGCGAGCCAACGACATCTGGATCGTGCTACACACCGCGACCGACCCGCACTCCGTCATGGGCAGCGTGCGCGAGGCCATTCATCAGGTGCGGCCCGATCTGCCGGTCTTCGACATGCGCACCATGGACGAAGCGCTGGGACGCTCGGCATCCGATCGCCGCTTCAACATGCTGCTGCTCGTCTCGTTTGCCGCACTGGCTTTGTTGCTGGCAGCGGTCGGACTTTACGGCGTGCTTTCTTACGGAGTCACGCAGCGGACCAGTGAGATCGGCATCCGCCTGGCGCTCGGCGCAGATGCGGGCAACGTGCGCATGCTCGTCCTCAAGCAGGGAATGCTTCCCGCGCTCATTGGCGTCGGTGTCGGATTGCTCGTCGCAGCTTCCGTCACCCGGGTATTGAGCAGTCTGCTGTTTCATCTCGATCCCGGTGATCCGCTCACCTTCGCCGTGGTGACGCTTCTGCTGCTCGCGGTTTCGGCCCTGGCTTGTTATCTGCCTGCCCTGCGCGCCACGCGCATCGACCCGACCGTCGCTCTTCGCACCGAATAGAAACGCGCTTACGATTCCACGCGCGCGATATCGGTGTGCTGAAAATCATCGCCTTTTGCCAGCAGCGGCTCACCTGAAATCACCGCTGTCGCATAAGCGGCGCAGTCGCCGAGATTCAAACCCGCCCGATGCCGTCCCTTGCCAAAACGCCGCCACGCCGACTGCGCCTCCCAGGCATGCTGCCGGTCGAACCCGACCAGTTCGACACCGAGTTGATCCAGCACGATCTCGACTTTGTCCGCACTCTCTCGGCCATAGCGCGACTCCACCACCATCTGCGTCTCCAGCCAGTTCACCGCTGACATCCGCCGCTTGCGCGCGGTCGCAATCTGCTCGGTGAACTGGTCGGCTTCGGGCTCCTGAAAAACGATCGCCAGAATCGCCGAGGAATCGATCACCATTAGCGCGGTACTCCGATATCGTCGTAGCCGAGAATTTCATTCGGCGTGCGCGGATCAAGCACCGGCCGGGAGGAGATCTCGCGCGCCAGCTCTTTCACCCGGCGCAGCAGACGCCTTCTATCCTCATGTGCCGCTTTCGTTTCAGCGAGCCGCTCCCGCAGCGCCTCCTTCACCACCTGCGTCATGGATTTCCCGGTGAGCTGTGCGAGTTCCAGCGCCATCGCGTGAACCTCGCTATCTTTGAGGTTAAGAACCGGCACGGTTATTCCTCCTATCCACCGTAAATTCTACCATGGCACCACCCAGCCCCGGAGGCCTCTTTGAAACTGCTCCCTCAAGCGAGCTACTCGCTCCCGGAGCGATCCTCCTCCATAGGTTTGTGGATGCCCGGGAAGCCGAACGGATCGTAAAACTTATAGCGCAAATCTCAACCCCTTCTCCATTTCGGCACATGGCCGTCCGCGGAGGCCGGCGCATGTCCGTAGCCATGACCAACTGCGGGGCTCTCGGCTGGGTCAGCGACGAGTCCGGCTACCGCTATTCGCCCGTCGATCCGCTCAGCAAGACGCCCTGGCCCGAAATGCCTCCCGAGTTCCGCGATTTAGCAACCCGTGCCGCCGCCGAAGCTGGTTTCCCGGACTTCGCCCCGGACGCCTGTCTGATCAATCGCTACGCACCCGGCGCGCAGATGGGTCTGCACCAGGATCGCGACGAATCGGATTTTGCCGCGCCGATCGTCTCGGTGTCATTAGGCCTCCCGGCCGTGTTCTTATTTGGTGGAATGCGCCGCAGCGAACGGCCGCGCCGGATCGCGCTCGAAAGCGGCGATGTCGTCGTCTTCGGCGGACCTGCGCGGCTCGCGTATCACGGCATCGCTAAGCTTGCCGCCGGTGCGCATCCTCTGGCGGGTGCGTATCGGCTCAACTTGACGTTTCGGAAAGCCGGACGCTGACTCCGCAGCTGTTTACTCGACCCGGGTCGCCACAAACGTGCCGTCGTAGTCGGCGAACTGCCAGTTGCCTGTTAATTTGCCGTCTTTGAGCTTGCCCTTCATCTTGAGCGTGGCGGTCATGCCGGCCTCATCCGAGTTGTACGGAAATTCGAGATCGAGTTCGCCGTCTTTGAACGTACCCTTCACGTCCGCCTCGCCGTACTTGCCGGTTACCTGATCGCCGTCCAGCTTGAAATTGGCATCGTTCTCGCGCTCGCCCGCCTCAGTCTGGTAGACAAAGTGCCACTTACCACTGATATCGTTGCTCGCCGGTCCGCGCGCCAGCAGCAGCAAACCGGTACCGCTCAAAACAGCCAGTAGCAGGATCGTTCGCAGCATAACTTCCCCTCAGTTTAGCCCAAGTTTCCGACGAACCACTCCGGCGGCGAACCCAATCGTTCAAGTGGTCCGGCATAAACTGACTGAATGATTGAAGCAGCGCCATGAAACGACTTGCCATTCTTATCCTTGCTGCTAGCACTGCCGGGCAGGCTCAGATTGTGCTCCACGCGGAGCATCTGCTCGATATCGAAGCCGGGCGGTTGGTCAGTCCGGGCGAAGTTCTGGTTCAAGGCGAGCGCATCGCCGAAGCCGGTAACAAAGTTTCTCATCCGCCAGGGGCAAAAGTGATCGACCTCGGCAATCTCACACTCATGCCGGGGCTGATCGATGCGCATGTGCATCTGTTCCTGCATCCCGGAGCCGAAGATCTGCAGACCGTGGAAGAATCCGTTCCGCAGCGGACGATTCTGGCCACGCTGGCTGCCCGCGACGATCTCATGGCCGGCTTCACGGCTGAGCGCGATATGGGTACCGAAGGCGCCGGGGCGGCCGATACGGCGGTGCGCAATGCCATCGATAAAGGCCTGATCCCCGGCCCGCGCCTCCGGATTTCGGGCAACGCCATCGATATTCTCGGCGGCCACGAAGATGCCAACCACTTCAATCCCGACCAGCACGTCCTTTCCAACGCCACCTACGCCAACAGCATCGACCAGATCGTCACGGTAATTCGCCAGCAGTTCAAGCTCGGCGCTGATTTCATCAAAATGTACGAGACCGGTCCCGACACGCTGCGGGACGGCAAATTCTCGACGCCCTATCAGTACAGCGAAGCCGAACTCGCCGCCGCCGTGCACGAAGCGGCCCGCGTCGGCAAGCGCGTCGCGGTACATGCCACCGGAGAACCCGGCACGCTCTATGCTGCGCAGGCCGGGGTCGAATCGGTCGATCACGCCGATCAGCTCGGCGAAGAAACCATGCGCATTATGCGCGAGAAACACATCCCGGCTGTGCCCACCTTCACCATCTCCGAATACTTCGCCGAGCACGCCGCATCGGCCGAAGCAGGGCAACGCCTTCGCGAGATGCTGAAGCTGCATGCCGAAGAGTTTCGAAAGCAGCTGGCTGCTGGAGTGCCGATGGCGGTCGGCTCCGATGTGGGGCCATTTCCGCACGGCACGCAGGCCCGCGAATTTGAATTGATGGTTCAGTACGGAATGAAGCCGGTCGACGTGCTGCGCGCCGATCTGCTCGAAGGCGCGCGTCTGCTCGACTGGCAGGGACAAATAGGCGCGCTGAAGCCCGGCTACTTCGCGGATGTGATCGGGGTCGAAGGGGATCCGCTAAGGGACATCAGCGCGCTCAAAACTGTGCCGTTCGTCATGAAAAACGGCACGGTTTATAAAACCAGTGCCGTTACCAGCGCAGGCCGACCGTGATCGGCACCACAGTCGTATGTGTCCGGTCCGTCAGTCCGTCGTAGTAGCGCGACTCCACATATAGCTTCATGTTCGTCCGAGGCAACGGGATATTTACGCCGGCGCCGACGTCCCACACTCCCGCATTCTGCGAAACGGTTCCGAGAACCTGGTTGGCCGGAACCAGCGCGGGCCCGAAATATCCCCACCACGGGTCGAAGACGATCGTCTGCGCTACCGTGGGTTGAGTAAACTGTACAGTTCGCCGCAGCCACCCGCCGCCGCCCAGCACATAAACGCTGGCGCGTCCGCGCAGCGGCAGAGTGAATTTCGGATCAACTGTGAACGTATAAACGCGGCCGTTTCCGTCCGGCACGTTTAAGTTATCCAATGCGCTGCGAGTTACTCCCAGCTGGTTGAACGAGAACGTACCCAGCACTCCCAGATACCGGTTAAAGTTAAATCCAGCCGCAGCCTGGAAATTACCGCCGCCATCTAAGCGGTCGCCAATTCCTCCAACGACCGATGTATAACCGCCTCCTACGTTTGCCGTAAAATGATGCATCTCATCCTGTCCGTATGCACACGGAATCAGGCAAATACCCAGCAGGCACGGCAGAACCTTAGGTAAGTAATTTGCTAAGTGTTTCATCGTCATTTTGGACGGACGACTCGTTTAACGAGTTACTATGGCTTGACTTTCAAGACGGCAAATAAGTCGTTAGTGCGACTAATAAGTGCGAATTACTGACTGGAGCAGTTACTATTCTGCGGTTACTTACTTTGATATCGATTGCCAGGATATGCGCAGGCCGAGAGTAGTTAAACCGGTAACAAGCTCAGCGCCCGCTCGATCTCCGAGTGCGTGTGCAGATCACCTTTGCTTTTGCACGCATCGAGCCCCTTCTCATACAGAGCTCGTGCCTCGTTGATCCTGCCAAGTTTCTCAAGCGCCTGCCCGCCGTGATAATAAGCGGCAACGTACGTCTGGTCTTTCTCGAGCAGAGTATGAAACTCGTTCACCGCATCCTCTAACTGGCCGCTGTTGGCGTATTCAGTCGCCAGACCATAGCGCGCGAACGAGTTATTCGGATCCTGCGCGAGCATCGATTTGAGAATCTCGAGACGGTTCGTTGCCATACCCACATTGTGGCAGCTACTTCTTCTCGGTATGCTCCGTGGGCTGACGCTCGCGCCCGTCGCGATCCACGTTCTTCTCTTCCTCTTTACTTCCCTTCGGCTCCGGCTCCTGCTGCTGCTTTCGCTCGGGCTTCGGATCGGTTTCCCGCGGCATGGTCGTCTCGCTAAGAGGTGTACTCGCGCACGTGTCTTGCGGCCGTCTCCACGGCGCCCGCTGCCTTGGCCGTAGTAGCCTTCGCCGTCTTGGCTGCTTCCCCAAAGCGCGCCTGCGCATGACCCGCAAACTCGCCGAGCGAGCTGGCCGCATTGCCCACGCCTTCCCGCGCGCGGCGCACCGCCTGATCCATCAATCCAGCCGACCAGTTCAGGCAGGCGGGCACCACCAGCACCAGGCCCGCAGCCGCCAGGCCCACACCGGCGCCAATTAAAATTGCTCCGATTACTCCGTTATTCGATTTCGTGCTCATGCAATTCTCCTCTTGAAATGAGATTGAAAACTACAGGTGAGTTGTTTCAGTATATGTCCCGAAAACGTCTTTGAGCGCACCGCAGATTTCCCCAACGGTCGCGTACGCCCGCACCGCGTCGAGAATCTGCGGCATCGTGTTTTCCTTCCCCGTAGCTGCTCGTTTTAGCCCGTCGAGAGATCTGGCGACCGCATTGCCATCGCGCCGCGCCCGTAGTCGATCGAGCTTGGCCCGTTGCCGCTCGCCTGCCTCGGCATCGATTTTCAGCAAATCGATCGGCTGCTCTTCTTCGACCTGAAACCGGTTCGCACCCACAATGACCCGCTCACCCGCTTCCACTTCGCGCTGATACCGGTAACTGGCGGCCGCAATCTCCCGCTGCGGAAAGCCCGCTTCAATCGCCGGAAGCATTCCGCCCATTGCGTCGATCTGCTGAATGTAATCGTTCGCCGCCTTTTCGGTTTCAAGCGTCAGTCTTTCGACGAAGTACGAGCCGCCCAGCGGATCCGGCGTATTCACCACGCCCGTTTCATACGCCAGAATCTGCTGCGTGCGCAGGGCCAGCGTAACGGCCTCCTCGTTCGGAAGCGCATACGCCTCATCGAGCGAATTTGTGTGCAGCGACTGCGCCCCGCCGAGCACCGCAGCCATCGCCTGCCACGCCGTCCGCATCAGGTTGTTGTAGGGCTGCTGCCAGGTGAGCGAACACCCCGCTGTCTGCGCGTGAAAACGCAGCTTCATGCTGCGCTCCTCGCGCGCTCCATAGCGTTCCCGCGCCACATGCGCCCAGATCTTGCGTGCTGCCCGGAACTTCGCAATCTCCTCAAAGAAATCGCTGTGCGAATTGAAGAAGAAACTCAGCCGCGGCGCAAATTCATCGAACGCCAGGCCGCGCTCCAGCGCCCAGTCGGCGTATTCGATCCCGTCACGCAGTGTGAACGCCAGTTCCTGCACCGCCGTCGAACCCGCTTCTCGTATGTGATAGCCGCTGATCGAAATGGGATTGAAGCGCGGCACATGGCGCGTGGCAAACTCGATCGTATCCGTCACCAGCCGCATCGAAGGCCGCGGCGGAAAAATGTACTCCTTTTGCGCGATGTACTCTTTCAGAATGTCGTTCTGCAAAGTCCCGGAGAGCACGCCCCAGCCCGCCCCCTGCTTTTCGGCGGCCACCAGGTACATCGCCCAGATCACCGCCGCCGGCGAGTTGATCGTCATCGAGACCGTCACCTGCTCGAGCGGAATCCCGCGAAACAGCGTCTCCATATCTTCGAGCGAACAGATCGACACGCCGCATTTGCCCACCTCGCCCGCGCTCACCGCATCATCCGCGTTGTAGCCCATCAGTGTCGGCAGATCGAATGCCACCGACAGTCCGGTCTGCCCCTGCGAGAGCAGATATCGATAGCGCTCGTTGGTCTCTTCCGGCGTCGCAAAACCCGAAAACTGCCGCATCGTCCAGAGCCGGCTCCGATACATCTCCGGATGAATGCCGCGCGTATAAGGAAACTCGCCCGGCTTACCCGATTCGCGCGCCGGATCAAAGCCTGCCAGCGCTTCCGGCCCATAATACGGTTCCACCGGAACCCCGCTGATCGTGGTGAACTGCTGTTCTACTGCTTTCTCATGGGCCGCCACCCATCCCCTCCTCGACCGACGCTTTGATACTAAGCCATTTCGACCCGGGCTGGATCGCGCGCGACCATAACTGTCATCCAAAAGTACAGCGGCCTACTTCTGCAATTCCGGCTCACTCGCGCCTTCCGGCTGAATGGGCGTCTCGCCCGCAAGATGAAGACGAGTGCGGGCAGAGAACATAGGCCCGTGTGCACCTTTTACGGGTGCAAACGTTTGAAAGCCGAGTGGTGGAAGTCCGGTGTCGTCATAAATGGCTTCCATGCCGCCCCGCATGAAATAGGTTTCATGCCAGAAGCCCGTGCCACCCGAATCGCGTAAGAAGTCCTGCCACCAGCGACGGTGCGGTTCTGAACGCGCCCAGCGCTCCATCGACTCGAAGTCCCTCCAGTACCATCGCATTCCCACATGAAGCGGGAAAAGGCTATAGATGATTCCGTTATCGCAATGCAGTAGGCCCTCGGGGTTTGCCTCTCCAGCTTTTGTTATCTGAGGACCGAGGCCAAAGAGACGCTTGAGGCCAGAGAGCTTCCGCATCCGCATGCCGAGGTAAATGACAATGAGATCGGGGTACTTGGTCAGGTCTACGGTCTGTCGCTCAATCCGCGAAGCCATTCGTTACTCCTCTTTCTCAAGTTGATCATGCGTCGGTGAGACGCATTGGCATCAATGGGGCACCAGCATCCCATTCATACCGGGAACACGCTGAGGTCGCCAATGTCACAAGCCGCCGTCGGGCCAACTGAGATTCGCCTCTATCTCCGATTTTCCAACCTGTCGGAGACCGCCTTCTGGCAGCAATAAATTGCACGTTGAATCGATGTATCACCTTTGCGGTCGCTCATCGATGCCGCACCGGAAGCGAGCAGAGCACCCGCGCGTAAAATGCTGCGGAAAGCTCTGTGGCAACCCGCTCCCGGCCAAGTTCTTTCAGGAATGTACTTCGAGCGTTCCGTTGCCGTGGCATACACAGCATGTCCCGCGCCTTTGCAACCTAAAGGTATAAGGCATAATATTCATATGCCTAATGGCCAGATACCTAAACGCGGAATGCCTCCCGGTGTTTTGCCCATGCTCATCCTGCGCGTGCTCCAGTCCGAACCCCTGCACGGATACGCCATCGCCCAGCGCATCCACCTGCTTTCGAGCGAAGTGCTGGCGGTCGAGGAAGGACTGCTCTATCCCACATTGCAGAAGCTCTTGCTCAAGGGCCTGGTAAGCGCCAAATCGGGCATTTCGGAGACCAACCGCCAGGTACGTTTCTACGAATTGACGCGCAAAGGGCGCGAGCAATTGAAAACCGAGCTGTCCGATTACGATCGGGTCACCGAAGCCATCCAGGACGTCCTGCGTACCGCCTGAAAGGAGGCAAACAATGCTTGAGCTCTTTCGCCGTTTCCAGTACCTGCTCAACCGCCGGCGTCGCGATCGCGAACTCGCAGGCGACATCGACTTCCATCGCGAGATGGCCGCCCGTGCAGGCCGCCCGAATATCGGCCGCGCTCTCCAGCTTCGCGAAGAATCCCGCGATGCCTGGGGCTGGACCTGGCTCGATCGTCTGGCTCAGGATCTTCGCTACGCCTTGCGCGTAATGGCGCGCTCACCCGGCTTCACCGCCACCGCTGTTCTCGTGTTGGCCATCGGCATCGGAGTGAACGTAGCGGCCTTCAGTTTGTTCGATATGTTCGCGCTCAAGCCCCTGCCGGTTCCAAACGCCGATCGCCTGGTGAGGCTGGAACGCCGCTCTCTCGATCAATACACGAGCGAGATGGCATATCCTTCGTTCCTCTTCTACCGTGAACATTCCAGAACCCTGTCCGCCGCCATGGCAGTGCTTGGAGTTCCGCCCATGCAGATCGAGGACGATCTTCAGGGTGCGAAGGCCTCGTTCGCCACCGCCAATTACTTCACGGAACTCGGCACCCATGCCGCCTATGGACGCCTCCTCGACCCCCATTTGGACGATGCGAGCAGCGCGCCGCCCGTAGTTATTCTCAGCTACTCCTTCTGGCAGCGTCGTTTCGCCGGAGATCCATCAGCCGTCGGCCGCACCATCCGACTGAACAAAAAGCCGGTGACCATCGCGGGCGTTACTGCCTACGACTTCGCTTCTTTAGGGGGACAAGGTCCTGAGATTTGGCTGCCGATCGCGCAGCAACCCTATTTTGTGGAAGGCAGCCACATTCTCACGGACTTCAATAGTTCGAGCGTCCGAATGTGGGGACGCCTCGCCCCCGGTATTAGCGCGGAGTCTGCGGCACAGGAGTTGCGGCTTCTGACGGATGAACTCCGCCGCCAGCACCCCTCCGCGGTCTGGGATCGCGAATTCATCGAGGTCTCGCCCGGCGGCCACCTGCAAGTAATGAAACCCGAGATGTATCGCATCGCCGCAATGATCGGCATTCTGACCTTACTGATTCTCGCCGTGGCCTGCGGCAATCTCGGCGCATTGCTGCTGGCGCGCGCCGTCCAGCGTTCTCGCGAAATCGGAATTCGCGCCGCCATTGGCGCCAGCCGCGCCCGCATCTTCCGCCAGCTCTTCACCGAGAGCCTTTTGCTCGCGGCATTTGGGGCAATTGCCGGTCTCATTCTCGGCTGCGTAGTGATACGCATCGCACTCACCGTTTTCGATACGCCCAAATGGCTGAGCGCCGTGCCTGACGTGCGTGTCCTCGCGTTTGCCTCGATCGTCGCGTTGTTGTCCGCAATCTTCTTCGGCTTCACGCCCGCTCTGCAGCTTGCCCGTCAGGGCAAACACAAGACCACAGCGCGCCAGGTTCTGGTCGGGGCGCAGGTGGCCGGGAGCTGCATCCTGCTGATCGTCTCGGGGCTGCTCGTTCGCGCCGCGCATCACGCGCTTTACACCGATCCGGGTTTCGGCTACGAACGTCTCGTTTCGATTGACCCGCAGCTTGGACAGCACGGCTATAGCGCCGCTCAGGCCAGAAATTACCTGGATCAGATGCAAACGCGGCTGCAGGCTACTCCCGGCGTTCGCTCCGTATCTCTTGTTCTGCTGCCGCCGCTCGGCCATACCGTCTCGAACTCGACCACCGAGATCGATGGCCGCACCGTCATTATTTATCCAAACTGGGTCACGCCTGGCTTTTTCGACACGATGCAGATTCCAATCCGCCTCGGCCGAACCTTCGAGCGAGGCGAAAAGAATGTCGTCATCGTCAGTGAATCTTTCGCGCGCGTCCAGTGGCCGAATCAGAACCCCCTCGGCAAGCTGCTCGGCGATAGCGCGCATAAGAACACCGTCATCGGCGTCGCGGGTGATGCCCATGTCAATGCCTTGAACGATGACGATGCGGTGGAACAGTACTGGCCGGCTGATGACACTCAGCTGCCCGGCATGGTTTTGATGGTCCGCACCGCCGGAGTTCTCAAAAATCTGCCGAAGCTTGCCAAGACCATGAGCGAAAGTATCGACCCGGAGCTGTTTCCTGAAATCCGGACGATCAAAGCGTTGTATAGCGAGAACATCCAGGGAATCGAGCGGGTGGCCGGAATCATAACGTTCATCGGCCTCATCGCGCTCACACTGTCGAGCATCGGCGTGGTCGGCCTGATGAGCTTTACCGTCATTCAAAAGACCAAAGAGATCGCCATTCGCCTCGCCCTCGGGGCAAAACCGGCCAGTGTGCTCCAAGCACTCGTCGCCCAGTTCACCTGGCCGGCTATCATCGGCCTCATCGCCGGGACAGCGCTGGCCGCCTCCACCTCCGGCGTCCTGCGTCGCGCGCTCTACGGCATCAGCAATCTCGATCCATTAAGCTACGCACTGGCCATAGCCTTCCTGCTCGCGATTCTCGCCCTCGCCGCCATCGTTCCCGCCCGCGGCGCCCTCCGCATCAACGTCTCCCGGGCGCTCCATTACGAGTAACTCGACGCAACTGAACCACTTACAGCCGCTCGCGCTGTTAAAATGGAAGTTCAACGCACACTCGCGTTCGGAGGTCTTTCCAATGGCTGCATCGCCGCGCCGCAAGTCGGTCGCCGTCAACATCGGAGGCGTCATGGTCGGAGGTTCCAACCCGATCGTGGTGCAGTCGATGACCAACACCGACACGGCGGATTCGAGCGCCACCGTCAACCAGATCATGCAGCTCGCGCGCGCCGGCTCCGAACTCGTTCGCGTCACCGTAAACACCGAAGAAGCCGCCAAAGCCGTCCCCGTGATCGTCTCCACGCTGCGCGATTTCGGCGTCAACGTCCCCATCATCGGCGATTTCCACTACAACGGCCACCTCCTGCTGCGCAAATATCCCGACTGCGCCCGTGCACTCGCGAAATACCGCATCAATCCCGGCAACGTCAACATCGGCCGCAAGCAGGACGATAACTTCCGCACCATGATCGAGGCCGCGATCGAGTACGACAAACCCGTGCGCATCGGCGTCAACTGGGGCTCGCTCGATTCCGTCCTGCTCACGCAGATGATGGACGAAAATTCCCGTCTGCCCGAGCCCCTCGACGCGATGGAAGTCACTCGCCGCGCCATTGTCGAGAGCGCCATCCGCAACGCCGAAGCCGCCGAGCGCTACGGCCTCCCCCGCAATCGCATCATCCTGAGCGCCAAAGTCAGCAACGTGCAGGACCTCATCGCCGTGTATCAGATGATGTCCGCGCGCGGTGATTACGCGCTGCATCTCGGGCTCACCGAAGCCGGCCTCGGCTCCAAAGGCATCGTCGCCACCACCGCCGCTCTCTCGATCCTTCTGCAGCAGGGGATCGGCGATACGATTCGCGCCTCGCTCACGCCTTTGCCCAATGGTGACCGCAGCGAAGAGGTCGTCGTCTGCCAGCAGATTCTGCAGGCCTTGAACCTGCGCAGCTTCACGCCCCAGGTTGCCGCCTGCCCCGGCTGCGGACGCACCACGAGCACCTTCTTCCAGGACATGGCCGACCAGATCCAGACCTATCTGCGCGAGCAGATGCCCATCTGGCGCGAGAAGTATCCGGGCGTCGAGGAAATGAAAGTCGCCGTCATGGGCTGCGTCGTCAACGGTCCCGGCGAATCGAAGCACGCCGATATTGGCATCTCGCTCCCCGGCACTTTTGAAAAGCCGGTCGCGCCCGTTTACATCGACGGCAAGCTTTCCACCACCCTGCGCGGCGATACCATCGTCGCCGAGTTCCGCGATCTTCTCGACAACTATATCGCGCGGCGTTATGGACGCGAACAAATTGCCGCCAGAGAACTCGACGCCGTTACAGTTTGAGCTCAAGCAGTTGCGCGAGGCAATCGCTCAACTGTCGGCCCGTGTCGACGCCCTCGAACACCGTCAGTCCGCCGCTCCGCCCATCCTTCCATCGTCCTCACACACCGAGCCCCGCTTCGGTCTCGCGCTGGTCAATCGCGCCGGCGCACTGACGCTCGCCCTCGGCATCATTTTCTTCTTCAAGTACGCGGCCGACAATCAGTGGATTGGCGCAGAAGCGCGCGTGCTGATCGGCGTGGTCGCCGGTCTGGCCATGCTCGCCGGAGCCGAGTGGCTGCGCCGGCGCGACCGCGGCGAATCGAATCTTTTCACCAACGGCCTTACCGGCTGCAGCATCGCGATCATCTACGCCTCCGCCTACGCCTCTTTCGGCTATTACCACCTCATCATCGCGGCTGCGGCCTGGATCTTTCTCATTCTCATCTCCGCGCTCACCGTGATCCTCTCCATTCGCCATGCCAGCCCTGCTATCGCTGCTCTTGGCTTTCTCGGTGCGCTGCTCACGCCGATTCTGCTGCGCAGCGAAGCCACCGCTCCGTCTTTCCTGTTTGCCTATCTCGTCTTCATCGCCGTCTGCGCACTCGCCGTCAGTCTGCGCCAGCGCTGGTTCACGCTCATTCCGGCGCTCGCAGGCATCATCCTCATCGCCGCCGCCGTTTCTTTTGAAACGCGTCACCCCGGCTGGTGGATCTCGTTCGCTTTTCTCCTCGCCGCTATCCACTTCGCCGCCGCATCCCGCTTCGGTCTCTATCCCTACCTGACCGCACACGGTGCGCTGCTCCTCGGCGCCATGCGTCTGGTCGCGCTCTGGGCCCAGTCACACGCCCAGCCCGCCGATCGCTTCAGCTTTGGAAGCGCACTCGAATCTGCACTGCTCGGCGTCTACGGTATCGCGGCGCTCGCTTTCGGAATCGCGCGCAGCTCACTCGTCAATCGCACCCTCGGCCTGGTTCTCCTCGGCCTGCTCATCGCCAAGCTCTACCTGTGGGACGTCTGGCAGCTCAGCACCTTCTACCGCGTCAGCGCTTTTGTCCTGCTCGGCATCCTGCTGCTCGCCGCTTCCTACTTCTATTCCCGCTTCCGTTCCCGCGCCTGACGCTTACCATCCCGTCACTGCTGCGTAACACCCCTGCAATATTCCGGTGTTCTTATAAAGAGAGTTCACGCGAAACGCTTCGTCGTATCCACCGGAGAACTTCTTGCCCGTTTTCGACGCTTCCACCAAAACCAAAACCGTAGTCCCCGATCCCGGAACCGATAAGCGTCTCGCTCCCTCCGGCAGTCTCTCCTGGGGCGGCATCTGCTCCCCCGTCGGACTCGCCGGAACCATCGGGGTCGATGTCCGCCTCGATCATGGCGATTCCTGGAGTCAGATCACCGGCAACGAAACCATCAACATCCTCGAGAACGAGCGCGTCACCGTCTTCGGCAACGGCTATCTCACCGTTCAGCAGAATCAGACCACCAACATCGTCGGCAATTTCTACGAAACCATCGTCCAGAGCTACCACGAGACCATCGTCGGGCCGCACGTTCAGGTCAATATCGGCATCCGCAACAACACCTTCGTATCGCCCAAGACCGAAGTTCACTCCGCTCCCAAGCAGACCCAGGAGCCTGCCGGATGGTTGCAGTACATCGCCGAAAATACGAAGGTCTACTTCTACAAATTCGATATCATTCTCGGCCCCAAGCTCCAGTTCGCTCTCTTTGAAACAGCCATCTCGCTCATTAAACTCGAAGCCTACGGTATGAAAGGCAGCGGCGTCGGCCTCCAGGTGCAGCTCGTCTGTCTGAAAATGGACGTCAAGCTTTCCGATAACCGCATTCTTGCCATGGCGCTCAAAGTCAGTGCGCTCAACGGGCATCTTGGCCCAATCGACATGCAGGGCGTCGCTCTGAAGCTGATGGAACTCGCCTTCGGCGTCAACCAGGTCATCTGACGCGTGCAGGAAACCGCCGCCACACCCAAACGCCGCACCCGGCTCGCTCCCGCCGCCACCAGCCGCGACATACTCCCATGGCGCCGCGCCAGCGAGCTGAACCAGTGCGCGCTCTACTGGATGCCTGCCAGCACCTTCCCGCTCCGCGCCCGGGAGCGTGAATGGCTCCTCGCCTTCTCGTCTCTCCTCGACCGGCATCTGCAGGCCCAAAAGAAACTCAGCCCCGAGATCTTCCTCGAATTCAAAACCGTAAACGAGCAGGTGCGCGATGAATTCGTTGCTCAATCGCCGCAGTTACTTCCGTTCGGCGGTCTCAGCCGGCGTCCCGACGCCAAACCGCCTGCTCTGCCTACGCCCGAAGAGATACGCGATCTCCAGCAGGGACGCCGCCAGTTTCGCTTCAGCGACTTCCACGCCGATTATTCCTACTGGTTCCTCTCGCGCGACGCAGCACGCGTACGCACCTCCTTTGCCGGCTTCGGCGGCCTGACCACGCTCTTCCTCAAAGCCAATCCCAACGCGCCGCAGCTGAATTTCCGCATGCCCGCCATGATGCAGCGCAGCCCGCTCATGCAGCCGCTGCTCGCCGAATTCGATCTGCCCGGCATCTTCGCAAGCACCTCGGCGCTCGCCAATCCGTTCTTCGCCAAAAGCAAAAAGCTGTTCGGTCTCGGACTCGAGCACGACCCGCAATTCCGCGGCCTGCTCTACATCCTTCCGCTCCTCTCCTCGAAAGATTTCTTCGCGCGCGCTTCCATCGACGCGCCGCTCTGGTTCGAACTCTTCGAGCTTTATTTCCGCGAGAGCCCGGAAGACGGCGGCATCCTGCTCGCCTCCAAAGACGATCTCGACGAGCTCTTACTTTCCATTCACTCCGAACTTGCCGCTCGGGGCATCAGGCCCGCGCACGTATGACACGCCTGCGGCTGATTCCCCAACCGTCACCGGATTCGATCGATACCCTCCTGCTTCCGGTCTCGGCCTTTCCCGTGCCCACTCAGGAGCTCGAAATCCTGCAACACTTCGTTCTCGGCCTGTACGACTACCTGCGTTCGCACGCCGCACTCGAATCGGCTGTCTTTATACAGGTTGAGCATCTCCATCGCGCCGGCAACGCGCAGCGCTTCTCCTCCAACGCCGCACATTGGCTCCCGATGCTCGGTCTCGGCGTCTGGCCCGACCGCGAGCCGCCCCACTCCTGGACCCGCGAAGAACTGGAAGAACTCGAGGAGGGACAGCCGCCGCGTACTCTCATGCCCCAGCTGTTTCAGATCACGACCAACGGCAATTCCCACCGGCACGCCATCGAAACCATGCTCGGCACCGGGACACTCCTCTGCGCCTTCGCTCAGTCGCCCGCTTCCAGAGTCACCGCTGCCGCCGGCGATCTCTTCCTTCCCCAGATTCGCGATCCCGAATTCCGCGTCTTTCGCTACTATTTCCCTCTGATCAACAGCGCCACCCTTGCCGCTGCCGCTCTCCGCGCCGATGGCGCCCGGGACTGGTTCTGTGAAACGAATGTGTATCTACGCGAAAGCCCCGAAGACGGCGGTCTCCTCATCGCTTCGCGCGAATCGCTCACCCCGGCTTTCGAAGCCCTCGGCTTCCGCCGCGAGGAACATCATCCTGGCCATTGGACAATAGAGGCTTGATTCTTATGCTCGGTGCTTCTGCCATTCGCATCATCGAACAGACGCCCGGCCGTCTCGTCATTCTCGAGCCGCCGTACACCGTCGGTTACGTCCTCGCCGTCGGAGGCATTCTGTGGCTGCTCGTCGCCTGGTTTTTTTTGAGTGGACCCCGCGCCCGCGCCATCGCCTACATTGCGCTGCTGGGCCCCGGCATCCTGCTCGCACTTGCCGGATTCGCCACTGCCACCTGGACTCGCGCCGTCACCTTCTCTCGCCCTGACAATCAGATCCTCACCCAGACGCGCGTTTTCGGCATCAATCTCGCCGCCTCCGCCCGTCCGCTCTCCGATGCCGCCTACGCCGATGTCGTGCAGGTCGACGTCACGCGCAACATCCTGCTTCATCTGCACTCGGGCAGCGCCGTTCCGCTCTTCACCAATTCCGATCGCCATGGCCAGCACGAAGCCGCCCAGGCGATCAATCAATTCCTGCTGAATCCCGCTCCTTCGAAAGCCGAACCGGCCTCCGCTTCTCCCAGCACCAAACTGTAGACATCTTCCGCCAGCGAAGTGTCGTTGCGATACCCGGCAATCACCAGTGCTTCCACCATCAGTCCGCTGTTCGCCATCGGCCCGCGCGTGACAGGTTGCATGCCGTTCACCACAATTGCCCCGCGCGGCACAATCAGCGGCTGTCCCGGCGCAGCTTTGTAACCCGTCTTCTGCGCGGGATCGAAAATTCGGCTCTGCCTTCGAATCGTCACCCCTGCCGTCAGCACCGCATCCGGGCTGATGAAAACTCCGTCGTAGATCCCGCAGTTGCATCCGATCACGGCGTTCTCGCACACGATATTTGGCAGCGCATCCAGCGGATCGATCACTCCGCCAATCTTCGCCCCCGCGTGGATGCGCACTCCTTTGCCAACCTGTGCGCAAAGCCCCACCGAGGCATGCGTGTCGATCAGCGCGTTCTCTCCCACATGCGCCCCGATGCTCACAAACGAGCACGGCATGCACATTGCGCCCGCGCCCAGGAACGCGCCATCGCGGACATATGCGGTAGCGGAAGGAATCCGTACCCGGTCCGCTGCCGTGAACCGCCGCCGCGGCAAAGTGTCCAGTTCGAAAAATCCCGCGACTTCCTGCTCGGCCTGCTCCAGCCTGCCGATCAGGTGATGCAGCAAAATCCCGCGCTTCACCCACAGGTTCAGCCGCCAGCCTTCGCCCTCCGGCTCCGCCACTCGAGCTTCACCGCGGTTCAGTTGTCGCCGCAGCCGCGCCAGCGCCGCCGTTATCTCCTCGCGATCCGCTTTTACATGGTTGTCATACAGCCGATCGATCTCTAGTTCCAGCGTCAACACCCCCGCATTGTAGCGGTGAGATTATTCGCGCCACACCTTCTTCAAATAGTCCACGCCCGGCTCCAGATCGCGCGTCGTGCCGCCATACAACAACTTCGCCGCGCGCTCATCCTCATTCCGATGCATCGCCGCGTCACACGCACGCGCGAGCGCATCATTGCGCGCCGCCTCCGCACGCCAGATCGGCAGGCACGTCCCAGCCGACGCGATCAGAATCAGCGCCACGCCCCACTCCAACACTCGCAATCGTTCCGGCCAGTACCGCCCGATCTGCACCAACACCAGCGCACAAAGCGCCGCCCAATACAGCATCGCCGGAGTCTGGTAACGTCCCGCAAACGCCTGTCCAACCCCGTATTGCAAACGCCCGAGCGCTGTCGTAATCGAGACCACGATCATCAGCACGCACTCCGCAATGCAGAACCATTCGAAGGCCGTTGTCTCTGCTCTCCGCTTCGCGCTCTTCACGACCATTACCGCGAGCGCCACGAACGACAACAGACAGGTGATTCGTTCCTTGTGCGGCATCAGCCGCGTCCAGCTCGCACCGAAATACGTCAGCACATACACAAAGATTTCCCGCGGGTGCGCCAGCGCCTGCATTGGCGTCAGATGCGAAGCGGGCACGTGGTAATTCGTCAGGTACGCCGCCACGCTGGCGACAAAGATTGCCGCGATCACGACCACATACCGCGTTCCCAACCTGCGCCGTAGCGCATATACAAGCACCACCGGCCCAATCATCAATCCGCCAGCCACATTCAGGCCCGCCGCCAGCGGAGCAATGCCAACCGCAACTGAAACCAGCATCGGCCATCGCCAGCGCTCAAAATACGCCACTCCGATCAGCGCCAGTGTGCCAATCGCAAACGCAATCACAAACGAAGCCTGAAAAGCCCAGGTGAAATTCTCCGCTTGGTTCAGATGAAACAGGCAGAACGCGAACACCCCCGCAATCGAAAGCTTGAGAGTACGCGGAAGATCTGTGTACCGCGCGAGCACATGCCAAATCGCGCCGAGCTGCACCAGCTGCGCTGCAAACATCTCGACAAACAGCGAAACATTTTTCCCGCCAAACACCCGCAGATCGAGCAGAATCAGCAGCCTCGTCGCGAGCAGCCGGTGCTCGTTATGCTCGCTCCAGAGCCAACCCCACGAAGTCACACCTGCGCCTTTGGCAATCGCATTTACCACCGCCCATTCATCCCAGAACGGGCAGGGCATGTACGCGCGCACCGCCAGCGCAATCGCCGCCCCCATCATCCCCACGCCGAGTGCCAGAATCAGTAGCGCAGGCAGCCGCGCCTGCCGCTCTTCGCTCACTGCACGCGCACCGCGATCAGCGTCATGTCGTCGTGCTGCTTCGCCCCGGCCGTGAAGCGATCCACTCGCTCGAGAATCTCCGCGATCAGATCGGCCGCGGTTCGCGCCTTGTGCTCGCGCAATGCGCTCAGCAGCCGCTCCTCACCGAACTCGTCATCGTCGTTGTCCATCGCCTCGCTGATGCCGTCCGTGTAGGCCAGAAAGATATCGCCCGGCGCCAGCACTACGCGGCTCTCGCGGAATTCGCAATCGGGAAACAAGCCGATCACCATGCCGCCATCGCACAAGCGCGTGATCTCGCCCCCGCTATGCCGCAGAATCATCGGCGCGTTGTGTCCGGCATTCACATACCGCAGCACGCGGTTCGCCGGGTCGTACTCGGCATAGAAAAACGTCGCATATCGATTCTCCGCCGACGCCTCATACACCAGCTTGTTGATATGCCCGACCATCTCGCCCAGCGTCGCGCATGGCTTGATCGTCTGACCCCGCAGCGAGGCCTGCAAACTCGCCATCATCAGCGCCGCCGCAATCCCTTTGCCCGAAACGTCGCCGATCGCCACGCCCAGGCAGCCTTCCGCCAGCCGCACGAAGTCATAGTAATCGCCGCCCACGCCCTCCGCCGGCCGGCAATAGCCCGCAAAATCCAGTCCTTCCACGCGCGGCAGCTTCTGCGGAAATAGATGCTGCTGCACATCGCGCGCAATCTCGAGCTCGCGGTTCAAACGTTCGCGCTGCGCCACTTCGCTGCGAATTTTCTCCGTCAGATCCGCATTCTCGAGCGCCAGCCCCGTCTGCGACGCCACCGCGCTCAGCAACTGCAGATCACCCTGCGAATACGGCGCCTCCGATTTCTTCGCACCCAGGCTGATCACGCCCAGCAGCCGGCTGTTCATCTCCACCGGCAAAAGCAACTGCGTCTGCAATTCGCGCAGCGCTTCCTGTTCCCGCTCCGGCGTCCCGTAGATCCAGGACTGCGGATCGTCGAAATACACCTTCGAGGGCGAATGCGCCTGTTTCAAATAACGGATTGTCGCCGTATCGCGCGCCAGCGTCACCGCCGGAGCCGTGCCATTGAACCCCAGCGCGTAAGCCGGCTCGTAGCGTGTTCCCCGTTCGAGCAGCACCGCAATGCGGTCCACGTGCAGCGACGTCGCAATCCGCCCCGCCACGGTCTGCAGCAGCGTTTTCACATCGCGAATACTCGAAACCGAATTGCCCAGATCGGTCAATATCAGCTCGGCATCGTACGCCTCGCGGAAAAAGCGCCGGTCCATCCATGCGCTCAGCCAGCGTGCCAGCCTCTGCACCATCACGATCAAAGCCACGCTCACCGCCGCAACCACGATCCAGGCCAGCGGATGCGAACTGCGCTGCTCCACCTGAATCGCCGCCATTACCAGTCCGCTGATCAACACAATCCGCAGCACCCGAATGCCGTTGCTCGCGAACGCATACCGCACGCCGCTGCGCACGACCATCTTGATGTCCATCGCACGCTGCACCACAATCACGTACGCCATCGTGATCGGGAAAAAGAGCACCATCAAAAGGCAGATCGTCTCCACCCATTCGGGCGGTTTTAAGAACACTACCGGCAGGAGCGGTGCCAGGGCCAGCGTGCACCCCGCGCTCATCACCCGGAGGCGGCGTTTCGCATCCGGTGTCTTCACCACGCCCTGCTTGAAGCCGAGCAGCACAAAAAAACCGGTGATGTACACCAGCACCATGATTTCGAACGGCTTCTCTATACTTCTTGAAAACTGAGCCAGCCTCTGAAGCTCTTGAATATGTCTGCCCGCTCTCAGGAATCCGTAGACGTTCAATGGCGCGAGAACCATCACCGGGAGCGCCAGGATCCAGTTCAGCCAGCTGTGCCGTCGCCACCACCCGAACGGCACCGGGAAGTACAGCGCAAACAGAATCAGCCACAGCGGCCACGTTCCGGCTAGCAGTGCGTGGTACACCAGCACCGCCTCGCGCCATGGCGAAGAGATCAGCCACGCCACACCCGAATCCGTAAGCTGGCCGAACGAGGCAAGCATCGCCATCGTTACCCACGCCAGCGGATCGCGCGGGCGGGCAAAGGCAATATAGAATCCGATCAGCAGACAGCTTAGTGGGAGCAGCACCAGCAGCCCCAGCGTCTCTATCCATCGCGAGTCGCCGCCCTTTAACGTCAGCGATACGGTACTCGGCTTTCCGTCCCTTTCGATCCCGACCGTCATTCTGTCGCCCGGCCGCGACTCAAGAGTGAGCCTTCCCAGCTGTTCTGCCCCGGCAAAAGGCTCACCATTGATCGCCGTCACTTCATCGCCGGGCTTCAATCCCGTGGCCTGATACTTGCCCGGTACGACCGCAATTTTCGTCTCGAAGCCGTGCAGGAAAAACGGCATGTCCGGGTAACGGCTGGCATTCGCGTTCAGATACACCGCTACGCCCGAAAACGTTAGCTGCGCCGCCAGCGCCCACAGCAGCAGCACTCCTAAAATAATTTGCTGTAACGGCTGTTTCTCTACCATGCGCCCGCGCGCTTATCCGCGCTCCACCCTCTCCTCAACCGGCGCAAACAGGGCACTCCTTCTCTTGCTGTACAGCCCATAAATAAACAGCCCGATCACCAGCCACACCACAAACCGGATCCAGGTCTCAAGCGGCAACCCCAGCATCAGCCCGAAACAACACACCACCGAAATAATCGGCGTCACCGGCGAAAACGGCACCTTGAATGACCGCACGCGCTCCGGCTGCTGTTTGCGCAGAATGAGCACACCAAAAGAAACGATGATAAACGCAAACAGTGTTCCAATATTCGAGAGATCCGCCAGCGTCCCGATATCCCAGATCCCCGCCGGAATCCCAACCGCCAGCCCTGCAATCCACGTGCTCACATGCGGCGTCTGAAATTTTTTATGCACGCGCGAAAACACAGCGGGCAGTAGCCGGTCGCGCGACATCGCAAACCAGATGCGCGCCTGTCCATATTGATAAACCAGCAGCGACGACAACATTCCGAGCAGCGCGCCTACGGTCACCGTAAACCGCAGCCGGTTCATGCCGATCGCCTCCAGTGCATTCGCCACCGGCGACGCATTCTCCAGAGTCTTCCAGTTAACGATCCCGGTCAGCACAAACGCCACCGATGTATACAAAATCGTACACACGATCAATGTCCCGATAATCCCGATCGGCATGTTGCGCTGCGGAGCCCGGCACTCCTCCGCTGCGGTCGACACCGAATCAAATCCGATGAAGGTAAAAAACACGATCGCCGCCCCGCTCACCACGCCGCCCATTCCGTTCGGAAAGAATGGATGCAGATTGGCCGCCGTAACCGCCTTCGCCGCGCCGAACACAAACAGCAGAATCGCGCCGATCTTGATCGCGACCATCACATTGTTCGCGCCCGCGCTCTCCTTCACACCCCGCACCAGCAGCCAGCTCAGCAGCATCACGATAATCAGCGCCGGCAGATTGAACACGCTACCCGTCAGCCGCCCATCCACAATCGCCGGTTCCGATAACCACTTCGGCAAATGATGCCCGCCAAACAGGTAATCGCACATTACGTTGAAGTACGCCGAAAATCCCACCGCCACCGACATGTTCGATACGGCGTACTCCAAAATCAGGTCCCAACCAATAATCCACGCAAAAATTTCGCCCAGCGTCGTGTACGCATACGTATACGCGCTGCCCGCAATCGGAATCATGGAAGCCAGCTCCGCATAACAAAGCGCCGCAAATCCGCACGTGATCGCTACCAGCAGAAAGGAAATTGTCAGCCCCGGTCCCGCACCCGGTCTGCCAATCACCGAACTTGCCGATGTGCCATGCAGAATCAGATCGAGCAGCGGCGCATTCAATATGGATGGCACGGCCATGTGCTGCCCCGCCGCGGCCGTGCCCGTCACCGTAAAAATCCCACCCCCGATCACCGCCCCAATTCCGAACGCGATCAGGCTCCACGGACCCAGCGTGCGTTTTAACCGTTTTCCCTCTGTATGCGCTTCGTCCATCAGCGCATCTATGTTTTTGGTCCGCAAAAGCTGGATCATCTTTTAGCGCTAAGTATAACGGTTTGTTCGCACTTCGGGCTTGACACGCTTCCCGTAATGGGCTTACCGTTGGGGTAACAGTACGTTTTGGTGAAGGCGGGTCGAAAGGCCCGTCTCCTATGGGGTTTTGCTATGTTTCTTTCCACGCGAATTCGCGGGCGCGTGCCGTTTTTCCTGCCCGCTTTCCTCCTCTTTGCTGTCTCTCTTCACGCTCAGTTTCGCGGAGGCTTTCAGGGCACTGTCACGGATCCCTCCGGCGCTGTTGTGCCCGATGCCAAGGTCACCGTCACCAATGCCGATACCAACATCTCGCGCGACACCACCACCAATGGCGACGGCGTGTACTCAGTTCCCGGTCTCGGCCCTGGCCGCTACAACATCAAAGTCGAAAAAACCGGCTTCACCACGCGTGTCCTGAACGACATCACGCTCGTCAGTGAGCAGATTCAATCGCAGGATGTGCAATTGCAGGTCGGCCAGGAGACCGCGCAAACCGTCACCGTCACCGCCAGCGAAGGCCCGGCGCTCGACACCGAAAACGCCACCATCTCCGGCACATTTTCCAGCCGCGTCGTGCAGGCGCTGCCCACCTTCGGCCGCGATCCGTTTCAGGTAGCCGCCCTCGCACCGGGCACGTTCGGTGAAAGCAACGCACGCAATGCAAGCGGCAACGCCACGCAGAATCTGCCAGGCAGCGCCGGTCCCGGCGGCACCAGCGCCAGTTCCAGCATCTTCCAAACGGAAAACCAGGTGCAGATCGTCGCCAACGGCACGCGCAACAGCTCGAATAACTTCCAGGTCGATGGTACCTCCGTCAACAGCCTCGCCTGGGGTGGTGCCGCCGTCATCACGCCCAACAAAGAAGCCGTCAAAGAAGTCACCGTCGCGCCCAACTCCTATAGCGCCGAAACCGGCCGCAACAGCGGCGCGCAGGTGCTGCTCGTTACCCAGAACGGCACCAACAGCTTTCACGGCAGCGCGCTGATGAAGTTCGATCGCCCCGGCCTTAACGCCTATCAGCGCTGGAATGGTCCCAACGGCGCACCCGTCACGCGCGATACTGATCGCTTCAACCAATGGGCTGGCAGCCTCGGCGGCCCCATTATCAAAAATCGCCTCTTCTTCTTCTTCTCGTACGAGACCTTGCGCGACCAGACCAACACGCTCGCCACCGGCTGGTACGAAACACCGCAATTCCTGCAATCCGCCGCCACGGCCGGCAGCATCGCTTCCAAACTCTTCAGCTATCCCGGTGAAGGCGTCTCCGGCTATCAGATCATCCCCGAGCCCTGCTCGTTCGCCGGGATCTCGCCCTGCAAAGCGATCTACTCCAACGGCACGTATCAGGGCCTCGATATCGGTTCGCCGCTCAAAAAAGTCGCACTCGGCGCACAGGATCCCAGCTACGTCAGTCCCGCCGTCCCGGGCTCCGGCGGAGGTCTCGACGGTGTTCCCGATCTCATGTATGTGCAGACCTCCTCGCCCTTCAGCGCCGTTCCGCAGCAGTACAACGGGCGCATGGATTTTCAGGCCACCAATAAAGACCTGATCACCTTCAGCACCTACTACGTTCCCAATGATTCAACCTTCTACAACGGCCCCGCACGCGCCGCCAATCTCTGGCACAGCGACCGCCTGAATGAAACCGCCGCGCTGCTCTGGAACCACACCTTCGCGCCCGCCTGGATCAACGAAGCCCGCTTCAACGTCACGCGCTGGTTCTTCAACGAAATTTCCAGCAATCCGCAGGAGCCCTGGGGCCTGCCCACCGACAATATCGACAGCCTCGGCACCGCTTCGCCCCAATTCCTCGGCGCGCCCGGTCCCGGCGTTTTCTACCAGACGACCTACAACTACCGCGACACCGTCAGCACCGTGCAGGGCAATCACTCGCTCAAGGCCGGCGTCGATATTTACTTCGAGCAGGACAACGACACCCAGGCCTACGCCGGACGGCCTTCCTACAGCTTCCGCAATCTCTGGGATCTCGCCAACGACGCGCCGTATCTCGAAAGCGGCAACTTCGACCCGCGCACCGGGCGTCCAACCAGCGAGACGCGCTACATTCGTTCCTCCATCTGGGCCGGCTTCATTCAGGACGATTGGAAACCGAAGCCGAACCTCACGCTCAATCTCGGCCTGCGCTGGGAATACTTCACGCCCGTCAGCGAAAAATACAACGACATCAGCAACGTGCTGCTCGGCTCTCTCCCCGATCCGCTTACCGGCGTGCATCTCAAAGTCGGCGGCGATCTCTATCAGGCCAGCAAGAACAACTGGGGCCCGCAGTTCGGCTTCGCCTGGCGTCCCAACCCCAACAGCGAAAAATTCGTCGTTCGCGGCGGCTTCGGCATCGGCTATAACCGCATGCAGGAAGCGATCACGCTCAACGGCCGCAGCAATCCACCGCTCGTCACCAGCCTGAGCTTCAATCCCTCGAAACTGCTCTATCAGGTTCCCTCGAATGTGAATCAGTTTTACAACTGGCCGGTCAATCCGAACGCCATCCAGACCTTCGATCCCACCACCGGTTTGCCACTTGGCTCCGGCGCGCTCAATCTAACTGGCTTTCCGTCCTTCCTGCCGACGCCCATGACCTACCGCTACTCGCTCCAGACCGAGTATCAGCTGCCCGCCAACTGGGCTGCAAAGATCGGCTACCAGGGTTCCGATAGCCATCACCTGACCATCCAAAACAACTACAATCTGAACTTCGCGCCGCTCAATCCGCAGATTGCGAATCTCTACTTCTTCACCAACGAAGCCAATGCGACGTACAACGCGCTGCTCACCGAACTCGAGCACCGCTTCGCCAACAACTTCCAGCTCGACTTCCAGTACCGCTGGAGCCGCACCATCGACATGGGCTCCAACGACTACTATCTCGGCGAATATCCCTTCGGCAACCAATACCGCCGCGGGCTCGCCGATTTCGATGTCGCGCATAACATCAAGCTCTACGGCAGCTATCAGCCGAGCTTCTGGAAAGGCCACGGCCTGCTCGGCAAACTCCTCGGCGGCTGGGAGATCAGCGGCATTCTCAACTGGCATACCGGCTTCCCCTGGACGCCCGAATACAACAACATCACCGGCAACAATCTCGTCTACCAGAACAGCGGCTACAACATCCTTCGTCCCGGCGCGGTGATTGCCCCCTACGGCACCAACTACAGCAACAGCAACTTCATGACGACCGGCAACTTCCCCAATGGCGGTCTGGCTTACTTCACACCTCCGGCCTACACCCCGGTCACCGGCTCATTCCCGGCCAGCTTCGGCATCCCGCCTGCGCCGAGCGTCGGCCGCAACTTTCTCCGTGGGCCCGGCTATTTCGACGTCGACGCCACCATCCAGAAATCCTTCGGTTTACCCAAACTGCCCATCTTCGGCGAAAATGCCCGCTTCGAATTCCGCGGCGACATATTCAACATCTTCAATAAGCTGAACCTGACGCCGTTCCCATCCAGCGATTCAGCCGCTAACAACACGCTGATCACCAGCTCGCAATTCGGCTTGGCGCAAAGCGCCCTGGGCGGCCGCGTCGTCGAGCTTCAGGTCCGCTTCAGCTTCTAACTGGAGCGGACCTCCCAGTCGGCGCGGGTGCGTTTCGCGCCCGCATCCCACTTTCCCTACAGAATTCACCGCATTTCGCCGATAACTCTCTGAGGGTGGTTTTCCGCCCTCGGAGCGCTCGTGCCCATACGGAAAGTTCTTCCCAGATCCGGAATCCTCCTGGTGTTCGCCTGAGCCAATGCTGAAGCGCGCCTCCTATCTCGCTTTCGCGGCCGTCTTGCTGACCCGCACTGCACTGCACGCCTCGAGCAGCGAGCTGACCATTATCGCCAATCGTACCCTCGCCGTCGCCGAGCTCTCGCGCGACGATCTGGCCCGCATCTTCCTGCTCACCAGGACTTCGCTTCCCGGCGCCGGACGCGTCGAGCCGGTGCTCGAAAAACCTGGCCCCGCCTACAGCGCCTTCCTCAAGGAATTCATCGGCCGTTCCGATTCCGCCCTCATGACCTACTACCGCAGCCTGCTTTTCACCGGCCGCGGCGCGATGCCCAAGAGCTTTGCGTCCGACGAAGAACTCATCGCCTATATCGCCCGCACCAGGGGTGCCATCGGCTACGTCCGCTCTTCCGCTGTCCTCAACAGCGTCAAAATTCTGAAAATCAAATAGCCCGACCTCTTCGCAATCGCAATGGCTAACCTCAACACCAAAACGAAAATCTGGCTGAGCATCGGCATCTTTGTCGTCGGCTTCATCTTTTCCACCCTGCTCGTGCAGATTCAGGGCGTCGCGCGCGAACACGAACTGCGCGCCACCGCCAATGCTCTCTTTCCGGCTGCTCAGGGTACCCAGGACGCCGAAGCTTCCTTCCTGCGCGGTGTGCGCGGTTTTGCCGATGCCGTCGTCATGCAGGATTCTTCCGGCCTCGAGCGCGCCGTCGAAGAGGGCCGCCAAACTCTCGCCACCCTGCGCACTGTCGCCGCCATCCCCGGCCTCTCCCCCGCGCGCGCCGCCGAGGCCCGCCGCCTCGCGATCGATCTCGAATCTTTTCTGAAAGAAGCCCAGACCACTTACTGCGATGCCGCCGCGCAGGCCAGCGTGAGCCCCGCCATCCAGCAGAAAATGCTAAGCCTCGCCGGCAAAAGCGCCGAGCTCCGCGACCGCCTCGCCTCGATGAAGAGCTCCTCCGCCCGCGATCTGCACAACCACCTCGACGCGCTCACCGCCAGCTCCGTCCACCAGCGCTGGGAAGCTCTTATCGTCTTCGCTTTCACCCTGGTCGTGGCCGCCTTCATGGTGAATCTCACCATCCATCGCGCCGTCATCCGCCCCGTGCTCGCCATGAACACCGAGCTCCTGCTCGCCAAAGAGCACGCCGAAGAAGCCAACCGTACCAAGAGCGAATTTCTGGCCAACATGAGCCACGAAATTCGTACGCCCATGAACGGCATCATCGGCATGACCGAGCTCGCCCTCGACACTCCTCTCCACCCCGAGCAGCGCCACTACATGAGCGTCGTCAAATCTTCCGCCGAGTCGCTGCTCACCATCATCAACGACATTCTCGACTTCTCCAAAGTCGAAGCCGGCAAGCTCGAGCTCGAACAGATCGATTTTTCCCTGCGCGACACCATCTCGGAAGCGCTCAAAGTGCTTGGCGTCAAAGCCGACGAAAAGTGCCTCGAGCTCGCCTGCGAGATCGATCCGCATCTGCCCGAAACTCTCAGCGGCGATCCCGGCCGCCTCCGCCAGATCCTGGTCAATCTCGTCAGCAACGCCATCAAGTTCACCGAGCGCGGCGAGGTCGTCGTCCGCGTCGTCGACAAAGCCCGTGAGGCGGACTCGCTCATGCTCCAGTTCAGCGTCTCCGATACCGGCATCGGCATCCCCGCCGACAAGCTGCACCGCATCTTCGACGCTTTCACCCAGGCCGATGGCTCAACCACCCGCAAATACGGCGGCACCGGTCTCGGACTCTCCATCAGCCGCCAGCTCGTCCGGCTCATGCACGGCGACATCTGGGTCGAAAGCACGCCGGGGCAGGGCAGCACCTTCCATTTCACCGTTCTATTGCGCAGCGCGTCGCTCCCCGTTTTGCACGCCGCCAGTGCCGATCTCAGCGTTCTGCACAACGCGCCCGTGCTGGTCGTCGACGATAACGGCACCAACCGCGAAATTCTCGCCCGTATGCTCACCCGCTGGGGCGCCCGGCCCATCCTCGCTTCCAGCGGTCCCGAAGCGCTCGCTGCTCTCGATCACATTCGCGCCGCCGGCGAGCAGCTCAAGCTCATCCTGCTCGATGTCTGCATGCCCGAAATGGACGGCTTCGAGCTCTGCCAAAAAATCCGCCATACCCCCGGCATCGAAAACATCACCGTCATGATGCTCAGTTCCGTTGCCCGCCGTGAAGATGCCGGGCGCGTGCGCGAGCTCGGTATCGCCGGCCACCTCACCAAGCCCATCGACTGGAAAGAGCTCCGCCGCGCGATTGCCTCTGTGCTCAATGCCGCCGAAGCCCGCCGCGCCCAAACTCAGCCGCAGCCGCAACGGACGGCCGCCGCGCGCCCCAATCGCTCGCTCAGGATTCTTCTCGCCGAGGACAATAAAATCAACCAGCAGCTCGCCACCACGCTGCTGCGCAAGCAGGGCCACCACGTCGAGGTCGCCGGCAACGGTGCGGAAGCCATCATCGCCTGTGAAAACGCGCCCTACGATCTCGTCCTCATGGATGTTCAGATGCCCGTCATGGGCGGCTTCGAAGCAACCGCCAAAATCCGCGAAAGAGAGCAGCGAACCTCCACGCACCTCCCCATCATCGCCATGACCGCACACGCCATGAAAGGCGATCGCGAACTCTGCCTCGCAGCCGGCATGGACGGCTACGTCTCGAAACCGATCCGCCTCCAAGCCCTCCTCGCCGAAATCGAGCAGGTGACTGCCCCGGATCTCGCTTCGACAGCCGCATAATGAAAGCGTGGCGCGCGCGCTCCGCACCATTGCCGCTCTGTTTTTCGTTACGCTCACCCTCGCCGCCCGCGATCGCTGGACCGAGCTCAACATCGGTCCCTTCTACGTCACCACCGACACCGACGAAGCCGCCGCCCGCGACACTCTCACGCAACTCGAGCAAACCCGCTGGGTCCTCGGCAATCTGCTCGAAAGCAAAGATCTCCGCAGCCTCTGGCCCATTCGCTTTCTGCTCACCCGCGAGGCCACGCCCACCGGCGCTTTCGCTCTGCAGAACGGTCAGTATCTGTGGCTGGCCGCGCCCAACGATCGTCCTCCGCTCGCCGAAGTAGCCGGCCTTCTGCTCGACGCCAACACACCCCGTCTGCCGGCCGAAGTCGAATCCGGTCTGCGCGCGCTTTTTTCCACCCTCGAAGCCCACGGCAGCCGCGTCACCTGGGGCAGCGCACCCGCCCATCCCGATCTCGCCTGGGCCCGCATGCAGCTCTTCGCCACGAAATTCGAATACAGCGCCAGCTTCCACATCTTCCTCACCGCTCTCCGCGGCGGCAGCACACTCGCCGCAGCCGAGCGCAACGCCTTCGGTAAGTCCAGCGCCGAACTGGAAGCCGAAGCAGAGGCCAATCTCGCCGCGGGCCATTGGGAAGCGGTCGCCGTTTCCGGCCGTCCTCTCGATCCCAAGCGCGATTTCGGCGTGCATTCGCTCGATCCCGTCATCGCAAATGTCTATCTCGCCGATTGCTACGCCGCGCACGATCCCGGGCGCGCGGCGGCTGCTTACAAAACCGCGATCGGGGCTGGTGGCGATGCCGCCGCACTCGGCTACGAAGGTCTCGCCTCGCTCGATATGCAGCAGCATGAAAATCCGAAAGTAAATCTGGACAATGCCATCCGCGCCGGCAGCCGCAGCGCGCCCGTTTACGTCGATGCAGCCGAAGGTTTGTCCCCCGCCGAAGCGCTCCCGCTCTTAAGGCGCGCCGCGCAGATCAATGATCGCTGGGCCGAGCCCATTTACCAGCAGGCCGAACTCGCCGCCACGCCCGCCGAGAAAGAAGCCCTCCTGAAACAAGCCCTCCAGCTGGATCCCCGCTCCACCGATCATTGGATCGAACTCGCCAAACTCGAAACCGCCGCCGGCGAAGGCACCGCCGCGCAGGGCTCCTGGCTGCGCGCGGAAGATTCCGCACCGAATGACGCCGAGCGCGACCGCGTCCACCAGCTCCGTCTGTCTTACGAAGACGAGCGTCTCGCAGCCGACGAAGCCGCCCGCCGCCGCGAACGCGATGCCGCCCATCTCGCCGATCAGCAGGCTCAGCAAGCCGAAATGGCACGCATCCACGCCGCCGAGCAGAAAGCCAACGCAGCAGCCGATCAGGCCGCTGGCGCCGAAAAACCCTCCGATGTCGTCTCCTGGGATTCGCTCGCCGGCAACAAAAAATTGTCCGGTACTCTCACCCGCGTCGACTGCCTCAAGTCCGGCTGGCGTCTCGCCGTAAAAGACAAAACCGGCGCCGTCACCCAGCTCTTTCTTTCCAAAGACAGCGGCGCCCAACTTCCCTGCGGCACTCCCTCCCGCACGCGCCGTATCTCGCTCCAGTACCGCGCCGCCATCGACGACAATCTCCAAACCACCGGCGAAGTCTCGAGTCTCACTCTGCAGTGAATCTGCTCCTCCGCCCGGCCACTCGCGACGATCTGCCCGCCCTCCTCGCCATCGAAGAGCAGTCCTTCTCGCGTCCACGCTGGCGCCCCGCCGATTTCCTGAAGGACCGTTGCACCGTCGCCGAATGCGACGGCCAGATCGCCGGCTTCATCGTCGTGCGCGAAGTTTTCTCCGGCAATACCCACACCCGCGCCGAGCGTGAAATTCTCAACGTCGCCACCCATCCCGATTTCCGCCGCGCCGGAATCGCCACTCGTCTTCTCGAAAACGAACTCGCCTCCGGTGCAATTTATTTCCTCGAAGTACGCGAATCGAATGTACCCGCGCAAACACTTTACCGGAAATTAGGCTTCACCGAACTGCACCGCCGCCCGAAGTATTACAGCCACCCCGTCGAAACCGCTATTGTCATGCAGATGAAATAGTGCTAATTTTTGGGAGACGGGCGCGCCCGCGCCTGCCGCGAGTAACGAATGCACTCGAAACCCACCGGGCCCGATTGTTCTGAAATTTGGATGAGCCCGCGTCTCTCAGCGAGGCGAAGACTCAACTGGATGAGCCCGCGTCTCTCAGCGAGGCGAAGACTCAACTGGATGAGCCCGCGCCTCTCAGCGAGGCGAAGACTCAATGTTGTAATCGAACTCGGCGTGGATCATCACCCTGAAAAGGAGTTTCCCTTTGGAGAATCACACGCAAGACGAAGAATTGAAGGCGCATCTGCTCTCTACCGACGAGCACTTCCGCACGCTCGCCGAGCAGCATGCGCGCTTGAAACATCAGATCGAAGAGATCGAAGCCAAATGCCACGTCACGCCCGACGACGAGCTCGAAGAGCAGCGCCTCAAAAAGCTCAAACTGCAATTAAAGGATCAGATGCTCGAAATCATCGAGCAGCATAAACACGCCGGCGTAGCGTGAAGCATGGAAACAAAGGCAGGCCGCTCGAGCCTGCCTTTTTCATTTCCCGCATACAAAACCCAACGCAAGACTCCATCTGCCGATTCGCAGATCCGACCCGCTCTTGGTCGGGGCCGAAGTGGCGCTTTAGCGCACAAACCCCAGCTTCTTCAAATCCGGCGCTGGCGAAGGCTCATTGAACTGCATCTGCGTAAACGTCTGCTTCACCCGCCCATCCTCCAGCGCCACCCCATACGGCGGATCGCCAAACGGAAACGCCTTCTTCAATTTCGTATATTCCAGACTTGTCTCCGCCTGCTTGAAATGCGTATCGTGCAGAAAGCTCGCCGCCCACTGCGGATTGATCGTCGGTATCGCCACGATGCGCGTCGATCCCCAGTCCAGCTTCGACATGAACTTCGCCGCCGCATCACAATGCATGCACGAAGGATCGTAGAAAAACAGAAATACCTTCCCCTCCGCTAAATTCGCCGGCTTGCCATCCACGACCACCGGCGTCGGCACCTGCGCATGCGACCGTTCTGCCGCATTCACCCCAAAACTCACCGCCGCCAGAGCCGCCAGCAGCACCGCCGCAAACGCCGGCAACTTACTACGCACCACTCGCGCCGACCACGCAAACGCCGCAATCCCGAGCAGCAGCATAATTCCGTCGCCGACGAAAAATCCCGGCCCCACTGTGCGCTTGATAATCGGAAAACAGCTGCACTCGTGCCCCACCAGCTTCTGGTAATAAAACGCGATCCAGCCGATAAAAAACACCAGCAACGCCGAGCCCAGCAATCCGCCCCAGCGCCGTAATCGCGGCACGAACAGCAGGAACGCCGCCAGCAGTTCAATCGTGCCCAGCACCGCCGCGCCGATCGCGCCCCATCCCGCCGGCACCTGCGCCTGCTCCAGCAGTTCGCCCGTCTTAAACGGACTCAGCACCTTCCATCCGCCCGACACCAGAAAAACAATCCCGAGCAAAATCGCCGCAATCGCCGCTGCATTTCGCTGCCATCCGGCCTGCGCGCGCGACGACGGTATCTCGTTTGAATCTGCGATTGCTGCCTGCATTTCTTTCTCAATTGTATTCTGATGTGCAGACTCAATGGCTAAACTCCTCCACAGCATTCCCGCGCTCGCCGCTTCTCTTATGCTCGCCGCACCTCCGACAAACTCAAAGATGAGCCCGCGCCTTTTCAGCGGGGCGAAGACTCAGCAATCGGCAATTGACGCCGAAGTTCAGAAGATCACCAAATCCGCGATCCTCATCGACACCCACAACGACATCCCCAGCTTCACCGTCGATGGCGCCGATATCGGCACCTCCACCAGCACCATGACCAACATCGCGCGCCTCAGGCAGGGTGGCGTCGGTGCTGTCTTCTTCTCTGTTTATGTCGCCTCAAAATACGTCGATGGCAACCACTCCGCCCATCGCGCGCTCGAGATGATCGATACCGTTCGCCACGACATCATCGATCGTTATCCCGATACATTCCAATTCGCCCTCACCGCCGACGACATCGTCCGCGCTCACAAGCACCACAAAATCGCAGCGCTGATGGGACTCGAAGGTGGCCACGCCATCGAGGACAGCCCGCGTCTGCTACGTGATTACTACCGCCTCGGCATCCGCTACATGACCCTGACCCACACCAACACCAATAACTGGGCCGATTCCTCCGGCGATATCAACAAGCCAGACGTCCAGCACCACAACGGGCTCACTCCGCAGGGCAAGGACTTCATCCGCGAAATGAACCGCCTCGGCATGATGGTCGATATCTCGCACGTCGCCGACAAAACGTTCTACGATGCTCTGGAAGTCAGCCAGGCGCCGCTGATCGCCTCGCACTCCGCCACCCGCGCGCTCACCGACGTTCCCCGCAACATGACCGACGACATGATCCGCGCTCTGGCAAAAAAAGGCGGCGTCATCCAGATCAATTTCTACTGCAATTTTGTCGCGCGTCCCGGCGAACCCCACGCCACTCTCGCCGATGTCGTCGCTCACATGGATCACGTGCGCCAGATCGCCGGCATCGATGCTATCGGCCTCGGCACCGACTTCGATGGCATCGACTGCGCGCCCACCGGTCTCGAAGACGTCTCGAAATTTCCCGCACTCACCCGCGCCTTGCTCGAAAAGGGCTACTCCGTCGCCGACATCAAAAAGATCTACGGAGAAAATACGCTGCGGCTCATGCGACAGGTCGAACGAACCGCAGCGTCCATGAAACAGTCCGCAAAATAATTCCGCGAACCGCGCGCTGCCGCTACGGCAACGCTTAGTTTGGCCGCCGCCAGCGGAGGAGATAAAGCAGCGACCCGCCCAACCCGAGCAGAGCGAGTGCGGCCGGTTCAGGCGTTGCCGTCGTGCTGCCGAAAGTTTCTCCGAGCACTTTCAGCCCGCCGTTCGCCTCGATATCGGCCGCACTACCCTCCAGCGCGAAATATGTGTCCGCGCCCATTGCCAGACCCGGATGGAACATCACCGTCGCGATCGCCGTCTCAAATGGATTCGTCCCCGGCTTCAGATTGCCGAACGTCGTCGTCGGCCCTTCATACCCGGTCGCTGCCGTCGCGCAATACGCTGCTTTCGTGTAGATGCAGATTCCGTTGAAATCGAAATCGAATATACCCGTATTCGCTCCGGCGCCTTCGATCGTTAACGTCGCGAGCGGCTTCGCGTAGTCGTTCACCACTCCCACCAGCGAGCCATTCCCGCCCGGCACCATCGTTCCATCCACCAGCGTCATGGCCGTGTTAAACGGCGTTGACCCCGGCACCTTCGCCACCGAAGCCGTCCCCGAACTCGCGATCGTGATCACGAAGTCGCAGTCCGTCGTGGTCGTCGGCGTCGACGGGCAAATCGACGACGCCAACATTGCTCCACTCGAGAGCGCGCAGAAAACCGCAGCCAAAAGAGTTCTCTTCAGCATGTTTGTGCCTCTCTCCTTACTGCGGCGGAATCGTGCCCGTCGAATTCAGCCCGATCATCTTCGCGTCATACAACGCCGTCGAAAGCGATACCGCCGGACCCGTATTCGGATTCAGAAACGGCGTCAGCGCTGCCACTGCAGAGCTCGACCCGTGATACACGCTCGTCAATCCATCCGTCTGCTCGTAATTGAGGTTGTTTGCCTGCGGCGTATTCGTGATCACTCGCCCCAGCACGCGATGCTCCGCCTCCACGCCCAGAATCGAGCCCGCCACCTCTGCAAAATACTCGAGCTGCGCCGCGCTGTACGGCCCGCCATACGGACCATTCGGCACACCGCGCTCTCCGCTGCGCGATGCCAGCGACGCAAATTCGCGAATCGCATTCAGATACGCCCCGATGAACGCGTTCTCCAGCGCTTCCAGTGTCGCGATGAAATTATTCAGCGTGTCGAATGTCCCGGCCGGAAAATAAAACGTCTGGTACGGATCGGTCGAGGCATCCTTCCCGAAATTTCCCACCGTGCGCAGCAGATCCGCATGCTGAATCTCCTGATTCAGCGCCGCCCGCACATAATCCAGATTGGGGATATTGCTGTTCGTCGGATTCGGCTTCGTGGCCGTGCCGCCCGGACCCGCCAGATTCGGATCCTGCACCACCTTCCCCACCAGTCCGCTGTAATAGAACGTCGTCGCCAGATCTTCTGCAATCAGCGCCGCGAGAAAGATCTGGTTAGCCGTATCCTGGCTCGCTCCCGTGCTTTGTGCGCGCAAGACCGGCAGCTCGCCAAACAGCATCGCCGCCGTTCCGCCGGCCGCCATCTTTCCCAGGCCCTTGAAAAACTTCCTGCGGCCATGATTCGTCTTCGGCGCCGTAATCGCGCCCGCAACATGATCCATGTATCAGCCTCCCTTACATATGCCTGTACGAGGCTGCTGGCCAGCCGGATGAACTTGCCGGTACTATTCGTTTGAATTTTTTGCTTCCTGCCAGAGCTCTTCCATCTGCTCGAGCGAGGATTCCTCCACCTTTCCGCCGCCCGCCGCAATTTTCCGCTCGATATATCCAAAGCGCGCGCGAAACCGCCCGTTCATCTTCCGCAGCGCCTGCTCCGGATCCACCTTCAAATGCCGCGCCAGGTTCACCACGTTGAACAGCAGATCGCCGATCTCGTGTTCAATATGCTCCTGATCCCCGCGCGCGCACGCCTCCCGCAATTCCTCGGTCTCTTCGCGCAGCTTGTCGAAGACACCCTCCACGTTCGGCCACTCGAAACCAACCTTCGCTACTTTGTGTCCAATTTTGTTCGCCTCCATCAGCGCCGGCAGCGCTCGCGGCACCCCATCCAGAATCGATTCCGCCTTCGCCCCGCCGTTCTTTTCCTGGCGCTTGATCTCGTCCCAGCGCGTCAGAACCTCTTCGGCCGTCTTCGCCTGCGCATCCCCGAACACATGCGGATGACGCCGTATCAGTTTCTCCGTAATCGCGGTCAGCGAATCCCCAATCGAAAAAAGTCCCTCCTCGCGCGCCATCTCGGCAAAGAACACCGGCTGCAGCAGCAAGTCCCCCAGCTCTTCGGCCAGCTGCGGCCAGTCCCGTGCATCGATCGCGTCCATCACCTCGTACGCCTCTTCAAGCAGATACGTCTTGATCGTGTCGAACGTCTGCTTCCGGTCCCATGGACATCCGCCCGGCGCCCGCAGCCGCGCCATGATCTCCACCAGCTCCTCAAACTTCTCGCCCGCCCGCTCGAACTCAGTCACAGCCGTTGTCTTTTTTTCTTTCTCCACGTAAGCCCTTCATTCTTGAGTGAATCACGTGAGCCTGGACGTCCCGGTCCGCTGCAAATGGTCCTCATTCGCCTTCCGCCCGTGCTAAAGCCTTCGTCATGGCCACCGAAGCACAAATCGCCGCCAATCGCGCCAATTCTGAACTGTCCACGGGTCCGAAAACGCCTGAAGGCAAAGCCAGGGTCTCCCACAACGCCGTCAAAAACGCGCTCACCGGCGCCACCGTCCTGCTCCCGACCGACGATGCCGCCGTCTACGAACAATACGCGCGCAATGCCTATGCCCGTTGGCAGCCCGCCAACCAGGCGGAAGAATTTCTCGTCCAGTCCATCCTCGACACGGAATGGCGTCTGCTCCGCATTCCGGTTCTGATCGAAGCCACCTGGGCTCTCGCCCGCCACAATTTCGCCGACCTCTTTGCCGACCACCCCGAACCCGTTCGCTCCATGATGCTCGAGGCGCACATCAACGAAGTGAAAGGCCGCGAGCTTCGCAACCTCGCACTCCAGGACGCACGCCTCACCCGCAAACGCGACCGCCACATCGCCGAGCTCAAGGAACTTCAGGCCGAGCGCCTGAAACGACGCGAACAGCTGTTGAACGCCGCCGCCAAGATGTACGAGCGCTTCGAACAGGAGAACCTGGAGTTCCAGCCGTCCGAATTTGGCTTTGAATTTTCAATGGAAGAAATCGAAGAGCGCGTTGGACTCTTTGAAGGCCGCCGCATCCGCTGCGAATACCCCGAACAGTTCGGAAAATACATCCACGCCAAGCTCCTGCGTGAAGAACGCCTGGGAATAGATCCGGAAACCTACGAACAAGCGGCCTAGCGCAAAGCCGCCCTCTTCAGGTACGGACTTGCCCTATCAGCTTTTCAGCCCATTCGCAGATCCGGCCAGCTCCTGGCCGGTCTTCAAGTGGCGCTTTAGCGCCAAGCCGAGCCGCGAGCAAAGCGAGCGGTCTGCCGCCTCGCAGACCGCCCGCCCTCGCCCTACTTCACCGCCGAGCTCGCCAGCGCCGAAACAACCGTCGCGCCCAGCAGCGCCTGCCCTGCCGTCGTGGGATGCGTGTCGCAGCTCCCATCCGGATTCTTCAGCAGCAGCCCCGTCTTGCAAACATCTCCGCCGAAAGGAGCAGCAACCAGCGCGAATGCATGATACGCATCCGCAATCGTGATATTGAAACCGCCAGCGAGATTCACCGTCGACACCACCTGGTTGAGCGCCGTAATAGCTCCTACCTGAAGCGGATCGGCATAGTTGAAAGCCGAGGCATTCAGGAAAACAATCGGGCCCGTATAGCCGGTTCCGCGCAGCGCACTGAAAATGATCTCCAGGTTCGTCGCGTAAGTACCTAACACGCCCGGCAACTGAGCTGTCTCGCACGCTGCAATCGCTATCGGGTTGCCGGCATTTTGCTCGGTACAATCAGCCTGCAGAATACCCAGATCGTTCACCCCGATATTGATCGTCACCAGTTTGACGTTAGGATTGGTTTTCAGATAATTCACCGCATACTGCAGCTGATTGGCTGCGCCATTGTAAGGAACAAACAACCCGCTTTTCCGTAGTGGCGTGCAATCGTAGCCGGGATAATAGGTGCTCGAAGTACCGTCGAATGTTCCGCTCGTCTCCCCCGGACACGAGGCATTGGCAAGCGTTTCGTGCAGGGTTTGAGAAACGAAGTCCGGATACCCGATGTACTTCGATAAGTTAGGCGGTTGGATAAATGGATTCAAGCCGAAGGCGAGCGAGTCGCCCAGAGCGAGATAGCGTGTATCTTTCGCAGCATTAGCGAGGTTCTGCGCAGTAAGTTGCGCGAAAGCGCCGCAACTTATAAGACTGAACGTAAGTAGAACAAGTTTCTTCATGTAATTACCAGCTTTGTTACTCGATGTGGATCTATTAAGTTACAATCTGCCCGATTCGGGGCATGGCCAATTGTAACAACGGTAAGTACCTGAATAACTCAGTAGAACTACTGACAGAGGAGCTCGTAACTCAGAGCATCCGCATGTTTACCGGATCCCACGAAACCATGCGCCGCTCGAAGTAGGAGACGTTCGACATAAGTGCAGGCCCGGCCGCGCGAAGACCGAAAGTAGCATTCTCCACCACCGGCGTGCGCGTGCGAATCGCTTTCTGGAAGGTTTGATGATGCGCGACCTGCTCCGAGTAACCCTCGGGAAGCTCAAACGTGTCCGCGGTTTCGCAGGCGAGCGTCTCGGCCGTTTCCGGGCGCGGCGGATACTTCGCCGCATGCGCAGCCTGAATCTGTTCGCGAATCTGCTTGGAAAACGTCTCGGCCGTCGTGCCGGGATCGAGTTCACGCGGGCGTTTGGAAACTGTAAGCGAGTGTCCCACCGATAAGTTCAGCACTCCTTCTGTTCCAATGAACCGAAACGCCTGCGAGTCTTCGCCTTCTCCGCTGCCCGCTTCGAAGTTGACCATGAAGTTGATCTGAAATGGCGGATGCGAATCGGTCTTCGGATAGTCGTAGAGTCCGGTCATGAGATCGGGTACATCACGGCCATCCCTCCAGTAATAATTGCCGCCGGTAGCTGCAATGCGATCGGGCCCCACGGCATCCATCACAAAATGAATGCCGGTAAAGAGATGAACAAACAAGTCGCCGGGAATCCCCGTGCCATAGTCGCGATAATTGCGCCAGCGGAACAGCCGGATCGGCTCGAACGGACGCTTGGGCGCGCTGCCCAGAAACTGATCCCAGTCGATCGTCTGCGGCGAAGCGTCGGGCGGAATCGTATACTGCCAGGCGCCCAGCGACGAGTTGCGATTCATGTACGCCTGTATCAGGTGAATCTCGCCGATACTGCCGCTCTTGACGATCTCGCGCGCTTTGGCGTAGAGAATCGAACTCACGCGCTGGCTGCCCACCTGGAGAATCCGCCCGGTCTGCTTTTCGGCTTCAATGACGCGATGTCCGTCCGGCACTTCGCGCACCATCGGTTTCTGGCAGTACACATCTTTGCCGGCGTGCAGCGCATCGATCGCAATGCGGGCGTGCCAGTGGTCGGGAGTAGCCACGATCACGGCATCCACATCGGGACGCGCCAGCAGTTCGCGATAATCGCGCGTCGTAAAAACCTGTTTGCCGTAGCGCTCCTGCGCCAGCGTTCGGCGCCCGTCGTACACATCCGCCACAGCGACGATCTCGACCCCGGGCAGAGCCGCCTCCGTCTCCACATCGCCCTGGCCCATAATGCCGAAACCGATGCAGCCGATGCGCACGCGGTCATTCGGCGAAATCCGCTTCGCCTGACCCGAGGCGGCCTGCTCGGCTGCCAGTACCGAAGCGGCAAGACCGCTCGACTGCATGAAATGCCGGCGATTCATTTTCATTGGGGAAGGCGCTCCATCAACCGCAATTGTAGTGCAATGCCCGGCCATGCTCGCTCCGTTCGCGAGGTGTTATCAGCGGGGCGTCGACTCGAAGCTGCTGCGCCGCAGCGCCTTGGCCGCGCTGCTTTCGTAGCGGCGCTTCTGCCGCTCCAGTGCCAGGAGTTCGTTGCGCCGTCGCAGCTTGATGCTCGAATCGACCTTGCGCCAGAACTTGCGAAAGTAATCGACGGCCGATGCCAGCCCCACCAGCACCACCGCCCACATCGCTCCCAGTGCCACTGTGCGCAGCCCCGGCCAGCGAATCGAAAGCATCACCAGCGAAACGCCGATCACCTGCAGAATCATCTTCGATTTGCCGAGCTCGCCGGCTTTCACCGTGAAGCCCTCGGCGGCCGCAATGCTGCGCAGACCCGAGACCGCAAATTCCCGGCTGATGATGAGAATCACCAGCCAGCCGGGCAGCAGCCGTATCTCGACAAGCGAAATCAGCGCCGCCGAGATGAGCAGCTTATCGGCTACCGGATCGAGCAGCGTTCCCACAGTCGTCACCTGCTTCCAGCGCCGCGCGAGATAGCCGTCGAGGAGATCGGTGAGCGCTGCTGCCAGAAATACTGCCAGCGCCACAAACACACTGAGATTCTGCTGAACCAGGGCCGCCACCAGCAGCGGCACCAGGAAAATGCGGACGAGCGTCAGCAGATTAGGAAGATTGGTCAACCGTACCTAAACTATAAAACATCGGTGGCCTCTCGGAAGCCCGCCGCGGCTGTCATAATGGGCTTCGATGGCGTGTCCGTTCTTCGAGCCGCGCGAGGTGGTTTCGAGGCCCGAATATCCCGGTGCGCGGCTACCGCTGCTCGAAGAATATGACGGGCTGTGCCATGCCACGTCGGAACCGCTGCCCGCTCCTGCCGAACTCCGCTTCCGCTGCTGTAATCACGGCTATTCGAGCGGATGCTGCCCTCATCTTCCGGTCGCACAGAGCGGCTCGGCGGTGCGCTTCGACGTGCTGTCGCGCACTCCGGAAACGATTACTCTGCTCTACGTCCAGGAGCACGACCACACCCCGCTGCGCTGGCGCAATTTCTGCTACTCCATCGCAGCCCAGCGATTCGATTCCGAGTTCGCTGATGAATGCGCCGAGGCTCAGGCGCGCGCCTTCTGTGCAAGCTTCCTGCGCCGCTTCGCCGTCTGAAAAGTTTACGCGGTTAATTTCCGGCCGCCGAAGCCATGGCACGAGGATGCTCTGGTGCGACGGCGTTGTTTTGCGAATGACTCTCCGGTGTGCGCCGGACGGTCTTCTTAAAGCTGACGAATTTATGCGCGCAGAACGAACACCGATAGGCGCGCGCGCCCATCCGCATCAGCTGCACTTTCCAGAATCCGAAGTGAACGCGCTCGTCCGGTATCGAGATCACATCGGCCGTCAGGCAGCGCGGGCAGCGAACCTGTCTTCCTTTTCGGAACAGATCGATCCACATGCGCTCTTTGCAGTTGAGGCAACGGAAGGGATATTTGCCCATCAGAATTTTGGGCAGATCGGCGAGCGAAGTCCGCCGCGACCGTCTCAATTCGCCGCTTCCGCAGTGAATGCAGGTGAACTCTGGATGTGTCATGAATGAACCAAGTGATGCGAACCGGCTTTGCGCCCGTACGTCTCGCGATAGGACGCGAACGCCTCGCGCAGCAACGCAAAAACCTTCATCTCCTGCTTCAGATCGTAGCCATCGATCGAGAGCACCGGCAGCAGATCGCGCGTAGTCGAGGTGATAAACACACGGTCGGCTGCTTCGAGTTCGGACGGCGTGATCGTCTGTTCGCGGATTTCGATGCCGGGTACGCGGATCTCTTCGAGCAGGATGGCGCGCGTGACGCCGGGCAGACAGCCGGAAGTAGCCAGCGGCGGTGTCGAAACACGCTGGCCCTGTATCGCGAAGATATTGGCCGAAGTGCATTCGCTGACTTCGCCGTTTTCGTTCAGCAGGATCACTTCATCGAAGCCGTTTTCGTGCGCCTGTTCGTACCACGTCAGGTTCTCGGCCCAGGAGGTGATCTTGGCGCCGGCAAAGGGCGAAGCTCCGAAACGCGCGTTGGGAACGTAGCTCAGATGAACCCCCTCGCCCCAGTCGGCGAGCGCAGCGGTGAAGGCCACCAGATCGGACTCGCGTTCGATACCCGGTCCTTCGAACAGGCCGCCGCGATTACGCACCACGGCAACGCGCAGCACAGCGTCCCAGGCCTGATTGGCCTCGACCAGCTTTCGCAGCGCAGTTTCCAGTTCGTCCGGCGAAAACGGAAAGGGAACACGCAAGCGTCGTGCGTCGCGCTCCATACGCGCATAGTGACGCTCGAAGGCGAACAGCGTGCCGGCCGAAACTCGCAGCGTGCTGAAAACGCCCCAGCCGTTCAGAAATCCGACCTGACCGGGCGCAAGGACAGTTTCGCCCGCTTCGCGAAGCTCGCGATTGTGGAGTACGAACCTGTGCACAAAGGTAGTGTAGCGGAAATTGAGGGATGTCAGCTTGCGTCGTCGAGCAGACTTGCAGCGTAATATTACGGTTCAGTTTCCGTATATACTTGAGCCTGCCTGCGGGAAGCCGTAGCGAAATTCCCGGCTCCAGGCGCGGAGGTCTGCGAATGAGTTCTTCCGATTGCATTTTCAGGCGTGTAGCCTTTCTACTGCCCTTGTTCTGCGCACTTACCTGCATGGCAACGAGCGCGGCCACCATTTACAACGTCAGCGGGACCTTCCAGCCATCGGGTCCTTCCAATCCCGATACCGGCCCGCTGAATGGCGGACGCTTTGGCGGCACCTTTTCCGCAACTCTGCCCGTGCCCGCCGTGGGCGAATCGTTCGCCAGCTTCAATATCAACCTGTACAGTTCTTCCGGTGCCGTTCTGGCCAATCTGTCCAGTGCTGCTGGGGACATCGGCGGGGCTACCCTTGAGACCAGCGACTGCGGTATCAGCTCAACCGCAACCGGGCCCTGCGACCGGTTCTTCTGGGGCAGCACGGATGGCAACACCGTCCTGCAACTCGTGGCTGTACCGGGCTTCACGGGAGGAGCAACGTACCCCTATTTCTTCCAGGGACTGTTTGGCTCGTTGGCGTTGCTTGGCGGCCCCGGACTGAACCAAAGCAGTCTGGTGGCAACCGGCAGCATTACGCCGGTGCCGGAGCCAGGCTCGTTCGTACTGCTGGGCTTCGCGGCCTTCTTGACGGCGGGAGTATCGCGCAAGTTGCGACGCCAATAGCCGGTAACGGCGCTAACGCGAGGCATCGCGCAGGCGTTCGAAGAGCAGCCGCAGCGCGCGGCCGCGATGGCTGATCGGAAATTTCTCCGCCGGGGTGAGTTCGCCGAACGAGCGCGCAAGAGGCGGATAGAAAAAGAGCGGATCGTAACCGAACCCGTTTGCGCCATGCGCCTGCTGGAGGATTTCACCTTCGACGCTGCCGCGAAAGGTGGCGATCCGAGAGCTCTCGCGGGCAAGCGCCAGAACGCAGACGAAACGGGCACGTCGGTCGGTTTGATTTGCGAGCTGCTCCAGTAACAAATTGTTGTTGTCGGCGTCCGTCGCATTCGGACCCGCGAAACGAGCCGAGTGAACACCCGGCGCGCCGCCGAGCGCTTCCACCTCGAGTCCGGAATCGTCGGCAAAGACCAGCTCGGACGTGAAGCGCGAATAGTAGCTGGCTTTCGAGTCGGCGTTCTCTTCAAAGGTCAGCCCTTCTTCGGGCGGCGCAGGAATTTGTTTCAGTCCGGGCAGCGCTTCGATGCGGAACGGCAGATCGGCTATCGTTTCGGCGGCGAGTGCGAATTCGCGCAGCTTGCCGGGATTGCTCGAACAGTAGTATAAGGGGCGCTGCGTCAGCATCAAACCGCTCCCTCGCCAAGACTATGGCGGAAACCAGCGATGTCCTCGAGCGGAACTCCCCTGGCACACAGCGGGCATTCGGCTGGTTTCCAGAGACGATTCGGAACGTGGAGCAGGGTTTCAAGTGAAACGTTTTCCGAGTGCGCGAAATCTTGAGCGGAGTCGCCGAGGGTCAGCAGAGTGCCAATAGCCAGCGTATGCGCACCGCAGGCGCGCAGGTCTTCGAACGTGCCGCGCACGGCGGAGCCGGCATTGATAACGTCATTCACGATGGCGGTGCGCTTGCCGCGAACGACCTCGCGAAGCGGCCGGGGCACGCGGTACCCGGCGGGGAAAAGACCGTCGTTCGCAGATTGGGAAAAGCGCTCAGAATACGCAGAGGCCGCATCGAGTTCGGAGGCGACCAGCAATGCCACGAAAGCGCCTTCGACCAGCGGTCCGCAGATCACTTCGATCTGAAACGGTTGGAGGCGCCGGGCAAGGTCGGAGCATAATGCCTGAAGCCGGCGCGGAAAGGTGCAGAGAAGCTCGAGATCGAGCCAGAGATCGCCGTGATGGCCCGATTCGAGAAGGAAGTGTCCTTCGCGCGCGCCCGTTTGCTTCAAAACATCCGCAGGTGAGTGTTCGGTCATGCGCAGCCGGGGTGGTTGGTGGCGGATGTCTCAGCGGCCCGCCAGCACCTGCTGCTGCAGCTCGCGTAACTGCGCAATACCGCGTCGGCCCAGATCGATCAAGGTGGCGAGCTGATCGTCGGCGAAGGCCACGTGCTCGGCAGTCGCCTGCAGTTCGACGAATTTGCCGGTGCCGGTGAGTACCAGGTTCATGTCGACGTCGGCGCGCGAATCTTCTTCGTAGGCCAGATCGAGCATGGGAGTGCCCGCCACGATCCCGACGCTCGTGGCAGCAATGGAGTCGAGCAGCGGAGAGCGCGCGAGCACTTTGAACTTGACCAGCGTTCCGAGCGCCAGCGCAAGCGCCACGTAAGCCCCCGTGATGGCAGCGGTTCTAGTACCGCCATCGGCCTGCAGCACGTCGCAGTCGACAATGATGCTGCGCTCGCCCAGCGCGTTGAGATCGATCACGGCGCGCAGCGATCGGCCAATCAGGCGCTGGATCTCGTGTGTTCTGCCGGAAAGCCTGCCTTTCGAGACCTCGCGCGGCGTGCGGGTAACCGTCGAGCGCGGCAGCATCGAGTATTCCGCCGTGACCCAGCCTTTGCCGCCGCCGCGCAGAAAGCCGGGAACCGAATCCTCCACCGAAGCGGCGCACAGCACCTTGGTATTTCCGGCTTCGATGAGCACGGAGCCCTCGGCAGTCGCCAGATAATCCGGCGTGATGCGGGTAGGCCGTAATTCGTCGGGACGTCGTCCGTCGGTACGCATGTTTCAGCCGGTGGCTCGCAAGGAGAAGTACAGCAGAACGCCCGCCAGAAGCAGCACGAGCGCCACAATGATGAGGCAGGGAAGTGCTCCCTGCCGGGGAACCGGAGACGCTTTCGCGGCGGTGCCCTTCTTCTTGATCTTAGGACTGGCCATCCACCGTTATTTTTTGAAGAGACTATCGAAGGCGGCGCGGGCGTCGGTGGCGTTGCGGGGGGCGGGCATGGTGCCCGAAGGCGCGAGCCGCTGCACGGGACCCGCAGGCAGCGCATCGCGCGCCACCGTCACACGCGGAGTGAACAGCTGGCAGGTGTTGGCCTGATCCTTCACCGCGATGCGCGCCGGAATGGGCTTCGTGCACTGGAAGCGCGTCGAAGAATCGAAGTGCACGCACTGCTTGCAGCAATGCAGATCGGCTCCGCACTTGAAACACTTGCCGGTGAAGTCCGTATCGGGAGCGAGCGTCGTTGCGCAGTTGAAGCAGCGCGAGGCAGCGACGTTCTGAACAAGGCGGGGAAGTTTGGGCCCGGTTATGTCGAGCGGAAGTTTCGGACCATGCGGGCGCTGTCTGTCGCCATTCGACGGACGCGATCCGCGATCGTCCTGGTATCCATTTTGTCTATACTTGCGATCTCCGTCCATAGTTTTGGACCGGCTCCTTGACTTGCCTGCTTCCAGCCGCACACACTCCTGCCTGAGGCGCAGACACGGCGGTGGACAGACATCTAACTCAATTCCAGGTTGAACAAAATACGTTCCGAATGCTGGATCCTGGTGAACGCGGCGGGACTCGATCGGAAGGATTCAGTGGCAGGTCCCGCCTGCACCTGCTTTGTATGTACCACGTATTTCGTCCGAAAGCTAGCTCCTCTTTCGATATTTCCGGGGAATCTGCTACTAGTCCGAGACCCATTTCAACAATGCGTTGCAGGGACGCGTCAACGGATTGTCGAAGTGATTCGGACTGACGCGCACCGAGTATCCGACGCGGCCGGTCTGCTGTACCGTGAACTCGTTGGCGAAGACAACCGAGGTGCCTTGCTGTTCGACAGGGACGAGCGGCAGCGTGTAAGTGCCCTGTAACTCGCCATTAGCGCCGATCTGTCCAATCACAGCCTCGACACGCAGTTCCGAGGGTGACAGTTCGCCCACTTCGAGAATAGCGCGCAGCGGAACCGAAGCGCCGCTCATGACCGAATCGCCGGGACCGTCGCCCAGATCGAGGAAGCGAATGCGATTCCAGTTCGTGTCCATGCGCGCGTTCCAGGTGGCCTTCTGGCGGGCTGCTTCGAAATCGTTGGCCGACATCGTGCGCCACAGATCGTGCGAGGGACGGTACAGCTCGGACATATATTCGGCCACCATGCGGCCGCAGCTGAAGCGCGGCGTCACATTGGCGATGCATTGTTTCATCCGCCGCGTCCATTCGACCGGCGCCTCCTGATCGGTTCCGCGGCCTTCGTAGTAGAGCGGAACGATTTCGTTTTCGATGGTCGAGTAGATCGCACTGGCGTGAATATCGTCCTGATCTTCCGAGTATTCCGCGCGGTCGCCGATGGCCCAGCCGCCTGAGAGCTCGTAGGCTTCATCGAACCAGCCATCGAGCACGCTGAAGTTCAGCACGCCATTCATGGATGCCTTCATGCCGCTGGTGCCGCAGGCTTCTTCCCCACGGCGCGGATTGTTGAGCCAGAGATCGACGCCTTGCACCATCTCGCGCGCGACCTGAATGCCGTAGTCTTCGACGAAGATCAGGCGCTTGGAGATTTCGGGATCACGCGAAAGGTTGTAGATTTCGCGGATGAGCGTCTTGCCGGGCTGATCCTTGGGATGCGCTTTGCCGGCGATGACGATCTGCACCGGCATAGTGGGATGGTTGAGCAGCTTCTTGAGGCGCTCCACATCGCGAAAGATCAGCGTGGCTCGCTTGTAGGTGGCGAAGCGGCGCGCGAAGCCGATGGTGAAGACGTCAGGATCGAGCACTTCCTGCAGCCGCCGGACTTCGGCTGCCGAGGCCTTGCGCTGGCCGGCGGAAGCTGCTGCGCGCTCGCGTACGAAGGCGATCATGCGGCGTTTGCGCTTGCGGTGCATCTCCCAGATTTCCTGATTCGGAATCTCATGCACCATCTCCCACATGCGGGTATCTTCCAGGCGCTCGCGCCAGTCGGGCTGAAGGTATTGATCGTAGAGAACGGCCAGATCGCCGTTGATCCAGGTGGGTGAATGGACGCCGTTCGTGATCGACGTGATCGGCACTTCGTTTTCCGGCAGGCGCGGCCAGAGATTCTGGAACATGCGCTGCGAAACATGGCGGTGGATCACGCTGACGCCGTTGCGGAAGGCCGAAGTCTTGAGCGCCAGAACGGCCATGGAAAAGCGTTCGCTCTGGTCGTTGCGGCCGAGGTCGAGCAGCTTCTCGAACGGAATGCCGGCCTTTTCGCAGTAGGGTCCGAGGTACTGATACACCATGCCGCTATCGAAAAGATCGATGCCGGCGGGCACGCAGGTGTGCGTGGTAAAGACATTGTTGACGCGGGTGGCTTCGAGAGCCTCTTCAAACGTCAGTTTCTGCTCTTCCATCAGCACACGCGCGCGCTCGATGGCGAGGAACGCGGAATGCCCCTCATTCATGTGATACACGGTGGGCTGAACGCCGACCGCTTTGAGCGCCCGCAGGCCGCCGATGCCGAGCACGATCTCCTGCGCGATGCGCTTGTGAATGTCTCCGCCATAGAGCTGGTCGGTGATTTCGCGGTGCTCGGGCTTGTTCTGCGGGATGTTGCTGTCGAGCACGTAGAGTTTCACGCGGCCGACGTCGATGTGCCAGACCTTGAGCGAGGCTTCGCCGCCGGGCAGCAGCACCTTGACGATGATCTCCTCGCCTTTCTCGTTGGTCGCGGGACGGACCGGCAGGGTGTAGAAGTCGTTGAGCGGAGTGCGCTCCTGCTGCCAGCCATCGGGATTGAGATGCTGCTGCAGGTATCCCTTCTGATACAGAAGCCCGACGCCGGTCAGCGCGAAGTCGCCGTCGCTGGCTGCTTTCAGATGATCGCCCGAAAGGATGCCAAGGCCGCCCGAGTAGATCTGCATGCAATCGAGCAGACCGTATTCCATCGAGAAGTACGCGATGCGCGGAGTGGCTTCGCCGGGCGCGGCGCTGTGCAGATAGCTGTCGTGACGCTCGCAGGCGCGGCGATACTGCAGCAGAAAGCGCGGGTCGCCGGCAGCGCGGTTCAGCTTCTCCTGCGGGATGCGCCCCAGGAGTGCGACCGGGTTATGGTTGCACTCCTTCCAGAGGGTCGGATCGAGACGCCGGAACACGGCGCGGATCGTATGATCCCAGCTCCAGACCAGGTTGTAAGCGATCTCAGAAAGCCGGCTCAGAGCGGCCGGCAGGGCGGGGCGGACGAGGAATTCTTTCAGCGGTTGAATGTGATACGACATCGCGAAACTAGCAAAGTATTAGTTTTTGACGGCCGGGGCGCCATTGTACATGCTCTTCAAACAGACGAGCAATCGCGCTTCCAAAAAGGAAGCGGACGGGTACAGCGCAGACTTCGTGGGCGCCAAGACGGTTTCGAAGAACGCTTCCCTCTCCTCGCAATTATCCCACGACTCCGGGTGCCGATAATGGAGTGACGCACCACGGCGACTCTTCTCTTGCCCTCTTTATCTTTTCAAAACGTCAGCTACTCGGTCCAGCAGCGGCAAATCCTGGAGAAGGTGAGTTTTGCGGTGAATCGGGGCGAGGCACTCGTCCTGCTCGGCAGCAGCGGTTCGGGGAAAACGACGGCGCTGCGGCTGATCAACCGCATGCTGGAGCCGACCAGCGGAACCATCTACATAGACGGCGAGGATATTGCGAAACTCGATCCGATCTCGCTGCGGCGGCGGATTGGTTATGTGATCCAGGAATTTGGACTTTTGCCGCATTGGACGGTCCGGCGCAACATTGGCCTCGTTCCCGAGCTGCTGGGCTGGCCGGAAGAGAGACGCAGCGAACGGGTAGATGCGCTGATGCCGCAGCTGGGGCTGGGACTGGAGCTGGCCGAGCGCTATCCGCACCAGCTTTCGGGAGGACAGCGGCAGCGAGTGGCGGTGGCGCGCGCACTCGCCGCCGAGCCCGCGCTGCTGCTTTTCGATGAACCTTTCGGGGCTCTCGATCCCGTCACACGGCATGAGATGCAGCAGTTGTTTCAGAACGTCGTGCGCTCCTACCACGTGGCGGCGGTGTTCGTGACGCACGATCTGCTGGAAGCGCTGACACTCGGAACGCGGATTGCGATTCTGGGCGGGGGAAAGCTCGAGACGATCGTAACGCCCGAGGAGTTCTGGCAAGTGGATACGCCGGTGGCGCGAGCGTTTCGCGAGACGCTGCCGCTTTCGCTGAGACCGGCATGATCGCAGGCGCGCTGCTGCTGTTTTTGAGCATGAACGCGGCGCCGGTGCCGGACGGTCAGACGATCAAGGAGCGGGTGCGCGCCAACTGGATGAAGTCGGAGGCGGCGCTCGAGAATTATTCGTGCATCGCGCAGAATCAGACCGACGAGCTCAACGCCGACGGCTCGCTCAAGAAGCGCAAATCGACCACCGAAGAGCAGTTCTACGTCAACGGGATTGAAATCGACCACACCATCGCGCGCGACGGCAAGCCGCTCAGCGAAGCCGAAGCCAAGAAGGAGCAGGCGCGGGTGGATAAGGAAGTGAAGAAGTACAGCGATCCCAAAGAGGCGGACAAGTCGCGGGCGAAAGATGAGAAACAGGCCGATCTGTTTTTGCGGGCGCTGCGCTTCCAGAATGGCCGGCGCGACGAACGCGACGGACGCTCACTGCTGGTGTACGACCTGCGCGGCGATCCGGCCTTTCACGCGAAAAAACTGGAGGAGCGATTTGCCGAGGCGCTCACCGGACGCATTGCGATCGATGAGGAATCGAGCGTGCCGGTGGAGATGCGTTTTGAAACGACGCGCGATGTGAAGCTTGTGGGCGGCCTGGTGGGCAGCCTGCACAAGGGCTTCTGGCTGCATATCGTTCAGCAGCGCCAGCCGGACGGCGTGTGGCTGACGAAGACGGTCGAGGGCAGCGGCGATGCGCGAGCGCTGTTTTTCAAGGCGCGGTTTGCGTTTCGAGAAGAGCTGGGAAAGTGCCATCTCTTCTCGGTGGATACACAGCAGAAGATCGGCGCTCCGGCGAACAAGCCTTAGGCCCGGCGGACTCAGGCGACGGCTGCGGGCTCGATATATTCGACCGCAGAGCTGGGCTGCGGGACGGGATTGCCGTGTTCGCGAAGGCTTTCAATGTGAAGGGCAATTGCTTCGGCGATGAGGCTCTGTACTTCGGCTTTTGACCTGCCCACCGCCACGCAGCCCGGCAGGTCCGGGACATAAGCACCATAGCTGTCTTCGCTTTTCTCGATCACCACGGCGTACTTACTCATTCTTGAGCCCTGCTTGCTTCAGGATAGCGTTGAGTGTACCTTTCGGCACCTCAGCGGAAGGATGCCCGGCAATCGTCAGAGTGCCTGCTTGCGGTTTGTCAGGGTGCCGAAACTGGCGATGGCTGCCGCGTGTTCGTTCAAGCTTCCAGCCAGCCTGCTCGACTGCTTTGATGAGATCGCGAAGCTTCACTCTACTCATCATGCCGCTTGTCAAAGCGGGCTTGAAATACTGGAAGTCCGGTTGTATTTCGTGTTCAACTGATGGACCCTACCGTTCTTCGTACCTTGCTGGCGGATGTGCTTTCGCTCACGGCTGAGCATGTCGTGATTGTGGCGGTCTCGTGCGGAATCGCGGTTCTGATCGGAGTCTCGCTGGGGATTCTGGGAACGCGACGGCCGGTGCTGCGGCGTGCGTCCGTAACGATCGCGAGCATTCTGCAAACCGTCCCGAGTCTGGCGCTGTTCGGCTTTCTGCTGCCGGTGCCGCTGATCGGCGGAATTGGACGGCGCACGGCCATTATCGCGCTCGTGCTGTACTCGCTATTGCCGGTGCTGCGGAACACGATTGTGGGTATTCAAAACGTGGACGCTCCGGTCCGCGAGGCGGCCCTTGCGATGGGGATGACGGATGGACAACTGCTGCGGATGGTGGAACTGCCGCTGGCTGCGCCGACAATTCTGGCCGGCATCCGCATCGCGCTGGTGACGAATATCGGGACGGCCGTGATTGCGGCGATTATCGGAGGCGGCGGTTTGGGTGAACTGATTTTCCGCGGAGTGGCATCTGTCAATACGATGGAGATTCTGGCTGGAGCCATTCCAGCGGCAGCGCTCGCTCTGTTAGCCGACGCGGGCATGTCGGTGCTTGAGCGCAAGGTGATGGCGCGGTGAACCGGCGCGCGTTGCTGGCGCTGGCGGCCGGCGCGTTTGCGTCCTGCTCTGGTTCCCACGAGATCACCGTCGCCTCGAAGAACTTCACCGAGCAGATCATTCTGGGCGAGATCGCGGCCCAGCAGCTCGAACGCAAGCTGCACATCGCGGTGCGGCGGCGGCTGAACCTGGGCGGCACACTGCTGACGCATGAAGCGATTGTGCGCGGCGATGTGGATATCTATCCGGAGTACACCGGCACCGGAGCGAGCGTGGTGCTCAAGCAAGCGGTTCCGCGCGATCCGGGGCAGGCGTATGTGGCGGTGAAGAGCGAGTATCTGCGGCGCTTTCATCTGGTCTGGCTGCCGCCGCTCGGCTTCAACGACACGTTTGCCATGGCGGTGCGCGCCGAGGATGCCCGCCGGCTCGAACGCCCGAGCCTTTCTGCGGCTGCCGCGCGCGGCTGGCGGCTCGGGATCGGCTACGAATTTCTGACTCGTCCGGACGGCCTCAAGGCGCTCGATCAGACCTACCGCCTGCGCTGGCAGGGTACGCCGAAGAGCATGGATCTGGGCCTGCTCTACCGGGCGCTGGGCCAGAAACAAGTGGATATGGCGGCGGGCAATTCGACCGATGCGCAGCTGGCCGAGGCCGGCATCACGGCCTTGCAGGACGACAGAAACGCTTTTCCGCCCTACAACGCCTGCTTCGTGGTGCGGCAGGAACTGGTGGCGCAACGGCCGGATGTGAGAATGGCATTGACGATGCTTCAGAACCGGATCAGCGATGAAACCATGCGCAGCCTCAACCGGCGGGTGGAAATCGAGCACCAGCCGGTGGAGCGAGTAGCGGCGGATTTCCTGGCCGATCAGCCTTAAAGACAATCGTGATCAACAAGCTGGTTCTCGAAAATCTTCGCCACCGCTGGATTCGCACGCTGCTGTCGGCGCTTGTGATCGGCGTGCAGGTGATGTCGATACTAACGCTGATCGGGCTCAGCCAGGGATTACTGCAGGAATCGGCATCGCGCCAGAAGGGCACGGGCGCGGATATTTTTCTCAAGCCCGAGAACGGCGGCGCGACGATCTCGTTTTCAGCCGGACAAACGCCCGAGGCATTCGCGCCCTTTGTCGCCAGGCAGCCGCATGTGGCGCAGGTGCTGCCGGTGTTTTCCACCAGCGTGGCGCTGCTGACCACCATGAGCGGCGTGGATATCGAAGGCCTGAACAAGATGAGCGGTGGGCTGCATCTGCTCGAAGGGCATCTCCCTTCTTCGCCGAATGAAATTCTGGTGGATCAGTATTACGCCAAGCAGAACAATCTGCATGTTGGAGACCAGATCAGACTGCTGAACCGGCCGTGGCGCGTGGCGGGCGTGATGGAGGGCGGCGTGCTGGGCCGCATCATCGCACCACTGCGGAGTGTGCAGGCCGCCATGGCGAGCCTCGATCCGCCGAAGGTGACGCAGATTCTGGTGAAGCTGGACGATCCGCAGCGCACGGATCAGGAAGTCGCGACGCTCAACAAGGTGCTGAATGGAAATCTGCGGGCGATTTCGATGCAGGAGATTCTGTCGCAGTTCAGCATCAACAATCTGCCGGAGCTGAAAGTTTTCATTCGCGTGATCACCGGGCTGGCAATACTGGTCGGGTTTCTGGTGGTGTTTCTGTCGATGTACACGGCGGTGGTGGAACGCACGCGCGAGATCGGCATTTTGAAGGCGCTGGGTGCGAAGCCGCGCACGATTATCGATCTGCTGGTCCGGGAGGCGCTGGTGCTCTCGCTGATCGGCTGGGTGATTGGTGTCGTTTTGGCCATCGCGGCAAAGTCTGCCATTACGGCGCTGCGGCCTGCGTCGCTGCATATTGTGAATGTGCCGGCGTGGTGGCCGATTGCGGCGGTGATCGCTATTGTGGGCGCGCTGCTCGGTGCGTTTTACCCGGGCATGAAGGCAGCGCGCCAGGACGCAATCGAGGCTCTCAGCTTTGAATAACGGTTCTCCGATTATCCGCGTACGCGGGCTGCAGAAGACGTATCACACGAGCGATGTGCCGGTGCAGGCGCTGCGCGGCGTGGATCTGGATGTGGCGAAGGGCGAGTTTCTGGCCGTGGTGGGCCCATCGGGATCGGGCAAGTCGACGCTGTTCCATATTCTGGGCGGGCTGGCGGCGCCGACCGACGGCGAAGTCTGGATCGATGGCGAAGATCTGCGGCGCATGTCGGATGCCGAGCGCACCGAGATGCGGCAGCGCAAGGTCGGATTCGTCTTTCAGAAATACAATCTGCTGCCGACGCTGACGGCGAAGGATAACATCGCGATCGCGCAATCGCTGGCCGGCAAAACGACCCAGCCGGCGGGCTTTGAGCGCATTCTGGAAGAGCTCGGGATTGCACACCGGCTCACGCACCGGCCGCGCGCACTGTCAGGCGGAGAGCAGCAGCGGGTGGCGATTGCACGCGCGCTGGTGAACGAGCCGGCCATTCTGCTGGCCGATGAGCCCACGGGGAATCTGGATACGGCGAATTCGGAAGCGGTGCTGGAGATTCTGCGGCGGCTGAACAAGTCCATCGGGCAGACCATCCTGATGATCACGCACAATCCGGAAGCTGCCGCGTACGCGGATCGAACCGTGACGATGCGCGACGGACGCCTGAGCTGAGTGCGTCAGATGCCGCTGACGGCGCGGTAGCGATCCCAGGCTGCGTCCCAGGTAAAGCGGCTGGCCTTGTTGCGAAAGGCAAGTGCGCGGGCACGGGCGCGGGCCGGATCGAGCAGCGACTCGCGGATACGCGCGGCAAACTGCTCCGGCTGATCGGGCGGGCAGGTGAGTCCTTCCACTCCGTCGGTCAGGTATTCGCGAATGCCGCCAACTGCTGTTGCGACCACGGGCGTCTGCGCGAGTGCCGCTTCGAGAACCGCAATACCGAATGGCTCTTCGCGAGCGGCGTGGACGAAGCATTCGGCGTGATGCATCCAGTCCCAGATGCGATCGTGGTCGAGATTGACGATCAGCTCGACGCGATTTTCGAGGCCGGCGGTGCGGATGTGCTGCTCGATGGATTGGCGCTCAGGGCCGTCGCCGCCGATCAGGACGAGCTTCAGATTGGGGAAGTCGGCGGACAGACGCTCGAAAGCGTCGAGGAGCACGTCGTGTCCCTTTTTCTTGACGAAAGCGGCGACGGACACGAGGTAGCGTTCCGGGATGGGACGCGGGCCGAAAGCGGCGGGCGCGGGCGAGACACCGTTCCAGACGGAGAAGGTCGGGGCATGCGGGCTGAGCGCGCGAACTTCGCCGCCCAGAGCTTGCGAGCAGGCGATGACGGCATCGGCGTGACGGCAGATAAAGGCGTAGACGGCGCGCTGCCAGCCGGGACCTTCGGCCGCGTCGGTCACGTCAGCGCCGTGTACCGACAGGACGATCTTGGGCAGCAGTCCCAGTTTGCGCAGCAGGATAACGGGAAGCATTTCGGAGCCGAAGAAATGCGCGTTCAGAGCGACAGCGCCGCGGCTCAGCCGGATCAGGCGAATGGCGTTCGGCAGAAGCCGGACCAGGAAGCCGAACAGCTTGCGCGGCGCAAGTTCAAAGGCCGGCAGTTTGAGCCAGACGCCTTCTTCGGGAGCCTCGTGCCAGCCGGTGACGATGATCTCCGGTTGAAAGTCTCGGGAGAGCGCCTGGGCCAGTCCGACGATAACGTTGTTGACACCGCTGCCGGGGCGCACGGGCCAGGGAGACAAAAAAAGATAGCGGGGACGAACGCCGGTGAGCGCTTTCCCGTCCGTGACAGGCGCGGGACAAGTCGGGACAGCTGCCATCAGGCCCCTCTCGAGTCTCGCCGCATTGGATTTATCTTCAGTGTATAGTTCACGGGACACTTTCTCGCGGGCTGATGGGATCACCGGGCTGTCCGAAAACCGAGGCCTTTGGCGCGCGTAAGCAGAAGCGCGAGCGAGGTGCGGCCGGAGGCGGTCATGACAGTCTCGAGATACTCGAGCACGGGCGGCCAGACCAGCAGCATGCTTAGAATGTAAACCGCAGCGCCGAGTATTACGGTGGAAGAAAGGATGAACCAGGAATTGTGTGCGCCGATGCTGTTGAGCAGTTTCATCCAGCCCAGACAAGCGACGGTCATACCGGCGGTGATCAGGATCTGCGGCAGCAGCGCGCGGGCGAACTCGCTGAGCTTCAGGCCGATGAGGCGGAACGGGATCAGGAAGCCGGGAATAACGGTGAATCCGAGGAACGCGATGCAATACGCGGTGGCAACGCCGAGGATGCCCCAGTGGATGCCGATCAGGAACGAGCTGACCAGCAGGATGCAGGCCGCGATGTTCCAGCGGAAGGCGATGTCGGTGCGCGATTTGGCCATGTAAATCTGGCCGACCGTGGTTTGCACCGACTGCACCAGACCGACCGGCGCGAGGATCTGGAACACGCGAATGGCGCCGACCCATTTCTCGCCCAAGATGCTGCGGATCATGGGATCGGCGATGACGCCCATGCCGGCCATAACGGGAAAGCTGATGAGCGCTATCAGCATGCAGCTGCGCGTGTAGGCCGCGCGGAAGCGCTCGTTGTCGTCCTGTATGCGGGCGAAGGCCGGGAAGGTGGCCTGCGCGATGACCGCGCTGATGTTCTGGATCGGCGTGAGCATCAGGTTGTAAGCCATCTGGTAATCGCCCAGAGGCGCTTTGCCGAGCACCTTGCCGACGGTGATGTTATCGGCGTTGCGGGAGAAGTAGTTGATGAGCTGCGAGCCGGAGAGATTCAGGCTGTATTTGGCGATGGATTTGACCGAGTCGAGACTGAACTCCCAGGAGGGCCGCCAGCGCGAACCGATCCAATAGCCGAGGCAGGCGGTGGCCGAATTGGCGAGATTGGCGAAAACGAGACTCCAGACGCCGAAGCCACGGTACGCGAACGTGAGCGCGACCAGATAGGCCATAACGGCGGCGCTCAGGTCGGCAATGGCGAGCGCGCGGAATCGCATTTCGCGGATGATAAGCGAGCTATGCACGACGCCGCAGGAGGTAAGCCAGAAGGAGATCGAGAGCGTGCAGAGGATCGGGATGAGATCGGGAGTTTTGAAGAACGCGGCGGTAGCCGGGCTGGCGGCGCAGACGATGGCTGCCAGAAAAAGTCCCAGGCAGAAATTGACCCAAAACAGGCTCGAAATTAACGTATTTGAGATCGTTTTGCGCTGAATAATCGCGCTGCCCGTACCTAAATCACGGAAATTCAGAATAAAAACAATCAGCAGATTCGCCATGCCCATGACGCCGTAGGCAGAGGGCCCGAGCAGGCGGGCAACCGTGGCGACCGAGGCGACCGAAAGGATCTGGCGTCCGGCGGTGGAGAGGCTCGACCAGGCGGTTCCAGCCACGGCCCGTTTGGTCAGACTGGGTGCTGCTGCGGAAACATCCGGGCCGGCGTTTTCGAGGCCGGTGGTTTCGGGATTGTTTCGCGGTGATTCGATTGTGGGCATGCAGCAGCAGCGGAAAATCTGGATCGGCGGACGGATCTTACAGTAAACTAGTGTAGCGGGATGGAATTCTTTTCGGAGTGATTTTCTCCGATTCTTCGATGAAGAGTTAGTTTCAGACTTTTCCCAGGGCAAGATCTCGCGAAACCTGCCGAAAAGACATTTTGAGCCCCGAATGTGCGGGCTTTGAAACCTGCTAAGGCTTGCGACGAATTTGAGCTCAGAACGAATCCGTGTCTTATCGCTGATCGAAGCACAGGTGGTCACGTCGCCGGCGCGCATCGTGCTGCGATTTGCGGCCGACTGCCGTGATTCGATGGATCTGCGGGTGGTGAATTTTGTGCGGGGCTCGGGCACGGCGGAGGGCTACCGCAATGCGCTGCTCGAAGAAGCGGCCCGCAACCAGATTCCGGCGAGTGTGGTGCCGGATGCAGCGCCATATGACGTAAGCCTGCTGGCGAAGCTGAAGGCTCTGATTCGCGAACATCAGCCGCACATTGTGCAGACCAACAGCATCAAGTCGCATTTTCTGGTATCGCTCGCGGGCGCGCGCGATTACGGATGGCTCGCTTTCCATCACGGCTATACGGCCGAGAATTTCAAGATGCGGCTGTATAACGCGCTCGACCGGTGGTCGCTGCGGGCGTGCGATGAGGTGGTGACGGTCTGCAACGCGTTTGCTGATGAGCTGAAGGCGAAGGGCATCCGGCGCGAGAAGATTCGGGTGATTCCGAACAGCATTCCGGCCGATTTTTTGGTGCGCGATGAGCGAGTGGCCGAGGAGTGGCGCGCGCGGCTCGGCGTGGAAGCGGGCGAAAAGGTGATTGTGAGCGCGGGGCGGCTTTCGCCGGAAAAGGGTCACAGGTATCTGGTGGAAGCGGCGGCACGGCTGATGCGCTCTACCGAATCGGTTCCGCGCTTTAAAGTGCTGATCGCCGGTAGCGGGCTGCTCGAGCAGGAGCTTCAGCAACAGATTGCGAATCTGGGCTTAGTCGGCCAGGTGAAGCTGATCGGTTTTCACGCCGATATCCGGCCGCTGTATCAGATGGCGGATGTTTTCGTACTACCGTCGTTATCGGAAGGATCGCCGATGGTGCTGCTCGAGAGCATGATCGCGCGGGTACCGGTGGTGACGACGCGAGTCGGGGGAATCCCGGAGACGATCAGCGATGGTGAGACGGGATTACTGGTGCCGGCTGCCGATCCGGAGGCGCTGGCGGCTGCTTTGAGCCGGCTATTGAACAGTCCGAAGCTGGCGAGCGAATTGATGGAAGCGGCTTACCGGCGGGCGCAGGAATCGTACAGCCCACAGCTGTATAACACGCGTGTGCTAGCGGCGTTTGAAGAAGTACTCGAGCGGAAGCAAAAGCTTCGGGCAGAGCGGGTCGAGGTTCCGCAGTGAGTTCGTCGAACGGGACATCCTCGCACAGGGAGCCGATTCCGGTGCTGCTGCTGGTACGCAAGCTCGATCACGGCGGAATCGAGCGCGATGTGACGAAAGTGGTCAAGGGGCTCGATCGCTCGCGCTTTACGCCGCACGTGGCCGTGTACCAGGGCGGCGGTCTGCGAATGGAGGAAGTGAAGCAGGCGGGTGTGCCGATACTCGATCTGGGCGTCACCAGTCTGATGTCGCCGAAGATTCTGCGCTCGGCCGGTGAGTTCTGCGGGTTCATCCGGCGCAACCGAATACGGGTGGTGCATGCCTACGATGCCAGTGCGGTGTTTGCCGCGCCGCTGGCACGGCTCATGCGGGTGCCGCTGGTGATCACGAGCACGCTCGGACACCGCGATCTTTTCGACGAGCGCACGCGCAAGCAGCTGCCTTTCACGGATAAACTGGCAGATCTGATTTTTGTGAACTGCGAAGCCATGCGGCGCCACATGATCGAGGACTACGGGATTCCTGCGGAGCGCACTGTGCTCTGTTACAACGGCGTTGAAACGTCCGAGTTCTATCCCGCGCCGGGACCGAAACCGGAGCCGGTGGCGGATGCGTTGCTGGTGATTGGAACGGTGTGCGTGCTGCGGCCGGAGAAGCGGCTCGATCTGCTGGTGGAAGCTTTTGCGGCGGTGCATGGGAAGAAACCCGGGATGAAGCTCCTGATCGTGGGCAGCGGGCCCGAACTGGAAAAGCTGCAGTCGAAAGCTGGTGAACTCGGAGTCTTGAAGGACTGCGTTTTTCTTCCGGCCGTGCCCAAAGTAGCGCCGTTGCTGCGCGCGATTGATATTTTCGTTTCGTGCTCGTCGTCGGAGGCCTTTTCCAACGCTGTCCTGGAGGCGATGGCGTGCGGCTGCTGTCCGGTGGGCTCGCGCGTGGGAGGCACGCCTGAGCTGATCGCAGATAACGATCGCGGCCTCCTTTTTGAGAGCGGAAACGCGGGGGATCTGGCGGAGAAGTTGACGCTGCTGATCGAGAATGACGAATTGCGCCGGCGACTGGCTCATCAGGCCGCAACGTTTGCAACCGAGAATTTGAATATGCAGGTCGCTGTGAATCGTCTCAGCGAGATTTACGAGACCGGTCTGGCCCGCAAAGAGAGGAGACGTGTTTGAGTAAGAAACTGGCGGTTCTGGCGGGCGCTCGTCCGAACTTTATGAAGGTGGCGCCGCTGATGGCCGCAATGGCGGAGGATTCGGACCTGGATCCGGTGCTGATCCACACGGGGCAGCACTACGACGACGCGATGTCGGGGAGCTTCCTGCGCGATCTGCAGATACCGCCGCCGAAGCACCATCTGCAGGTCGGCTCCGGGACGCACGCCCAGCAGACGGCCGAGATCATGAAGCGCCTGGAACCAGTGCTGATCGAGGAATCGGCGGAAGGTGTGATTGTGGTGGGAGACGTGAACTCGACCGTGGCCGGGGCACTGGTGGGATCAAAGCTCGGCATGGCGGTAATTCACGCCGAAGCCGGGCTGCGGAGCTTCGACCGCACCATGCCGGAAGAGATCAACCGCATGGTGACCGATGCGATCTCGGATCTGTTGCTGGTAACCGAAGAGAGCGGGCGCGTGAATCTGCTCAAGGAAGGGCACGACGAAAAGCGGATTGTGATGGTCGGCAATCTGATGGTCGATTCGCTGCGGCGGCATCTCGAAGATGCACTGAAGACCGATATCGTGCGCCGGCTTGGACTCGAAGGCAAGAAATACGGGCTGGTTACGCTGCACCGACCGGCGAACGTCGATGACCAGGAGAAGCTGGCGGAGATTGTGGGGGCGCTGGCAACGATTTCGACCGAGCTGCCGTTGTATTGGCCGGTGCATCCGCGGACCCGGGCGCGCATACAGAGCGGCGGATTAGCGCTGCCGGAACGGATTCATCTGCTGGAGCCGCTGAGCTACTTCGATTTTCTGCACATGCAGGCCAAGGCGGAGACGATTTTCACCGATTCGGGCGGTATTCAGGAAGAATCGACGGTGCTCGGGGTCAAGTGCCTCACTTTGCGTGAGAACACGGAGCGGCCGGCCACTATAGAATATGGAACCAACCGCCTTGCCGGGACCAGTGCGGGATCAATTTTGAGCGCCTGGGACGCGGTGCGGGGCCAGAATCTGCGCGGTTCCATTCCGCCACTCTGGGACGGGCAGGCCGGTGTACGGTGTCATGCGGCATTACGTAAATTCTTTGCGCTCCCGGTGCGGGAGAAATCGGTTGTGAATGCCTGAAGACGTTGTCCTGCTGTTCGCGTATCACTTTCCGCCCGAGAACGCCATTGGCGCGCTGCGGCCGTACCGGTTGTATAAGTATCTGACGCGGCTCGGCTACCACTGTCACGTGATCACGGCGGCGGACGTGAGCCGGTTGCCCGAAATCGATGCGCGCACGGTGGACGATCCGTTTGTTACGAAGGCGCGACAAGGGATGGGCTGGCAGGTGGAGCGCGCGATCCGCAGATTCCTGTTGCCGGGTGTGGTGGGCACGCAGTGGGCGATTCATGCCTACCGGGCGGCGCTCGAGTACATCGATAAGCATCCCGGGGCGCGCATCACCGTTTTTTCGACATTTCCGCCGGTTGGTGTGCATCTGGCCGGATACTGGCTGGCGCGGCGCAGACAAGTGCCCTGGATCGCCGATTTCCGCGATCCGATGGCCGACAATCCGGTTTACGAGCACATCAGCCCGTTCACGAAGAACGTGTACCGGCGGCTGGAAAAGATCGTGGTGGAAGCGGCCGACGTGGTGATTGCGAACACCGATGCGGCGCAGCAGAAACTCAAGCGCGCCTATCCGAACCGTGCGGACAGGATTCAGCTGATCTGGAATGGCTTCGATCCGGAGGACCGGCGACTGCCGCTGCCGTATGCCTCGGGCGGCCGAAAGCTGGCGGTGCATGTCGGGGAACTGTATGGCGGACGCAGCGCAACGCCGGTTTTGCACTCGGTGCGGCGGCTGATCAGCGCCGGAAAGCTTTCGCCAACTGATTTCCAGATCTATCTTGCCGGACCGACTGTACCGGGGTCGCTTCCCGATGCAAATTTTGTTGAGGCGGCTGTGGCCGAGGGCTGGCTGCGCATTACCGACGATCGCGTTCCGCAGCAGGAAGCGAATCAGATTATTCAGACCGCGCATGCGCTGCTGCTGATTCAGCCACAAAGCGTGCTGCAGGTGCCCGGAAAGCTCTACGAATACCTCCAACTCGGCCGGCCGATACTGGCGCTGGTTCCTCCGCATTCGCCGGTGGAGCGGATTTTGTCGCGCAGCGGGGTGCCGTACCGGTGCATTTATCCTTCGACATCGCAGGAAGACTTCGATCGCGGCATTCTGGAATTCTTCCAGTTTCGCGAGCCGGAGGCCGGACCGAACGAATGGTTCGAGAGCCAGTTCAACGCGCTGAGCCATGCGCAGAAGGTATCGGAATTGATTCAGATGCTGCACGGAGCGCCGGTTTCGAAGCCGGTGCTTTCGCACGCCGCGCAGGATTCCTAAAATAGCTCGGGGCGCGGAGGCAGGGATTTTCCCCCGTCGCCGGTCACATGTATGAGGAGCAGCATGAGCGGCGGAGTCGATTCCTTTTGTATAGGCAAGCTGCACGGTCGTGTCGTCCCTCGAATGGGATGAAACAGACGGTGGTCTTACAAGTCGTTTAGAGAAACCAGCTTACGATCAGCCCCGCGGTTGCGGCGAAAATCGCAATCGTTGTGATCCAGCCGAGTATGTTGGTTGCACGATTGTTCACGCGCTTGCCCATGATCACCGCATTGTTGGTCATCCGATGATCAGCAGCATGAGCGGTGGCGTGGAGAAGTCGTGCACGATACCGGAGGCGAGCGGTTTCGCGCGACACCAATCGCTGCGCTCATGGCTCCGAAAACTGCGCTGCGGCTTCGATCGCTTTATATACGCAAGCTGCAGGGCTCATGGAATCCCGCGAACGGTGTGAAGTAGGCGGCGATTTAGAGGAACCAGCTTACGATCAGCCCCGCGGTTGCAGCGAAAATGGCAATCGTTGTGATCCAGCCGAGGATGCTGGTTGCACAATTGTTCACGCGCTTGCCCATGATCACCGCATTGTTGGTCATCCGATGATCAGCAGCATAGGCGGCGGCATGGAGAAGTCGTGCACGATACCGGAAGGCGAGCGGTTTCGCGCGACACCAATCGCTGCGCTCATGGCTCCGAAAACTGCGCTGCGGCTTCGATCGCTTTATATACGCAAGCTGCAGGGCTCATGGAATCCCGCGAACGGTGTGAAGTAGGCGGCGATTTAGAGGAACCAGCTTACGATCAGCCCCGCGGTTGCAGCGAAAATGGCAATGGTTGTGATCCAGCCGAGGATGTTGATGGCGCGGCCGTTCGTGCGCTTGCCCATGATCACGGGATTGTTGGTCATGCGCATGATCAGCAGCATGAGCGGTGGCGTGGAAAAACCCTGCACGATGCCGGCAAAGACGAGCGCCTTCATGGGATTGATACCGAAGAAATTGAGCGCGATCGCGATCAGAGTGAAGATGCTGATGGCGATGTAGAAGCGCTTGGCCTCGCGCGGTTTGCGATAGAGGCCGTGTTTCCAGCCAAAACTCTGGCAGAGATCGTAGGCCGCGCCGGTAGTCATGACGGGAACGGCGAGGAAGCCGACGCCGATTACACCGAGCGCGAAGAGGACGCCCGCGAGATGGCCGGCGAGCGGCTGCAGAGCCTGTGCGGCCTGGGCGGCGGAATCGATATTGTGTTTGCCGGCTTTGAAGAGCGTGGCGGCGGTGGAAAGAATGATGAAGTACATCACGATGTTCGAGAAGAACATGCCGAAGATGATGTCCCACATCGACTGTTTGAGTTCCGCGCGGGAAGCGCCGCGGCGCTGCCACAAACGGCGTCGTCCGGCAGCGATGCGCTCTTCGACTTCTTCATTCGATTGCCAGGTGTAGAGATAAGCCGAGAGCGAGGTGCCGATGACGGCGACGACCATGGCGAGGAAATCTTTGTCGAAGTGGACGGTCGGAATGAAGGTGCCTTTGAGCACCGGGATCGCGTCGGGATGGGCCAGAATTGCCGAGCCAACATAGGCGAGCAGAGCCATGGCGAGTATGCGGAAGATGTTGCGGATGAGCGTGTAGGAGCCCCAGATCTGCAAAACGAGCACCGCAAGACCGACGGCGAGAACGAGTGCTTTTTCGCTGATCGGAATGACGATATTGAGCGCAGCAGCCATGCCGCCGATGTCGGCTCCGGCTTCGATGATGTTGCCGATCAGCACGCCGGCGAGCACGGTCAGCAAGAACCAGCGGGCGTAATGTTTGCGGATGACGGCGAAGAGTCCTTCGCCGGTGACGAGGCCGAGTTTCGACGAGAGATAGACGACCGCGACCATCATGGGGAAGGTGACCGGGGCGGTCCAGAGGAAGGATGGGCCGAGCTTGGCGCCGGCGCTTGCGTAGGTGCCGATGGCCGAAGGGTCGTCGTCGGCAGCACCTGTGATTAGTCCGAGGCCGACGGCGCGCAGCAGACCGGTTCGTTTGGTGGGCGCGGGTTCCGGGGTGTGTTCGGAGCTGGGAGCGTTGGCGAGCGTACTCATCTCTTGTGGATTAGAGTGCGCCGGGAGGTATTCTGGTTCGCTACGTTTGCGTTAAGGCGGGCTGCAGCGCATAACGAGCGCGGGTCACGTCGGCGAGGGCTTGTTGGGTGGTTACGGCGAGCGCGGTGAGGTGGCCCATTTTGCGTCCGGGGCGCGCGCTCGATTTGCCGTAGAGATGGAGCTTGACGTTGGGAACGGCGGCGACAGCGGCCCAGTCGGGTTCGGCGGGTTCCCAGAGGTCGCCGAGGAGATTTGCCATGGCGGCGGGGGAATGTTGAAACACGGAGCCGAGCGGCAGGGCGCAGACGGCACGGAGCTGCTGCTCGAACTGGCTGGTGACGTTTGCGTCGAAGGTGAAGTGGCCGGAGTTGTGAGGGCGCGGGGCGAGTTCATTGACGAGCAGGTGACCGTCTTTGCGGAGGAAAAATTCGACGCAGAGAACGCCGACCACGTTGAGGGATTCGAGGATGGCGCGGGCGATTTCGACGGCGTTGCGGGTGACGGTTTCGGGGACGGCGGCGGGTGCGATGGTGAGATCGAGGATGCCGTTCTTGTGGCGATTTTCGACCGTGCCGTAGTGGACGAAATCGCCCGTAAGCGAACGTGCGGCGACAACGGAAACTTCGCGTTCGAAATCGACGAAGGCTTCGAGGACGGCTTCGTCGGCGCCGACTGAACTCCAGGCGGACTCGAAGTCGGCGGACGAGTAGATGCGGGCCTGACCTTTACCGTCGTAGCCGAAGCCGGCGCTTTTGAGGATTGCAGGAAGGCCGATTTCTTTGGCGGCCTGCGCGAGTTCGGCGGTGCTGGTAACGCGGCGGAAGGCGGTGACCGGAAAACCGTTTTGGGAGAGGAATGTTTTTTCGCGCAGGCGGTGTTGCGTGGTGTGAAGGACATGGCCGCTGGGCCGGACGGGCGCGCATTCGGCGGCTGCGGCGGCGGTTTCGGCCAGCACATTTTCGAATTCGAAAGTCACGACGCTGACGCCGCTGGCGAATTTGCGGACGGCATCGAGATCTTCGTAGGGCGCGGTGACTTCGACGTCGGCGACCTGACCAGTGGGGGTGTCTTCGTCGGGGGAGAAGGTGTGAACGCGATAGCCCATGCGGCGCGCGGCCATGGCAAACATGCGGCCGAGCTGACCGCTGCCGAGCACGCCGAGAGTGCTGCCGGGGAGGATGGGTTGATTTGCGTTCTTCACAGTTCGCGATTTTCGAGCACGGAATCGGTCTGGGCCTTGCGCCAGGCCTCCAGGCGTTCGCGGATTTCAGGGTATTTGATGCCGAGGATGGCGGCGGCGAGTAAAGCGGCGTTGGTTGCGCCCGCGTCGCCGATGGCGAGCGTTCCGACGGGAATGCCGGCGGGCATCTGGACGATCGAGAGCAGGGAGTCGATGCCGTTCAGAACGCTGCTCTTGATGGGGACGCCGAGCACGGGAAGGGAAGTGTGGGCGGCCACCATGCCGGGCAGATGCGCGGCTCCTCCGGCAGCGGCGATGATCAGTTCAAGGCCGCGCTCGGAGGCAGACTTCGCATATTCGGCCATCCAGTCAGGCGTGCGATGCGCGGAGACGATGCGGCGCTCGTGGGGGATGGCGAGTTTGTCGAGTGTGTCGGCGGTGCGCTGCATGGTGGCCCAATCGGAGCGGCTGCCCATGATGAGGCCGACCAGCGGTTTATCGTTCATGCGCGGAAACTACTCTCCCTGCGAGGCTACGTAGCCTTTCTGGCCGTCGAAGGTGTAGAGGTTTTCGATCTTGATGAAGTCGAGGCCAGCTTTCGCGAGGCGATCGAGCAGCTTCACGATCTGCTCGTGGGTGACGGGGCCGTTTTCCTGCTGGGACATGAAGCCGGCGCGCCAGTGGTCGGTGCAGAAGGTTTCTTCGAAGCCGCCCGGGTAGACTTTCACTCCTCGATTGCTTAGGGAAGTGAGTTTGATGCCGTCGCCGTTGAACGATTCGAGCTTCTTGCCAAACTCGACGGGGTTGCGCTCGTTCCACTGAAAGAAGACGTCGACGCCGACGAGCTGTTTGTTCGCGCGTTTGGCGGTGCCGTTGACGTGGTGTTTGTGTTCGGGCGTGTCTTTGGCGTAGGAGGCGGCTTTGAGGTGCTCGGGCTTTTGACCAAGGCGGGCGACGACGGCTTCGGCGAATTCCTTCGTGCCGACTTTCTGCTTGCTGACGCCTTCCTTGTAGATGTCGTAGGTGTGGATGCCGTCTTCGATGGTGCGCAGCCAGGCGTTGTGGACGCGCTCGGCGATCTCGGGCTGGCCGATGTGGACGAGCATCAGGATGCCGCCGTGGAGCAGACCGGAAGGGTTGGCGAGATTCTGACCCGCGCGGCGCGGGGCGGAGCCGTGGATCGCTTCGAACATGGCAGCGCCGGTGCCGATATTGGCGGAGCCGGCGAGACCGACAGAACCTGCGATCTGCGCGGCGACGTCGGAGAGGATATCGCCATAGAGGTTGGGCATGACCACCACGTCGAAGGCTTCGGGCGTGTCGGCGAGTTTGGCGGCGCCGATATCGACGATCCAATGCTCTTTTTCGAATTCGGGGTATTCGGCGCCGATTTCATCGAAGACCTTGTGGAACAGGCCGTCGGTGAACTTCATGATGTTGTCTTTGGAGAAGCAGGTGACCTTCTTGCGATTGTTGCGGCGCGCGTATTCGAAGGCGTAGCGGATGATTTTTTCCGAACCGGGGCGGCTGATGAGCTTGAGGCATTGATAAACCTCGTCGGTCTGGCGGTGCTCGATGCCGGCGTAGAGATCCTCCTCGTTTTCGCGCACGATGACGACGTCCATGTTGGGGTGCTTGGTCTCGATGTAAGGCGCGTAGGAGACGCAGGGGCGCACGTTGGCATAGAGGCCGAGCGTTTTGCGCGTAGTGACGTTGAGCGACTTGAAGCCGCCGCCCTGGGGCGTGGTGATGGGCGCTTTGAAGAAGACTTTGGTGCGGCGGAGCGATTCCCAGGCGCTCGGTTCAATGCCGGCATTGATGCCGCGGAGATACACTTTCTCGCCGATTTCGATGGTTTCGATGGCGAGGCGCGCTCCGGCTTCCTGCATGATGTGCAGGGAGGCGGCCATGATTTCGGGACCGATTCCGTCGCCGTGCGCAACGGTAATGGGGACAAGGTTAGATGCCATGAGGTAACAACGTTATTAAATCAGAGCGTGGGATGAAGTTCGGGGAAGGCGCGGCGGCGACAGGATGCTGGGTTTTTTCAGGAACGAAGCCAATTTCAGAACTGGGCGGATGGGGACCATCCGCTGCGGACGTGGACGTTCGCTCCACGAGTTCAGGTTTTGCAGGAACGAAGCCATTTTCCGCCTGGCGGTCCTTCTGGAGCTTGCGCAGGGTAGTGAGGGTGCGGTGGAAGGCGCGTTCGGAGGAGGCTAAAGCGCGCTCCACGAGAGACATGAGTTTGAGATCATGGCCGGCTTCGCAGTGCGGGGCATCGAGCGCGGTGATTTCCAGGCGGCGGAAGCGGCGGATGCGCCAGGCGTTGTGGAGGAGTTCATCGACAAGCAGAGTTTCGGTGGTGGTGGCGGGCTGGTACTCGGCGTAAAGGGCGTCGCGGAGTTCCTTGAATTCGAGGGGATTCTCGGTGGGAAGGATGAGCGCCTTCGAGTAGATGCCGTGTTTGAAGGAGTTCTGCGACGAGCGCTCCTTGCCTTGTTCGGTACGGGGACCAGTGGAGAAGCTGGCGTTGGCCTGATTGGCGTGGATCTGGGCGGGAGTTGACATGAAAACCTCCGGTTTGGATATAGCATGTGAGGGCGGAAAAACGGTTCGCGGGGTATGCGGTCGAGCCGGCGTAAAACATGCAGAGAGAGGGACTTAAAAATATTTGCGCGAGCTGTGACTCGAGGCGCGGCTAGACTGAGGTTTGAAGCTCTCGCGGCAAATTGTAGGCGCGTGTGCGGCCGTGCTGTTCCTAACCTGCGGATCGTGTGCGGATCGTGCGGCGAAGCTGCCGGTATACGATTCGGTGCCGATTTTTGAAATGACCGATGCGAGCGGGCGCACGTTCGACAGCGCGGCGCTGCGCGGGAAGGTTTGGATCGCGGACTTTATTTATACGAATTGTCCGGCGGCGTGCCCGCTGATGTCGGCGAAGATGCGGCGGGTGGAGAGACGGGTGCGCGGCGAGGACGATGTGCGGCTGGTTTCCATTTCGGTGGATCCGGCGCGGGATACGCCGGCGGCCCTGACGGCGTTTGCCAAGCGCTACGGCGGGCCTACGCAGCAATGGATTTTTTTGACCGGGACGCCCGCAACGGTGCATCAGGTTGCGTACACAACGTTTCATGTCGGCGATGTGCTGGGGAGGATTGAGCACAGCACGAAGTTTGTGCTGGTGGACAAGCGGGGGCGCATTCGCGGGTATTACGAGAGTCTGGGGCAGGATGATTTGGACGCTTTGGTGCGGGATGCGGAAGCGCTGCGCCGGGATCGCGGGTAGATGACACAGGACGTGGAGCTGGCGCGTAGGCCGCTGCCGGTGATTATCGCGCTGAGCGCGGCGGTTTCGTGCTTTCTGGTCTGGCTGATCTATTTCAAGGGCCGAGTAGCGGAGCCGGCGTGGGTGGGTGCGCTGCCCGCCTGTAATGCGCTGTTCAATTCGCTGAGCGCGATTTGCCTGGTTTGCGGATACGTGCAGATACGGCGCGGTAACCGGCTGGTTCACATGCGCTTCATGCTGAGCGCGACGGTTTTTTCGACGCTGTTTCTGGCCAGCTACATCACCTATCACTTTTTCCACGGCGACACGCATTTTCCGGGGCATGGCTGGATTCGGCCAGTTTACTTTTTCATTCTGATTTCGCATATCGGGCTATCGATCGTTGCGCTGCCGCTGATTCTGGCGACGCTCTGGTACGCGCTGCGGAGCCAGTTTCGTTTTCACCGGCGGGTGGCGCGCTGGACATTTCCGGTGTGGCTGTATGTGTCCGTGACCGGTGTGCTCGTTTTCGCGATTCTGCGAGCGTATACAACATGAGTGCAAGACAGAGCTGGAATCCGGAGCTGTACGAAGCGCGGCACGCCTTTGTGTGGCAGCTGGGCGCGGGCGTGATCGAATTGCTGGAACCGAAGGCGGGTGAGCGGATACTCGATCTGGGCTGCGGGACCGGTCAATTGACCGAGCGCATTGCACAAGGGGGAGCGCAGGTGACGGGGCTGGACGCTTCGGCCGAGATGATCGGGCAGGCACGGCAGAACTATCCGAAGCTCGAGTTTGTTTTAGACGATGCGGCGAAGATGCGGTATGAAGGCGAGTTCGATGCGGTGTTTTCGAACGCGGCGCTGCACTGGATGCCGGATGCGGAAGCGGTGGCGCGGGCGATTGCGCGGGCTTTGAAGCCGGGCGGCCGGCTGGTGGCGGAATTTGGCGGGAAAGGAAATATCGCTCAGATTGAGCAGGCGCTCGATGCGGTGCTGGCGGCCTTTGGCGCGACGCGGAGTGAGAAGCGGAACTATTTCCCGTCGATTGCGGAGTATGCGGCGGTGCTCGAAAGGGCGGGACTAGAAACGCGCATGGCGCAGCTGTTTGAACGTCCGACGCCGCTCGAGGGCGAGGCTGGGATGGCGAACTGGCTTCGGCAATTCAGAGGGCACACACTGGAAGCCATAGAACCGGCCCGGCGGGAAGCGGCGCTGGCTGAGGTCGTTGCGAGACTACGGCCGGTGTTGCACGGCGAGAGCGGCTGGTATGCCGACTACCGGCGCTTGCGGGTGATCGCGGTGAAAGTCTGAGGCATCCACGCCGGGCTGAGGAGTGGCACCGAGCGCGTCAGCCAGGAGAGGCGCGATGGTCTCGGAGAACTTGAGCGCACCTTCGGGCGACAAGTGAACATCGTCGATGTAGAGGCTCGCCGGAAGATCGTGGCTGGAGTACGGCATAACGACCGTGATCCCCGCGCGCGCGGCGGCCTGGCGCATTTCCGGCTGAAATTCCTGGCCGGGCCGCGGCAGCGGCGGAACGATGATCAGCAAGCGAACGCCGTAGCGGGAAGTGAGCTGTTCCAATGCGGCGAGTCGTGGCGTAATTGCAGAAGAAACCGTTGCGCCCTTGAGCGGTGTGCCGCTTGGGGGGTGGAACAGGTTGTACATACGCGGCAGGTCGTGCAGGACACTCTGGAGCAGAACTTTGCGGATCTCGCTGCGCAGACCGTAAAAACGGCTGTAACGGGCGAACAGGAGGTTGGCGGTTTCGGTGTTGTCCAGGTCGGCGGCCGACTCGAGCGAGAGCAGATCACGGGGCTGGAAGAGGTAATAGGAGGAGTAATCGCCGCGAATGGTGGAGATCTGGAAGCTGGTGGTGGCGAACGTGACGGCGATCGCGTCGGGACGGCTGCCCTCCGCGAGCAGGCGCTTCAGGCCGTAATACCAGTCGTTGTAGTAGGTGTTGTACAGCCAGTAGCGATGGACATTCCAGGCGGGTGCGAGGCGCTGCTGCAAGGTGGGCAGATCGAGATCCATGCCAACGAACGAATTGCCGACAATGAGCAGCTGTTTCGGCGTGCCGTTTGCGGCGGGACGAAGCGCGAGGGCTTCGCGGTGCTCGCGAGTGACCATCACTTCGACTTTGCTATGGCGCTGGACGATGAGCCGCGCGAACAACTCGGCGCTGCCGAGCAGGAGCGCAATGAGCAGCAGCAGAACGAAGATCGCCCGGCGGGACATGTCAGAACTGGAAGTAGATGAAGGCATTGCTCTGATTGGCGCCGAAGAGTAGGACGGCGAGAACGAGACCACAGGCGTAAGCCCATTGCAGAGGCACTTTCTTGTTCTCGAAGAGATATTCTTCGCGGCGATTTTCGAGCAAAAGATCGAGCAGGAAAAGCGGGATGGAGAAGAGTGCCAGGAATTTGAAAGCGATCGCGTACTCGGGGCGCCAGGCGGGGACGCTCAGTCCGCGTATGAAGGAAACGGCATAGGATAACGATTGCGCCCGGAAGAAGATCCATGCCAGGCAGACGATATGAAAGATGAAGATGCGCTTCCACCACAGCCGGAGCCAGCTGGGATGAGACGCATCGGAAGCAGACGGCCGTAAACGTGAGAGGAAGCGGCCGATGGACTGCCCGAGGCCGTGGATGCCGCCCCAGACGACAAAGGTCCAGTTGGCGCCGTGCCAGAGACCGCCGAGCAGCATGGTGATCATCAGGTTGCGGTAGGTGCGTTTTTCGCCATGCCGGCTGCCGCCTAGCGGAATGTAGAGATAATCGCGCAGCCAGGTGCTTAGACTGATGTGCCAGCGGCGCCAGAAGTCCTGCAAGCTGGTGGCGAGATAGGGCTGGCGGAAGTTCAACATGAACTCGAAGCCCATGAGTTTGGCGGCTCCGCGCGCGATGTCGCTGTAGCCGCTGAAATCGCCATAAATCTGCCAGGCGAATGCATAGGTGCCAAGAGCTACGACGGGCAGAGTGGGAGAGCCCATGCGGCCGTTGAAAGCGGAATTGGCCAGCAGCGCGCAGTTATCGGCAATCACGCACTTGCGGAAAAGCCCGGAAAGAATCAACAGGACGCCCTGAAAGAATTGCCGGGAATCGAAGCGGCGCGGCGACTGGACCTGTGGCAGAAGGTGCGAGGGGCGCTGGATGGGGCCGGCGATGAGATGCGGGAAGAAGCTGATGAAAAGCGCGTAATCGACGATCGATTCGGCCGGCTCGAGCTTACCGAAGTAGACATCGACGATGTAGGCGAGTGCCTGGAAAGTGTAGAAGGAGATGCCGGGCGGCAGGAGAATTCGCAGGAAGGCGATGTTTACGGGCATGCCGACTGCGCCGAGCGCATGGGCGAGGGAATCGGCGAAGAAGTTGAAGTATTTGAAGAAGCCGAGAAAACCGAGATTGAGGCTGACGGAGATGGTCAGCAGGAGCTTACGTTTCTGGCGGTTGGTGGAGCGAGCGATGTAGCGGGCGCAAAAGAAATCGACGATGGTCGAGAGAAGAATGAGGCCGAGAAATCGCCAGTCCCACCAGCCATAGAAGAAATAGCTGGCCACCAGCAGCATGACATTCTGCTGCCGGCGATTGAGGAGCCAGTAGCAGCCGACAACTGCGGTCAGAAAGACGAAGAATACTGGTGAATCGAACAGCATCGCCGATAAGAAAGACCGCTCGGTTTATCTTATCGGCAGATTGGGCCCGGAATCTAGTAGTATTTACAGGATTTATCCGGGTAGGAAAAATGGTAGGAAGTCAGGCCCGGGGTAATACTCAGGAGGATATAGCTCGCCGGAGTGGGACCGGCGAGCTGTGAATTGTGACAAGTGGGTTAACGGGCGCTGGAGGCAGCCTGCGCGTTGACAGATGATTCGGCGATGGTGGTGAGCTTCTTGTCGGCGGCGGCCTCTTCGTTGAGCGTTTGCTGAAGAAGGTTGGCGGCCTGGGTGAGGCCAAGGCGCTGGGCGAATGTTCGAGCGCTGCCATAGCCCGACATCTCATAGTGTTCGACCCGTTGCGCAGCCGCAATAATGGCCGCGTCCTTCACTTCGGGATCACCTTTGGCGCCGAGGACCTCTTCGCCTTCCTCGATCAGACCTTTCATCGCTTCGCAGGTTTCGCGCTTCGGCTCGACACCCAACTCACGGAAGATCGTCTCGAGACGCGAGACGTGGCCCTGCGTTTCGGTCAGATGCTGCTCAATTGCGTTCCGCAGTTGCGATGAGTTGGCGGCCTGAGCCATTTTGGGCAGGGCCTTGGTCAGCCGGTTCTCGGCGTCGTACAGATCTTCAATCTGGTTGACGAACAGGTCTTTCAACGAGTTCAGTTCGACCGATGAAAAAAGTGGCATGTGTTGGCTCCTTCATTCCTGGCAGACGCGGATGCGCGCTGGGAACACTTGTGAGACTCGGCGTGTTGTGCGATGTTTCAATCAGAGGACGGGCACGAATCGATAGCAGAATCTGCCGCGGTCACCGCAAATTTTGCCAGTGGATTGAAGTTGGCTGCGCGAGCGGGCTGGCTTGACTGCTGGTATGGTAATTGCAAACCTCTGGAGAGGGAGAATCAATGGCAAGCACAACTTCAAACATCACGAAAGATCACGACGAGATCAGGCGCTGGGCAGAAGAGCGCGGCGGCAAGCCGGCGCACGTGGCGAAGACTGGCTCGTCGGACGACGTTGGCATATTGCGAATCGAGTTTCCGGGAGCCCCCGGCAGCAAGGATGAAAACCTGCAGGAGCTGTCGTGGGAGGAGTTCTTTGAAAAGTTCGACGAGCGTGGGCTGGCGCTGCTCTATCAGGAAGAGACCGCAGAGGGCGCCAAGAGCAACTTCAACAAGCTGGTGAGCGCGGAGACGGCCGAAGCAGAAAGCGGAACGAGCCGGGGCGGGAACCGGAAGAGCTCCGGCAAGAAAGCGAGTTCGGCACGCAACGGCGGATCGCGGAGCGCTGCGGCCAGGAAGTCACCTGCGAAGAGGAGCGCTACGAAGGCGGCTTCAAAGGGCAGCGCGAAGAAGGCGGTGAAGAAGAGCGCGGCCAAGAAGAGTACGGCCAAGAAGAGCGCGGCGAAGACGGGGCGATCCGCTGGGGCAAGGAAGGCTGCACCGGCTAAGAAGTCCGCAACGAAGAAGTCCGCTGCCAAGAAGACGGTGGCGAAGAAGACGGCGGGACGAACGAGCTCTCGTGCATCCGGGGCGAAGCGCGGCGCTGCCAAGAAAACGGCCAAGAAGACGGGCGCGCGCAAACGCCGTTGATCGGGTGTTCGGGATCGGCACCGCACGTTTGGTGGGGTGCAAACCGAGGCGAGGTCAGACATGGCGCGGACTGCTGACACTGTTCGCAAATTTCCGACGGTGCCGCTTATCTGCGGTGCCGTCGCGCTGGTGTGTCTGATTTTCGCCGGGATTTACTTTTCACGGCCGAGCCGTCAGGAGAGCCCGGAGCAGGCGAGCGCGGAAGCCAAAGCGTATCTGCCGAATCTGGCGCTCAGCGATGTGTCGATACAGGCCAGTGAAAACTTCATGAAGCAGCAGGTGGTGGAGGTGAAAGGCAACATCGCCAACAACGGCCCCAAGACGCTGCGCTCGATCGAGGTGTATTGCATCTTCTCCGACACGAGCGGGCATGAAATTTACCGGGAGCGGCTGCCGATTCTGAGCGCGAAAGAGGCGCCGCTTGGTCCCGGTGAGAAACGTCCGTTCCGGCTGCCGTTTGACGCGCTGCCGGACGGATGGAATCAGGCGATGCCGCGGCTGGTGATTGCGCAGATCCGGTTCGCGGATTGACGGTTACGCGAAGTATGCGCATTCTGCTGGTGGAAGACGATCCGGAGCAGCTCGCGATTCGCGAGATGCTGGTGGCGCATTTCGGATTCGAGGCGGTGGCGGTGCAGAGCGTGGAAGAAGCGCTCGCGGCCGCCCGTGCTCAGGAGCTCGATTACGCACTGATCGATTTGCGGCTGCCCGAGGAAAGCGCCGGGTTGCGGCTCCTACGCGAGCTTAGAAAGATCCAGCCAGGGCTGCGGGTTTCTGTGTTGACGGGGGGGAGCCTGGAGAAGCTGGAACGGCTGCCGGAACGCGCACTCATCGAGGAGGTACATGGGAAAGGCCAGTCCTCACTTTCGGTGCTTCTCAGAAGGCTGCAGGCCCAGTTCCGAGCAGTTACACATTAAACATTATTCAGTCTGTGACAATTACTATGCAACGTGCGTCACAATAGACAAGCGTGGCTTCCTAGTTTGAAGCACGCCAACCAACAGGAGATGAAACGAAACATGAAGAAACTGACCGTATCGGCTCTCGCTCTCGGCTTTGTCCTTTCGACTGGGATGTTCGCTCAGAACACGAGCAGCACCACCAGCAGCACGGAAAGCTCGACCGGGAAGCACCACAAGAAGCACTCGAAGAAGAAGACCGAGAGCTCGACCACATCGACGACCTCGACGACCAAGTAAGGTCCTCTTCAGGCCGTGCTTTGGCACGGATGAAAACGGCAGGCGGCTTCCTCATCGCTCCGGACGCCGCCTGTTTCGTTTTAGCGTTTGTGAGAGCGGCTGGCGATGACTTCGGGCGCTTCGGTGGAAACGATCCAGGTTCCTTCAACAACTCGCTTGTCGATAGACGTGACAAGAATTTCGAGCGCGCCTTTTTCCTTGCCGAGAGCGATCCACACGGGGACGTTCAGACGCAGATGCCGATGCGAGAAAGAGCGGCGGCCGGATAACACGGTGAAATCATACAGGCCGCGACGTGGGTCGGTTTTCGTCAGGCGCACACGAATGGGGCCAAGATTCACGGCATTGCCACGTTCCAGACGGAACGAGGCGCGGGATGCGGCTGGTTGGCTGGTATCGAGCCGAGGGTGGGACGGCGCAGCCGGTGCTGGCGATGCGGAAGAGGTAGCCAGATGCGGCGCTGCCTGATCGTGGACCATCACCTGCGTGTGCCCGTGATCGCGCAGAACGAGCACGAGAAAAGCAGCCGAGGCGCATAACACGGCCAGAGCGCCCGCTGCAAAGAGCAGCCGGCTGCGGCGCTTTGCTCCTGCGCGCTGCGGAGTGATCTCGACGGTTCGTTCCGCTTCTCGGGCCGCTGGCATCAGGTCTCGCTTATTTTCTCTCAGTCTTCAGGGTAGAAGTACGCCGGAATTTTTTCGCGTCGCGAAGCTTTTGTACGTTGCCGCGCGTCCAGATTCGGGCGTCTAATAACAAATATATGCGTACTCGCTACATCGTTGTTGCCGTACTCGCGATTGTGGTGCTGGTTGTGATTGTGCTGGCGGTGGTGGCCGGAAATGTGGACCGCTACCGGCCGCGGGTGCAAGCTGAACTGCAGCAGAAACTGGGGCGGCAAGTAACGGTCGGCCACCTGGGACTGCGGATTTTCCCGTTGTCGATCCGAGCCGAAAACGTAACGGTAGCCGATGCGCCGGAGTTTTCCACGGGACGGCCGTTTGCAACGGCAAAGGTACTGTATGTCAGCGTGGGTTTGTTCTCGCTGCTGACGGGCAACCCGGAAGTGAAAGACCTGATACTCGATCAGCCACAGATCGAACTGGTGCGGAACAAGAGCGGGGTGTGGAACTTTTCGACTGTCGGGCAGAACAATGCGTCCAAGACAAACACGGGTTCGAACGGGGCTCTTTCGCTCAATGAGTTAAAGATCAATGACGGCGCGGTGGCGATCACGGATCAGCAAGCCAACGAGGCGCGCGCGGTTTACGATCACATCGATCTGAAGCTGACCGATTTCGGGCCCGGAAAGAAGTTCGGACTCGATATCGCGGCGCATCTGCCGGGGCAGGGCAAAGAACTGCTGAGCTTTAAGGGAAACGCCGGGCCGCTGAACTCGGGCAATTCAGCAGCGACTCCGATTGACGGGCACATTTCGCTGCAGGAGGTGTCGCTGGCGGGCGCGAACCGTTTCGCGGCAGGTGCTCTTCCGCCCAACACGGACGGCGTGATCTCGGGCGATGCGGACGTAAGTTCACAAAATGAGCAGCTGTCGGCCAAAGGCGATTTGAAAGTTCAGAATGCTACGCTGCGCGGCGCGAAGCTCGACTTCCCGATGACCGCCAAGTACGACCTGAGCATGAATCGCGCGCAGGATCTGATTCAGGTGCGGTCGGGGACGATTGATCTGGGATCGACTTCGTTCGCCGTTTCGGGAAACGTGAACGACAAAGCGAAGCCCGCGATTCTCGATGTGCATCTGGCGACGAAGAACTCCTCGATCACGGAACTGGCGAAGCTGGCCGGAGCGTTCGGCGTGGCATTCAATCCGGCCTATCAGGTGAAAGGGTTTGTCACGGCGGATCTGGCGGCGAAGGGTCCGGCGAATTCGCCGCAATTGAGCGGCTCTATTCAGGGCAAGCAGATCGAGGCGAGCGGCGGTGAGATCAAGCAGCCGGTTTCGGTTCCCGACATCGATCTCGCGCTTTCGCCGGATGCGGTGAAGTCGAACAATTTCACGGCTACGAGCGGAAGCACGTCGGTTTCGGGTAACTTCACGCTCTCGCAATACACGACCAAGAACGTGAACGTGGATTCGACGCTTCAGACGCACGATGCCAATATCGCCGAGCTGCTCAACATTGCCAAAGCCTACGGGCTCGACCTGGCGAACGGCGCGAGCGGCACCGGCAAGCTGACGGCGAATATTCATGTGACCGGCCCGGTTTCGAACGCATCGGCATTGAACTACTCGGGGACGGCCAATATCTCGGCTGCGACGTTGACGACGCCCGAGCTAACGAAACCGGTCTCGATCAGCAGCGCCGATGCGCAGTTCTCGCAGAATTCGATCGCGATTTCGAACCTGGCAGGTGGAGTCGGGTCGACGCATGTGAAGGGGAATTTGTCAGCGAAGAATTTCGCGGCGCCCGATCTGCAGTTCGCGCTCGCGGCAGACAAGATCGATGCGGATGAACTGGAATCGCTCCAGGCGAAGCAGCCGGCGGCTCAAAACAAAACGCCCGCGGCTGCGCATCCGGCCAGTAACGAGCCCGGCATGTTGTCGAAGATGACGGGTGCGGGTACGTTATCTGCGGGAACGGTCAAAGCGCAGGATTTTGTGCTGACGAACGCGAATGCGCATGTGAAGCTCGACCACGGCGTAATCACGCTCGCGCCGTTTACGACAAACATTTTTGGCGGAAGCGAGAACGGTACCATCACGCTCGATACGCGGCCGGCGCGGCCGCTGTGCGCGGTGAATGCGAAGTTTTCGGGTGTGGATACGAACGCGTTGCTTTCGGCTGTGAGCACGGCGAAGAACACGTTGTATGGAAGCCTGGCAGCCGATACCAACCTTCGTTTCGCGCTCGTTTCGAGCAACGAGCTGCCGGCTACGCTGAATGGCACGCTCAGTTTCAATGTGACAAACGGGCAGTTGAAGAACGTGAATATCCTCAATGAGCTCGCCAAGGTGGGCAAATTCCTGGGCAGCGCTCCTACGCAAAGCGGCAACGAGACTGCCTTGCGCAAATTTTCCGGCACGCTCAATATCGTCAACGGCGTGGCATCGACGAATAATCTGACAGCGGTTCTCGATGCGGGCTCGCTGGCGGCCAATGGGACGCTGAACCTGGTGAATCAGGGCCTCGACCTGCACATGACGGCGGCGCTCGCGAGCTCAACGAGCCAGGCGGTGGGCGGGACGCATATCGGGGGATTTATGAACACGGCGCTGGCCAACAACAAAGGCGAGCTGGTGATTCCGGTGCTGGTGACCGGGACGATGGCGCATCCGACGTTCGCGCCCGATGCGGCGGCGCTGGCGAAGATGAAACTGAATAACCTGCTGCCGTCGGCGAGCAATCCGGGAAGTCTCGCGAGTTCGCTGCTGGGCGGGAAAGCGGGAGGCGCCGGCGGCGTGGTGAACAGCCTGCTGGGCGGCCAGCAGCCACAAGGGAAAGCGGGACAAACGAATCAGCAGAATCCGCAGAATTCCATCAATTCGCTGCTGAATCAGTTCGGGAAGAAAAAGAAGAAGCAGTAGCGGCCGATTTACTTCGATAGGCTGGAATTTGGCGACACTCGATGCTCCCGCTAAGACATCGGCGCGCTGGAGCCGGCTGGTGTGGGTTCCGACGCTTCTGCTGGTTCTGATTGGACTTGCGGCTGTCGCGCGGCGCTTGTTCGTGTTTGTAGAGCCACCGCGCGCACCGCGTTTTGCAGCGGGTGCGGCAGTGGATGCCACGTTTGCCACGCATCCGCTGCTCACACTGATTCACATTCTTCCGGCGGCACTGCTCATCGTGCTCATGACGATGCAGTTTGTGCCCGGCATTCGCGCACGGCATCTGGGGTGGCATCGCTGGTCGGGGCGGCTGATCATCGTTCTCGGGTTTGTGGTCGGTATCTCGGCGCTGGTGATGAGTTACAGCGTTCCGATCGGCGGAGCGAACGAGACGGCGGCGACGACCTTTTTCGCGGTATTGTTTTTGATTTTCTTGCTAGCCGGATTTCGCAGTGCGCAGAAGAGGCGAATCGTGCAACACCGGCAGTGGATGCTGCGGGCATTTGGGGTGGTTCTCGGAATCGCGACAACGCGGCCGATCATGGGCGCTTTCTTCGCGGCGCGCCGGTTCTCGCCCCACGAATTTTTCGGCATTGCCTTCTGGCTTGGATTCAGCACGACGCTGCTGGGCGCCGAGGCGTGGATTCATGTATCCGAGCGGCACAGTTTTCATGCCTGAAGAGCGAGCTCTCACGGGCAAGCAGATCATCGCGCGGCTGTTGCGAAACACGCTGCTGACGATCGTGCTTTTACTCGCGGTTGTCTATGTCTGCGATTATCTGGTGCTGCGGATTCGGATTGCTATGGGCCGCACAGCTACGGGCAGCGTGACGGTGCGGCCGGTGTACGCGGTGCCGCAGAAAGATAAGAAAACCGAGTTCCTGGTGGGAGATCCCGTGCAGCAGAGCTGCGTGCATTCGATTTTTCCGCATATGGGCGATGCTCCCTGCTGGTACCTGGAGCGGCACACGGAACAGCGGATTGATATGTGATCGCGCTGTTCAGCTCGGGTGCGGGAACGCAGTCGCAATGTTTTCCCATATGAGCCAGTGTTCATTGAGCGGAACGGCGCCGAGCTTGCGTCCATGGCAACATAGAGCACGCGTGGAGCGAGCGCCTTTTGCGGATTGTGCTGGCCGGACATATAAGCCATGATGCGGGCGTGCCAGAAGTCTTCTGTCCCCAAACGTTCAGCGCGCAAGCGACTCATCCCTGGAACATCGGCCGTCGTCGCCTCCCGGAAATCCATTGACTTATCTACGACATTCTACGGTCGAGAAAATTTCCACTGTTCCCTAGAATCGAAGTGAGCATGCGCGAAATTTACTTCCAGGCAGCAGTCAACTACGACGACGCGCTCTGGCGAGCGGCAGCTGAATCCGCAGTGGATTCGAGCTATTGGGACATCTTCGGCCGCCAGCATCACGCGAGCCGCGAGACGCTGCAGGCGATACTCGGTGCGCTTGGCTGGAATACGAGCAGTTTCGAGGCAATCGAGTCGGAGCGTCGAAACCGGTTTGAGGCGGCGCTTGATGCCGGACTGGTTAAGACATCGGTGGTCAGTGAAAATGCGAAATCGCTGGTGCTGGCGGTGCCGGAGCACGGAGCGGGAACACTTGATTACGAGCTACGGCTGGAAGGCGGCGAACGGCTGGCCGGATCGGTTGCTCTGTCGCAACTGAAACAGGCGGCGCGCGCTGTGTGTGGGCCGCGCAGCTGGCGTATGTTCGACCTTCCGCTGCCGGCGGAGCTTCCACTCGGCTATCACTCCATGACTGCCACATTGAATGGAAGCGCGCTCGATGGCGAAGTTCAGGTGATTGTGTGTCCGGATCGCACGTATTTGCCGCCGCAACTCGAGGGAGGCGGGCGCACGGCGGGATTCAATGTGGCGCTCTATGGGTTACGTTCGTCGCACAACTGGGGCGCGGGCGATTTTACGGATCTCAAGAAGCTGATCGACTGGGCGGCGGACGAGATCGGGTTCAGCTTCATCGGTTTGAATCCGCTGCATGCGCTCCACAACCGGACGCCGTACAATGCGAGTCCGTATCTGCCGCTCTCGATGTACTACAAGAATCTGCTTTACATCGACATCGAAGCGGTTCCGGAGTTTCAGGATTCGCGCTGCGCGCAGGGGCTGCGGAAATCGACGCGGATTGACCAGCACATCGGCGAACTGCGCCGTTCCGAGCTGGTTGCATACGCGGAAGTGGACCGGCTCAAGCGGCGCTTTCTCAAGTTGCTGTACCGGCATTTCCGGCGCAGCGCGAATGCCGAACGGAAACAGCGATTTGCGGAATATTGCGAGCGCGAAGGCGATCAGCTCGAAAAGTTTGCGCTGTACTGCGCGCTCGACGAGCGGCTGCATAAGCAAAACCGGGACTGGTGGACATGGCGGGACTGGCCGGCGCCGTACCAGCGCCCGGATTCGGAAGAGACGAAAGCATTCGCGCGCGAGAACCCACGGCTGATCGAATACTACAAGTACATTCAGTTCGTTATTGAAGAACAGCTGGCGGCAGCTCAGCAGCATGCGCTCGCGCGCGGTATGAGTATCGGTTTGTACCACGATCTGGCGGTTGCGACCGATAACTGCGGCTCGGATCTCTGGGCGTATCCGCGGCATTACGTGAAGGGTTGCCGGGTCGGCGCACCGCCGGACGATTTTTCGCCGCAAGGGCAGGACTGGGGTTTTCCTCCGCCGAACAAAGAAACGCACCGGGAGGAAGGATACCGGCTGTTTCGCGAGAGCATTCGCAAGATCGTGCGGCATGGCGGGGCGCTGCGGCTGGATCATGTGATGCGGCTCTATCGCCTGTTCTGGGTGCCGGAAGGAATGACGCCCGTCCGCGGGGCCTACGTGCGCGACTATGCGACCGAGCTGATGCATGTGCTGGCGCTCGAAAGCGTGCGCAGCCGGAACATTATCATCGGCGAGGATCTGGGGACGGTGACGGACGAGATGCGGGAGTTGTTCACGCGCTTCGGCATTCTGAGTTACCGGCTGTTTCCTTTCGAGAAGAATTACCAGACGGGCGAATTCAAGGCGAGCCGGGAATATCCGCGGCAGGCACTCGTCTCGGCCTCGACACACGATCTGCCGACGATGGCTGGCTTCTGGGAGCATCGCGATATTCAGGCGCGGCGGGAAGCGGGAGTGCTCGACGAATCGGGAGCGCAGCATGCGGATTGCGAGCGGCGGCGGGAGAAGCAGCGGATGCTCGATACGCTCGCCAGCGAGGGATTGCTTCCGGCGCACTATACGCGGCGGGCGGAGCAGCTTGACCATTTGGATGGAGAGCTGCATAACGCGGTGGTCGGGTTTCTGGCGAATGTGCCCTCGATGCTGCTGCTGATCAATCAGGAAGACTACACGAAAGAGAGCGAACAGCAGAATCTGCCCGGTACAACGGCGCAGTATCCGAACTGGCAGCGCAAGATGCGAGTGAGCGTGGAAGAGCTTCGCTCGAGCGAGGCCGAGCCTTACAACCGCATGATCCAGCACCATCTCCGGCGTACCGGGCGCGCGCGATAAGTTTCACGAACCGTTGTGCTGTTTCATGAGCCGGGCCAGCTCTTCGCGCTCGCGGCAGTCGACTTCAGCAAAGAAGCGGGCCTGTTGAAATTGATGATGCGCGATGGCGTACTCCATGCGGCGCAGATTAGCTTTGATGCGTAGCTCAGCGCTTTCCAGACCCGTAAGTGCCCCGCCTTGGGAACTGGCGGCTTGGGGGGTGTAGTGCTTGTGGGCCAAGGCGCGGAGCCATTCTCGTGCGGATCCGCCCAGCAGCCCGGCGATTTCACAGAGGAGGAAGTGCACGTAGTCCAACCTGCCGCGTTCGCGCGCGTGTTGTGCCGCCTGCTCGAAGACGCGCGCCATCTCCTGGCCGTAGATGGCACGGTGAGAGCGCGGGTAAAGGCGCAGTAACGACCGCCATGCTCGTAACATTTACGCCTCCTTCCAGGCGAGCCTGGCCGCGGCGGCTCGAGTCAGCTGCTTCATCCGATCCAGCTCCGTGCGCAAACTCTTCAGACCGGTGCGGGTGAGCCGATAGGCCTGCTTATCGCGCGACGTGTCGGGCTGATCGAAGCGTTCGATCCAACCAGCCTCGAGTAGCCGGTGCAGCGCGCCGTAAAGGGTGCCAGTACTTAGCCGGACGCGGCCCGCGCTCAGTTGTTCGATGTCCTTCATCAGTGCGTAGCCGTGCCGGGGCTCAGCGGCCAAGCTCAGAAGAATAAGCAGGACGGGCTCGGTGAGGGGCTCCTGCGCTATGACACGTCGCATAACGACATGTTATGACACGACGCGTCGCGCGTCAACTCTTTTCGAAAGCTCATAATGGAAGTAAGGGTGTTAACCAAGCAACTGACAACGGATCTGGTGCAGATTCAACGGGCTGGGGAGAAGCAGCGCTCCGAAAATCAACGCTTCCGGCAATGGTTGCGGCGGCGGAATTTTGCCGAGCAGCGGCTGAAGGCGATTGCGCAGGAAGTGGAAGAAGCGGTCGATTGCACGGCCTGCGGCAATTGCTGCCGGGTGGCGACGACGCAGATCAGCGAACGGGACGCCGAGCGGCTGGCGCGCTATCTGGGGATGCGGCTGGCTGAGTTCCTGCGGGATTACACGGTTGAATCCGCCGAAGAGGGCCGTATTCTCAAGCGCAATGAAAACGGCTGTGTGTTTCTCGAAGGAAATACCTGTTCCGTGTATGACGCGCGCCCGAATACGTGCGAGTTGTTTCCGCATATGGTGAAAGGGAACGGATCGCTGGTGAGCCGGATGTGGCACATGCCGGACCGGGCGGTGTATTGCCCGATTGTGTTCAACACGCTGGCCGAGTGGAAGCGGGAGACCGGTTTCGAGAAATGACGGCCCTGATCGTTTTCCTGCTGCTTTGCCTGTTCGGAGCAGTGGGATTGTCCGCGTACTTGCTGGCGGATGGAAAGCGCTGGAAGAGAGCGGCTGAAAGTCTGGGGTCTGAGAACCAGCAGCTGCGCTCGGAAGTTGAAAGCGCGCGCGAATCGGCGATACGGCATGAGAGCGAACTGGCGAAGGTGCGCGAAATCGCGGATGTGCAGCTGAAGGCGTTGAACCAGGCACATGCGCAGCTGGAGGACCGGTTTCGCGCGCTTGCCGCGGATGTGCTGCAGAACAACAGCCAGATGCTGCTCGACCGCAGCCGGGAACAGTTTGAGCATTTGGTGGAGCCGGTGAACCAGTCGCTGCAGCGGTTCGAAGCGCAGGTGCAGAATCTGGAGCAGGCGCGCGCCGAGGCGTATGGAAGCATAACGGCGCAGGTGCAAGCGCTCACAAATTTGCAGGAACGCGTGCGCGAATCAACCGAGCAACTCAAGACGGCGCTTCGGTCGCCCATACAGCGAGGCCGCTGGGGAGAGATTCAGTTGCGGCGTGTGGTGGAGCTGGCCGGTATGCTCGAGCACTGCGATTTTGCCGAGCAGGAGACGCTGTTCGGGGAGCGGCGCCAGCGTCCCGATCTGATTGTGAATCTGCCGAACGGCTGCCAGGTTGTGGTCGATTCCAAGGTTTCGCTGGAAGGTTACCTACGGGCGATTGAGACCACCGATGAAGCGAGCCGGATGCAGCATCTGGCGGATCATGCGCGGCAGGTTCGAACGCATGTGAAATCGCTGGCCGACAAGGCGTACTGGCAGCAGCTGCCGGGCTCGCCCGAATTTGTAGTGGCGTTTTTGCCGCTGGAATCGCTATTCAGCGCGGCGCTCGAGACCGACCCGGAACTGCTGTCGTTCGCAGCGAAAAATCGAGTGGTGATCGCGAGTCCTATTACCCTTATTACGCTACTGCTGACCATCGCACACGGCTGGCACCAGCAACGGCTGGCGGACAACCTGAAGGCGGTGGCGGCGACGGGCGCGGAGCTTTACGAGCGGCTTCTTGCGATGGGTGAAAACTTCAGCAAACTGGGCGACGTAATCGAAAAAACCGTAACGGCGTACAACTCGGCGATGCACTCCCTCGAAAAACGCGTGCTGGTTTCGGCGAGGCGTTTGAAGACGCTGCATTCGCAGAATGCGGGCGAGATCGGGCAAATTGAGCCGATTGAGCTATCGACGCGTGCGCTTGCGTGGCGAGGATCGCAGGGCGAGAGCTGATCTGCGCGTTTTGGCTGACAAATTGCTCTGTGAAGAGTAGCAGTGAAGAGCTAATGCTGCCAAAGTTGGATCGGCTGAAACATTTTTCGGTAATTTGTCTTAAACTGGTCTTACTGCCGGTACGGCAACTTCTGCCGGTCGCGTAGCGTCTTTGAAATAGAGGTGAAAAGGTTCGACCTGGTTGTCGATAGGAACAGCGAGGCTGCTTATGGACATCGTTGGTGACAGGAAATTCGTCGAGGTGCCTGGCGGAAAAACGCACGAGTTACCGCCGCTGCTGGTCAAGACTGTGCCGGATGTGAAGCGCGTCGACAAGATGATGAGCATTGCTGCCGAAATCATCGACCAGGAGGAGATGATTCAGCCTGTCGCGGTGGAGGGGCTGGCCGCCGAGGACATTATGGAACGGCGCCGGATGGATCTGGCGCTGAACCTGGTGGACCAATATCTTGGGCTGCTGAGCCACTGGCACTGGGGCGATGCGATCGTCGAATGGATCCGGCAGTGCGAGATCACCTTCGGCGCGCGCCTGGAACTGCGCAATCTGCTACGGAGCGATCTGTGGCCGCACGCCGGCCGCAGCAGTTTTGTTACGCTGCTGACCGATAAAGCGGTGCCAACCAGCGGGGTGGAACTGCAGAAAGCCGTGGGACTGCGGCTGGCCTTTCGCCAGATGCCTCCGATTCGCTGCTGTTCGGACCAGTTTTTGTTTTATCTGAACAATTCCGTGGCGCAGACGGCGTACAGCACCTGGCTGAATATGACGCCGAACCCGATTTCCTCGCTGCCCCCGGAGCGCTTCAATTTCGAAGTGGTGAATATGTCGCTGGACGTTCACTAGACCGTTCCGCGCCAGACCATCACGAGAAGCTCAGCTTTGCCCGGCAACTTTGGAATGTTCGCCGAGCAGCGCGCCGCGGATCAGCGCGAGATCGTTGAGAATGCGCCGGCTCTTCTGCACGTGCAGAGCGAGCTGCCTGGTTTTGTAAACGGCTAACGAGAGACCGCTGGCGGTGCGTTCGTTGGCTGCCTGCTGCCTTTGCTCTTCCAGTTCGGCGGAGGCTTCGTGGATGGTCCCCTCGAGCAACTCCATGAATTCGAGAGCGCTCTCAATGGAGTCGAAGGGCCGTTGCAGTTCTTTGCTCATCCCAAACCGCCCTTGGTTCGGTCCGGATTACGATCCAAGGCCATGGTGTTCATATAGTGACAGTGATTTCGCGGCGGGTCTGATCTCGGGGAAAGCTTCTAAGAAAATGCCGTTGCCCGGTTTGCCAGTGGAACAGGCAAGTGTTGATTACTGGTGGGCGCGACAGGACTCGAACCTGTGACCTCCTGCGTGTGAAGCAGGCGCTCTAACCAACTGAGCTACGCGCCCGCTCACGAGGCGCTTTCTTGATTCTAAACTACGGCGCGCTCAGCTTGTTGGTACGCGGAAGAGTGAAGTAAAACGTCGACCCCTGGCCGGGTATGGAGTGAACCCACATGCGCCCTTCATAGCTTTCGACAATGCGTTTGCAAACGGCCAGACCGAGCCCGGAACCTGCGATCTCGGGGCCGTGCAGGCGCCGCAATGGCAGAAAGATCTGCTGCTGATACTCGGGAGCGATGCCCAGGCCGTTATCGGCGACTGATATGAGCCACTGATTCTCCTTCAGTTCCGCGCGAATGTCGATCTCCGGGGGGCGGGAACTGCGATATTTAAGCGCATTGTCGATCAAATTCTGGAACAACTGGCGCAGGTGCGTTGGATTCGCTTCCACCACCGGCAGATCGCCCCAGGTAATTTGCGCGGCGCACTCTTCTTTCGGAATCCGGAGCGCTGCCACCACTGCCTCTACCACGTCACCGAGCGAGACACTCGCGGCGGCTCCTTTGCCTCCGAATTCCGAGTAGTTGAGAAGGCCCGCGATGAGCGCTTCCATGTTATTAGCGCCCTCGAGTACGAAGGCCAGAAAAGTATCGGCGGACTCGTCAAACTGGCCGCGATAGCGTTTTGCGAGCAACTGCGCGTAGCTCTTCATGGTGCGCAGCGGCGCTTGCAGATCGTGTGCGACGACGTGCGCAAATTCAGCCAGATCGTCGCGTGAACGCCGGAGAGCCTTCTCCGATTCGTGGCGCGCGGTGGCGTCCCGCATGATTTTGGTGAAGCCTACAACCTCGTCGTTCTCGCGAACGGCGTAGAGAGTTCCATCGACGAAAACGCGCGAGCCGTCCTTGCGCAGATGCCAGCGCACATCGGCCGACTTGCCGTAACGCGCGGCGGTCAGCATTTCGTTTTCGGGAGCGCGGGCTTTCCGGTCTTCCGGGACAAAGAGCTGTGCGAAGTTCTTGCCCACGAACTCGGTGCGGGTGTACTGAAGAATCGTGCCCACGCCGCTGTTCCAGTTCGCGATGACGCCGTCGGTGTCAATCAGAAAGAGGGCGTAGTCTTGCAGTTCCTCAACCTGCAGGCGATAGAGGCGCTCCAGAGCGGTTTCGGGCGTACTGCCAGTGTCGACTTTCAAGCAAGCTCTTGCGGAAGACTCTCAGTATACGGCACTGGGTGCTCGTTCTGTAATGGAGATCTCAGCAGGTACCAGCAAAGCGCGGCCAGCACGGCGAAGAAGGAACCGGAGAGTAGTGCCCGAAACCAGCCGAAATGTGCGGCCAGGATCGGAACGGCGAGCGTGGAAACGACGCCGCCGAGATTACCGGCCAGATTCATGAGTCCGCTAACCGCTCCGGCATGCTCCGGCGCGAAATCGATGGCGCTGGACCAGTAGGATGACTCGGTGCTGAAGAGCAGCCCAACACTGGCGGCGATGGCAGCGAGCGCGACTCCGATGCTGGCTGTTCCCGCGCCGACGAACATCAGGACCGAAGAGACGAACAAGCAGGAAGCAGCGACCGCGCGCCTGCCGCGCAAGGCTCCGATCCTGGCAGATAAGCTCCGGCTGAACGCGCCCAGAATGGGTACGGTGACCGAAGCGGTAATCCAGGGGAGGCTGGTGGCCCATCCGCTGTTCACGATGCTTAGATGGCGCACATCGACCAGATATTTGAAAAGCCAATAAACAAAAATCGAGATGGCGTAGCAGTAGAGGAAGTAGCTGAGGCAAAGCAGAAGAACATTTTTCTGCAAGAGAAGCGTCCAGCGATTCGGTTGACGCGCAATCGACGAAGAATTGGGAATTGTTCGGTGTACTTCGTTCCGTGCGGCCTGCCACCAGAAAAACGCCAGCAGAAATGGCAGGAGTGCGGTGAAGTAAAAAGCCGGCCGCCAGCCCAGGCGATTCATGATCTGGGCAACCAGCGGAGGTGCAAAGGCGGCGCCGAGCGTGGAACCGGTGAAGATCACGGCGTTGACGAACGCGTGATCGCGGGGCGGATACCAGTCGGAGACGGCGGTCATAGCGACCGGATAGGTCGAAGCTTCCTCTACTCCGTGCAGAAAACGGATGATGAGGACGGCGGCGAGGGATAGAGAGGCCGTTTGAATCAGCAGGCCGGGAACGAGACCAGTGAGCAGTGTGGTGACAGCCCAGCTGAGCCCCGAAATGGCGAGCACGAGACGCGCACCGTAGCGATCTCCGAACGCGCCGGCCGGCACCTGAAAGATCGTGTAGCCGGTGAGGAAGGCTGCGAAGACGTAGCCCACCTGCAGATCGCTCCAATGCAGCTCGCGCGCCATGTATTGCTGCGCCACGCTGATGTTGGTGCGCAGAAGATAGCTGAGGAAGGCGAATCCCCAAAGAGAAAAAAGGACGGCGCGTGAGCCGCTGTGCGCTCGAGTTACCGGTTGGGGCGTGCTCACTGCGACTTGAACTCGATGGCCGCGATTTTGTCGTCGGTTTGCAGCTTATCGCCCGTCGCGTTGGAGATGCCCTTGGGAACGTTCGTGCGATCGATCAACGATACGGCCTGCACCATGCCGGTGAAGACCAGATCGTTGGTGACCTTGGTTCGTTCGTTATCGATGTTGGGGTCGATTCCATGCGTAATGGAACGGCTGGTCTGAGAAAAGTAGATCTTGATATCGTGCGTGGCGGCCGCGACAAAAACCGGTTTTCCATCGAAGGTCTGCGGCATCTGCCAGATGCGGATGTGATGGCGGGAAGCGAACGTATTGTTCTGTTTTTCGTAGGTCATGTCAGGCGGCTTGCCACCGAGGGTCAGTATCGACATCGGTGCTTCGTCGTAGCCGCGATTTTCGATGATGGCCTGCGCGGTCTTGAAATTGGCCGATCGCCCCAATGGGTCCGAAGCGAACCAGCCGGAATCCTTGAAGGCCTTTTCGACCTGATCGCGCGTGCCAATGAACAGCAAGTTGGTCAGATCGGAGGGATCGGGCGGCTTGAGCGCGACCGTGCGATAGGGCAACTCTGCGACAAGCGCGGTAAGCTGGGCGGAATTCTGGATCGGGGAGGGCAGGCGTGCGTCCCTGGCGGGCGTCCAATCGAGCGGCTGCGACAGCTTTACTGTAAATTCAACCCCGGGCTTGTAGACGATCGATGGATCCGCTTCTTTCACGACGGAAGTCTTGACACTGGACAGCAGCTGTCCGAGCGTCGAATTCTTCTCCATCACTTTGTCGACGCCGCTTTGCGCTAACGACGTGAAGGTGCGGGAGGCGAGTATGCCGGTGATGAGACCCGACTGGTCGACCGATTCGCGCGCATTATCCACGCCGCTCAGAACGCACGTGATGCTCTTTGACTGACCATGTGAATCCTGAATTTTCGTGAATTGCAGACGGAGCGTAGCCGGCTGCTCGGCGTTCCCGTCGGCGGCGGGTTTGTTGGCATGCGCATCGGCGGTTACTCCGTCGAGCCTGGTGCCGTCCGCAATGGCGATCGTTCCATTGACCAGGACGGGCGCAATCACGACCGCGGAGACGGACTGCCCTGATGGTTTGTCGCTACTCACTTCGGTTGTCAGGCGCAGATCGATGGTGGTGCCGCTTGGAACGGTAACGGCGAAGGCAGCGGGAATGAAACCTAAGCTGAGCAGAGCACGCAGAGCTGATCGAAGCGGCACAGACATAAGCAGTAGCCTGCCGTGTATTTTCTCACCCTGTGGAGACGAAGGCTCTCCTATGCTGTGAATAGGGGCGTGTGGAGTGCGATTCGGGCAGAGTACGTTGCGGGCGACGCTGACAGTATGCGGCACTCTGCTCGTTACCTTCGTTGTGACCGGATTTGCCAGCTCCGCGTTTCATCGTGAGCGGGAAAAGCTCGGCATCGCGCACTACGACGCTGGGAAGTCGCTCGAGCAGAAGGGTGAGCTTGATCCGGCGCTGGATGAATATCGGAAAGCGCTGCTGTTTGCTCCGAACAACACGGATTACCGCCTTTCGCTGGCTAAAGCATTGCTCGAAGCCGGGCGGCTGAACGAAGCGCAGTCGCATCTGGAGGCGCTGGTACAGGAGGACCCAACCAGCGGGCCAATCAATTTGCTGGTGGGACGGCTGGCCTTTCGTCAGCATGACCTGAGGCGCGCCATTGAATACTATCAGCGGGGTGTCTACGAATACTGGCCGGAATCCGAACTGGCCGAAAGGAGGCAGGCGCGCTGGGAACTGGCGAATCTGCTGCATGAGAGCGGCGATCGCAACGGATTTATTGGGGAACTGATGCAGCTTTATACCAATCTGCCGAGCTCCGCTATTGCCGAAAAGCTGAAGGTCGGTTCGCTGCTGCTGTCGAATGGAGCGATTTCCGAAGCTTCCCGCATTTTTCAGGAGCAGGCACGAGTGGCGCCGCAGAATGCCGACGCTCGTGCCGGACTGGCGCAGGTGCATTTTGCGATGGGAGAGTACGTCTCGGCGCGGCATGAGTTTCAGCGCGTGCTCCGCCTGGACCCCAAGAACGCGGAAGCTGCGCAGATGCTCGCTTTGACCAACGAAGTCATCGATCTCGACCCGGCGCTGCCCAGCATTACGGCCTCCGAGCAACTGCGCCGGAGCCGGAATCTGCTCGAGCGTGTGCTGAAGGAGCTCAGCTCCTGCACGAATGCTTCGCCGGCTTTTGCGCAGCGTGTGTCAGACGCCGGGAAACTGGTTTCCGCTCCTAAACACAGCGAGGACGACGCGGTCTCGATGCAGTCGGCTGCGATGCAGCTGTGGTCGGGACGGGACGGTCCATGCGGGAAGACAGCGCCGCAGGACAAGGCAATCGATACCGTATTGACAAGGATTGGCCACGAGTGACCGGCGAATCGTACGAAAAAGTGGAACAATCGGCGCCGGCTGGTTCACCGCCGGTGCAGACCAGCGGGCGCTTTCGCATTTCTCTGGCGCAGCTGAAGTTCTGGCAAGGCGCATTTGGACACCTGGGCCTGAGCGAGGCGCAACGATTTCTGCTGCTTGCCTTGCTGATCGGGATTTTTTCCGGCCTACTCGTCGTCTTGTTTCACATCGCGATCGACTTTATCAGCTGGACCACGCTGGGTGCGCTGGCCGGACGCTTTCATCTGGTCCGCCTGCTTACGCCTGCAATAGGAGCGATCGGCGCGGTGCTGATCGTTCGAAAGGTTTTTCCTCGCGCCAAAGGCAGCGGCGTCAATCAGACGAAGATCGCGATCTACAGCTCGGACGGTTACGTGCCGGGCGGGACGATTTTTGGCAAGTTTCTGGCCTGCGCGGTTTCCATCGGATCGGGCAACTCGCTGGGCCCGGAGGATCCATCGCTGCAGATGGGCGCGGGCGTCGCGTCCTGGCTGGGGCGGCTGTTTCATTTGCCGCGCAACAGCATGCGACTGATCGCGCCGGTGGGCGCGGCGGCCGGTATCGCAGCCGCTTTCAATACGCCGATTACCGGTGTGCTGTTCGTGATGGAAGAAGTATTGGCCGACTGGAGCGCGACGGCGGTGGGTTCGATCGTTCTGGCGGCCGTATCGGCGGTGGTGACGATGCGCGCTTTCCTCGGCAACCAGCCGCTGTTCGAAGTACCGGAATTTCGACTGGCGAGCGCTTCCGAACTGCTGATTTATGCCGGGATCGGTGTGGTGGGCGGTGCACTGTCGGCTGCGTTCATCACGCTGATCGAGCGGGTGAAGAAGCAGCTTGCCGAATTCGGGCACTGGCGGCACTGGGTTCTGCCGGCCGCAGCGGGCTTTCTCACCGGAGTGGTGGGGCTCTGGTTTCCAGAGGTCATGGGCGCCGGTTACGAAGCGATCAACAGCGCGCTGCACGGTCAGTTTCTCTGGCCGGTCCTGATCTATCTGGCGCTCGCCAAGCTGGTTGTGACGCTGTTCGCGTTTACGGCGGAGACTCCAGGAGGGATGTTCGCGCCTGCACTTTTTATAGGCGGCATGATGGGCGGCGGCGTGGGCGGACTGGCTCACCGTATCTGGCCGCATGCGGCTGCGCCTGCCGAAGCATACCTGCTGGTCGGCATGGGAACGTTTTTTGCGGGTGTGTTTCGAGCCCCGATTACCTCGATTTTCATGGTGTTCGAAGTGAGCGCCAGCTACGTGATTATTCTGCCCGTGATGATCTCGAATATTACGTCCTACCTGATTTCGCGGCGGCTGCAGCACACGGCATTCTTCAAAATGCTGGCCCAGCTTGAAGGCGTAAACCTGCCCTCGGCCGAAGAGAAGCGAAGCTTTCAGCCGCTGCGTGTTGAGGATGCGATGGAAACGCGGTCGGCGTATACTCGCCTGGCCGGAGCCGCTCAGCTTTATCCGGACGAACCACTGGACGCCGCTTTGCGCGTGCTTTCGACCGAGCAGCAGATTGAAGTCGTGAGCCGTCTGCATCCGCATGAGGTTCTCGGGACCCTTACGTTACATGACGTGCATCGCGCCTATGGCTTGAACGATGATCATCCGGAGAAGCCGGGCGCGAGCGCAACCGATAATGGTCATTAGGATTTCATGACGATTCCCTCCGCGATCGAACAAAGCGAAACAAGCACGAAGCCTTCGGCCGAGACGAGCTTCGCTGAGAGACTGGATCGGCTGGCTTCGGTGGCGGTGAATGTGGGGCTGGGCTTAGCCCCGGGCCAGGAGCTTGTGATGACGGCCTCGACCGACGCCATTCCGCTCGCCCGGCGCATTACCGAGCAGGCGTACCGTGCGGGCGCGTCGCTGGTGACGACCTTTTACACGGATGAGGAAGCGACTCTGGCGCGATTCCGCTATGCGCCGGAAGAGAGTTTCGAGCGCGCGCCGGGCTGGCTCTTCAACGGGATTGCGGAGGCCTTTCGTGGCGGCTCAGCACGGCTGGCGATCGCGGGTGCGGACCCGGCCTTGCTTGCCAATGAGGATCCGCAGAAGGTAGCGCGCGCCAACGTCGCAAATTCGAAGGCGTACCGGCCGGCGCTCGAATACATCACACGTCACGAGATCAACTGGACCATCGTGGCCGCCGCCACGCCCGCCTGGGCGCGCCGCGTATTCCCGAACGAGCCTGAGAACATTGCCGTGACCAAACTCTGGGATGCGATTTTTGCGACGACCCGCATCGATGTGCCCGATCCGGTCTCGAACTGGCGCGAGCACGATGCGCAGTTGCGCCGGCGCGCGGCTTTGTTGAACGAGCGCCGCTTCGCCACACTGCATTTTCGCGGACCCGGAACCGATCTGCGGGTTGGACTCGCCGACGATCACCTCTGGATGGGCGGCGGGACCAAGGCGCACAACGGCCTGGACTGCATTCCGAATATGCCGACTGAGGAAGTCTTCACAACGCCGCACAAGGATCGGGTGGAAGGATACGTGACGAGCACGAAACCGCTCTCGTATCAGGGCACGCTGATTGAAAATATCGCGGTTCGTTTTGAAGGCGGGGCGATTACGGAAGCTCGTGCGACCCAGGGCGAGACTGTTCTGCGCCGGATGATCGAAACCGATGCGGGTGCGCGGCGGCTGGGAGAGGTGGCGCTGGTTCCCAATTCGTCGCCGATCGCGCGCAGCGGACTGTTGTTTCTGAATACGCTATTCGATGAGAACGCAGCCAGCCATATCGCGCTCGGCCAGGCTTACAGCACCTGCATTCGGGGTGGCGACACGCTGGATTCGGCGCAATTGGCGGCCAAGGGTGCCAACGAGAGTCTGATTCATGTGGACTGGATGATCGGTTCCGGTTCGATCGATCTCGACGGCCTGCACGTGGATGGGACGGCTGAGCCGTTGATGCGCTCCGGCGAATGGGTTGGCTGACTCAGGCGGCGCGTTCCGGCTGCCGCATGAGTACGCCCTGCTGGGGCCAGCAGCTTTGCAGGTGAGCCCGAAGGCGCAGGATCGCCTGGGACTTCAGCTGGGACACTCGCGACTCGTGCAGCTCGACCACTTTCGAGATTTCGCGCAGTGTCAGTTCTTCGTAGTAGTAGAGGGCAAGAATGGTTTGCTCGAGCTTCGGAATTCCGGCAAGCGCACGGGCCAGCAGACGCTCCAGTTCGGCGCGCTCCAGAATGCGCGAGGGCCATTTGTCTTCTGAGTCGAAAACGTAGCGAAGGAGATCGGCGCCGCTCTTCTCCGGATCGCCTGGTTCGAGGCTCGCAACGGTCATGCCCCGCGTCTCGGCCAGCCAATCCTGATACTGTTGCACGGATAAATCCAGCTGGGCGGCGATCTCTTCCTCGACCGGAACGCGTCCAAGCGTTTTTTCAAGCTCCTGGATGGCGTTTTCGATCATTTTCGCCCGGCGGCGTTTCTGGCGAGGAGCCCAGTCGAGAACTCGCAGGCTGTCCAGAATCGCACCGCGAATTTTATGCTCGGCGTAGGTCTTCAGTTTGACGCCGTGAGTCGAATCGTAGCGGTCGATGGCCGAAATGAGGCCCAGGGTGCCGGCCGAAATCAGATCCTCGAGCGATACCGAAGGTGGCACGCCCTTGTGGATCCGGCTGGCAATCAGCTTCACCTGCGGAAGGTGCTCCATAATCAATTCGTCGCGGGACGAGAGTGTTTCGTCGGTTGCGTCAATGGCGATCACGCAAATTCTCCTGGGAAGCGCCCATTTCGGGCTTGCTCCTGGGAGAACCTTCGGCAGTTCTTCGCCAAATCTTAAGGGCTGGCGAAAATTTTATTTAATTTGTACGAGGAAAGCTCTACATTTATGGCGCTAATATCGATATGTCGGTAAAGGCAGTTGACGCATAAGGAGCACCAGATGAGAATACGCGAACGCGAGCAGACCCTGACACGCCGGACGTATTGGAACGTAGCGCCGGCGCGCGCGCGTGAAGTGATCCGGGAGAATACCGATTCACTGGCCGAAACCGATGCCATGACGAGCGCTGCCGCTCGGCCAGCGCGAGATTCGCGCCTTGAAGATTTACGCGCGCGCGTGAAGAATGGTTCGTACCAGGTCGATCTGGAGGCGCTCAGCCGGAAAATTGTGGACAATCACCTGGCGGGCGACAAGCGGTAGTTCTTAGCTGGCTTTGGCCCCGGCCTCAGGTGAACTTTGTGGCGCGCCAGAGCGCCACGCCGGCGATCGCGATGACGATCAGCATGGCGAGGCTCAGAAGAGCGAGCCAGCTCATGTGGATTTCCATTTGCGGGATACGGCTCAAGAGGCCGAACGCCACAAAGATTGCGGTTGCCACCGCGACCACGAGCCAATCGAACCAGCTGCGCCGTGCGTCTTGTGCGACTTCCTGCTGACCGTGCATGCGCGCCAGCACGTACGAGCTGGGCAGATTGTAGAGTTGGGCCTCGCGCTCGGCTGCTTCATGCCAGCTTGAGTATTCCTGTTCGCTTGCCGACGAGTACGCGATCGAAACCGCACCGGCAGCCATCAGCAGCGACCCGCCGATCACCTGCGCATACGTATTCGCGCCCAAACCGCGCAGTTCGCCGAAAACGAGTATGGCCCAAAGCAAGCCCCAGAGCTGATTGGTATTCGATAGCGGGATGGCCCGGCTGATCCCGACATATTTGGTCGCGTAATTCTGCAGAAGGTCGCCCACCACCCACATGAAGCCGCCGAGCAGCGGCCAGAAGAGGATGCCGCGGTTGGCTGCGAGTTGATTCCAGAAGGGGCCAACGCCGCCCAGGAACACGACGGCGACAATCGTGACCGTTGTGATCTCTCCGATTGTGAAATAGGTGAGAAACGTGAGCGGATTCATGCCGCTGATGTAAGCCTTGCGATACGGGATGTACATGGAGCCGAACATCAGCCCCGCGCCCAGCGCGGCGAGAATGCCGTGAGCTGCGTTGCCGTGTGCGGATTGCGAAGTCGACGCTTCCGATATGAGAAGCGCGCCGATAAAGATTACCAGAGCGCCACCGACAACGCCCAGCTTTTTCCAGAGCGAAGCGCGGTGCAGCTCCTTGAAAAGCAGCGTGCCCCAGATGATGCCGATCAGACTGTTGGAATTCCAGAGCGGGAACGCGATGCTGAGGCCGATGTCCCGCACGGCGAAGATGGTGAGCGTATTGCCGACCGCCCATAAGCAGCCAGCCATTACGCCCCAGATCACCAGATGCGGTACATGGCGCGTATCGCTGAGCGTATCGCGGCAGCCGCGCATCAGCGCCGGCAGGCTCCAGCGTGAAATAAAGGCGCCGAGGACCATCATGAACGATATGATCAGCGGCGATACTGCGACTGTTACCAGCTTGGTCGGAGCCTCCGCGCCGGCGAGCCAGAGCGCGGCCGAGAAACCGCAGAAGATCCCAAGCTTTTGCAGCATCCGCTGCCGCGCTTCGTTCAAATGCACCTGGGCCGCGCCGGCGCTCATAAGACCATCCGCAGCAGCAGCAATCCCACGATGAGAACCGCGAACGGAATCCAGAACTGCACATCGCGGAAGACGGCGCTCCAGCGAAAACGAGGCGTCACTGGCGAATTCCAACCTGGCTTAGCAGCCACGCATATTCAAAGGCCGTATCTTTGAGCTTGTCGTAACGGCCGGAAGCGCCGCCATGACCGGCCGGGTCCATCTTGATCTTCAGGAGAAGCGGATTCGAGTCGGTTTTGAGCGTGCGCAGGCGTGCTACGTATTTCGCGGGCTCCCAGTACATGACCTGGCTGTCGTTGAAACTGGTGGTCACGAGCATGGCGGGATAGGCACGCTTCTCAAGATTGTCGTACGGACTGTACGTCTTCATGTAATCGTACGCAGGCTTCTCGTTGGGATTGCCCCATTCAAGATATTCGCCGACGGTGAGGGGAAGGGAAGCGTCCATCATGGTATTCATCACATCGACGAAGGGCACAGCCAAGTGAACGGCGCGAAACAGATCGGGCCGCAGGTTGACCACCGCGCCCATCAGCAGACCTCCGGCGCTGCCGCCTTCGATCACGAGTTTGTCGCTGGCGGTCCATTTATTCGTGATCAGATATTGAGCGCAGTCGACGAAGTCATTGAAGGTGTTCTTCTTCTTCATCAACATGCCATCCTCCCGCCACTGCTCGCCCATCTCATCGCCGCCCCGAATGTGGGCGATCGCGTATGCCATGCCGCGATCGAGCAGCACCAAACGCGCTGGCGAGAACGTGGCCGACATTCCGATGCCGTAAGAGCCGTAGGCGTAGAGGAAGAGCGGCGAAGTGCCGTTGCGCTTGTAGCCCTTCTTATAAACGATCGAGATCGGCACACGCACACCGTCGCGCGCAGTGGCCCAGAGCCGTTCCGAAGCGTACTCGGAGGAATTGTATCCGCCCGGGACTTCCTGCCGTTTCAGGAGATGCGACCTGCCGCTTGCCACTTCATAATCGAACACACTTGGCGGGGTCACGAAGCTCTGATAGGTATAGCGGTACGTGGTGGACTCGTACTCGGGTGTGCTGCCCGGAAAGACCGAGTAGACCGGCTCAGGAAATTCGATGGAAGTCCATTTGTGCTGGCCGAAATCGTAAACGCGCAGATGGTTGAGCGCTTCAGATTTCTCGAGCACGACGGCGAAATCTTTGAACAGATCCGTCTCTTCGATGAGCCTCCCGTTCTCGGCCGGGACGAAGGATTTCCAGTGCTGCGGCGACGGATCGCTCTCGGGAGCGGTGACGATCTCGAAGTCTTTGGCATGTTTGTTCGTTCGAATGTAAAACAGATCTTCGCGATGGTCCACGTAATACCGGTGCTTGGGCTCGCGAGGCAGAAATACGGCGAAGTCGCGGTCGGGAGTGTGAGCGTTCAGGTAGCGGAATTCCGTTGTGTCTTTGCTGCCGATATGCAGCAGGAGAAACTTGCGATCGCGTGTTTTGGAAAGCCCGATATCGTATAGCTCGTCTGTCTCGTCGTAGATGGGCTCGAAGTGTTCCGATCCCAGCATGTGGCGAAGCAATTTGTCCGAGCGCTTCGTAACGGCATCTTCGGTGGTGAGAAACAGTGTTTTGTTATCGGCCGCCCACTCGACAGACGTGACGCGCTGGGTCGTGTCGGGCAGTGTCTGGCCGCTGCGCAGATCTTTGACCTGCAGAACGTATTGGCGGAAACCGGTGTAATCGACGGTGTAGGCCAGCAGATTCTGATCATCACTCACGGCGAACGCGTCAAGGCCGATGAATTTGTGTCCTTTGCCGAGCTCGTTCAGATCGAGCAGAATTTCTTCCGCAGCCTGCATGCTGCCTTTGCGCCGGCAGTGAATCGGATACTGTTTGCCTTCTTCGGTACGAGTGTAATAGAGATAGTCACCACGCTTGACGGGCACGCTCAGATCGGTCTGCTTGATGTGGCTCAGCATCTCGTTATACAGCGCGCCGGCGAAGGGCGCAAGATCTTTCGTCATCGCCTCGGTGTACGCGTTTTCCTCTTCCAGATATTTGCGCACTTCGGGATTTGTTTTTTCACGCAGCCAGAAATACGGATCGACCACCGTTTCGCCGTGACGCACCTCACGATGGTCCGTCTGCGGTGCGCGCGGCGGCTCGGGATTTGCTGTATCGGAAAGGATGGCGGACGGCGTAAGCGACATGATCAGTAGAAGCGTTCTCACGATCATTATGGCGGCCCTTCCGTGCCGGAAATGCTGGATGTGAGTATACTGTTTCGGAATCGAACCGGATCAGCTGCGCGGCAGCAGCTTTTCGATGTGCTTGGCCAGAATGTCCACTTCGAGATTCACCCGCGAGCCTTTGCTGCGGCCATGAAGCGCGGTGTGCTCATAGGTGTACGGGAGGATCGTAAAGCCAGCGATTCCTTCGTCGAGTTCCGCGATCGTCAAACTGATCCCATCCACCGCTACCGAACCTTTGCTGACGATGTAACGGTCGAGGTCAGGCGGGATGCGAATGCGGAGCCACCAGTTGCCGCCGCCGATCTGCTCGAGTGAAGCGATCTCGGTGGTCGCGTCCACGTGGCCCAGCACGAAATGGCCGTCCAGCCGGCTGTCTGCCCGGAGCGGCCGCTCGAGATTCACCAGCGCGCCGCTTTTCAGATCGCCCAGATTGGTACGCCGCAGCGTCTCGGGGGAAATCTCGGCGGTCCATGAACTTTCGGACACTTCAATCGCGGTCAAACAAGCGCCGTTTACCGCGATGCTCGCGCCTGGCGATGTCCCTTCGAGTACTTTGGCGCAGGAGATCCGAATGCGAGCGCCGGTGGCCAGCGGATGGAAATCCGCAATGGAACCGACTTCTTCGATGATCCCTGTAAACATCTATTTGTTCTTCACCAGGTAGGCTTCCACCGCAAATTCATCCTGTGAAATCGGGTGAAGCTGTAAGCGGTCGAGCAGCATGGCGTCAGCACGGCGCATGCGTCCGGTTCCGCCCGCCACTGGCAAGCTCTTCAAGCCTCCCAGAATCTTCGGTGCGTAATAGAAAAGAATCTTGTCGGCAATCTGCCCGTCCAGCATGGTCCAGTTGACATGACTTCCCGCTTCCACCATGAGCGACAGATAGCGTTCGCTTGCGAGCAGGTCGAGCAGTTTGCGGGGATCGGTTCGTCCGGTGGTGCCGTCCGCGATGAAGACTCGCACGCCCGCTGACTCGAGCGCTTTTCGTCTCTCGGCCGGAGCGGAGGACGTCCCTACAATCATGACGTCGTTCTGCGCACCGGAGACGATTTTCGAATGCAGTGGAATGCGCAGCTGTGAGTCGAGCACGATGCGCAGCAGAGGCCGGCTGCGCGGCAGTCCTGAGCGGTCGGTGAGCAGGCAGTCGTCTTCGAGCACCGTTCCAAGACCGGTGAGAATCGCATCCGAGAAATGGCGGACCTGCTGCACATCGCGGCGAGCAATCTCGCTCGTAATCCAACCGACGTTATCCTGCGGCGCGGCAATTTTTCCGTCCAGCGTCAGCGCAGCCTTCACGGTTACCAGTGGTTTACCGGTGCGCATGAAGTGGACGTAGGGTTCATTCAGCCGTTCGGCAAATACCCGGGCTTCCTCGTCGAGATCGACTTCGACACCGGCTGCCCGCAGCTTTGCGAAACCTTGTCCGGCGACCTGCGGATTCGGATCCTGCATTGCTGCCACGACACGCGTCACGCCCGCTGCGATCACCTGATCGGCACACGGCCCGGTACGTCCCTGATGCGAGCAGGGCTCGAGGGTCACATACAAGGTTCCGCCACGGGCCGCCTCGCGAGCTTCGCGCAGAGCTACGACTTCCGCGTGATCCTTGTGCGACCAGAGATGAAAACCGCGGCCGACCTCGCGCCCATCATTCACGACGAGGGCGCCTACGGTGGGATTCGGGCTTGTCTGCCCGCGGCCCTGCTCGGCCAGCTTCAGCGCCTCCTGCATGTACCGGTTCATCGGGGCGCCTCAGTCGAAGAGCGATTCCACAAAGCGCTCCGGCTCAAACGGCAGCAGATCGTCGATCTTTTCGCCGACCCCGATAAAGCGTATGGGCAGGTTCAGCTCGCGGGCAATGGCCACCACCACGCCGCCTTTGGCCGTGCCGTCGAGCTTGGTCAGAATGATCCCGGTCACACCGGCCGACTCGGTGAACTTCCGCGCTTGCTCCAGGCCGTTTTGGCCGGTGGTGGCGTCCATCACGAGCCAGACTTCGTGCGGAGCACCCGGCACCACGCGCTGGCAGGTGCGGCGCATCTTCTCGAGCTCGGCCATCAGGTTCTCTTTGGTGTGCAGGCGTCCGGCCGTGTCGATGATCACGTAATCGACGCCGCGCGCTTTCGCCGCCTGTAGCGCATCGAAGACCACCGCGCTCGGATCAGCGCCGGTTTTCTGACGAATCAGATCCACCCGGGCGCGTTCGGCCCAGACTTCGAGTTGCTCGATGGCGGCCGCGCGAAATGTGTCCGCTGCGCAAAGCAGAACTTTGCGGCCCTCGCCCAGAAAGCGGTGCGCCAGTTTGCCGATGGTCGTCGTTTTGCCGGCGCCGTTGATACCGACCAGCATTACTACCGCAGGCGGAGTCCGGACCACATGAACCGGGGTTTCCGAGGCGCGCAACGTCTCGAGCAACTGCTCGCGAATGAGGCCGCGGATTTCGGTAGCATCGCCGGTCGAGCGCCGATCGATGCTGACACGGATGCGTTCGAGGATGTCCTGAACTGTTCGAACGCCGAGATCGGCGGTAATCAGCGTATATTCGAGTTCTTCGAGCAGCTCGGCATCGATCTCTTTTCTGCCCGAGAGCACATCCTCAATGCGATCGACCAGCCCGGAGCGCGTCTTCTGAATTCCGGCCTTCAGGCGGTCGAGCAGATTGGGTTCCGTGGGAACGGATCCGAATAGAGTCTGAATGGCCATGAAGAGGACGGGGTGGACGGCTGAAACGCGAGCGCCTCCCCCGAATTGGCTTCAGTTTAACAGGCACATGCGTTTCGTCGGCAGAGCGATTCGCTCGTGAGGCAACTTACAATGAAGCGATGGCCGTGCCCGTTCAACCGAAGACTCGCCGCCGCCTCGCCGCCCTTTTTTCGGTCCCACTGGCTTTCAGCCTGGTGTTTTTCTTCGTCAACCAGGCCTCGGAGCATCGCGAGACGCGGCTGCTCGAAGTACAGCGGCTGGCGGGCTGCGTCACACAGCTCCGGGCGCACGCACGCGACTCGGAATCGGGCGAGCGTGGATTTTTCCTTACCGGCGATCCGCGCTTTCTGGAACCTCTGCAGGTTGCCAACGACTCGCTTTCCGAATGGCAGCGCCAGATCCGCTCCTATGCGGCCGAGCGTCCGGAGTACCGCGCCGATAGCGAACGGCTCATACGGCTCGTGAATCAGCGTTTTGCGGAAGCCTGGGACGGGGTGGGTCGGAAACGCTCGGGCGCGTTCACTCCCGAGACTCTGATTGCCCACCTGAACCATGAGCAGGACACGATGGACCAGGTCCGGATCCTTTCTCGCGACTTGCTGAAGCGCCTCAGCAAAGAGGAGTTCGCCATCCTCGATTCTCAGCAGCGCTATGCGCGCGGGAGTTTCGTTTTCTTCTTCATCGGCTCGCTGCTGATGATTGGAGTCATTATCTGGCTGTACTACGCGCTGCTGCGTTATCTGGCTGAGCGCGACATTGCCAACGCCAAGCTGCGCAGCGTGAATACGGATCTGGAAGGGCGTATTGAAGAGCGCACGCGCGATCTGATGCAGACCAATGAAGAGCTACAGCAGTTTGCGTATCTGGCAAGTCATGATCTGCAGGAGCCGCTGCGTACGGTCACCAGTTTCTCCCAGCTGTTGGCGGTGCGCTATCAGGGACGGCTCGATGCGGAAGCGGATGAATTCATCGGATACATCGTGAATTCCTCGCGGCGCATGACCGAGCTCATCAACGGAATCCTCGCACTGGTGCGTCTGCGGAAAGCTCCGTTGCCCACCGAACGAGTCTCTTTTGAAAAGCTGCTTGAACAGGCCGAGGTTAGTCTGCAGGCCGCCATTCGCGAGAGCGGCGCCGAAATCGAGCATGGAACGCTTCCGGCACTGATGGTGGATCCGGTACAGCTCTCGCAGGTGTTGCAGAATCTGATCTCGAACGCGATCAAGTACCGCCGCGACGAGCCACCCCGCATTCGGATTGCGGCGCGCCGGGAAGGCCGCGAATGGGTATTTTCCGTAGCCGATAATGCTCAGGGATTTGATCCGCAGTTCGCCGAGCGTATCTTCGGGCTTTTCCAGCGCCTGCACAGCCGGGAAGTGGACGGAACCGGAATGGGCCTGGCGATCGCGCGCAAGATCATCGAGCGGCACGGCGGCCGCATCTGGGCGGAGTCGGTCCCCGGCGTGGGATCCACGTTTTATTTCAGCCTGCCCATAGCTCTGGAGGAAAGTAAGGCGGAGACGTCCGAACTCGCCGGATCATTCATTTCCAAAATTTAAGCCGAGAACAGCCTAAAGCCCGACGCACCTTCCGCCGATGGACTCATCGAGGAAGAAAACGCTTGGCACAAATTTTAGAATTCTCGCAGCTTCGGGCCGGCCGGTCACAGACCAACGAAACCGTCTGCTGCTATTGCGACGCGGCGCGTACCGCACGCGAGCACTTTGCCGGACAACTAAAGGACCTGTACCGGACGTCGTCAAAGCCGCGCGTTCTCTGTCTGGAAACGCTCGAGGGCGGCATTCCGGCGATCCCGGGCGGCTGGGATCTGATCTATTCGGCGAGCTTCTTCAATTCGCTGCCCAATCCGGCTGCACGGCAGGTGGTGAAGAGCGCTGTGGCGCGACTGGGTCCCTCGGGAAGGCTGCTGATCGCGAATGTGCGGCCGGAGGTGCGCCTGGAGCGGTGCCCGCTTTGCCAGAAGTCCGGCTCGATTCACCGCGGTGAGATCGCCATGATCGAGCTGGCCAAAGATCTGCCCGCCGACTCCGTCACCGGACAACTGATTTTCCGCGACCGGCTCGGTCTGAACACCTATCTCGAACTGCACAAGAACGCGACTGTGCTGGCCGAGTTACTGCCGCTGCGAAAGATTGGCTGAGTGATGGAAAAGGCTCGCGCCTTTACGAGCCGTCCGAGCCCTGCAGTTTCACCAGCTTGTTGTACAGGTCCAAAATCAGGAAGGTTGGGGCCCACTGTCCTACGAACAGCGCCGCGTGATCCTTACCCGTCATCTTGAATCCAAGCGATCCGGCAATCGAGCCGAAGGCCGCCCATAAGAACCAGTCGGAGGGCATCCTGGCGGTCTGCTGTTCGATACTGCGCGCCACCACTCCTTCGCGATGCTCTTCGCGCGCACCAGTCTCCGGCTCTGTTTTAGCGAAATCCTGATAATTCATCTCATCTCCCCGGCCATTCATCAGCCTCGTCTGTCAGATTCCGTTTCGCCGCCGGCGGTATCGGCCATAATGGGACGAATAATTACTAGCCTTGCGACTTGCCGCTGTTTGCGTTTTCGGTTTGCTCATGATTGGCGCGCCGCCTTTGAATGCGGCCGATTGGCGCCTGATCTGGAGCGATGAATTCAACGGGAAGGCTCATTCTTTGCCGGATCCCTCTAAATGGACGTACGATCTGGGTGCGGGCGGCTGGGGCAACGAGGAGCTGGAAACCTACACGAAGGATCCGCAGAATGTTTCGCAGGATGGTAAAGGCCACTTGGTCATCTGGGCGAGGAAAGACCATGGATCATACACCTCGGCGCGGCTGAAGACACAGGGCAAGTTTACGGTCGAGTACGGCAAGATCGCGGTTCGCATGAAGATTCCGCACGGGCAGGGAATTTGGCCCGCTTTCTGGATGCTGGGATCGGATATCGAGAAAGTGGGCTGGCCCTCCTGTGGAGAGATTGACATCATGGAGAACATCGGAAAAGAGCCGGATATTGTGCACGGCACAGTGCACGGCCCGGGCTATTCCGGGGCAAAAGGAATCGGGCATCCGTTTACGCATTCGAAGCCACTCTGGTCGGATTTCCACGTCTACGAAGTGGATTGGGCGCCCGGCTCGATCACCTTCCTGTTCGATGAGCATCCGTATTTCACCGTGACTCCGCGCGACCTTCCTGCCGGCACACACTGGGTCTACGATCACGCGTTTTTCCTGCTGCTGAATCTGGCGATCGGGGGACAGTGGCCCGGGAATCCCGATCAGACCACGCACTTTCCGCAGAAGATGATTGTGGACTGGGTTCGCGTCTGGCAGAAAGCGGAATGACGCGGCGCAAGGCGCTGGCACTGTTTGCCTCATCAGCGCTGCGCGCAACAAACGCTCATTCGTATCAAACGCCGTACAAGCTGAACCGGCTCGTTCTGGCGGGCTCCGGAGTGAAAGGCGATTTCGACGAGAAAGCGGTCGATTGCCCGTTCGTTTTTCATCACCAGGGCCGGTTTTACATGACGTATATCGGCTTCGACGGAACCGGTTACCAGACAGGCCTCGCCAGTTCCGACGATCTTGTGAACTGGCGGCGCGAAGGGTGCATCCTTCGGCGGGATCCGTCATCGGCGGTGACCCGCTACAACATCGCGATGAACTGGATTGTTCGCGAAAACGCGATCGCGTCACCCGGAGCTCTGAAACGGGTTCGCGGCAGATTCCTGGGTGCCTACCACGCATATCCAAATGCCGGATATGAGCAAGGGCCGGCGGTTATCGGGCTGTGCTGGAGCCGGGATCTGCGCAACTGGCAGCTGGATCGGCCCTGCCTGGATGCCGAAAGCGGAGCGGCCTGGGAGCGCGGCGGATTGTACAAGCCTTGCCTGGTCGAGCACGCCGGTATGTTCTACCTCTTCTACAACGCCAAAACACAGGAGAAGCGCTGGCATGAGCAAACCGGGGTGGCTACCTCTCGCGACTTGACGAAGTGGACGCGATACGCAGCCAACCCGATTCTGCGCAACGGCACCGAGGCGACCTGGGACGACCGGTTCGCAAGCGATCCGTGCGTGCTGCTCGACGGACACCGCTGGCTGCTGTTTTACTTCGGCCTCGATAGCGCCGGCAAAGCTCGCGATCTGCTCGCCACCGGCAGCGGTCCGTTCGAGTTTGCGAAATCGGGTGAGATTCTGGTGGACATCGGACCGCCCGGATCCGTCGATTCGACGTACGCGCATAAGCCATCGCTGATCTCGCATGGCGGTGCGCTGTACCATTTCTACTGCGCCGTGTCGGGCAAGTGGCCGAACGAGGTTCGCGGGATCAGTGTGGCGCGTTCGAAGCCCTGGTGAAGCTTAGTAGGCGCTGTTGGTGCCGCTGTTTAGAAAGACAGTAGGCGTCACGGACATACCGGGCAGGAGCAGATGATCGCGATTTTCACCCGGCTCGAGCACGATCTTCACGGGCACGCGCTGCACGACTTTGACGAAATTGCCGGTCGCGTTTTCGGGTGGAAGAAGGCTGAAGCGCGCACCCGAGCCGGCCGCGATGCTATCCACGTGGGCGCGAAACTTGCGGCTGCTTCCGTAGGTATCCACCTCAATATCGACCTTCTGGCCGACGCGCATTTTGCGTAATTGCGTTTCCTTGAAATTTGCGGTCACCCAGACGTCATCGAGCGGAACGAGCGCCATCAGCTGTTGACCCGCGGAGACGTGCATACCCGGTTCGGCATTCTTCCGGCTGACGACGCCATCCACCGGCGCGCGCAGAATCGTGTAGCCGAGATTCAGTTTCGCCTGCTCGAGATTCGCCTGGCTCTGTTTCACCATGGCCTGCGCGGATTTATACTGCGCCTGACTGGCGGCGACCTGATGAGGCCGGCTCTCCTGGCTCTCGCGTTCGCTGACCTGCGCGGACGCAAGGCGCGCGCGTGCCTGCGCCAGCTGCGCGCCGGCCTGATCGAGCGTATGCTGCGCTTCGGCTATAGCGGATTTCGCCGAATCGACCTGAGCCGCGGTGCCCGTTGCGGCCGCCACCGCTGCGTCATAGTCCTGCTTTGAAATTTCGTCCTTGGCCACCAGTTCGCGGTAGCGTTGCAAATCGTTTTGCGATTTCGTGTAGTTTGCCTGCGCCTGCTGTAAAGCGAAATTGGCGGAACTCACACGAGCTCGCGCCACATTGACGGCCTGTTCTGCGGCCGCGACACCCGCACGTCCCTCCTGCACCTGGGCCGAGGTTGTGCTCACCTGTGAGCGCGTGCTGATATTGGTCAGAGGCAGGTTGACTTCCGATTGCTGGGTGCTTGCCTCCGCATTCGCCAGGTTGGCCTCTGCCTGCGCCTGTGCCACCTGAAAATCGGCCGGATCGAGGCGTACGAGTTCGTCGCCCGCTTTAACCGGTTGATTGTCGTTGACGAGAACGGTGATAATAACGCCGCTGATGCGCGGACTGATCGGAATCAGATGCCCGTCGACCTGGGCATCGTCGGTTGACTCACGGACCGAGTAATAAGCCCAGATCGGGATCGCGGCAATAATCGCTACCACGAGCACTGCGAGCGCGACCAGGCGCACGGTCCGCTTCCGGCGCGGGTCTTCCGGCCGTTTTTTCCGCTCGGGCGGGCGTTTCTGTGCGCTATCCTGTCCGCCTTGCGGCTGTTGATCGTCTGCCATCCTACTTCAGAGTTCCTTGATGTTGATGCATCTGCCGAGTGATTCGGTTCTGCTCCCAAAGCGCATAGGAAGGGAAATCAGACCAGGTTCTCAAATTATCTTCGCATCCCGGCCGTTTTGCACAGCTCCGGGAAAACGATTTCCGATTCCTGGCGGCGGTATTTACAATCTATTCGAGTAGCGGGCACAGCGTGCCCGGAGGAGATTCCGGTGAAAACATTTTTGCTGCTTTCTTTGCTGGCGATATCCGCTGCGGAGGTGAGCGCGGCCGACATTCAGGGCGTTATTGCGGACTGGAACTGCGTGCGCCCCATGGTGGAGAACGGGCGCGAGAAGACGCTGCGTAACAACCGTTCATGCTCGCTTATGAAAAATTACAACCGCGATGCATACGGCCTCATTACCGACGACAAAAAATATTACCGGCTTGACGATCCGGGCAACGCAAAGATTCGGCAGATCCTCAAAGATTCGCCGGATAAAGATAACCTGCACGTAGTCGTAACGGGCGACGTCGACGGGGACACACTGAAGGTCGGCAATATCAGCCTGCTGTAAGACTCGGGTAATCAGCCGCCAAAAAGCGAGCGGCGTCCGGGATCGGGGAAGGGAAGCGGCCACGACATGAGTGCGAGGTGGTCGTAAGCCCAGAAGTTGATCAGGGGTGTGCCCAGCGTAGCGGCCATACGATATTCCGTCTGCCAGGGGCACGCTCCGTTGAACCACGGGATCAGGTACGCAACGGCGGCCAGCGGCCAGGAAAAGCCGTTCGACGCAGTACGGGTAATTGCCTGCAATGCGAGATCAAGATTTCGATATGTCGCGCCCCAGCTGAGCGCCTCGATTTTCAGCCGGTCGAGACCACTTGAAGCCTGCTGTTTCCATGGGGCGGGCAAATTGACGGCTGCATTCAAACGGCCTCCTTGCGGATACGGGTTGACTGCGGTCACGTAGCAGGTTGCGTGGTTGACGTCGTCTGGATACAGCAACTCGAATCTGGCGGTAGGGAACGAAGCGAGTACGGCCTCGCGAATCTGGTCAACATGTGACTTGAGCTGACCTGCGAGGAAGGTGGCGTCGGCGCCGCTGTTTACGCCGGGGTCATCGTCCTGGCAAGTGAAGCTGGCAAGCGGGCGGCCCAGAGCGCTATTCGCCGCAGCGGCCGTGACCGGATCGTAGTAGGCCATAGAACCGCCGGAGACGGTGCCTGTTCCCACTACCCACGCTCCGTTTGCTGCCGAATTGTTGAGCGTGAAGTGCGTGCTGTCGGTGACCGTTACAATCCAGGTGCCATTCGCGCTCGTCATACCCTGCACGCCCGAGATCACAACTCTGTCGCCGGTTTGGAATCCGTGCGGGCTCGCGACGCCGATCGAAATCGGAGAAGTGTAGGCAACGTAGCCAAGCGGAACATTCTGTTTGGAGCTGAAGTACCACCACAGAAATTCGCCAAACTGCAGCCAGGGCGTGAGTCCGGCGCTGTTTTGTAGGCCTGCAAGCTGCAGATACGCCTGGCTCTGAAAATGGGTGAGATTTGCGACCGGCGCGCACTGCGATGAAAAGAGACCTTGGAAATCGGTTGCGGTGTCGACCGCTGTTCCGTCCGCGAAGCGGGCTTTCCAGGTGTTAGCGGATGTGCCGTCGTCCGGTGGATTAACGAGCTCCATGGAAAATGCGCTGGTCACTACGAGTCCGGCGGCTTTTGCGGTATTGAACAGATCGGCGTGCCATTGGGCGACCGGGAAGTTAATCGGATTCGAGGCGGAGGTGTCGATCTCCCAGGTTCCATCCGAGCCCGCCGCCAGCGTCCCCGACGCGCTGCCCGTGCCGGAAGCTGACGACCAGGTCACACTGTACGTGTCCTGCCAGAGCGGAGACCGAACGTGGATCGTGATTTGACCGGAGCCGGTCTTCTCCGCCCACATGGAGACGCTGGCCGCGTTGATGTAGTAAACGAAATGCGCCGCGATAGTGTCGAGAGTGTCCCACGTGGTAATCGCCTTGCGAAATGGAAAATTGCCGATGGTGATTGTGATGGAATCGCCTGCGGTCCAGCTCCCGCTAAAGGTTACGACCGCCGAGTTCCACGTGCCGTTCACGCGTTTGCGCTGATTCCACCAGTAGACGCCGAGATATTCGTCGATCTGGCCCGTCAGCCCGAGCTTTTGTAAATGCCAGAGCAAACGCTGCGGACTGACTTTGTAAGTCGCGTCGGTGTCGAAATCGAGCGCCGCGCTGACGTTCGGATATGTTACGAGGGGCGGCGGGATGTCCGAACGAACAGCCGCCTCGAGGTAATCGAAAACAAACTGAAAACCGAGCGAAGTGATGTCCCAGGACGTGTTCAGAGCCTGGTGGTTGGAGGCGAGCAGTGTGATCGTTACGGTATGTGAACCGGGCGCGAGCGCGGAACGGAGCAGCCGGCGCGTGACAACTTCGGATGTGACGTTCAGAAAGCAGTCGAGCGTGGTTGCTGAATCGCCGTCGACGCTGACCGAAGCTATGCCGCGATTATTGAAAAGCGAAGTGCCGAGGTAGAGGTCGTGCGTGCTGGCGCATTTGTAGGTGATCGTCACAGAGTCGCCGGGATTCGCGGTCTGCCGGGCGAAGCCGTGCCAATAATTGTTGGCGGCAACACTCTGCCATCCGCTGCCTGAATACGTGCAGCTTGTATCGCCGTTGCCGGTGCGAATGCTCCCGGGACCGGCACACTGCAGAGCGCTCACGCTGTCGGGATCCGTAATGCTCCAGTTGGTGAAGGCGGCCGTCCACTGCGTATCGGTGTAGACGCGTCCGGGGGCCAGCTGCGGTGCGAACGTGAACCAGGCTTGGCGAATCTGGTCAATGCCGAGCGCGCTGAAATCGAGCGAAATATTCCAGAGCACGTTATCGGAGTTGCCGCCAGCGAGTTGCAGAACAGGATTATTGACGGTGAGCGATACGTTGCCCGGCCGCACCACGAAATACGCCGCGACATCGTTGCCATCCGCACCGCCATACTCGGCCAGATAGACGGTCCCGGTGCTGTTAGGAGCCGCGCTGGTGAGCGTCAGAGTCGTGGGGCTCGTGACAGCGCTCACAGTGAAGGCGGTCGAGCCCAGGTAGATCGTGGATCCAGGCGCGATGCCCGGGAATTTCGTCCCCGATACCCAGCTCACGGCAGTGCCGTTTACGTTGACGGTACCCGTACGTGCATTTTTGACTGTCAGATTGCCGCTGTTGTCGGCCGAGGCCAGCAGCGCAATGCTGTTGTTCTGGAAGGTCGACCAGTTGTAGGAGTTGATGCTGTTCGCGAATGTCTGCGCGACGTACGCAGCTGTTTCGCCCCCACCGGCCACGAAATCGAAGCTGACATTGTTGACGAACAAAGTCAGACGGTCGTAGATCGTGCAGCCGCCCGGCGCCGAAAGTGTACAGCTCGCCTGGGCCACTGTGTAATTGCTGGAAGCAAGTGTGGCGTGGTCCCATAAGCGGACCTGGACCGGTTCGCCAGTGGTCTTGAGCACATCGAGCTGAGCCCAGTCGATCCAGCTGTATTTGGCCGAATCAATCGGCTGCACGCCCTGATAACTGAGAGTGAAACTCAGCTTCATCCCGCTCAGGTTGAAATCGGGAAGATACTTGACCGTGTAATGCTCGTAAAGATTATCTGCGTCGTAAAGGACAAGCACGCAGAAGTCGGCCTGATCGCGAAAGACACCGTAGACGTTGAAGCTCGAAGGAGTTGCCTGGCAAAGCGATGCGGCAGCGCCGAAGCCTGTGAAGCCCCGCAGTGCGAGCGTTCGATCCGGCTGAAATTTGTAGATGCGTTCGGTGCTCATGTAAGCGCAGTGGGTTCGGCCCCACGTTAACCGTACGAGCGCGCGAATGGATGCCGGGTGAGAACAGCGTGAGCGGCTAACCGTCTACAACGGCTGAACTTGTGTGGACTTCTACATTTTCGGGATCTTCTGTGACTGATGGTTCGGGCAACCGGCCGCTCCAGTTGGCCCAGCCCCAGAAGATCGCGGTAGACGAACTCAGCACGCCCGAAACGGCGCCGATCAGGCGAATGGCGACATACTGCGAAGCAATGCCCGCCGCCATCATGGAGAGCATCATGGTCGACCAGTTCATGGTCTCGATGGTGGAGAAGACACGGCCGCGGAATCGATCTTCCACATGCTTGAGCAGCTTCGACCAGTTCAGGACGGAGCTGACCGCCACGCTGGCTCGCGATAAGCCCATGAAGAGCAGCGCCAGCCGCCAGCTCGGCATCTGGCTGAACACGACGTAAGCGCCGCCGTGCAGCAGGTAGCAGAAGAAGACGACGCGCTTATAGTTATCGAAGCGGACGCGTTTGCCGATGCGGTTTCCAATTGCGCCGCCGATGAGGAGGCCGACGCCAGCGGTGCCCCACAATTCGCCCAGACCCTGCGCGCCACGCTTGAAAACCATTTCGCTGAATAGCGTGAAGAGCACTTGCGCGGCACCGCCTCCGCTCGCCCAGCCCACCGAGATCAGGCCGATGCCCAGGATCAGCGGAGATCGCAGCATGTAGCCGAGACCTTCGCGATATTCATGCCACGGGCGCGCCACTTTGGTCTCATTCAGATTGCGGTCGGCCGCGCGGAAGTGTCCAACGTCCGAGCGGAGATTGCCGATACAAAAGGCCGAGAAGAAGAACGAGAGCGAATTGAAGACGAAAGCAATTTCATAGCCGAAGCGCGCGGCGGTGGTGCCGCCGAAGAAGGCGCCGATGGCGAGAGTCATCCAGCCCGTTGTCTGGGTCAGTGAATTGGCCGTGTGCAGCTCCGTGTCCGTGGCGATAGCGGGCAGAATGGCGGAGCGGCCGCTTGTGAAGAACGGCGAAGCGATCATCAAAAGAGCGCTCAGCAGGTACAGCAGCCAGGCGTGGTGATAACGGATTGCCAGGATGAAGGCGAGGGCCAGAAAGCCACGCACGAGATCGCTCGCGATCATGATGCGGCGGCGGTCGAAGCGGTCGAGCAGCACACCGGCAAACGGGCCGACGACGATTGCCGGAATCGCGCGCGAGAGCATGATGGCAGCAATCGCGGTTCCGCTGTGCGTCTCGTCCATCGCAAGGCTCAGGACAGCGACGTTGTTGAAGTGATCGCCCATTTCGCTGACGATCTGGCCCATCCAGGTCCAGCGATAGTTGCGATTGCGCGCAAGCAGGCGCGTGAAATCGGACATTATTGCCCGCTGTGGAGCAATTTGGCGAGCGTGATCGCCTGTCCCAGATGACGCTGGGTGTGTTCGCAGATGTGAACAATGAGACCGATTACGGTGGTCGGCAGTGCCCGGCGGCCTACCGCGCGCTTGTCGTAGAGTGTGGCTGGATCGAGAGTGCGAAGCTGCTCTTCACAAGCGGCGAACTGCGCATTCATTTTCTGCAAAATCGCGGATAAATCTTCATCGGCGTCCCACTCGCGCTTCAGCGCTTCGAGCTGAGCTTCGCTGAGCTGACGTCCCGCTAGATACGCGCTAAGGCGCTCGACGCTTCCGCCCAAGTGACGAATATGGAAGCCGACGGAAGCGCGCCCGAATGTGTGCCACACTTGCTCGCGTGAGAGCCCACCCGTGTATTTAGCAAGATCCTCGCGCACCTGCTCGAAACAGTAAAATACCGGAGCAACCAGCGGATGCACGCCTTCGATCGGTCCGCGCATCCATGGCTCGGTCTGAGAGTGGGACTGGCTCACCGCATATTTCCTGTGTGGCCGAGCGAATAGCGCCCGGGTTGCGGATACACGCAAAGCCCGTGCGGTCCTTTGCCGACGCGAATGCGCGCGAGCAGTTTACCGTTGCCGGTGTCGAGCACGTAGACCTCGCTGTTGTAGCGGCCGGAGAGCCAGAGCTGGCGTCCATCGGGAGAGACGCCGCCCATATCGGGGCTGCCTCCGCCTGGAATCACCCATTTCCCGGCGAGCTTGCGAGTGGTTGTATCGAGCAGTGAAATCGTGCCCTCGCCGCGATTCGAGATGTACATGTAATGCCCATCGCGGCTGAAGTATTCCCCATGCGCACCCTTGCCGGTTTTGAGAAACGCCAGCTGCTTGAAAGCGTTTCCGTCGATGATGTGTACGCCGTCTGCATCCATATTGGCGACGTAAAAGACCTTGCCGTCGGGTGACAGCCGGCAGTCCTGTGGCATGCCTTTGGGTTCGAGGTTCATCCGATTGACCACCTTTTGGGCGGCGACGTCGATCTTCAGCAGTTCGCTCGAAAATTCACACGTGGCGATCATGTAGCGGCCATCGGGAGTGAAGTCGGCATGATTCACGCCTTCGCAGCCGACCGGCACGCGATTCACCACTTTCATCGTCTGAGCATCACGGAAGTCGATGCGCTTCTCGCGTTCGGCCATAACGACCGCGTACTTGCCGTCAGGCGTGTAGTACATGTTGTAGGGATCTTCGACATGTACGGTCTCGCCTTTCTTGCCGGTTGCCGGGTCGATGAGAGTGAGCTGATCGCCTAAGTCCTGCGCCACCCAGAGCTTTTTCAGATCCCAGGAAGGTACGACGTGCTGCGGCTCGAGCAGCCCCTTGCCGTGCTTAGGCAATGCGAAGTGATCGATGATTTTGAAGGTTGCCGGATCGATCACGTCGACCGTGTCGCTCTTCGAATTCGGCACGTAGACGCGGTACGGAAAGCTCTTGACGGTTTCGCTGAGCTCGCCAGGAGCATCGGCCGAGTAGATATTGTTACGATCCAGCACCGGCGGCATGCCCGGTAAATCGGCGGCGGCTATCGCCCAGGTGGTCAGAAGCAGCGCGGAGACGAAGCGCGCGGATGGAAGAAGACCCATAGCTTTAAATACGTAGGTTAGCGCGCTGAGTGCCCACCACAGGCGCGAAAATTTACAGTACAATTCGGAGTAGAAATGTTGCAGCGTGACGAGCGCGAGACCGAGATTCTGCTGGGAAACAAGCAGTTGCTCGGAATATTTTTTGTCGGTGCCGTGTTACTCGGCGCCGCCTTCGCCGGTGGTTACATGGTGGGCCGGGGTTCGGCGGCCAAGAAACCGGTGGCGGCGGTCGCGAGCAATCCTCCGGTGGATTCATCCGTCACCGACACTTCTGCGAACGCCCCTGCGCAGGTAGGCGAAACACACTCGGTCGGCGCTGACGATGCGGCCACGATCGCTTCAGAACCTCCGCCCAGCGACGAACCCCTCGGAACCTCAAAAAAGAAAACCGCCGTTGCTGCTCCGGCAAACGTCCCCGCGCATGACGACAGCTTTACTCCCCAGAGCGGCCAGGAGTTTCTGCAGGTAATGGCCGTGCCGCGCGATCATGCGGTCGCGGTTGCGTCCGTGCTGCGCAAAAAGGGATTCCGGGCGCATGCTGTCGCGAAACCCGGTACTCCCAATCTGTATCGCGTGATCGTAGGGCCGATTCGCACTGCCGGGGAGCTGTCGAGCACTCGCGAATCGTTGCGAAAGACCGGCTTTAATCAGGTTCTGGTGCAGCACTATCAATAGCACCGCAGACGGGTCCGACTCCCTTTTCTCGCGGGAGAAACAGACTGCCGCCCTGTTACGATTGAGCTTTACCCGCCGGAAATGAGAAGCCCGCGTCTCTCTCAACGAGGCGAAGATGTGAAAAATGCCGTTGCGCTTTTACAACACTCTTACCCAAGAGGTCGAGCTTTTCCGCCCTCTTGAAGACAACCTGGTTCGCATGTATACGTGCGGCCCCACTGTCTACAACTATGTCCACATCGGGAACTTTCGCACGTTCACCTTTCAGGACATTCTACGGCGCTGGCTGAAGTATCGCGGCTATCAGCTCAATCACGTCATGAACGTGACCGATGTGGATGACAAGATCATCGCGGGGGCGGCGCGGGAAGGAAAGTCGATAGCGGATTACACGGCCGTCTACACTAAGGCCTTTTTTGAAGATGCGGCCACGCTTCGGCTGCAACAACCCGAGCATGTCGCGCCGGCTACCAAACACATCGCGCAAATGGTGGATGCCATCGAAAAGCTAAGCGCGCATGGCAGTACATACACCAACGACGGCTCTACCTATTTCCGTATTACGACCTTCCCCGAATACGGCAAACTTTCGCACAACGACTTCAGCGGCATGAAGACTGGAGCGCGCGTGGACGTGGACGAGTACGACAAGGCCGATGCCCGCGATTTTGTTCTCTGGAAAGCGCGCAAGGGCGATGAACCGTACTGGGACACACCGTTCGGCGCGGGCCGTCCGGGCTGGCACATTGAGTGTTCCGCGATGGCCATGGCCTACCTGGGCGAGACGCTCGATATCCACGCAGGCGGAATCGATCTCGTGTTTCCGCATCATGAAAACGAGATCGCGCAATCGGAATCGATCACGGGGAAATCCTTTGCGCGCTACTGGCTGCATTCCGAGCATCTGCACATCGAATCGCAGAAGATGTCGAAATCGCTCGGCAATTTCTATACCTTGCGCGATCTTCTGGGCCAGGGCTACGCGCCGGAAGCGATTCGCTATTTGCTCGCTTCGGTTCCATACCGCAAGAAGCTCAACTTCACCTTCGAAGGGTTGAAAGCGGCCAGCAAGACAATCGAGCGGTTGCGCGACTTTGAACTGCGGCTCACCTCAACCAAACTTCCACGCGGTCGTAACGATGCCATAGCGGAACGCTCCGCTCAGGCCATCCGTGCCTTCGAAGATGCGCTGGACGACGATCTCAATACGGCGGAAGCGCTGGCCGCGATCTTCGAATATGTTCGCGAAATCAACAGTGCGCTGGATGCGGGCGAATTTCGCGAGGAAAACCGCTGGGATGCGGCGAAGGTACTCGAAGTATTCGACTCGGTCTTTGACGTTTTGAAACCGAGCGAGACTACAGGGGCTCAGGCGGACTCCTTGAGCGATGCCGAAATCGAGAAGCTGGTTACCGAGCGCAATCAGGCTAAGAAAGCGCGCGATTTCGCTCGTGCCGACGCCGTCCGCAATCAGCTGCTCGAGCAGGGAATCGTCCTTGAAGACACAAAAGAGGGCGTGCGCTGGAAACGAAAATGAAATTTGAATCGCAAGTGGTACACGCCGGCGACAGGAAGAGGCGCCCCGGTGCGCCCGTTCCTTCGACGACGCCGATCCACCTCAGCTCGACGTATTTCTACGAAAACGCCGCCACGCTCGACCGCGTGCTCGGGCACGAAGAAGAAGGGTATTGCTATGCCCGCTACGCGACGCCGACCAATGCCGCACTCGAAGAACTAACAACTGCGCTCGAGGCTGGCGCTGGATCGCTTGCAACGGCTTCGGGAATGGCCGCGGTCCAGATCGCAATTCAGGCCGCGCTGATCGATCGGCCGCATCGTATCATCGCATCGAATGCCATCTACGGCGCTACGGTCGGCATGCTCGACCAGATCTTTGCACCATTTGGAATCGATGTGACGTATGTGGATATCTGCGATCTCGCTAAGTTTGCGAGCGTGGTCGAGAAGCAGAAGCCGGGTGCTGTGTTTGTGGAAAGCGTTTCGAATCCGCTGCTTCGGGTAGGCGATCTCGGCCGCATCGCCGAGATCACGCGTGGGGCCAATGCCGCGCTCGTGGTCGACAACACGTTTGCCACCCCCATGATTCTGCGCCCGCTCGAGCACGGCGCGCACATCGTCGTCCACAGCGCCTCAAAGTATCTGGCCGGACATGGTGATGTGCTGGGCGGAGTCGTTATCAGCGACGAGGCGCATCACGAACATGTTCGTGCGATTTCACGCCTGGCTGGCCCGGTTCTCGGGCCATTTGAAGCGTACCTGACCATGCGCGGTATAAAAACGCTTGCCCTTCGCTTCGAGCGCCAGTGCCAGAATGCCCGGCGGCTCGCCGAATGGCTTGCTCTGCACCCGAAGATTGATCGCGTTTACTACTGCTCGGATACGGACCATCCCGACTCCGCGCAGATTCAGAAATACTTTGCCCCGGGACTTTACGGCGCGATTCTCAGCTTCGAAATCAAGGATCACAAGCGCGAGCAGGTTCTGGCGTTCATGGATCGCCTGAAAATGGTCGTTCCTGGTACGTCGCTGGGTGATGTGCATACGCTGCTCCTTTATCCCTGGAGTGCGTCGCACCGCAACGTTGCCCCGAAAATGCGTGAACGCATGGGCATAAAAGAAAATCTCGTGCGCGTGGCGGCCGGCATTGAAGCGGTGGATGACATCATCGCCGATCTCGATCAGGCGCTGGCCCATTGATACAGTAAGGGCAGTTTGTGTTTGCGCATCAGAGAAAGAAAATCCAGCTTCTGTTCGGTGCCGCAGATGCTGTTCTTATCCTGATCGCCTTTGAAGCTGCGTACTTCACCCGTACCCAGCTCGCCTTTGAACATCTATTCTTTCTGACGCATCGCACGCACATACTCATGCTGTGCTTCTGTGCGTGTGCCTGGGTTGCGCTTGGATCGCTCTACCGGGTCTATGAATACCTCGATTCGGTGAACCTGCGCCGATTACTCAGCAGAACCGTCCGGCAAAGCTTTCTCGGGATTGTGCTGGTCGTGCTGTTCCAGTACCTGGTTCGCCTCGACCCGCCGCTGAGCCGCAGCTTTCTGGCGCTCTTTTTTCTTTTCAGCGTTTTCCTTCTTGCGCTGTTTCGCTGGTACTCGCCGGTGGCCATCAACGCTTTCCAGCGCGGCTTCGGCAATCCCTACCATGTCGCGATCGTGGGCAACCCGGCCCGGACCGCCGCTCTCGCGAACACTCTGCACGCCGGTTCGCCCTTTCGCCTCAAGATCTGCGCGGAATTGACCGAAAACGAATGCCGCACAGAACTTCCAAACTTGCTGGCGAACGGTATCGTCGACGAAGTGATCTTCACGGTCGACAGCAGCCGTCTGGCTTCGCTCGAAGAGATCTTCCTGCACTGCGACGAGCAGGGCGTCCGTACGCGTGTCGCGATTGATTTTTTCCCGCATGTGAACAGTGAAATCACGCTCGACCGGGTCGGCACCGCGCCGCTGCTGACCTTTTCCGCGGCACCGCTGGAGGATGTCCGGTTAGTGGTCAAGCGCTTCTTCGATATCGTCATTTCGCTTGCCGGGATGATTGTTCTGGCGCCTTTTGTGGCGGTGATCGCGCTGCTAATCAAATTCACATCTCCCGGTCCGGTCCTTTACAAGCAGGAGCGCTGCGGTTTGAACGGGCGCAAGTTCATCATGTATAAGTTCCGTTCAATGGTGGAAAACGCCGATGAGCTGAAGCGCCGCTACCAGCACATGAGCCGCCGCGATGTCGCCTTCAAAATCCCGGATGATCCGCGCGTAACGCCCATCGGCCGCTGGATCCGAAAGTTTTCCATTGATGAAATCCCGCAACTCTACAATGTGCTGCGCGGAGAAATGTCGATCGTCGGTCCGCGCCCGCCGCTGGCCGAAGAAGTCGAGCGGTACGAGCTATGGCAGCGGCGCCGCCTGCGCATGCGGCCGGGGCTCACCTGTATCTGGGCAGTCTGCGGACGCGACCACATCGACTTCAACTCGTGGATGCGAATGGACATCTCCTATATTGAGAACTGGTCGCTCAAACTCGACTGGGCCATTATCCTGCGTACGATTCCGCACGTCCTGGCCGGGAAGGGCGCGCACTGAAACATGCATTTGATACCAACGAATGATGAAGTCATCGCGATGCTGCGAGAAACCGGCGCTCTTCGGGAAGGACACTTTGAATACACCAACGGCATGCATACCGACGAGTATCTGCAGGTTGCTCTTGCCTTCCGCTATTACCAATACGCGAAGGTATTGAGCGTAGGTCTCAGCCGGCGTCTGCGGGCGGATCCGGAGCTTCGTGCCATGATTCGCGAAGTCTCCATCGTCTGCCCCACCATCGGCGGCCTGCCGATTGCCTTTGGCGTTTGTGAAGCGCTCCGCGCGCATCAGGTGTACTGGGCTGAGCCTGACACCGAAAGCGCCCCCATGCATTTCCGGCAGTTCGTGGAACCGGCTCCGGGCGAGAAAATCCTGATGGTCGATGATATTCTGCGCTCCGGTCGCCGCCTGACGATGCTACGCGCGCTGGCGGAGGAGAAAGGGGCCGAGGTCATCGGAGTGGCGGTTGCGGTCTATCAGCCGAATCCAACCATCGCCGATCTCGGAAATCTGCCGCTTTTTTATCTGGCCAAAATGGACGCCCTTTACTACAAAGACGCCACCACGTGCGAACTCTGCAAACGCGGCGTGCCGATCGAGAAGGTCTGGACCTAGCGTCGGCACCCGAGAACTTCGCCGCACCCGGCGCACTCATAGAGCAGGGACATCCCCACTCCCATGCGGACCCTTGCTCTCGTACTGACTCTTTGTCTCTCTTCAGTTCTCTCCCACGCTGCTCAGTCGGGCAGCCATGTGCTCTATATCGGCGGCACGCGGCCCGATATTCCAGCTAAGAACTCCGGTGAAATCGTTGTTTCCGATCGCACCTATTTCGTCTTTACCTCGAAGCACACCACTGTAAGAATCCCGTTCGAGCGGATCAATCTCCTCGAGTACGGTCAGAAGGTGAATCGCCGAGTGCTCGAGGCCGTGGTGATTTCGCCGCTCTTCATGATGTCGAAAAAGAGAGAACACTTCCTGACGGTCGGCTTTCAGGACGATGACGGCCAGCAGCAGGCCATGGTCTTTCAGGTGGACAAGAACGATATCCGGATTGCGCTCGTCACGCTAGAGGCTCGCACGGGGCAAGCCATTCAATATCAGGATGATGAAGCGCGTCTCTCAGGTAAAGGATGAAAAACTATCTGTTCTTTGCGCTGATTCTTTCAGCAGCTGCGTTCGCCCAATCCCCGGTGCCCGCATCGACAATTCATGCATTACCTGAAGTTCGACGTATTTACGTTGCCGAATTGACCGGCGAACAAGCCGCCTCCCTGCGCGACCTGATTATCGCCAGTCTCGACTCCACCAAGCTCTTTGTTTTGACGGACAATCCGGATCGCGCCGACACCATCTTGAAGGGTGCGGCTGACGACCACACGTTTGAACAAACGCTCGACATTCAGGAAGGCATCAGCACGCGCCAAAGCGCTGGAAAGGGCACCTCCGGAATCAAGAGCGGCGGCACGTACGGCGGTTTGAGCGTCTCCGATACGGAATACCACCATTCGAAGGAGCGCAAGCACGAATCCTACGCTGCAGTTCGGCTGGTGAATCGAGACGGCGACGTACTCTGGTCGACCACGCAGGAGAGCCAGGGCGCGAAGTTTCGGGGCGCCAGCGCCGATGTTGCGGCCAAGATTGCGCATCAGTTGTCGCTCGATTACGATCGCGCGCGCCGTCCAGCGACTGCCCCCGATACTGGGGGAAATGCCCGTTGACGTTCTCTTTTTTGGCGCGCATCCCGACGATGTCGAATGGGGTGCGGGCGGAATTGCACTGACGCTCGCCGATCAGAAGGTTTCTTTCGGCATCATCGACCTCACCGCAGGCGAAATGGGTTCGCGCGGAACGCCTGGCGAACGAGCTCTCGAAGCGCAGCATGCGGCCGAAGTTCTTGGTAGCGCCGCGCGCGAGAATCTCAACATGCCCGACTGCTCCGTCGTGGATTCGCCTGAAAATCGTTATCGCGTTGCCGAGGCGATCCGTAAGCATAAGCCGCGGATCGTTATGGCGCCTTACTGGAAGGACCGACATCCGGATCACGCCGCAGCCGGGACCATTCTGCGCAATTCCGCGCTGTATTGCACGCTGACCAAGTCCCATTCGGAGTATCCGCCGCACAAGCCGCACGCGTTCTTCTATTACCTATTGCATCAGTTCCGCCGGCCGTCCTTTGTGGTCGATATCTCCGGCGTTTATCCACGAAAAGTCGAACTGCTCAAGCTGCATCGTTCGCAGTTCGCGAAGACGGCCGATGAACTCGGAATCCAGGCCCACGGTATGAGCGACTATCTGTTCGGCCTAGAATCGCGCGACCGCTACTTCGGGTCGCTCATCGGAAAGCATCACGGCGAAGCACTGATTGCGGACCGTCCGATCGCACTTACTTCGCTCACGCAGCTGCTCTCGCTGTAGACGGCCATCCTACCCGGGCAGCTGAGGCGCGAGCTTTTGAACGGCCGGATTATCCGAGCCGAGCCAGTCGGGATGGCGCGCTGTTCCGTCGAAGTGGGCCGATACTTTGAACAGCTCATACTGGCCTGTTGCCGCCACCTGCTGTGTTTTGGATAGCAGCGCGGCGAATTGATGATCGTTGAGCGGTTTAAAAGTTTTCGCCGCCTCGAATGCCTGGTCGAGAATGGAAGGCTTGTCGATGCCGGTAATCACAACATTTGTAGGAAGATTCAAGGCGTAGTGCAGGCAGTCGATCGGATTCTGAATCGCTCCACTCTTCAGAATGATGCCATCGCCTCCACAGAACGGCTTCATGGTTTGAATGCCGATCTTCTGCTCCACGAGCTTCGGCATGACCAGTTGCGCGAAGCTGCGGAAGTGCGCATCCATCAGGTTCGAAGGCATCAGCACCGCATCGAACTGAAAGTTGTGTTTGGCTGCAACTTCGAGCATGTAGAGATGCACGTGCGGATCTTTGTGTCCGGTGAAGCCGATAAAGCGCACCTTGCCGGCTTTCCTGGCATCCATCAGTGCGTCGAACGCTCCACCCTCGCGGAAGATGCGATCGGGATCATCAAAGCGCAGGACTTCGTGGAACTGTACCAGATCGATGCGATCGGTTCGCAGGCGTCGGAGTGAATCATTCAACTGATCGGTCGCAATGTCTTTATTCCGGCCGTCGATTTTGGTCATCAGGAAAACCTTGTTGCGGTATCCGCTCTGCGCGAGAGCATCGCCCATGAAGCGTTCGCTGCGCCCCTCGTTGTAATCCCAGCAGTTATCCATGAACGTAATGCCGCGGTCGATCGCCTGATGAATGAGCCGGGTGGCCTCGTCCTGCGTCAGGGTCGGCTTTCCGATATGGGAGCCGCCCAAGCCAATGGCCGACACGGTTTCGCCGGTTTGCCCAAGCTTGCGATAGAGCATCTCGCCCCGTAGTTCTCCGGGGTCGCTGACGCGCGGGATCTTCAATACCGGACTTTGCGTCCCGCTTTGCGCCGCGCCAGTTGCCGGCAGAACCACGCTCCCGGCCGCTGCCAGCGATTGTAGAAATTTTCGCCTCTCCATGAGACACCTGCCTCTCTCTTCAAAAGGAGACACGAATTCGAGGCGCAGCGTTGCAGAACCGGAAACGCGGTCCGCAATTTCGATCTTGCCGCTAGCTACACGCTCAGAAGCTTTTCAATTTCGTTGCGCATCGCTTGCAGGTCGCGGTGGCAGGCCGCATGGGACGGCATGCCGCCCTCCTCGCCTCGTGGTATTCGCCGCCCGGTTGGACATGGCGAACGATCCCGTTCTGATCCAGTAGAAACGAGACGGAAGTAAAATCGGGATCTTTCGTCAGCCACCAGCGCTTCAGCGCAGTCCAGCTACCATCGATCGCAACCGGAAAGGTGAAATGCTTTTCGGCTACCGCGCGCCGCACCGCGGCCATGCTCCATTTGCCGGGCGGTTTGGGATGGTAAATGCCGATGACTTCGAAGCCGCGCTCGCCATAGATTTGTTGGAGGTTGTTCAGGGCGGGGGCAGTCGCGGCGCAATACGGACAGCCTTCGGTCCACCAGCGCAGCAGCACCACCTTGCCACGCAGCTGCGAAATTTCAAGCGGCGGCGAGTTGATCCAGTCTCGTAAACCGAGCGGCGGCGCTGGCTTTCCGAGCAGTTCATCGCCTTCGGCAGCAAACGACAAAGGCGCACACGCGAGCAAAGCAGCGAACGTCCTGCGCGTCATAAGCTTCTTGTTCTAAGAATATAAAGGCGGCTCGCCCGGCGGACGCGTCTTCCAGCGGCGATGGATCCAAAGCCATTGATCGGGATACGCTCGGATCACATTTTCAATGGCAGTATGCAGGCGCTGTGTATCCGCTGCCGGATCGCCGGATAATTCGAGCGGCGGGTAGAAGCGGAGGATGTACCGGCCGCGTGCCTCATCCCAGATCGCAAACCCGGGCACAATCGGCGCTCCCGAATGATACGCAAATTTCACAAAGACCGGGCTCGCGCAGGCCGCTTTGCCGAAGAAAGTGACAAAAACTCCTTCCGCGAGGGAAGTGTTCTGGTCGACCAGAATGCCCACTGCCTCATTCGCCCGCAAGGCTCGCAACACGGTGCGTGCGCCGTCGTATTTGTATATTAGCCGGTTACCGGAAAGCGTGCGGCGCGTTTCGACGAGCTGGTCAATGTGTTCGTTATCGAGCGGGCGCACCATCACGTTCATCGGTTCCGTCATAAGCGCGTGGGCGAACGCGCTCAGCTCCCAATTGCCGAGATGGGCGGTTGCGACCAGCACGCCGCGGCCGGCCTGTTTGGCCGCACGATAGTGATCCAGACCCTCGTACTCGATCCAGTCGCCGATGTTCGCGTGCGTCAGATCGGGAAGCCGCGCAAATGTCACTAACAGCCTGGCGATGCTGCGGAAAACGCCATTGATGATTGCTTCGCGTTCGTGAGCGGGAAGGGCGGGGAAGGCGAACGAGAGATTGGCGCGCGCAACCCGGCGCAACTTGGGAACGGCGAGCCCCAGCACTTTAGCCGCGGCATTCGCGACACTTTCAGCGAGCCCAAGAGGAGCGCGGCGCAGAACCGTAAGCAGCACCAGCGCGGCAGCGTACTCGCAGCGGGCAATGAACCAGTTCTTTCCGGCAGCCAAGCGACCAGCTCAGTTCGTTCCCGCGTGTGCAATCCAGCCGCCGCCCAGCACCAGATCGCCGCTGTAAAAGACCGCGGCCTGGCCGGGCGTGATCGCGCGTTGCGGCTCCTCGAATTCTACTCTCACGCGCGTTGCCGTATCGGTCGGCACAAGCGTGGCTTTCGCGGGCACGTGCTTATTGCGAATCTTCACCTCGGCCGTCCGCGGCTCGAGAACAGGCGCGATGGAAACCCAGTTCACATCGGTCGCGATCAGACTGGAGCGGTGAAGATCTGCTCCCGCGCCGACAATCACCCGCTGAGAAGCTGGCTCGGTCGCAATCACATACAGCGGCTCACGAGCGGCAATGCGCAGCCCGCGGCGCTGACCGACCGTGTAGTGGTGCGTTCCCTGATGCCGGCCCAGCACGCGCCCTGCTGTGTCGACGATCTCGCCTTCCGTTTGTGAAGCGTCAATATCCTGCTCGCGAAAGTAGGCCTCAATGAACGCCGCATAATCGCCATTCGGCACAAAACAGATCTCCTGGCTGTCGTTCTTCTGCGCTACAGGCAGGCCAAGCTGCTCAGCCAGCTTTCGCACCTCCGGCTTGGTCATGTGTCCAAGAGGGAACAAAGTGCGCGCCAGCTGCTGTTGTGTCAATCCGAAAAGGAAGTATGTCTGATCCTTGCTCTGGTCGGCGCCGGTGCGCATTTCGTAGCGCCCAGTCGCTTCGTTGTAGGAGACCCGCGCATAGTGGCCAGTGGCAATTTTCTCTGCGCCAACACCATCGGCCATCTCCAGGAACTGATCGAACTTGATGAAGTTGTTGCAGAGGGTACAGGGAATCGGCGTGCGTCCGGCCAGATAATCGCTCACGAAAGGCTTCACCACCTGCTCTTCGAAGCGCTCTTCGAAATTGACCACGTAATACGGAATATCAAGTTGCGAAGCCACAAAGCGCGCATCATACACGTCGTCGAGGGAACAACAGCGTCCGGTTGCGCCAGTTTCGGGGACAAGCTCTGGTAATCGGCGCTGGTTCCAGAGCTGCATGGTGAGCCCGACCACCTGAAAGCCCTCGCGCTTGAGCAAAGCGGCTACGACAGAACTATCCACGCCGCCCGACATGGCGACCGCGATCGGCGTATCAGTAAGCGGCAAGCTGCGGCCTCCGCTCACGACTTTTGCGCAAACGCCTGACGATTCCGACTACAGCATCGGCCAGCTGATCCACATCGTGCAAAGTATTACTCCGGCCGAAGGAAAAACGGACGGAAGAACGCGCCTCGGCAGCGCTTCGTCCCATCGCGAGCAGGACGTGCGACGGCTCAATCGACCCGCTGCTGCAGGCCGAGCCGGTGGAAACAGCGAAGCCGGCTGTATCGAGCGCGATCAGCATCGTCTCGCCCGAGATACCCCGGAACAGAACGTTGCTGGTATTCGGCAGGCGGTCCTCTGTATGCGCATTGATCTCGATATCGTCCAGTGTTTCGAGAAGCTGGCGCTCGAAGCGGTCGCGCAACGCACCGAGCTCATGCGCTGGATACTCAGCGAGCAGTTTGCAGGCACAAGCGAACGCCATTACCCCGGGTACGCTCTCGGTTCCGGGCCGGCGTCCGCGTTCGTGCCGGCCCCCGAACTGAATCGCGCGGATCGGCGTGTCTTTGCGCACGAACAAGGCGCCGATGCCCTTCGGCCCGTAAATCTTGTGCGCGCTGATCGAGTACAGATCGACTCCGAGCCGTTCGAGATCCACGGGTATTTTCCCGAATGCCTGCACACCGTCCGAGTGGAGATAAATCTTCTGGCCGGCCGCGCGTCTGGCTCGCACGACTTCGGCGATTTCACCAATACGCTGTATCGCACCGGTCTCGTTGTTGGCATGCATGACAGAAACCAGCACGGTCTCCTCGCGGATGGCGGCATCGATCTCGCCGGTTAAAGAGCCAGTAAAGGAGACATCGCATCCTTCGCGAGCAAGCTGACGTACCGGCTCGAGCACGGCTGGATGCTCCATGGCCGTGGTTACCACGTGGCGCCGGCTCGACCGATCGCCGCAAGCGATTCCGAAGATTGCCAGATTGTTCGATTCCGTGCCGCCGCTGGTGAATACCAGCTCCTGCGCTGCACAATTCAGTACCCGCGCGATCGACAGGCGCGACTGCTCCAGCTGCTTGCGTGCGTCCTGGCCTGCGCGATGACTGCTTGAGGCATTCCCGGGCACTCCGCGTAGTGCCGCCGCGTAAACATCGGCCACCTCGGGCGCCACCGGCGTCGTCGCATTGTGATCAAAATAGCGCAAGGAGTGAGTATGAAATCAGCCTGCTGGTAGAGCCGGCTCATCTACAATTTTACCAGCGCATGGCATCTTCCATCCTCACGCTGATCACCGATTTCGGCGCGAAAGATCACTATGTCGGAACGATGAAGGGCGTCATCCTGAGCATTTTTCCCGACGCGCGGCTGGTTGATATCACGCACGAAATCCCGCCTTTTTCCATTCACGAAGGCGCCTACGCCCTGGCACAATCGGTGCCGCATTTTCCCCCGGGAACGGTGCATCTGATCGTCGTCGATCCGGGAGTCGGAACCAGCCGCCGCGCGATTCTGGCGGAAGCCAACAAGCAATTCTTCATTGCGCCCGACAACGGCGTACTCAGCCTCGTGCTACGCAGCTGCCGGACGTATCAAATTCGAGAGCTGACCAATCGCGCGTTGTGGCGACCGTCACTCTCCTCTACCTTTCATGGGCGCGACATCTTCGCCCCGGTTGCAGCCGTTATCGCCGGCGGCAAATCACAACCCGAAGATGCCGGACCGCTTATCGAGGATCCAATTTTTCTCCCGGATCTCGAGCCGCAGTTGCTCGCCGACGGTGCATGGCGAGGCGTTGTGCTCAGCGTCGATCACTTCGGGAACGTGATCACAAATTTCGCGCGCGACCGCTTCCTCGAAAACCTTCAAAACGGATACGCGCTCGCCACCGGTTCACACCTGGTCACGCGCTTTCACAAAACCTTCGGCGAGGCGCCGAGTCACGAAATTTTCGCTTACGCGGGTAGCTCAGGCTATCTCGAAGTCGGCATAAATCAAGGGAGCGCAGCAGCTTCTCTTGGGCTGCGGGCGGGTGATCCCGTCCAGTTAGGCCGTTTCGGCTAGGGGTACAATTTAGGAAATCCAGTTCTCGGGCCGCTCGTTTCCTCGCATTTCCCTATGACTGTCACCGAACCCATTGCCCAGACGCGCGCGGCTGATTTTCGCCGCAAACTCGAGCAGAAGATCATTGTGGCGGACGGCGCCATGGGCACCATGCTCTATGCCAAGGGCATTTTTATCAATCGCTGCTTCGACGAGCTGAATCTGTCGGCGCCGCAGCTGGTGAAAGAAATACATCAGGAGTACGTGCGCGCCGGTGCCGAAGTCATCGAGACCAATACCTTCGGCGGCAACCGCGTGCGGCTTTCCGCATTCGGATTCGCGGAGAAGCTGGGGGCCATCAATCAGGCCGGTGTTCGCCTGGCGCGGGAAGCTGCGGGCGACAAGGCTTTCGTAGCCGGTGCAATTGGTCCTCTGGGAACTCGCATCGAGCCACTCGGCCCCATGTCATTCGACGAAGCGCGTGCGGTCTTTCGCGAGCAGGCCGAAGCTCTGGTGAGCGCCGGCGTCGATCTGATCATCCTCGAAACCTTCTACGAGCTGAACGAACTGCGGGAGGCGATTGCCGCCGTTCGCCAGGCAGCTCCTCACGAAATGGTAGTGATCGCTCAGGTGACCGTTAACGACGACGGCACCTTGCGCGACGGCACAAGCACCGAAACATTCACGCGCAGCCTCAATGAGTGGCCCGTCGATGTGATCGGCGTGAATTGCTCTGCCGGTCCCAAGGTCATCCTCGAGACGATCGAGAAAATGCTCGGCTTCACAACCAAGCCGCTCAGCGCGATGCCGAACGCAGGTCTGCCCGCGACGGTCGAGGGGCGGAACATCTATCTCTGCTCGCCCGAGTACATGGCTCAATATGCGCGGCGCTATCTGCAGGCCGGGGTGCGTGTGCTCGGCGGCTGCTGCGGCACCACGCCCGAGCACATCAAGCAGATCCTGGGCGAAGTTCGCTCACTCCAGCCGGTCCGGCAGCACAAGAGCACACAGGTCATCGTCGAAGAGCCCGGCAAACCGTCGGTAAAGCGCATGGCGAAGGTGCCGCTGGCCGAAAAATCTCAGCTCGGCGCCAAGCTCGCCGCGGGCAAATTCGTCGCATTTGTCGAGATCCTTCCACCGCGCGGCGTCGATCCCAGCAGGGAAATTGAGGGCGCAAAGCTATGCAAACAGCATGGCATCGACTGCATCAACGTGCCGGATGGCCCGCGCGCGAGTGCCCGCCTGAGTGCGCAGGTCACCTGTCAGCTCATCCAGCAGCATGCCGGTATCGAGTCTGTTCTCCACTTCTGCTGCCGCGATCGCAACATCCTCAGCATCCAATCCGAGCTGCTCGGCGCACACGCGACCGGTGTCCGCAATCTCATCTGCATCACCGGGGATCCGCCTCGCATGGGCACCTACCCGGATGCGAGCGCGGTCTTCGATGTCGATTCCATCGGCCTGACAAACATCGCCAACAATCTCAATCAGGGACTCGATATCGGCGGTAATCCCACCGGATCCCAGACTGCGCTGCTGATTGGTGTCGGAGCCAACCCGGGCGCGCTCAACATGGACGAGGAGCTCCGGCGGTTTGCCTGGAAGGTGGAAGCGGGCGCCGAATATGTCGTCACGCAGCCGGTTTTCGATCTCGATCTGCTCGAGCTGTTCCTGCGCCGGGTCGAACAATACAAATTGCCGATCGTCGCCGGCATCTGGCCCTTGACCAGTTACCGCAATGCGGAGTTCATGGTCAACGAGCTGCGTGTGCCGGTGCCGAACGACTATATGGAACGCATGAAAAGAGCCGACAACGCCGAAAAGGCGCGTGCCGAGGGCGTCGCTATCGCCCGCGAAATGGCCGCTCAGGCACGCAAAATGGTACGCGGCGCTGCCCTCAGCGCTCCCTTCGGCCGCTATGATATGGCGGTCGAGGTTGCTCAGGCTCTCGGCGAACGTTAAACTATCCAAGTATTCGCGCATAATTCGAAAAACGGTCCGGCAACCGGGCCCGTTCTCTAGTGGCAACCGACTTACTACAAATCGATCCGGCTCAACCAGATCAGGCCGCGGTGGATCGCGCGGCATATGAAATCCGTCGAGGCCGGGTAATCGGCGTACCTACCGACGCACTCTATGTGCTCGTGGCAGATCCGTTTAACCTGCAGGCGGTGGGCAAGGTCTTTGCAAGTAAGGCGCGCGAGGCGGTCCGCTCGCTTCCCCTGGCTGTTTCCGATGTGCTGATGGCCGAAGATCTCGCGAAGGAACTAAACAGCCGTTTCTATATCCTGGCCCGGCACTTCTGGCCCGGTCCCCTCACCATGATCGTGCCCGCTGCTGCGAAAGTGCCGCTAAAGGTGACCGGCAACACCGGACGCCTTGCCATGCGCCAGGCAAAATCGCCGATTCTCGACGCTCTGATGGAGAAGATGGGGCAGCCCCTGATTGCCACCAGCGCCAACCTGTCCGGAAAACCCACCATCTCGAGCGGTATCGATCTGTTTGCCGAGATGGACGGCAGCGTGAGCCTGGTGCTCGACGGAGGGCTTTGCACCGGCCCGGGCTCGACAACCATCGACATCACCGAACCCTACTGGCGGGTTATCAAAGAAGGCGCCATTTCAGAACGCGAAATCGCGGAGCGACTGCAGGCTAACTGACCGACGCGGCTCGCTGCACGCACCCGCTTCGGTCGCTACCATGCTGGCGGCAAAGCCGCCAACTGCATCTGCACCGAGTCCTGTTCGCAGAAAGATAAGCTCACGTGCGAAGGTCGCGGGAACTTTTCACCTACTTAGATGCTTCTAAAGCTACATGAAGCTAGGGGCATTGTTTCTATCGATTGTGATGGTGGCGTGGTGCGCGGTCGATGTGCCGGTGCGGCGCGTGGTGCTGTACAAGCACGGAGTAGCTTACTTTGAGCGGAGCGGATCGATACCGGCCGGCGAAGAAGCGCGGCTCGATTTCAAGACCGCAGAGATGAACGACGTGCTGAAGTCGTTCACGGTTTCCGATGCGACGGGCAACCGGCTGAGCGGTGTTCGGTACGACGCCAATGAGCCGATCGATCAGCAGCTGGCGAAGTTTCCGTTTCGAATTGGGGAGAGCCAGTCAGTAACGGTGTTCCTCGACAACATTAAAGGCGCAGAACTGGAGCTGAAGCGCGGGGATCAGAGAATTACCGGAACGATCATGGGGGCGCGCGTGGTGCAGGCGCAGAGTCCGACGGAGCAATTGACAATGCTGCTTGCTTCGGGGGAGATCGAGAATTTCGATCTCGGCAGCGTGGCCTCGTTCCGGCTGACGGATGCGGCGCTCGAGGATCAGCTGAAGCGGTATCTGGCGGCAATGGCGCGCTCGAAATCGGCGGACAAGCGGAGTTTGTATCTGGATTTTGCGAGCAGGGGCGCCAAGGATCTGAGCGTGTCGTATGTGGCGCCGTCGGCGATCTGGAAATCGTCGTACCGGCTGGCGTTGAAGGGCGATGCCTCGCAGCTCGAGGGCTGGGCCATCGTGGATAACACGACCGATGAGGACTGGGTGAATGTGAATCTGAGCGTAGTGTCGGGGCGCCCGATTTCGTTCATCAGCTTGCTCGATACCCCGCATTTCGGGAACCGGCAGGTGGCGGAATTGCCCGAAGATCGCGCGGCGGGGCCGGTAGTGTACGGGGGCGCGATCGATACTCGGCAGTACGTTGCGAATCAGCTGGTTACGCCGGGGCAGGGTACGGGGTATCCATCGGGTGTGGCGGGCGGAATGCTGGGCGGCGTTCCGGGTGCATCACCACAAGCACCGCCGCCGCCTCCGGCACAGGCGCCAGTAGGGTCGGTGGCGCAGAGCGTGGAGGTGCAGGCGTCATCCAATGGCTTTCTGGGCAGCACGGTGGAAGGCGCGACGGGTGAGACGATCGGCGAGCTCTTTGAATACGATTTTGCGACGCCGGTGACGATTCGCAAGAACGAGTCGGCGATGCTGCCCTTTCTCCAGACGCGTGTAGCTGCACGCAAATTGCTGATCTATAACAATACGTCCAGCGAGCATCCGGTGAACGCGGTGGAACTGGCGAATGAGACAGGCAAGACGCTGGATGGCGGTCCGGTGACCGTCTATGACGAGGGCGCGTATGCGGGCGAGGCGCTGTTTGAGACGGTGAAGACCGGCGATAAACGGCTGCTGGGCTACGCGGTGGATTACGGCACGCGCATTTCGACGACGTTTGACAGCGGAGAGGAGCAACTGCAGCGCGTGCACGTGCGGGACGGCAATCTGGAGCTGGAATATGCGACGCGGCAGACGGCGGCTTACACGATTCGCAATGTGGATGCGAAAGCAAAGACGCTGCTGATTGAGGAAACGGTGCAGGAGAACCAGAAGCTGCTCGCGCCGAAGCCGAGCGAGCGCACGGCGAAAGCCTACCGCTTTGAGATCCGGCTCGGAGCGCACGAGACGCGGGAGCTGAAGGTGGAGCACGAGCTGGCCACCGAGAACGTGACGGTGATCGCGAACGCCACGCCGGATTTCCTGCTTGAGGTGACGAATGCCGAGATTGGAGAGAGTGCGCGGCGGCAACTGCGGCAGATTGCGGAGCTGAAGCAGCGGATTGTGGATGCGCAGTCGGAGGTGACGGCGCTCAGAAGCCGGCAGGGAGAGCTCAGCACGGATCAGACGCGTTTGCGAATGAATATCGACAGTCTGAACCGGGTGAAGGGCGAAGAGCAGCAGGTGCGGGATTACTCGTCACAGCTGGCGGCGAACGAGGCGGAGTTGCGGAAGCTCACGGGCCAAATCTCGGACGCTGAGAATCGGAAAGCGGCCTTGGAAAAAACGCTGAGGGATTCGATTGGGAAGCTGCGATTTTAAGCTCGCTCAGGCTTCCGCGTCCGTTTCAAGGCTCGTGCGAAACGTTTTGGTTTGGCAAACGGTCCCTGTTGATGGATGCCGCAGGATGAAGCCGAACAGCAGCCGGGCGTGGCGCGGCGGCGGCTGCTGACGGGTACGGCGAGCTATCTTGCAACTGCCATGTTGAACCCAGCGCACGCTCAGGAACTACCGAGCGCCGAGAAGGCCCCGCGCAATCAGAGCAGGACGGACCCCGGACCGGAGAACCGCGAGCTGCAGGCGGCGAGCCCGAATGCTTTCCTACCGCCGGAGACAGATCACGGCGAAGTGCAGACGTTCTGGAACTCGTTTTCTTCGGCGCACCGGCGGATACAGGAGGGCGGCTGGTCGCGGCAGGTAACGGTCGAGGATTTCCCCATCTCGAAGGACATCGCGGGTGTGAACATGCGGCTCACGGCGGGCGGCATTCGCGAACTGCACTGGCATAATGCGGCGGAATGGGCGCTGATGCTCACGGGCCGCGCGCGCATTACGGCGATCGATGACGAGGGGCGGAGTTTTGTGAAGGATGTCGGGGTAAACGACCTGTGGTTCTTTCCGACGGGCACGCCGCATTCGATTCAGGGACTCGCGCCCGATGGCTGCGAATTTCTACTTGTGTTCGATGACGGGAAATTTTCGGAAGGCAACACGACGCTGATCTCGGACTGGGCACGGCATACGCCGCGCGAAGTACTGGCGAAGAATTTTGGGGTGCCCGAGAGCGAGATTGCGCCGGTGTACACGGTGCCGCCGGAGGGTCATTATATTTTTCAGCAAGCAGTGCCGCCGGCGCTCGAAGAAGATCAGCGCGCGGCGGCGGGATCGAAGCCGCTTTCTCCGGTAGCGTTCGATTTTGCGATGCACGCGATGGAGCCGACGTATAAGACGAAGTCGGGCGAAGTGCGGGTGATCGATTCGCGCAATTTCCCGGTTTCGACGACGATTGCGGCGGCGCATGTGGTGGTGAAGCCGGGCGGCCTGCGCGAGCTGCACTGGCACCAGAACGCGGATGAGTGGCAGTATTACGTGCAGGGTCGCGGCCGGATGACGGTCTTCTTCAACGGCGGCAAAGCGCGCACGCAGGATTTCAATGCGGGCGATGTGGGGTATGTGCCGCGCACATTCGGGCATTACATCGAGAACACCGGCAACACGGACCTGATCTTTCTCGAGATGTTCAAGGCGCCGCGGTTTGAAGATCTGTCGCTCTCGGACTGGATTTCGCACACGCCGCCGGAGCTGGTGATGCAGCATCTGAAAATCAGCCGCGAGACGCTGGCGCGTATACCGAAGCGGAAATTGCCGGTTGTGCCGGCGTAGCTGGTTATAGAATGTTGGCCAATGATTGACCGACGGCGATTCGTGGCATCACTGGCCGGCGCGCTGGGCCTTGCCTTCTGGGACGACCAGACACTCGATGCGATCACTGGCAACGTTAACAGCAATTCGAAGCCATCCGAGCTGAAGATCACCGACCTGCGCGTGGCGACGATTACGCATGCGCCGATGCGCGATCCGATCCTTCGCATCGACACCAATCAGGGGATCTACGGATTGGGCGAAGTGCGGGATGGCGCGAGCCCGACCTATGCGCTGATGCTCAAGAGCCGCATTCTGGGTGAGAACCCGTGCAATGTGGACAAGATTTTTCGCAAGATTCGGCAGTTCGGCGGAGAGTCGCGGCAGGCGGGGGGAGTGTGCGGGATCGAGATGGCGTTGTGGGATTTGGCGGGCAAGGCGTATAACGTGCCGGTGTACCAGATGCTGGGCGGCAAGTTTCGCGATAAGATTCGCTGCTATGCCGATACGACGGAATCGGACGATCCGCATATCTACGGCGACCGGCTGAAGAAGCGTAAAGAGCAGGGCTTCACGTGGCTGAAGATGGATCTGGGCATTGACCTGATGAAGGACAAGCCGGGGATGATCACGCGGCCCGAGGGCGTCTTGATTACGCAGGGAGCGGATACGCCGCACATGTTCACCGGAATCGAGCTGACGCCTAAGGGCATCGAGACGATGGCGAATTTCGTGTCGGTGGTGCGGGATTATGTCGGCTACGATGTGCCGCTTTCGTGCGACCACTTTGGGCATATCGGCGTGAATTCGTGCATTCGGCTGGGCAAGGCGCTCGAGCAGTACAACGTGGCGTGGCTGGAAGACATGGTGCCGTGGCAATATCCGGCGCTGCTCAAAGAGATCAAGCAGGCGGTGAATATTCCACTGTGCACCGGCGAGGATATTTATTTGAAGGAAGGCTTCGTCAATTTAGCCGAGCAGCATGCGGTCGACATTCTGCATCCCGATCTGGCGACATCGGGCGGAATTCTCGAAACCAAGAAGATCGGCGACGCGATTGAGCAGTATGGCATTCCGATGGCGATGCATTTTGCGGGATCGCCTGTGTCCTGCATGGCGAACGTGCACTGCGCAGCGGCGACGAACAATTTTCTGGTGCTCGAGAACCATTCGGTGGACGTGCCCTGGTGGAGCGATCTGGTGGAAGGCGTGGAGAAGCCGATTGTGAACCACGGGTTCATCGCCGTGCCGGACGCACCCGGCCTGGGCGTGACACTGAATGAGGCGGAAGTGAAGAAGCATCTGGACGGCGGCTATTTCGATCCGACCGATGAATGGAATAAAGAGCGCTCGCACGACCGGCTCTGGAGCATGACAGTGCGGGGCACACCGCCGCGGACCTGAAGGTCCTTTATAGCTCCAGCGGGGTGTCCCAGGTGCCATTGAACGTGATTTCGCTGAGCGGCTTGCGGGTGCGCGGCGTGCGCTCGCGCTCGCGGTAGGGCTCGTCGAGTTTGTCCGGCGAATCGAGGTAGCCGATGGCGACTGCGGCAACGGGATCGTAGCCTTCCGGGATCTTGAGTGCGGTACGAGCGCGCTCTGGATCGAAACCGGCCATACCGTGGGCGTGCAGTCCGAGCGCCGTGGCTTGCAGGAAGATGTGCGCGAGGGCGGCGCCGGTGTCGTGCCAGGCGTGGCGGTTTGGTTTGCCCTCCTTGGTATCGCGTTTGGCGACGGTGAGCAGCAAGACGGGCGCGGACTTGGCCCATTTCTGATTGCCGGGCAGCAGGACGCCCAGCATTTTTTCAAAGAGCTGCGGATCCGACTTGCGCGCGACGATAAAGCGCCAGGGCTGCTCGTTACCGGAGGAGGCGGCCCAGCGCGCGGCTTCAAAGATTAGCTTCAAATCGCCATCGGACACGGGGCGATCGGAAAAAGAACGCGGGCTCCAGCGGGCGCGAATCAGCTTGTGCACTTCGGGCGAAGTATCGGCGCGCTTTTCAACAGGCGGTTCCTCAATCATCACTTCTGTTGATGATCGAGGAACGCGATTCGATGCCTATTGCTGCGTTGCGGTAGAGGCTTGCTGGGCGGCCGGTTGCGTAAGAAGCGAAGTCGTCTCGAGCGCGGGTGCTGCCGGCTTGAAGTAGTTGGCGAGCGCCAGATTGTGATAAACATTGCCGGCGATGCCGGAAGCGATCGGCCCGCTTACGCCGCGTCCTCCGGTGAGCAGAACAACGACAACCAGCTTCTTGTCGCCAAACTCGTTGAAGGAGCCGAACCAGCCGAGATGAACGCCGGGCTGCGCGGTGTCGGTGCAGGTACCGGTCTTGCCGAGGATCGTTTCGTCGAGATTGCTGTAGCCGGCGCGGCGCGCGGTGCCGTATTCGACAGCGCCCATCATGCCGGGCTTGATGGAATCGGCGAGATCGCCGAGATCGAGCTGGCGCTTGATGCGCGGAACAGATTTTTGGACGTCGTCCTGGCTCTGCGGATATTGCAGGTAGTACATCGTGCCGTTATTGGCCACAGTCGAGATGATGCTGGTGAGCTCGAGCGGGGTGAGCCGGATGCCATCGCCAAAACTGGTCATCATGCCGACGCCGGACTGTGGAACGTCGCTGGCCAGATAGCCGGGTTGTTCGCCGGGGATATCGAGACCGGCCTTTTCGCCCATGCCAAACAGCTTGCCGTAGCGTACGACGCGCTCAAAGCCGAGTTCCTGGCCGAGCTTGGCGAAGTACAGATTGTTGGACATAGCGAGCGCGCGGGTCATGTCCATGGAGGAACGGCGGGAAATGCGGACGTTTGAAGAAGGATCAACCACACCTTCTTTTAGTGATGCCAGTGAAACCATCACTTTAACTGTGGAGCAGGGCTGGTACGCGCCCCCCAAAGCCAATTTCTGGTTGACGATGCTCAGGATGCGGCCGGTATGCGGATCGGCCACAACGACAGTACCGTTATACGGGCCAAGCGCGTCGACGGCTGCCTTGCGGACGGCCAGATCTTCACCATCGACTTTGTCGCCCACCGTGGAATCGGCGTAGGTCGGCTCGGTCCAGGGGTTATAGAAAACGTGGCGGCCGCGGGTCCGTTTGCGGGCGATCGCCGCGTGCAGATTGGCCCGGTCGGTGGTGTGAAGGATGGCAGCGCGGGTGACATCGCGCGTAACGGGTGCGGCATTCACGCGCGCAGCGGCGTGGGTCACACGGCGGCGGTGCGTCACGGCGTGGCGTTTGTGTACGACTGGTTTGGACGTGGCGGCGGTTGCGGTGCCGAGCAGCGCGCCGAATGCGGCCCATACAAGAACGGGCCGCTGAAGAATTGCGATGTGCTTAGAAAGCAGATACATGCCGCTTTTCCCTAACTGACAGAATCCCCATCAAAATCTGGAATACAGATTACTTCTATGGTAAGTACAGCGGCGAGCGCCGTCAACTGAAACATTTTGAAACGGTTAACAAAAGTTCACCCGCTGTTACGCCGCCGTCCAGCCGCCGTCGATGGTGACCACTGAGCCGTTCATAAAAGCTGCCGCCGGGGATGCAATATAGACCGCCAAGTCGGCAATCTCCTCGGGCCGCCCCAAACGTCCGAGCGGCTGCCTTTGATTGAGTTCGGCGCGGACCCTATCTTTCTCATGGCGATGGTACTTTTCGAGGTATCCCTCGACAAAGGGGGTGTCGACGGTGCCGGGAGCAATGCAGTTGACGCGGATCTGGGTGGGGTAATCGACGGCCAGCTGGCGGGTCATGGCGTGAATCGCGCCCTTGGTCGCGCAGTAGGCGAAGCGGCGCTTGATGCCGACCATACCGGCCACGGAGCCGATATTGACGATGGAGCCGTGGCTGGCGAGCAGCAGGGGCAGGGCGGTTTTGATGGCGAGGTAAGTTCCAAGAACGTTGACGCGGAAGAGGCGCTCGAATTCGACGGCTTCAGTTTGTTCTACGGTTCCGACGTGACCGATCCCGGCGCAGTTGACCAGAATGTCGAGCCGGTCGATCTGGCGGAAGACGTTTTGGAGAGCGGCTTCGTCGGTGATGTCGCAGGCGAAGGTGCGGGCGTGAGGGAGCTGGGCCAGTTTTTTTTCATCGAGATCGACGGCGATGAGCTCCGCTCCCGCGGCGTGGAATTTTTCGACGGTAGCGGCACCGATGCCGCTGGCGCCCCCGGTGACCAGTGCGGTCAAGCCATCCAAACGAAACGAATCGGACATGTTTTTTTCTATGGTCGCATCGGGGGTGGGAAGAGGGCTGATTTTGGGGAGGATCCGAGGGCTATTGACGATTCGCGCGCCGGCGCATTTCGCTGTTGAGCAGCTGGACAAGCTCCTGATCGTTCGTCTCACGCGCTATCGATGGCCTGCTGGCCGGTATGGCCAAAATGTTTGAACCTTCGTTATCCGAAACTTGGATTTTCCGTTCATTCGCCCGCAACGTGAGACTGCCACCACGTAGGCTTCTTAACGAAAATGGTGACTTGTCCCGGTACCGGTTTGAGAGTCTTGCGCACTTTGGCAGGGCACCAGATTCCGTCGTCGGAACTCGGATCACTGAGGAATCCGACGGCTCTTACCTCGTTGAGAGTCGTTCTAGCGTCCGAGCCGCATTGCTCCTTCTTGTTCGGCAAAATACTTCAATTACGATCGCTTGCTTTTCCGTAGTGAAGTCCCCATTTCGAAGTTATCGTTGCCGTTAAGCGACTCGAAGGTACGTCGCCACATTTTGGGTCGCCGACGCTTCCGGCTCTGGTTCGGCGTTTATGGTGTTTTGCTGGCGGGATTTAGATCATCCCAGCGGTGGTCGCCAATCGCTTTGTAATCGGGCGGGAGTTTGCGCCAGTCGGGGCGGCTGATGCCGTTCAGATCGTACTCGATTTTGCCGCCTTTTACCGTCAGCTCGCATTCGAATTTCTGATTGCCATTCATGCGCGCGCCGTAGCTGTCGGTGAAGCCGAAATCGCCGTGCTCGATGCGCAGCACGGCAACATCCGCGGGCGCGCCGATGGAAAGATTGCCAAGCTCTTCGTGATGAATTTCGCGCGCGGGGTGCCACGTAGAGTCAGCGATCACTTCGTCGACGCTCAGCCCAAGCGCCAGGAATTTACTCATCACGTTGAGCATGGTCTTCATGCCGGTGTTCATGCTCCCGATGTGCAGATCGGTCGAAATAGAATCGGGGCGAAAGCCCTGCTCAATCGCCGGGACTGCGACACGCCAGACGAAGCTGCCGCCGCCGTGGCCGACGTCGAAGATGACACCGCGTTTGCGGCCTTCGATCATCCCCGGATTCACGTTGCCATCGGGCAGAAGCTCGTCTCGGAGTCCGGAGTAGCAGTGCGTGTAGATATCGCCGGGACGCAGCTTCCGTGTGAGCAGCACATCCAGCGGGCGCTCCTCATGATTGGTGCCGAAATCGACCATCACCGGAATATTGGCAAGTGTGCCGGCTTTGACGGCGTTTTCCACGGGCGTCCATTCCGGGCCGGCGTAGTGGGCGGTTTTGATGCCGATGATGAGGCCGGGATATTCTCGCGCTACTTCGGCCGCTGTCTCGGGCACCATGTCGGCGAGATTGTTTTCGTATTTGGGACCGCGCATGCCCGCGCCGACAATATTCAAGAACGCGAGCACGCGCGTCTTCGAACGATCGATAATGTGCTCTTTGAAATCGGCAAAATTGCGCGCCCCCGATGAGCCGGCATCGGCGACGCTGGTAACGCCGCTGCGAAAAGTAAAGCCGTCGGGCCAGACGCTGTTGTCGCCGGCGTAGGAGGCGTGTTCGCCGGTCGAGGCATAGACGTGCACGTGAATATCAACCAGGCCCGGGGTGACGAGCAGGCCGTGCACATTGACCGTCTTCAACGCCTGTGCGGGATCGATGTGCTCGGCGACGGCGGCGATCCTGCCGTCTTTGATCGCGATATCGCGCACCGCACTCAGATTGTTTTTGGGATCGATGACATGGCCGCCCTGAAGCAGCAGATCGTAGCTGGTTTGCGAAGAAGCGGTCATGACGGTGAGAAGCCCGAAAGCAAGGAGAAGGTGCGGGCGCATGGGCGCGAAACCGTCATCGTATCGCGGCGATTGGTAAGAAGGCGATACACTGTGTCCAGTTCATCGCACGAGGAGGGCTAACGACCTTGCAGACGCCTCGAAGAGAATTTCTGGAATCGGCATTTGCGGTAGCCGCAGCGGCGCTGACGCAATCGGTAAGCCGGGCCGCGACGGTGCAGGGAATACCGGGTCCGTATCCGGGCCGCGTGGTGGCGGTAGAGCATTCGGGCTGCATCACGGCGGCGGGATACCAGGCCGAGCCGGTGCGCGCCATGGTCGAGCGCGGGATGAAGGAACTCACCGGCGCTCCCACGGCTCAGGATGCCTGGCGCGCGCTGTTCAACAAAACCGATGTGGTCGGGATCAAGGTGAGTCCGGTGGGCGGTCCGCGATTGTGTTCCGATCGCTCGGTGATCCACGCGATTTTTGATGGGCTGAATCAGGCCGGTGTGCCCGATTCGCAGATTGTGGTCTTCAATCGCTATCGCGCGGAGGCTGTAGACTGCGGGATCGATCAGTGGGTGCGTCCCGGGGTGCGGTTCGCAGCGGCGGCCCCTGCCTACGACAATTCGCAGCTGGGCATCGATGGCTACGACGAGCAGCACTATATGGAAATGCCGCTGGTGAAGCCCGGCGACGATCCGGCCGATCCGCGCTCGCGGCGCTCGTATGTGGCGAAGATTGTCACCACCGATGTGAACAAGATCATCAATCTCCCGGTGCTCAAGCACCATCAATCGGCGGGCGTGACGATCACGCTGAAGAACATGTCCCACGGCTTTGTGAATAACGTGAATCGCAGTCATTACAGCCCGACCGCGAACTGGTGCGGCAGCTTCATTCCGGCCGTTGTGAGCCTGCCGGTGATCCGCCGGAAGGTGGTCCTGCATGTGGTGGACGCGGTGCGCGCGCAGTATCACGGCGGGCCGTCGGGGAAGCCGCAGTTTCAGTGGGAGCCGAAGACGCTGTATTTCGGAACGGATCCGGTAGCGCTCGACAAGACGGGCTGGAAGGTGCTCGATGCCAAGCGCAAAGAGGTGGGCATGGCGCCGATTGCCGTGGCGAAGCCCGATAACGCGAGCACGTTTCTGCATTGCCAGGTGGAGCATATCGAGCTCGCGTCGGCGCTCGGACTCGGTGTGTTCGACGATCGCCGGATCCAGGTGAAGAACATCCGGTTGGCTTAAGATCAGTGCATGAAAAAGATCGTTGCCGCGGGCGCGGTTGCGGCTGCATTGGTGGCTGTGCTGTCGCTGGCGCATGCGGATGTTCCTTCGGGGCAGGACGCGTTACTCGAAGGTTTTCGGCTGGTGGAAGTGGCGTCAGTGGCGGATGCCATGGAGCAGTTGTATGGGAAGCGCGCGTACCTGGCGCACGACATGCGGCCGCTTAATGCGGCGAAATTTGCCGGGCCGGCCGTAACGGTGCTGCTGAAGAAAGAAGAAAATCACGACGGGGCCAAGGCGCTCCAGGGCATGCTCGACACGATCGATGAATCCGCCCCGGGCTCGGTTTATGTGATGGTGCTCGAAGACGGGCTCGATTATGCGGGACTCGGCGGCTTGATGAGCACCGCGATGAAGTATCGCGGCTTTGCGGGCGCGGTGGTCGATGGCGGCATTCGCGATACGCCCCAGATTACGAAACTGCAGTTTCCGGTGTTCAGCCGCGGCGTGGTGCCCTCGACCACCGTGAATCATTATCGCTTTGCCGGACGGAATGTGCCGGTGCAATGCGCCGGTGTGGAGGTGCGCGCCGGGGATATCGTGGTGGCGGATCTGGACGGAGTGGCGATTGTGCCGCGCGAGCATGCAGCGGATGTGTTGAAGAAAGCGCAGCAGCTCGATGAAAGCGAGCACAGCATGTTTCCGTTCATCGAGAAATATAAGTCGATTCGCGAAGCGGTGGCGCGCTTCGGGCGGCTGTGAGGCCTACTTTTTTCAACAACGGCTCCGGTCATCGGATACGACGTCGGCCCCTGTAATCGGCAAAGTTCTGCCGCCGTAAATGGCGCGCAGGCGTTTCAGGAAATCACGAAGCCGAGGCGGAGTTTGAGACGGTTCCGGAACTAAGCGGGCGATGATGCGCTTGCGATAGGTAATCGCACCTGGTGACCTTGGCGGAGTAGGCGATCGATTCTTTTGAAGCGGTAGCGCAGATCGCTCACCGAGGCAGTGCGCATGTATAAATGTTAAATCGAGTCTGCCAGAGGTCTTTACGGGGCTCATGGCTCCGATCGTCGGAAACGAGCTCGGAAGGACAATAGCTCTATGCATCGACCCCCTGGAATATGCAAGACTGCGCGGATACCGGCGCTGACGGTCGCCCTGGCACTGAGTTGCGCGGCGGCTTCGAACGATCGCGGCAACTGGCGCGATACTCTACGCGATCGGCTGCCGCTCTATGGGCACCGCAACTGGATCGTGGTGGCCGATTCAGCATATCCGGCGCAGGCGCGGCCGGCGATCGAAACCGTCGTGGCCGATGAGGATCAAACCGTGGTTCTGCAAGAGGTGCTACGCGAGCTCGCGAACTCCAAACACGTACGCCCGATCCCCTATACCGACAGCGAGCTTAAATTCCTCTCCGACGAAGACGTCCCGGGTATCGAAGCCTTCCGGCAGAGCCTTCCAACCCTGCTATCCAACCCGCTTTCGCTGCCGCATGAGCAGATCATTTCGAAGCTCGATGAAGCCGCGCAGTTGTTTCGGGTGCTGATCATCAAGACCCGGTCCACGCTCCCGTATACGAGCGTGTTCTTGCAGCTCGATTGCGCCTACTGGAGAGCGGATTCAGAGAAGAAGCTGCGCGCCCGAATGGGCACCGGGCAAAAGTAGTCCGTTTTACGCGCCGCTCCCGACATAAATTTGATTTGACATAACTGAACTAAACCGTTTAGTCTCGTTTCACGAGGACAACCAATGATCGAAGTGCAGAACCTCACAAAGAAGTTCGGCGACTTCACCGCAGTCGACGCCATTTCCTTCGACGTCGCCGGCGGGGAAATCTTCGCTTTTCTCGGACCCAATGGTGCGGGCAAGACCACCACCATTAAAATGCTGACCACGCTACTCACGCCCACCAGTGGAACGCTGCGAATCGACGGCCTGGATGTGAGCCGCAATCCGAATGAAGTTAGAAAGCGCTTCGGGATCGTGTTTCAGGACCCGAGCCTCGACGGCGATCTCACGGCCTGGGAAAACATGGAGCTGCACGGCATCTTCTATCACATGCCGCGCAAACTGCGCATTGAGCGCACCGAGCAGTTGTTGAAATTGTTCGAACTCTGGGAGCGGCGAAAGGAGCAGGTGAAGCTCTTCTCCGGCGGCATGAAGCGGCGGCTCGAGATTGCGCGCGGTTTGCTGCACACCCCGAAAATTCTGTTTCTGGATGAACCGACGCTCGGCCTCGATCCGCAGACGCGCAACCAGCTCTGGATACATGTGAAACATCTGAACCAGACCGAAGGCGTCACCGTCTTTCTGACCACCCATTACATGGATGAAGCGGATCGCGTGGCGCAGCGCATTGCGGTCATCGATCACGGAAAGATCGTAGCGCAGGGTTCGCCCAACGAACTCAAGCGGCAAACTGAAACCGAGTCGCTCGAAGAAGCGTTTTTGGCGCTCACCGGCTCGACGATTCGCGATGAATCGGCCAATGTCTCGGCCGACCAGATGCGGGCAATGGCAAGAATGTGGGGGAACCGGCGATGAAGGTCATTTACATACTTTGGTTGCGGGAATTGCGGCGCTACAGCCGTTCGCGGGCGCAGTTGATTGCCTCGCTCGGCCAGCCGTTGATGTATCTGCTCGCGCTTGGCTTCGGACTGGGGCCTGTATTTCAAAAAGCGGGGCAGGGTAGCTATCTGCAGTTCGTGGCGCCGGGCGTGATTGCGATGACCATTCTCTTCAGCTCGGTGTTCTCGGGAATCGGCCTGCTCTGGGACCGGCAGTTCGGATTTCTGAAAGAGACGCTGGTTGCTCCGGTGCCGCGCATTCAGGTCATGCTGGGGCGCACGCTGGGGGCGGCAACCGTGGCCGTCCTGCAAGGGTGCCTCGTGACCATCGTCTGCTTCATCGCCGGTTTCCGTTTCACGCATCTGGCGCTGAGCCCGCTGGCGCTGGTTTTCATGCTGTTGATTGCCTGTCTGTTCGCTGCGCTCGGCACCGCCATCGGCTCGATGCTGCAAAACATGCAGGGCTTTCAGCTGATCATGAACTTCCTGGTGATGCCGATCTTCTTTCTTTCGGGCGCGCTGTTTCCGCTGAACGGGCTGCCCAAAGTCCTGGGTTTCATCACGAGCCTCGATCCGCTGGCTTACGGGGTCGACGGACTGCGGAGCGCGCTGCTGGCGCGCGCGCACTTCGGCATGGCAATCGATGTGGCGGTACTGGTAGGTGTGACCATTGTGCTGCTGATTATCGGCAGCCGCCTGTTCGCGCGCATCCAGGCGTAAGATGCCGCGCACGGCCAGTTCCGAGGCACATCGCAAGGTGCTCGATGCCGCGGCCGACCTAATCGCGGACCACGGCATCGATGCCACCAGCATGGACGCTATTGCCGCCCGCTCGGGCGTGAGTAAGGCCACGATCTACAAGCACTGGGCGGATAAAGAGGCGCTGGTGCTGGAAGTCATGGCCGATCTCATTGGCCTTCGGAACCGCCCCGATTTCAACTCCGGCAACACGCGCGCCGACATGGAAGCCGTGCTCTCGTACCGCGTGGAGGAGCGCAATGAACTGCGCGATCGTATGACCCCGCACATGATGGCGTATTCGGTGCGGAATCCGAACTTCGGACAAGCATGGCGGCAAATGGCGATGGATCCCCCGCGCCGCGAACTCCGCGAAGCAATAGCGCGAGGCATCCGGAAAAAAGAGCTGAGTGCGAAACTCGACATCGAGACTTCGCTGGCTCTGCTGCTTGGGCCGGTCCTCTATTGGAAAATCTTTCTTTCAAAGGACGAGCCGTGCCCGAAGCGGGTGATCCAGGCGGCAGTAAGCGAATTCTGGACGGCCTACGGAATTCGCCGATCCTCAAAAATACCTAAACTTTAATCCCGCTGCACCCGATATACACAGCAGGTGTAGAGAATCACTGTTCGTGTATGAGCCAGGATGTCATGGATCGGGAAACACCGTCGGTCAGCGATGCGGAAGAGGCGTTGCTTGCCATGGCCGTGTCCAACCCGGACCAGTTTAAGACGTTTTTCCGGCAGATCCGGAAGACGCATCCGCGGGAATCGCTGCGGGTCGCCTTCCGCTATCTCGCCGAGAAGGGTACTGATGACTGCGCTCAGGCCTGCCTGCTGCCCTGGCTGCTGATGATTGATTACCTCGACGCGCTGCTCGATCCCGAGTTCGTGCCGGTGGGAACGGCGCAACGCGCAGCCGACCAGCTGGCCGGGAAGGATCCCCGTTTTTTCATCCACTTTCTGCAGTGGACCAAACGTCCGAATGAAGTGCGCGACCGGCTGCTGCGCGGCCTCGCCATTACCGATGGGCTGAGCGATGCCAGCGCACTGTTTTCCTGGTTGAAGACGCTGACCGTAGCGCCGGACGAGCGTATGCGGGCGCAGGCCGTCAAGGTGATCTGCCGGGTGCGCGCCAATCCGTTACTGGTGGAGCGCCAGCTGCAATCGAAGGAATTCCGCGTACGGGCGAATGCCATCGAGGCGCTCTGGGGACTGCAGACCGAAGAAGCGAAAGCGATGTTCGAGAAAGCGCTCGAAGACACGCACCACCGTGTCATCATGAACGGGCTGATCGGGCTGTTCTACCAAAAGAACGCGAGCGCATTTCCGAAGATTCTCGAATGCGCGCATCATCCCTTCGAGATGCATCGCGCCGCCGCCATCTGGGCCATGGGCGTAGTGGGCGATCCGAGCGCCATTCCGGTGCTCACAGCAGTCGCGGAAACCGATCCCTCGGCACATGTGCGCGAGAAAGCCGGTCAGCTGCTCACGAGGCTTTCGGCCAAGGCGAGCGCGGCGGTTCCGGCGGCCTGAGCGGCAAACCGGCCTTGCTCAGCCGAAGAGAACGTCTTCGAAGGTAAACACGCCGCTTTTTCCAAGAAGCCACTGTGCCGATTTGAGTGCGCCGCGAGCGAATCCCTCCCGGCTGCGCGCTGCGTGCCGCAGTGTGATCGTGTCGGCGGCGGAATCGAAGCCGATTTCGTGCGTGCCGGGATGCTTGCCCGCGCGGTTGGCCGCTACATCGATCGGGCGATCGTAGCCGTGCCCGCGCATGGTCTCAACCAGCGCCAGCAGCGTGCCGGAAGGCGCGTCTTTCTTCGCGTCGTGGTGAATCTCCCAGGCCCACGCACCGTACTCGCTCTTGTCCCGCAACAATTCGGCCCCGAGAGCCGCAATACGCCGGAAAACCGCAACGCCGGTGGAAAAATTCGGGCTCCAGACAAGCGCGCTTCCATTCTCTTCGACGGCCTGGGTGATTTCCGGCAATCGTGATAACCAGCCGGTCGTGCCGCAGACCGCCGGAATCCGCGCCTTCGCCAGCCGTAGCAGATTTTCCGGCGCTGCTTCCGGCGTGGAAAATTCAATTGCCACATCCGCGCTGATTGCCTGATCGCGATCGGCCCGCGTGAGGCGCGCGATCACCTCGAAATCGTATTCCGGCGCAAGCTGCGCGACCAACCTGCCCATCTTTCCATAGCCGACGATCGCGAGTGTTTTCGTGCTGGACATGCTAATCAAAGACCGCCGGATCGAGTTCGCTGAAAAATTCCCGGTGCAGCGCCGCTACGGCTTCCGGTACATCCCGGTCAGCGATCACGAATCCGAGATTCAACAGCGATGCACCCTGCGAGATCATGCGCACGTTCAATTTGCTAAGCACCTGAAACGCACGCCCCGCAATGCCCGGCGTATGGCGTATGTTCTCGCCCACCAGACAAACCAGCGCGTGATCGTTCTCCGCCGTAATCTCTGCAAAGGAGCGGATCTCGTCGGTGATAGCGCGCAGATTCTCCGTATTATCCAACGTCAGCGATACGCTCACCTCCGACGTCGACACCATATCCACACTGGTCGTGAAGCGATCGAAAACTTCAAAGATACGCCGCAGGAAACCATGCGCCATCAGCATGCGCGTCGAGCGAATATTCACGATCGTAATGCCGCGTTTGCACGAAATCGACTTCACCGGATTCTTTGAGGGCACGGCCTCCGACGCAATACGTGTGCCGCCGGCCTCGGGACGCCGCGAGTTGAGAATCACCACGGGAATATTCTTCTCCACCGCCGGAAGCACAGTGGCGGGATGCAGCACCTTCGCACCGAAATAGGCCATTTCGGCAGCCTCGGCAAACGACAAACTCTTCACGCGATGTCCGCCCGCGATGATGCGCGGATCGGCTGTCAGCATGCCGTCTACGTCGGTCCAGATTTGGATCTCTTCGGCGTCGATTCCGGCCCCGATGATGGCCGCCGAATAATCGGAGCCGCCGCGGCCAAGCGTTGTCGTCTGTCCATCGAGCGTCGAGCCGATGAAGCCGCCCATCACAACCACGGCCTCCTGGGCCAGTGGCGCCACCCGCTCCTTCAGTGCCGCGTACGTGCGCTCGAACAGCGGACGCGCTTCCGTGAAGCGTGTGTCGGTTACAATCACACGCCGCGAGTCAACATGTTCCGCACGCATTCCTGCCGCCCGAAACGCGAAGCTCACAATCAGGCTCGAAAGCCGTTCGCCCGCGCTGGCAATCGCATCCATCGAGCGCAGCGAAAGCTCGCCCACCGCCGCAAGTCCTTTGACAAACTCTTCCAGCCATTCGAAATGCGAGCGGATGAAGCGCTCGAGATCCGCCGACTCTGCCCCGGCCAGCGGCAATCCGTGCCGGAGATGATCCAGTCGCAGTTCGTCCAGCAACCCGAGCGCCTGATCGCGCCGCCCCGCCGCAGCTTCACGCGCCATTGCCAGCAGCTTGTTGGTGGTCTTGCCCATGGCCGAAACCACCACCACCGGACGCCGCACTTCCGCCGCCCGCACAATCTCCGTCACTCGCCGGATCGCGGTTTCCGATTCGACGGACGTGCCGCCGAATTTCATCACGATCATGCTGCGCTGAACCGCCACCGCATTCGCTCGTTAGCCCAGCAGTCCTTCCGACATCATCAGCTCCGCGTTCAGAACAGCGGCACCGGCTGCACCGCGAATCGTGTTGTGCCCGCAGGCGATGAATTTGATATCGAGTACCGGACACTCGCGCAGCCGGCCCACGAACGCGACCATGCCGTTCTCGCGCGCGGCATCGCGGCGGGGCTGCGGCCGGTCCGCCTGTGGCATGTAGATCACTGGTTTCGCCGGCGCGCTCGGAAGTTTGCGCTGCTGCGGTACACCGCAAAAGCTCTCGATCGCTCCGCGAATTTCGCCAATCGGCGGATGCGAATCGAGTTCAACCGAAGCCGCTACCATGTGTCCGTCCACCACCGGTACCCGGTTGCAGTGCGCGCTGACTCGCGCCTGGTGCGGCGTCCGCACTTCACCCAGGATCTTCTGCGTCTCCTGCTGCATCTTCTCTTCTTCCGAACCGATGTAGGGAATCACATTCGCCACAATGTCCATCGACGCCACACCCGGATAACCCGCGCCCGATACCGCCTGCATGGTGCTCGCGATCACCCGCGTGATGCCGAATCTCTTCAATGGCGCGAGCGCCATCGTCAGCACCACCGTCGAGCAGTTCGGATTTGTGACGATCATCCCTTTCCAGTTGCGATTCTTCTGCTGCTCGGGGATCAGCGCCAGATGATCGGCATTGACCTCGGGCACGATCAGCGGCACGTCAGTCTCCATGCGATGATTGCGTGAATTGGAAACCACCGCGTGACCCGCTTCGGCAAAGGCCCGTTCAATTTCGGTCGCAACCGAAGCATCCATGGCGGAAAAAACCAGCGGCGGCGCATTGCCCGGCTTGCATTCCGAGACAGTCACATCCGCAACGCTCGCCGGCATATCGCCATCCAGACGCCAGCTGGTCGCATCGCGTAGCTTCTTACCGGCTGAGCGATCGCTCGCACCGAGCCATGTGAGCCGGAACCACGGATGTCCTTCCAGAAAACGGATAAAATGCTGGCCGACCATACCGGTCGCGCCCAGAATGCCAACTTCGATCGGTTTCATATTGCGGAGACGGACTCAGCGAGCGAGGCGCTGAACAAGGTTTTTATAAAGGATAACGGCTTCGCTCAGCTCGTTCTTCGAAATGCGCTCGTCGGCGGTGTGCGCCACCCGTATGCTGCCCGGACCGATCAGATAGGGCTGACCCCAGGCCCCGTCGAACGCAGGAATATCGGTCGTGAATGCGACGATGGCCGTCTCAAAACCATCGAGCGCGCCCAGATGCACCGCCGGAATGAACAGAACTTCTTCTGCCGTTGCCTCCGGCCGGGCTGCCCGTTCGATCTGTTCGCGCAGCGCCGTCACATCGCCGACCACGCGGATGAAAATCTCGGCGCTCGCCTTATCAGGAATTACGTTGGGTGCGCGCCCGCCTTCGATGCGTCCGATATTGAGCGTGCTCGGCCCAAGCACCGGATCCACCGGCAGACGAATCTGGCGAATGCGATTCAGAGCCTCGAGCAGTTTCTCAATGGCCGATTCGCCCAGCTCCGGATACGCCGAATGCGCCATTCGGCCTCGTGCTAGGATCTCGTATCGCAGCGCGCCTTTGGAGCCGAGCGCCAGTTTGTTTTCGGTTGGCTCGCCGTTGATCAAAAACCGGCTGCCGCGTGGAGCCTTTGCCGCTGCCAGTGCCCCGGCGCTGTTGCGCTCTTCGCCAACTACGAACAGCAGGCCAAGATTGCGCTGCCCTTCGTTGAGCAGTTCCTCGGCCGCTTTGATCATGGCCGCGATGATGCCTTTCGTGTCGCACGCGCCGCGGCCGTAGATGTTGTTGTCGTCCTCAGTCGCCGGAATAAAGGGCGGCACGGTGTCCATGTGCGTCGAAAGCGTGACCACCGGATCGTCGAACTGGACGAAGATGTTGTCGCGCTCCGGTTCCACCGGCATACGTTCCGCGCGCCCGCCAAAACGCGCCCCAAGTTCGCTCAGCGCCGCAAACAGGTAATCGCTGACGGCGCGTTCGTTGGGCGTGATCGATTCGATGTCGATCAGCTTGCGGGTGAGTTCGAACAGGTGCATGCGTTGCGGAACCGCTCGCGGAAAGTGCAGCGCTCGAGCGTCGAAGTGAAAGAGTCAGAGTAGCAGAAGCGCCGCTTTGCGATCCTGCAAGCGCCTGGGGCGACGCGGGTGCTATTTGGCGCCTTTATCCTTTTCGGCAATCGCTTTTTCAAGGCGCTTGACTGCGCTCCCCGGCCCGTGCACGCCCTTCACCTTGAACTTCTTCCCGCGGCTCTTGTTGTAGGAAACAAAGAACTGCTGTACCTGCTCGAGCATGCTCTGGTTGACTTCGCTGATCGAATGCACGTTTTCGTGGCTGTACGAGTGCACCGCCACCGCGATGAGCCGGTCGTTTTCCGTGGTCTTGCCGTCTTCGGTCTGCTGCGCTTCGATGTAGCCGATCAGCCGGGCGCGCAATACACAGCCGACGTGTGCCGGTTCGTCCATCAGCACCATCACGTCCAGCGGATCGCCGTCCTCGGCAATCGTGGACGGGATAAACCCGAAGTCGAAAGGAAAGCTCATCCCTTCCGGCAGCAGACCTCCAAGAGTAAACGTCTCGGTGTTGGGGTCATAATCGAACTTGTTGCGGCGCCCTTTGGGGGTTTCGATGATGACGCGGCACTCGCGCGTTTTCTTGTCGAGCTCATGCGGTAAGCTTGCAAGATTCATGTCTCATGAATTGTACTGAATGGCGTCCACCATTCGAGTGACGGATGCCGCGTAAGCAGACGCCCGATAGCGAAATCGTTGAGAAGCTGCGCGCCCGCGACCCGGAAGGGATCGCGGCGGCTTACGATCGCTACGGCCGCATCGCTTACTCGATATTCCTGCGGATCACACACGACAATGCGGCCGCCGAAGACCTGGTTCAGGAGCTTTTTCTGCGCGTTTGGAACCGGGCCCGCGACTTTGACGCGAGCAAGGGTTCGCTCAGCGTGTGGATTCTTTCGATTGCGCGCAATATCGGTATCGACTACGCGCGCTCCGCGCAGTCGCGGTTCCAGAACCGGCTGCGGCCGCTCGACCAAACCGATCCGCTCGCATTTTCGTATCAATCGAAGGAGCCGGAACTTTTCGAGAATGCAAAATCCATACGGGAGGCTTTATCCGAATTAACCGCTAATCAGCGCCAGGTGCTCGAGCTGGCATATTTTGAAGGATTCTCGCAATCTGAGATCGCCCGCAAACTCCAGCAGCCGCTTGGCACGGTGAAGAGCTGGATGCGCTCCGCGTTAGGCCGGTTGCGCGCTGCGATGAAGACAGGTGTGACCGAATGACGCACCCGGAAATGAACGAGCTGTACGAACTCTACGTGCTGAACGTACTGGAACCGGAGCAGGCGCGCGAGATCGATGAGCATCTGCGCGATGGCTGCGCCTACTGCAACGAGCATCTGGCGCAGGCGATGAGCGTCGCCGCAGCTCTGTCGGGACTGGCGGAAGAACACGAAGCTCCAGCGCATCTGAGGCGCCGTGTCTTAGCTGCGGTGAAGCCGGAGATCCGTGGACGTCAGTGGACCTTGGCGATTGCCGCATTGAGCGCGGCGTGCGCTGCCTTGTTATTGATTGTGCTCTGGACGGGTGTATCGCTGCGCTCCAGCCGCGCGCGCGTTGCGGCGCTTGAAACCGAGCGGCGGCAACTGACGGAAACGGTCGAAATCCTGAGCCGTTCCGATACGCGCGCCGTCGAATTCGGTAAAGCGGAAGAACCGCATGGCCGCGTCTTCGTCAACCGCAATCATGGCGTGGTTTTCGTCGGTTCGAGCTTGCCCCAGATCGCCAGCGACCGCACCTTCCAGCTGTGGCTGATCCCGGCCCAGGGCGCGCCCGAATCGGCAGGCGTGTTCCGACCCAATGCAGCGGGCGAATTCGTTCAGGTACGCACCGAGCCGGTAGATCTGACGCGCATTCACGCCGTAGCAGTCAGCGTGGAACCGCCCGGAGGCTCGCCCGCGCCGACTACTAAGCCGGTGCTGATTGTGCCATTGGGCTAAAGCGAATCTGAGTTATCAGAGCATCTGCGGCGCGGCCGCGTTTAGCGTGCGCGCGATCCAGTCTGCGTGCGGAATTCCGCTCTGTGCAACAGCTCGCAGCTCTTTATCGAGCGAGTATTCAACCCTCCGGATTTCGGGTCTGAAATCATTGAGCAGCAGGTAGGCAGCGCGCGGGTCACCATCGTAACTCAGTCCCACGCTTCCGCTATTGACGATCACCTTGTTGAGGTTGAGACCAGTCAGTCTGCGAACAAATGGCTGGTGAATGTGGCCGTACACAACGATCTCGCGCTCTAAGCAACCATAGGCGCTCTGCATTTCGGAATCGGTCGCCTCGCGCGGTGGTGCTTGCCACAGACTCTCCGGACTGGCGTGAACCAGCGCCATGTTCTCGATCACGTGCACGCCCGGCAAAGCTGCCAGCCAGGCGATCCGCTCCATTCCTAACCGTTCGGAAACAACCTCTCGCATCTCGCGAATCGCGTCCCAGATCGATGCAGGGGCGGTCGAGCACGCTGCGAAATCATCGAGAGATTCGGGTCTCACGTGCATTTCATCCGTGTTGCCAAGCACGCCTGGCCAGCCGAAATCGCGGATCTGATCGACAATCTCCACCGGGCGGGAACCGAAGTCCGCCAGGTCACCGCCGTGCAGAATCAGGTCGGGAGACGCGGCACGAAGATCGTTCAGGACCGCTTCAAATGCGGTTCGGTTGCCGTGAATATCGGAGAGGATCGCGATGCGCATCGGGCGCCATCGCTCAGCTCAGGTGCGTGTGGAAACCGAAACCGCTTCGCCGGCCCCTGCCGGAATCGGAGTGCGCTGCGAGGGAGCTTTGCCGCCTTCGGGGAGCGGCACCAGCATCTGCTCTTTCCGATAGATCAGCGTAGACGTGTTGTAGCTGGCCAGCTCGAAGCCGTGGCCGTGCGTGATGGCGTCGGTCGGACAGGCTTCTACGCAGTAGCCGCAGAAGATGCAGCGGTTGTAGTCGATGTTGTAAACCTTGGCGTAGCGCTCGCCGCCGCTGAAGCGTTCCTGCTCGGTGTTTTCCGCGGCTTCGATATAAATGCAATCCGCCGGACAGGCAGCTGCGCACAGGAAACAAGCCACGCACTTTTCGAGGCCGTTTTCATCGCGCTGCAGCACATGCGCGCCGCGATAGCGCTCTTCGAGGCGGGCCGGACCGTCCGGATATTCTTCGGTGATCGTCGGCTGCAGCATCTCCTTGAACGTGATGCCCATGCCCTTGGCAATCGCGGCAGCGCCCTCGAAAATTTCACCAACCTTGGCCATTGCTAGTTACAGGTTAGCGCGTCCGGTGAGAAGATACGAATAGCGTGCGCGTTGTTCTGCTGTTTCTGCTCTCGGCCGCGCTTCTGCTCGGCGAAACCTTCAAGCTGTATTTGAAAGACGGCGGTTATCATCTCGTGCGCGAGTACCAGGTGCAGGGCGATCGCGTGCGTTTTTATAGCACTGAACGAGACGAGTGGGAGGAGATGCCGGTTTCGCTCGTGGATCTCCCCAAGACCGAGCGCGAGCACAAGGCACGACTAGACGAAGCACAATCGGAGGCGCGCGCCGAAGACGAGGAAGAGAAGGCCGAACGCGAACAGCAGCGCGAGATCGCCGCGATTCCGATGGATCCCGGCGCCTATTACAAGACCGATAAGGATGTGCAGAGCGTGCCCCAGGCCGATTTCCAGGTCGTCACCGATAAGAAGCGGCGAGCCCTGCAGATCGCGAGTCCGGTGCCGCTGATTCCGGGAAAAGCGGCGGTGGTGATCAAGGGTGAGCATTCGAAATTCGTGATCAACGACCCGCGGCCGTCGTTCTATTTGCGGCTGGCGAAGGAAGAGCGCTTCGGGATTGTGCGTGTGACGCCGCACAAGAACACGCGCATCGTCGAGAACATCTCGATTGTTCCGGTTGCCAAACAGGCGATTGAAGAGCGCAAACAAATGGACACCTTCGACCAGCAGATCGGCGATGGCTTATTCCGCGTCTGGCCGGAGAAGCCGTTGACGCCGGGCGAATATGCGCTCATCGAGTTTACCGATAAGGAAGATATGGACGAAGTCGAACTGCTGGTCTGGGACTTCGCCTATCAGCCCGCGGGCAAGTAGCGAGCGCTGTTGAGCGGCTCCGAAAGCGGCTTGTTGGTCAGCAGATACTTGCCGCCGCTCTCGGCTACGACGACGTAATTGCGGGCGATCACTCTTTCGATATCGGGCATGAATTCATGCTCGACCAGCAGGTAGTAGCGGCGTTGCTCACTCCACATACGTTTCAGATCGCTGTCGCCGATAAAGACGTGCGGCGCATCCGGCGCATTGGATCCGTACTCGAGATTGTTGATGCGGCCGTTCAGCAAATACGCATCGGTGTTGGCGTAGAAGAAGACGGACGAGAAAGCGTAGTACTGATCGGAGACGATCAGCTGGCCTTTGGGCAAGCGGAGCAGGGCATCGGCGAGCGGCTTTGAGGAGAGATAGGGATCGAAGATGACGAGCGCGAGCCGCGCGGCGTGGAAAAAGATGACCATGGCGATGGCGCTGACCAGAATGCGCCGGCGGCGAACGAGGAGCAGTCCCGCAGCCCCGATCAGAGCCGCGATGGCGGCGACAATCAAAGGCGTACGCAAATAGGCGAACGACTCGAGCGTGAGATCGCCCATGTGTCCGAGAGAAAGCGTGTAGCTTGCCTGATTCTTGATGCGCAGCGCGTCGGAGATATCGCCCGGAGTGGGCAGATTCCAGACGTGGACCAGAAGCGCAATCATGGCGGCAAGCGCAAGCGTCCAGAGGGAAGCGAGAAGAATATCGCCGGTGCGGAGCCATTTCTGCGAGCGTTGCTGATCGGCGGCAATACCGCAACCGAGGAGCAGCGCAAAGGCCGGGTAGATCGGCATGGAATAGTATTCCTGCGTCGAAGAAAGCGTGAAGAAGACCATCACGAAGCCGATGAGACAAAGCGAGATCAGGCGCAGACGCGAGGCTCGATCTTCGCCCCGATACCGCAATTGAAAGAGCGCGGGCAGATAGACGCTGCCGGGAAATAGCCAGAGCAGGTTGAACAGCCAGAACCAGAGACGCGGGACGGTGTTGTAATCGTGCGGATAACGGCGGCTCAGGAAGCGCAGGATGTGCTCGTTGAAGAACCAGGCCCAGAAGAAGCCGCGATAATGGCCGGGGCCGCTCGTCAAATCGAAGCGGAAATAGGGCGGATTGCGCAGAATGGCGAGAATGTGCCAGGGCGCGGCGATGGCAAGCAGCGCGAGTATGCCCCAGAACGGCGCGAGTCTGCGATACGTCTCGCGCGCCCGAAGCTGGTGCGTAAAGAACAGGTAGAGAAAGCCCGCGCCAATCGGGAAAACGACCCCGATAAATCCCTTGAGCAGGATGGCGACACCGATAGCGGCCCAGAAACCAACAGCCCAGAGCCGCGGTTTGGCTTCTCCCGGATCGAGCGAGCGTAAGAAACACCAAGCCGAGAAGATGATGGCGAGCGTGAGCTGCGAGTCGGCGATGAGAATGCGGGTGAAGAGAAAGAGGCCGATGCAGCTGGCCACGATCAGGCCCGCGTAGTAGCCGGCTTTGGGTCCAAAACCCCACAAACCGATGCGAAAGACGAGCCAGCAAAGCGCCACATCCAGCAACGCGAGCGGCAGGCGCGCGGCCCAGTCGTGTACGCCGAAGATCTCGAATGAGATGGCGATGAGCCAGTACTTGAGCGGCGGCTTTTCGAAATATTTCACGCCATCGAGACGCGGCGTCACCCAATCACCCGACTTGAGCATGTTGTGGGCGATGGAGGCCTGCACGGAATCGACGTCGTCCATGAGCGCGGGCGGGCTCACGATGCAGCCGAGAAAAATGGCCGCGGCAACGAGCAGAACAATCAACTCATAGCGCCGCGCGCGCGGTGCAGAAACGGTCATGGTCATTCGTAGCGTAATGCCTCGGCGGGAGCAATGCGTGCGGCGCTGGCGGAAGGATGCAGCGTGGCAACCAGGCTGGTCAGCAGCGCCAGACCGGCCACCCAGACTGCATCTGTTGGACGGCTAAGGAACGGAACGTAGCTGATCGAGTAGATCTGCTCGTCGAGGCGGATCCAGCGGTAATGATTGCAAAGTGCTGTGACTGAGTATCCGGCGGTCAGGCCGATGGCGGCGCCGATGCCGCCGATGATCACGCCCTGCAGAACGAAGATGCGGCGGATCTGTTCGCGGCGCGCTCCCATCGACATCAGGATGGCAATATCGCGATGCTTTTCCATCACCAGCATGACGAGCACAACGAGGATATTGAGCGCGGCGATGAGCTCGATCAGGCTGACGGTGATGATACTGACGATTTTCTCGAGCTTGAGTGCGTTGAGCAGCGGGCGATTCTGCGTCATCCAGGTTTCGGCGATGAGTTTCGGTCCGATGATCGGTGCAGCTTCGCGCGCCACGGCGGACGCCTGATACGCATCGTCCAGGCGGAGTTCGATGGCATTCACTACATCGGGCAGATCGAGCACGTGCTGCGCGGCTTTAAGAGTGGTGAACGCCCAGGTGGAATCGAGATCGTAGAGGCCGGACTCGAAAATGCCGACCACGCGGAACTTGTATAGAGAAGGCGCGATGGAAAACGGGGTGAGCTCGTTGCCGATCACGGTCACCGGGCTGCCCAAACGAACGCCGACCTGTTCAGCCAGACGCGCGCCGAGAACGATGGAGGTTTCGGCGGTTTTGGAATCGTTGAAATCGGCAAGCGAGCCTTGTTTGAGCCGTTCGAGCATCTGCGGAACGGGCGCGCCATTGCCGAGCGGAACGCCTTTAAGGATTGCTCCGGCGCTGATCAGCGGGCCGCGCAGGCCGACCTGATCGTAAAGCCCGGGCGTGACGGTTACGACGTGGGGAATGCGGCGCAGGCGCGGAATGAGCGCCTGCCAGTTCTCGATGCCGAAAGAGGGATGGCGTTCCTGGATGCTGACGTGAGCGGTGGCGCTGAGCAGGCTGGCTTCGAGAGTGCTGCTAAAGCCGTTGTTGATCGAGAGCGCAATAATCAGCGAAGCGACACCGGCGGCGACGCCCAGAATGGAGATGACCGTAATGACGGAGATGACCGTCTGCTTGCGTTTGGCGCGCAGATAGCGAATCGCGACGATCCACTCGAAGCGCTTCATCAAGTCTTATCAATCCAGACTGCGCAGGCGCTCGACGAGGCCAATCTCGCCTTCGGGACGAAGCAGCGGGAACAGGATAACGTCGCGAATGGACTTGGAATCGGTGAGGAGCATGGTGAGGCGGTCGATGCCGATGCCTTCGCCGCCGGCGGGCGGCATAGCGTAGCTGAGCGCGCGCACGTAGTCTTCATCCATGACGTGCGCCTCGGCATCCCCGCTGGCTTTGCGCTCGAGCTGCTGTTCGAAGCGGCGGCGCTGCTCCTGCGGATCGTTGAGCTCGCTGAAAGCGTTGGCGAGCTCCATTCCGGCGGCGTAGAGCTCAAAGCGCTCGACGAAGGCGGGATCGTCGGGCTTGTTTTTGGAAAGCGGCGAGACCTCGACCGGGAAATCGTAGATGATGGTCGGCTGAATGAGTTGATCTTCGACGTGCTGCTCGAAAAGCTCGACGAGCGCGAGGCCGCCCAGTTCGTTGATGTTGGGTTTGTTATTGCCGCGCCAGAATTCGTTCAGCGCGTCGCGCATCGAGAGCTGGCGGATGTTGCCGAAATCGAGAGTCTGGCCGTTGTAGACGACCTGATCGGAACCGGTCGCGTCGATGGCAACCTGCCGCAGGAGTTCTTTGCTGAGCGCCATCATGCCGCGGTAATCGGTGTAGGCCTGATAGAACTCGAGCATTGTGAACTCGGGGTTGTGCTGGGTGGAGATGCCTTCGTTGCGGAAGTTGCGGTTGATCTCGTAGACGCGATCGAAGCCTCCGACCACGAGCCGCTTCAGGTAGAGCTCGGGCGCGATACGCAGATAGAGATCGATATCAAGCGTGTTGTGATGCGTGACAAAAGGACGAGCGGCAGCGCCTCCGTAGACGGACTGCATCATGGGCGTCTCGACTTCGACGAAGCCGCGCTCGTTCAACTGGCGGCGGAGAGACGCGATGATGCGGGCGCGTGTCAGAAATGTTTTGCGTAATTCCGGGTTAGCGATGAGATCGAGATAGCGCTGGCGATAACGGGTTTCGACGTCTTCGAGACCGTGCCATTTCTCGGGCAGCGCGAGCATGATCTTCGAGAGGAAGAAGAGCTCTTCGGCGTGGATGGTGAGCTCGCCGGTTTTGGTGCGGAAGAGATAACCGCGCACGCCGATGATGTCGCCGATATCGAGCAGATCGAAGAGCCCGAAACTGCGCTGGTCGACAGCATCTTTGCGAACGTACACCTGGAGCTTTTCGCCTTCCTGCAGAAGATGGAGAAAACCGGCGCCTTTGCCCATGCGGCGCAGGCTCTGGATGCGGCCGGCGACGCGCACTTCGATGCGCGGCTCGAGTTCTTCGGCGGTTTTCGAGTTGTAGCCGGAGAGAATCTGCGGGACGGTGTGGGTGAAATCGAAGGCGTGCCCGTAGGGATCGAAGCCGAGCGCGCGGATTTGCGCCAGGCGGGCGTGGCGCTGGCGCAGAATTTCATCTTCTAAAGACAAGGATCGGGAGGTCTCCTGGAAGTTTTATTGTAGAGGCGCGCGAGAGCGACGCCGACAGTCAACGGCGGATGATGACTTCGCGCTGGGAGCCGCGAGTGAGGAAGAACTTGAGCGAGGAGGCGCTGGCAAAGAGGCGCTCGATCGCGCGGTTGTTGAAGTATTGCACGCGCTGCGTGCCGCCGCGCGGCGTCTGGACGAGCGTCTTGCTGTCCTGGATGCGGTAGTTGTAAAGCGGCACTTCCGAGGCCTTTTCGTCGGCGTTGAAGAAGGCGAGCAGCAGAGCACCGGGACGCATGACGCGCAACAGTTTGGCGATGGTGTCGTCGAGCAGCGGCGAAACCAGAAACTGCAGCGTATCCCAGACGAGCGCGCCATCGAAGGTCTCGTCCGGGAAGGTGAGCGTCTGCTCGAGGAAGCGGTGGGCGTTGCTGGCGGCCTGCTGATTTTTGAAAAAATCGGCGCCGAAGCAAGTCTGCATGGTGCCAACGGCATCGTCGGACGAGATGCGATGGCCGAAGCCGGTGATGAAGCTGACGTTCGCCTGGCTGGCGCCCGACATGTCGAGGATCGACAGGTTTTCGGAGTTCCGCAGCATGTTGCAGAACTCCGAAAAGCCGCTGCTCGGACGCGTGATCGCCTCGCCGGCAGATCTTTGAGATTTAGCGTTCAGCAACGCTCTAGGTGCACTAAACCTCATGCTGGCGATCCGCGCTTGTATGCGCCGTCGACCCGGGAATTATCGGGTAGAGGCTCCCGAAGTGGCGGCGGCAGTCTGAGGCGTTTGCGGCGCAGCGGACGGTGCGGTGGAAGTCTGCGCAGCGGCCTGAGCCGGGACCGGTTTGGCCGGCGCGTTGGGCTTCGAAATATCGATGCTGCCCTTGAAGTAGGCGCCGTCCTCGATCACGATGCGGCTGGTTTTGATATCGCCGACCAGTTTGGCTTCCTTCTTGATATCGATCTTGTCGGTGGCATCGACGTTGCCGTGAATGGAGCCCTGGATGACGATCTCGCGCGCCTTGAGGCCGGCCTGCACACGGGCATTGGGGCCGATGGTGAGACGGTGCTCGTGGCACTCGACGGTGCCCTCGACTTCGCCATCGATGGTCAGGTCCTCGCGGGCAAAGATCTGACCTTTGACGGTCACGTTTTTGCCAAGAATCGCGGGGCCGCCGCGCGTGCCAGTTTCGGGTTCAAAAGTCCGGTGTGGGGTTGCCATGGTATTGCTCTCTCTTCGTTGGGGTTCCATCTGGGGCGCGGATGTGGGGGCTGTCGAAGGCCGCGATTCGGGCCGTTGCGGCAGCTCATCTTCTCTACGTTTACTCCACATGTAACAGGTAATCTCCTCGCATTCGCTGCCTACATGGTACTACTCCAGACTGCCGCGATTGTGGCGATGCAGTTACAAGTACGGATAGAACCGCGGCCCGCTTGCTTTGGGATAATATTTGGCTGTGAAGGCACGCGAACTCGAACTCAGACTGGAGCGAGTGGAGCAGCAGCTGCGGCTTTTCCAGCGCGTGAGCCGGCTGATGACGCGGGACATCGATCTCGACGATGTGCTGCATGAGATTGTGAGCCTGATCAGCGATTTTCTGAAGTGCGACTCCTGTCTGATTTACCTGGCTGAAGAGGATCAGCTCGTACTTTACGCGACCAGCGATCCGGATCAACGCAGCGTGGGCAAAGTACGGCTGCGAAAATCGGAAGGTCTGACGGGCTGGGTAGCGCGCGAACGGAGATTGCTGGCGATTTCGCGCGAGGCGTACAGCGATCCGCGGTTTAAATTTTTCAAAGACCTGCCGCAGGATACGTATGAGGCGTTTCTGTCGGTGCCGATCATTGCGCAGGGCAAGGTAGTGGGCGTGATCAATGTGCAGAACCGGGAGCCGCGCGTGCATTCGGGCGACGACATGGAGATGTTGAGCACGATCGGCGAGCAGGTAGGCACACTGCTGCTGTTGTCGAAGCAGAAACTGGCGGAAGCGCGGTAGAGAGCGGAGGGAAAACACCGCTCCCTTTGCTCGTGGCTCGGTTTGCTCGTGGCTTCAGGCGGCGATGCGTTCTTTACGGAGCTCCCTGGCGCGCATTTTGGCGTATTGTTCGGGGTAGCCGGAGCGGCGTTCGCCTTCGTCGTAGGCGAGCTGGTACTCGATTTCGTCGAGTGAAAATTCAAAGCCAAATTCGGCGGGGTTGAAGGGTTTCTTCTGGCGTTTGAGGTCCAGATAGAGACTCATGGCGGCGAAGATGCGCCTGCGTTCGCGCTGTTTGCGTTCGGCCTGGAGAGCTTTGAGCTGTTCGATGTCCTTTTCGAGATGCGAGCGAAGGCGGTGCTCCTGTAAGGCGAGATTGTTCAGATCGCGGCGGGAGGTCTGAAAGATGTGGGTCTCGAGCAGGGAGGCGCGGAGGTCTTCGGGCTGATCGGCGAACATCTCAGCGTGCTGGAGACGGCCGAGGGCGTAGATGCCACTGATGAGGGCCGGGATGCGGCGCAAGCGCCACTGTGTATCGACGAGGGATTGAACTAGAAGCGCTTCGTCATCGCCGACAGGTTGCCACTTTTTGTGGGCGTTGTCGAGCTGCTGACGGTAGAGAGCGGCATCATCGGCGGGCAGCAGAACGGTGGCGCCGGTGAGTGCGTGTTTGATGGCGTTGTGCGAGACCTTGGCTTTTCCCTCGGCGGTTTTGGGGCCGGTGGAGAGTTGGGAATTTGCCCGGTTAGCGGTTTGTTGTGCTTCGGTTGCCATGACGACGCTGTAGCACGGAAGGAAGAGGCAGATGAGGACCATGCGCCGCGGCGCTGGAGCTCCGCCCTACAAAAGACGGGGGTTGCGGGGCGGAGAAAAATTCAGAACTTTTGTGAACGGTCGTTGCGGTAGATGTGGCCGCTGCGCATGACGAAGAGAACGCTCTGGGTGGCGCGGATTTCTTTCAACGGATCGCCGGGAACGGCGACGATGTCGGCCATTTTGCCGGGTTCGAGAGTGCCGAGCTGCGAGTCGAGGCCGAGCAGGGTGGCATCGACGGATGTTCCGGCGCGGAGTGCCTGGGCGGGTGTCATGCCGTCCTTAACGAGAAGAACAAATTCGAGCGCGTTATCGCCGTGGGGGTAGACGGCGGCGTCGGTGCCGAGAGCAATTTTGACTCCGGAGGCGAGAGCGCGGTGCACGAGATCGTCCTGAGCTTTCATGGCGGTGTCGGCTTTCTGCTGGACAAGCGGGGGGAATTTCGATTCGGCGATGCCGGCGCGCACGGAGAGAGTGGGAACGAGATACGTGCCGTGCTCGCGCATCATGCGGAGGGCTTCGTCGTCCAGAAAGGTGCCGTGCTCGATGGAATCGATGCCGGCGCGGATGGCTCGCTTGGCGCCTTCGGCACCGTGGGCGTGAGCGGCAGTTTTGCGGCGCAGATCATGGGCAGCGGTGACAAGCGCGTCGAGCTCGGATTGCGTGAGCTGGGGAGCGTCGACGGCATCGGTGGGGGAGAGCACGCCGCCGGTGGGACAGGTCTTGATGACATCAGCGCCGTACTTGATGTTGAAGCGGACGGCAAAGCGGGCCTGATCGGCGGAATCGACGACGCCATCTTCGGGACCGGCTTCGTGATTGAGAAACCCGAAGCGGAAACCGGCGCCATCGTCGCAGTGGCCGCCGGTAGCACCGATGGCGTGCACGGCGACGAGCATGCGCGGGCCGGGGACGACGCCGCTGTTGATGGAATTGCGCAGGCCGACATCTAGGAAGTCGCTGGAGCCGACGTCGCGCACGGTGGTGAAGCCGGCGAGCAGAGTTTTGCGGGCGTTGAGAGTGGCGCGGATGGCCTGTTCCGGGATGGTGCGTTCGGTCTGGCGAAGGCGGGCGCCGTTGTAGTCGGGATCGAAGTCCATGGTGAGGTGGGTATGGGCATCGATGAAGCCGGGGAGGAGCGTGGCGTCGCCGAGGTCGATCACCTGAGCACCGGGCGGGAGAGCGCCGCCGATGGCCGTGATTTTGTCGCCGGAGACGACGATGAGGCCGGGCGATACGGCCTGATCGGATTTGCCATCGAAGAGATGCGCGGCTTTAAGGACGTAGGTCTGGGCGGAGAGGGTGAGCGTGCAGGCGAGCAGCGCCAGGACGAATCGCATGATTGATAAGAATACATGCTGGCGACGGGAGAAGAGACCGCTCCCTCTGGTCGCGCGCTAAAGCGCCACTTCGGCCCCGGCCAAAAGCTGGCCGGATCTGTGATTGGGCACGACGGTCATCGCAAAGGTTACGGATTGGTGGTGGATTTGCGGCGGCGGTATTCGGCGAACATTTCGTCGGCTTCGGATTTGCGGTTGAGTTTGCGGTAGAGGGTGGCGAGGGAGTAGCAGGCGTCGGTGGAGGTGCGGTCGAGGGCGATGGCTTGTTTGTAGTGGACGATGGCGTCGCCGGTGCGGCCGAGTTTTTCGAGAGCGCGGGCGAGATGGTAATGCGCGATGGCGAGCGAAGGATCGTAGCGGAGAGATTCTTCGAGAGCGGTAACGGCGGCTTCGGGCTGGTTCATGCGCAGGAGCAGGTAGCCGAGATTGTGCGGGGGCCAGGCTGACGGATGGGGCTGGTTGCGATTGAGGGTTGAGGCTTTCTCAAAGGCGTTGAGCGAGAGCTGCATCTGGCCCTGCATATCGAAGGCGAGGCCGAGGCTATCCCAGGCGCGGGGTGCGTTGGGATCGAGCTCGACGGCGCGGGTGAGTTTGGCGACGGCTTCCTGGTAGCGGCGCTGATCGTAGTCGAGGCGGCCGAGCCAGTAGATGTAGATGGCGCGATCGGGATGTTTGCGGGAGAGAGTCGTGAGGATCGTGCGGGCGCGATCGTCGTTGCCGAGTTTGACGAGCGCCATGGCGAGGGTGAAGTTGTCGGCCTCACTGAGCGGGTCGGCAGCGGTGAAGTCGCGGACGGCGGAAGGCATGTCGCCGTTCAAAAATTCGACGTCGGCTGCGAGGGCGAGCAGTTCGGGACGGTGCTCAGGTGTTTCGGCGGATTGCTGCTCGAGCAGCTGTTTGACGGTGGTGAAGTGAGCGGCGCGGAGCTCGCTGACAGCGCGGCCGGCGCGGGCGGGATCGGGGAAGGCGTGCGCGAGGCGGGCGAAGATGTCGTCCGACTGCGCGAGGGCAAAGGCGGCTGAGAAGAAAACGAGGAAGGCGAACTTCATGGCTCGGGACGGGCTTCGATGGTACGCAGCATGAGCTCGGCGCGGCGGGAACGCTGCTCGTCGAGTTTTTTGAGGAGAGCTTCCTGCGATGGTGCGCGCGGATCTTTGGTGCGGCGATAGATGGCGAGCAGTTGCGTGTTGGCCTGGAAGCTGGAGGGGTCGATGCGCAGAGCGCGGTCGAGCTCGGCGCGGGCGGCGGGGAGATTGTTTTCGTCCATCAGAACGCGGGCGAGCTCGGTGTGAGATTCGGCGAAGTTGGGCAGGAGCTGGATGGAACGGGCGAGATGTTCTTTGGCGGAGAGTAACTGATCTTCCTGACGCGCCATGCGGCCGAGAAAGTATTCGGCGGCGCCGGCGGTGGAAGGATTTTCACTGGCGCGAATCATCTGCTGCTTCGAGCGAGCGAAGTCGCCGGAAGAGTAGTAGGCGATGCCGAGAGCGTAGTGGCCTTTGATGTTATCGGGCCGGGCGGCGACGAACTTTTCGAAGTAGGAGGCGGAAGTAGCGGCGTCGCGCGTGCTGAGGAGGACGAACCCCATGGCGTAGTTGTAGTCGGGATTATTGGGAGCGATGGCGAGCGCTTTCTGGAGCGAAGCGCGGGCTTCGAGCGGGAGGTTCATTTTGCTCGCGATCATGGCGAACAGGTAATGGATGCGGGCGTTGCCGGGCTCGAGATCGCGGGCATGGGCGAGATAGCCGAGAGCGCCTTCTTCGTCGTGGCAGAGATCGGCGAGGCGCGCGAGTTCGAGTAAGTGCGCGGTGTCATGCGGGTCGAGAGTGGCGACGCGCTCGAGGGTACGGCGGGCGGCTGCGAGTTGATGGAGCTGTTCCTGCGCGATGGCGAGCTGACGAAGGCCGAAAACTCCGGCCTGGCCCCGCGCGTCGAGCGCTTCAACGAGCGGAATGACGGCGGAAGGCGCGAGGGAAGCGCGTATGGCGGCGAAATCGGCTTCGGTGAAATCATCGCGCTGGGCAAGCTGGTGGGCCGCAGCCGGAGAAAGCGAGCGAAAGGCGGAGCAGGCGGGATCGCGGGGTGGCGCGGACTGGCAGGCGTGGGCGAGATTGTCCCAGGCCGGGATGAGAGCGGGAGAGAAGCGGACGGATTGGGCGAAGTCGGCGCGGGCGAGGTCGATCTGGTTGCGGCGGGCGCGTACGATGCCGCGGAGGTTGAAGAGGCCGCCAAAGCGCGGATGCAACTGGAGAGCTTTGTCGATGGCGAGCGAGGCGCGATCGAGATCACCGGCCTCAAGCTGGGCCTGAATGGCGAGCATCTGCTGGTCGAGATCGGCAGCGGCTACAAGAGAAGCGAGCAGCAGGAACAGAATCGCGCGCGGCACTTGTTGTTGCGATGGTAACAGCCAGCCGACGATCAGAAATAATTCAACCACGGGGATGTTAGGAGGCTACAAATTTAGGGGGAACTCGACTTGACCTCGCTCGGGATTCGCTATATAACTATGTCACTTAGTACCTAGCCGAAACAAAGTACCGAGACGAAAGGGGAGCGAGGATGCCACGACGCATAGGGTTGGGGGCAGCGGTGTTGCTGCTGGCAGCCGGTTCGCTGTTTGGACAAAGCCAGAACGCGACGCTGGATGGGCAGGTGATTGATAAATCCGGGGCGTCGGTTCCGGGCGCGGCGGTGACGATTACGAACGCCGAACGCGCGGTGAGTTCGACCGTGCAGTCGGACAACGAAGGGCGGTTCTCATTTCCCAACCTGGCGCCGGGAACGTATGACCTGAACGTAGTGGCGAAAGGTTTTCAAACGTATGTGCAGCATGGCATTCAGCTGCTGGCGAACCAGTCGGCGCGGGTGGATGCGACGTTGGATGTGGGCGAGGCCTCGACCAAGATCGAAGTGACGGCGGATGCGGCGCAGTTGAATTACGACAACGGCGCGCAGCAAGAAGGCGTACCGCCGCAGATTGTGAATCAGCTGCCACTGGAAGTGGCTTCGGGGACGCCGCGCAATGCCGTGCAGTTCCTATCGTTTCTGCCTGGGGTCAATACGGGGACGAGCCCGCAGGCGTTCAATGCGCGCATCAACGGCGGATTGAAGATGGGCGACGAAGCGATTATGGACGGCGTGAGCATGCAGGAGGGCACGATGTCGCAGAGCGGCATGGTGTCGTTCTTCGATTTTCCGACGACGCCGGACATGGTGAACGAAGTGCGGGTGCTGACGTCGAGCTACGAGCCGGAGTACGGAGTGACGACGGGCGGAGAGATTATCGTGACGACGCGCAGCGGAACGGACCAGTTTCATGGCGGCGGTTTCGAATATTTCCGCAACAAGGTTTTGAACGCGCTGTCATATACGAATCCGCGACCGCCCGGAGATCAGCGGCCGAAAGATAACGAGAACGAGTTTGGCGGATTTATCGGCGGTCCGGTGAAGCTGTCGTTTCTGCCGTTTGTCTGGGGAGCGAAGCACAAGACGTACTTTTTCCACGATGAGGAGTATCTGCGGAGCTTAGGCGGTACGAACCGGCCGCTCTATTCGATTCCGTCGATGCAGGAGCGCAACGGCGATTTTTCGGACCTGGGGATTCCGATTTACGATCCATACAGCGTTCCGGGGAACCCGCGTTCGGGTTTTCTGGCGAATCCGGCGCAACGGCAACCGTATCCGGGCAATAAGATTCCAGTTTCCGAGCAGAGTCCGCTGGCGCAGCAGTGGTTCAAGTATCTGCCGACGCCGACTTCGTCCGGTCCGTACAACAACTTTCTGGGTTTTCCGACACCGGACGGAATTCTGGCGAGCACCGATCTGTTTTTATACAAGATCGACCATTACTGGGGCGAGAAGGATCACTTCTTCGTGACGATCTGGCGGCAGAAGAATCCGCCGAACGAGCAGTGCGCGCTGCCGGTGATGATCTGCACATCGAGCCCGGCGAAACCGGAAGACGCATGGGTGAACCGGTTCAACTGGGACCACAACTTTACGCCGACATTTTTGAGTCATTTCGCTGTCGGGTATGTGAACCGGAATGAAGGATACGGCTCGGTAAGCGGCCAGAATCCGGCGGAGCTGCCGCATATTCCCAATGCCGCGGCGTATTTCGCGTCGCCCGCGGCTAATTTCAGCGCGAGCGGCGTGAGCAACCTGGCGAGCTGGGGCAATACGGCGGGGCCGGGATATCTGAACAAGACGACGCGGCCGAGTTATATCACCAACGAACTGCTGACGTGGGTGCGAGGGGCGCACACGATCAAGTTTGGCGGCGAATTCCGGCATCTGCAGCAGGTGTTCCGGCAGAACGGGAACCAGTCGGGGACGGTCGGGTTCAGCGATAAATCGACGGGCATCCCGGGGGTGGCGAGCGGAGATCCGTTTGCGAGCATGTACATCGGAGCAGTGGATAACGGCGGGCTGAGCGTGTACAACGTATCGAAGTACGGCGCCGAGCAACTGGCGTTTGCGCTGCACATTGGCGATACGTGGAAGGTGAAGCCGAAGCTGTCGCTGAACTACGGGCTGCGGTGGGACAAGTTCACGCCGACGTTCGAGACGAGCAATCAGCTGTCGTTTTTCAGTTTTGCGGACAATCCGGGTGCGGGGAACCGGCCGGGCAGCCTGGCGTTTGCGGGATCGAAGTGGGGCTCGGCGAGTTACGGAGCGCGTTATCCGGAGACACCGTTCAATGGAGGAATTGCGCCGCGACTAGGGCTGGCGTATCAGGTGACGCCGGAGACGGTGGTGCGCGCGGGCTATGGAATTTTCTATACGCAGGCGTTTTATCCGGGGTGGGGCGGCGGGATGTCGCTCGATGGATTCAATCCGTCGATCAGCTTCGCGGATTCGCAGAGCGGATATCAGCCGGCGTTCAATCTGGATACCGGTTTTCCGGCCTATAGCCGCGCGCCGGATATCAGCGCGACGGCGGACAACGGGAAAGGCGGTCCGAATTACCGGCCGCTGTATGCGAATCATCTGTCGTACACGCAGCAGTGGAATCTGACGGTGGAGCGGAAGCTGGGAAACAGCGCGATTGCGAGCGTGGCGTATGTGGGGAACAAGGGGACGCATTTGCCATCGCAGATGCAGCCGCTGAATTATCTGAACCCGTCGCTGCTGACGAGCTTAGGGGCGGCGAAGCTGAATACGGTGTTTACGCCGGGGCAGCCGCTTTTCGGAGTGAGCGAGCCGTATTCGGGATGGGCGGCGCAGCTGTTGAGCGTGGGGACATGCCAGCCGACGCTGGCGCAGGCGCTGGTGATGTATCCGCAGTATTGCAACGGGCTGATCGGCGAGAACGAGAACGAGGGCACGTCGATGTACAACTCGTTCCAGGCGAAGATCGAGAAGCAGTTTTCGGGCGGATTGTATCTGGGCGCGAATTACACGTTTGCGCGGCTGATGACGGATGCGTCGTCGAGCACGCAGGCGACGGCGGGGTATGGAGCGATCGGAGCGGTGATCAATCCATTCCAGGGAAGCCGGAATTACGCGCTTTCACCGGACGATATCACGCACACGTTTGCGCTGATCGGGACCTATGATTTGCCGTTCGGGCCGGGGAAACGCTGGCTGAGCAGTTCGGGATTTCTGAGCAACGTGGTGGGCGGATGGATTCTGGCATCGAGTGTGAAGCTGGTTTCGGGAATGCCGTTGTATTTCCGCGATTCGGCGGTGTGCGGAGTGCCATCGCAGTTCCAGGCGCAGTGTATTCCGGCGATTACGGATCCATCGAAGGTGCTGGCGCAGTCGTGGCCCGGGGTGAATGTGAATGAGCCGATGTATAACGCGGCGGCGTTTGAATCGAGCACGCTGTTCGCGAAAGGCGACTATCTGGGGACGGGGCCGCGGGTGAGCAGCGTGCGCGGATCGCCGTATCGGGACACGAATCTTTCGCTATCGAAGAAGATTGTGATCAAGGAGAAGCTGAACATCGAGGTACGCGCGGAGGCGTTCAACGTGTTCAACAATCATTACTTCACCTGCGACGGGCAGGCGTTTGGGGACTGCGTTCCGTTTAACAACGACCCGTCGAGCACGCAATTCGGCGTCTGGAACGGCACGGTGACCGCGCCGAGGAACGTGCAGCTGGTGGGACGGATCACGTTCTAGGCCGAAGGCGATTCGGCCCCGCGGCACGGCTCTGGAGGTTGTAGTGAGCCGTGCCGCTGCGAGGTTGCGCGTTGCGGTTTAGGGGCTGATTCGGTTACTTGGAATCGACTTCGACCAGAGTCTCCTGTTCGGGGGCGGCAGAAGCTTCATCGCTCGGGGCGGGTTTGGGACGCGCGAACAAGTACTTCTGGCCGTCGAACTGCGACTGATAGGCATCGACGTAATAGGCGCCGTCGACCTTCACCAGGCGCAGATAGCTGCGGGTGCCGGTGGCGGGCTGAGTGGTGACCGGCACGGTCAGCCTGGTTTGCGTACCGGTGCGCAGGTAGACGATTTTCTGGCCAAGCTCGGCCGTCGGCACATCGACACGGTGGATGCCGGGCTCGAGGACAATGCGTCCCCAATGCGCTTCGACGGGGAGGTTGAAGGTGCCCTGAGCCGCGCTCGCCTGGAGCGCTGCGATCCCGAGGCCGGCCGCGATAGCCGCGACACGAAATACACGATTTGTTTTATTCGACATAGACTTGTTTCCTCTCTGTTACGGGGAACTTGTTCGCTCCGGAAGCCGTACATGCCTAAAGACGAAGGAAACGGATGGGGCGACCCTCAGAAGAAAATCAGCAAATGATCAAAGGCGGGCTGACTCGGGGTTGGGAGCGAGTCTGGCAAGATCAGAGTAAGAAGAAGAAGTTCACGGGTTTGTCATGACGGACCAAGGCTCACCAGTTCGCGCGCGGCGCGTGCGGTTCGGAACGTTCGAGGTGGATTTCCGCGAACGGGAGCTGCGCAACGGCGGAGTGCGGGTGAATCTGCAGCGTAAGCCGTTTCAGATACTCGAACTGCTGTTGCGTCAGCCGGGCGCGCTGGTGACGCGGGAAGAACTGGCGCGGTATCTGTGGCCGGATCTGCATGTGAGTTTCAGCCACAGTTTGAATACGGCGGTGAATACGCTGCGGCAGGCGCTGGGCGATTCGCCGACATCGGCGCGATACATTGAGACGCGCTCGGGGCTGGGATACCGGTTTATCGCGAAGGTGGAAGAGATCGCCGAGAACGGGCCGGGTGCAGGCGTAAAGAAGCGGTACGATTCGCGCGAGGGGCCGTATCAGGACTATCGCAAAGGCAAATACCTGCAAGGCAAGCTGACGCGGGCGGAGCTGGGCAAGAGCATTGCGCATTTCGAAGCGGCGATCGCGCAGGACCGGCGATATGCACCGGCGTATGCGGGGCTGGCGGAGACGTACATTTCGTTTGCACTGCTGGGGTTGCTGCCGCCGCGGGAGGCACGGCGGCGTGCGCAGGAGAATGCGCGCATGGCGCTGGAGATCGATCCGTCGCTGGCGGAGGCGCGGGTGGCGATGGCGCGCGTGCGGCATCTGCTGGAGCGCGATTGTGAGCAGGCGGAAGCGGAGTGCCTGCGGGCGATCGAGTTAGAGGCGGATCATGTAGAAGCGTATCTGGAGTACGCGAGCGTGCTGGCGGCGAGCGGAAGAATGCCGGAGGCGCTGCACAAGATGCGGCGGGCGCTCGACGTGGAACCGTTGTCGCTGGCGGTGCTGGCGGAGGCGGCGTGGATTCATTACGTGAGCCGGAATTTTGAAGAAGCGGCGAATCAGTCGTGGCAGGCGCTGGTGCTCGAGCCGCGTTTTGCGCTCGCGCAGCATACGCTCGGCCTGGCGTATGAACAGATGGGCATGAGTGACGAAGCGATCACCGAGCTGAATAATGCGCGGCAGTGCTCGGAGAACCATGTGCCGATTCTGGCGGGGCTGGCGCATGCCCTGGCGCGCTCGGGTAAACGCGAGGAAGCGGAGAGAACGCTGGAAAGCCTGGAGGAGCTGGCGCGCGAGCAGCACGTTTCCGCTTACTGGCGGAGCATTGCGCATCTCGGGTTCGATTCGGAAAGCGATGCGCTGTCGGCACTGGAGCAGGCGGTGGAGGAAGACGATCTCTGGCTGGTGTGGCTGAAGGCGGAGCCGCGCTTTGACGGATTGCGCGGCTCGGCGCGGTTTGGACGGGTAGTGGAGCGGCTGGAAGAGCGGTTTTCGTCGAAGGCGTAGGAGCGATTCGCGAGTCTACCACTCGACGGGTTTACCGTGTTCGAGTGTCCAGACCTCGATGCCGTCCTTGCCGAGCTGTTCTTTCAGATGTTCGGGGCGGCCGGTGAGAACCGGAAAAGTTCCGTAGTGCATCGGAATCACTTTTTTGGCGTTGACGAAACGGGCGGCATAGGCGGCATCGGCCGGACCCATGGTGTAGTAATCGCCGATGGGTAGAAACGCAAGCTCGGGCTTGTGCACTTCGCCGATGAGCTTCATATCGCCGAATAAGGCTGTATCGCCGGCGAAATAGGCTTTGCGGTTGTCCTGGAAAGTGAGCACATAGCCGGCCGCTTCGCCGCCATAGATCAGATTGTTGCCGTCCTTGATGGCGCAGCTGTGGATGGCGTGCGTCATGGTGAGCTTCACGAAGCCAAGATCGACGGTGCCGCCTTTGTTGATGCCGATCGTGTTGTGCGCGCCGCGTTTTTCAAGCCAGGTAGCGGTTTCGAAGATGGCGACGATTTTGGGTTTGTATTGTTTGGCGAGCGGAAGCACGTCGCCGGTGTGGTCGGAGTGGGCGTGCGAGACCGCAATGGCGTCGACGCGCGAGACTTTATACGCCTTGGGGTAGGCGGGGTTGCCTTCAATCCAGGGATCGAGCAGCAGCACTTCACCCGATTCAAACTTCAGTTCAAACGTTGCGTGGCCGAGCCAGTTTATCTGTATCATTTCGATCCGTTAGACACTGTTTTGAGCTTTGCCGGTACATCCAGTCCGTCGCCGATTTTGGCGAGGGGTGGAATCGAGACGGGCAGTTTGCCGGTGATCGGGATTTCGCCCAGAAGAGCGCGAGCGGCGGCGGCTTCGGAGCTGGTGGCGACGCTGAAGGTGGCGGCGTAAGCGGCGACGGTGGGGAAATCGCGCAGCAAATACGGGCTGCCGAAGGAGATCAGCGCAACGGGAACGGGTTGTCTGAGCAGCGCCTGGAGAAAGCCGCTGAGACCTCCCTGCAGCGCGACGTTGCCGCGATTGGCGCCAACCGTGATGAACGCGGCAGCGTAGATCTGTTTGCAGTGCGACATGTCGCTGGCGAACTCGGTGAGAAGAGAGTCGGGCATGGAGGGATGCGCGACGTAGACCGTCAGCGGGACGGACGCGGCATGGAGCGCGCGGACGAGCGTGGCGCCACGAGTGGAGAAATCGCCTTCGCTCAGGATGGCGAGACAGCTGGCGTTGCCTCCGGGAGTGGGGCCTTCGGGTATGGGGAAGAGGTGCTGCTCGTCTTTGACGAGCGTGAAGGCTTTGTTGGCGACGTTTTCGGCGAGCGAGTCGAGTTTCTGAGCATCGAGATCGTCGGTGAGGTGATCGAGATTGACGAAGCGGCTGCGAAAGAGGCCGACGCGCTGCTTGGCGGCCAGCACTTTCTGCACGCTGGCGTTGATGCGCTGCACGGAGATGCGGCCATGCGCCACGGCGGCGAGGATGTCGCGCACGCAGGCATCGGGATCGGTAGGCATGAGCAGGACGTCGGCACCGGCTTCGATGGCGCGAACGGCCGCTTCACCGGGCCCGTACATGCCGGCGACGGCCTGCATTTCGAGTGCGTCGGTGACGATGAGACCTTTGAAGCCAAGCTCGTCGCGCAACAGACCGGTGAGGATGTTGTGCGAGACCGTGGCCGGCATCTGCTCGGGTTCGAAGGCCGGGACGAAGAGGTGCGCGGTCATGATGGAATCGACGTTGTGCGCAATGGCGGCGCGGAAGGGCACGAGCTCGACCTGCTCCATCTGGTCTTTGGTGCGATCGATGCGGGGCAGCTCCATGTGGCTGTCCTGGGAGGCGTCGCCGTGGCCGGGGAAATGCTTGGCGCTCAGCAGAACGTAGTTGGCGGGATCGGAATGCGCGCCATCGATGAAGGCTGCGACATCATCGGCGACGGCCTGCGGATCTTCACCGAACGAGCGCGTGTTGATGATGGGATTGTCGGGATTGTTGTTGACGTCGGCGTCGGGCGCGAAGGCCCAGTTGACGCCGAGTGCGCGTGCTTCGCGGGCAGTGGCGGCGCCTAGTTGTTTGATGGCATCGCGGTCACGGGCGGCGCCGAAAGCCATGAGGTAAGGGAAAGGCGCGGTCTGGGTGACACGCATGGACGCGCCGCGCTCGAAATCGGAGCCGACGAGCAGCGGAGTTTTGGCGAGCTTCTGGATGTGGTTGACGAAGACGGCGAGCTCGAAGGGCTGAGCGGGGATGACATCGCCGTTACGGATACGGCCGGCGACGATGAATCCGCCGACGTGGGTTTTGGTGATCCAGTTGAGGAAGCGCTTGTATTCGGCGTTGTCGCTGGGCGGGTAATCGCCGTAGCCGCGCACGATGATGAGCTGGGCAATGCGATCGCGCAGGGAGAGCTGGCGGAGCAGGGGAGAGGTGCTGGGGGTCCGGGTTTTGGCCCAGAGAGCGCAGACGGCCAGAAGACAGAGTGCGATGGCGGAACGAAACACGGCCATGCACCTCACTATAGCCAGCGCGCCGCGGGCTCAGAGCTCGGGATGCTCGGAAAGGCTCAGGATGTTTCCATCTGGATCCTTAAACCAGGCGACTCGCGCGCCGGTGGGGGACTGTCTGGTGGAGGCACTATATTAGGTCGCTTACGCTCCCGGCTGCGATTCGAGAGGGAAGCACTTGCCTCGTACTCTCAATTCCTCGGACTGATCGTGCTTTGGTTGGCTGTCGCGTCGCGAGCGGGGCAGCGAGATATTTACGGCGACTGGAAGATAGACAAGGACCTTACAACGGACGGCAGTCCCGCAATAAGTGCAGAGCGGGCGAGTAGTCTCATTGGTAAAGAATTGCGACTCAAAGCGCACGCGGCAATCTTTGATGGTGACAAGAGCTGTAGCGGTTCTTACGAGCAGGAGGAGATCAAATCAGCTGATCAGCTCACAAGATATTTCCGTGGAATTGGGCCATCGGAAATCAAAGCACTCGATCTGGAAATGCCCGTAGCTGTGTACGACATCGTGTGCGGCCAGGTTTTCCTCAAACGCCCTGACGAGATCATTTTCTACTACGCGGGATTTTTCCTTAGAGCAGTCAGAGTCAAACAGACCCATGCCGAAAGCCGCTCACAGCACGGAAAGAATTGATGCTGCGGGATGCCCGGGACGTTTGCGATATATGGGTCGCTTCGCTTGCCACCCGGTGTGAGCCTTGTAGGTTCGGGTCAGCTGGTTTGAACTTTGCGGGCGCGGGCGCGTTGGGAGGCCGGCGGCTTGCGGGGAATGCTTAACAGACGTTTGGTATGGCGGACGAGCGTGACGACTTCGTTGGCGCTTTTTTGCAGCACCACGTCGGCGCCGGTGCTGTCGGGCTTCAGGCCGAGATTGTCGGCAAAGCCGGTGAGCAGAATGATCGGTTTGTTGAAACCGTTCTCGCGCAGGCGCTTGATCAGCTCCAGGCCGTTGACGGGCGACATCTTGTAATCGGTAATGACCAGGTCGAAGCTTTGTTTTTCCACAAGCTTCAGCGCTTCCGAGCCACAACCGGCCGGAATCACTTTGTAGCCGAGCTCTTCGAGCACGGAGCGGCGAGCAAGAATTCCGTCCGTGTTGTCGTCAACCAGAAGGATCGTCGACGGAGACGCGGCGCGAAAGGAAGAACCAGATCGCATCAAGACTCAAAAACGTTAACAGAGCGTGACGCAGAGTGTCAACGCTCCGCTATCCGATTCAAACTTCGAAAGATTTAGTTCTTGACAAACTATTCGACTTCGCGGGGCGCTTTGTAACCGGATTTGGCGATGATGGTGTACTTTACGGGCTTGTTCTTCTCGTCGACGATACGCAGCGGTTCGTTGGTTTCCGGGTTGATGAGCTCGACTTTGATGCGGCGGAATTTACCATCGCGGGCGACGTTGGTCGGGTGATAGGCGAAGGAGTACTGTTCGCGCATGGCCTGCTCGATCTGGCGAAAGATGGAGGGGTACTCGCCCACAAACCGCGGGAAAAAGCTGAGGCCGCCGGATTCTTTGGAAAACGTGCGCATTTCGTTATCGGCCTGCAGGAAATCCATGTTGGCGATGGCTGCGCTCATGCCGCCGCGCCCTTCGAGACTCATGCGGGCGATCTGCAGAATGCTGATGGTGTAGATCGGCACACCCGATTCCTGCAGCGATTTGCGGGCCTGATCGAATGTGATCTTGCTGAAGGTATCGAGGCCCGTGCCGATCAGCAGAATCGCCTTGCGGCCCTCGATGCCGGACATGCGATCGGCCATGTCGGTGAGCGCGTCGAAGACGTTCGATTCGCTGAAGCCGGGAATACGCAGCCGGGACATGGCTTCTTCGGCTTTGCGCTTATCGGGTGAGAAGTCGGAGAGGATGGTGGGGCGCAGATCGTAGGCCACAACGGCGACATTGTCGTCGGGTTTGAGAGTTTCGAGGAAGGTATAGGACGCCTGCAGCGTTTCGTACCAGCCGTAGCTCCAGAACTGCTGGAACCTCCCGCTGAATTCGATCAGCATGCAGATGGTCATGGGCGCTTCGCTCAGGTTGGCCTGGGTGATCTTCTGGGGAACGCCGTCTTCGAGGATGCGGAACTGCTCGGGTTTGAGGTTGGGGATGAAGTGGTTGTGATTGTCCATCACGGAGACGTCGACGTTGACCGTGACCGCTTCCGATTTGAACGTGGGCGTGTTGGAACTGCTTGGGATGTCCTTCGGCTTGTTGTATTCCGAGTGAATGGGCGCTTCAGCGGGGGCGGGCGCCGCGTCGGGGGCGGTGGTGTTGTCGGAGGGTTTCTTGGGTTTGGCGACCGAATCGCTCGATTGCGATTGCGGCGTCTCCTGGGCGAAGGCGGGCGTGGACAGAACGAGAGCCGAGCTCAGGGCGAGCGCGGCGAGAACACAGTTTTTCATGATGCGGTACAACCTCAGCCGGGCCCTAGTGGACCCAGCGATCACGATTCGAATCTTTCTTACGCATGTAAACTTCGAACTTTCTTCGCGCGCGGCGCAGCTTCCAGTCCTTGTAGCCGGCGAGTACCGGAGTGCTGACCCGGGTCTGGAGTCCACGGCCGCGCAGGATCAGATAGCCGGCGATGAGGCCGCCGACGCAGGCAACGGCTTCCGAGGCACCCTGGCGCGCGCTAACCGAAAGATACGACTCAATCAGTACCACCGCGCCGATAATCATGACGAAGTACTTAGTCTTGATCGGAATCAGGAAACCGAACAGCATGGTCTGATTCGGAAACAGCACGCCGTAAGCGACCAGCAGGCCAAAAATGGCACCCGACGACCCAACTACTGGGACGTTTGCTCCGCCGAAAAGGTAAGCAGCGATGATGACCAAAATGCCGGCCGCGACGCCACAGCTGAAATAAAAGCGCACGAAGCGCGCGGTGCCCCAGGTGCGCTCCAGCTCGGCACCGAACATCCACAGGGCCAGCATGTTCCAGACGATATGGAAGAGGCCGCCGTGGATGAAGAGATAGGTGACGAGCTCCCAAATGGCGAAGCGGGTGACGACGCGGGCTGGAATGAGCGCGAAATAGCCGAACAGGGAGAGTTCAGGCCGGCTGGCGGCGAGAATAATGCTGAGAACGGAGATGCCGATGGTGGCAATGAGCAGCCATTTTACGCCGCTCGGCAGCCGATTGGAAGGAATGTACCGGTTCGCATACGAACGCGAGCTGAAGGGCATCGGCTGGGGTATTCCTCACGTCGAGAATACCAAAAAGAGTGGTGCCGCTCGTTTGTTAACGAGCGGTTATTTTTCTGAGGACTGAACCGAACGGCGGTCAAGGATGACCGCGGCGGCATGGATGGCGACCGCAATGGCCGACCAGACTAACCAGTTGGATAACGGTCCGGAAGCGAACAGGAAGCTATTCGTCCATCCGAGGCTGGAGGCGAGGCTCCACAGAGCGAGCGCGTAAGCGGAAAACACCGCCGGACCCATCAGGGCGGAGAGAAGAGTGGCGAATTCCTGGGCCGTATCGGTAGCCCAGACTCCAATTCGGGTCAAGAAACTGGGCGGCGCGGGTAAAACGGCCGCGCGCTGGGCATCTCTGGCAATTGCTATCGCGGTTGCTGTGGTTCGCGTATCCGGCATCTTTGTAGCCTTCACTTCCTCTGATGCACGTAAATGACCGAAAGTTCCTCAGGTCCGAAACAAAGTACTTATCGGCTGTTCTAGCCGCTGCTTGAGGGGCAGCGCTATGAAAAACGGTAAAAACTGCTGGCCTGCCCGAAAAACTGAACGGGCTATATCGCTCGTGTGGCTTTTAGCGGCGGGAATTCTCAGGCGCTGTAATGGATCGGGCGAATTCCGCCGACGTTGGGAATATAGAGTGAGTAAGGAAGTGGAGAGAGCGCAAAAAGAATGAAAAAGATCAAGACAGCGATTGTGGGTACCGGATTCATGGGCAAGGTGCATACCGAAAATGTGCGCCGGCTGGGGAATGTGGAGGTCGCGGCGGTGGTGGGCAGCCGTCCGGAGACGGCCAGGAAGTTTGCCGAGGCGATGAGTATTCCGTTCGCAACCGCCAATCTCGAGGACGTGCTGAAGAACAAGGAGATCGACGCGGTGCATATCTGCACGCCGAACGTGGATCACTATCCGCAGTCGCTGGCTGCGGTGGAAGCGGATAAGGCGGTGCTGTGTGAAAAACCGATGACGCTGAGTGTAGAAGAAGCGAAGAAGCTCGTTGCGGCGGCGGAGAAGAAGAAGGTTGTGAACTGCGTGCAGCACAACCTGCGCTACTACCCGGTGCTGCAGCAGGCGCGGCAGATGGTTGCCAAGGGCGATCTGGGGGACGTGCTGATTGTGCAGGGAACGTATTCGCAGGACTGGCTGCTGTACGACACGGACTGGAACTGGCGGCTGGATGCGAAGTCGAACGGGAAGCTGCGGGTGATGGGTGATATCGGTTCGCACTGGATGGACATGATTCAGCATCTGACGGGGCTGGAGATTACAGCGGTGTGCGCGGATCTGGCGATTTTCCATGAGCAGCGGAAGCGGCCGAAGGGATCGGTGGAGACGTTTTCGGGCAAGAAGGGGATACAGGGCGAGTACGAAACGTTCCCGATCGATACGGAAGATTTCGGTATGGTGATGCTGCGGCTGGGGGCGAAGGCGCGCGGGGCGTTTACGGTGAGCCAGATGTCGGCCGGGCGTAAGAACAAGTTTGCGATCGAGATTTTCGGCACGAAAGCGGGGCTGGCATGGGACCAGGAATCGCCGGATACGCTCTGGATCGGGCACCGCAATGAGCCGAATCAGCTGATTGTGAAAGACGCTTCGCTGTTTTATCCGGAAGCGGCGAAATTTGCCGATCTGCCGGGCGGCCACAGCGAAGGGTACGACGATTCGCACAAACAGGTGTTCAAGAATTTTTATGCACGGGTGGCGGATCCCTCGATGCCGGTGGATTATCCGACGTTTGCGGATGGATTGCACGGCATGGTACTGCTCGAGGCGGTGGCAGCGAGCGCCGAGAAGCATGCCTGGGTAGATGTGAAGTACTGAACCGAAGACTAGGCGCGCTCGATTTTTGCGGGAGCGCTGGCCGACAGAAATCGGCGGGTGTCACGCAGGCGAGCGCGCGCCGTCTACCGGGTATGAGCGATTCTACTGTGACCAAGATCGATTCGCGCCATTCGCCGAAGGGCGAACTGGGGCAGAGGTATCTCGCATCGGGCAAGACGATTTCGATGAGGCTGTGGGACGAGGCGAGCGGACAGCAACTCGAGCACGATGCGGTTCGGGAGTATGAGGTGGTCGGGTACGTGATCGAGGGCGCGGCGGAGCTCGAGATCGAGGGGCAGACGATCCGATTGGAGACGGGCGATTCCTGGGTGGTGCCGAAGGGCGCGCGGCATACCTATCGGATTAAAGAACGTTTCAAGGCGGTGGAAGCGACGCATCCGCCCGCGCAGGTTCACAACCGGGACGCGAAACTGTAATTCGTGCTGCGCGTTTTGGTGATTCTGGTTGCGCTTGGGGCGGAGCTTTGGGCGCAGTCGCCGGCGCTCGAGTCGGCGGCGCGGGAGTGCCGTCGTGCGGGATTCGATCGGGCAGCTGTTGCCTTTGAAGTCAAGCCGGAACTAGGGCGAGAGAGTTTCTCGATCGAGCGGAACGGGAAAAAGACCGTCATTGCGGGCGGCGATTCGACGGGCGTGCTGTATGGCGCGTTCGCACTGATCCGTGCGAAGCAGCTGCATGAAACATTGCCGAAGCGCGAGACTCCCTACGCGCCGATTCGATGGGTGAATCAGTGGGACAACCTGGACGGTTCGATTGAACGCGGCTATGGCGGGCGTTCGATTTTCTTTGCGAACGGTGCGGTGCTGGCGGATCTGAGCCGGGCTGGTGAATACGCGAGGCTGCTGGCTTCGGTGGGGATCAACGGCTGCACAGTCAATAACGTGAATGCGGACGTGCGGGTGTTGTCGCCGGAGTTCTTGAAGCAGCTGGCGCGGATTGCGGATGTGTTTCGGCCGTGGGGCGTGCGGCTGTCGCTGGCGGTGGATTTTGCGAGTCCGCAGAAACTCGGGGGACTCGACACGTTCGATCCGCTCGATGCGCGCGTGGCGGAGTGGTGGAAAGAGAAGGCTGATGAGGTCTACCGGGAAATCCCCGATTTTGCCGGGTTTGTGCTGAAGGCGGATTCGGAGGGGCGCGTTGGGCCATCGGCGTATCATCGGACGCATGCGGATGCGGCTAACGTGCTGGCGCGAGCGCTGGCGCCGCATGGCGGGATTCTTGTTTATCGCGCGTTTGTCTACAACCACCACATGGACTGGCGCGATCTCAAAAACGATCGGGCGCGGGCGGCGTACGACAATTTTCATCCGCTCGAGGGGGCATTTGATCCGAATGTGGTGCTGCAGATCAAATATGGACCGATCGATTTTCAGGCGCGAGAGCCGGTTTCGCCATTGATAGGCGGTCTGGCGCAGACGAATGAAGCGCTGGAACTGCAGATCACGCAGGAGTACACGGGGCAGCAGCGGCATTTGTGTTTTCTGGCTCCGATGTGGAAACAAGTGCTCGATTTTTCATTCGGGCCGGGCGCGAGGGTGAAAGAGCTAGTGGCCGGGAAGACGCACGATCGGCCGCTCGGGGGCTTTGTCGGCGTGGCGAACGTCGGGAACAGCCCGAACTGGCTGGGAAGTGATCTGGCTCCGGCGAATCTGTACGCCTTCGGACGGCTGGCGTGGAATCCGAATCTGAGCGCGGAACAGATTGCGCAGGAATGGACCGAGCTGAACTGGGGGCGCAATGCAAAAGTGGTGCGGACGGTCGACGATCTGCTGCTGCGCTCGTGGCGGGTGTATGAGCACTATACCGGGCCGCTGGGGCTGGGCACGTTGACCGATATTCTGCACGGGCATTACGGGCCGAATATCGAGAGCGCGGAACGTAACGGCTGGGGACAGTGGATTCGCGCCGACCACGAAGGCATAGGCATGGATCGCACAGTGGCCACCGGGACAGGCTTTGTCGGGCAGTATCCGCCGGCGGTGGCGCGTGTATATGAGTCGCTGGCGACGACGCCGGACGATCTGTTGCTGTTCTTTCACCACGTGCCGTATACATACCGGCTGCATTCGGGTGAAACGGTGGTGCAGTATGTCTACGATTCGCACTATGCGGCGGCGCATGAGGCGCAGTTGTTTCCGCAGGAGTGGGCGGAGCTGCGGGGGCTGGTGGACGAGACGCGCTTTGAGCGAGTGCTGGCGCAGTTGACCTACCAGGCGGGACACGCGATTGTGTGGCGGGATGCGATCACGAATTGGTTTGCGCGCGAATCGGGGATTGCGGATGAGAAGGGGAGAGTGGGGCATTATCCGGGGCGCTATGAGGCGGAGAAGATGCAGCTCGATGGCTATGTAGAATACGACATAACGCCTTGGGAAGACGCTTCGGGTGGCAAAGGCGTGGTTTGCAAGAGCGCGAGCTGCACGGCGGCATTGGTATTTCAGGGAGGCGATGGGCGCTATGACCTGGCGGTGCAGTATTTTGACCTGCCGGGAGGAAGCGCGAAGTTCCGGCTGCGGGTCAATGAGCGGGAAGCTGGTGCGTGGACGGGCGATCTCGAACTACCCTCGAAGATTCCGAATGGCGATACGTCCACGCGCTACACGGTGAAAGATGTGAGGCTCAGGCGCGGCGACCGAATCCGTATCGAAGGCATTCCGGATGGGCCGGATTCGGCCGCGCTGGACTACGTTGAAGTCTGCCCGCAGTAGGCGCGGTTCAGACGGCGAGCTTTCGGAGTTGTTCGTCGCTCAGTCGAATATCGGCGGCGGCGATGTTCTCTTTGAGATGCGCCACTTTCGATGTTCCGGGAATGAGCAGAATGTTGGGCGAGCGCTGAAGGAGCCAGGCCAGGGCGACCTGGTGAGGCGATGCCCCGAGTTCAGCAGCGACCTCGTCGAGAGCGGCCGATTGAAGCGGGGTAAATCCGCCGAGCGGGAAATACGGAACGAAAGCGATGCCTTTCGAAGCGCAGAGCTCCACCAGCGGATCATCGTGCCGGTTCAGTACGCCATAGCTGTTCTGCACGCAGGCGACCGAGCCGAGCCTGAGCGCTTCTTCGAGATGCGCGGCGACGATGTGGCTGAGTCCGACGTGGCGAATTTTTCCGGCTGACTGTAATTCGAGCATAGTTTCGAACTGCTGAGCGATCGGCGAATAGGAAGGCACGTGCTCGCGCGAAAAGACGCGCAGGTTGACGATCGGAAGAACGTCGAGATCGAGGCGCTTGCGGTTGTCGTCGACGGCCTGGCGCAGTTCTTCGGGGCTGAGCGCGGGATGCCAGCCTGCGTCGGGAGTGCGCCGCGCGCCGACTTTGGTGACAATGACCAGATCGCCACGGTAGGGTTTGAGTGTTTCGCGAATCAGGTCGTTGACGACGTATGGACCATAGAAATCGCTGGTATCGATGTGGTTGATGCCGGCTTCCATGGCGGTTTCGAGCACGCGGCGTGCTTCGGCGACATCGGCAGGCGGACCGTAGATCTGCGGGCCAGTGAGCCGCATGCCGCCGAAACCCATCCGCTTTACGTTGAATTCTCCCGCGAGCGGATAGGTTCCACCCAGCGTGGTTGTGTCGGTCATGAGCAACAATTCCTTTCGCTTTCACTATCTGAAGAAAGCTTCAGGTTTACAATTCGCATATGGCGAGCTCTTTGAAAACTGCGCCGAGGCCGCGGAAAATGCCGGTTCAGGAGCGGTCGATCGATACCGTGCAGTCGATTCACGAAGCGACTATTCAGGTTTTGCTGCAGGTTGGATCGGAAAAACTGACCACAGTGCGAGTGGCGGAGCGCGCAGGTGTGTCCGTTGGCACGATGTATCAGTATTACCCGAACAAACAGGCGTTGCTCTATACGGTTCTCGAAGAGCATCTGACGGCGCTGATGGAAGAAGTCGAGCGTGCTTGCCGGGGGAGCGCGGGCGCGGAGGTGGCGGCGATGGTAGAGAATGTCGTCTCGGCGTTCATTCAGGCGAAGCTCAGGGTACGGCAGAAATCGCTGGTGCTGTATGAGGTATCGCCGCAGTTCCGGCAGGACGGATTGATGAAGCGCATCGCGAAGCGCGGGCGGCAGGCGATTGCGGCTATGCTTCGCAGCACGAAGGCAATTCCACCGGAGGAGGTCGAGTTCGCGTCGCTGATGTTTTATTCGACGCTGACCGGGACAGTCGCCACGGTGCTGGCCAAAGGCGCGCCAGCGAGCATGCTGGAGGCGGCGCGGCGGCATTTGATCGTGATGCTGACGGCGTATCTGACGGCGCTTTCGACCGAAAGCTAAAATCACGACATGGCCGTTGCCAGCGCCCGGCGTACCGGGAGCAATCGCATCGCGAATTTCAAAGAATCGGTGATCCGGGAGATGACGCGCCTTGCCCTGGCGCACGGGGCGGTGAACCTGGCGCAGGGTTTTCCGGACTTCGCCGCCCCGGCCGAGATTAAAGGCGCCGCGCAGGAGGCGATTGCCGAGGATGTAAACCAATACGCAATTACCTGGGGATCGAAGCCGTTCCGACGGGCGATTGCCGATTATTACCGGCGGTTCTACGCTCTAGAGATCGATCCGGAAACCGAGATCACGGTATGCTGCGGCGCGACGGAGGGGATGGTCGCCTCGATGCTGGCGCTGCTCAATCCGGGCGACGAGGTGGTGGTTTTCGAGCCGTTTTATGAAAATTACTGGCCGGATTCGCTGCTGAGCGGGGCGGTTTGCCGGTACGTTCCGCTGCATGCGCCCGAGTGGACCTTCGATCCGCAAGAGCTGCGGAGCGCATTTAATGCAAAGACGCGGGCCGTGATTGTGAATTCGCCCAATAATCCAACGGGCCGGGTTTTTTCACGGGACGAGCTCAATGCGATTGCAGAGCTGTGCCGCGAGCATGACTGCTTCCTGCTCACGGATGAAATTTACGAGCACATCATATTCGACGGCGAGCGCCATATTCCGGCGATGACACTGCCGGGTATGCGAGAGCGCTCGGTGCTGGTGAACAGTCTGAGCAAGACGTTTTCGGTGACCGGCTGGCGTGTGGGGTGGGTGATTGCGGCGCCGGAGCTGACGGCCTCGATTCGTAAAGTGCACGATTTTCTGACGGTGGGCGCGGCGGCCCCGCTGCAGCAGGCGGGCGTAACGGCTCTGGCTCTGCCGGACCGCTATTTCGCAGAGCTGGCACAGACCTACGAGACGAAGCGCAATCTGCTGGTCGGGATTCTGCAGAAGGCGGGCTTCCGGTGCTTCCTGCCGAAGGGCGCGTATTACATTTTGTGCGACATCGCGGCGTTCCCGTTCCGCGACGATGTGGCGTTTTGCAGGCATCTTTTAGAGGTGGCGGGAGTGGCGGCCGTGCCCGGATCAAGCTTTTTCTCGCGGGCGGAAGACGGGGCGCGGCTGATCCGGTTCTGCTTTGCCAAGAAGCTCGAAACGTTGGAAGCCGCAGCGGAACGTCTCGACCGGCTCACGGGCTGAACGTTCTCTTACCATTTCGGCAACCCGCTTCAGAGAATTCTCGTCTTTCCTTCGTACTTTAACTGGGTTACTATTTGCCATGGTGAGAGACGCAGGCTCATTCTTTGCCGGGGCGGCGGCGTTGTTGGCGCTGGCCTGGGGCGCGCAGGCTCAGGTCCGGCAGGCGCGTATCGTTGCACCGATTGACGAAACGCAGTTACAGCGGATTCCGCACAGCACCCATCCGCTGGCACGGACGGAGTTTGATAACGGCGCGGCACCGGCGAGCTTGCCATACGACCGTATGCTGCTGGTTTTGAAGCCCGATCCGGCGAAGCAGTCGGAATTGAGCGCGCTCACGGCGGCACAGTTGGATCCCAAGTCGACGCAATATCACAAATGGCTGACGCCGCAGGAATTCGGGCAGCGATTCGGGGCGGCGGACGCGGACATCGCGAAGATCACCGGCTGGCTGGCAGGACACGGCTTCAAGGTCACGCGCATTGCGAATGCGAAGAATGTGATCGAGTTTTCCGGCACGGCTGGACAGGTATCGCAGGCGTTTCACACAGAGATTCATCAGTATGTGGTGAACGGAAAGCAGCACTGGGCGAACGCCAGTGATCCGCAGATTCCGGCTGCGCTGACACCGGTTGTGGCGGGCGTGGCGACGCTGCACAATTTCCGGAAGGCGTCGCAGATTTCCTCGATCCGGCCGCAGGCGGTACGGCGGCAAGCGGGTGTGAAACCCAACGCAACGCTGTCGGACGGGTCGCACGCGCTGGCCCCGATCGATTTCGAAACCATTTACAACATACCTTTCATCAGTAGCGTGGATGGGACGGGCACCACGATCGCGGTCGTGGCGCGCAGCAACATTCATATTTCTGACATTCAGTCGTTCCAAAGCTCATTCGGTGTGCCAAACAAGCTGCCGCAGATTGTGGTGAATGGTACGGATCCGGGCGATAAGCAGGATGGGGATGAAGCGGAAGCGGTGCTCGATACCAGCTGGTCGGCGGCGCTGGCGCCAAATGCGACCGTGAAGCTGGTGGTATCAGCATCGACCAACTCGAGCGACGGCGTCGATCTGTCGGAGCAGTACATTGTGGACAACAATCTGGCCGATGTGATGACGGAAAGCTACGGCGATTGTGAAGCGAACTATTCGCCGGCCGAAGCGCAGTTTTATTTGTCGCTGGCGCAGCAGGCGGCGACGCAGGGTATCACGTATACGGTGGCGGCGGGCGACTCGGGTGCAGAGGGGTGCGACGATCCCAGCTCGGAGACGGTGGCCACTGGTCCGGTTTCGGTGAACATACTGGCCTCGACCCCGTACGACATTGCAGTGGGAGGAACGGAATTCAACGAGAACGGGAATAACGCCTACTGGAACAGCTCGAATGGAACGAACTTCGGTTCGGCGACCGGCTACATTCCGGAAGTAGCGTGGAATGAGAGCTGCACCGCGGCGCAATGCGGATCATCGAATGCCGGAATCTGGGCGGGTTCCGGTGGCGCCAGCATATTGTTTCCGAAGCCCTCGTGGCAGACGAATGTGCTGGGCATTCCGAACGACGGTGCGCGCGACGTGCCGGATATTTCGTTCACTTCGGCCGGTCATGATTTTTATCTGTTGTGCCTGGATGGATCGTGCACTTCGCAGCACGGGCAGAGTTACTTTTCGGGCGTGAGCGGGACGTCGGCGGCTACGCCTTCGTTTGCAGGCATCATGGCGCTGCTCGTGCAGTACTCGGGAGGCAGGCAAGGACAGGCCGCGGCTAAGCTTTACGACTACGCGAGTTATGAGAATTTTCCCTCGTGCATCGCAGTGACGCCGGCGGCAGGCTGCGTCTTTAACGATATCGTTCTCGGTAACAATGCCGTACCCGGCGAGGTGAATTACGGCACCATCGCTGCCCAATATCAGGCCGGGGTGGGATACGATCTCGCCACCGGACTCGGCTCGATCAACGTTGCCAACCTGATGGACGTTTGGGCCGGAACGGCGCACACCCAGCCGGGTTTCGCGATCGGAATTGATGTCCCGAGCGTGCAAAACTCGTCGGTGATAGGAACACTCGACTTCCGCGGATGGGCGCTTTCGACGAGTGGCACAATCACTTCCGTTACCACGGCGATTGATTCCGTGCCCTATTCACCCGCGGCATTCAACATGGGCGCGCCGTCGTATGTTTGTTCGCTGTATCCGGTAGCGAACTGCAACAACTCAGGATGGGTCGTGCTGGTCGATACGACGCTGCTCTCCAGCGGCCCACATCAGTTCGACGTAACCGCCACCGCAAGCACGGGTGAAACGTATACGCAGAGCTCGACCTTTGTCGTGGGGAACTGGGCAGGCAGCAATCCGATGAAAGTGAATATCGACATTCCTGGGCCGAATAGCCAGGCTTTCAGCGGCGTAGCGAGTTTCGCGGGCTGGGCGATCAGCAGCATCGCTGCCATCAATCAGGTATCCGTCGCGGTAGACGGAGTTTCGTATGGGGCGGGCGTTTATGGTGGGAATCGACCCGACGTCTGCAACGTTTTTCCGGGCGAAGCAGGGTGTCCGAACGTCGGTTGGAACTTTTCGCTGGATACGACGAAGCTGAGCGACGGCACGCACACCGTGAGCGTGACGGCCGAGAGCGCTGGCGGGCAATATACAACCACAGCCACAAGCTTCGTGGTTGCGAATACGCCTTCGAACACGATCATTGTCGCAATTGACTCACCGGCCGCCAATGGAGGCTCCTTGAGCGGCGGCGTCGGCCTGGGCGGATGGACGCTCGGCAGCACGGTTCCGATCAGCAACGTTGCGGTTTCGATTGACGGAATCCCGTACGGCAATGCGAATTACGGGGGGAATCGCGCGGATGCGTGTCAGTCGCACGTGGGCGCGCCGGGTTGCCCGAACGTCGGCTGGAACTATTTCCTCGATACAACGCAATTGGTGAATGGCTCGCACCTTCTTGCGATTACGGCTTCGACTGCGGCGGGGCAATCCACCGCCGCGACCCGAATGTTTTCGGTGCTTAATGCTCCCGATGTATTTCCGATATCGTTATCTCCATTCCCAGGTCCGAGCGCTTCGGTCGTGATCGGAGCCGTTAATTTCCAGTGCCTGACACACGACGCAAATCAAAGCATCGTGAGTGACGTTCTGACGATCGATGGAGGTTCGCCGCCAATCAGAGCTCTCGGCTGGGTGGACACGACTCAGCTCGCGAACGGCTCTCATACCATGACTTGTGTGGCGACGGCAGCGGATGGGCGCAAAGGTTCGATTACAAGCCCGTTTACGGTTGCGAACTGGTCCGGTACGAATCCCATGATGCTCTCGATCGACACGCCCAACGGAAAAGACACGCTGAGCGGAGTGACAGGTATCGGCGGGTGGGTGATCGACCAACTGGCCGGGATTCAAACCGTGGCGATTGCGATTGACGGCGTTTCGTTCGGTTACGCCAATTACGGCGGGGTGCGAACGGACGTCTGCGCTACGCATCCGAACGCGATTGGATGCCCGAATGTCGGCTGGAATTTCCTGCTGGATACGACGCTTTTGAGCGACGGAACCCATACGCTGAGCGTTACCGGCACCACAACGGCCGGGCAAAGCTCGACCTTTTTCCAGATCTTCAACGTCGCGAATCACTCTTCAAACGGCATACAGATGAGTATTGACACGCCGAGTCCGAACCAGGCGCTGACGGGTACGGCGCACGTGGGCGGCTGGGCAGTGGATCCGAGCGGTGCGCAGATTGTGAGCGCGACGGTGCTCGTCGATGGCGTGGTCAATGGCGTGGCGATCTATGGGGGAACGCGAACCGATGTGTGCGCCGTGATTCCGTCGGGCGGCGGGTGTCCGAACGTCGGCTGGAATTATCAGCTCGATACAACGCCATTTGCGAACGGACCGCATATGATCGAAGTGCGGGCGCTATCGGCGAGCGGAGAGAAATACACGGCCTCCCAGACGTTCGTTGTGGCGAATCAACCATAAGGCGCTGCTGCCGCGGAAGCGTATCAGCTGCGATTGATCAGACTCGCGACGTATCCGGCGCCGAAGCCGTTGTCGATGTTTACGACGGTGACATTGCTGGCGCAGCTGTTGAGCATACCGAGCAGGGCGGCGATACCACCGAAACTGGCGCCGTAGCCGACGCTGGTGGGAACAGCGATTACAGGACAACCGACGAGGCCACCTACGACGCTCGGCAGCGCGCCTTCCATACCGGCACAGACGATGACCACGCGCGCATGCATGAGCCGCTCGCGTTGATCGAGCAGGCGGTGGATGCCGGCCACGCCGACGTCGCAGATTGCGTCGACCTGATTGCCCATGACTTCGGCAGTGAGCTGAGCCTCTTCGAGGACGGGTATGTCGCTGGTGCCCGCGCAGACGACCGCGATCTTGCCCTTGCCGACGATGGTGCGATCGCGCCAGACGCGAATCACGCCCGAAGCGGGGTAATGCTCGCTCTCGCCTGCGAGGGAGGCGATGCCCTCGGCCATCTCGGGAGTGGAGCGCGTGATCAGCAGATTGCTGGATTTTTTCAGCAGCGCGGAGGCAATGCCGACGACCTGCTCGGTTGTTTTGCCCTTGCCGAGAATAACCTCGGGCATACCGTGGCGGACGGCGCGATGGTGATCGACTTTGGCGAAACCGAGATCGGCAAAGGGAAGATCGCGCAGCTCTTCGACAGCGGTTTCGACCGGTGTGCTGCCGTTGCGCACGCTCTCGAGTAACTGCTGCAGTTGTTGAGTGTTCATAATTCGGTATCGAGGGACGCCGGGTGTATCCCGTAAAATGATAATGCGACAGGCGAATGCGCCCCTTTTGGAAACGACTGTGTTTGACGCTCGAAATGATCAAATTCGAGCACTCGATTTTTGCGCTTCCTTTTGCGCTCACGGGCGCGCTGCTTGCCTGGTACGACAGCGGATTTCAGATCGAGGGGCTTTGGCGGCGTTTCGGATGGATCGTGGTAGCGATGGTTGCCGCGCGTTCGGCGGCCATGACGTTCAACCGCCTGCTGGACGCACGCATCGATGCGCGTAACCGGCGAACGGCGATGCGGCATTTACCGGCTGGACTGCTTTCGGTGCGATTCGCCTGGGGTTTCACGGCGATCGCCTGCCTGATCTTTGTCGCGGCGGCGGGAGAGCTTGGCGGCCTGTGCTTCGCGCTCTCGCCACTTGCGCTAGCGATTTTGTTTTTGTATTCGTTCTGCAAACGCTTCACGTCGCTGTCGCATTTAGTGCTGGGCTTCTGTCTCGGCATTGCGCCGGCTGCGGCCTGGATTGCGATGCGCGGATCGCTGGACGTTCGCATTTTGTGGTTGACGGCAGCGGTCATGTTCTGGACGGCGGGGTTCGATGTGATTTACGCCTGCCAGGATTTCGAATTTGATTGCGCCGAAGGCCTGTTCAGTATTCCACGGCGCGTGGGTATCGCCAATGCGCTGGGCATCGCGCGTCTGCTGCATCTGGCGATGGTTGGGTGTTTGATTGCGCTCGTGGTGACGTTCCATCTGGGGGCGTTGAGCATGGCCGGAGTTGCGGCTGTCCTGCTTTTGCTCGTTTATGAGCACGGGTTGGTGAAGCCGAACGACTTGTCGCGCGTGAACGCGGCCTTTTTCACTGTGAATGGCTACGTAAGCGTGCTCTTTTTTCTGTTCTGGGCGGCGGACATTTTGCGTTCGCGGCCGCATGCGTTGAGCTTCTGAAATATGCCCTCTATCGAAGACCAGTCTCTCAAGCCGATTTTGCGAAAAGTGGAAGCGGGCGAGCGCTTAAGCCTGGAAGATGGTGTGACGATGTATCGCAGTGCCGATCTTCTGGCGCTGGGCTATATGGCGAACCTGGTTCGTGAGCGGCTGCATGGCGACGTCACCTACTTCAACGTAAATCGCCACATCAATCCGACGGATGTCTGCGTGGCCAGTTGCAGACTCTGCGCTTTCGGAAAACGGGCGAAAGATCCTACCTCCTACACGATGTCGCTCGAGCAGGTGTGGGACGTGGCCGGCAAGGGTTATGCAGAAGCCGTGACCGAGTTTCACATTGTGGGGGGCTTGCATCCCGAATTGAGCCTCGACTGGTTTTGCCAGATGATCGCCGGGCTGAAAGAACGCTACGAGGGTGTGCATCTGAAGGCGTTCACGATGGTCGAGATTGCGTATCTCGCCAAACGCGCGAAGATTTCGATTCGCGAGACACTGGAGCGGTTAAAGGCGGCGGGGGTGGATTCTCTGCCCGGAGGCGGAGCGGAGATCTTTTCGGAGCGCGTTCGACGAATTATCTGCGATCACAAGATTGATGGCGAGGAGTGGCTCGAGACGGCTCGCATCGCGCATCAGATCGGCTTAAAGAGTAACTGCACCATGTTATACGGGCATCTGGAAACGCCGGAAGATCGCGCCGACCACTTAGTCCGACTACGCGAGTTGCAGGATGAAACGGGCGGATTTGTAACATTTATTCCGCTGGCTTTTCATCCACAAAACACGGCGCTGGCGCATTTGCCGAAGACGACCGGCTTTGACGATCTGAAGCAGATTGCCATTTCTCGGCTGATGCTGGATAACATTCCGCACATCAAAGCGTACTGGATCATGATGACGCCGAGCGTCGCGCAGATCGCGCAGCGTTTCGGTGCGAACGATGTTGATGGGACAGTGGTTGAAGAGAAGATTTATCACGATGCCGGCGCAACAACTGCCCAGCACCTGCGCCGACAGGATCTTTTGCGATTGATCCGGGAAGCGGGGCGCGAGCCGGTTGAGCGTGACACGTCCTACCGGCCCGTGCAACGTACGGAATCGACGTTCACGGTACTCGTTTGACCATTCGCGCGGATTCGTTGACGGCGCACCCGTGCGCGTGCTAAGTTGTAACAGTTCTCAGGCGCCTAACAAGGCTTAATAGGGAAGCCGGTGCAAAGCCGGCGCGGTCCCGCCACTGTAAGTGAGAAATGCCGTTTGTAATTCCACTCGCCGGATAAGTGAGGCGGGGAAGGAAAACGGCGGGCACGAAGAAAGCGTGCCATCTCCGAGCCAGGAGACCTGCCGAGGACTAATTCAGCAGTATTCCTGCGGAGGACAGGGACAAATGCGACTTACACTCGCTCTATCTTTTTTCATTCTTAGTAGCACATACGTGTGGGGACAAGTTAGCTCCGGGATAACCGGTATGATTGTCGACCCCGACGGGCGCTCTATTCCGGGTGCGGAACTGCGGTTGTACCGGGAGAATGCGTCAGTGCCATCAGCAACCGAGCTGAGCGCGGATGATGGGAGTTTCCGGTTTGACGAGCTGCAATCCGGCGCGTTCCTGCTGGAGGCTGGACATGCTGGTTTTCGGACCATTACGTTGCCGGTAACTTCGCCGCAAGAGGCGGAGTTGAAGATCACGCTACCCGTGGCCGGCGTCAGCGAACACGTTATTGTTACCGCTGCTGATCAGGCACAGACGAGCGATCAGGTATCGAAAGATACGACTGTTATTTCGCACGATGAAATCATCAACCGAAATGCGATCGCACTTACTGAGCTACTAACAACGACTCCGGGCGTCGTCGTGCGCAACGAGGGCGGGCCAGGCCAATACACCAGCCTGGGCTTCCGCGGTCTTCCTTCTTCGGCCGGGATCGTATTGGTCGACGGCATGCGGCTGCGGGATGCGAGCAGCACGCAGGGCGATTCGACTGCATTTCTGCCCGCGCTGAATTTCATCGATACGGACCACATCGAGATACTGCGGGGCTCCGGCTCTGCGCTCTACGGTACGCAGGCGGTGGGTGGTGCGATTAACATTGTCAGTAATACGGGGGGAGGTCCGACTCATGGCGATATACAGATCGAAGGGGGTACGCTCGGTCTGATTCGCGGACGGGCGAGTATCGCAGGCGGCGGGTTTGGCGACCGTCTGAAGTACTCGGCCGGCATTTTGCACCTGAACGTGATGTCCGGGGTCGACGGGCAGGACGCAAACCGCAGCAGCGGATTGCAGGGCTTTGCGCGCTACGATTTCACACCGCAAATCAGCCTGAGCGGACGCTTCTGGGGATCAGACGATTTTGTTCAGGCGAACAACTCGCCGACCTCGTCCGGTATCCCCTTCAGTAACATCCCGACGACCACAATCGTTCCAGCCATTCCGCTTTCGCCAGCTGGTGTTCGTACCTTGCTCGCGGGGGGAACTCCGGATTTCGGCAACGCGACTTATATTCCCGACGTTAACGATCCCGATAGCCGTATCTCTTCACGTTTTGAAGATGCCGGGCTGATATTCCGGGACCTGCTCTCGCCAAAGGCGAGCTGGCAGGCGTCTTATCAGGTGCTGCATAACTGGCGTAGTTACGAAAATGGACCGCTTGGGATTGGGTACCAGCCAGCGGCGCTCGATTACAGTAAGTACGCCGGCACGATACAGACGGCGAATCTGAGTGCGGCGGGACAGATTACGCCCTGGTTCAACCTGACGGGAGGGTACGAATTCGAGCGCGAAAACTATTTCGATGACCAGGACAACCATCTGCCTGCGCCCATGCGGATTATCGAGAAGACTCGCATCGCGCAAAACTCGAACAGCGGCTTTTTTGCCTCGCAGCTTGGGTTTTTCGGACACCGGCTTTTGATTTCAGCTTCGGGCCGCTTACAGGCTTTTTCGGTGTCCGCGCCGTCGCTCGATTACTTCGGGAGCGCGAATCCCTATGAAGGGATTCGTGTATCGCCACCCAAAGCGCTGACGGGCGACATTTCCCTTGCTTACCTTGCGCACGCGAACACGAAGCTTCGGGCGCATTTGGGGAACGCCTACCGGGCACCGTCGTTGTATGAGCGTTACGGGGCTGGCTTTTACAACGACTTCTCCACCGGTGCGCCAGTGTTCAGCCCTTATGGTGATCCGCGACTTGCGCCGGACCGGTATAACTCCGTGGACGCCGGAATCGATCAGTATCTTTTGGGTAATCGTGTGAAGGTGTCGGCTACCTTCTTTTACACGCGCATTGTCGAGCTGATCACGTTCAATTCGAATGGATTCAACCCGCTGACCGATCCGTTTGGCCGCAGCTTCGGGTACTTCAACGGTGCGGGCGGAATTTCGCGCGGAGCGGAGGTGAGTGTCGAAGCTCGCCCGATGCGGAGTTTCAGTCTGAATGCCTCTTATACATATGTCAATTCCGATACGGACCAGGACGCGATTGTGCCGGGCTTTTTCGGAGCCTTTGATCTGCCCAGGCACACGGTTGGCCTCGTTGCCACGAAAACCTGGGGTCCTCGCATCACTACAACCTTCGACTACTTCCATTATTCGAGTTATTACGACGGGTACATCGGATATGAGCAGGCCTACCGATTTCCGGGATATGGAAAGGCAGACCTGACAGGGAGTTATGCGTTCTGGAAATCCGATGAGAGGTCCGCGCGGATTTACGCGCGGATGAGCAATTTGTTCGATCAGACTTACTATGTCGTCGGCAACCTGGCACCGCGCGGAACCGCGGTGGCGGGTCTGAGTTATGCTTTCTGAGCGCGTGCCCTACAGGTGGAAGCGAAACCGCAGCTCGCCATAGATCTGGCGCGGGTTGACGTAGTGTGTGCCGCCAAAGGTGTTGCTGTTGTCCAGCATGTAGCGCGAGTTTGCAAGGTTGGTTGCATTGACGGATGCGGAACAGTTTTCGCCAAAGTGCTTGCCGATGGACAAGCCGAAGGTGGAATGAGGCGGAAGGTGGGCTGGGCCGTCGCCGTCGAGAAACCCGGAACCGTAGCTATAAGTCGGAGTGGCCCAAAACCGCGCCGGCAAATGGAGCGACACGACCGTGCTCAGGGTATTCCGCTGGTCGTGATCGAGCAGGAACGTGCCGAAATCGGAATCTTCCAGCAGACCGCCCGTGATGGGGCCAACTCCTTTGGCGAGCTGGTTGGAGTAAGCGACTCGGAAGGTAGCGGTGTGGAGAACCTGCGGTGAACGCAGACTTACTTCCGTACCGCTAATACGGGCTCCCAAGTCGGTAAGCGGAACGAAAATGCCGGAGTTGCCGATGACATCGTGGTCGAGGAAGTTACGAGCGCTGGTGTGGAAATTATCGGCATCGAGGGTCCAGCCGCGAAAAGGGATAGTAATGCCGAAGTCGTGCTGTATATCTCGTTCGCCGGGCAGCGGGATAAAGCCGAAACCCTGTTCGAGAGCGAATTGAAGAAGAGGGCCGGAAAGGCTGTTCAGCGGGGGCGGTTGATAGTAATACGCGTAATAACCTCGCAGCACCCAATTGAGTTTCGGAATGCGGATAGCCGCTCCAAGTCGCGGATCGGCGGCATTCTCGTTGATAAGTCCGGCGTAGTGACTAAGGCGCAGGCCTAAGTCGAACGTTAACCAGGACGTTGCTTTGTACTGATCTTCCAGAAATAAGGCGGTTGAAGTGGCCCAGTGGATCTGATGTTGCGAAACGGGGGGCGTAGCGGGGTCGGGCGGGTTGGCGGCGAGGCCGAAAAAGGTATCGTTTCGCTGAGCCCAGGTATCGATGCCGATACGCGCATTGTGCTTGGCTCTTTGTGCCTGGAGGAAAGCGCGGCCACCGAGATACGAAGAGCGGTCGTTGTCATCCAGTATGAACGGAGTGTCGTTGGGGCCGCCCAGGTAACGCGCGGAGTTGAAGTGGAAGTAAGGAGTGGCCGAGAAGAGCAGTCCTTCGGAGAAGGTATGCGTCCAGGTGAATCCAAGCAGCACATCGCGTTCTAAGTCGAGGTCGCGAATGCCGGCCGCCTGATCGTCCGGTGTGTTTGGTATCTGGTAGTGATCGCCGCGAGCCGAAAAGGTCCAGCGGAGCTGATCCTTGGGTGTAGGGTTGTAGAGCAGTGAGGCAAATCCTCCGATGCCGCTCTGCTGGTCGTGAATAAGTTCGGGAGTAGGTGTGGCGAGGCCGAGTTGGGACCGGCTACCGTCGATGCTGCCATAGTAGGCGAGGCGCTCGGTATGGCCGCCGAAATTTAACTGGTCGTCGGTCGTGTAGAAGTTACCGAAGGAACTGATCAGTTCGGCCTGATTGTCGCGATCGAATCCGGAGGGAGTAACTACATTGAAAAAGCCGTAGGTGCGATCGCCATAGCCGCTCGAGAAACCGCCGCGCTCTGTTTCGAGCTCATCGACATTCTTGGGGTTGATTAAAGGCGCGACATTAGCGGCGATGCTGGTGTTGACCACTGGAACGCCATCGATGAACCAGTTCACCTGATGACCGCCGCGCATGTGCAGCATGTCGTGAACCATGTATGCACCCGGCACGAAATCGGTGATCATCTGCAGGCTGTTGGTTTGATCGGCGCCGGGTGTTTGTTGTACTTCCTGAGCGGTGGTCGTGGTCTGGACGGTTGAAATCTGTGTTTCGAGCCGCTTGGCAGAGACTTCCACCGATTGGTTCACCGGGGCGAGTGCGAGCTGGAAGTGCAGCACTGGTAGTTTGTCGCCAACCGTGATCGTGCGTGTTTCCGGACGAAAGCTGCGCGCAGCGATTGTAACTTCACAAGAACCGCTCGGGACTCCGATCATGTCGAACTCGCCATTGATGTCCGATTGAACAGTCTCGGTCCAGCTGGTATCGCGGCAGGCGATCTGGATTTGTGCCGCCGGAATCGGATGATGATCGGGATCATGAATGATCCCTTTCACCTCAAATGTGTTTTGTGCCAAAAGTAAATAAGAACAGATAGAGCAAAGGGCCAGGCACAAGACGGGCCTGTGTAACTGCATGCAATTCTCCTCAGGTTTGTAAGTGGAAACGAGCTGGGTTAGCCGAGGAGGGAAGGGGGGCCGCGCTGCGGCTTCGAAAGAGTCCGGTGGTAACTCGTGCTCCGGATAACCGAGACATTCACGAAACCGGCGAAGCTGCTAGGGAAGCGCAGGCCGGCCGAGTTCCGGTAGAGATACTGTGAATGCGCGGGAGCCGCCATGGCGCCGAGCGGACACTGAGAACAGATCGTTGTCAGCGCCGGAGCCGACTGGCGGCGGCTGTACTGTGCGCAATGGTGTTTGCCGTCTTTACGGCAGCAGGCGGGCAGAGTTGTTTGTGGCGCGGCCAGCGCTGCAATGGCAGGTGCAAAGCTGAATTGCCAAAGAATGAGGATGGCGATCAGGCGCTGCACTGCTCTATTGTACTGGCAGCGCGAGGAGTATGATATGCCGTCTGTGCCGATACAATAGAACCCGAATGCGGCTGTGCTGCTTAGTGTTGATGGCGTTCGTCGCGCAGCCGCTCGCCGCTCAGTTCGCAGACAATCCCGAGCAACTGGAGGCGCAAGCACGGCAGCGTCTAGCCGCACGTGATGCCAACGGCGCACTCGCGATTTACCAGAAGCTGGCGCAGCTCGTGCCGCGATCGGCCGCGTATCAGGATGAGATCGGATTCTTGCTTGCGGCTACGAACCGCACCTCCGAAGCGCTGCCGCACTTTGAACAGGCGACGGCGCTGGACGCGAAGTTTGCGCAAGCCTGGTTTCACCTGGGCGCGGCGCGCCTGATGTCGGGGCAGAGTGCTCGCGGGATAGACGATCTGCGAAAGGCTGTCGCGCTGGCGCCCGATAACGCCGAGTACCGGTTCCGGCTCGGCGCGGCATACAACGATGCGGGACGGTACGCGGCGGCGATACCGGAGCTGACCAGGGCATCGAAACAGCTGCCGCAGAATGCGCGGGTTTGGGAAGCACTGGCGCATGCGCTCGAGAAGCAGAATCGAATGAACGAAGCACGGCACGCCTACAGCGTGGCTGTTGAACTTGATCCCAACAACACCGCGCTGCGAAACGACTATGCGAACGTGCTGGTGAAATCGGGCAATCCGATGGCGGGGATTGCGCAATTCCGCAAAATACTCGAACGCGAGCCGGACAATGTACACGTCGAGGTCAATATCGGTTATGCGTATATCGGCGCTGCTGATTACAAAGAAGCGATCCGGCAGTTGACGCAAGTAATACAACGTCATCCGGAGGCCGGCGACGCGCATTACGATCTGGGCGTGGCGTATAAGCAAAGCGATGATCTGAAAAATGCGCAGATTCAGCTCGAAGAAGCGGTGCGGCTGCTGCCTTCATTGGCAGAGGCGCACTTTGTGCTGGCGACGACCTATATCGATCAGGGCGAGCGGCAGAAGGCCGCTGAGCAGCTGCGGCAGGCGGTCGCGCAAAGGCCCAATTACGCCGAGGCGTGGTTTGAGCTGGGGATGGTTCTGAAAGATCTGGGCGATTCGGATGGCGCGATCGAGGCCTTGCGGCGGTCGGTTGCGCTGGACGGATCGGATGCCGGCGCGTTCAACACGCTCGGTCTACTGTTGCGCCGCAAGGGCGACGCGGAAGGCGCCAAAGAAGCATTCGCGAAAGCCGCCGCGCTCCGGCAGGCAGAAAACGAAGAGAAACAGAAGAAACTGGCGCAAGGCGCAGCGCGGGTTTCGAAGTAATCAGAAGAGATTTCCGGCGACCTGCTCGGCCGCGCTCTTGGCCTTGCTGAGGAGCGACGCGTCGCTGGCGGAGTTATCGGCTGTACTCAAGCTGATCACGAAGGAGCGGTCGCGCACTCTGCCGAGGATGCGTTCGGTACGCTGGCCTGGCTTCTTCTCCAGGCAGGCAACTGCCTCGTTGCCAATACCGGAAAGCGTTTGTGCGTGCGGACCACACGAATCGGAGGACGAAGACGAGGCTGTCTTGACTTCAACGCGGAGCACATATTGCGGGTTCGCAGCGACAAACTCGCACCTATCGGCAGCGGTCTTGGTCTGAACCGGTGCGCCGATGATCCCTGCCGCAGTTGCGGCGTTGATCCACGGGCACTCGTTTTGATCGGCAGCAAAAAGCGCGGCCGGCAGAAGCCAGAGACTAAGAAAGCGCTTCACGTGCTGGCCGCCCTCGCTAAGCCCTTCAACTCTTCAGATTTCAGAATCTTTCCGCCTTCCTGAATCGTGTACAAACGGTTCACGTCGAGATCCTTGAAGCGATCGATCTGGCCACTTAACCAGCGAATTTCCAGCGCATCCACTTTTGTCGCGTGTTCCAGCCCGAAATGCATGCGCAGATCGTTCTGCGAAAAGTAGCTGCCGCCGCTGCGCAGCTCGTCCATCTGCACGAGAGCCTTGGTGGCTTCGGGTTTCGTCCTGGCAGTCACGATGACGCGGGTCCCGATTCCGGTGCGATTCGATTTGACGCCGACCAGCTTGATCTTGATCCAGTTTCGGTTCAGCGTTGAATCGCAGCGCAGCAGCTGAGGAATGGCGTTCACACAGTTCACTGCGATATCCAGATCGCCGTCGTTATCGTAATCGCCGAAGGCACAGCCGCGCGCCGGAGCGGCTTCGAGAATACCGGGGCCGCCTTTGTCGGTCACTTCTTCGAAATGGCCGTTCTGCAGGTTGCGATAAAGGTATTTGTGCTCGGCGTATTTGAGATCGGCCTTTGACTTATCCACTTCGGGATAGACATGTCCGTTAGACATGAGAATGTCGAGCCAGCCATCGTTATCCATATCGAAGAAGCCAACTCCCCATCCGAGCAGACGCGTGTTCACGCCGATGCCGCTTGGGTATGTGCGATCTTCGAAGGTCGCATCGCCCAGGTTGGTATAGAGCGAGTCGGTATCGCCGGCGAAGTTTGTCTTCACGACATCCAGGGTCCCGTCGCGATTGTAGTCACCTATCGAGACACCCATGCCCGCTTGCGGTTTTCCTTCGGGCGATAGCGCGGCGCCGGATTCGATGGCGATGTCCTTGAAGGTACCGTCCTTTTGGTTCTGATAAAGCGTGGCCGTACTCGAATCGTTGGCGACGTAGATATCGGGCCAGCCGTCGTTGTCGAGATCGGAGGCAGCCACGCTCAAACCATAGGTTCCGGCGGTGTTGAGAATACCCGATTTCGCACTGACGTCTGTAAACGTGCCATTGCCGTTGTTGTGGTACAGGATGTTCTTGCCGCCGGGCAGACCGGGTGGTCCGCACGCGACCAGCAGTCCTTTGTAAGTGCACGGACCGGCTTCGGGAGGCGGCGCCGTCTTCAGATCGAAATCGACATAGTTGGCGACGAACAGGTCCAGATGGCCGTCCTTGTCGTAATCGACGAAGGTGCAGCCGGTATTCCAGCGCGTTTTGGGTCCGGGTTGCAGAAGGCCGGCCTGCTCGGTGACATCGGTGAACGTGCCGTTCCCGTTATTGCGATAGAGCGCGTTCTGCCCGTAGTAGGTGACAAACAGATCGTCGTAACCATCGTTGTTGTAGTCGCCGACGCAACAGGCCTGTCCCCAGCCGGTGCGATGTTCAAGACCGGACCCTTTAGTGACATCGGTGAAGGTGCCGTCGCGGTTGTTCTTGAAGAGACGGCAGTGCGGCTCCTGCCCTTTAGGGAAGCCCTCCAGACGCCAGCCATTGACGAGAAAGACATCGAGCCAGCCATCGTTGTCGTAGTCGTAGAAGGCGAGCCCGCAGCCGGTGGTTTCGAGCAGATATTTATTCTTGCCTTCGCCGCCGTAGATGGTTTTCACGGCGAGACCGGATTCCTTCACAACATCGACGAAAGTAACTCCGAGCGGTGTGCCTTCGATCGGCGATTTGGGCCCTTTTTCGGCCGGGCGCGCCTGGGCGTTGTAGCTGCGCTCGGTCGGGCCCAGCTTGACTTGTTGCGGCCGTGCCAGCGCGAGCAGATCGGAAAACGGCAGCACCAGCGCGGTGCGGCTCAAAGAGCGGATAAATCGGCGTCGATTGTTATACAAAATCGAAACTCCAAAAACATCAACGATGACCGGCAGTAGAGGAATCCGGCTCGCTTGCGCCGGCAAGCTGGTCGTGCATGTGCCAGGGTACGCTCTCAATCGAAATCTCAGGGTGTTTACGCAGATAGTCGAGCGAGTAAGTGGGCGCACCGGGATCGACCTGCTTGGTGGCGAACAAGGCGGCCTGCTCGGAGGCTTTCTGCTTCATCCCGAGCCGGCGATAGATGACGGCCAGACTGTAGTGAGCCGCGAGATCGTCGGGATCGATCGATTGCAGGGCTTCAAACTGCTGTTTCGCCTTCTCGTATTCATGCTGCTGGTAGTACGAGATGCCGAGTTCGCGGCGCGGATCGCGTGCCTGCGGAAACTGCCGGACCACTTCTTCGAGATCCGCAAGCTCCTTGTCGCAATTCCCTTCGCGGCGTTCGACGAGCGCCAGGTAATACAGCGCGCGCGCATTGGCCGGGCTCAGCTGGAGCGCCTTCTCGAGACCTTCACGCGCGGCGCTGTACTTCTCCCATTCGATATTTGTCAGGCCGATGTTGATGTAGCCGTCGGCGTAGTCCGGCCGAAGCTTTACAACCTGGCGAAAGGCGGCGATGGCATCGGAATACTGCAACTGGTCCAGATATGCAATGCCGAGATTGTTCCAGCGCATCCAATCCGGGTTGTCTTCGGGATCCGAAACCCCGGCCGGATTCATGCCAAGCTTCAGCGCGCGGCTGCGTGAGGCGAGCTCGACCACCGGATAGGCGGGATGATCGCTGCCGAAGACATTGTTCAGATAGCTTTGACGCAGATGGCGGTAATTGACGCGCGCCGTCAGCGTGATCGGTCCTTTGGCATCGGCCGGGATGCGGAACTGGTAGCGGATGAGCGCCGAACGGCCGGACTGGATGGTGTTGTCGTAGGCCATGGAATGAATGGTCCAGACTTTGTGGTTATCGACGAAGTTGCCATCCAGATTGACGGGGCGGTTGGTGAAAGAATGCGCCCGTTGATCGAGCGTGCCATCGGGCTTCAGAAAACCGCTGTGGTAAATTTCTTTCCCTTTTGCGTCGGAAGCGGTGAACTCGACCCAGCTCTCGTACAGATCGCGCACTTCCGGGATCAGGGAGTGCGCGATGTTTTTGTTCTGAATGACCACCATGGCCTGTACGGTCTCGCCAGGCACCAGCGAAACGGGGACGGAGCCGAGCGGGCCATACATTTCATCGCTTGCGGGCTTTTTGATCGCGAACAGATCGACGTTCAGGTACATGCCCGAGCGGAGAAACGCGATGGTTTTCTCGAGCTGCTGGTCGAATTTGTAATAGAAAGGCACGGCGGTGTTGCCGGCCAGCCAGCGATGCGAAGCGAAGCTGTCTTTCTTCGCCCCGTACTCGCCGGGTTGCGCCGGTTCGCGCATCATGTGACAGGACTGGCAGGCGCGGTAATCGGCTTTGTAGAAGGTGAGCGGATTGCGATTCGAGAATTTTGAATTCTGCCACTCGTCGTAGACCGTGAAGGCGCGAATCCATTTGTAGCCGTTGAGCGGATTCGGCAGATTCGCTTTGTGGCAGGAACCGCAGAACTCCGCATTGCGGTAGAAGGGTTTCATGACGGCTTGCGCGTGCCGCTCGGGATGCTGCATGATCTCGGCATAAGGGACCTGGCCGGGAATGCGCTTGCCCTGTTCATCCAGCATGACGGAGGGGACTGCCATAACGTAACTGCCGTTGCCGCGCTCGGACTGCAGGCTTTGAACCGAATGGCAGCTCATGCAGGTCAGGCCGTCGGTATCAAAGCTGCGATCGACATTGGAATGCGACGTGAGCGCGCCGCTGACGACCCCGATGGGATTGTGGCAGCTGTCGCAGTGCCGGGTGAATTCGATTCCTTTGGTGCGCGCGAGGATGTTCACGCTGGTCCGATAGAACGGAGTGCGAAAGGAATTGGAATGTAGCGCCTGGCGCCATTCGGCATAAGCCTGCGGATGGCAGTGCTCGCAGTACTTCGCGCTCGGGAAAGCACCGGGCTGGATGAAGCCGCCGGTTTCGGTCAGCGCGTTGCCGGGCGCGGAGAGATTGCCGTCCGCGAAACGAAAATCATAGGTCTTGCGAATGGCGGAATCGTAAGCGGCGGCTCCAGAGTTATAGGGCGATTGCGCGCGGATGTGAGCAAGCGAAAAAAGGAGAATGGCGAGCGAGGCGATGAAGACTCGACGCCGGCGCACGAAGCCGCAATACTCTCCTGAAGACGAACCCATTCGAGAACGGATGCCCGATTAACTGTAGTCTACTCCGGCGCAGATTGATGCGGGGCGGCGTGCGCGCGTGAATTGTGGGCTGAGCCGAAGGGGACTGGGCCGGTCTCCCACCCGGCCCAGCGGTGCCTTAATTGAAGGTCTTGCGCAGCGTGGCAACCGAAATGTGCGGCCAGCCGAGAATGAAGGGCGGTGCGCCCGGCGGTGGTCCCGGAGGCGGCGGGTTCAGGATACCGAAATCGAGCACCACCATCTGCGCATACTGCAGCTGCATGAAGTGCGGGCGGTGCGGGTGCTTCACTTTTTCGATCCAGAACGTCGCGTAGACAAGCGCTGTATCAGCATTGGGACCCTTCGGGCCGACGGGCTCGCCGCCTTCGAGGAACTGAATGTTTTCAATGCCGCCGGCACCGTCATTGACATTCACCGTTACGGTAGGGCCGCCCGGAGGGCTGTTGGGAACAGTGAAAAACGTGACGGACTTCTGCGACGCGATGTTGATAACGGTCCCCTCGAAATGATGACCATGGTTGAGCTGGTGCGCAATCACGCGTTCGAGAAGAAGGATCGGATCGTTAACGAGGTCCTGCATCGGCACGCCGTCGATTTTGGTGCTGGCGTCAATCGGCGGATCGCAGGTCAGATACGGGCTGCGCGGATTTGCCGGTCCCGCCGGAATGGACATGTTGTACTGGCTGAACGGAAAACCGGGCGGCGGCGTCAGCGCGCTCGAGGAACCGGCTGCATTGACAACGACCGGAATGGGCGGGGTCTCGGGGAAGGGAACGCTGTTGAAGGAGGGAAATTGCGAGAAGCCATAGTTGCCGCTGGCATCCCGGAGCACCGGAGTACCCGAGAAGCGCTGGGCACTCCCGGCGGCCAGCAGTGCGTTGCCGTGCGGAATGGAGCCCATACGCGCGACGATGTTTGCCTTTGCGGGAGCAGTTTCGGGTGGATAACTGGTGGCCGGCTGCGTGACCCACAGGCCGGGCTCGATGTGAAGCGCGCCGCCACAGGAGTAGTAATCGTTGATCTTCTGCAAATAAGTGAGGCCGTGAAGCTCGATGTCTTTCTGGCCGAACCCTCGATTCGGGATCGCTGAGCCGATCGGGTCGATCTTGAGCACCTCGCGGGTCCGATTGAGCTGCAGATAAAGGTTGGCGTTGAGCTCGAAAGCCGGGCGCGCAATGAGATTGAAACCCTCGCCTTCCCAGGTTCCGGCCAGCTCGCGCAGCAGGCCGAGCTTTTCGAGTACTTCCTCGTTGTTGGGCGCAATGCGGACGGTCGGTACGCGTCCGTAAGGCTCCCGTTCGTAGAGTTGTTCTTGCATCACATGACTCCTATTCAAGAGTCCGGCGATCCTCCGATCTCCGAACGTTGTCAGCATGTGATGCAATCGACAAGCCAGGCGCTGGCGATCAGCTTTGGCGAAGGTTAAAGGGCGGGATCCGGAACAGAACGGATCGTTTCTCCCGAACCATCGACACTTTCAGATAGCGAGTGGGTAGCAGCGGCCAGGGCCATGTCGGTGATGGCGTCGGCGAGCGCGGGTGTCAGCGGCCGGTGCCCACCGACCAGGCGCAGGTAGAACGGACCGTAAAGCAGGTCGATGAAGCATTCGAGATCGATCTCCGGTGCGATGCGGCCAGCCTGTTGATGGCGCTCGAGCACGGCCCTGGTTTGCGCGCGGCGCGGCTTGATCCAGAGATTGCGGAAGGCTTCGGCCACCTCCGGATCGCTCTGACCGGCTGCAATAAATGCTTTGAAGGTACGGCCGCGGCGGCCCGTAAGCAGCTTTACGAAATTATGCAGTTGCTGGCGAATATCTTCGCGCAGATCGCCGGTGTCGGGGAAGGGCAGTTCCTGCGCCGTGGTTTCGCGCAGCGCCTCGATGAAAACAGCTTCTTTGTTGGGCCACCAGCGATAAATGGTGGCCTTACTGGCCCCCGCACGCTCGGCAATGGCATCTGCAGTGGCGTTGATGAAGCAGGTGCTCTCCAGAATCTGAATGGCTGCCTGCAGGATGCGAGCGCGTGCATCTTCGTCGCGCGGGCGGCCCCGGCCGCGCATGGAGGACTCGTCGAGGAGTTCTTTTGTTAGGGTCGACATCGATGAATATAGTGCAAATACAGAATAGGCCTGCCTTGCGGGCCACGAGCTTTTGACGGCAAAGATACCTGAAAGTTGCAGATTTTCGAAACTTTCCGGTATCGTAATTTCATCACTTCAACTGAATGTGGATCGTCCGAGTTGCTCTTTCGCGCCCGTACACGTTTATTGTGCTGGCGCTGCTGATCCTGCTGGCGGCCCCGATTGCCATTCTGCGTACGCCGACTGACATTTTCCCGAACATCGACATACCTGTCATTTCTTCGATCTGGGTTTACACCGGCCTGCATCCGGAAGAGTTCGAGGGCCGCATCACTTCGGTTTACGAGCGCGTATTGACGACCACAGTCAACGACATTGAGCATATTGAATCGACCACGCTCAACGGAACAGCGGTCGTGAAGATCTTCCTGCAGCCGTACGCAAACGTGACGACCGGGATCGCGCAGACCACGGCCGTTTCGCAAACGATTCTGAAGCAGATGCCGGCCGGCATTACGCCGCCGATCATTTTGAGCTACAGCGCCTCGAGCGTGCCGATTCTGCAGCTGGCGTTATCCGGCAAAGGGCTGCAGGAGCAGGATCTGAACGACATGGCGCTCAACTTCTTGCGGACGCAGCTGGTGACCGTGCCGGGCGCGGTGATCCCGTATCCGTATGGCGGAAAAATGCGGCAGATCATGGTGGATCTGAATCCGGCCGAGTTGCAGGCCAAGGGATTATCGCCGTTCGACGTGGTGACTGCAGTGGCGAATCAAAATCTGCTGCTGCCATCAGGTACCGCCAAAATTGGGCAGTTCGAATACGACGTCGACATGAATTACAGCCCGCAGAAGGTAGAGGAGATCGGCAATTTCCCAGTGAAGGTGATCGGCAACTCGACCGTGTACCTGCGCGATGTGGCGAATATCCGCCGCGGCTTCGCGCCGCAGACGAACATCATCCGGCGCGACGGGCAGCGCGGCGTGCTGGTGAGCATTTTGAAGGCGGGCAGCGCGTCAACGCTCGATGTGGTGGAAGGCATCAAGAAGATGCTGCCGCGAGTAGCCGCAACCTTGCCTCCTCAGCTGCAGATCAAACCGCTGGCGGACCAGTCAATTTTCGTGCGCGCCTCGATCAGCGGCGTGATTCGCGAGGCGGTGATTGCGGCGTGTCTGACCGGTTTGATGATTCTGCTGTTTCTGGGAAGCTGGCGCAGCACGCTGATCATTGCCGTTTCTATCCCGCTCTCGATCTTGACGTCGATTCTGGTGCTGAGCGCGTTGCACGAGACGATCAACATCATGACGCTCGGCGGGCTGGCGCTGGCAGTCGGCATTCTGGTCGACGACGCCACAGTAACGATCGAGAACATCGAACGCTATCTCGAAGAAGGGCGCGAGCTGCACGACGCGATTCTGGAAGGCGCGGCGCAGATCGCCTTGCCCGCGCTGGTTTCTACGCTCTGTATCTGTATCGTCTTCATTCCGATGTTCTTCCTGAGCGGTGTAGCGAAGTATCTGTTCGTGCCGCTCGCCGAAGCAGTGGTGTTCGCCATGATCGCTTCGTATATCTTTTCGCGAACGCTGGTTCCCACGCTCGCGATGTACCTGCTGCGCAAGAAGGAGCATGGCAGGCCGACGCGCAATCCGCTGGTGCTCTTTCAGCGTGCCTTTGAGCGCGGATTCGAGCGACTGCGGTCGTCTTACGAGGCGATACTGACGGCTTTCGTTTATCGCAAGTTCATCTTGGTTCCCGCGTTCCTGGCGGTTTGTCTGGCGACGATGCTGCTGGTTCCGTTTCTCGGGCGCGACTTTTTCCCGACCAGCGATACCGGGCAATTTAAGCTCCATGTGAGGGCGAAAACGAGTACGCGTATCGAAGAGATGGCGCGGCTATCGGACCTTGTCGATAAAGAGATCCGACGCGAAATCCCGCCAAATGAGCTCGAGACGATGATCGACAATATCGGCCTGCCGTACAGCCAGATCAATCTCTCCTACAGCAACTCCGGCCAGCTGGGCACGGCCGATGGCGACATCCTGGTGAGTCTGAAAGAAAAGCACAAGCCCACGGCCGACTATGTCCGGGAGCTGCGAACGAATCTGCCGCGGTTATTTCCGGGCGTCACGTTTTATTTCCTGCCGGCCGACATTGTCACGCAGATCCTGAACTTCGGCATGCCGGCTCCGCTCGACCTGCAGGTCACAGGCAATAACGTGGAAGCGAGCCGCGCTTATGCGAACCGCCTGCTGCCGCAGCTCCAGAAAATTCCAGGCGCGGTAGACCTGCATGTACACCAGGTATTCGATCAGCCCAAACTGCACATCGACGTGGATCGAACCAAGGCTGCAGAAAGCGGCTACACGCAGAACGATCTGGCGCGCAGTCTGCTGACCTCGCTTAGCGGCAGTTTCCAGACGCAGCCGACTTTCTGGCTCGATCCGAAGAATGGCGTGAGCTACAACCTGGTCACGCAGACTCCGCAATACGCCATTCAGAGTCTGCAGGACCTGAAAAACATTCCGGTCAGCTCAAGTGCTCAGAAGCAGCCGGAGATTTTGAGCGATGTGGCCGATATCAGCCGGGCCGATGAGCTTGGCGTAGTGACGCACTACAACATTCGCCGGACAGTGGATATCTACGGTTCGGTGCAGGATCGCGATCTGGGCGCGGTAGGAACGGCGATCAATAAAGTAATTGCAAGTAACCGGAAGTATCTGCCGCGCGGCACGGAAGTGATGCTGCGGGGACAGTTCGAGACGATGCACGATTCGTACTTCGGGCTGCTGGCTGGACTGGCGGGCGCGATCGTGCTGGTTTACCTGCTGATCGTAGTGAATTTTCAGTCGTGGCTCGATCCGTTCATCATCATCACCGCGCTGCCCGCCGCGCTTGGGGGCATCATCGTGTTCCTCTTCCTGACGCATACGACGATCAGCGTGCCGGCGCTGATGGGCGCGATTATGTGTATGGGCGTCGCGACGGCTAACAGCATTCTGGTGGTCAGCTTCGCGAAAGACGAGCTGGCGCGGCACGGCAACTCGCGAGAAGCGGCGCTGCAGGCGGGCTCGACGCGATTCCGGCCCGTTCTGATGACCGCGCTGGCCATGATCATCGGCATGGTGCCGATGGCACTGGGTCTGGGCGAAGGCGGCGAGCAAAACGCGCCGCTGGGCCGCGCCGTGATTGGCGGCTTGCTGTGCGCGACCGTGGCCACGTTGTTCTTCGTTCCCTCGGTGTTCAGCCTGCTGCATCGAAATCGGAAACCGGACGAAGGGCACGCCGTGCGCGAAGGAAGCGAGACAAGGGTTCATGCGTAGAGACTGGGGGGAGACGATGGTCGCTGAGGAAGAAGAGACAAAAGCGCAGCCGCCGTTGCGCGAGGATCGCGCAACGAAGACGGGCGGAAATGCGCTGCGAGTGGTAGCGATACTGGCAGTGGCCGGCGCGCTGGTGATCGGATACCTGATCTGGGCGGGCATTACGGCGCGCGCGAAAGCGAATCAGGCGCTCGAGCGGCAGACGCTCGACAATGCGATCGAGACGGTGGCGGTGGTGAAACCGCAACCGAGCGAAGGCGCCGAAGAAGTGGTGCTGCCCGGCAACATGCAGGCGTTTATCGACACACCGATCTGGGCGCGGGCGAGCGGCTACCTCAAGGTCTGGCACGTGGACATCGGCGCGCGTGTGAAGCGCGGTGAACTGCTGGCGGAAATCGAATCGCCGGAAGTGGATCAGCAGCTGGCGCAGGCCAAAGCGACACTGGCCGTGGCCAGTGCGAATTTGAAGCTGGCGCAGGTGACAGCGGAACGCTACAACAACCTGTTCAAGACCGATTCGGTCTCGAAACAGGACGTGGATAATGCGGTGCAGGATGCGGCCGCTAAAACCGCGTCAGTGAACGCGGATCAGGCAAATGTGGCCAGGCTGGAGCAGATGGTGAGTTACGAGAAGGTTTTTGCTCCGTTTGACGGCGTGATCACGGCGCGTAATGTGGATGTGGGCGCGCTGGTGGATGCGGACGCGAATGCGCCGGGCAAGGAGCTGTTCCACCTGGCGTCGAACGCGACCCTGCGCGTCTATGTAAGCGTGCCGGAGGTTTATTCACGGGCTGCGAAACCGGGCGTGAGCGCGTTTCTGACATTGACTGAGTATCCGGGCCGGCGTTTTCACGGAACCATCGTGCGCAACGCCAATGCCATCGACACGAGCTCGCGCACGCTGCTGGTAGAAGTGGATGTAAAGAATCCGACGGGCGAATTGCTGCCGGGATCTTACGCTTCGGTTCACCTGAAACTGCCGGAGAAGGTACAGGCGCTGACGGTGCCCGCGAATGCACTGCTGTTTCGCTCGGCGGGCCTGCAGGTGGCCACTGTTTCGAACGGCACGGTGAAGCTGGTGCCGGTGGTGCTCGGACATGATTACGGCGATACGGTCGAGATTCTGTCGGGCGTGCGGAAGGATGATGCGGTGGTGGTGAATCCGAGCGATTCGATTGTATCGGGAGAGAAGGTGCGCGTCCGAAATTCGAGCGCGGGAAATGAGTGATGAGGGAGTTGAGTTTGCAGAAACGCCGGACGGCCGCGCTGGCCACGGCCGTTGGTTTGTTGTTGGTATCGGCCGGTTGCATGGTCGGGCCGAAGTACACGAAACCGGCCGCACCGGCTGCTCCGAGTTATAGCGAGCAGCCGCCGGCCAGCTTTGGCGAGGCGCAGGGCTGGAAGACGGCTCAGCCGAGCGACGGAACCATTCGTGAAAAGTGGTGGGAGACCTTTGGCGATGCGGATCTGAATGCGTTGGAAGAACAGGTGATCGCGGCCAACCAGACTTTGAAGTCGGCCGAGGCCAATTACCGCCAGGCGCAGGCACAAATTCAATTCAATCGCTCCAATCTGTATCCGACCATTACGGCGGGTGCGCTTATCACTCATAATCGCGTCTCGGGGAACGCGCCGACGGGTCTCCAGGGCTCTCAGTACGGCAACTTCGAACTGCCGGTCAGCGCTTCCTGGGAGCCCGACCTGTGGGGACGAATCCGGCGCAGCATTACGGCGGCGAAAGAGCAGACCCAGGCGGCTGCGGCCGATCTGGAGAACGCGCGGCTGATTCTCGAGGCCGAACTGGCTTCCGACTATTTTGAGGCTCGCAGTCTGGATGCGGAAAAGAAGCTGCTGGATGACACGGTGGTCGCGTATCAGAAAGCCCTGGCTTTGACCCAGAACCGCTATACCGGCGGCGTGGCATCGAAGGTGGAAGTCGAACAGGCTGCGACGCAACTGCAGCAGACCCAGGCGCAGGATATCGACCTGGGTGTGGCGCGCGCGCAGCTCGAGCACGCCATGGCGGTCTTAACCGGGAGAGTGCCGGAAGGCTTTCATCTGGCCAATGAGCCTCTCACCCAGACTCCGCCGGCGGTTCCGATCGGCATTCCGTCGCAGCTGCTGGAACGCAGACCGGACATTGCGGCTGCTGAACGGCGGCTGGCAGCGAGTAATGAGCAGATTGGTATTGCGCGGGCGGCCTATTATCCCGACCTGGTGATCAGCGCGACCGGGGGTTTGCAGGCCGGCAGTATCGTGAATTGGTTTACCTGGCCGAGCCGTTTCTGGGCCGCGGGACCACAGCTTTCGCAGACGATCTGGGACGCGGGGCGGCGACGTGCCCAGGTGATCGGCGCGGAAGCGGCCTACGATGCCGAAATCGCGACCTACCGGCAGACAACGCTGACGGCGTTCCAGGAAGTGGAGGATGATCTTTCCACGCTGCGCATTCTCGAAGAGGAATCGGCCAAGCAGCATGAAGCGACGGCATCGGCGGAAAACTCGCTGCAGCTTTCGCTCAATCGCTACAAAGGCGGCCTGGTGACCTACCTCGAAGTAATCACGGCGCAGAGCATTGCACTTGCCAATGAGCGGACCGACGTCGACCTGTTACGCCGCAGAATGGCGGCGAGTGTCGATCTCGTGCGCGCGCTGGGTGGCGGCTGGAATGCGAGCAAGCTGCCGAACGTCTAAGCTATCAGGCTTAGCGTGCTCTTCTGCATCTCGTCGCCTATTTTGATGAGATCGAGACCAGCTCCGAACTGATTCTTTGCAGAGAGGAGCGAAACGGCTTCTGTCGACAAATCGACTGTATCCGAGGAGCTCGGGAATCCGGCGCGGGTGATAGCGGCCGCGCTGCGTTCGAATTGCACCTGGGCTTGCCCGATCGTCTGAATACCGGCGGAGTAAATGTTCATGTTCTACTTTGCTACTGTTGCGCGAACTGCAAGCACAATGGGCTTTTCCGTGCCGGCTTCCGCTAACACGGCGGTTTGATTCGGGACCACATCGATGTTGGCGATGAAATCGGCATCGGCGTGCGGCGCGGGGGGAGTGGCGTCTCCACTTGCGGGCGGCTTCACAATCCAACAGCGGACGCCATCGAGGCTGATGCGAGCCGGTTTGGAGTCGGTCGACGCTATGGCCGACTGAACTCGTACGCGAGTGAGCGCCGGGCCGGGAGCCGCTTTCGTATCGGTCAGCGCGACTTCACCTGTCTGACCTTCGCGAAGCCGCAGTACCTGGCTATCGGCAAGCTTGAGCTGTTGCGAGTTCGTCAGGCCGCTGAGACCCGGGTCGATGCTTTTCAGCTCGTCGGGAAGAGGCTTGCCGGTGGTGGCCAGAAGATAAACCGTTACTTGAATATCAGCCGGCGCCGCCGGTGCGACGTCGAGCTGCGTTCCGGCATCTTCCACTTGTTTAACAAACGACTGTGGGCCGCTGATTTTTAAAACTTTCAGCTCGCGATTGGCTTCCATCACGTATGACTGGTTGGAGAACAGGCTGCGGAGCTGTTCGGGGTCCAGATACTTCAGCTCAATCGTTTTCGTCACCCAGGCGTTGGAATCCTGCTGCCCCGTCGGGGGCGCCTGTTGCTGGGCCTGCACGGCGGGCAGAAGTATAAAAAGGGCGGCAGAAATGAGTAGCGCGCGCATTCCGATAAAAGTGTCTGTATGAGACGTATCGGCAGCGGGCCAAAAATCTTGAGGAAAGTCAGGACTTTTCGGCTTCGAGTGCCTTGCGCGCGGCGTCCAGCTCTTTGCGCTTCTGGCCGGTGACTTTCGGATAGGCTAGCCCAAGCTCATCGAGCGTATCCACAATGGCGGCCGCCACCACCAACTGCGTAAACCACTTGTGATCGGCCGGGACGATGTACCAGGGTGCGTCCGGAGTGGCGGTATGTCGGATCGCCTGCTCGTAGGCGTCGCAATACTCGGGCCAGAAACGGCGTTCCTCGACATCGCTTTCGGAAAACTTCCAGTTCTTGCTGGGCGTGTCGAGCCGGGCGAGGAAGCGCTTCTTCTGTTCCTCGAGCGAGAGGTTCAGGAAGAATTTGCGGATGGCGGTGCCGTTGCGGGCGAGATAACGCTCGTAGGCGCAGATATCTTCGAAGCGATGCTTCCAGATCTTCTTGTCGTTGGCGAGCGGCTTGGGAAGCTTCTCGTTCGCAAGCACGGCCGGATGCACCCGAACCACGAGCACTTCCTCGTAATAAGAGCGGTTGAAAATGCCGATGCGCCCGCGCTCAGGCAGACGAACGTTGCTGCGCCACAGGAAATCGTGGCGGAGCTCTTCATCAGAAGGCTGCTTGAACGAAAAGACCTCGCAGCCGGTCGGGTTCACGCCGGACATGACGTGCTTGATGAGACTGTCTTTGCCTCCGGCGTCCATGCCTTGCAGAATCAGCAGCACGGCCCATTCTTCCTGGGCATGCAGCTTCTCCTGGCCGTCGCGCAGGCGTTCGAGTCCCTGCTGAAGCAAATCTTTCGCTTCATCTTCCGAAGCGATCGATCCGGTGTCGGCGGGGTCGAAATCTTTCAGGCGGAACTTTTTTCCGTTGTCGATGCGATAACGCGCGGCGAGTTTCTGAATTTTCGACATGAACAGACCATGGTAGCGACGACAACTCAGAGACCGAGCTCGCGCCGGATTCGAGCAATTTCGTCTCCAGCGATTGGCTTGAGATGAATCGACTCGTGACCGTTTTCCTTCAGGTCGAGTTTCACGGCGTCCGAGCGGAGTGCATCCAGGAAGGCCGGATTGTCCCAGAGCGCGGCATCGTTTTCTTCCGCGGCAAAGGCGAAGTAGTGGCCGGGGCGCAGTTTGCCGCAGATGAAGTGATGGAACTGGTCGATATCGGGTGAAATCGTTTTCTCGGAATTCCAGTCGCCGTCCGGGGCCACAACGAAGACATGTGGAACGACGGCGGGCTGATCGGCGGATAATTCCACATCGCCGTTGATTTCGGCCACTTTCGGGCTGTAGGTGAGCAGGATGTCGAGGTTTGAGCCGTCGGCCACATCGATTATGGGCGACGTGAGCTCCTGCCCATTGAGCCGGACGGACTTCAGGTAGCCGCCGGCGTTGTTGAAATGCGGGCGGTATCTGCCGGGCGGGACGTTCTCAAAGACATAGGTCCCATCTCGGGGTGGAAATGCGGAGAGATCGTTCGAGTTCTCGTCGGGCGCCAACAGGAATGCCGCGCCTTGCGTGAGCGGCTGGTCCTGGCCCTCCAGCACAACGCGTATACGAACGCGTGCGAGCCTGCCCGGATGGAGATCGATATTCGAGACGTCGGCATCGGTTAGCGAAACAGACGCGGAGGCAATTTCATAGATTCTGTTCGAATCGTTCACATTGAGCGAGAGACGATGCTCGCCGGGAGGCAGGTCAATGCGGAACGAACCATCCGGGGAGACATCCGCCACGAGCGGAATCCCAACTTCTTCGCGCTCCACGGTGAGGTCGTAATGACCCAGACTGGCCGGCGGAACGTCGATCTTACCCGTTACGGTCAGCAGGCGCCCGCGCTGCAGTTGAAGGTCAATGCCCTCGACTTGCTGTGTGGTTGCCACCCGGACTGGTTGGGCGTCGCGACGTGAGAGAGCGGACGGGTAAAACGTTGTCAACTCTCGTACTCGCGTTATGTGGCCGCTGGCATCGACCAGAGTCAGATGGTCCGGCTCCTCCCAACCGGAACTAGTGGCGCTGATGTAATAGGAACCGGGCGTAACACCCGAAAAGCTGTATTGGCCGCGGCTATCGGTGGTCGCCTGGTCGATCGGGCGATGTCCATTGTTCCAGCGGCGGCGGTCGACAGGCCAGAGCAGGACGGCATAGCCCGGCGCCGGATCGCCATCGGGATCGAGGATATGCCCGCTGATGGTGCCACAGCGTTCGAGCTTCAGTTGAAGACCGGTGATCTCGTCTCCGTCCCGCACGGTGAAGAAGCTTTCCTCGCGGCCCGCAAAAAAGCCGGTTTTTGAAGGACTGAGGTAATAATGGCCGGGTTTCAGGTCGGCAAAGCGGAACCGGCCGGCGCTGTCGCTCTGAGCTTCGAGCTGCAGCCCGGCGTCACGCTCTTCGAGCAGTACGCTGGCCTTGGGAACAGGCGCTCCCGTGACAGCTTCGACAACTCGGCCTTCGATCGACGCGAGTTTCGGGCCCGATTGCGCGGCGAGAGCTGGTGCGAGCAGGACGATAGCCAGCCATTTGCGCACAAGTGCACCCCCGGAATATGTGTACGCGGCGGCCAGTCCTGCGGTTGCAGAAACAGGTTAGCGGTGGGCCCGAATCTGCTCGAACGCCGCAAGCGCTTCGGCGCGGGCCTGGTCGTGATCCACAAGCGGCAGCGGGTAATCGCGGCCAAGTTCCACTCCGGCTTCGGTGAGAATCAAGGGCGGAGCTTGCCAGGGCTTATGAATCCAGGGCGCGGGCAGCCGGCCGAGTTCGGGAACCCAGCGGCGAATGTACTCGCCGTCTGGATCGAATTTCTCGCTCTGCAGTACGGGGTTGAAGATACGGAAATAGGGCGCGGCATCGGCTCCCGAACCAGCGCTCCATTGCCAACCCAGGGTATTGTTGGCCAGATCGGCATCGACCAGCGTGTCCCAGAACCAGTACGCGCCTTCTTCCCAGTGCATACGCAGATGTTTCGTAAGAAACGAAGCCACCACCAGCCGCACGCGATTGTGCATCCAGCCCGTGGTCCAGAGCTCGCGCATACCGGCGTCGACCAGCGGATAGCCCGTGCGGCCGCGCTGCCAGGCTTTGAGCTGATGACGGTCCTTACGCCATGGAAAACCGGCGAATTCCGGGCGCAGCGGCTGATTCGTGGTAAACGGGAAATGGACCAGCAGATGATAGGCGAATTCGCGCCAGCCGAGTTCGCGTAAGTAGGCGTCCACGTCCGCTGCGTTCCTGGGATTACGAGCCGAGCGAAGCGAATGCCAGATGCGGCGCGGGCTGATTTCTCCAAAATGGAGGTGAGGCGAAAGGCGCGAGGTGCCGCGCAGAGCCGGAGGATTGCGGCCGGTCGCATAGTGCGCGAAGCCGTCGTCAAGATAGAGACGAAGCGCGTTTTGCGCACCCTGCTCGCCGGGCGTCCAAGCCGCGCGAATTCCGCCGGCCCAATCGATTTTCGGCTCGAGTTCGAGATCTTGGAGCGGTAAAGATTTTGGCCAGTGTCTGGGAGCCAGCAGCTTTTCCGGAGCTGCGGCGGGCTCGGGAGGCGCGGGCTGTTTCAGACACGCTTTCCAGAACGCGGTGAAAACCTGAAACGGCTGGCCATCGTTCTTTGCGATCGTCTCTGGGGGGAAGAGCAGAGAGCTGTTGAAGGTCTGAACACGAATACCTCGCTCGCGTAAGCTCCGCTTCAGGTTTTCATCGCGTTTACTCACGGCCGGCTCATAGCGATCGTTCCAGCAGATCGTTCGTGCACCGGTCTCTTCCAGCAGATCGTCGAAGGCCTGGTCGGTAGGGCCCCGGCGTATGATCAGGCGCGAACCGGCACTGCGCAAGGCCTTCTCCAGATGCGAAAGCGACTGATGAAGCCACCAGCGCGAAGCAGCACCGGGCGGCCAAGGCTCCTCTTCTTCCGGTGCCCAGATGAAAATCGGAACGACGGGTGACTCGGCTTGCGAAGCGGCCAGCAACGCCGGATTGTCTTCCAGCCGGAGGTCGAGACGAAACCAGACAAGTGTGCTGTCCGAGTGCAAGATAGGCCGCCTGATCCTTATGATTCACGCTCGCCGGCTGCAGGCAGAAAACATTGCGGAATGGCTACACTGAATCTGTCACAGGAATGCAGCGGGGACCGGAGGATGAAGTACGCCCGGACAGGGCGAGTATTGGAACGGCTCCGATTCATGCGCTGCCCTTGACTGAGCCTCCCACACCGCGTCCCGCGCTGGTCGGTAAGAACATCGGACCGTATCAGATCCTCGGCGAGATCGGCCGTGGCGGAATGGGGACTGTTTACCGGGCGGTTCGCAGCGACGGCGAGTTTCAGCGGGAAGTCGCCATCAAAGTGATCGCGCGCGGGCTGGAGCATCCGATTCTGCTCGACCGGTTTCGGATCGAGCGCCAGATTCTGGCGAAATTTGAGCATCCCAATATCGCGCGGCTGCTCGATGGCGGCACAACCGATGACGGGCTGCTGTACTTCGTTATGGAGTACGTGCAGGGCTTGCCGCTGACGCGGTATTGCGACGCGAAAAATCTCTCGGTTTCCGAGCGCATTCGCCTGCTTTCGAAGGCGTGCGAAGCGGTCGCGTATGCGCATCGGAATCTGGTAGTCCATCGCGATCTGAAGCCGGATAACATTCTGGTGACCGAAGACGGTGTTCCGAAGCTACTGGATTTCGGCATTGCCAAGATCCTCGAATCATCATCGCCGGCGGATACCGATCAAACCATCACCATGGTGCGAATGGTGACGCCTGCGTATGCAAGCCCCGAGCAGATTCGCGGCGAACCGGTGGGCATTGCTTCTGATATTTATGCACTGGGTATCCTGCTCTACGAACTGCTGACCGGGCGCCGGCCGTACCGGCTGGAGACGGGGTGGGCAGAATCGGCGCGAATTATCTGTGAGCAGCAGCCGACCCGAGCGAGTGCCCTGATCGCAAGGGAAAACATCGCGGAAACCGAGCAGATCAGCCGGCAGCGGAACACCACAGCGGAGGGATTGCGGAAGCGGCTGAGCGGCGATCTGGACAACATACTCGCCGTGGCGCTGCGAAAGGACCCCGGCCATCGCTATCGTTCGGTCGATCAATTTCAGCAGGATCTGCTGAACCATCTGCATGGGCGTCCGGTGATGGCGCGCGGCGATTCAGTGGTATATCGTGCGCAAAAATTTGTGGGCCGGCACAGACTGGCAGTGGCGGCGGCGATACTCATGACCATAACGCTGTGCACCGCGGCAGTATTCATTACGCGGCAATCGCAGCGGCTGGCGCAAAGGGTCGCCGAAGACCGCAAGCTGGCCAGTTCGTTTCTGGTCGATATACACAACGAAATTGCACGGCTGCCCGGCTCCATGCCGGTTCGGCAGGCGTTGCTGACGAAATCACTGGATTATTTGAACGGGCTCGCGCGCGAGGGCCAGGGAGATCGCAGCACTCAGACATCGCTCGCGCTGGCGTACGAACGATTCGCCGATCTTCTTGCCGGTGTGGGCGGGGCGGGGCTCGGCAGATCAGCGGATGCACTGAAAGCGTACGAATCGGCCCGGACAATCCGCGAACAGCTCGCGCATAAGTTTCCGGCGGATGCCGAAGCGCAATATAACCTTGCGTCCAACTACATGATGGGCAGCTACATCGTGGGGCGAATCGCCGCCATCGATCAGCGTCTGCCCTACGATCGCAAGGCTCTCGAATTGAGCGAGCGGCTGGTGCAAGAGCATCCGAAAAATGCCAGCTATGAGGCGCTGCTCGCTTCCGCCTATGCGGGCCTGGCATATTCTTACGGTCTCCAAGGAAAGTGGGAGGATGCGGCGGCGCTGTATCGCAAAGCTGCGCCGATACGAGAGCAACTCGCGCGTGCCGAACCGCAGAACCGTAGTGCTCAACGGGAACTGGCCAACATCCACTATCGGCTGGGCGTGCTCGAGGCGCAGGCCGGGCATCCCGATGCCGCGATACCCGAATTGCGCGCTGCACTCGAGGTTCAGAAAGGGCTGCTGGAGCGCCACCCAAACGATAGCCAGCTGCGCTTCGAACTGGCTGGGACGGATCATTTCCTGGGAGTAGCACTGGGCGCGACGGGGAATGTTCGAGAATCCCTCGGCCGCTTTCGCGAGGCGATTTCGATTCGGGAAGCCACGCTTGCAACCGATAAGCGCGATGCCCGCACCCGTTCCATGCTGGCCGGCAATTATGCCGAAGAATCGGCGGTGCTGCTTACGGCCGGACGCAAAGCGGAGGCGCTGCAGGCAATTGAGCGATCGATCGAGCTGCAGGAACAACTGCTGGCGCTCGATGCGGATAGTGTTCCGGCACGTGTGTCGCTCGCCGACTATCAAGGCAAGTTGGCCGCTGTGCATGAATCGATGAACGACAGAGAACGGGCCGCGGAAGACTGGACGCGCGCAGCAGCGCTGTGGAATGCGCTCGAGAAGGAAGGGCATCTGCGAGCGCCGGATGTACAGGAAGCTGCGGCACATGCTCGCGAACAGGCCAAGCTGTTATCGGCCGTGGATTCGTCTGCGAGACGGCAGTAGCAGACGGCAAGCTCTCCGCGATTTCCGCAGTCGTCCCCTCCTGGAAAAAGGGTTAAAGATAATTCCGAGAAATGATCGTCAGCTGAGACAAGCGCTTTGTCTGCTGTACAACCCTTCTGAATTCTCCTGACTTCTCCCGCGGGTTTGAGGAGAGCCGTCGGGCCACTCAGGGGCACAGTGTATCTTTCCTTTTTCAGCGCCAGGTGTGCGCGCAAGCTTTCAATCGTTCCTCTCATTCTCGGACTCTTTTTTTCGTTGGCGCCAGTTGGGCGGCCGCAGTCGGCACCTACGCTGCCTCAGGGCGGCGCTTTCGTTGCCGGCTCCGGCACGATCGGTGCAGCCACAAACGGGTCGCTGACCATCAATCAGAACGCCGCCCGCGGGATTATCGACTGGCGCAGCTTTTCCATTGGCGCGGGCGGTCGCGTATTTTTTCAGAACGGCTCGGGCGCAACGCTCAATCGCGTACTCGGTGGCGATCTCTCGCGCATCGACGGTTTGCTCAAGGCCTCGGGCTCGATCTATCTGATCAATCCGAACGGCATCGTGGTCGGACCGAACGGTACGGTGCTCACCGGCGGCAGTTTCGTCGCTTCTACCCGCGATACATCCAATAGCGCATTTCTGTCCGTTGGAAATATGAGCTTCTCGGGCACGTCTACGGGCGGCGTAGATAATCTGGGCACCATCCTGTCGAGAGAAGGCAATGTGCTGCTCATTGGCAACTCCGTACAGAACGCGGGCTCTATTACGGCAGCGAACGGAACGGCCAGTCTGCTGGCGGGCAACAACATTCTGCTGACGACTGTCAATGGCCCGAGCGGTATCTATGTTTCGCCGGACGCCGGCGCCTCGGGCGACATCACGCAAACAGGACGCATTGCCGCGGCGGCGGCTGCGCTCAAGGCCGCCGGTGGAAACATCTATACGCTCGCAGGTAATCGCAGCGGGCTGATTTCGGCGACGGGAACCAGGAACATCAACGGCGAAATCTGGCTTTCGGCTCCCGAGGGAAGCGTGAATACCAGCGGAACCCTCTCGGCTCAAAACACGGACGGGACCGGCGGCCAAATCGTGGCCAATGGATCGAGTGTTTCCGTGGCGTCCGGCTCCCACATCTCGGCACAGGGTACTTCGGGCGGCAGTGTTCTGATCGGCACCTCTGTTCCGGGCGGAGTGGATCTCGCGAATGATACGTCCATTGCGAGTGGCGCGGTCATCCTGGCGGGGGGTCCGCAAGGCGGCGGCTCGATCGAAACTTCCGGCCGGAACTTTTCCATTGGCCGAGCCCGCGTGGAAGCAGGCAAAGGCGGCAACTGGCTGGTTGACCCCACCGATCTGACGATCGATTCCACCGCGGCCTTAACCATCGCGAGTTCACTCAACAGCGGCACCAATGTTACAGAACAAACCACGGCGAGCGGCGCATCCGGCGCAGGTGTGCAGAGTGCAGGCTCTGGCGATATCAATGTGAACTCGCCGATTACCTGGACCGGCACCGGCGCGCTCACGCTATCGGCTTACAACAACCTGAATATCAATGCGGCGATCAGCGGCAGCGGCAATCTCACGGGCAGCGCGGGCGGAGTGATCGCCGCTAATGCAAACGTTTCGGCAGCCAGCATTCTGTTGAGCGCCGCGGGGAATCTGAGTATCGCTTCGGGCGTTTCGATTGCGGCGGGTAACGGTGTCACGCTACAGACGAGCGGGCAGTTCATCAACAACGCCGGCGCAAACGCGCTCTCGGGCGGAAGCGGCAACTGGCTTGTTTACTCGACGAATCCGGCCAACGACACAACCGGCGGCCTCACGCCGAATTTCTATCAATACAATGCCAACTGGAACGCACCGCCGGCCACGAGCGGTAACGGCCTGCTCTACAGCATTGCACCTGGCCTCTCAGTGGCGCTTTCGGGCACGGTCGAGAAGACGTACGATGGCACCACTGCCGCCGTCTTTAGCGGCACGAATGCCACCGTATCCGGCCTGATCAACGGTGACAGCGCAAGTGTCACCGGTTCCTATGCCGACAAGAATGCGGGCAGCGGGATCGGCGTTACGGCCTCCAGCATCTCCGTCACGCATGGCGGCATTCCGGTCTACGGCTATGCCGGAACAAGTCCGTCGGTGAGCGCCAACATCGGTCAGATCGATCGCGCCACGCTGAGCGCTTCGATTGTCGGCGATCCGACCAAGACCTACAACGGCACCACGACCGCGGAACTCACTTCGAGCAATTATCAGCTCGCCGGATTTGTAGCGGGCGAAGGCGCGAGTGTGAATCAGCCGAGTTCGGTAGGCTACGACTCTGCGGATGCGGGCGCGCGCACCATATCGGCAACGTTCAGCCCGACCAACTTCGTTGCGAACAACGGAACCAATCTCTCCAACTACAATCTGCCGGCCAGCGCGACCGGCGCAGGCACCATCAATCCCGCTCCGCTCTATATCAGCGGGGTGCTGGCAACAGACAAGACCTACGACCGCAGCACCAATGATCCGCTGAACACGAGCGGGGCAACACTCCACGGCATCATTGGGTCGGATAACGTCAGCCTCGACAGGAGCGGGGCAGCCGGCGTCTTCGCCACATCGAATGCTGGTTCGAATCTGGCCGTCACGGCGTCAGGGTTCGCGCTGACGGGTAGCAAAGCGGCCGATTACTCGCTCATTCAGCCGCAGAGTCTAAGTGCAAACATCTCCCAGGCAACGCTTTCCATTACGGGCGTCACCGCCAACAACAAGACGTATGACGGCACCACCGCCGCGACATTAAGCACAGGCAGCGCGACGCTGAACGGCGTCGTTTCGGGCGACACGCTCACGCTTGGCACGGGTTCGGCCAGCGGAGCCTTCGCCAGCTCGGATGCGGGCAGCAATATTGCGGTGTCTGCCAGCGGCTTCACCATCAGCGGGGCCGGCGCATCGAATTACAGTCTTTCGCAGCCTTCGGGTCTCACTGCGAACATCGCACAAAAAGCAATCACTGTTGCGATCACCTCGACGCCTACCAAGACTTACAACGGCGACTCGAGCGCGGTGGTCGGCTCGAGCGGATTTACTCTGAGCGGTTTCGTTGCGGGCCAATCCGCGACAATCGGCCAGACGGCGCATACCAGTTACGCCAGCGCCAACGCGGGCACCCAGACCGTAACGGCTACGCTCGCGATCTCCGACTACGTCGCGGGCTCCGGCACCAGGCTCTCCAACTACCTCCTGCCTTCGAGCGCAACCGGCACCGGAGTGATCAACCAGGCGCCCATCACGATTTCGCTCATCGGTAATCCGACCAAGACTTACGACGGCAACGTGTCCGCCATCCTGAGCGCATCGAATTTCCTCCTCACCGGGTTCCTCAATGGCGAAAGCGCAACCGTCAATCAGACCTCGGGCACTTACGACTCGCCGAACGCCGGGGTGCGCCAGGTAACGGCCAATCTCAGCCTCTCGAATTTCACCCCCGGCTCGGGGACGCTGCTTTCGAACTACTCCTTCCCGACCAGCGTCACCGGCTATGGGATCATCAATCCAGCACCGCTCGGCGTTGGCTATATCGGCGCGTCGATTACCGGCAATCCGACCAAGACCTACGACGGCACGACAACCGCCACCCTGCAGCCAAGCGACTTCACGCTGACCGGCTTCCTGAACGGCGACGGCGCGACGGTAACGCAGACCGTCGGGCAGTACGCGAGCAAGAACGTTGGCGTGCAGCCCGTCACCGCGAGTCTGACTTCGGCTGACTTCACGCCAAATCAGGGCACGAACCTTTCCAACTACACGCTGCCGACGGTTGCTTACGGCTCGGGCACGATCAATCCGGCGGCGCTGAACATCTCGATCATCGGCACGCCTACCAAGGTTTATAACGGCACAACCACGGCGACACTCTCGGCGGCCAACTTCAGCGTCAGCGGGCTTGCGCCTGGCGAAGGCATCAATATCGCGGGAGGCGTTCCGAGCTTCTATGATTCGACACAGGCTGGCTCGCGGACAATTACCGCCAATCTGCCGGCCACCGATATTACTCCGCAATCCGGCACGCTGCTGTCAAACTATACGATCCCCGCGACTGCGACCGGCGCAGGCCTGATCACGCAAGCCCCGCTTTCGATACTCGGCATCTCCGCGCAGAGCAAGACCTACGACACAACCACCACCGCGACCATCGCAGGCAGCGCGAGCCTGTTTGGTGTCGTCGGCTCCGATAACGTAACGCTTTCGACCTCCGGCGTGACAGCAAATTTCGCCACCCCGAATGCAGCCAATAACGTCGCGGTTTCCGCTTCCGGGTACACCATCTCCGGCTCCGATGCCGCGAATTATCAACTGAATCAACCGAGCGGGCTGTTCGCAAACATCTATCGCGCACCGCTTTCGATCACTGGCGTCAGCGCGCAAAACAAGAACTACGACGCGACAAACGCCGCTTCGCTCAATCTCGGCTCGGCTGCGCTCTCGGGCGTTTACAGCGCCGACAGTGGCCAGGTTTCGCTCGATTCCAGCAATGCCGCCGCGACGTTTTCTTCTGTGAACGTCGGCAACAATCTTTCGGTCGCGGCTAGCGGCTTCGGTCTTGCGGGCGCACAATCTGCAAACTACTATCTCAACCAGCCCAGCGGGCTCAGTGCAAACATCAACCCGGCGCCGCTCACCGCGCTTATCATCGGTAACCCGACCAAGGTTTATGACGGCACCAACTCGGTGACCCTGCACGCCTCGAATTATCAGCTGGTCGGCTTTGCTTCCGGGCAAGGCGCCAGCGTGCCGCAAAATGCCAGCGCCAGCTACGTTGCGCCCGACGCCGGATCCGAAGGCATCACTTCCACGCTTGTCTCCTCGGATTTTGTGGCGAATAACGGAACGAATCTCGCGAACTATATCCTGCCGACCACCGGTTCGGGCACCGGCACCATTACGCCAGCGCCGCTGACAGTGAAGATCGTTGGCAATCCGACCAAAACCTACGACGCGACTACCGCGGCCACATTGAATTCGAGCAATTTTGTGCTGAGCGGCTTCATTGGAAGCCAGGGCGCGACGGTTACGCTGACCGCCGGCACGTACGGAAGCGCCAACGCTGGGACGGAAACGGTCTCGGCAACGCTCGCGAGCAACAATTTCACCGCAGCTGGCTCGACAAACCTGAACAACTATCAACTGCCGGTCTCCGCGTCCGGTACCGGCACCATCAACAAGGCGCCGCTGCAGGTGATCGACGTGAATGCGACCAGCCGCGCATACAACGGCACATACAACGACACGCTGGATGTCTCGAATGCGGCTGTCTCAGGCCTTTTCGGCACCGACACTGTGAATCTCAATACCGGCTCGGCAACCGGACTCTTCGCTTCGAAAGACGCCGGGACAAATATCGCCGTTACCGCGTCCGGTTTCACGATCTCGGGCGGCGCATCGAATAACTATACCGTCGTGCAGCCCACTGGCCTCGCGGCTGACATTACGCAAGCGACGCTCCAGCTCACCAAAGTGGTTCGCGTTTACGACAGCACGACCGATCTGCCTACCGCGAGCAGCGCCTACACGCTCTCGGGCATCTTTGGCTCGGATTCGGTCTCGGTGGATACCACGAACATCACGGGCAGCTACGCCGACAAGAACGTAGCGACCGGCAAGAACGTAACCATCAACAATCTTCAGCTCGCGAACAGTGGTCAGTCATCCGATTACACGATTGCTTCGACGGTCAACGCCGCAATTGGACAGATCACGCCTGCGCCGCTGACGGTTGCTAACGTGCGCGCGCTCGATAAAGTCTACGACTCCACGAACCTGGCTACGCTCGATAACAGTTCGGCCGCACTCTCGGGTCTGTTCGCCGGCGACAACGTTACGCTCCAGACGGGTACGACGGCCTTTTTCTCTGATAAGAATGCCGGTACTAACAAAACCGTGACCGCGAGCGGCTACAGCATCTCCGGTACCGATCAAAGCAACTACAAGTTCACGCAGCCGACGGGTCTGACAGCCAGCATTACCCCGTACACCGGCATCAGCCTCACTGGAATCGCAAAAACCTACGACGGCACCACCAACCTGCCGGGCGTCTCGAGCGATTACACGCTCACGGGCATTTTCAACGGCGACAGCGTCTCGGTGAACGCCTCCGGCATCACCGGTGCATTCGCGCAGAAAGACGTCGGCAGTAATCTCAACGTAAATCTGGCTGGGCTGCAACTCACCGGTACAGATGCCGGGAACTATTCGATGAGCTCCACGCTTTCGAATGCGCCGATCGGAACCATCACTCAGAAATCATTGAGCGCTTCGATCGTTGGCACACCTACGAAAACCTACGACACCACGACTGCAGCGACGCTCACGAGCGGCAACTTCAATCTGAGCGGCTTCGTTGCAGGCGAAAGCGCGACCGTGACGAAGACAACCGGCGCATACACGAGCGCCAACGCAGGTACGCCGAATGTCACGACCACACTCGCATCCGGCGACTTCACGGCGAATGGCGCCACGCTGCTGAGCAACTATATCCTGCCGACCTCTGCAACGGGTGCGGGCAAGATCAACAAAGCGGCGCTGACCATTACGGGCGTACTCGCGACCGACAAGGTCTACAACGGCACCACCGCCGACACGCTGAACACGGGCTCGGCCGCGCTCTCGGGTGTATTCGCGTCCGATCTCGCCAACGTCTCTCTCATCAAGACTGGCGCGACGGGAACGTTCGGATCAGCCGGCGTCGGCAGCAATAAACCGGTAACTGCCAGTGGCTTCTCCATCAGCGGCGGCCAGTCCGGCAACTATACGCTCTCGCAGCCCACTGGCCTGACGGCGAACATCACACAGGCAATGCTGAATCTTGCCTCGGTCAGCAAGATGTATGACGCAACCACCGCCGCCACGGGAGCGGGCGTCAGTTATGCGCTGAGCGGTATTCAGGGCTCGGATAACGTCTTCGTCAACACGGCCGGTCTCAGCGGCACCTACGCCGCCAAGAACGTCGGCACGAATCTGAGCGTCAGCTTCACGGGTCTCTCGCTCACCGGTGCGCAGGCCGCAAACTACTCGATTGCCTCGAGCGTCACGAACGCGCTCATCGGCACGATCACCAAAGCGCCGCTCTCGCTCACGGGCGCAGTGGGCGTCGGCAAAACCTACGACGGCACCACCAGCGCCGTCATCAATAACGCAAGCGCCGCGCTCGCGGGCGTCCTCGGCAGCGACTCGGTCACTTTCTCCGGCCCAACGACCGGCACCTTCTCTTCAAGCAATGCTGGCACCTGGGCCGTGACGCCTTCGAGCAGTTACGCCATCTCGGGCACGGATGCAGCTAACTACAACTTCACGCAGCCGGGCAGTTTCTCGGCCACGATCGCAAAGGCGCCATTGACCGCCGCCATCATCAATAACCCCACGAAGACCTACGATGCCACTACCGCCGCCACGCTCTCGAGCGGCAACTACCTGCTCAGCGGCTTTATCGGCAGTCAGTCCGCGACCATCAGCCAGACCGCCGGTTCCTACGATTCCTCCGATGCCGGCAGCCGCATCGTAACGGCTTCGCTGAGCGCAGGCAATTTCACCGCAGGCGGCGGGACAAATCTTTCGAACTATATCTTGCCGACTACAGCATCAGGGGCGGGTGCAATCAACCAGAAGGCGCTGACGGCCGCGATCATCGGTAACCCAACAAAGACTTACGATGGCACGCTGGCGGCCGCGCTGAACGCGAGCAACTTCTCGCTGACCGGGTTTGTCTCCGGCCAGAGCGCAACCGTCAATCAGGCCTCGGGCACTTACGACGCGATCCACGCTGGTGCACGCACCGTCACCGCCGCGCTGAATGCCGGCGATTTCACCGCAGGCGGCAGCACGAATCTCGCCAATTACGTTTTGCCAGGGACCGCCTCTGGTGCCGGCACGATTAATCCTCAAGCGCTGACGGCTTCGATCATCGGCGACCCTTCGAAGACCTATGACGGAACCAGTGCCGCTACTCTTACCGGCGCAAATTACCAGCTCAGCGGCTTCGTCGCGGGTGAGGGCGCGAGCGTGAATCAAACGAGCGGCATTTACGATTCCTCCAATGCCGGCGCGCGCACAGTGACGGCATCTCTGAACGGCTCCAACTTTGCCGCCACCGGCGCAACACAGCTCTCCGATTACACACTGCCGACGACCGCGTCCGGCGCTGGCAACATCAATCCGAAGGTGCTCACAGCCGTCATCATTAATAATCCGAGCAAAATTTACGACGCCACCACCGCCGCCACGCTCTCGGCAGCGAATTATCAGATCAATGGCTTCGTCGGAAGCGATGGCGCGATCGTGAGTCAGAGCGCAGGTACGTACGCTGCGCCCGATGCCGGCACGCAGCCGATAAGCGCGCTCCTCACAGCCGCCAATTTTGCGCCAACCGGCAGCACCAATTTCGCGAACTACATTCTGCCCGGCGCCGCTACCGGTAACGGCACGATCACTCCAAAGTCTCTGAGTGCGGCGATCACGGGCAATCCCGGCAAGACTTACGACGGCCTTACCACCGCTTCGCTCGCCCCGAGCGATTACACGCTCTCCGGCTTTGTCGCAGGCCAGGGCGCAACCGTTCTGCAAGACACGGGCACGTACGATTCGGCCAATGCCGGGGCGCGTACGGTCACGGCGACGCTTGCACCGGGCGATTTCAACCCGAACAACGGCACCAATCTCGCCAATTACATCTTGCCCGTCAGCGCTACCGGGACGGGCAACATCACACAAAAAGCGCTGACGGCTCAGATCGTCAACGATCCAACCAAGACCTACGACGGCAACACGTCCGCCACACTCACGAACACGAATTATCAGCTCAACGGATTCATCGGGAGCGAAGGCGCAACCGTCAATCAGACCGCAGGCAACTACGCTGCCCCCGATGCAGGCTCAGAAAACGTGACCGCCTCGCTTGCGGCCAACAATTTCAGCGCCAATGGCACAACCAATCTGGCCAACTATCTGCTGCCAACGACTGCGGCCGGGCTCGGCACGATTAATCCAAAATCGCTGATCGCCAGCATCACCGGCACTCCCACCAAAACCTACGACGGCACCAGTTCGGCGACGCTCGCATCGAGCGACTATGCGCTCACTGGGTTCGTCGCGGGCCAGGGCGCCGGCGTCACGCAGACCGCCGGTACCTACGACCTTTCTGACGCCGGCCCCCGTACCGTTACCGTTTCGCTCGGCGCGAACGACTACAACCCGAACGCCGGCACCAATCTCGCGAACTATTCACTGCCGACCACTGCTACCGGTTCCGGGCTCATCAATCAAGCCCCGCTCACCGCCACGATCGCCAACGTCTCGAAGACCTACGATGGCAGCAACGCCGCCACTCTCGCGCCCGGCAACTATCAGCTGACCGGCTTCGTCGCAGGCCAGGGCGCCACCATCACACAAAGCTTTGGCACCTACGATTCCGCGAATGCGGGTTCGCGTACCGTTGACGCCGCGCTCGCATCGGGCGACTTCAACCCGAACAACGGCACCAATCTGGCCAACTATATCCTGCCCACCAGCGCCACGGGCACCGGTAGCATCACGCCAAAGGCGCTGGCTGCCCAGATCATCAACGATCCAACCAAGACTTACGACGCTAATACACAGGCCGCTCTCACCAGCGCCAACTATCAGCTCTCCGGTTTTGTTGGCAACGAAGGCGCGACCGTCAATCAGACGGGGGCCACCTACGCCGCAGCCGATGCGGGCAGCCAGAATGTGACAGCTTCGCTCGCGCCAGGCAATTTCGCGCCGATCGCCGGCACCAATCTCGCAAACTATTCGCTCCCGGTAACAGCTTCCGGCCCCGGCACCATCACACCAAAAGCTCTGACCGCCGCGATCACCGGCAACCCGACGAAACACTACGACGGCACCAATTCGGCCTCCTTGGCCGCGAGCGATTACACGCTCACCGGATTCGTAAATGGTCAAAGCGCAGCCATCACGCAAACATTCGGAACCTACGACGCTTCCGATGCCGGCGCCCGCACAGTGAGCGCTACTCTCGCGGCCGGTAACTTCATCGCCGCTCCCGGCACTTCGCTCGCCAACTACTCGCTCCCGGCTAGCGCGACCGGCGCAGGCCAGATCGACCCGGCTCTGCTCACTGCGACCATCGTAAACGCGTCGAAAACTTACGACGGCACCACCGCTGCCACGCTCGCTCCGGGCAATTTCACGATCACCGGTTTCGCACCCGGTCAGGGCGCCGCCATCACGCAGACCGCCGGCACCTACGCTTCCGCCGACGCCGGGTCCCGCGCCATCACATCCAATCTCGCGGCCGCTGATTTCGCCGCCAATAGCAGCACCAATCTCGCCAACTACATTCTTCCGGAAGCCGCCACCGGTACCGGCCTGATCAATCCCAAAGCGCTCGTCGCCGCCATTACGGGAGCGCCCTCGAAGGTCTACGACGGCACGGCGAACGCGCTGCTCACTCCCGCCGACTACACGCTCTCCGGCTTCGTCAATGGTCAGGGCGCTTCCATTACGCAATCCGCCGGTCTCTACGATTCCGCTAACGCCGGAAGTCGCAACATCCTCGCAATCCTCAATTCGCAGGACTTCCAAAGCGCCGCCGGAACCAATCTCGCGAACTACATCCTGCCCTTGTCTGCTGCGGGGCAGGGCACGATCACGCCGCGCGCGCTCACGGCCCAGCTCATCGGCACGCCGACAAAAATGAACGACGGCACGCTCAACGCGCTCCTCACTCCGGCCAACTTCGCCCTCTCGGGTTTCGTTACGGGCCAGGGCGCAATGATCACGCAAACCGCCGGCCTGTACGATCTCGCCCAGACCGGCCCTCGCACGGTGAGCGCTCCGCTTTCGCCGCAGAACTTCCGCGCCAGCGATGGCACACTGCTCTCGAACTACTTTCTGCCGGCGATTGCCACCGGGCCCGGCTTGATCACGCCCGCCGTCGAAACCAACGCGCCCACGTTTGCCGCTGCGATCAGCGACAACATGACTGTCCGCAATCTCGCCCCGGCTCCCGTTGTTGTTCAAACCGCCGTTCAGGCGCTCTTTGCCGCCGCGGTGCCGCGCACCTACATCCCGTACCCGGCGCCCTCTGCCCTCTCTACCTGGCAGAACAACGGTTTCGGCTCTCTACCCGCAATCGTGGAGACCGGTAATGCGCTCTCCAATGCGCCCGTCATCAATTCAACGGAACAGATTCTGTTGCAGGGTGGAAAAAACAAAAACTGGACGATTGCTTTGCCCAGCACATCGGTCAATCAACAAGCCGGGAGAGGCCGATAATGCAGCGCGCACTCCTTTCCTTGAACCACCCGCAAAAAATTTGCGCGCTCGCCATGGCCATCGCCGCGCCGCTTGCCGCGCAGGACTACGCCCGCATCGCGCCAAAGACGCCTGCGCGCGTCGAAGCTCCCGCGCTTCCCGAACCGGCGCCGCTTGCGCTCGCGAGCCGTTCCAGCCAGCCTATTGGCGTGACTCTCAAAGAGCTGATCTTTGTGCGCACGCTCGAATCCGCTGCCTTCGCGGGCACAAGCACCATCGACGCCTCCCGAGTCCCCGAATTAGCCGACGCGAAATTCACGGCGGAGCTCGAACCGTTGCTGAATCGGGAGCTCACACTCGCCGATCTCGACCGCATCAAAACCACTACTCTGAACTGGTTGCGTGCGCATCAGCGGCCCTTCTGCGAAGTCAACATACCGCCTCAGAACATCTCGAGCGGCACCATACAGGTCGTCGTCACCGAATACAAGCTCGGCAAAATCGAAGTCGCCGGCGCGCGCTACTTCTCGCCGTCGCTCATCGAACGCGCCAGCGGCCTTCAGCCCGGCCAGACTCTGCGCCTCGACGATCTGCAAACGGGTCTCGATCGCCTCAACCGCAATCCCTTCCTCAACGTCGATGCCGTCTTTCAACCCGGCGCCGATACGAGCGAAACCGATGTCAAACTGCAGGCGCGCGATCAATTTCCCCTGCGCGTCTATTCGGGCTACGATAACCTCGGTACGCGCAGCCTCGGCATTCGCGAATACAACGCCGGCGCAAACTGGGGCAACGCCTTCGGCACCGGCCAGATCGTCTCGTACCAGTTCACGCGCTCCGTTTCCGGTGCGTACAATTCCCACTCCATCTCCGACGCGATCCCGCTGCGCTGGGGCGATCAGCTGCTTATTTTCGGCTCCTACGCGACCGAGCGTCCTCTGCTCGCCAGCATCTTTAAAGATCAGGGCCACTCCGGCCAGGCCAGCGCCCGTTACGTGCATCAGCTGCGCCGCTTCCATCGCCTGACGCACGAAATCGAAGCGGGCTATGATTTCAAGACCACCGACAACAACCTCGAGTTCGCCGGTTTCCATGTGTTTGGCGCGCTCGCCGAAGTCGACCAGTTCCCGCTCATCTACGACGCCAACATCGCCGATCATCTTGGACAGACCGCCGTACAAAATACGTTCGTCTACAGCCCGGGCCGCATAACGCCCGGTAACACCACGGCCGCGCTTTCCACACTCGTAAGCGGTGCGCGGGCGGCGTACCTCTACAATCGCTTTCTGATTACTCGCACCACGCCGCTACCCCGTGCTTTCAGCGCTGTCACCCGCGTCACGCTGCAGGAGTCCGATCACAACCTGCCGTATAGCGAGCAGCTCGGCGGTGGCGGCGTTGGCAGCGTGCGCGGCTACTACACGGACACGGCGTTTGGCAGCCGCGGCGAGCTCTTTTCGCAAGAGTTGCGCCTGCCCGCATTCTCACCCGCGCATTACCTCGATCGCGCTTTGGAATCGGCCGATAAGGCCCAATTCGGTATCTTCTTCGATTACGCCGATCTACGCCAGGTCACGCCCATTCCCGACGTCAAAAGCCCGCTGCAACTCGCGAGCGCCGGTTTCCTCGCCCGCTACTCCACATCGCGCTTCTTCGACATAGAACTCGACACGGGTCGCCGCCTTCGTGCCGCGCCCACCGTTCCGGTTGCGGGCTGGTACAGTCAGATTTCGCTCACCGGCCGCTTCTAGCATCCTGCACTCGTCTGCGTGTTGCGCACGCACGGAACGGAAACAAACTCCCGCTCCGGATAACGAAGCGCAGTCAGCCGGCCTCCGAAAGCGGTATTGATGTTGACGGTGCGATGGATCCACCGGAGTTCGCAAACCGCCGTATGGCCGTATACGACCATTGCGCTGCCCCTGTAATCTGCGGCCCAGACACTGTGACCCGATGCACCGAGTTCATCGGCGTCGCCATTCGTCTCGCCCGAAAGAGCGAACGCGCGCACCGCGGCGGATTCGCGGCCCTGCATCTCTTCCTTCATCCCCGCATGTGCGACCACCAGTTTGCCGCCATCGAGCACGTAATGACTCGGCAGGCCCTCCAGCAAGCAAGCGACGCGCGCACGGAGCCCCGGCTCTCTCGCAAGCTCGGTCAGAAGCACCGATAGGGTATGCACAGCATCCGCATCGCCGTCGCGAATCTGGCGCAGGAGTGCTACGTCGCCGTCGCCGGGAACGCAAAGCGCGAAGCCGTCGCGAACCATCCCCATCACCAGACGGAGAACCGCCATCGGGTTCGGGCCGCCATCGACAAGATCACCCAGAAAAATCGCTTTCCGGTTTTCGGGTGGCTTTACCTGCCAATCGGGACCGATCTGATATCCAAGGCGCTTCAGCAATTCCGCGAGTTCCTCGAAGCAGCCGTGCACATCGCCGATGATGTCGAAGGGGCCATGTTCAAAGCTGCGATTGCATGCAAGTGGTTCGCGCTGTACGGTGGCCGAATGGATTTCCTCCGGACTGTTCAGGAAGTAGACGTTGTGAAAGCCTTCGCTCGCAAGCAGCCCAAGAGACCTACGCAGATTCTGCGCCTGGCTGCGCAAAACATGCGGAGGAAAGTCGCGATCGGGGCGGCTGTGATTGCGCTCTGCGCAGGCATATCGGGGCAGATTCAAGACGATGGCAACCGCCGCGCAATGATACTGCCGGGCCAGCTCCAGCAGCGGTCGTCGTGCCTCCTGCTGCACATTGGTCGCATCCACGACCGTTAGTTTTCCGGCACGTAAACGCCGGGCCAGAATGAAGTGTACGACCTCGAAGGCGTCCCTCGTGGCCTGCTGGTCATTTTCATCGTCAGCCACCAGATAACGGCAATAATCCGAGGAAAGAATCTCACTCGGACGGAAGTGCTTTCGAGCGAAACTTGATTTGCCGGCGCCAGAAGGTCCGATCAGTACGACCAGAGCAAATTCGGGTATTCTCAGAACCACCAGCCGGTCATCCCTATTTTTCGATTCTGCCAGCCCCGGATACTCCAGGATGGCTTGACGATATCGGTTGGTGAGCGCCGTCCACCTGGCTCAGAGCTCAGCCAGAGTGCGGTGCACCATGTAGATCGCGATTGCGCCTTCACCTACCGCCGAGGCCACGCGCTTGACGTTCCCGGCTCGCACATCCCCGACAGCGAACACACCGGGCAGGCTCGTTTCCAGCATCTGCGGAGATCGTTTCAGTGGCCAGGGCGAATCGCCGTTTCGCCGCTCCAGATCCCTGCCCGTGAGAATGAAACCCTTATCGTCCAGGGCCAGACAGCCGCGCAGCCATTCGGTTCGAGGCGAAGCGCCTGTCATGACGAAAACATGGCGGATGTCGTGCGTCGACGTTTCTCCGCTTTGCTTGTTCTGCCAGGTGATCCTCTCCAGATGCTCCTTACCCTCGAGTGCGACGATCTCGGTGTAGACATGCAGGTGAATGCGCGGATTCTCCTCGATTCGTTGAATCAGATATCGCGACATCGTGCTCTTGAGTTCGCCTGAACGGACCAGCATGTGAACAGCCGCCGCGTTCTGCGATAAGAAAACGGCCGCCTGACCGGCCGAGTTGCCGCCTCCCACAACGGCCACTTGTTCGGAGCCGCATAGCTGCGATTCGATGTAGGTTGCACCGTAATAAATGCCGCGGCCCTCAAACTCTGCCAGATTCGCGATCTGCAGCTTGTTGTATTGTGCCCCGCTGGCAATCACGATGACCCGCGCCGCGATAGAATCGCCGCCGTCGAGTTCCACCCGGTACGGTCGCTGATCGCAATCCAGCCGGCTCACATTGCGAGCGATCAGAAGGTGGGCTCCGAACTTTTGTGCCTGCGTGGTGGCGCGCGCCGCAAGTTCCTGTCCTGAAACTCCGGTCGGGAAACCGAGATAGTTTTCAATTTTGGAACTGGAGCCGGCCTGACCGCCCGGTGCGTGATTCTCAACCACCAAAGCGTCAAGACCTTCCGACGCCGCATAAACGGCTGCAGCAAGCCCGGCCGGACCCGCACCCACGATCACCACGTCGTGCACTACGTTTGCATCCACCCGAGCGTTCAGCCCCAGGCACTTTGCGAGCTCCTGCACAGAGGGATTGCGAAGCACGTTGCGCGCGTTGCAAACAAGGACCGGGATCTCCGAAGCCTGAATGTGGAACCGGTCGAGTAACTCCTGCGAGGTGCGGTCCGTGTCGAGGTCGACGTAAGTGTACGGGTAGCCGTTTCTGGTCAGGAACTCGCGAATTCCCAATGTCCGGGCCGAGTAGCGCGACCCGAGCAGAATCAGATTTCCGAAGCCGCGCTGAATCAGTTCGATACGCCGCAGGATAAATGCTCGCAGCAGAATGTCGCTCAGCTCCGAATCTCTGGCTACCAGAGAACGAAGCGATTCGGCGGACACCTCGATGAATTCACCCGGCTTCGTCACGCGTCCGGCTACCAGGCAGCGCTGGCCGGAAATCATGCTCACTTCTCCGGTAAACTCACCCGGGCGGTCATGCACCGCAATGCGGCGTTCTCCGTCGAGGTCGGGCTGCACGATTTCCATGCTTCCGGAGAGCACAACGAAGAAGGGCACATTCGTATCGCCGGGAGCAAACAGTATTTCGCCCGGCTTCACTGGACGAAGCTCGCCGGCCGCCCGGACTCGCTCGATCTGCTCAGAAGTCAGTACGGGAAAGGTCTGCGTTCGGGCATCGAGAGCGCTGGGACGCGAGACGGTCGACATACCGCAAGTGTAGACGCAACCGCCGGCAGGCGATTCGCGCCAAATGTAAAGCGACACGGACTGCCCACGAACGCGAGAGGCCGACTCTCGATAATCGGGAAATTGGCGGGAAGAAATCCCGTCAGCAGGGTATGGTCCGAAGCCGGAAACCCCCGTAAATTGAAGGTCGGAGGGTCATCCGGTTCGGGTTTATCTGCGAATCGGCCCGCGTTCCGCACGCCTCCAGATAGATGCCGACTGTCGATCTTTCGTACAAAACTTTAGCGCCGGAAACTCTGCTCCAGCTCGAGCAGCTCGATGCTTGTTCGGTCTCAAACGCCATCGAACAATTTGCGGTTCGAAGCCGAAACGAAGGCTTCGTGAGCGGTGTTGCCCACTGCATGTTTCCGCGGCTCGGAAGTCGGGTTGGATATGCGGTCACGGCTCGTATGCGTTCTTCCTCGACGCCCATAGCCGGACGCTGCTATTACGATCGCGCGGACTGGTGGGCTTATGTCCAAACCATTCCCGCGCCACGCTTCATCGTCGTGCAGGATGTGGACGAACGGCCAGGATTCGGCGCCTTGTTCGGAGAAGTACACGCGAACATTTCCAAAGCTCTCGAGTGCAGCGCGTATCTCACGAACGGCTCCGTGCGCGACCTTCCCGGGATTGAAGCTGCTGGATTCCAGCTGTTCGCGGGCAGCATCGCCCTGTCTCACGCCTACGCTCATGTAATTGAGTACGGCTCCCAGGTGGAAATCGGAGGGCTGCGGATCGCACCGGGCGATCTGTTGCACGGCGATCAGCACGGGGTCCAATCCATTCCAATTTCAATCGCGGACCAGATCCCGGCGAAAGTCAAGGAGATGCTGGCGACAGAGAACGAACTGATTGCGCTTTGCCGCTCTAAACATTTCTCCTTTGAGGAACTGACCAGGAAAATGAGGCACGTTTCGAGCAGGCTCGCAACGCCTGACAAGGATTCGAAATGAAGCCGTTCCTCGATCACTTGAATTTCCAGCGGATCACCCGCATCGGCATAATTTGCGGAATCGTACTCGCCGCCGCCGGAATGATCTCCTGCCGCAAGGACGACCCCGCACCCGCAACCAGCAACACCGAAGCTACACAGCCAGCCGTCGCCGTAGTCAAGGTGAGCAGACGGCCGATGGCCCGCGATCTGACAATCTCGTCCGAACTGGTTCCTTTCCAGGAAATCGACGTCTTCGCGAAAGAGTCCGGCTTTGTCAAACAACTCTACGTCGACTACGGGACTCATGTGAAAAAAGGACAACTTATGGCGGTCCTGGAGATCCCCGAATTACAGGCTCTTTTGCAGGAAGATCAGGCATCCATCAAGAGTTACTCGGATCAGGTGTTAAACGCTCAGCATGAGTTGAACAGGATAGAAGCGCAGCACAAGGTTCTGCATCTCGAATACGAACGCCTCAACAGCGTTGCCGTGAGCAAGCCCGGCCTGGTCGCGCAACAGGAGGTCGACGATGCGCAGGGCAAGGATCTGGCCGCCGAAGCTCAGGTAGAGTCGGCAAAATCGCGGCTGCAGGTTGCTCAAAGCCAGCTGGCCATGGCGCAGGCGAAGCTGGCTCACGATCAGGCCCTGTACGCCTATTCAAAAATAACGGCTCCCTTCACCGGAGTCATTACGCAGCGCTACGCCAATCTCGGCACCCTGATGCAGGCCGGAACAAATTCGAGCACCCAGGCTATGCCGCTCGTGAAACTGGCGCAGCAGGATCTATTTCGCCTCACAATTCCCGTGCCCGAGTCCTATGTGCGCTACATAAAGGTTGGCGATCCGGTAAACGTGCGTGTGCCATCGCTCGACCGCGATTTCCCGGGAAACGTCGCGCGCTTTTCATACGACGTGAACGACTCGACTCGCACCATGCACACCGAAGTCGATGTTCCCAATCCGGGCGGCGTGCTGATGCCCGGACTATACGCCGAAGCGACGCTAGCCCTCGATCGAAGAGGGGACGCGCTTGCGTTACCTCTTCAGGCCATCAATCAGTCGAGCGACAAGGCCAGCATCTGGGTAGTAGACCGGGACGACAGGATTCATCCAAGGCTGGTACAGCTCGGCATTCAAACCGAAAACTATGCCGAGGTTCTATCGGGCGTGCGGGAAGGGGATCAGGTTGTCATCAGTGACCGAAGCGGCCTCCGCGATGGCGAATCCGTTCACCCGAAAGTAGCCGAAGCGGCAGTTTACCAGGGTCAAAGCTAACTTCGCTTACAAGTAATGTCCGGTTTTTCGATTCGTAACCCGCACTTCATCGTTGTCATCTGCCTGGCGATTTCGATCATCGGCATCGTCAGCATTACGCGCATGCCCGTTGACCTGTTTCCGCAGATCAATCTGCCGGAAGTAGTTGTGGCGACGTTCTTCACCGGCATGCCGCCCGAAGATATCGAAACAGATATCACCAATCCGCTCGAGCGCTTCTTCACTCTCGCCGCCGGTATCGATCATATGGAATCGCGCTCGATGCTGGGCGTCAGCCTGATCAAGGTATATTTCCAGCCCGGCACGAGTGCGGATACCGACGTCACCGAGCTCTCGAATCTCGCCTTGGCCGATCTCAAACGGCTGCCGCCCGGAACCTTACCTCCTGTAGTTCTTAAGTTCGATGCTTCAAGCCAGCCCGTCTGCTTAGTAACAGTCAAAGGGAAAGGACTGACCGAGACGCAGTTGCACGATTACGCGCAGTTCACCATTCGTAACCAGATCGCCGTCGTCAAAGGTGCGGAGATTCCGCCGCCCTTCGGAGGTAAGTATCGCCAGATCATGGTTTACGTTGATCCGTACAAGCTCGCTTCGCGGCAACTCAGTCCGATGGATGTCGTGCGCGCTGTGAATCAATCCAATCTTATTCTCCCGGCGGGCGACGTCAAGATGGGGCCGTTTGATTACTACGTGTATTCGAACAGTCTCGTCAACAACATGAAAGAGATGAACGACATTCCGCTGAAGACGGTTGGTAACTCGTGGGTGTCGGTCAAAGATGTGGGCAAGGCCGAGGACGCCAGCCAGATTCAATACAACATCGTGCGGGTGGACGGGCAACGCTCGGCCTACATCCCGATCATGAAGCAGGGCGGCGATACCAACACCATCCAGGTCGTCAGCGCGGTTCGTAACCTGACCCAGCACCTCTACGACCTACCGAAACAGATGAAGACCGATCTGCTCTTCGATCAGTCTGTATTTGTCAAAGAAGCGATCACGACCGTTCTGCACGAAGGACTGATCGGGCTGGCGCTCACGAGCCTCATGATTCTGCTGTTTTTGGGAAGCATGCGTGCGACCTCGGCGGTACTGCTTTCGATTCCGCTGTCCGCGCTGGCTACCTTCGTCATCCTTTACATCGGCGGAAGCACGATCAACACCATGGTTCTCGCCGGCATGGCGCTGGCCTTCTCCCGGGTAATCGACAACTCCGTCATATCGCTCGAAAATATCTATCGCCACTTAGAGATGGGAGAAGCGCCGCGAATCGCCGCTCAGTTGGGTGGTGTGGAAGTAACTCTGGCCGTGCTGGCAGCTACCTTGGTTGACGTCGTCGATTTCTTTCCCGTCACATTCCTCTATTCCGTCAGCCGTTTTCTCTTCACCGCGCTGGCGCTCGCCTTCTGTATCTCGCTGCTCATTTCCTTCGTAGTGGCCATGACTGTTATTCCGTTGTTCTGCTCGCGATTTCTCAAGACCGTTCCCGGCCATGAACACGCGGCAGAGCAGAAGAGTATCTCCCGCTGGGGACGGTTTACAGAGGCATTCAATCGCGCCTTCAACCGTTTGCTCGATCTATATGAACGAATGGTGCGAGCAGCACTGCACCGGCCCGGCTGGACGGTGGCGGCGCTGAGCTGTGTCTTTGTCCTAAGTATCGGACTCTATCCCTTCCTGGGAGTAGCATTCTTTCCAAGAACCGATGCCGGACAATTCACCATCAACCTGAAGGCGCCCACCGGCTCTCGTATCGAACTTACAGAAAAGTACGTCAGCAAAGTAGAAGATCTGATTCGTCACGTCGTGACACCGTCGGATTTCAAGATGACGGTCTCTAACATCGGTGTGGTCGATGACTTCTCCTCGCTCTACACGAGTAACTCGGGAGCATACACCGCGACCGTGCAGGCAGCTCTGCAGAAGGACCACAAGACTAGCAGTTTCGCTTACATGGATCGCGTGCGCGAAGCGATCGCCGAACGGTTTCCCGAAATACGCACCTTCTTCCAGAGCGGCTCCATGGTCGACGCCACGCTCAACATGGGCATGCCGGCTCCTATTGATGTTCAGGTAACAGGTAAAGATCTGGACCAGGACTACCGGTTCGCACAGGCGCTGGCCCGCCGCATCCGCCAGCTCCATGGTGTCGATGCGGTCTATATTCCGCAGGACATGAATTACCCGGCGCTGCGAATGGACATCGATCGGGTTCACGCCGGCGAGTTAGGACTAACCCAGAAGGACGTCGTCGACAACGTGATTACTGCGCTTAACTCAAACTATATGATCGCGCCGAATTACTGGGTGGATTACAAGACCGGTAACGACTACTATCTGACGGTCCAATACTTCGAGCACGGCGCGCCGGCCATTCATAATGCGGTTGACCTGCGCAACATTCCTCTGCGCGTACCGAATCTCTCCCATCCCACCACGCTCGCTTCTGTTGTTCACCTGGAGCACTTACTAACCCCGACCGAGATCGACCACTATCAGATTCAACGCGCAGTAGATCTGTATGTTACTCCGCGCGGCGAGGACCTCGGCAAACTTTCTGGCCAGATTGAACAGCTGATTACCGACATGAAGCCGCCCTCCGAAATGCGTACGGCGCTGCGCGGCATGGTACAGAACATGCGTCATTCCTTCTCCAGTTTTGGCTTCGGGTTCATCCTGTCGTTCATTCTGCTGTATCTCATCCTGATTGCTCAATTTCGCTCGTTTATCGATCCCTTCCTCATCATGCTTGCCATACCCATGGGATTCGTGGGCGTGTTTCTGATTCTCCTCATGACGGGAACCACATTGAACGTGATGTCCCTGATGGGCGTCCTCATGCTGATCGGAATCGCCGATTCGAATAGCATTCTGATCGTCGATTTTGCGCACCGCCTCGAGGAGCAGGGCCTCTCGGTGAAAGACGCGGTGATCACCGCCTGTCGAGTTCGGCTGCGGCCCATTCTTATGACTTCGCTGGCAACCATCATCGGGATGATCCCCATGGCGCTCAAACTCGGAACCGGCTCGGAACAGTATGCACCAATGGCGCGCGCGATCATCGGCGGTCTGACGTCGTCCGTCATTCTGACCGTGTTTATCGTTCCCGCGGCGTACCTTCTGGTGTACGGCAAGAAGGATCGTAACCGCTCTGCTCAAAACGCACCTGCTCATGTGTAAGCGCTGGACCCGCAACCGTATCTTCTCCGCGTCCTTGCTCGCGGCCGCCTGTGCTGCGCCGATGTTTCCGCAGTCGCCGCCCGAGCTAAGTCTCAGCCAGGCACGCTCGCTTGCGTTACAGAATCATCCACAGGTTCTGGCGTCGCAAGCCGACTATCGCCGCCAGGATGAACTCACCCGCGAAGCCCGGTCAGCCTACTATCCGAGCGTAAATGCCGACATTACAGCCGCACAGGCAAATGTCAACAGCCGTCTTGGCGCTGGCGTGATCAACGATCCGCGGCTGTTCAATCACTTTGGCACAGGGCTGACCTTATCGCAGCTGATTACCGATTCCGGCCGGACGCAAAATCTCGTCGCAAATGCGCGGCTCGGCGCCGAAGCCGGACGCGAAGATTATCGCGCTACGCAGTACAACGTCATCCTGGGCGTCGACGACGCTTATTACGAAGTTCTGCTCTCGCAGCAGCTCGTAAAGCTGGCGCAGCAAACCGTGGCGGCGCGGCAAACTGTTCTCGACCAGGTTTCGGAGCTTGCGCGCAATAAGCTTCGCTCGAATGTCGATCTGAGCTTTGCGAACGTCAATCTGGCCGATGCAAAACTCATGCTGCTGCGCGCGCGCGACCGCCTGCAAGCCGGGTACGCGGCGCTGGCCCAGGCGCTCGGCACTCAGCAATATGTCGAGTATCATCTGACCGATCAACCCTTGCCCGGCGAAGTATCCGCGGATGTCGATGCGCTGATTGCTCAGGCTTTTCAGAACCGGCCCGAGCTCGCCGGTCTTCGCCTGCAGGTCGAAGCCGACCAGAAATTTGTTTATGCCGAGCGCGATCTGAAGCGCCCGACCGTGAGTCTGAGTGCGGTAGGCGGCGCACTGCCCTACATAAATCCGGGAACCGCCAATCCCGATATTCCCACCGGATATGAAGCCGCCGCTGTGAATGTCAACATCCCGGTCTTTAATGGACACCTGTTCGCTGCCCGGCGCCAGGCAGCGGAGTACCAGTTGCAGGCAAGCCAACAGCGCGTTCGCAATCTGCAGGACCAAATCGCCCGAGACGTGCGTGCATCCTGGGCACGCGCCCGAACCGCCTTCGAAGCGATCGCAGCCACCGAGCAGTTGCTAACCCAGGCCAACATGGCACTCGATCTGGCCCAGGGCCGGTACAACCTCGGACTTGCCTCCATCGTCGAACTGAGCCAGGCACAGCTTGCACAGACCTCGGCGCAGGTGCAGAACCTCAACGCGAAGTACGAGTATCAGGAAGCCTACTCGGCCCTGCAGTACACCATCGGCCAGCTGCGCTAACGGCCTTTTGAGCGCCGTGGATTGCGGACTGGTTTCGACGGTTGGAACAGCTGGTCGAAATGAGCGCGCAGCATGGCCTCGCCATCCAGCGGCTCGAAACGGTTGAACAACTCCGTCCAAAGCAGTGTCACCACCAAAGGCGCCGCCATCAGGTGTGGAAACTGCAGTACGGCGCGATTCGCTAATTCGCCCCGGCGCAACGCACGCTCGCCGAGACGGCGGAAAACATCCATACCTGGCTGAATCACGCTTCGGAAATACGTTTCAGCAAGTTTCGGAAACCGGCCGGCCTCGCCCACCAGCAGCCTGACCACCGCTGCCCGGCGCTCCAGTCCGGGACTCGCGACAAACGGCAGAACGGCCCGCTCAAGAAAATCCCGCACGGATTCGTCAGCCCCGATCGTGCCTGCAGCCGCTTCGATAACGGGCGAAATCTCCTGCTGGATGATCGCCTGAAACAGCGATTGTTTGTTCCGGAAGTATAAATAGAGCGTCCCTTTAGCCACGCGGGCGCGCACGGCAATATCGTCCATTCGTGCAGCAGCGAAGCCCTTACGCCTGAATTCTTCAAAAGCCGCATTCACGATCAGCTGTCTGCGTTTGTCGGTGGAACGTCCGGCAACTTTTGTCGGTCGAGTCGGGCGTGGGACGGAAGCTGTGCTGCTGCGCATACGATTTCATGATAGGATGCAAGTGATTCAGTGAAAACTGACTGGTCAGTCAGTTCGGGAGGATCCAATCATGTCCGTTGAAGCCGTTCATACGCAATGCTGTGTCGTGGGAGGTGGGCCGGCCGGCGTCATGCTCGGATATCTGCTCGCGCGCTCCGGCGTTCAGGTAACAATTCTCGAGAAGCATAAGGATTTCTTCCGCGATTTCCGCGGCGACACCGTTCATCCCTCTACCCTCGAACTCCTTCGGGAGCTTGGCCTTCTTGACGCCTTCCTGCAAGTTCCGCATCAGAAAGTAACCTCCGTCGCTGTGAATCTCGCCGGCGAATCCTACGAAATGGCTGATTTCCAGGACTTGCACACATATTGCCGCTTCGCGCTGCTGATACCGCAGTGGGATTTTCTGAATTTCTTGACGGAGCAGGGAAGAGCGTTCCCGGGATTCGATCTGCGCATGGAGCATACAGCGGAAGCGCTGATCGAAAGTAACGGCCGCGTGACCGGTGTCCGGAGCAAAACTCCTCAGGGTGAAACCGAAATCCGCGCCGATCTGGTTATTGCCTGCGATGGACGCCATTCCCTCATCCGCCGCTGCGCACAACTCGCCGTCAAAGAATTCGGTGTTCCCATCGACGTACTGTGGTTTCGGCTGCCACGGGAGCGGGACACGCCCGAGCAGGTTCTCGGCTACGTAAATTACGGCAAGCTCCTCGTATTGATCAACCGCAACACGTACTATCAGGCGGGCTTCATCATTCGTAAGGGCTCCTTCGACGCCATCAAAGAGCGCGGACTCGACGCCTTGCGTCAGGCTCTGGTTCAGATTGCACCCTTTCTCAGAGATAGCGTGGACGAACTGCAGGATTGGGAGCAGGTGAAGCTTCTGTCGGTGCAGTTGAACCGGCTGGAACGCTGGTACCGGCCCGGCTTACTGTGCATCGGCGATGCCGCTCATGCCATGTCGCCGGTTTTCGGAGTCGGAATCAATCTGGCGATTCAGGACGCTGTCGCAGCCGCCAACATACTCGCCCGCGCCTTACGTTCGGGTGAGTCTACGGACCGTCTGCTGCCGCTTGTGCAGCGCGATCGCGAACTCCGCACCCGCCTTACCCAGCGGCTGCAAGCCCTGGCACATCGCAACTTCAAATACATCTTCCGTCCGGGACCGCTGCACGTTTCGCCTCTGGTGAAAATCATTCTGCGGACGCGCGTACTCCAGCCGGTCCTGTTGCGCGTGGTCGGAGCCGGAATCGTGCCGGAGCGCATCGCGATCCCGGGTGTCAGAACGCGTCCCGCCCATCTTCTCGCGCGCAGGGTCGGTGCACTTGCCGGCGCAACGATCGCCCTCGGCTTCGCGTATTTTCTGCTGGCGCGCCGCCGTCGACCTGCTTAGAGTCCCAAGCATCGAGATGAATCGCCCGTTTTCGCAACCACTTATATTGGTAATGGCCCGGTAACCGCCGCAGGCCGGCACTCAAGCGAAAACGCGTCAGGCAGATTACCCTCGTGCTGCGTCATACTCTCCTTTATCTCTCCGAACAAAGCTGGCTCCGGCATTGGATGGAGAATTCAAAACTCTCGCAAAAGTTCACCTCTCGTTTCGTCGCCGGACGAACGCTCAAGGAAGGCATCCGCGTTCTGCAGCATCTTTCCGCCGAACGTATTCTCGGAACACTGGATTTCCTCGGTGAGAATGTTCACTCGCTCGAAGATGCAGCGCGATCAAAAGCTTCTTATCTGGCAGCGCAGGCCGAGATCGAAGGCGCCAAACTTCCCGCCACAGTCTCGATCAAGCTGACTCAGTTCGGGCTGGATCTCTCGGAATCGGTGTGCGTCGCCAACGTCCGGACTCTGATCGAGCGCGCGCGCGAAATGAACAGCCGCGTCGAGATCGACATGGAATCGACCGCCTACACCGATCGAACGCTCAAAATCGTATGCGGATTTCAGGAGAGCTGCCCGGGTTCGGTTCGCGCCGTGATCCAGGCCTATCTGTATCGCAGCGAGGACGACATTCGCATGCTGTCGGAGCGCAAGATTCCGGTCCGTCTCTGCAAGGGCGCTTATCGCGAGCCCGCCAACGTCGCGTTCACACGCAAAAGTGACGTCGACGCAAATTACCTCAAGTTGATGAAACTGCTGCTTTCCGAGGGTACCTACCCGGCGATTGCGAGCCACGACGAGAGCATGATCCGTCAGGCCGTGGCCTATACTCGGGAACAAAAGATCGCGCCCGACCGTTTCGAATTTCAGATGTTGTACGGCATCCGGCGAGATCTGCAGCGCGAGCTTGTTTCGCAGGGTTTCACGCTTCGTTTGTACGTGCCTTATGGGGACGCCTGGTACCCCTACTTCATGCGGCGGCTGGCGGAACGCCCCGCAAACCTGCTGTTTTTGGCGAAAAACCTGGTTCGGAGCTGAGCGTCCGGAACGGCACTCGGCGTGCTCTCCGGAACGGGCAACTGGCGGAACTCCACCGGTCCGAAAGGAGTCTAATAAGAAGAAATGAAGTACTGGCTTTATCTCGCGGCCAAGCTTCTGCTCAGCATTGGCGTGGTTCTTGGGCTCGAAGCCGCACTCTGCGCCGTCTATCCTGCCCCGCCCAAGCCGCTTCCTGGCTATCCGCCCGTGAAATCTCTTTTCCTGTACGACATGCCGTTCACCTTCTTGGTCTTCGGCACCTGGCTGATCGGAGCGGGTTTGTTTTTTCTCGCCTTCTGGGATCAGCGGAGGCGCTGTCGCACCTGTCTGCGAAAACTGATCATGCCCGTACAGCGCGGATCCTGGGGCAACATGGTCGTCTTCGGGCGCCCCCAGACCGAATGGATCTGCGCATTTGGGCACGGAACGCTTAACACCGAAGATCTGCAGATCACCGGCCGTCAGTTTCCCGAATGGCAGCCGCACGATGACGACATCTGGAAAGAGTTAGAATCAGTCGAGCAGGCCCAGAAGTAGTGGCTGCTCCTACGGCCGGCATGGCTGGGGCGGGCAAATGGATCGACCCGCGTTTTCAGCGTGGCGAAGGCACAATAGAAACAGGCTCGACTATTGCCCGTACGCATTAAATTCCCAGCCAGATTAAAGAAGCGCGCCGCCGCGCTCTCACCCCGCACCCGGCGGATCCTTTCCTATACATTCGCCGTTGGACTGGCGCTTTTCGTGGCGGCCCTGATCTGGATTGGCTTCGTGTATGCAAAATACGCCCGTTTGACGGACGAAAAGCTGGCACAGGGCCCTTTCCCGAACTCTTCGCTGCTTTACGCCGCTCCGGAAACGGTCGGCGTCGGCGATCCCGGCACCCCGCTGAGTCTGGCCAGCGCGCTGCGCGAGAGCGGCTACGGCGAGGATGCAAAATCAAACCCGAATGGCTGGTATCACCTCAGCTCCGACCAGATCGAGATCTTCCCGGGCGAGCAATCCGCCACCGGGGCAGAACCGGCCGAGCTGCGCTTTTCAGGCGGGAAAATCGCCGCCATTCGAAACCTGAGCGATCACACCGCGCGCACCGATTACACGCTCGAGCCCGAGTTGCTGAGCAGCTTGTTTGATAAGAACCGGGAGAAGCGCCGCCTGGTGCGCTACGAAGATATCCCGCCCATTCTGGTGCAGGCCGTCCTGTCGATCGAAGACAAGCGCTTTTTCCAGCATTCCGGCTTCGATCCGGTTCGTATTCTCAAGGCCGGCTTTGTCGATCTGCGCGAACATCGCAACGCCCAGGGCGCCTCAACGCTGACGCAGCAATTGGCGCGCAATCTGTGGCTCGACTCGCGCAAGACCTTTGCCCGCAAGTTCGATGAGCTGCTCATTACCATCCACCTCGAGCGCAAGCTCAGCAAACAAAAAATCTTCGAGTACTATGCCAACCAGGTCGATCTGGGCCGGCGCGGATCGTTTGCCATTCGCGGATTCGGCGAAGCGGCCGAAGCGTATTTCGGCAAGAATATACGGCGCCTGTCGCTGGCCGAATGCGCAACACTCGCCGGGTTGATCCAGCAGCCAAGCTTTCGCAATCCGGTGCGCTGGCCGGAACGCGCCAGGGCAAGGCGTAACGTCGTGCTCGCGCAGATGCTCGAGAACGGCTACATTTCGCAGGCGCAGTACAGTGAAGCCGCCGCTGAGCCGATGGTCATTGCCAAACAGGGCGTCGAATGGGCCGACGCGCCGTATTTCGTCGACCTGGTAAACGAACGGCTCACCCAGAATTTCCAGGACCGCGATTTTCAGGATTCCGGCTCGAAAATTTACACCACCATCGACCCGCAACTGCAGCGCGATGCCGCGGCAGCCGTCTCGAGCGGTATGCAGGAGATCGAGCAATTCATCGCCAAGCGCCGGAAAGAAGGCGTGCCGATGGAAGAGCCGCAAGTGGCGCTGATCTGTCTCGATCCGCACACCGGAGCCGTAAAAGCGCTGATTGGCGGACGTAACTACGGCATGAGCCAGTTGAATCATGCGGTCGCCAAGCGGCCATCGGGGAGTATCTTCAAGCCGTTCGTCTATGCAGCCGCGCTGAATACCGGGCTCTGGCGTACGGACAGCCCGATTACGCCTTCCACCATCCTGCAGGATGAGCAGCAGACGTTTGTCTTTGGCGGACAGACGTATGAGCCGACCGACTATCACAAAGGCAACTGGCTCGGCGAAGTGACGGTTCGAACCGCATTTGCCAAATCGCTGAACGTACCCGCGGTTGAAGTTGCCGAGCAGACCGGCTATGGCGCCGTCGCCGAACTCGCCCATAAAGCGGGCCTGACTGATATCCGCGCCACGCCGGCCATGGCACTCGGCGCCTATAACGTCACTCCGCTCGAGATTGCCGGAGCCTATACGCTGTTCGCGAACAAGGGCGTGGAAGTGAAGCCGGAGATGATCTCGCGTATCGTGGACCGCTCGGGCAACACGGTCTGGGCCAACGAGCCGCAGACCAAGAAAATTCTCGATCCGCGCATCACGTTCATGACCGTGAGCATGATGGAGGACGTTTTGCGCTGGGGCACGGGCGCGGGAGTTCGCTCGCGCGGGTTTGCGCTTCCGGCTGCCGGCAAGACCGGCACCTCGCACGATGCCTGGTTCGCCGGTTTTACTTCAAATCTCCTCTGTGTCGTCTGGGTCGGCCTGGATGATTACCAGGACATCAAAATGGAGGGCGCGAAGGCCGCTCTGCCCATCTGGACCGACTTCATGAAGCGGGCTCACAAGCACCGCGCCTACAGCAATGTCACGCCGTTCGATGTGCCTGCAGGCGTTGTCAGCGCGCAGATCGATGCCGATACCGGCCTGCTCGCCACGAGTCTTTGTCCGAAGACGATCACCGAATACTACCTGCTGGGAACACAGCCAACGCAATTCTGTCCGCTCCATCCGGGCGGCGCAACCGAGATAGCCGGCTGGGACACTCCCGCTCTGACAGCGCCGCCTCCTCCGGCCGGACAACCCGCCGTCGCCCAAACCGATCAGCCAGAGAGCGCGCCAGCTGTTAACGGCGAGAAGGATACAGCAGCCCAGAAGAAAAAGGGCCTGTTCGACAAGCTGAAAGGCATATTTAAGTAATTCTTAAGATCTCCGCTCCTCTGAAAAAGGTATATAGTAGGACCAAACAGGAGGATCGACATGATCTCTTCTCAGACCGTTCGTCTCGCCTGCTGTGTCTCCGCCCTCTGCGTAGCCTTGCCAGCGATCGCCGTCCCGCAGCAGCAGGATCCGCTTCTCGGTCCCGACACTCGGGCCAAGGCGTCACTTCCCACCTCGCTCACTGCGCCGCGCCCGAACATCTCGCCCGAGCTGCGAGGCGACATCTTCATGGCGCGCAAGATGTACCGCGAGGCCATCGACAAGTATCGCGAAGCACCGGATTCGGCCGTTATCGCGAATAAGATCGGAATTGCTTTCCACCAGCTTCTTCAGCTCGACCTGGCGAAGAAGAACTACGAGCGCGCCATCAAGCTCGACCGCAAGTATCCGGAAGCGCTGAATAATCTTGGAACGATCTACTACGCGCAGAAGAGCTATCGCCGTGCGATCAGTTACTACAAGAAGGCGCTGCGAGTCTCATCGAGTCCTACGGCGTCGATCTATGCCAACCTGGGCGCAGCCTACTTCGCCCGCAAGGATTACAAGCAGGCGAGCGAGTACTACGAGCAGGCGCTCAAGCTCGATCCGGAAGTATTCGAGCATCATGGCAATTTCGGCACGATGATGCAGGAGCGCACGGTCGAAGAGCGCGCCATGTTTCATCTGTACCTTGCCAAGATGTATGCGAAATCGGGCGCCACGGACCGTGCGCTAATCTATCTGCGTAAAGCGCTGGAAGAGGGCGTGAAGGATCGCAAGAAGATTCCCGATATGCCGGAATTTTCGGTGCTCAAGACGAATGCGGACTTTCAGGAACTGCTCGCCGAAAATCCAAAACCGCTCTAGAGGGCTGGCCTGAGCCGGTCCTTTCACGCCGCCCTTGCCGCCGGCCTGCTGCTGCTGACGAATTGTTCCAGGCAACCGGCTGCGCAGGGTCCGCGGCGAGTGGCGATTCTACCTGCAAACGTACTGATCGCTGATTCCTCGGCTGACTGGATGCGGTTGGCAACTCCGGTGGTTCTGGCGCAGGATCTGGCGCCGGCCCGCAATCTCGTTCCCGTGCTCGTATCCGATGAATCCCAGGTCTACGCAGCGCAGCCGGCTGAGGTTCTGCGAGTCACTCTGGAAGGCCGCGGCAAGGGAATCGAGCTGAACGCCACGGCCAGCAGCCTCGCTACGCAGCGCAACGTTTATACCGGCAGCGAGCAGACGAACGAGGCCGATCTCATCGGCTCGCTCGACAAGCTGGCGCGCGCGCTCGATAGCCACGCCGCCTCCTTCGGAACGCATAACCCGGAGGCGCTTCGCGCTTTTGCTGCCGCCGCTTTCTCAGCAGATCCGAACACCAAGATAGAGAGTCTGAAAGCTGCAATTTCGGCCGACCCGTCTTTCGGACTCGCCTACAGTCTGCTCGTCGAGACCATGGCCGCTCAGAACAGCCCGGAGCTCGAGAGTATCCTCGCAAAGGCCGACGGCCAGCGCCAGACATTCAGCCCGACAGACCGGCTGAGATACGATTTCGTGCGCGCCCGGGTACTGCATGCGCCGCTCGAAAAGCAGGTATCTGCCGGGCTCGCGCTCACCAATTTGCTGCCGAACGACGGTGAAGCGCTGGCCGCCACCGCCGCAAGTCTCTTTCTCCTGGCGAAACCAGCCGACGCGGCCCGTTTGATGGACCGCGCCATTGCCCTGAATCCGGCGAATGCCACCCTGCGGCAGCAGTTCGGCAACGGATTGATTGCGAACCGTCAGTTTGCCCGCGCCGAGAAGGTGCTGAGCAGCGAGCCGGCCGACCCTGCACTGCTCCCGGCGCTCGCCTTCTGCATTTTCTTTGAAGGCGATCGGGCGCGCGCCACGAGCACCTACGAGCGCTATCTGAATACAGTGCCAAATGAAGACGCGAGGACTCTCTTACGTGCTTCCTGGAAGGCGCACACGGGCGACCGGGCGGGCGGCATTGCTTCGCTCAATGGTGCACGTTTTCAGGATCCGCGCCTGGCCGCCTACGCGAAAACGGAACTGGTGGTTTTGTACCTGCTGGACAGCGATCGCGAGGGCGCGCGGCAAGCGAGCGAAAATGCCGGACCGATTGCGGCGCTGCTAGCAGCCGGCGCGAGTTCAGCCGACGAATGGCAAGGCAGGGTAGAGGGCTTGCCGGATGCGGTCGCAAATCCGGCGGTGAAGCGAACGTTGCTGGCTGATGGCGATTTTCTGTTTGGTTTCTACCCGCAGGCGGTCGAGCTTTGGAGAGAAGCGGATCGCGCGGCGGGAGGCGGCGACCTGCGTGCACAGGTGATGCTGGCTGCTTCGCTGCGCGCCGCCGGCCGTGCGGCTGAAACCGGCGCAATTCGTGTTCAGCCGTTCGTGCCGGATCTCAACGACCTGTTCAGCATTATCTCGTTCAGCCAGCTCGAAAAGCTGATGACTCAGGCCGGGTAGGTGTCGGCCTTGGTTTCGGGAGGCGTGATGCGCCGATCTTTCTTGAGCCACGGCTTTGGCTGCTCGCCCTGATCCCGCTTGAACACGCGATCGTACATGTGCTTTCGAGTGGTGGTTCCAAGCGAAGTGTTGTAAAGATCGGTGAGATCGAGCGCTTCCTTTACGTCGGCCTCGAACTCATGAAGAGCATGCAATTGTTCGGAAGTGGCCGGGAAACGCTTTCCGCGCGGGCTCTCCCAAAACATCTGATACCCGCGGTTGAGCAGAGTCGCAATCTCGCCCGCAACCCATAGCCCGGCGTGCTCGATGTCGGGTTGATTTTTGCCTTCGTCACCGATGATGGCGGCAATGCCGTGTTTGGTAACGCGCACGCGCCCGTCGGCCAGCTTTTCGGTTGCGAATCCGGCTTTGCCCAGCAGATCAACGCGTTCAGCGAACGTGGGAATCTTCGGGCGCGGCCGTCGAAAGAACATGACTTCAGTATAAGAAGTGTAGAGATGACTCCGCGACTTCCGATTGCTGCCATTACCGACGAGTTTTCACCTTCTCTCGCGACCGCCTTGCCTGTGATGCAGGAGATCGGGATGCAAATGGCCGAACTTCGCACGATTGACGGCGTCAATATCCTCGATCTCGGCGATGCGGAGTTGCAGCGGGCGAACGATCTGCTCGAACGTTTCGGGATGCGGGTGGTCTCAATCGCATCGCCGCTGTTGAAATGCGTGCTGCCGGATGGCGGCGAACTCGATCAGCGCTTTGCGCATGATGCATTCGCCTCCAAACACCAGTTTGCGGATCAGGGGCGCCTGGCAGAGCGTGCGGTTGAAGTCGCACATTTTTTTCAGGCGAGGATTATTCGAGTCTTTTCGTACTGGCGCACCACCGAGCCGGCGCGCACCTGGGATGCGGTTGCGCGCGCGCTCAGTGATCTCGCCGCTCTCGCAAAGCGCGAATCGCTGATCATCGGCCTCGAAAATGAGCATGCCTGCAATATCGCCACCGGCGCGGAAGCAGCTCAGATGCTGCAGCTGGTGCCGGACGAACCGCTGAAGCTCGTCTGGGATCCGGCAAATGCGCTGGTGGCGGGCGAAGTGCCGTTCCCGTCGGGGTATCGCCTGCTGCCGGCCGAGCGAATTGTACACGTGCATGCCAAAGACTGCCGGACGGAAGGGGACAAGCCGGAATGGGGACCGCTCGGTACGCGCCATGTGGATTGGAAAGGCCAGATCGAGGCGTTGCTGGCGGACGGGTACAAGGGCGCGATCAGTCTGGAGACGCACTGGGCTGGACCGAACGGGGACAAACGGGAAGCGAGCCGGATTTGCGGCTGGAATCTGCGCGGGTTCGTGTCGGGGTGAGAGATCGTGAGAGGCATTCGGTGACCGCTCCTTTTCGCCACCGGCGCGGAAGCAGCTCACCTGCTGCAGCTTGTGCCGAATGAAGCGCTGAAGCTCGTCTGGGATCCGGCAAATGCGCTGGTGGCGGGCGAAGTGCCGTTCCCGTCGGGGTATCGCCTGCTGCCGGTCGAGCGAATTGTACACGTGCATGCCAAAGACTGCCGGATGGAAGGGGACAAGCCGGAATGGGGACCGCTCGGTACGCGCCATGTGGATTGGAAAGGCCAGATCGAGGCGCTGCTGGCGGACGGGTACAAGGGCGCGATCAGTCTTGAGACGCACTGGGCTGGACCGAACGGGGACAAACGGGAAGCGAGCCGGATTTGTGGCTGGAATTTACGCGGGTTGGTGTCGGGGTAATGACCGCTCCTTTTCGCCACCGCCGCGGAAGCAGCTCAGATGCTGCAGCTTGTGCCGAATGAAGCGCTGAAGCTCGTCTGGGATCCGGCGAATGCCCTGGTTGTGGGCGAAGTGCCGTTTCCGTCCGGCTATCGGCTGCTGCCCACGCAGCGAATTGTACATGTGCATGCCAAAGACTGCCGGATGCAAGGGGAGAGGCCGGAATGGGGACCGCTCGGTACGCGCTATGTGGATTGGGAAGGCCAGATCGAGGCGCTGCTGGCGGACGGGTACAAGGGCGCATCAGTCTGGAGACGCACTGGGCTGGACCGAATGGGGACAAACGGGAAGCGAGCCGGATTTGTGGCTGGAATTTACGCGGGTTCGTGTCGGGGTGAGAGATCGTGAGAGGCATTCGGTGACCGCTCCTTTTCGCCACCGGCGCGGAAGCAGCTCACCTGCTGCAGCTTGTGCCGGAGGAAGCGCTGAAGCTCGTCTGGGATCCGGCGAATGCCCTCGTTGCGGGCAAAGAGCCGTTTCCGTCCGGCTATCGGCTCTGCCCACGCAGCGAATTGTACACGTGCATGCCAAAGACTGCCGGATGCAAGGGGAGAGGCCGGAATGGGGACCGCTCGGTACGCGCCATGTGGATTGGAAAGGCCAGATCCAGGCGTTGGTGGCGGACGGGTACAAGGGGGCGATCAGTCTGGAGACGCACTGGGCTGGACCGAACGGGGACAAACGGGAAGCGAGCCGGATTTGTGGATGGAATTTACGCGGGTTGGTGTCGGGGTAATGACCGCTAACCGCTCCTTTTAGTCGCGGCTCAGTTAGCTCGGCTCCGATTCGGGGCTTTTTTTACGAAACGAACTTTGGCAATGGCCGGTCACCGGGATTTGTGAAATAGCCGGGTGCTTTGTTTTGAGTGGGTTAGCGGTCACCGAGAGAGGTGGGGAGAGCGGGGGTGGGCGATGATTCGGCGAGATGGGGAAGTCGGTGGAGGGCAAGCGGAAGTCGAGCGTGAACGCGACGACGCATGGCGTGCTGTCGAAGCGCGTGCTGCTGCCCGGGGAGGATGCGGAGGAATTAGAGACCTGCGCGGAGGGATGGCTGCGGACGTATGCGCCGCGGGATTACCGGGAGCAGCGGCTGGTGGACCAGTTGATACTGAACGACTGGTTTTTGCGGCGGGCGACGCTGCGGCTGATGCAGGTGGAGGCGGGCGGGGAGGAAGGGGCGGAGTTTGAGCACCGGCTGGGGCTGATGCAGCGCTATAAGACGGCGGCGGAACGGGCGTTTTACCGGGCGCAGGCGGCGGTGGAGAGTTTGCGGAAGGATCTGGCGCGGGAGGCGAGGGCGGAGGAGCGGACGGCCGAGCGCGTGGAGAAGCGGCAGGTCGAGAAAAAGAGGCCGAAGGACGAGATGGAACTGGCCGAGCAGTGGGTGGAGGTGGCGGTGGAGGACGGCAAGACGGTGACGAGGAAGCATCCGCCGGACGAGGAGTTGCGGGAACAGGTGGACAAGCTGGATCCGGAGCGGGATTTAGTGTACCGGCGGCTGCATTTTGTGAATGGCGTGCCGAAAGAGTATGAGTGGGCGATGCATGACCGGGCGCTGCAGGAGAAGGGCGGGCTGGGGATTCAGCGGATGCGGCCGGAGACGTGGCGGGAGCTGGTGGAGCGGGAGAAGAAGAACGGCGGGCATTTGCTGGGGTGTGCGAATGTGCCGCGGCCGGAGTCGCGGGGCGGCTGCGAGTGTCCGACGTGCAGCTGGAATCGGGAAGTGCTGGAGGAGTGAGGGTTTCACGCGAAAACCCGCTTGCTAGGCGCGCGGCTCCGTTTCGAAAAACCCGCTGGCTATGCGCGCCGCGCAGTTTCGAGGTTTGCCTCGTCACCTAAGTAGCGGCCCGGGACGAGGTAATTCTGAACGTAATCGGCGACGGCATCGGGCAGGGAAGTGAACGGGCGCTCGAAACCTGCTGCGCGCAGCTTGGCCACGTTGGCGCGAGTGAAGTACTGATACTTGGGCCGCAGCGTCTCGGGCATTTCGACATACTCGATGCGTGCCGGACGATGGAGCGCACGAAAAATGGAATCGACCAGGCGGTTCCAGGTGTTCGGCTCACCCGAGCCCAGATTGAATAATCCTCCGCCGTCCACGTTTTCGGCAAGAAAGAGCGTCGCCTCGACCGCATCCTTCACATACAGGAAGTCGCGGCACTGTTCGCCATCGGCATATTCGGGGCGGTAGCTCTTAAAGAGACGCGCGCTGCCGGTGGCGGCAATCTGTCCGAAGGCTTTATGCACAACGCTGCGCATATCGCCCTTGTGATTTTCGTTTGGACCGAAGACATTGAAGTACTTGATGCCGGTGAGACGGTTCAGAAAACCGGCGCGTTCGGCATAGCAATCGAAAAGATGCTTGGAATAGCCGTACATGTTGAGCGGCCGCAGGGTCGCGAGATCCACTGACTCCGGAATTTCGGCTGCGGCTTCGCCATAGGTTGCCGCCGAAGAGGCGTAGACGAACCGGATGCCGCGAGCGAGTGCGAACTCGGCCAGTGCTTTGGTGTATTCGAAATTGTTGCGGATCAGATAGGCGGCATCGGTCTCGGTGGTCGAGGAACAGGCACCGAGGTGGAAGATCGCATGGAAATCGCCGAGCGAATCGAGCCGCTTCAGCAGATCGTCCGCTTCCAGATAATCGGCGAAACGCAGGGGCACCAGATTTTTCCACTTTTCGTCGCGCCCGAGATAGTCGCTAATCAGGATATTGCTGTTGCCGCGGCGGTTGAGCGCCCATACGATGGCGCTGCCGATGAAGCCCGCACCGCCGGTAACCAGAATCCTGCCGGTATTGAGATTGGTCATGTCTTAAGACTTGTGAACGATGAGCATAGGGATGCTCACCTTGTGCCGCACCGCGTTAATCGTGGTGCCGAAAATCAGATCCTTGAGCCCGCGATGCCCGTGCGATGCCATGATGATCAGGTCGGGATGAAGCTCGCTGGCGACACGGGCGATTTCGGCGGCTGGACTCTTACAGTGGCGCACGATGGTATCCACCGATACGCCGCGCGCCTGCAGCGATTCGGCGAACCGGGCCAGATACGTCTCGCCTTCGGCCACCTCCGCGGTCGAGGAGAGCGAGCCGAACAGCTGGCTGGTAACGCCCTCTTCCACATGCAGCAAGGTAACGCGCGCCTCGTGCAGTTTGGCGAGCGAAAGCGCATTGGCGATGGCTTCGTCATCGGAATCGCTGTGATCGAGCGGAACGAGGATGTTGGAGTAGCGGCGGGCTTCGAGGCGCACAGGCGGCATTTCGACGCGCGCGACGGAAACCGGACCCGCTGCCGGAATGCGCCGGCCCAGCCAGGGCCAGGCGATCACGATACCCAGCAGAAGCGACAAGCCCGCGGCCAGCAGCAATGCCGCGAGCAGAACATACGATCGATACGAACCACTTTCGGCCATCCACTCTTTTACCTGGTCGATGCTCAGCCAGATGTTCAGGGTGAGGATGAAGGCGGCACAAAGCCAGGCGCTCAGCTGAACCCAGGCGCGGCTGGTGAATTCGCCCATGCGGCGGCGATCGCTGGTGAAGTGAATCAGCGGAATGACGGCGAATGGAAGCTGGAGATTGAGCAGAATCTGGCTGTAGATGATGAGCTTGTAGCTGGCGGCTTCGCCGGCGAGATAAACGGTCAAAGCCGCAGGCGTAACAGCCAGCACGCGGGTGACGGCACGGCGCAACCAGGGCTGCATGCGAAAGCGCAAGAAGCCCTCCATGACGATCTGGCCCGCCATGGTACCGGTGAGCGTGGAACTCTGGCCCGAGCAGAGCAGCGCGGCGCCGAACAGGACACTGGCTGCGGTGGTACCGAGCAGGGGAGAGAGGAGCGCATGAGCCTGCTTCATCTCGGTGACGATGATGTGGTGACGGAAAAAGACCGCCGCCGACATGACCAGAATGGCGGCGTTTACAAAGAGCGCGCCGTTGAGGGCGAGCGTGGAATCGAGCAGATTGAAGCGGCAGGCCCGGCGTTTGTCCTGGCGTGTTTCGCCGATGCGGCGCGTCTGGACCAGCGCGGAGTGGAGATACAGGTTGTGCGGCATGACGGTCGCGCCAAAGATCGCTACGGCGACGGAAATACTGGACGAATCAAGGCGCGGGACCAGGCCGGTGAGCACTTCGGGAACGGAGGGCTGCGCCAGGAAAATCTCGAATGCGAAGCAACCCGCGATGGTAGCGATCAAGGCGAGCACAAACGCTTCGATGACGCGAATGCCGAGGCGCGTGAACCAGAGCACCAGCAGCGTATCGAGTGCGGTGGCGAGTACACCAATCAGGAGGGGGATGTGAAACAGCAGGTTGAGGCCGATGGCGGCTCCGAGGACTTCGGCCAGATCGCAGGCGATGATGGCCAGTTCACCGAGAATCCAGAGGACATAGGAGACGGGCCGCGGATATTCATCGTGGCAGGCCTGCGCAAGATCTCGTCCGGTGACGATTCCGAGCCGCGAACTCAACGTTTGCAGCAGCAGCGCCATCAGATTCGAGAGAACCAGAACCCAGAGCAGGCGATAGCCGAAGCGCGCACCGCCTTCGATGTCGGTGGCCCAGTTGCCGGGATCCATGTAGCCGACGCTGACCAGATAGGCAGGGCCGGCGAAGGCGAGCAGACGACGCCAGAAGCCCGGATGCGCAGTGCTGACGCTTTCGTGAACTTCGGGCAGCGAGAATTCGCGGCGGTCCAGAGAGCGGTCCTGCAGCATAGGAGCTTTGCTCTCAGTATGGCAGCGGGGCTTGGTTTTACGGCTTGGGCTGGGGTAGTTTCGAGCCGACTATGCAATCGAACAAACTGCCGAGAAGGGAAGCCATTTGCGCTGCGCTGATACTGGACGGATCGTAGGCGCGCTGGAGGACGAGACCGTTCAGCGCCGCATGCAGGAGTTCCTTCTCGCCGCTATCGCCCTTGACCCCGCAAAAGGCGCTTTGCCAAAGCGATTCGACTTTCAGTTTCTCTCGAATGCTGCGGTAGGAGCGCACCAGCTGGGCACGGATGCGCGGATGGCGGATGGCGTACAGTTTGAATTCGAGGATGAGAATGGACCAGGCCCGGAGCGGGCTGCGCGTGGCGTAATGATTGCGGAACGCCAGGAGACGAGACGCCTCGTCCGTGCAATTCTCGAGTTCGGTACGAAGTCTGGTGAGATGCTTTTGCATTTCCTGTTCGACCAGAGCAAAGAACAGATCTTCTTTTGAGGGGAAGTGGGCGTAGAAGGCGCCGCGTGTGAAGCCTGCTTCGGCGGCGATGTCTTCGATGCGGGCGGCCTCGAAGCCGTCGCGCAAAAAGACGCGCAGAGCGGCGGCAAACAGCTTGCGGCGGGTGGCCTCGCTTTTTTCTTGATGTTTATTTTTGGTACTACGCGGCATTTTGCCTGCCTTAATTATATACACGCGTGTATGCAATATGCTACATCTATGTATGTGAACCACCGCAAGCGCAAACTGGCCGTTGCAATCCGGCTCACACTGCTGGCCGCCGCAGCCGTATCCCTTGAGGCCCAGATGCCGGGGACGGGTGGAGGCTCGGGAGCTTCGAGCCGGGCCACACCGCTGCCGGCTTCGGGAAGGCAGGCCAGTACGGGCGCGGTCCAGGCGCAGCAAACGCCGGGGCCGGGCAGCGGTGTGGCGACCGTGAGCAGCTCGGTGCAGATCGGCGGCAATTTCGCGGGCAGCGTACCGGCGGCACAGAGCGGGACCGGGCCGATCACGCTCACGCTTTCCGATGCGCTGAAGCTGGGGCTGGCGGCGAACCTGGGAACGGTGTCGGCGGGTAACGAAGCGCGCGCGGCGCGTGCCGGACGGCTGCAGGCGTTGAGCGCGCTGCTGCCGAATATCTCCGCCAATGCGAGTGAGACAGTGACGCAGGTGAATCTCGCGGCATACGGGTTTCAGTTCAAAGTTCCGCCGGGTTTTCCGCTGTCGATTCCTTCCGTGGTGGGGCCGTTTGAATACTCGTCGCTGCAGGGGTCGCTGAACCAGACGGTTTTCGATGCGGTCGAAAGGCGCAACTGGAAGGCTTCGAAAGAAACTGAGCGGGCGGCCAATCTGTCGGCCAAAGACGCGCGAGAGCTGGTGGTGCTGGCGGTGGGCGGCTCTTATTTACAGACGCTGGCAGCGGCCGCCCGGGTGGATTCGCAGCGGGCTCAGGTGGCGAATGCACAGGCGATTTATAACCAGGCGGTGACGCGAAAAGAGGCGGGGACGAACGCCAGGATCGACGTGGTGCGTTCGCGCGTGGAGCTGCAGACCGAGCAGCAGCGGCTTAGCTCGCTCGAGGCGGATCTGCGCAAGCAGAAGATCGCGCTGGCGCGGGTGATCGGGGTGCCGCTCGATCGCGAGATTGTGCTTGCCGAACCGCTTCGCTATCAGGAAACGGCGATTCCCGAGACGCAGGCCGCGATTGCCCAGGCAGAGCAGGGGAGGGCTGATCTGCGCGCGGCCGAAGCTCAGCTGCATGCGGCGGAACTCGCACTTGCAGCAGCGCACGCCGAGCGTTATCCATCAGCCTCGATCAACGGCTATTACGGCGCGCTTGGCCCGACGCCCACCAGTGCGCACGGCGTGTTTGCTGTGACCGGAGCAATCAATGTGCCGATCTGGCAGGGCGGGCGGATCAAGGGCGATATCGAGGAAGCCGAGGCCACGGTGCAACAGCGGAAGGCAGAGCTGGCCGACCAGCGTGCGCGCGTCGAGGAAGATGTTCGAAATGCGCTGATCGAACTCGAAACAGCCGCGGGACAGGTGAAGCTGGCGGAGTCGAATCGCGCCTATGCCAATGAGACATTGAATGAAGCGCGCGACCGCTTTGCGGCGGGAGTTGCCACCACGGTGGAAGTCGTGCAAGCTCAGGAGCAGGTGGCCGGAGCGGAAAGCGACTATATTTCGAGCCTGTTTTCGTTCGATCTGGCCCGGCTGAGCCTGGCGCGCGCGACCGGACAGGCAGAAGCGGATTTACCCGACTTATTGAAGGAGAAGCGTTGATGACCACCGAACAGGAAACCGAGCAACCGGTGCAGGGAAGTCCCAAAGCTGGGGCGCAGACGGGTGCGGCGCAACCAGTAAAGGAGCCGAAAAACGGAACTCCGCGGGCCAGGCGGAAAGCGTTTCTGATCTTTTTCTCGGTGCTGCTGGTGCTGGCGGCCGCAGGGTTCCTGTGGTGGCTGCATGCGCGGCAGTTCGAGTCGACCGACGATGCGCAGGTGGATGCGCACCTGAATCCGGTGAGCTCGCGCGTGGACGGCACGATTCTCAAGGTGTACGTCGAGGATAACCAGATGGTGAAAGCGGGGGATCCGCTGGTGGACCTCGATCCGCGCGATCTGCAGGTTTCGCTCGATCAGGCGCTGGCGCAGCTGACACAGGCGCAGAGTATGGTGATTGCGCAGCAGCCGAACATTCCGATTACCGAGATCGAAAACACGACCAACATTTCCACTTCTTCGGCGGATGTTGCGAATGCGGAAGCGTCGCTCGCGGCTGCGGAACAGGACCGGGATTCGGCGGCCGCGAAACTGGCCGAGTCGGAGGCGAATAATGCCCGGGCGCAGGCCGATCTGGCGCGTTACAAGGTGTTGATCGCGAAAGAAGAGGTATCGGAGCAGGAATACGATCAGGTAGCAGCTACGGCCAAAGCGCAGGCGGCGACGGTGGCGGCTAATCAGGCGGCGCTTCAAGGTGCAGAGAAGACGGTCGAGGGCCGGCGGGCACAACTGGCTCAGGCGCGCGACCGGCTGGCTCAATATCAGCACAATGCGCCGCGCCAGCTGGCGATCCGGAAGGCGAATGTGGCTTCGGAACGCGCCAGTGCGCAAAGCGCGCAGGCACAGGTGGAGCAGGCGCGGCTGAAGCTGAGTTATACGAAGATCGTGGCGCCGGTGGCGGGCATCGTGATGCGCCGTTCGGCGGAGGTGGGAGCGCATATTTCGGCCGGCCAGCAACTGCTGCAGATCGCGCAGATCGGCGATCTGTGGGTGACTGCGAATTTTAAGGAGACGCAGCTGCGCAGTGTTCGTCCGGGGCAGGCAGCGACGATCCATGTGGATGCGCTCAAGCGCGACTTCAATGGCTACGTGGAAAATATCGGCGGCTCGACGGGCGCCGTGGCGAGCGTTCTGCCGCCCGAGAACGCTACCGGCAATTTTGTGAAAGTTGTGCAGCGCATTCCGGTTCGAATACGCTTCAAGCCGAACCAGGACGGGCTGGATCGGCTGCGCCCGGGCATGTCGGTGGAACCGGAAGTGCGCATCGACGATTCAGGAACAACTCAGCAGAACGAAAACGCGCGGAAGGAACAGTAACCGAGTGCCCGGGCCTGTTTCGCACGCCAACTGGAAGCCGCGGCACAATCCGTGGATCATTGCGCTCACGGTAACGCTGGCGACCTTCATGGAGGTGCTCGATTCCTCCATCGCCAACGTGGCGCTGCCGCACATCGCCGGCTCGCTCGGGGCGACTTATGAAGAAGCGACCTGGGTGCTGACCAGCTACCTGGTTTCGAGCGCTATTGTGCTGCCGATTTCCGGCTGGCTTTCGACCGTGATCGGCCGAAAGCGCTTCTACATGTTGTGCGTGACGCTGTTTACGGTCTGCTCGGTGCTGTGCGGATTTGCCACCAGCCTACCGATGCTGATCCTTGCGCGCGTGCTGCAGGGTGCGGGCGGCGGCGGATTGCAGCCTTCCGAACAGGCCATTCTGGCTGATACCTTTCCGATCGAAAAGCGCGGAATGGCATTTGCGTTCTACGGCATGGCGGTGGTGGCCGCGCCCGCGATTGGTCCTACACTGGGCGGCTGGATTACGGACAACTACAGCTGGCACTGGATCTTTTTCATCAATCTGCCGGTGGGAATTCTTTCGCTTTTTCTGACCAGCCGCCTGGTCGAAGATCCGCCATGGCTCAAAGAGGAGCGCGGCTCAAGCATCAAGATCGACTACATCGGCCTGGCGCTGATTGTCCTCGGCGTGGGATGTTTTCAGATCGTCATGGATAAAGGCCAGGAGAAGGACTGGTTCGCTTCGCCGCTCATCACAAGCATGTTCTGCATTGCGATTCCGGTGCTGGTGGGCTTTGTGCTCTGGGAGTGGTATCACGAAAACCCGATTGTGGATGTGCGCCTGCTGAAGAACCGCAATTTCGGCACGGCGGTGTTCTTCTCGTTCGCGCTTGGAATTGTGCTCTTCGGCTCGACCGTGCTGATTCCGGAGTTTTTGCAGAGCAGTCTGGGTTATACGGCAGAACGCGCGGGGATGGCGCTTTCTCCGGGCGGACTTGCACTGATGTTCGTGATGCCGATCGCGGGACGGCTGACCGCAACCAAGCTCGACCCGCGGCTGCTGGTGGCGTTCGGCTTTTTCAGCACGTCGCTGACGCTGCATCTGATGACCACGATCTATCCGGGCATCGATTTCCGCACGATTGTGCTGCTGCGGGTGATACAGGTGCTGCCGCTACCGTTCATCTTCGTTCCCATCAGCACGCTGAACTACATCGGTGTGCCGCGCGAGAAGAACAACCAGGTTTCCGGCATGTCGAATTTTGCGCGCAATATGGGTGGAGCGATCGGCACTTCGTTGTTGACGACGTTTCTGGCGCGCCAGAACCAGACGCACCAGCAGGCCTTTGCCGCGCACACGAATTACGGCAGCCCGAACTTTCAGCAGATGCTGCGCAGCCTGGAGAGCATGTTTATTTCGCAGGGCAGCGACGCGGTGACGGCTACTCACAAAGCCATGGCGATGATTTATCAGACGGTGCAGGCGCAGGCGAGCGCGCTCAGTTTCAAGAACAGTTTCTGGGTGATGAGCACGATTGTGCTGTGCCTGGTGCCGCTGCCGTTCATCATGCGGCGGCCGCCGCGCCGGGGTGGGGAACAGCCGCTCGGCGCCGCTCACTGAGCGAGGCGCGGCTATAATCAGGGTCTCGCGCCATGCTGAAACGTTTCCTGGCTCTTTTGTTTACTTCGTCCGCGGCGGTGTTGCTGCACGCCGATAGTTTCACCGCACCGGCTCCCGATGCGCGCTTTAAGGTGGATCTGCTGGTGGTGGTTGCTCATCCGGATGATGAGACGGAGCTCGGCTCGTATCTGGCCCATGCTGTTTTCGACGAGAAGAAGCGCGTGGCGGTCGTCTTTGGCACGCGCGGCAATGGCGGCGGAAATGCCGAAGGCCAGGAGCAGGCCGCTGCACTCGGTGCGGTGCGCGAGATCGAAGCGCGCAAAGCGCTGGCGCATTTCGGTATTCAGGATGTCTGGTTTCTGAACGGACTCGATACGCCCGGCCAGGACGTGCTCGATTCGCTCGAAACGTGGAATCATGGCGATTCTCTGGGACGGCTGGTTCGGCTGGTGCGGCTGACGCGGCCCGCCGTGATTGTGACCTGGCTGCCGGACTGGGTGGCGGGCGAAAATCATGGCGATCATCAGGCGGCTGGCGTGATTGCGACCGAGGCCTTCGACATGGCCGGAGATCCGACCGCTTTCGGCGAGCAACTCGCCACGCCGCGCAATCGCGAGGATATCTACAACCTCACCGAGGGGCTCAGGCCGTGGCAGCCGCAGAAGTTGTATTTCGTCACCGACGCGGCTCACACCGACTTTGTAGAAGGCAAAGGACCCGCCTACACGCCCGGGCACAGGCAGGCGAAGCTTGCGGCCGAGGAATGCGCCTATCATCTGACGCAGGGCGATACCGGACAGGACGCGCGGGCTGCTCTGGCGAAGGGCGATCTGCATGCGTTTGAGCAGCCGGTGCGATTCATTTTCGGAAAATCGTACGTGTCTTCCAGCGTGAGCGATGATTTGTTTGCTGGTGTGAAGCAGGAAGGTATCGCGTACCGGCCCGCACCGGGCTACAGCCAGAAACCAGCCACGCGCGCGCATATTGAACTGGGCGGTCCATGGCTCTTCTATCGTGAGTTCTGGCAGGCGCACGGACTGGAGCATCTGGCGGCGCTGCTGGGGCCGGAGATCCTGGCCAAGTACGCCAGCCCGTTCGTGATTCCGGTAGCGATCGTGAATCCGGGACCGGAGGCCATCACGGCCGAGCTTTCGGTGGATTTGCCCGCGGGCTGGAGTTTTCGGCGGAAGCTGCCGTCGAGCATCGCCGTGCCTTCGGGACAGACTGTCAGCGTGCCGTTTGAAGTGAAGACGAGCGCAAGCGAGACTTCCGGCTGGCAGATGCTGCGAATTAAGGGGCAGAGAACCGGCGGCGGCGATCTCGGCGAAATCGAGATGCGGGTTCAGCTGAATTCGGGAGCTATGCCGGAATAAGGGAGTGGTTGAGGAGTCCGGGAGACAGACGACATTGAACCGAGGCTACGATGTGTTCGTCAACATCACACGTCACGGGGAGGAATGCCTTTCCGAAAGCGGAGTTCGCCAAGGACTGGTGCTGGTGAACGCGATGCACATCACAGCTTCAGAGGTTGGTAAATACTGGGCCGTATCTCGCGATTTATGCGGCTCGTACATTCGTTTCCCCCTAAGCTCGTTGCGCCAGAGCACTCTCTCGGCTCTGCACACGCTACATTGGCTTCAAGAGAGGTCTAATTGTGAGTGCCCCTATCCAGGTCAGTGAGTTGGCGCGCGAGCTAGAAGTTGAGCCCTCATTTGTCATAGAACTGCTTCGACGAAATGGGACGAAAGGCTGGGTAACCGCTTCAACGTCGATAGAACATGAAGCAGCACAGCGTATCAGGGACTCATTCGGGCGAAACATGGAGCTCGATCGGGTTTCTGATGCGAACACCATTTGGGAGTTCTTTCCGGATCAAGAAGCCGAATTAGATTTGGAACCCGATACCGCTGCACGATTGCGCTCTTTGGCCGAAGAGATCTCTGCTTTCCGTCAAGGAGGCCCGCTTGAGCCGATAGTGACAAAGAAGCTGTCTGAATACTTTAGGCTTCAGCACATCTTTCACAGCACCGGAATTGAGGGCAATCGGCTTACGCTTAGAGAGACCGAGGTCGTGTTATCGGAGGGTATTCAGCTGAATGACAAGCCGCTCGCCGATCAGTTGGAGGTTAAGGATCTAGCAGCCGCATTCAACTTCCTCGAAGAATGTGCGCAACCTGAAACGATCCTGCGGGAGGTCGATGTGCGGGAGTTGCATCGTTTAACCGTTTGTAACAAAAGCGAAGCAGATCCGGGGGCTTATAGAAGAGCTGGCGTTGTCATTAGCGGCAGCGAATTAACACCGCCCGAGCCTCTTGCAGTGCCGGCCCTGATGGAAGCGCTGCTGAACTGGATAAACAGACCAAAGGACCTCGATCGGTTAGCGTTCGCTAGCATTGCGCACCACAAGCTCGTTGCTATTCATCCATTCTTGGATGGAAATGGCCGCGTTTCGAGACTCCTGATGAACTTCCTGCTGATGAGGGTAGGTTATCCGATCGTTAACATCCGGAGGGAAGATCGGCCGAGGTACTACGAAGCTCTCTCTTTCGCAGATATCGGGCTATATTCCCCTCTGATAAATCTCACACTCGATCGCGTTTTGGACATTTTCCGCGAGATGAAGCGGGTTAAGGAGGAAACCGAGCGGATGCGGCTGTGGGCTGATCGCCTTGGAGAGAAGGAAGCCGAGTCGGCCCAACGGCGCGAAGAACGGGAGTACCGGATCTGGCTCTCCTCCTTTGAGACTGTAAAGCTTGAATTCCAGAGTCGAGCCGAGCTTCTCGATGATGAGTTAGACAGCATCGAAATATCTTTCAAACCTTATCCGGTACCCGACTTAAGCAAATATCTAACGTTGCGCGAACGCGGGCGGGCCGCCCAAACTTGGTTCTTCTCTTTGAGGTTTCGCCGGAATCAGGAATCTCAACACTTCTTCTTTCGGTTCTACCGAGATTTTGAGATTCACCGCGGCGAGAAAGTCATTCCTCTCCAACTTAATTGGTTTAGGGACGGAATCGAGACTCCCGTAGACGATCCGTCGTTAAGGCTCAGAGAGATCTGGACAGATAAGGCACAAGGCCTCATGGTGCGTCGTCAAGAGGGTAGCCGCATCACCAGCGCTCCGGAAGCTAGTCCAGCTAGAATCGCGGAACTCTTTTTCGAAGACGTACTGAAGTCCTGCTTTGGGATCGGCTAGGTAGGTCGGCTGTCTTCGGGCCCTAGGATCCGTTTGTGCATCCCTCCTTCTGTGGAATCTGGATCGGAGGATTACCCGTGTGTAGTCCGGATGTATTTACCGACGCTCCGGTGCTTGTGGCTAAGAGACCCGGACGATTACCTCAAGCGTCAGATTATGGGACGCGAAGTGGTGGTGGCGATCACCAGGGGCAAGCTCGACTTCGGCGCGTGGGAACAGATATTCTATGGGGAATTGATGGACGGCGGGGCAAGCGGGTGCTGGTGAAGGTGGTTGGGGAGCGAGCGTGCGAGTGGTATAAATATACTTGACTAATCCACCGAGTAGGCGGATACTAGAAGTATATGGAAGACGGGCCAAAAACACTGCTTGAGGCGGTTCGATACTTCAAGGACGATGAGTTTTGCATCTCCTATCTGGCGCGGAAACGCTGGCCGGATGGGAGGGTGATCTGTCCGACTTGCGGCGGGGATCGAGTTCACTATCTGCGCGAGCACAAGCGCTGGCAGTGCTCCAATCGGCATCCGAAGCGGCAGTTCTCTATCAAGGTCGGGACAATTATGGAAGACTCGCCGATCGGTCTGCACAAATGGCTCCCACTCATGTGGCTGGTCGCCAATTGCCGTAACGGGATCAGTTCATGGGAGGTGCATCGCGATCTGGGTGTCACGCAAAAAACGGCGTGGTTTATGCTGCATCGCATCCGGCTTGCCATGCAGGACGAAAAGAAAGGCGGAAAACTCTCTGGCGAGATTGAGATTGACGAGACGTTCATCGGCGGCAAAGCTCGAAACATGCACAAGGCCGTAAAAGCAAAAAAACTACAGGGCGCAGGCGGAGGTAAGGTCGGCAAAGTCGGCGTCCAAGGCATACTGCAGCGCGGCGGCCACATTCGAGCGAACGTCATTCAAGACAGTTCCTACACGAGCCTGATTCCCAACGTTGAGGAGAACATCGAACCGGGATCGCATGTTTACACCGACGAGTTAAAAACGTATTTCGGATTGCAGGCCGATTACGTTCACGACGTGATCAATCACGCCGAAACGTACGTTAACGGCCAAATTCACCTCAACGGACTGGAGAACTTCTGGTCGCTCCTGAAACGCGGCTTGGGCGGAACGTACATCGCAGTTGAGCCGTTTCATCTGTTTCGCTACGTAGATGAGCAGGCATTTCGCTACAACCATCGGAAGAGTCCAGATGGCAGCAAGATGAGCGAAGTGGACCGTTTTCACTGCCTTTGCGACCAGATTCTCGGTCGGCGGTTAACGTACCAGCAGCTAACCGGGAAGGAGGAGCAAAAGCAAGTCGAGGAAGCTTTCTAAGCAGGAAGCGCGGCGGGAAGGACGCGGGAAACGCAAACCCTGTTCGTATCTAGTTTGAGTTTGGTGGCGAGAAGCTTGGGTCTCTTCTTACGGGGTGTAGTATCAACATTGCTGCATCATCAACGCTGATCGGCTCGCCCCGGTGGTAGAGTTGCACGTTGTTATTGTGGTCAGTATCAAATTCTAAATAGTCCTTCCAGGTGCGAGTGCTTGACAGATCGGTGCGCTGGTATGAGAACGTGATACTCACGAGCCGTGTTTCTTTGAAACAAACATCGACGGTTGCCAGAGGGAACAAGGCTGTTTTTATTCGGAATGCGTCGTCCGCACTCTGCTCGAACTTTGCCTCAAGGCTCCTCTCTCCCCGCCCGGATTGCATAAGGATCGCAGTCTTGACCTTTTCTACAACCTGCTCCCAGATAATCGGTCTCTTCACTCGGCCAATTGACTCTCGGTGCAATTGCAATTGCTCGGCATGGGTAGCCGTTGGCGAACTTTGAGGATCGTTCATTTACGCGGAGAATATCTCCCATTGTAAAACAGGATCAGCAGATCGCGTTCATAAACCGTGCTGAAAAAAGAAATGGAATTAAGCCTGCTAGCTTCGTCCAATTTGCTCCGTCACGCGCTTCGGCCCGCGCTTCTTACCCCGTAGATGTGCCGCCTTCTGATGCTTTACCTCTCGCCGTAGCAGTTCTTCTTTAGACACCGACAGCACTTTGCCTACAAGAGCGTCAAATCGTTTGAACGCTTCCGGCCCCTCGACCATTTCTTTCTTCGAGAGTTCGTCCATGCTGTTATCATGGCACGTTTTCGGGCGGTTTCTATTCAGTCATTCCGGCAATCGCCGTGATTTTGAGGTCGTGTTTCTGCGGGAACAGCGCGACACCCGAAGGTGTCGCGCTCGCAGGTAAGTCCAACTGAGTCCCGTCGTCAAACGTGATACGCACGGTTTTGTAGTTAGAAGGGGACGCCTTAAGCACAACCCACAGCGAAAAGAAGTTGGGGGACTGGAATCCGATCCACCGCACCTCTGCCGTGATTCCGTCCGGCGTGGAAAACTGCTGAGACAGTTCGGTGTTGTCGTCGTCGTATTCTGCGGGGATTATCCTCTCGTAGTCGAGCGAGACTATCCATCGCTTTTTGGGAAGCTCTGAACTCTTGAGATGTTTTGCCCGCTCTAGCGCCGTAATGAGGCGGGCCAGATCACCCTCCACCACATCAAGCAAAGTGCCGACATCTTTTGGGTGTAGGTAAGCAAGTCGTACACGAGCAGTTTCGGACGGCACTCGCTGTTCTAGTGGAACTCGCTGGAGAATCGCCTTTTGAATTGCCATCGCTGGAACTCTGAGATCGGACTCCCATTGCTGGAGCAAAATGCACTCAGCATTATCTGCACTGTCTGGCCTCGGGTGCGTGCCATGACTATTTAGCTCTTTCCGGCGGGTATTATTGTCGATGCTGGAAAGCTGAAGAATCCCACGCTGGATCAGAAGGGCTTCCGAAAGTAACATCTCGTCCGGTGCTTCGGATGGTTTAGGAGATGCCACAAGCGGTCTGGCCTGCGGCTCTATGTGACACACCGCGACCCGAGTACCTGCGCTCGTCTTCGGTTTCGGTGCCCATGCGTCTAGCCACATGACCCCAGCCAATAAAACCAACGCGGCCATCGCTCGGATCATTCGTTTCCCCTTAGGGAAGAGCATCGTGATGATCCAAACACCCGCCAATGCCACCGCCCACATCAATGCGAGAACTATTCGAGACGCTACCAAGTCCACAACGCCTCGCAATTGAAGAAAATACGACAGCAGCCAAAGCAAAAAGCTAAGGAGACCAGCGACGGAGATTGTGGCGGCAGCCAGTTGCTTTTTGGGGACTGCCCATACCGTGTACCGCCCCGGTGGCGAGTCATCGCGCCGCATGACGCCGGGAGTAGTTGGCAGCTGATTCTTGCCGTCTGGCGGCAGTAGGCTACCATCAACCATTGAGTTATTCTTCCACGCCAAACCCATGTGAGCGTGTCATGCTGATACCAGCGTACCAGCTTTTGGATTAGTGAAGTATATTTATACAGTGCGAGTTGACATAATATACGTTATCGGACAACTGCCGTTATGAACGTTTGCCAGCACATCCGGCAAGCCAAAGACCTTCAGCCGGCCCGCCACGTCTTCGAGGATTGCATCAAGACCGGCGCCCGCTGGGTGCATCTGCGAATCTGCCTGACCTGCGGCCACGTCGGCTGCTGCGATTCTTCCAAGAACAAGCACGCCACGCGGCACTTCCATGACTCCCGGCACCCGACGGTGCGTTCCATCGAACCGGGTGAAGACTGGGGCTGGTGTTACGTCGATGAGAAAGCCTACGATCTCTCGCAAGGCGTGGCGCATGCGCAGCCGCTCGACTGAATGATGGAACTGCGCTTCGCCTGCCAGCCCGGGTGTACCAGGTGCTGCCAGACGCGTGGATTTGTTTACCTGACCGAAGACGACCTGTCGCGTGCCGCCGCATTCACCGGGATGACACGGGAGGCCTTCGAAGCCAGATACGTGATCCGGTTTCGGAACGTCCTGCGGTTTCGCAAGCCGCTCGAGGGCCAATGCCATTTCCTGACCGCCAGCGGGTGTTCGATCCATCCGGTCAAGCCGGTGCAATGCCGGGTGTATCCGTTCTGGCCGGAGCTGGTGGAAGACGTTAAGGCCTGGCGGGAGGAAGCGAAACGCTGCCCTGGTATCGGCAAAGGTCCGCTCGTGCAGATCGGGAGCGCCATGGAGACAGCCAGCGAGATGAAACGCGCTTACCCGAGCTTCTATGGGGACGACGGCTAGTGGCGCGTCGCGGTGTGTTCGTTACCACGGAACCGAATGCCTCCAATCGCTGCGCTCATGGCTCCGAGTCTGGAATCCGGTGAATCAGAGCCGCGAGCGTAGCGACCGGAGCAGCACCTGCGTGGTAGACGCTTTCTCCGCGACACACGACTAGAAGTACTAAAACTTTATCCGCCTGCTTCCCTCCTGTAACGGGCCGGATAACATCCACGCCCTCCGCCTGCGTGACTCTCCGCAAAACGCTCTAGTACTGCGCAAATCGCGATTGGCTGGCAGAATGCCTCTAAGCACGCCGGTCGCGCAGATTCAAGCTGCGCGTTAAACGCCGAAACCGGGGGAACGCTTCTTCATGGAAGCGTCGGAGGAAAACGCTTGAAAACAACATACGCCGTCTCTGTGTGCGCGCTCGCAGCCATTATCGCTGCGGGTGCGCCACTTGCTTTTGCGCAGGGTCCAGGAGTTTCGGAACTGCGCGAACCCATCACCATCGCCAGCACGAACGGTTTGCTGGACATTCTGATGGTCGCCAGAGCCGCGCCTGTCTCTACTCTTCCCGGCGCTCCGATTGGCTGGGTCTACGATATCTGCGAACGGCCGCAGGATGGCTCGGAAACATGCCCGCAGCGAAATGTACAGCCGCTGAATCTGTACGGCGGTACTCGACTGAAGCTGCAAAAGGGCGACACGCTGCGCATTCACCTGGTGAATCAGCTGCCTCCGGTACACGACAGCGATCATGCGAGCGATCCAGGATTCGAATTTCTGGCCCTGAATCCCACGAATCTGCACACGCACGGCATGCTGGTTTCGCCGCACTGTCCGAGCGCGGCGAATCCGACCTATGGCGACAACGTTTTCGTACTGACCTTCAACTCGGCAAACGGCAAGCCGGAAGTGAGCCCGCATATGCACTCGGCGGTGCGCTTCGATTCCACCGATTACGAGATCAAGATTCCCGATAGTCACCCTTCGGGCCTGTACTGGTTCCATCCGCACGCGCATGGCATCTCGCTCAATCAGATCTCGGCCGGAATGAGCGGCATCATCACGGTCGGCGATGTGAGCGATTATGTTTGCCGCGACCGGCTGTGTTCCGCGCTGGTATCGCAGATCCGGACGCGGCACATGATTCTTAAAGATACGCAGGTTTTGCCCGACGGTACTATCCAGACGCAGGAGGATCCGGATTTCTGCCCGCCACAACCGGGAACGGGAGATCCGGCACGCCAGGGCAGCTGCGACGGGCAGAATGACGGCGAGGAAGGCGGCCCGGATTACACGGGCGGCAAATGGTTTGTGACGTTAAGCGGCCAGCAGTACCCCAGCGTGACGGTGAACCCCGCGCTCGGTGAGATCTGGCGACTCACGAATGCTTCCGGAAGTGCGAGCTACCGGCTGCAGTTATGGAACCCGGCTCAGAATCGCAGCATGCTGTTCCAGATTCTTTCGCTCGATGGTGTGAGCGTGAGCCCCGATGCCGGACTATCGGATGAGCAGAAGACCGCGCTCGGCGGCAACAAGTTCAAATCCGAACCATGTCCGGGCGGCTTTGGGCCGGCGGCGAACCGCGGCATCTGCACGCGCGAGATGCTGATGATGCCCAGCTCGCGAGCCGAGGTTTGGGTTACCTATCGCGATGCGCAGGATCGCTTTGCGCTGCCGCCGAAAGGCGCCACTGCCGTATTCCGGACCGAGGGCTTTCAGACCGGACCGAGCGGCGACTACTGGCCGCAGGTCGATCTGGCTAAGGTAAATTTTGTGCAGGCTCCGGCGGCACTGATGCCTCCGGTGCTCGACGTGCATGGCGAAGCGAGCAGCCTGGCCTCGCCGCTGGCGCTGGCCCACAGCATGGCTGCGAGTAATCAGACCGTCGCGCCCGACGCTTCCTGCAAAGCGCTGCCGCCCGGCCACATGCGGCGCATCTTTTATGCGGTGCCCACAAGCAATCTGGACGCCTTCGGATTGGCGTATGAAGAGATCGATGAGAACGGGAATGTGGTGGGCACGCCCGCCACGGATGTGACGCCATTCGATCCGATGAAGCCGACGATTTGCGTGCCGCTCGGGCCGAATAATGCACCCGTTACGGAACGCTGGCAGCTGGTGAACGTCGCAACCGAAGACCACAACTTCCATCTGCATCAGACCAAATTCCGGCTGCTGACCAACGACGAGATCGCTGGCACCGCACCGATCAAAGGTCTGGTGCTGGACAATGTTCCGCTACCGCACGCCGACGGCACCTGCGGCAACAACCCGCCGGATGACAACAGCAATCCCATTGCAGACTGGCGGGCAGGTTTGTGCCAGGCGTATCCGGTCACGGTGGAGATTCCATTCACCATCGCCGGCGATTTCGTTTATCACTGCCACATTCTCGAACACGAAGACGGAGGCATGATGGCGCGAATACGCGTCCGGCCGACGAAGTAAGGCTTTTCCTGCGCGCCGTCGACTTGCAGGCAAGCGCGGCGCGCAGTACTCTTGAGATATGGCTGTTCCGGCCAGCACGCGTCCCTCCCTCTTCGGCTCCGACTAGTCGCGCCGTCCCGCGCAACCCGTCTCTGTCCGCGTCCTGTTTTCTTTTTGAGGTGATTCCATGCCGGCTGAAGCTGCCATTCATCCGTTGTTACCGCATCTGGTGACTTCCCTTCCCGGGCCCAATGCGCAGAAGATTATCGAGCGCGATCACGCAGTACTGTCGCCCTCCTACACGCGCTGTTATCCGTTTGTCATGAAGCGCGGTGAAGGAGCAATTGTCGAGGATGTCGACGGCAATCGTTTCCTTGATTTTGCTGCCGGGATCGCAGTGGTTGCTACCGGTCATTCACATCCCAAAGTGGTGCGGGCGATTCAGGAGCAGGCGGCGGACTTTCTGCACATGTCCGGGACCGATTTCTATTACGAGACCATGGTGCAGCTGGCCGAACGCCTGGCAACGCTCGCGCCGGGCAGCGGACCGAAACGCGTCTATTTCGGCAATTCCGGAGCTGAGGCCAATGAAGCGGCGATCAAGCTGGCGCGCTATCACACCGGGAGGGACAAGTTCGTCTCGTTTTTTGGCGCCTTTCATGGGCGCACGATGGGTGCCCTTTCGCTGACCGGAAGCAAAGTGACGCAGCGCCGCGGATTTCATCCGCCGTTGCCTGTGCATCACATCGCGTATCCGAACGTGTACCGCCGGCCTGTTGGCATGAGCGAAGCCGCGCATGCGCTCGAATGCGTGCGGGTGCTCGAAGATCAGCTTTTCAAAGCGATACTGCCTCCTGAGGAAGTGGCCGCGATTTTCGTCGAGCCGATCCAGGGTGAGGGCGGATACCTGGTGCCACCGAAAGAATTTCATCAGGAGCTGCGCCGCGTGGCGGACCGGCACGGCATTTTGCTGGTGCACGACGAAGTACAGAGCGGCATGGGGCGGACGGGCCGCATGTTCGCCTCCGAGCACTTCGGCGTAGAACCCGACATTGTGACGCTGGCCAAAGGCATTGCGAGCGGGCTGCCGCTTTCCGCCACGATTGCGCGAGCCGACATTATGAACTGGCCGCCGGGAGCGCATGCCTCGACATTCGGCGGCAATCCAGTAGCGATTGCTGCCGCGCTCGCCACGCTTGATCTGCTCGAAGGCGGTGTAATGGCGAACGCGGCGGAAATGGGACAGTATCTGCTTGAGCGCTTGCAGAGCTGGCCGCAGCGTTTCCGCCACGTAGGCCACGTGCGCGGATTGGGTCTGATGATCGCTATCGAACTGGTGGCCGACCAGCAAACCAAGGAACGCGCTCCGCAACTCCGCGATCAGCTCGAGTTCAAGGCCTTTGAACATGGCTTGCTGGTGCTTGGCGCGGGCCCGAACAGCATCCGGCTTTGTCCGCCGCTGATCATCGATCGCGCTCAGGCGGACTTCGCGATTGAGACACTGGAAAAGTGTCTACGCGAACTCGAGCAGTAAAGCCGCCACCGCTCGACGCCGCACAATTCCGAACGCTGCTGCTTGGCTGGTTTGAGCGGCACCGGCGCGACCTGCCCTGGCGCCGCACGCGCGATCCATACGCTATCTGGATTTCGGAGATCATGCTGCAACAGACGCGTGTTGCGGCGGTGATCCCGTATTACGAACGGTTCCTCTCGCGCTTCCCGAACGTTGCGGCGCTTGCGGATGCACCGGAGCAGGATCTGCTCGCGTATTGGGCCGGGCTCGGATACTATCACCGCGCGCGGAATTTACAGAAAGCCGCACAGGCGATTAAACAAAGCGGCAGCTTTCCCGATACGTATGAGGCGATTCGGCGGCTGCCCGGGGCCGGCGACTACACCAGCGCAGCGGTGGCGAGTATCGCGTTCAACCGGCCGCATGCCGCTCTCGATGGAAATGTTCTGCGGGTGCTCAGCCGGGTGTACGCAGATGGAACCGATATCGCGGCTCCGGCTGGTCGCGCGCACTTCCGTGGTATCGCCGATCAAGTGCTCGATCGCACTCAGCCCGGCGCGTTCAACCAGGCCATGATGGAACTGGGCGCGACGATCTGCCTGCCCAGAAATCCGCAATGCCTGCTTTGCCCGGTTGCGAGCTTGTGTGCGGCGCGGCAGACGGGGCGTGTTCACGAATTTCCGGTCAAACTCGGGCGCGAAAAGAGTGTTGTGGAAGAGCGGGTTTTCTTCTGGGTCGAGCGCGAGGGTTCGGTTTTACTTTGGCAGCGGCCTCAGGATGCGCGGCTCATGCCCGGATTTTATGAACTGCCCGAGCGGGTTCACCTGCCGGGCATTCAGGCGGGTGAGTTGCTCGGCGAATTTCGCCACGCGATCACTTTTCACAATTACCGCTGCCGCGTTTACGAAGCTGTACCGCCGGAGGACACCGGCGCCTGTGGCTGGGTTCGGATGAGAGAATTGCCGCAGCTGCCCGTGAGTACGCTGCTGCGCAAAGCCGAGCGCCTATGCCGCCGAACTCGTACGGTTTTCTAACCGCTCCTTACAGTCGCGGTTCGGTAAGCAGTTCGTGGCGTGAAAGCGATGTGGCGCGCGGTGAAAACGAAAGATAAACTAAGAAGCTATGCGAGTGTGGCAAGTTTCGGCAGCTTTGCTGGCGGCAAGCGCGGTGGCATTGGGACAGAGCGAGCTGAAACAGCGCGGCGAAAACGAGCCGCCGCAGTCGAACCTGATTCGTGTGGAACCGGGCACGCACATCCTGCTCAATATGATCAACAGCGTGAGTACGAAACAGGCGCAACCCGGCGACCGTATCTATCTGGAAACGGCTTTTCCGGTACTGGTTGAGAACCGCATTGTGATTCCGCGCGGCAGTTGGGTAACCGGTACGATTACGGAAGTCAAGCGGCCAGGAAGGATAAAGGGCCGCGGCGAGTTACAGGTACGCTTCGACTCGCTCACGCTTCCCAATGGCGTGACCAAGAATTTTCGCTCGGACCTGAGCGCGGTGGACGGGCAATCGAATGAGACGCTCGAGCGCGAAAAGAGCAAGGTGAAAAGTCCCGACAATAAAGGCGGCGATGCGCGAACGGTAGCCGCGACGAGCGCTGCCGGAGCGGGGATTGGCGCGATTGCAGGCGGTGCACGGGGAGCTGGCATCGGCGCTGGTGCCGGTGCGGCCGCGGCTCTTGTGGGAGTACTCGCCACTCGCGGTCCGGATGCCGTACTGACGAAAGGCTCGAGCGTCGAAATGGTGCTCGACCGGCAGCTGACCTTTCAACCGGCTGATCTGGATTTCAGCCACGCGCCTCCACGCGCTGCACTCACCGAGGCTCCGCCGCAGGCGCCGGCCAAGTCATCCGGCGGCCTGGTACCGCATCTTCCCTTCTGAACCTTTCCTTCTGATTGATGCAGGCGATTCAGGCAATGAAGAAATCCATCGGCGACAACATGATCCCGAAAGGGATGAGCTTCGGCCAGGGACTCGCTCTGATCAAAAAGGCCGGGTATGAGGGTGTCGAGCTCTGGCTCGGCGAGCGTCCCTGGTTTCAGGTGAAGACGAGCGATGCCGATTTGCGCGCGCTGAAGCGGCAGATCGATGACGCGGGGCTGGAAGTCTCGGACATCGCCAACGCGCTCGACTGGGAGGAAAATGTTTCGATGCGCGATCCTGTCAAACGCGCAGCCGCCTTTCACCACATCGAGCGCCAGATCGAGGCCGCGCAGATTTTCAATACCAACGCGATTTTGATTGTTGCCGGGCTGGTGACGAGCGACACACCCTACAACGAGGTTTATGCGCGCTGCGTGGAATCGCTGAAGAGACTGGCGGGACCGGCGGAAAAGGCGCGGGTCAAGATAGGCGTTGAGAACTGCTGCTCGGAGCAGAAGTTTCTGCTGAGCCCGCGCGAGTTTGCGACGTTTCTCGATGATGTGAACAGTCCCTGGGTCGGGATTCATCTGGATGTCGGCAACATCCACGACACCGGTTTTGCGGAGCAGTGGATCGAGATTCACGGGCCGCGCATTACGCGTGTGCATGTGAAAGACGTTTTGAAACACCGCGGCCGCTGCGGCGAGCAAAGTGTGTATACGAATCTGTTTCTGGGCGACAACGACTGGCGCGCGATCCGGGCGGCATTCGAGAAAGTCGGCTACAACGAGTGGCTGATTGCCGAAATGGAATCGCGCTACCGGTATGCGCCCGATCAGCAATTCTTCGATACGGCGGCTGCGATGAACCGGCTCATTGCCGGCACGTTATGAGTGTGCTGAGCCGCCGCGAAGCACTCTTTGCTGGCATCGCCGCGTGGGCGCCACTGAGAAGCGCCGCTGCTTGCAATGAGCGGATTTTGGCCGCGCCGGATCTGCTCTCACAAGAGTCCGCCGCTGGCTATCGGGCAGCACTGCCCAGCGGCGGAAACGTGCTGGTCGCCATCGGCCACACTTGGGATCCGCTATGGATGGAGCGGCGTGCGCGTGCCGGCGCGACTCTCATTCATGAGCTCCCGGTGGCGTGCTATCAGGCAAACGATGCAGAGTATATCCGCTACCACTGGCCCTCACCCGCGCTCATCCGCCACTTTGGTTCCGGTGCTGCGAGCACACGTAATCCTGGTCAGGCGATTGCGTATTTCGGAGGACGTGCGGTTGCCTGGCGCCGGACGTATGGCAAGGGTTGCATCGTGACTCTTGCCAGTTTGCTGGGACCGCATCTGCTCGCCGGCGATCGCGATGCGCTTCGGCTTTTGCAGGAAATGGCGAGCGTCAGATCTTGAGAAATAGTTTGCGCCGGTACATCCACCAGAGCATAAACCAGTAGGTCAGCAGCACCGCCGAGCCGAGTACAAACGGATACAGGCCATCGCCAAAGACGTGAAAAATGCGATCGCCCAGGTGGATGCGGAAACTGCTGTAGACGAACTCCTCGCACAGATGCGCGATGAGGTAGGCCGCGATCGAATTCATCCCGACCACCACCAGCGGGAAAGCCCACTTGCGATAACCTTTGGCGTCGATGATCCAGCTGAACGCGACCAGAAACAGGAAACAGATACCGCCGCTGAACAGGGCCCAGGCCGGGGTCCAGATGCGCTTGACGATCGGGCAGATGCCGGTGAAGTGGAGCAGAAGGCCGGCCGCGATTCCGATTACGCCCGCAATCGCGAAGCGCTTCAGCGGCAATTGAGGAGCGTAGGTGCGATACCAGCGGCCCGCCACAAGGCCGAGGATCATCGTCCCCAGAGTAGGGATAAAGCTGAGCGTGAGATAGCCGCCTCCGTTATAGGCAAAAGGCCGCACACGCGGGAAGAGATTCAGGAACCAGACATCGAATGCCTGACCCAGATTGCTGTTCTTATTCCAATGCGCTGCGAAACCGGTAAAGTTGTGATGCCAGTTCGCCGGAACGCCTACCGCCGCGTAGTTGAAGCCGGGTCCGGGCGCCGGGTATAAGGCCCAGGCAAGCCAGTAGCCTGTGAGAATCACCGCGAGTGCCGTCCATTGCCAGCGTGCCGGACGGAAACCGAGCAGAAAAAGGATCGGGTAACCGAGGCCGATCTGCGTAAGCGTGTCTTCAAAGGTGAAATTGGTCTGCGGGCTCGAAGTGGAGCGCAGAAAAATGCCGAGCGCAACCAGCAGCAGCGAGCGCCACAGCGCATGTACAAACATGGAGCCGAACGCTGCGCCGCGCTTCAGCCGGCTGGCAATCGAATACGGCAGCGCCACCCCAACCAGAAATGAAAACGAAGGCTGAATCAGATCGTGCAGCGAAAAGCCCGCCCATTCCACGTGCGTCTGGTTGTACGCCAGAATTCGCCAGAAAAGGCTTTGCGGATAGGCGCGCGAGACTTCGGCGAAGTGCAGCACTTCGGCCATCATCAGCACCATCACCAGCCCGCGATACGCGTCTACCGCAACGTTGCGCGCGGGAATGGTGGGCGCGACCGGCGCGACAATCGGAGTGTCAGAGACCGCAGCCTCGGAGACCGGCGCTACCGGAATCGCCTTCATCGTACTTGTGAGTATACGTAAATCCGGCCGCCGCGTGCGTTACCGCTTGCGGAAAACGCGTTCGATGTGCAGCGCCCGGCCGGTTGCATCGTCAATCTGCACGAACACGCCGTGCAATTCAATGCCTGAGCGAGCCGCCTCCATACGCCCGGCAAGACCCGAAAGAAAGCGCCGAATGATGGTGTCTTTATCGACGCCAATGACGGATTCGTAGGGCCCCGTCATCCCGGCATCGGTCTGGTAGGCCGTGCCGCCCGGCAAAATGCGCGCATCGGCGGTCGGTATGTGTGTATGAGTGCCGACGAGGGCGCCGACACGTCCGTCGAGATACCATCCCATGGCCGTCTTTTCGCTCGTCAGCTCGGCGTGAAAATCGACAAACCGCACGCGAATTGACGGATCGAGCGAGGCCAGCAGCTCATCGGCTTTGCGGAACGGGCAGTCGATATTGGCCATGTGGGCACGGCCCTGCAAATTCAGTACCGCATACGGTTGCCCGTTACGCGCTACTCCGGTAAAGACACCGGTACCGGGCAGGCCGGGCGGATAATTCGCCGGCCGGAGCAGCCGCGGCTGATGACCGATGTAGTCGTGAATCTCGCGCTTATCGAAGCTGTGATTCCCGCCGGTGAGAACGTCGATTCCAAGCGAGAGCAGCTCTTCCGCAATGGGTGGCGTGATGCCGAAGCCGCCGGCGCTGTTCTCCGCGTTCGCGATTACCAGGTCGAGGCGATATTCGCTCATGAACTGCGGCAGATGGTCGGCGACGATAGAACGGCCGCCCGAGGCGAAGATATCGCCGATGAAGAGGATATTCATTCTGTGGGAGAAGCCTACCGGCGAGGCAAGAAAGCGTTCCCGGCGAGAGCCTCTATTGGCGGCGCTCCGTCATTGACCCCTAGAAGAACAAGGGGGGAATCCCCCGAGCGCCTTCAGGCTTCTCCATGGCCGTAGGGCCGGAGCTTGCACACGGGCGCTTCATCCGAGCAGGACTCCATGACATTGACTATCGGATCAATTTTTAGGAGACCGGAACAGACGCTCTCGCAGGGAACGCTTCAGTCAAGAATAGCAAGAATTTGCGTCTAAAGTTTCACTTTCACTTGCGTTCAAAACTGACCAGGCCGTAGCCATTGCCATCATCCTGCTGGCGCAAAATGCGGAAACCGGCTGAGAGCAGCGGCTCGATGGCATTCCGGGCTGGCTCGGCGGGGTGATATTCCATTACGATTCTGCGGAACCGCCTTAAAACCTGCGGCGGCGTGGAGCGCAGCACGGTGTACTCGCCTCCTTCGATGTCCAGCTTCAGAAAGTCGATCTCGGTGTCGGCCGGCAACAGGCTCTCGAGCCGGTACATGGGAACCGGATGCCCGTCTGCCCCGGTCCGCCGGAACTGACTCCCGGGAGCCAGCCGAATGCACGTTTCGCCATCGCGATCGCCGAGGGCGGCTTGATACAACGTGCAGCGCGATTCGAGATGATGCGCCTCGATCAACCCGCGCAAACGCGCGAAAGTGTCGGGGGCCGGTTCGATGCTGATGAGACGGCAGGAGGGCGCATTTTCGAGCGCGTACAGGCTGAAGCTGCCGATATTGGCCCCGGCATCGACGATGATCCGATCGTCCGGATAGACCGGATAGACGTTGCGAAAAAACACCTGCCAGAAGGTTGGGATATCCGAGGCTTCGTCGAATTCAAAACTGCCCGAGCGCAGCGCGATGGTGAACGGCAGGGTCCTTTTCAGGCCGATATAGGCGGAAAACAGCTTCGGCCAGTCGGCGGTTTCGCGGCTGCAGCGCCAGACCTCCGGTAGCCGCTCCAGATGACGCAAACCTTGAAACACACGCTGCTGCGCAGAGGCCATAATGCGTCGAGTATAGGAACAAATACGGAGTTTCGGCGCGAATTTACTAGTCGAAAAGTACCGGGTTATTGATCGAACGTACTAAGCAACATCCTATTTCTTCGCTGTTTGGCAGTTTGCGGCCTTTTTGCCGTCAATCCAGTCGGAAGTGAAGGTAATTCCCCGCCCCGCAGCATCCCACCAGGTGTACTGGCGTGCCATATAGCGCGCGCCCGATCCGGCCACTACATTGGCGAAGATCAGCGACTTGCCGTTTACCGGAACGATTGCCAGGCTGTTATCGCCGCCGTTGATGTATTCGACCGTAAATACGCCGGATGGAAGGCCCATGGTGGCGCCGTTTGCATCGCACGCAACCCGTTCCACTCGATGGGAAAACTGCGGGGAGCCCGAGAGATGAATGGTCAGATCCGCTGCCGGCAGCTGGAGTGAAGACAGCAGCGTGGCCAGAACACAAAACGCGGGAGCGGGTTTCATGATTTCTGAAACGTATCACGTTCGTGGGTGGGCGCACGGTGACCGCTCCTTCCAGTCGGGCTCGGTAAGCAGTCGGGGGTTGAACGGAATTTCGGCGCCGAGGTGGGGCTTTAGCGCAAAATCGCCGTCAGCTCGCCCGGTTGGGCAATCGTGAAATCGGGCGGGACCGCGGCAAACGTCTCCGGTTGAAAGCCCCACAGCACGCCACAACTTTGTGCCCCCGCATTGCGCGCGGTCGCCACATCCACCGCGCTGTCGCCCACCATCAGCAGCTGATCTGGGGGAAGCTGCGCTTCCGCCGCAATCGCCAGCAAGCCAACCGGGTTCGGCTTCTTTTCGGGGAACGTGTTGCCGCCCACCACGCGGAAAAACAGCGGCCGTACTCCGAGCGCGCTCAAAATATCGCCGCTGATCTTTTCCGGCTTGTTCGTCAATACAGCGAGTTTGCGACCTTCCACGGAAAGCTGCTCGATCGCCTCCCGCACCCCCGAATACAGGCGCGTGTGTTCGAGCGAATGCTCACGGTAATACTGCAGGAAAAAGGCCAGCGCTTCCGCCACCTGCTCTTCGGAAGCGTCAGGGCCCATCGCGCGCCGCACCAGCACCGGCGCGCCGTTGCCGACGTACGAATTCACCAGATCCTGCGAGATTGGCGGCAGCCCGAAATGCGCGCGCGTCGCGTTCGTCGAAATCGCCAGATCGCGGCTTGAATCGATCAGCGTCCCGTCCAGGTCAAAAACAATCAGCCGGATTACGCCGCTCTCTCCGAGCCGCGCTGCCGGTGATCCCAGAACTGCTTCAGATTTTCCCATTGCTGCAGAAACGTGTCTTTCAGATCCTTCGGCGCCATCTGCGCCAGCGCCGCCGCCATCTCAGTCGCATACGGGAGCAGCCGCGACTGGGTCAGAAACGCCGGTGTCGGTGAAGGAATAAACGCCACCAGCACCGCCGCGAGTGCCGCCACCATCAGCACCCCGCGCGCAAATCCGGCCACGCCGCCCAGCAGATGATCGAACCACGAAAGGCCGACCCAGCGAAACAGCCGCGCCAGCAGCGTCGCAAGCAGCGCTCCAGCGATCACCACGCCGAAGAAGATGATCAGAAATCCAAGAATGTCGGCCAGCGCCTCCGTGCTGACATACGGCGCAATCTTTGCACCCACGATGCGGTAACACCAGAAGCCCGCCAGCAGCCCCGCAATGGTTGCCGCCAGCCCGATGACCACTCGCGCGAATCCGGTGCGCAATCCCGCCAGCGCCGAAGCCGCGATGATGATCACCAGCACTACGTCGAACCAGTTCATGGGCAGTGAATCGGGCGCCCGCTCAGGCGCGTATATGCGTCCCGGTATTTCTCGCTCGTCTTCTCGACCACGTCATCGGGCAGCGCCGGTGCAGGCGGCTTCTTATCCCAGGTGAGCGTCTCCAGATAATCGCGCACATACTGCTTGTCGAAGGAAAGCTGTGCGCCGCCGGGACGCCACGTATCGGCAGGCCAATAGCGCGACGAATCGGGCGTGAGCACTTCATCCGCCAGCACCAGCTCGTCACCCACAAACCCAAACTCGAACTTCGTATCGGCCAGAATGATGCCGCGCTCGCGCGCATAGCGGGCGGCCTTTTCATAAATTGTGAGCGTCAGATCGCGCAGCCGTACCGCCAGCTGCTCGCCGATCTGCGCGGCGACGTATTCGAACGAGACGTTCTCATCATGCCCGCTCTGCGCCTTGCTCGCCGGCGTGAAAATCGGCTCGGGCAATTGATCGCCGTCCTTCAAACCTGCCGGCAACGCAATCCCGCAAACCGTTCCCTGCGCGCGATACTCTTTCCATCCCGACCCGGCGAGATAGCCGCGCGCCACGCACTCCACCGGAATCATGCGCGCCTTTCGCACCAGCATCGAGCGCCCTTCCAGTTCACTCGCGTACGCATGAAGCTCGCGAGGATAGTCGCGCACATCCGCCGTGATCAGATGCGAGGGCACCACATCGCGCAGAAACTCAAACCAGAAGAGCGACATCTGGGTCAGCACGCGGCCTTTGCACGGGATCCCGCTCGCCAGCACACAGTCGAATGCCGAGATGCGGTCGGAGGCAACAAACAGCAGCGTGTCGCCGAGATCGTAGAGATCGCGCACTTTTCCCCGCCCCGCCAGCGGCAGCGGCAGTCGCGTTTCAAGGACGATCGTGTCGTGCAGCATTGCCACTTTCGAGTATCGCCTAGTGAAGCTTCCGCTCAAAACGATACGCATCCTGAAGCTCGGCTGTTCCCGAGTTTGGGAAAACATTGTGCCGCTCGAGCAGGGTTTCGTTGCGGAATCCGCACTTCTCCAAAACTCGTATCGAGCGGTGATTCGCCGGATGGCACAGCGCCCACAAGCGCCGGACACCCGCCATTTGAGCAAGCTCGATCACGCCCGTCAGCGCCTCCGTGGCATATCCGAAGCCCCACGCGTGGCGCGCCAGCACATATCCGGTTGAAGCTTGCTCGGCCGTCTCGCGATCGAGCCCGGTACTGCCCAGCAATCGCCCGTCCGCCCGCGACTCGATCAGAATCGCTCCAAAGGGCCACGCGATTCGCTCCGCTTCGCAGCGCTCGAGAAACGCGCGCGTATCTTCCACGCTCCCGTGCCGCCGGAATGCCACCCAGCGCGTCACCTCCGCATCGCTCGCCCAGCCGTAGAAGATATCGTCGGCGTCCTCCATGCACGGCTTGCGCAGAATCAGCCGCGGCGTCTCAAAACGCTCGAACATTCACGCCATAATAACCCGCCATGGCTAAACTGGAACTTGCATGAAACGGCCTCTGCGCTTTGCGGCCTGTAACGAAATCTTTGGGCGGAGGACTCTCGCCGAAAGCTGCCGCATCCTGCGCGAAACCGGCTACACCGGCATCGAAATTGCGCCGTTTACACTCGCTCCCGATCCCACCACGCTCGACGCCAGCGAACGGGCAGCGGTCCGCGACACGATTGCGGCTCACGATCTCGAATTCGTTGGCCTGCACTGGATTCTCGCCGCGCCGGCCGGCCTGCATGCCACGAGCGCCGATAAAGAGCAGCGGGAACGCACCTGGCGCGCACTCGATGCGTTCCTTGATCTGAGCGCGGATCTCAATGCGAAACCGGAGCACTCGACCGTCATCGTCTTCGGGTCGCCCAAACAGCGCGGCACCATGCCTGGCGTCACACCAGAGCAGGCGCGCGAAATGATGCGCGATGGTCTGGCCCGTCTCGCGCCGCACGCTGAAGAGCGCAATGTGCAGATCCTGCTCGAACCGCTTTCCAAAGCGCAGTGCGATGTGGTGAACACGCTGGCCGAAGCGGTCGCGATCGTCAGCGAAATCGGCAGCGCTGCGATCCAGACCATGTTCGACGTGCACAACGCCGCTGACGAAACGCTTGCACACACGGAGCTCCTGCGCCGCTACTGGCCGCACATCCGCCACATTCACGTCAACGAAATGGATGGCCGCGAGCCGGGGCAAGGCGATTACGACTTCGCGCCGCTGCTGAGCACGCTCGAAGCGCTCGATTACCACCGCTGGGTTTCGCTCGAAGCCTTCGATTTCAGCCGAGATCCGCGCGAGGTTGTGGCCGGCGCTTTCACTCATTTGACTCAACTTCAACTTCTATGAACCATTACGTCGTTACCGGCGGAGCCGGGTTTATCGGCTCTTCGCTCGTCCGCGGCTTGCTTGCCGGCGGTCATAAGGTCCATGTCATTGACGACCTCTCCACCGGCTCGCTCGACAATCTCGAAGAAGTCGCCGACCAGGTTACCGTCCACGAATACGATATCCGCGACTACGAGCGTATTGCTCCTGTCATCGCAGGCGCGCGTCGCGTTTTCCATCTCGCGGCGCTTCCCTCGGTGCCGAAATCGATCCTCGACCCCGTCACCAGCCATCAGGTGAATATCGACGGCACATTCAACATCTTTCGCGCCGCCGCCGAAGGAAAAGCCGGACGCGTTGTCTACGCCGCCTCGTCTTCTGCTTACGGCGATACCGACGTTCTGCCCAAGAAAGAAGACATGCTGCCGCGTCCGAAATCGCCTTACGCGCTGCAGAAGCTGGTTGGCGAATACTACGCCAGCGTCTTTGCGGAATGCTTCGGCCTCGAGACCGTAGCGCTGCGCTTCTTCAACGTCTTCGGCCCGCGCCAAGACCCAACCAGCGTCTACTCGGGCGTGCTCTCCATCTTTCTCACCTGCCTGATCGAGCGCCGCAGCCCCACGATCTACGGCGATGGCGAGCAGTCACGCGATTTCACTTTTGTCGAAGATGTTGTCGGTCTGCTGCTTAAGGCCTCCGAGGCGCAGGGCGTATCGGGCAAGGTTTTCAATGCGGGTAACGGCAATCGCTACACGCTGAATGAGACCTGGTCGCTGCTGCAGAAAATTGAAGGCGTTGATTTGCCGGCGAAGTATGGACCGCCGCGCGCCGGGGATGTGCGCGATTCGCAGGCCGACGTTAGCGCTGCCGTTCGCGAGCTCGGACATGCGCCGCGCTTCACGTTCGAAGACGGATTGCGCCGCACTCTTGCCTGGTACAAACAGGCGCGAACGGAAGCGACGGTTTCGCGCTGAGCGTGGCGTTTCGCGAAGCCGGCGGCGTTTTGCTCTGCCCGCCGTGGGATCGCTTCTCCTGGCAGAAACATGGCTTTGGAACGCGCAACGCGAATCCGTTACCTGCCCTGACGCTGCGGCAGGTGCATTCGGGCGATGTTCTTCTGGCCGGCGACTTCGCTGATCGCGAATGTGAAGGCGATGCGCTGGTAACGACGGAAATCAACCGGCCCATCGGTGTTCGTACCGCCGATTGCGTGCCGGTCCTGTTGCTCGATCCAGGTACGCGCGCTGTGGCGGCCGTGCATGCCGGCTGGCGCGGTACTGCCGCTTCGATCGTCTCGAATGCAATCGAAGAGATGCAGCGCGCATTCGCCAGCCAGCCGTGCGAACTCGAAGCCGCTATCGGGCCGTGTATTCGCGTCTGCTGCTACGAAGTGAGCGACGATGTGGCAGCGCGCTTTCCGGAAGCGAATATCCGGCGAAGTGCGGGGTCGCGCCCGCATCTCGATTTAGCCGCCGCCAACCGGGATCAGATGATTCGATCCGGCCTCGCGCCGGAGCATATCTTTGATTGCGAGTTGTGCACGTTTTGCCGCGCCGAGCTCTTCTACTCGTACCGGCGCGAGCCCGCCGATCCCGGCCGCATGCTCTCGGCGATTTGCCGCCTCGCCTAGCTTTTTGCGCGACAGTTTCTCCGCCGCGATAGTCTAAACAACATGCAACGACACGCAAAAGCACAATGGAAAGGCGATCTGAAATCCGGCGCCGGCACCATCTCGACCGACAGCGGCGTTCTCTCGAACACGCAGTATTCGTTCAAGACGCGCTTTGAGCAGGGCAGCGGAACCAATCCGGAAGAGCTGCTCGCTGCGGCGCATGCCGGCTGTTTCTCGATGGCACTCTCGCTCATGCTGCAGAACGAGGGCCTCAAAGCCGATTCGATTGACACGACGTGCAGCATCTCGCTCGAGCAGGAAGGCGGCGGTTTCGCCATCAAGCGCAGCCATCTCGAGCTGAAGGCGAAAATTCCCGGCGCTTCGAAAGAAGCGTTTGAGCGCGCGGCTAACAACGCGAAAGAAAATTGCCCGGTTTCGAAGCTGTACGACACGGAAATTACGCTGAACGCACAGCTGGAAAGCTAGCGCGCGTTTTGCCGCCGGAACTCGCTCGGCGTCGACGCAAACTCGCTGCGAAATGCCCGGTTGAACACCGAAAGGTCTTCAAACCCGCAGGCGAGCGCGATACCGATGATTTTTTCTTTGCTTGCTGCAAGCAGTCCGGCGGCATGACGCAAGCGAATCCGGCGTTGATACTGGTGCGGCGTAATGCCGGTCAGCTCCCGAAAGGTTCGAAGAAAGTGAAACGGGCTGAGGCGCGCTTCCCGCGCCAAATCGGCTAACGTGCACGGAGCGCCGATGGACTCATCCAGCAGCCGTATCGCACGCGTGACTCGCGCCGCCGCGCTCGGCTCGTAACACGGGCCCGGTGGCGTGCCGCGTGCAATCGGCACCACCAGCGCGGCGAGATCGAGGCTCAGTACCTCCCAGGCGCATGCGTCGCAAGCGGCCTGGCAGCGTGCCAGGAGCGCTGAAAGTGGCCGTACCGGCGGTATTCGCAGCACAGGAAATGCAGCGTGTCCGCTGCCGCCTGCGTCATGCGCGAGCCGTTCAAAATGCTGCGGCCGGTAGGCGAACGAAAGGCAGTGGTCGCCCGTTGAATGCTCGTGCCCGCACTCGAAACATTGGCCTGCGCTGCCGAGCAGCAACGAGCCGGGGGTCATCAGTTCCTTGCCCCTGGCCGAGCGGTACTGGAAGGTTCCGGCACGCACCAGCGCGATGGAGTAATCGGAATGCCGCTCTTCGAATGGGCGGTCGCGCGGCCCCGAGCTGCACACGATGTCCGAGACGCTCCAGCCATCGCCCTCGGCGAGAATGCGCCGCATCAACATGAGACAGTTCGCGCCTCACTCACCGCAATTTTTGCCAAGATGATGCGCTCCCTTCCCGCCTATAAACGCATATAGCAGGCTACTACTCGATGTTAGTCCTGCGCGAGGAGATGAAAATGGATCAGCAGCACATACCCGACAGACAATTGCACCGGGCTTACTGAAACGCTGGCGAGACATCCACGAGAAGATATCCACTCTCGCGGATGCGTTTCCGGCCGAGCACTTCGACGCCGCTCCGCGAGACGATGTCCGCGGCTTTGGCGGCGTTCTGCGGCATCTGGCATTCTGGAACGAATTTGTGGCAGCTTCGGCGCGCGGGGAAAACCCGGATGGAGCGCAGAACGAGCTGCCGGCCGAGCGTCTAAGGACGAAACGAGCGATTCTCGACGCCTTCCAGAAGAGCGCAAACGAAGCAGCCGAAGCGCTTGCATCCGGCAAAGGCGCCGGCATCGAAGATCTTTGCCTCGATTTTCTGCAGCATTCCGCCGAACACTACGGGCAGCTTGTAGTTTATTCCCGGCTGCAGGGCATTGTGCCACCGGCTTCACGCGCATCGCAGTAGCGAGCGTGTCTGTTATGCTTTCGGTGGCGCCGACCCACTGCGGCGGCGACCACCGAAACTCTCTTGTTGCTCTCAACGGGCAGCATGTAAGTCCCCGGACTTGATCGATTCCCGACAGGTACCAAGGCGATGCTCAAAAATACTCACGATTTTCTCCAGGCCAAACAGGACGGCGGGAAGCTGTCGCTTGCGACCTGCTACGACTACACCTTCGCGCGGCTGCTTTCCGAAACGCCGCTCGACGCGATTTTAGTAGGCGACAGCGCCGCGATGGTGATGCATGGCCATCCTTCAACTCTTTACGCGACGGTGGAAATGATGCGCGCGCACACGGAAGCGGTCGTGCGCGGCGCGCCTTCGAAATTTGTGATTGCCGACATGCCGTTTCTCTCGTTTCGCAAAGGCATACCGGCAGCGCTCGACACCGCGCGGCAGTTGATGACGACAGGCGCACAAGCCGTCAAGCTCGAGGGCGTGGAGGGGCATGAAGATGTCATCGAACGGCTCGTGCAGAGCGGCGTGCCGGTGATGGGTCATCTCGGTCTGCAGCCGCAATCAGTACATGCCTACGGCGGTTATCGCGTGCAGGGCCGCAGTGAAGATTCAGCAGAAGCGATTCTGCGCCAGGCGAAAACGCTCGAAGCGCTGGGCGCGTTCGCGGTTGTGCTCGAATGCATCCCCGGCACGCTCGCGTGTGAGATTACTTCTGCTTTGAGGATTCCGACCATCGGCATCGGCGCCGGACCGCAGTGCGATGGCCAAATTCTGGTGCTGCACGATCTGCTCGGGTTAAATCGCGACTTCCAGCCGAAGTTCGCGCGCCGTTTTCTCTGCGGCGCAAACGCTGTGCTCGACGCTCTCGAGAGATTCGATCACGAAGTGAAGGCCGGAACCTTCCCGTCGCATGAGGAGACGTACGCCTGATGCGGGTCTGGAAAAGCATTGCCGAATGGCGCACGCACCGCGAGACGATCGCCGCGAAATCCATCGGTTTCGTGGCAACCATGGGCGCGCTGCATCGCGGCCACGCGGCTCTGGTCGAGCGCTGCCGGGCGGAGAACGAGATTGCCGTTGTCAGCATCTTCGTTAATCCCTCGCAGTTCAACGATCCCAACGATCTGGCGCGCTATCCGAACACGCTCGAGAGCGATTTGACGCTTCTACAGAAGCTCGGCGTGGATGATGTATTCGTTCCCACCGCAGCGGAGATGTATCCGCAGGGCTACCGCATGAAGGTGCAGCCGGATGAACGCTACCGGATCATGGAAGGACTGCACCGGCCCGGCTTTCTGGAAGGTGTCGCGACCGTTGTACTCAAGCTGCTTGAAATCGTACGGCCGGAGAAGGCCTATTTCGGCGAGAAGGATTACCAGCAGCTGATGCTGATCCGCGATCTGGTGGCAGAATTCTTTTTGCCCTGCAAGATCGTCGCCTGTCCGACCGTGAGAGCCGAGTCGGGGCTGGCCGAAAGCTCGCGTAACGCTCTGCTTTCGCCAGCCGCGCGCGAGAAGGCGCCGGTGATTCATCGAACGCTCTGCACGGCCGAGTCGATTGAACAGGCGCGGGCAAGCCTCGAAGCGGAAGGCTTTCGGGTCGACTATGTCGAAGAGCACGCCGGGCGCCGTTTCGCAGCGGTCTTCCTCGACGGTGTGCGGCTAATCGACAATGTGGCGCTATGCTGCTGACGCTCGACGTTGGAAACAGCCAGATCTTCGGCGGAGTATTCGCGGACAAAGAGCTGAAATTCACGTTCCGGCGCAGCTCGAGCGTGCGCTCGTCGTCGGACGAGTTTGGATTATTCTTTCGCGGGGTGCTGCGCGAGAATGCGATCGATCCAAGCGCGATTCGAGAGGCTGGCATCTGCTCGGTGGTGCCGGATGCGGTGCATTCGCTGCGGAATTCGTTTCGCAAGTACTTCGCGTTTGAGCCGTTTCTGCTGCAGGCGGGAGCGAAAACGGGGCTGAAGATTCGTTATCGCAATCCGCTGGAAGTGGGCGCGGACAAGATCGCGAATGCGATGGGCGCGCTGGAGCGATTCCCGGGACGGAATCTGATCATCGTGGATTTCGGCACTGCTACTACACTGTGCGCGGTGTCGAAAGACAAAGAGTATCTGGGCGGGATCATCACGCCGGGCATGAACATCTCCATGACGGCGCTCGAATCGAACACAGCGCGGCTGCCCACGGTGGAGATTGTGCGCCCGTCGGAGTTGCTGGGGCGCTCGACGGTGGAGAGCATTCAGTCGGGCCTCTATTACGGGACGCTCGAGACAGTACGGGCACTCGCCGGCGCCGTTGCCAAAGACTATTTTTCGCGCGAGCAGCCGCTGATCGTTTCGACCGGAGGTTTCGCGCGCCTCTTCGCGGACGAGGAGCTGTTTGACGTATTCGTGCCGGAGCTGCCGCTTCTGGGACTGCGGCGCGCGGTAGAGCTGGCACGTTCCTGAGTTAGATCAGTCGGCGCGAAGAGACTCGATCGGGTTCAGCAACGCGGCGCGCCTTGCCGGTATGTAGCCGGCGGCCAGCGCAGCGAGCAGAATGAGAAGCGCCGAAAAGGCGTAGGTGGGCAGATCGAGTGCCGGAACGCCGAACAGCAGCGATGCCATGTAGCGCACCAGCAGACGCGCGGCGAGCAGGCCGGCGACTGCGCCGATCGATACGAGTGCCAGACTCTGGCGCAAGAACAGAGCACGGATGGTGGCCGGCTCGGCGCCGACTGCCAGACGAATACTGATCTCGCGGCGGCGCTGCGCCACGGTATACGCCAGAACGCCGTAGACGCCGACGAAAGCAAGCAGGACCGCGATGGCTGCGGCGACGGCGAGCAGTACGAGCGCAATGGAGCGGCGCGCCATGCTGCGGCGGTAAAGATCGCGAAGCGTTCGCGTCTGAGCCAGCGGCAGATTCGGATCGACGGAGTGGATTCGAGCGCCGATATCTCTGAGCAGGCTTTCACTGCCGGCGCGACTGGTCCGGATCGCGAGGGTGAAGCCGCGGCGAACGCCGGGAAAGTAAACGAGGCCGGGAGGCGGCTGGTCCACGCCGTCGTCGTAGACGTTTTCGGCGACGCCGACGATCACGCTCCAGGGCCCGTCGCCATTGATGCGGAGGCGCTGGCCGAGCGCTGCTGAAGGTTCGCTCCAGTATTCGCGCGCCATGTTCTCAGAGATTATTGCGACACGGCGTTGCTGGAACAGATCGTCCCAGGTGAAATCACGTCCGGCAACGAGCCGGGTGCCGAGCGTAGCAAACAAGCCGGGCGAGATTTGTTTGAGGGTGCGATTCGGTGGAATGCGGCCGGGAGGAGTCTTGCCTTCGACCGAAACCGGATTGCCGTTGTGGTATTCGAGCTCGAGCGGCAGCGCCGTGGCGAACGCGGCATGCTGCACGCCGGGAATGGCGGCGATATTGTTCAGGATCTGCGCCTCGGTGCGGACCACACGCGCAGAGTCCGGGAATTCGGCATCGGGAAGAAAAAGGCGGATCGTCTGGATTTGCTCAGGATGAGTGAAGCCGGGCTTCACGGCAGTGAGCGCGGCGAAGCTGCGGATCAGCAGGCCCGCGCCGACCAGCAGGATGAGGGCAAGCGCGACCTGCGCAACGACCAGCGTGCTTTGGGTGAGCAGGCGCTCGCGCGTCTGGGTGGCGGTGCGGACATTCCGGAGTTTGGGAGCGAGAGCCGAACCGAGTGCGGCCATCAGGCCGAAGGCGAGGCCGGCCACAAGCGAGCAGGCGAGCGCGAAGCCGAAGCTGGCGGAATCGATCGAGATTTCTCTGAGCCGGGGGAGATCCTGGGGCCCGATGAGGAGCAGCAGCCGAATGGCAGCATAGGCCAGGGCGAGACCGGCAGCGCCACCGAGGACGGCGAGCGCGATGCCCTCGACGATGAGTTGCCGGGCGATCTGGCTCCAGCCTGCGCCGAGCGCAGCGCGGATGGCAAACTCGTCGCGGCGAGACTGCGCGCGCACCTGGACCAGATTCGCGACATTGGCGCAGACCAGCAGCAGCACGACTGCAAGAGCACCCATGAGCACTTCGAGAACGGCTCCGACGTCGCCGATGACGTCCTGTTTCAGCGGGTGAATGTTCGGTTTGACGTGGAGTTCGGCGAGTGCCTGCCGCCACGACGGATCGGCAGCGGCCCAGGCGTTCAGGACGCGTGCGATGTCCTGACGAGCTTGTGCCAGAGTGATGCCGGGCTTGAGGCGAGCGACTCCGAAATAATCGGCATCGCTCGAACCGGGTGTGCCGGGCGCGACGGTCTGCGCGAGGAACAGGTCGGGCGCGACATTCAGGAATTCGAAGTTGCGCGGCATGATGCCGACAACCTGATACGGAACAAAATCGACGACGAGAAGACGCCCGAGAACACGGGGATCGGCGGCGAAGTGCTGCTGCCAGTAGTGGTAGGAGAGAATGACTGCTCGTGGGGCTCCGGGGCGCTCATCAGCGCTCGAAAACCAGCGGCCCAGAACAGGTTTGGCCGCGAGCGCGCGCAGGACGCCGCTGGTCATGGACACCGTTGTGACCTGCTGCGGTGCGCCGGTGCCCGTGACAGCGGCGGAACCGGGCGTCCAGACACCGAACTCCTCGAAACTGCGCGCGTTGTCGCGATAGGCGGCGTACATGTCGAGCGAAAGCGCCCAGTCGGGGAAGACCTGCCCGGCGAACACGGCGGAATTGGAGATGCCGGCGAGTCGTTCGGGACTGGCGTATGGCAAAGGCCGTATCAGAACGGCATTGACGACGCTGAAGATCGCGACGTTGGCGCCGATGCCGAGGGCCAGCGAAAGGAGGGCGGGAAGGCTGAAGCCTGGTTTGGTGCGGAGTGCGCGCAGCGCGTAGCGCAGATCGCGGAGCAGATTTTCGACCGTGTTGACGCGGCGCTGATCGCGACAGCTTTCTTTGGTTGTTTCGAGCGAGCCGAATTCGCGGCGTGCCTGGATGCGGGCTTCGGATTCGCTCAGGCCGGAGGCGACAAGTTCTCTCACGAGCTGCTCGAAATGAAGAGCGATTTCGCGCTCGAGGTCGGCATCGGCACGTGAACGCCGGAAGATGGAACGCAGACGGTGCACAAGGACGCGGGCGAGGCGCATACCTTCAGGCTGTTTCGATGAGAAGCTGGACGGCGGACGAGAGACGGCTCCAGCTGTTCAATTCGCACTCGAGCTGCTTGCGGCCCGTGCGGGTGAGGGAGTAGACCTTGGCGGGGCGGCCGAGCTCGGAGTCTTTCCACTCGGCGCGCAGCCAGCCCTGCTGCTCGAGGCGGTGCAGCGCCGGGTACAGAGAGCCCTGCCCGACCGAGAGAACGTCGCCCGAAAGCGCCAGGATGCGCTTGGCAATGGCCCAGCCATGCATCGGCTCACGAGCCAGGGTCTTCAGGATGAGGAGGTCGAGCGTGCCCTGGAGCAGGTCGGAAGGCTTCGGCATGAGAATACCTCGATGATCGACAGCATAACACCTCGATCATCGACAATCCAGTTCGGGCTGTGGAGCGGCCGGAATTTGAGCGCAAAAAGCGGAGTTTCCGGAAGGGCAAGATCATCGAAGAATAAGGTATGGCATACGGAACCGATAAAGAGCGGTGGTTGGCGGTGCAGGGGCGCGACAGGCTGGCAGACGGCGTGTTCTATTACGCGGTGCAATCGACGGGTGTCTACTGCCGGCCGTGGTGCGGAGCGCGGCAACCGAGGCGGGAGAATGTGCGATTCTTCGATACACGCGGGGCGGCGGAGAAAGAAGGTTTCCGTCCGTGTAAACGGTGCCGGCCGAATCTGGAGCGGACCGAGCTCCCGCAGGCGCGGGCGATAGAAGAGGCGTGCCGAAAGCTGGCATCCGAGGACAAGCCCGATCTCGACCGGATTGCGGCCGAAGCTGGCATGAGCCGTTTCCATTTCCAGCGGGTCTTCAAAGAAACGACCGGGATTACGCCGCACGCCTATTTTGCCGCGCACCGGCGTGAACGAGTGCAGCAGGAACTGGCGAAAAGCAGGACGGTAACGGATGCGATTTACGGCGCGGGATTCCAGTCGAATGGACGGTTTTACGCGAAGTCGAATGAATTGCTGGGGATGAAGCCGAAGGCGTTTCAGGAGGCGGGCAGCCGGGTCACGATCCGTTTTGCGATCGGGGAGTGCTCGCTCGGTTCGATTCTGGTGGCGGCGACGGAAAAGGGCGTCTGCTCGATACTGCTGGGCGACGAGCCGAGCAAGCTGCTGGGGGATCTGGAGCGGCGGTTTGCGGGAGCAAACCTGATCGGCGGCGATGCGGAGTTTGAAGAGCTGGTGGCGCGCGTGATTGCACAGGTGGAGCAGCCGGGGCGCGCTTTATATTTGCCGCTCGATATTCGCGGAACGGCGTTTCAGGAGCAGGTCTGGCAGGCTCTGCGGGAGATCCCGGCCGGCAAGACGGCGAGTTATGAAGAAATTGCGGAACGCATTGGAGCGCCGCGTTCGGTGCGGGCCGTGGCGCAGGCGTGTGCGTCGAATCAACTGGCGGTTGCGATTCCATGTCACCGGGTGGTGAGAAAGGACGGCGCGCTCGGGGGATATCGCTGGGGCATCGAGCGAAAGACGGCGCTGCTGGAGCGCGAACGGCAGTCGGTTTGAGCCTTCGCCTCGCTGACGAGGCGCGGGCGTCGTGGGAAAATATGGTCGTGGGCGATACCGAACGATTCGAAATCAGCCAGCCGCCGGAGCTGTTTGCGCGGGTAGACGAGGAAGCAGACGCACTGATCCGCGAGAGCGTGATTACGACAACGCTCGATAATGCGCTGAACTGGGCGCGGAAGAACTCGATCTGGCCGATGAGCTTTGGCCTGGCGTGCTGCGCGATCGAGATGATGGCGATGATGGCGTCGCGCTACGACATTTCGCGTTTCGGGGCGGAGGTGATGCGCGGTTCGCCGCGGCAATCGGATCTGATGATCATCGCCGGCCGTGTATCGAACAAGATGGCGCCGGTGATCCGGCGGCTGTACCGGCAGATGCCGGAGCCGAAATGGGTGATCTCGATGGGCGCCTGCGCGACCTCGACCGGCGTGTTCAGCAACTACGCACTGGTGCCGGTGAACCAGGTGATTCCCATAGACGTCTATGTGCCCGGTTGCCCGCCGCGGCCCGAGCAGCTGATCTATTCGATCATGCTGCTGCAGCAGAAGATTCAGGCCGAGCGCGGAACGGTGCGAAAGACGCTGAACCTGGCATAAGTATCCGGCGCTATTGAGCAGTTGAGAACGCCAGCAGCACGTTACCGGGCATACCGCCCCACTGCCCATAGCCGGAATTTACGAGAATCGTGCCATTGACGATAGCGGGACCCGCGACGTCGAGGGAACCGCCATGCGCGGCGGGGCCGTTGACGGTGCTGAATTCTTGTGCGGTATTTGTATCCCAGAGAATCTTGCCGGTTTCGGCTGCGTAGGCGCGCAGGTGACCATCTACGGAGCCGGAGAAGACGACTCCAGGTATCGCGGTAACAGCCGCTGATTGCGCAGGGGAGCAGTCGGTCCGATCAGCGGCACACGGAATGCCCGGAGCGCTCCAGATGATCTTGCCGGTCGCCGGATCGAGCGCGTATAGGCCGCCGCCCTGCTTCGGATCGAGTGTGAATCGATAACCCTTTGGCAATTTCGGATCCACGATGACATTGGGTTTGAGATCGGAGATGGCCACATAAACCTTTTTGCCATCGGAAGCCGAACCCCACTGGCTACCTCCGAACACGCCTCCCTTGCCCAGACGCGTGTGCCAGAGCAACTTGCCTTGCGCATCGGGATCGAGGCCGTACGCCATTCCCGATTTCTGCGCGATGGCGAGAATCCGTTTGCCGCCGCCCAGATCGAGTAGGACAGGCGGCTGGCCGAAGTCAGAGTCATTGCCGTGTGTCTCGGGACAATTACCGGGGATGGGTACGCCACAGGCGCTGTTGAAAGCGTCATCTTTGGTGAGCTGAACCGACCAGAGCAGAGTTCCGGTCTTTCGATCGACGGCGAGAACGGCATCGCTCGTATCGGTCGGAGGATCGGAGTAGTTATCGCCGGTGGAGAAATAGAGCGCGCCCTTTTGTTCATCAACGGTGGGCGTAGACCAGACGCCCGCGCCGGAGGGACCGTGGGTGGGAATTCCAGCCGGGCTCCTGCCAACCGGCTTTGCAGGATCGGAGATGCTGAAAGCCTGCCAGAGCTTATCGCCGGTTGCGGAATTCAGAGCGACAACGCTGCCGCGAAATGTGCAGCACTCGTATTTGGGATCGGCGGCCATGGTTTCTTCGAAGGAGGAGAAGGCCTGGTACACGACGCCCTTGTCATAGCGAGGCGTGGCGGTGGCGAGCGTGGTGAAATGATCAGCGGGGTGAACGTTCCAGAGCAGCTGACCGGTTTGTGCATTGAGAGCGTACACGTTTGCTTTGGTATCGGCGAAGAAGACGGCAGGCTTGCCACCTGCCTCGCCAATGGCGGCGCCGCCGCGAATGGCGGAAGCGGCACGAAAACCCCAGAGAGTGCAGCCGGAGCGAATGTCGAGGGCGTAGAACGCTCCCGTACCGCTGCCGATGTATGCGTAAGCGCCGAGTATGGCGGGCTGCGAACGAGCTTCGCTGACAGCGCCCAGATTGAAGGCCCATTTGAGCTTCAATTTGCTCAGATCGCCGGCGGTAAGGCCAGCGGCCGCCGCGTTTTGGAAGCGCGAATTGTCAACATCCGGGCTCCAGCCGTTCCATTCCGGAGTGTTTGAAAGCGCCGGAAAGGGTGGATCGCTTTTGCAGGTTCGGGTGACGGCGGCAGCGGCGGACTGGGTCTTACCAGTGGGAGCGATGTAGCGGATGATGGCCACGATTTGCGCAGGCGAAAGGCCCGCTGCCTGGGTCTTCATAACGCCCTCGGTGAGGGCCTGATAAATCGCTTCGCCGCTCATCGCCTTGATGGTGCTGAGCGCTGGCACTCGGGGCCCGGGCGAATCATGGCATATGGCGCAGCGCTGTTTGTAGAGTGCCGCGCCATCCTGGGCGCGGAGCAGCGAAGTGAGGAATACGAGCAGAGACACGTATCGCATGGATTTCCTTTCCGGGAGAGAAATGTGAACGGCGGAGTTAAATAAAGTCACGCTTTCGGGACTGAAGGAAGAGCGTGACGGCCACGATGAGCACAATCACACTGAGTTCGGCTGAAAGAACTGTCCGCGCAGCAGTATTCCAAACGGGTAGCGAGTCTCCCCAGTGGTCGGTCAGCGAAGGAATGCGGCTGAGCAGATACCAGACAAACCAGTAAGAGGAATTGCAGAGGAGGCTTGCGCCCATGAGCCATCCCTCGGATTCGCCGACCAAAGTGGCCGAGGCGATGAGAGAGAACCCGAGCACCGGAAGCATCGCAAGGATGATCAGCATGGGAATGACGCCATGCGGGATGGTGTGGCTGGCATTCACGAAAAGCACAGCAGCAACGAGCAGCGCGAGCCAGGGGAGCAGGAACATGGTCCAGAGAGACGTAATTTTGGCGATGGTGTAGTGAAGCGAGGAGACCGGGAGACTCATGAGGAAGGCAAGGGTCTGTTTTTTGCGCTCGTTGAGGATGGCGGTGGAAGGGAGCATGGCGCCGAGAACGATCAGCGCCACAAAGAACCATACTGCACCGAACAGACGGGCGCTCTCATTGCCGAAGCGAACGAGCGCAAGCGCGCCGATACCGGTGAGACTACACGCGATGATGAGACGGCGATGCAGGCGCCAGTCCTTGAGAATGAGACGGCTGATGACCGGGTTCATGCTTCCACCTCGTCGCGGCTGTGTTCTACGTTGGCGATGAAGATTTCTTCGAGCGTCATGTTCTCGACGCGGCGGACGTGGACTCCGGTGCTTTCGTAAGCGCTGGCCAGCTCGGGCTCGAAGGCGTTGGAGGTGGCAACAGCCAGACTACCGTCGCGGCGGATGCCGATGATGCCGGGCAGCGCGGGCAGGTCGACTCCACGAGGCACTTCGAGACGGAGCCGACGCCAGCGGTCGAGATAGCGCTCCTTATCCATGGAGTCGATGATGCGGCCGCGATCGATGAAGGTGATCTGATCGGAGATCTGCTCGACATCCTGCGTGTTGTGCGACGAGAACAGGATGCTGCGGCCTTCGTCGGCCATGACGTTTGTCAGTTCGCGCAACACCTCGTGACGCGCGACCGGATCGAGACCGGTAGTCGGCTCGTCCAAGACGAGCAGCTCCGGTTTACGCGCCAGAACGAGCAACAGCGCCGCCTTCACGCGCTGGCCGTGGGAGAGGCCTTTCATCTTCTGCTCGCTGCGGAGCCCGAAGCGCTTCAGCAGTTGCTGGGCGTACGCGGCATCCCAGTTCGGGTAGATGGAGCGGATGAAATCGATGTGCCAGCCGAGCGTCATGGAGTCGTAGAGCCGCATGTCTTCCGATACGAAGCCGATGTTCCACTTGGCTGCGACCTGTTGGGCGGGCATGTTGTGGCCGAGCACCTGGACGTGGCCGGAATCGTGATGCACGAGGCCCATCAAGATGCGAATGGTTGTGGATTTGCCGGCGCCATTCGCTCCGATGAGGCCCATGATCTGTCCGCGCGGGAGTTTCAGACTGATGTTGTCGAGCGTGAAGTAGCGATAGTGCTTACTGACTCCATGCATCTCGATGGCGGCGTCGGTGGCGTACTCTTTCATGTCAGCTCCTTTTCTTTATCCGCTTCGGCGACGCGATCGCCGGCTTCGCGCAAGCGATGCTGCAGCTGCTTCGGCGGAATCCCCATTTGCGCGGCAATGCGCGCGGCCTGCTCCAGATGCTGCTGCAACTCCTGCTCGCGCAGTTGTGCACCGAGCCCCGGTTTCGAGGCGACGCGCGAGCCTTTGCCGTGCTGGGTAACGATTACCCCTTCGCGTTCGAGCTCGTAATAGGCGCGCTTGACGGTGATGACGCTCACTTCGAGATCGACGGCCAGCTGGCGGATGGAGGGGATCGGCTGGCCTTCGACCCAGTCACCTATTGCGATTCGCTGCTTGATCTGCTCCATGATCTGGAAGTAAATCGGACGTTTGTCGGACTGCGATAGGAACAGCGCTCCCGGCATCTGTGTATATTCAGTATACACAGTTAAGAAACGGCGTCAAGCTCTTTCTGCGATCAGGCGGCTGGGTGCTACGAGCGGAGTGTGGGCGGGCGGGAGGGTTTGCGTCAGCCGCGGCGTGCGGCTTCAATGGCGGCGACGTCGATTTTCTTCATCTGCATCATGGCTTCGAAGGCGCGGCGAGCTTCAGCGCCACCGGCGGCCAGCGCATCGGTTAGGGCGCGCGGGGTGATCTGCCAGGAGAGCCCCCAGCGGTCCTTGCACCAGCCGCAGGCGCTTTCGCTGCCACCATTGCCGACGATCGCGTTCCAGTAACGGTCGGTTTCTTCCTGCGAATCGGTGGCGATCTGGAAGGAAAAAGCCTCGCTGTGTTTGAAAGCCGGGCCGCCGTTCAGGCCGAGACAGGGGATGCCCACGACGGTGAAATCAACCGTGAGCACGTCGCCCTTTTTCCCGCTTGGATAATCGGACGGAGCGTGGTGGACGGCGTGAACTTCGCTGTCCGGAAAGGTGGCAGCGTAGAAGCGCGCCGCCTGCTCGGCGTCTTTGTCGAACCAGAGGCAGATCGTATTTTTTGGCTTCATGTCGGGTTGGGGAGGGACAGCGGTCGGTCCCCGTTTGCATGATATCGCCGCCGATCGACTTTGAGCGCACGCATGTCAACCGGAACTGACGCCGCAATGATGAGATTCAGCGCTTCAGGGGATCTTCAATCCAGGGCGGAGTGGCGTCGATGAGGCGGCCGAGCGCGGGATTGAGGCGTTCCATGGCCTGCTTCATCTCCCAGGCGACGTTGCGGTACGAAAAATGCCCTTTGACACCGCTGCGCAGGCGCGAGATGTACTCGATTTCGGCGAAGTCCATTTTGAACAGGAAACGGGAGCGGGCGGCGAATGGAAGCGCGTATTGAGCGGCTGGCTGCGGCAGTCTGGCGATGGCGCGATCGGCGTGCTGCAGGGCCTCCGAGTAGATTTTTGTCAAGTTGCATCGCTCGATGAGCGCGGGAGTGGAGTAGCCGAGGCGGTTGGTGTAGTGCTGACGGAACTGCTGGCAGCGGCGATGGCGATGGAGATCGCGGTAGGCGCCAATATCCATGACAATGTCGAAGACGTACGGTGCGCTGCGGAACTGACGCGGGAGTTCGTCGCGGCGATTGTGCTTGCCAAGCGCGATATCGATCAGTTCCTGACGGCGGGCATCGGGCCAGGAGCGGGCGATTTCGTAGAGCTCGCGAAAGGGTCGATCCGTGACGGTGTAGAGGAGCGTGGCGCAGATATCGGCGAGGCGATCGGCGGGTTCGAGGAGATCGACTTCGGGGAGCTCGGGCGCGGCGGATGGAGGCAAGTGATGCGCGGCCCACTCGGCTACATCGGCGCGCAGATGACGGGGCGAATCGTCGGGATGCGCATGGCGGGCGAGAGTGGGCGCGACCGGCTCGCTGAAATCGTGCTCGCTCCAGAGGCATTCGGCGGGAGCGGCGCAGGCGCGGCTAAGCTCATCGCCAATTTCGCGCAGCTCCTGGAACTCGGAGCCGCGCAGACGGCGGATCTGCTTTTCGAGAGTACGGATGCTGGTGACCTGGCCGACACCTGTAGGAATGCCAAAGGGAAGCAAGTAGCGAGCGACATCGAAGGCGCGGGCGGCCAGGTTGCGGCGATAGGCATCGGGCTTCATTTCATCGGGCCGCGGAAGTTGTTCTTCGAGATGCGCGAGGACGGCGGATTGCACCTGCCGGTAGGTGTTCAGCAGGCTGTCGGTGGCGGCCGCATAGGTCTCCTGTTCGTCGGGCAACAACTCAGGCGGCACGACGGCGCTGGTTTTGGAGAAATCCTGGTAACGCGAGCTGCGGGCCTGACCGTCCCAGAGCTGTTCGTCCTCGATTTCGGTGGCGGCGAGTTCGGAGACACCCTCGAAACAAACGGTGACGTGGCCGAGATCGGCGATGGAGGCGTGGCCGTACTGGAAGTAAAAGCTTTCGAGAAATTTGGACGAATCGTGGGAGCGCACCCACTCGAGAGAATCGCGGATGGAATCGGGAGAACGGCTATAGCGCGCCAGAGCATAGGCGGTCTTCTCGGGCGGCATGGGCGCGACGGTGAGGACACGTTTAGCGTTGGTCATCGAATACGTTGAACTGTTGCGAAAGCGAGTTTCGCGCGCGATCGTGGGATCATAACGGATTCTCGCATGCGCATACGAATTAAAAAGCTGGACAGCAAAGCACATTTGCCCGAGTACGCACATGGGCCGCACGAAGATGCCGGAATGGACATTCGCGCGATTGAGGATGTGGTGCTCGAGCCGCAGATTCCGCAGGCTGTGCGCACGGGGCTGGCGCTGGAGATACCGAGCGGCTACGAAGTGCAGGTGCGGCCGAGGAGCGGGCTGGCGCTGAAACATGCGATCACGCTGCCGAACTCACCGGCGACGATCGATCCGGGGTATCGGGGCGAGTTGAAAGTGATTCTGCTGAACCTGGGTACGGCGGCCTATGAGATCCACGAAGGGGATCGGATTGCGCAGATGGTGGTGGCGCGGTATGAGGCGGTGGAGTGGGAGGAGAGCGAGCTGGCGGATTCGGTGCGCGGGGCGGGCGGATTCGGATCGTCGGGGCGATGAGGGCGAGGGTGAACATCGGTGTCGATTATCGCCCGCGCCCATCCAATCTGAGGCTCAGACCTGGTGGTGCTGTGCGATAAAACGGCGCACGCGCGAGAAGCCTGCCAGTGCCAGCAATCCGAGAGCGGCGAATACAACGGTTGCTGGCTCGGGAACCGGACTGAACTGAGCTGCGGTCCAGGTGAACGGTTCCGTGGCGCCTGGATTAGTCAGCGTGAATTGATAAATGGCTCTGACATCGACATTGAAAAGCGGAGGCGGAGGGCCACTGGCGGGACACGCGCTGGCCCAACAAAACCAGCCTTCGGCTGTACCAGTGCCCTGAACGCTGACTACCGCTCCGAGTGAATATCCGGCCGGATCAGGCGGTCCTATGTTCGCTCCAAATGCGACTTCGCCGTAGCAGTTGCCGCCGCCCAGGAGAACACCGTAATCGCAGGTGTTGCCGCCGTAGGTGAAAGCTCCGCCGTTGGTGCCAATGGAAAAGTCGATGAACGGGTTATAGGGCGGGGCGTTGGTGAAAGGTCCGTTGAAGGTGAACGTGTTTCCGTTGTAGCTTCCGGTGCATGTAGTGCCGCTGCAGGCCGCCTGAAAACCCAGCGAACTTGCGCTGAGAAGCGGCGCGCTCAGTAAGAATATCCACAAACAATTTTGCTTCACAAAACCTCCAGGAATTGCATGTTTGACTGGACCCGGAGTGGGTCGATGTGGCCATATTCTATGTCAAACGTGAGGAGGCTGGAATCGCTCTTACTCGCTGGTGAGCGGGCGGTCCATGAGTTCGCGGAGGGCGCGGCGCGGGTCTTTCGATTCGTAGAGGATTTCGTACATCTTGTGAACGATGGGCATTTCGATGCTGTGGCGAAGCGCGAGCTGATGCGCGGCGCGGCAGGTGGAAACGCCTTCGGCGATCATGGTCATGCCGGCGAGGATTTCCTGGAGCGGTCGCCCCTGACCGAGCTCGGTGCCGACATAGCGATTGCGGGAGAGATTGCCGGTGGTGGTGAGGACGAGATCGCCGAGACCGGCGAGTCCGCTGAGAGTGCGCGGTTCAGCGCCGAGATGGACGGCGAGACGGGTGATTTCGGCGAGGCCGCGAGTGACGAGCGCAGCGATGCTGTTGCTGCCGAGCCCGAGGCCGTGGCAGATGCCGGCGCCGATGGCGATTACGTTTTTGAGAGCGGCTCCGAGTTCCACGCCGATGACGTCGGTACTGGTGTAGAAGCGCAAGGTATTGGTGGAAAAAGCGTGCTGAATGTGTTCGGCGATCCTGCTCTCCTGGCAGGCGATGACGACCGCAGCTGGTTCGCCGGCCGCGATTTCTTTAGCGAAGGTCGGGCCGGAGAGGACGGCGATGGGGGTACGATCGAGCGCTTCGGAAGCGAGCGAGGACATGCGGCAGAGGCGCTGCTGTTCGATGCCTTTGGTGGCGCTGACGACGTGAGCGTGGGCAGGCAGAAAGGGGCGCGCGCTTTCGAGAACCTGGCGCAGATGCTCGGAGGGCACGACGGCGAGCAGGAAATCGGCAGACGCGGCGACCTGCGCGATTTCGGAGGAAACAGTGATGTTTTCCGCAAGACGGAAGCCGGGGAGATAGCGGGCGTTTTCGCGGCGGGAGTCGATTTCTGCGGCGCGGCCGGCGTTACGGGTCCAGATCTGAACGGATTCGAAACGTGGAGAGAGGGCGATGGCAAGAGCGGTGCCCCAACTGCCTGCGCCGAGGATTGAGAGACGGCTCAAGCTGCTTTTTTCCGGAAGGAAAAAACGTTTTCAGTACCGGCCAGCAGGCGCGAGATGTTGCCGCGGTGGCGGTAGATGATGAGGAGCGCGGCGAAGATGGAAGCGCCGAGCAGGGCGGGAGCGGGACGGTAAATGGCAAAGAAGAAGAGCGGGAAGACGGCGACTCCGACGATGGAGCCGAGCGAGATGTAGCGCTTGAGCCAGACGGCCAGGACAAAGATAGCGGCGGAGGCTAACAGGGCGAGAGGAGCGATGAAGCCGAAAGCGCCGATGAAACACGCCACTGCTTTGCCGCCTTTGAATTTGAGGAACACGGGATAGCAGTGGCCGAGCATAACGGCGGCGGCGGCGAGCGCGATGGTGACGGTATCGCCGCGGCTGGTGGCCCAGGCGATCCAGACGGCAAGCAGACCTTTGAGGATGTCGAGGAGGAGAACGATGACTCCGGCCTTGCCGCCTGCAGTGCGATGCACGTTGGTGGCGCCGATGTTGCCGCTGCCCATGGTGCGGATGTCCTTGCCGAGGCGCAGGCGCACGAACCAATAGCCGAAGGGCAGTCCTCCGATGAGATAAGCGAGGAGGGTGAGGACGGCGCGCGAGAGAAAAGAGGACTCGGTCACTGTCTCGCGCTGGAGGCAGCCATGGAGGCCTCAAATTTATATTCGCGGAGCTTGCGATAGATGCTGGCGTTTGAACCGGGGTCGCTGCGGTAGAGGGCGAAGTGGGAGACTTCGAATTTGCCGATCTGCGCGGGTTGCAGGCGCGCGACTCGTTCGCGCAGAGGACGAAGCGGAACCGGGCTCTTGATGCGGGCGAGCGTCAGATGCGGTGAAAATTCGCGATCTTCATGCGGGATGCCGAGAGATTGCAGGCGTTCGTCGGTGTCGCGAGCCAATTGCGAAAGCGGTTCGGCGCCGTGGACACCGGCCCAGAGCACGCGTGGCGCGCGTTCGTTGGGAAACCAGCCGAGGCCGGAGATTTCCACTTCGAAGGGTGTGCGGGGAGCAGCATCTGCGAGCGCGGAATGCAGCTCATCGAGACGCGCTTCGGGCCATTCGCCGATGAATTTGGTTGTGATGTGCAGGTTATCGAGCGGACTCCATTTGATCAAAGCTTCCGGACGGAGGGCAGCCATCAGGCGGTCGAGCCGGAGCAGTATCTCTTGCGGCAGAGCAATAGCTGTGAAGAGTCGCATGACGGTCTTGTTAATGTTCTAGCGTATCGTAAACCGGGACGCATGGAGGACGTGTACTCAGAGGCTCAACTGAAGCGCGCGACGAGCGGGGTGAAGATCGAGTTTTTTGCGCGTCCGGCGGTGGAGCTGGCGCGGGGGCTTCTGGGATGCGTGCTGGTGCATGGACGGACGGCGGGAACGATCGTGGAAACGGAGGCGTATCTCGGCTTGAGCGATCTGGCGGCGCATGCTTCGCGCGGATTGACAGAGCGGACACGGGTGCTGTTTGGGCCGCCGGGACGCGCGTACGTGTATTTCATCTATGGGATGCATGAGTGTCTGAACGTGGTGGCAGACCGGGCGGGAGAGCCGGGTTGCGTGCTGATCCGGGCGCTGGAGCCGCTGACCGGCATTGCGGAGATGTACGAGCGGCGGAACTGGAAGGGAGCGGTGCGCGGGCTGGCGAACGGACCGGGGAAGCTGACGCAGGCGCTGAGGATCACGCGCGCGCAATACGGGCAGAGACTGGATCGCGGGGAGTTGACGATTCGGGAGTTTCGAGAAAAGCCGGAGTTTGAGATTGGCGTGACGCCGCGGATCGGGATTACGAAGTGCGCGGACTGGCCGCTGCGTTTTGTGTGGCTCGGGAACGCCTGCTTAAGTAAGTAGACGGACTCGATGCTCGCCACTTTGGAGAAACGCGACTGGATCTGCGCGGCGGTTTTGGTAATCGCGGCATTCGTGCCGTATGTGCCGGCCGTTGTGCTGGGACTGACGCTCGATCCGATTCATTACGGCGGCAGTCTGGATACGCATCAGATTCGGGGACACATTCTGGGAGGCCCGTGGCTCGATCCGAATACCGGATTCACGGTGCAGGCGCTGGGCAAGCTTTCGGCGGACGACTGGCTGCATGGACGAGTGCCGTGGTGGAATCCGTACACGGGCGCGGGCGTGCCGCTGGCGGCGGAGATGCAGACGCTCTCGTTCTTTCTGCCGTTCGTGCTGCTGCTGCATTTTGCGTATGGGGCGATTTTTTTGAAGATTGCGCTGCAGATTGTGGCGGCGCTGGCGACGTATGCACTGCTGCGGGAACTGGGGCTGGTGCGGGTGGCGTGCTTTTGCGGCGCGGTGCTGTATGAGTTTCATGGTTCGCTGGCGTGGTTTGCGCATGCACCCATTGCGCCGGCGCCGTTCTTGCCGTTGCTGCTGCTGGGAATTGAGCGGGTGCGTGTGAGTGCGCGAGAGCGGCGGCGAGGCGGATGGGTGCTGCTCGGGGTGGCGCTCGCTTACTCGCTGTATGCAGGGTTTCCGGAGGTGGCGTATCTCGATGGGCTGCTGGCGCTGTGCTGGACGCTCGTGCGATTTGCGACGGCGGGAGAATCGCGTGGACGGTTTGCAGCGAAGGTGGTGGCGGGCGGAGCGGCAGGTGTTCTGATGGCTCTGCCGATCGTAGTGCCGTTTCTGGAGTATCAACATTTGTCCGCGATTCAGCACACGTTGCCGCCGGATAGCGGACGGAATGTTTCTGTCTTCGCGGCGCTGCTGATGCCGTATATCTTTGGCCCGATCAGTGCGTACAGTGAGCCGTCGGGACATCTGCAGGATCTGTGGGGTGGAGGCGGAGGGTATCTGGATGGCACGCTGTTGCTGCTGGCGTGCGTGGGGTTGTTTAGCGGACGGCGGGATCGCGGATTGCGAATCGTGCTGGCGGTGTGGATGGCGGTTTTTCTGCTGCGCATCATGGCGCTGCTTCATATCGGTTATCTGCTGGATCTGATTCCGGGAATGAACGTGCTCGCCGTAGAGCGATATTGCGAGACGTCGTGGTCGATGGCGGCGGTTGTGCTGGGCGCCTATGGATTAGATCAGTGGCGGCGGGGCTGGCTGATGAGCAGGAGGGCGATTCTCGCGCTGGTGATCGGTTTCGTGGGGCTCGAACTCCTGGCGGTGTGGCTTGGGCGGCAGATCAGCGCGAGTCTGTGGCATGAGAGCGATGTGCGGCATTACGGGACGTGGTTCTGGGGCTCTACCGGATGGGCGCTGCTGATGACGATCGCAATTTCCGTTTCGTGGCTGCGGCGTTCGGGGCGGCGCATGAGTGTGGCGATGGCGGCGCTCGTGACGCTGAACGCTGCGGCGCTGTTTGCGATACCGACGCTTTCCGGATATCGATACGTTGAAACCGATTATGGGCTGGTTCGATTTTTGCAGGAGCACGCGGCGTTCGATCGCTTTTACACGTTCGGTCCGTTCGCGCCGAATTATGGAGCGTATTTCGGAGTAGCGTCGATTAATCACAACGCGGTGCCGATTCCTGCTTCGTGGATGCGGTATGTGCATACGCAGCTCGATCCGGCAGTCGCGGATCCGATCTTTGTGGGGTACACGCCGGGCCCTATGGAGGATCGGTATCGGGCATTGTGCACGAACCGGGCAAATTTTGAGGAACTCGGGGTGCGGTACGTGGTCACACCACGCGGGGTGAATCCGTTTGCTGAGGAGAGCGGCGCGGATCAGCCGTCACGCGTATATCGCGGGCTGGTGGCGGATGTGTTCCAATTGCCGGGACCCTCGCGTTACTTCGCGACTGAGGGTGGTGCATGCAGAGTAACGAATGTCGCGCGGGAACGAGTGAGCGCGTGGTGCGATACGCCGGCAGTGCTGATTCGGAAAGAGCTGTTTTACCCGGGATGGCGCGCAACGGTTAACGGGCGGGGAGTGCCGGTGGAGGCGCGCTCGATCTTCCAGAGCGTTTCGTTGCCGCGGGGTGATTCGACGGTTGTGTTCTCGTATCTACCGTCGCATTGGGGATGGCTCTGCGCGGCGGCGGTGTTGGGCCTGGCGTTACTGCTGGCCGGCGCGAGGCAATCCGCAATCGAGTCGTGATATCGGTATCGGTACCGATGTTCTTTCTTCCTTTGCTGGCGTTTTTCGCCGCGGCGCCTTCCATCGCGGACGTCCGGCATGCGTTTCAAAATCCGCCGGATGACGCGCGCATTCTAATGCGCTGGTGGTGGTTTGGGGGCGCGGTTGAGCCGGGCGAACTCGAGCGTGAATTGCGCGTGATGAAGGATGCCGGAATTGGCGGGGTCGAGATTCAACCGGTTTATCCGCTCGAACTGGACGATCCGGCGCGGGGGGTGAAGAACCTCGAGTATCTGTCGCCGGCGTTTCTCAGGAATATTGCGTTTGCGGCGAGCAAAGCGCACGAGCTCGGGCTGAGGGTAGATATCACGCTGGGCAGTGGATGGCCGTATGGCGGGCCGGAGACGCTGGTGACGCATGCGGCCGGGCGGCTGCGGGTGGAGCGCGTGAACGTGCCGGAGGGTGTGCGATCGATGCCGGTGCCGGCTCTGGAAAATGGCGAGCATCTGATAGCGGCGTTTGTGGCGGGGCAGCAGGTTCGTGCATTTCATGATGGACGAGTAGAGCTTCCGGAGGGGCTTTCAGGCGCGGATGTGCTGGTGTTTTTTATCGCGAGCCGGACGGGCCAGCAGGTGAAGCGTCCCACGGTTGGCGCGGAGGGTTTTGTGCTGGACCACTACGATCGGGAGGCGATTGCGAATCATTTGAAAGTGGTGGGTGAGCCGCTGCTGCGGGCGTTTGGTGAGACGCCGCCGCATTCGGTATTCAGCGACAGTCTCGAGGTGTACGGTTCGGACTGGACGCCGGACTTTCTGACGGAATTCCAGAAGCGGCGCGGATATGATCTGACGCCGTATCTGCCGGAGTTTGCCGATGAGGGCGGGATGCGCACGCGGGCGCTGCGCCATGACTGGGCGAAGACGCTGACGGAGATGGCGGAAGAAAATTATCTGCTGCCGACACGCGAGTGGGCGCATGCGCATGGCACTTTGTTTCGATCGCAGACCTATGGCGAGCCACCCGTGATTCTTTCGAGCAATGCGTATGTGGATCTGCCGGAGGGCGAACACGGGCCGCTCTGGAGACGGTTCAGCGCGGCGCGATGGGCTTCGTCGGCGAGCCACTTGTACGGTGTCCCGGTGGCTTCGACGGAGACGTGGACGTGGCTGCATTCGCCTGCGTTTCGCGCGACGCCGCTCGATCTGAAAGCGGAAGCGGACCGGCATTTTGTGGAGGGCATCAATCAGCTCGTTGGGCATGGGTGGCCGTATTCACCAGCTTCAGCGGGCGAACCGGGGTGGCGCTTTTACGCGGCGGGCGCGTTCAACGATCACAATCCGTGGTTTTTTGTGATGCCGGATCTGGCACGGTATCTGCAGCGCCTAAGTTATTTGCTGCGGCAGGGCAAACCGGCGAACGATGTTGCGATTTATGTGCCGACGGATGACGCCTGGGCGCATTTACAGCTGGGTAAGACGGCAGTGGATGAGATGGCGGATACGCTGCTAGGGCCGGCGCTCGTGCCGCAGATCTTGAATGCGGGTTACAACTTTGATTTCATCGACGATCGCGCGATGGCGAGCGTGGGCATTCCGTACAAGGTCGTGATACTGCCTGGAATCGAGCGAATACCGCTGGCGACTCTCGAGCGGCTACAGCGATACGTTGCGGGCGGTGGTTTGCTGGTGGCGACGCGTTCCCTGCCCTCGCTGGGTCCGGGCTTATTGGAAGAACAACGGGATTCGGCGCGGATTGCGGAGATGGCGAAACAGCTCTTTGCACCGGGCGCGGCGCGTGCGCGATTTGTGGAGCGGGAGAATGCGTTGGGAGAAACTTTGCATTCGCTGCTTCCGCCCGATTTTGCGTGCAGCAGCGAGCAGGCGGCGATCGGGTTCGTGCACCGAAAGCTGGAAGATGCGGATATTTATTTCGTGGCGAATGCATCGAATCATGCGCTGGAGACGGACGCTTCGGTGCGGGTGCATGGGCTAAAGACGGAATCGTGGGACCCGTTCAGCGGAGAGACTCGGGCGCTGAGTTATACGGCGGAATCGGATCGTACCAGGATTCGGCTGCAGCTGGCGCCGTATGAATCGCGCGTGCTCGTGTTTAGTAAGACGGATGGTTCGATCGAGCCGGGTCCGGATGGGCCGGATTCGCAAACGATGGATCTGAGTGCGGACTGGGACGTGCAGTTCACGCGGACGGGTAAAAAGATTGTGATGCCGCGCCTCCGATCGTGGACGACTCTGGAGGATGCGCGTTTTTATTCGGGCGAGGCGGTGTATGCGAAGGCCGTGACAATTCCGGAAAGTTTTCTGCGAGCGGGCTCGCGGATTGTGCTTGACTTTGGACCAGGTACGCCGGTGGAACCGCCTTCAGGCGTGGCGCTGGGAATGGAGGCGCTGCTCGATTCACCCATTCGCGAAGCGGCGGAAGTGATCGTGAATGGTAGACGGGTTGGATCGGTCTGGCATCCGCCTTATGAGATCGACGTGACACGACATCTCCATGCGGGAGAGAACACATTTGTGATTCGGGTGGGCAATCTGGCGATCAATGAAATGGCTGGTGAGGCAGCGCCGGATTATCGGCTGCTCGATCTGCGCTACGGGCAGCGTTTTGAGCCGCAGGATATGAAGAATCTGCGACCGCTGCCAGCAGGGATTCTGGGTCCTGTTCGGCTGGTTAGGCGGTAGGCTGGGCTGCGTCGCGCTTGACCCAGCGGTAGGCGGTGAGCGAGTTTTTCCAGAAGTATTTCTCGGCGGCGGCGCGGCCTTTGGATTCGACATAGGGACGAACCGCGGCAAGCACTTCGGCGTAGGTTCCGAACGGATCGCTATTGGGCCAGTCGCTGCCGTAGAGGACGCGATCTTCGCCGAAAACGTCCCAGAGCTGGTCGAGGACTTCGCGCCTGTTTTTCACCTGCAGCACTTGGGAGATCTTTGCGAAGACCTGTTTGCGATGGCGGAGGTGATCGAGGTCGGCCTCGTAAGCGCGGCGAGCCTGAGGATCGGTTGGGATTTCGAGATTCGGCAGATGATCGAGGACGATGCGGAGATCCGGCAAGCGATCGCTCAGACGCACAACGGCTGCTACCAGCCTGGTGTCGGGATTGGCGGTGTCGAGGACGAGGCCGGCCCGGGCGAGAAGCTTGAGATGGGCGAGAAAAACCGGATCGGAGATGCGGGCGCTGAGATCGCGTCCCCAGAGATTGCCATAGCGGATGCCGCGGAAGAGCGGGTTCTTATGGAAGCGCTCGAGTTGCGAGGGAAATTCGCGCTGGCCCGGTTCGAGATCGCCGATGGTGCCGACCAGGATGTGATCGTGCGCGGCGAGATCGAGCACCCACTGGTTGTCCTCGAGCCAGGGACTCGCTTCGACCTCGATAGCGCCCACTACGCCGAGTGGCTGGGCGATTCGGCGATAACGATCGGGCAGCGCGGGTTTATACAGGATCGGATTATCTTTGGGCGGCCAGGGAACGCCCTGCGGACGACGTGTATCAAAGAGGTGGATATGCGTGTCGATGATGGGAATTGGCGGCGAATCCATAGCGCCGGCGAACACGGCCGTGGCAAATTCGCGGCGGTTCATGTTCAGTGAACAGGGGCGGCGAGATAGTTGCCGTAGCCGATGATCAGAGTAGAGCCGATCAAAGTGGCAAGAGCGAGGAAGAGCAGGCGCATCGGCTTTTTACTCGCACCGCGCCATTCGTGGAGGCCGAGTCCCCAGAGGGTGCTGAAGATGACGATGCTCGCCATGTGCAGGCTCCAGCTCGAAAAGGTGTAGATACCCATCTTCGTTTCGCCCATGCTGTAGAAGAAGAACTGCAGATACCAGGTGACGCCGGCGACGGCGCAGAGAACGTAGTTGCGCAGCAGTGGGACGCGGACGGTTTCGGGAAGAATCTGGGTTGCGGTATGCGCGAACGCGGCGGCTGTGGGGCCGTTCAGTGCCGTGTCTTCGACCGGGATCGGACCGCCTGCGGAGTTGGGAGAAACCGGCAGCTCTTTTGCGAGGTATTCGTGGCCGGTGCGATTGCGGATGTTGAGATAGAGGGTCCAGATGAAGTTGGTGGCGAAACCGCCGATGAGGACGACGATCAGAACGGGCAAGCCTTGCCACAGAGGCGGCGTGCCCTGCTGGACGGTCAGAGCTTTCATGGCTGCGCCGGCGTCGAGACCGTACTTGAAACAGGCGCTCATGACACCCGAGAGCAGCGCTACGAGAAAACCTTTGCGGAGATCGAATTCCTGGATGGCGGCGCGCTGCTGCTCAGTGGACATTTCGCGCTCTTTGTAAATGCCGGCGAGTCCGGCGATAGCGATGCCGGCCAGACAGACGAAGACGCCGAGCAGGATGACGCGGCCGGAGTTTGTGCCGAGCACTTCGGAGACAAAGGTGCCGTTGAAGATGGGCGGCACGAGAGTGCCGAAGGCGGCGCAGAGCCCGAGGACGATGGCCATGCCGAGCGAGAGGCCGAGATAGCGCATGGTGAGCCCGAAGGTGAGGCCGCCGACGCCCCACATTAAGCCAAAGAGGATACAGAAGAACCAGGTGCGCGCGGGAGTAGCGGAGAGAACGGCAGGCAGGTTGCGCGTGAGCAGGAACGCAAACAGCCAGGGTGCGATGATCCAGCTGAAGACGCCTCCGACCAGCCAGTACGTTTCCCACGACCAGCGCCTGACGAACCGGTAGGGGACGTAGAAGCTGCCGGAGGCGAGGCCTCCCAACCAGTGAAAGATGACGCCGATGACAGGATTGGGAAGCATGCGTTTCTACTCAGCGCAGAAAGGCTTCCGAGAGACCGCCATCGACGGGGATGATGTGGCCGGTTGTCTTGGCGCTTTCGTCGCTGGCGAGCCAGCGGATGGCGTTGGCGCAGTCAGCCGGAAGAATGGGACGGCGCGTGATGGTGCGCTGGGCGTAGAAATCGGCGAGTTTGCCGCGCAGCTCTTCGGTGGATTCGGACTCGGAGAATTCGATCTTGTATTTTTTGAGCGACTGCATGACGCGATCGCGCGGGAACATCGTAGAACCGGCGACAACGGTGGCAGGTGCGATGCCATTGACGCGCACCAGTGGCCCGAGTCCGAGCGCGAGCTCGCGGATGAGATGATTCAGCGCCGACTTGCTGATGTCGTAGGCTTCGCTACCGGCTTTCGGGACGACGGCGTTGGCGGAACTGGTCAGAACGATGGAGGCCGGCAGTTTCTGTTCGCGGAACAAGTTGCCGAGGGCGCGCGCCAGCAGGTAATTGCCGGTGACGTTGACGCGGAACGTGGTGTCCCATTGCGCTTCGGTGAGTGTTCCGTCGGGATTTGCGCCCACCGGGAAAATGGCCGCGGTATTGACGACCACGTCGACGCCGCCGAACTGGAGAATTGTGTGGCGGAGCGCGGCGGCGATGCTTTCGGTGGAGGAGAGATTGACAGCAGTGTGCGAAATGGCGTCTTTACCCGCAACGGCGGCGGCTTCCTTTGCTACTTCCGATGCGGCGCTTTCGTTCATGTCCGCGACGACGATATGCGCACCCTTGCCGGCGAGCAGCAGCGCGGTTTCGCGGCCGATGCCGCTGCCACCGCCCACGATCAGGACGATTTTGCGGCTGAATTCGGCCTCGGGAGGCATGCGCTGGAGTTTGGCTTCTTCGAGCGCCCAGTATTCGATGCGGAATGCTTCAGAGCGCGGCAGCGCGACGTAATTGCGGGCGCTGGCGAACTCCTTGGATCGCTCGGGATGGCGCGACTGCGGGTAGGGATGCGATGCTTCACCTTCGGAAAGCGCACTAGCGCCGGTCATGACGTGGATGGCGTTGATGAAGAACTCAGTGGTGATGCGCGCTTCTTTCTTGTTCTTGCCGAAACCGAAAAGGCCAACGCCCGGAATCAGTACGACGGATGGATTCGGATCGCGCAGCTTCGGAGATTGAGGAGTGGCCCAATCTTTGTAGTAAGCGGCATAGGTGGAGCGATACTCGCCGGCGCGCTTTTCGATCTGGGCTTTGAGATCGTCGAGTGTTTGTTTGGCGGGATCCCAGTCGACGAACATGGGGCAGATTTTGGTGCGCAGAAAGTGGTCGGGACAGCTGGTTCCCAATTGACCTAACTCAGCGGCCCATTTCGATCCAGCGAAGGTGAGCGCGTCTTCGTGATCGGTGTAATGCGCGATGACGCGCTTGTTAGAAGAAGCGATGCCGCGCAGAGCGGGAAGAATGGCTGCGGCCACGTCGGCGCGGTTTGGAAGCGCTGCGTGATCCAGACCGCCGAATACAGGGCCCGACTTTTTCTGATGCTCGAGAATGAACTCGCCCATCTGGTCGATGGTGTGGATGCTGCTCAGATAGCACTCGCGCTGGGTGCTGCCCCAGGTAAAGAGGCCGTGGCTGCCGAGCAGAACACCGTCGCAGCCAGGGTTGTCTTTGATGGCGCGCTCGAGCTGCAGACCGAGTTCGAAACCGGGGCGCTGCCAGGGAAGCCAGACAATTTTGCGGCCGAATTTACGATTGAATTCTTCGAGCTTCTGCTTACCGTTAGCGGCTGCGGCAATGGCAATGGCCCAGTCGGGATGCAGATGATCGACATGCGGCGCGGGAACGAAGGCGTGCAGAGGCGTGTCGATGGAAGCGGCGACTCGATTCTGCCCGAAGGCGCAGAGCGGGTAGTAGTCGACCATCTCGTCTTCATATTGCTCGCCGCGGTAACGGTTCTTGAGCTGTTCGAGGCGGTCGAGATAGAGCAGCGCGAAGCCGGATTCCTGAATCGAGCCGAGATCGCCGCCGCTGCCTTTGACGGCGAGCACACGCGCGGGCTTGCCGGTGAACGGATCGGGCAGCTCGAATTTGGAACTGGTATTTCCGCCGCCGAAGTTGGTGATGCGCAGGTCGGCTCCGAGCAGATTGGAACGGTAGCGCAGCAGCGCCAGCGGGTTGCCGGCGAGTGAGGCTGCTTCTTTTTCGTCCCAGAGATCTTTGAGATGAACAATGTCGCTGATTTCGGGCATAGGCCTTCTTTATTGTGAAACGGCAGCGCTGTCAGGCGTAGGAGGAGATGCCGGCTGCGTTGCGCGCGGCGCGTTCTTCGGTGATGCGTTCCAGATAACCACTGCCGCGGAATGCTTCCAGCGGATTGCGCGGCAGACCCTTCGATTCGCGCCATTCCCACACGGCGGGACGCACATCGGTCGCGAAGGCGTCCTGCAGACAGGACTCGGCCGCGACGAGATCGGCGTTCTTCTGCGCGCGAACGAGCCGCTTGTAATCGATGAGGGCGGCTTTGGCGAAAAGCTCCTGCGCCATGCCGACCGTCTGCAGCATGGCCTCGATTTTGCCTTTGAGGTTATGGCTCTGATCGATCATGTAGGCGATATCGGCCTGCTTCCCAGCGTCCCATTCATAGAAACGGATCTCGTGGAAGATGCGAAAGACCTGATAAGGGTCGATGGAGCCGAGAGTGAGATCGTCGTCGGCGTAGCGGCGATCGTTGAAGTGGAAACCGCCGAGCATATTTTCATCGAGCAGCCAGGCTACGATCTGCTCGATATTCTGCGAGGCGTAATGGTGGCCGGTATCGACAAGGACCTTGGCCTGGGGCCCGGCTTGGCGCGCGAGCAGGAGCGCCATGCCCCAATCGGCGATGTCGGTGTGATAGAAAGCGGGCTCAAACGGCTTATACTCGACGAGCATGCGCTGATCGGCGGCGAGTTCCCGATGAACGCGCTTCAGAGCCTCGGTGAAGAGATGCTTGCGTTCGCGGATATTGGCGGTGCCGGGGTAATTGGAACCGTCGGTAAACCAGAAAGAGATGTCGCGGCTATTGAGACGTTTTGCGATCTCCACGCATAACTCGGCGTGGCGCGCAGCTTCGCGGCGAATGCTCTCGTCGGGATTGGCGAAGGAGCCGTATTTATAAATCTGGTCCTGAAAGAGATTCGGGTTGATAGAGCCGGGACGGACACCATAGTGCGCGGCGAGCTTCTCGACTTCGGGAACATCGGCAAGGCCGTTGGGCAGATCCCAGAGTACGTGCAGCGCGACTGTTGGGCAAACGCCGGTGAGCGCCTGGACCTGACCGGCATCGCTGAATTTTTCCTCGGTGGTGGTGGCGGCGGCGGGCTGGATAAATTTCCCGAAGCGCGTACCGGTGTTGGCGAAGCCCCAAGATGGAATCTCGATGCGAAACCTGTCAAGCGCTTCAAAGACAGTTTGAGTGAGCTTCATCTCGCGGCCTGTTGCGATCAAATATAGCAGCGGGGAGCGGGATCGAACAGGCGCGGTTTACAATGCGAAACGTTCAGCGCGAGCCGGGCAGCCAGAAGGGTTCTTTGGCCGGGACGAAGGTGACAGGCACCTCGGAGATGAAGCCGCGCAGCCAGGCTGTGCATTCTTCCATGCCGGCTTGTTCGGAGGGAATGTGGCCGAGAATGAGAAGCGCTTTATGGCGGCTTTCGGAGGCGGCGTCGGCCACGTATTCGACAGTTTCCCATTCGGGAGTTTCGCCGATCACGAGTGCCTCGACGTCAGGGCGCTCGAGTAGCTGAATCTGCTTCGCGGACCCGGCAGCGCCGGGCAGCATGGCGACTTTCGCGACACGGAGATTGCGGTCGCCCACGACGCGAAGGACGTTGATGTTGAGTTTTGACTTCACGCTGGCGGCGAGCTCGCTGAGCGAGGTTTCGGGCAACTGGAACAAGTGGGGCTGGTCCGCATTCTGGTATCTTTGCCAGCCGAGAGCCCTGGTCATGCCGAGCAGAATGCCATCGGGATTGTGCAGATGCCAGCCATCGTGAAAGCGCCAGACCACGAGGTGATGATCGGTGATGAATTTCTGCTTGGCTGCGAGAACGGGATCGTCTTGCTTTTCGAGATCGCTGGTCTTGTCGAGATGGTTGTAGAAGGTTGGCTCGTGCGTGATGACCAGAGTGTTGCCCGCGCGCGCGGCACGTTCGAGGACGTCGTAGGTTGCCATCATGGTTACGGCAATGCCTTTCACCGGCTCGTCGGGATTACCGGCTTTAAAGGTGTCGACGGTGTTTGCCGGGAGCGTAACGCCGAGATGCTGCTGAATGCGATCGATGACCTGGCGGGCGGTGATGGTTTGCTGCGCCTGGAGCGATGTGGCAGCGAGGACGAGAAGAGCGAGTTTCATGAATCAGTAACCGGTATGTGCGAGCGGGCGGATTAATTCGAGAGCCGGCCGGGTCAGGTATTCGCGAAGGTAGCGCTGGTGCTCGGGATCGTTTGGATACGCTTCGGCTTTAGGATACGGATAAGCGCTCATAGCGTGGAACGGAAGCGGAAGAACGCTTTCGCTGAAGGCGGTGTTGGCATCGGAGTCCTTGGCCCAGCCATCGACGAGGAGCAGGAAATCGCGGGTCCAGCCGGGTGCAAGCGCGGGCAGGTCGGAGGCGGAGTACTCGAGCATCAACTCATCGCCGGAACCCATGATGACCATCTCATCGTCGATGTTTTTGACCAGCGGGAGAACGTCGCCGTAACGGGTGTAACGGCCGCGCGTGGGATTCCAGCTCGAGACGGGCCGCACCTGGTCGTAGAGAAACTGTTCGGGCTGCTGGCGTGCGGGATCGATGACCGGCCTGGAGAAGCCGCGGAAATGGAGTTGGGCTTGTGAAGCATCGAGCTGCGCCATGCGTACTTGCGGCGCGGCGGAATTTTCGATGAGGAAGACTTCGTCCCAATAGACGCAGAGGTTCGTGACGATCCGGACTTCGCGCGACGGCGACAGAAATTTACCGGCGAGATCGACGACGATGGTCTTCGGCTTGCCGGACGGGATGCCCATGTCAGCGACGACGGTTTTCCATTGGCCCGCGGCGTCTTTCACCTGCAGATAGGGAAAGATCAGCCCGTGACCGCTTTGCGCGGCGCCGAGGAACGTGCTGCCGTCGGCCCAGTCGACCCAGCCATTCAGGACCAAAGCTGCTTTGTTGTCGCGGGCGGCACTGCCGAAACCGAGATCGAGCGTGTGCAGTTCGGCGACGCCGGCGCTGTTATGCCGGAATGCATCGGGGTAGCGATGATCGAGCGCCTGCACGCGGGCGGTGGCATCGACGCCATGAGCATCGGTGGCGCGGAGCGGATGGATTTTCTTTTCGGCGCCGAAGAGACGGAACTCAGGGTACGGCGGGGACTTAAATTTGTCGTTGGTGTAGATGCTTTGGGCGGCAGGATGATCGACGGCGATCAATTTCACCTGATCGAGGTACGAGACTTCATGCAGTTCTTCCGTGATGTGGACCTGATATTTGCCGTTGCGGAGTTTGAGCGCGGAACCGGGGATCTGGATGTATTCGTCGTGATCGACCGGGAAGTAATGACCGTCGCCTGAGCTGGCTCCGAGCGGCGCGACACCGAGTACGTCGGTGATGAACTGGAATTTCTCGCCATTCCAGGTGAAGATCATCGGGCAGGAACCGGAGAGGCGCTGGGCTTCGGGAATTTTGAGCAGCTCGCCGCGTTTCTGGCGGGGCTCGTTCTGGATGAGACCGTTGGGCCAGGTGATGCGGATGGTATCGATGTCGGCGCGGTCGTCAACGGGGAACGCGATGGGCACACCTTGCGAAATGCGTTTTCCGTAATAGGCGCCGGACTTCATCTCGATCGTCGAATTGTTTGCCAGTTTGATGTTTTTCTGGCCGCGAATCGAGACGGTTGACCAGTGCTGATCGGCGGAGGCATTGGTATAGACATGCAGGCTGCCGTCGGGCAGAATGCGGGCGTAATCCTCGCGGGTGTCACCGTTGAAGTCGGCGCGGAGGGGCGATGGCGGAAGTTGGGCTTTATCGAGAACTTTGAAAACGGCGGGCGCGTTCACGTCTTTGGCGGCGTTGATGATTGTCAGAGGTTGTGGCGCGTAGGCGACCAGGTCGAGCAATCCGTCGTGGTTGACGTCTTCGGCCGCGAGCATGGCAGAACCGGCCGGGATTTGCGGCAGATCAGTCGCTTCGAACATGCCGTTGAGCTTGTCGCGATAGAGGACGGCCGGGCGATCCGCATAAGAGACGACCAGATCGCGCGCTGCGGTATCGCCACGGACGGCGAAGGGAGCCGCACTGAGCGCATCGCCTTTGACGAAGGGGAATGCGGGACCCTTGTCTTCGAACTTGTTCTCGCCGTCGTTGCGCATCAGCACCGGATGCGGACCGAAGAGCAGCAGATCGAGGTCGTTGTCGTGGTCGTAATCGAACCAGATGGCGCGGGTTGCGCCGGCGGTGCCCGGAAGCTCGGCGAACTTTCGGAATTGGCCGTGATCGTTGTGGAACAAGATCGCGGCGTCGGCGGTAAGGACACAGAGATCGGGAAAGCCGTCGTTGTCGAAATCGCCGGCCGCAACGTCCAGCACACCTTTAATTCCTTCGAGACCGGTTTGCTTTTGTTCGATTGCGCCGTGCCGGTAAAGAGCGATCCTGTCAGCGGACCAGGCCAGCAGATCAGCATGCTCGCTGCTGTCGGCGTCGATAAGTACTAAGCCGGAATGAGCCGGATCCCAACCCTGGCTCAGCGGATGATCGTCGTAGCGGGTGTTGGTTGCGAGGGCGGTAGGCCGCGGATCGCGCGGATCGTAGAGCTCGGCGTAGAAACACCACTCCATGTTTTCGGGAACGGCGGCGCCCTCGTCGCGCTTCTTGGCTTCTTCGAAGAGCTTGCGCTCGCGCGCGGCATCATCTTTTTTGCCCATGCGCTGATAGAGCGTGAAGAGCTGGAAATGAGGACCTGCGAGATTCGGATTGAGTCGCTCGGCTTCGAGAAATTCCGGCAGCGCGGCATCTGTATCGCCGCGTGAGCGCAGGACGGCGGCTAAGTTGTAGTGTCCGGCAGGTTCATTCGGCGCGAGTTTAATCATGCCGCGAAACTGCTCGATTGCCTTGTCGTAGTCGGCGTTGTTTTTATAGACGATGCCGAGATTGAACCAGGTGTGGGGCAACGAGGGATCCTGCTTCTGAGCCTGAAGCAGCTCGGCGACGCCTTTGTCGGTCTGCCCGGCGCGTAGCAATGCAAGGCCGTAGTTGATGCGTTCGCGTACGGAATCGGGCTTCAGATCGAGCGCTTTCTTCAGTTCCTCGACGGCCTGCACGTGGGTGTCGGGATTCTCGTAGAAGGCTTTGCCGAGATTGCGGTATTCCCAGAGTTGCTGATCGGCGGGAGTTACGCGCTCTACGCCAAGGAGAAGCAACGAGCAAACGACGGCGACGAGGCCCGCGATCCGAAACACGTTCATGCTGGTTTGTAACGCTCCTAGTGTATCTGCTGTGATGGCGGGGCACATTGCGCTGGTAGATTATTTGCTTGCTCGAACTCAGTGCGAAAAGGATGGCGGCGCTGGTGGCCGCGGGGGAGATTTCCGCAACCGAACTTGTCGAGGCGGAGCTCGATCAGATTGCGCGGATCAATCGAGGGCTGAATGCTGTGGTCGAGTTACTGACGTCCGCGGCAAAGGAGAGTGCGGCACGCGCGGACCGGCAAGTGGCGGCCGGAGGACGAATCGGCCCGCTGCACGGAGTTCCCTTCTCGGTAAAAGACTCGATGGATGTGGCGGGGGTGCGCACGACCGCGGGAACGCTCGGGCGGCGGGAAGCTGAGGCGGCGGAGCGCGATGCGACGGTGGTGGCGCGATTGCGTGCCGCGGGGGCGATTCCGATCGCCAAGACGAATCTGCCGGATCTGCTCTTTTCTTTCGAGACGGACAACCTGATCTTCGGGCGCACAAACAATCCGTATGATGTGACGCGAACGCCGGGCGGCAGCAGCGGGGGCGAATCGGCGTTGATCGCAGCGTGCGGATCGCCGCTGGGGCTGGGAAGCGACTGCCTGGGCAGCGTGCGGATTCCGGCCGCGTTTTGCGGTATTGCGAGCATCAAGCCGACCAGCGGACGGATGCCGCGCACAGGCCACGTTCCGCCGGCCGGACTCTGGTTCGAATCGCTCTGGAATATCGGGCCGATGGCGCGGTATGTAGAGGATCTACAGCTTGCTATGGAACTGCTGGCGTTTCCGGACCGGGAAGATTTCCGCGCTATGCCAATTCCACTGGTCGAGTCGCGCGATCTGGACGGCTTGCGGGTCGCGTTTTTCACGGACAATGGCTTTGCGAGGTGCGCAGAACCGGTGGCGACGGCGGTGCGCAACTGCGCGGCGTTTCTGGAGGAAGCGGGCGCGCAGGTGGAGGAACGCCGGCCACCAGGACTGGAGAATGCCTATGATCTCGAACTCTCAATTCTGGGGGCAGATGGAGCGCGCGGAATAGATCAGTATCTGGAGGCGGCCGGCAGCGAGCGAGTGCATCCTCTGCAGACAGCGTTCTTGACTCATCTGCGATCGCGCCGGGTTCAGGCGCAGGAATTGTCGCGTCTCTGGAGCCGATGGGATGAGTATCGGGCTGGCTTGCACAATTTTTTTGAGCGATATGACGTAGTGCTATCGCCCGTTTACACGCAACCGGCGCTCGAGCATGGCCACTCAGCAATCGTGGCGAACTTCGAAGGCTTCAGCTACACCATGGCCTGGAACCTGGCGGGTGCTCCGGCAGCTACGGTGCGCTGTGCCGAATCGATGAATCTGCCGATCAATGTTCAGATCATCGCCCGGCCCTGGGAGGATATGACGGCACTGGCCGTGGCGAGTGCAATTGAGGAAGAGTTTGGCGGTTGGAGAGCGCCGTAGCGGCTACTGCTTGGGCCCTGCCGATCCGTCGCCGAAACTGATGGTCGATTCGGCTTCGAATTTTCGGTAGGCTTCGAAGCGCATCTCGTTGCGGATGTGATTGGTGTCGGTGGCCATGATCACCTCCGCGCTGACCGGCAGCAGATATGTTTTGCCGCCGATGGGCACGGCGTTGTAGTCGATGGTGGTGACGGAACTGCGGGTGCGGACGGCTTTGGGGATGTCCTGGGCTTCGGTGACGATTTTCCAAACGTCGCCGGTCTGCGGATCGGCCCATACGGTGCCGTGATAGGCGACAACGGCCGTTGCAAGATCGCTGAGGCTCAGGCTCAACGTGGAATGCTCCTGGCTGACGGCGTAGTCGAATTTTGCGAGATGGTGGCCGCTTAGATCTTCCCAGCCCGCCCAGGTGAAGCGGGTCTGGGTGGCGGGATCGAAGACATTGGTGAGCCAGAGGCCGAATTCGCCGGCGGTGGTGAGCGGTCTGCGCCAGCCGCGGTGGTTACCGTCCACACTTTTGTCGTTGACGAGCAGCAAAGTTCGTTCTTCTTTGCCGTTGTTGTAGATCAGTTTGGATGTCAGGGTGTCGCCCTGTTTCCACTTGGTCGGTTTGCGGCCGGCTTCGAACTGAGAGACGACTTCCTGGCAGATGAAGTTGGGCAATTTGGCGGTGTAATCGGCAGCGTAATCGCGCATGGCGGAGATCATGCGATCCTGTTCGGCCTGGGAGGGCGTCTCCTGGCCGCCCAGAGTCATCCCGGCCGCCAGCAACAAAGCGCACGCTGCTTTGGCTACACAAATCCCGCTCATGAAACTAATGACGTTTTAACACGTCACCGGCGGCAGGCGGAGGGAGTCAAATGATCGTGCCTTCCAAACCTGACAGCACGATTAAACGCGGCGATCGCTTGGATACGGGCGACAATCAGGCGCGCCCGGACGAACTCGGTTCCGGCGATGCACAGCCGACGGTGGATACGACCAGCTTCGGCGGGGAGTCGTCGATTGCGCACTCGTCCTCGGATCGCTTCGACCCGAAAGAAGAACTGCTCGACACAGACGGATTCGAGACCATGCAGCCGGAAGACGGCCGGTTGGGACTGACCAACGTGGGCGGGAAACCGGCGGAGGACTGGGCGGCGGACACCGGTCCGACACGCGACGCGGAAGAAAGATCGAATCGCTGATCAGAGCCAGCGCGGGCATGGTTTGTACGATAGTACGTGACCGGAAAATCGCGCTTGTGGTGTTACTTTCTATTTGCCAGCTCTGTCCTGTTCGGGCAAACCGCTGTTTATCAGAGTATTCGGGTTGAAAAGAAAGGTGATACTTTAACCGGTCCGGCGGTTGTAACCGTAGCTGGCAAAGAGAAGCGGGTCGCCCAGCATGCAATCGCGGCGTGGCCCGTTATGGGCGGCCAGAACGCGCTGGTGCTGGTTGCGAACAGCGATCGGAAGAGTTCGGGAGAGCCGCATCTGCGGTTCTATGAGGGCGCGACGCGTAAGTATCGGGATCTGGGTGCGATCGACCTTCGCTCGGCAACGGTCACTGAACACGAACTCGCCGACGGGTCGTGGGCATTCGTGCTGAACGGCAGAACGGGTAGCTCGCAGCCGGCGATTGCGGTGGCCGGGTTGCACGCCGTGCACGGCTTCATTTCGGGCGCGCGCGACGGCGTGATTGAGGGTGATTCGCTGGCGTACACTGCTGGACCCGCGGGACCGCGCAAGACCGTCCCGCTTACTTCCCTGCTGGCAGAAGGAACCGACAGAATCTACGACGCGCGGTTCGTGAACGGGCACTATGCGCAGTTCGAACGGAACGGGACGGCGCTGGTGGGCGATCCGACCGACGGCTTCCGTGCGGGAACCTGGCGCACGGACGGCGAGATGATGACGATTACCGGACCGGACGGGAACCGGATGAGTTGGCCCAGCAAGCTGCTGCATTCGGTAAGCGGCATTCCGGCCGGAACGCGGCTCAATGTTCGCTTACTCGAACCGCTCGATTCGGCAAAGGCGAAAACAGGCGATCCGGTACACGCGGTGCTGATCTCGCCCGGCACGGTGGAAGATCGGATTCTGTTGCCGCAGGGAAGCGAATTCGAGGGCAAGCTCACGAACGCGCACGGGGTAGGTCTGGGAGTGGCGCACGAGACGGCTGCGCTTACGGTGGAATTCGATTCGGTGAAGCTGCCGGACGGTACGACGCTTGCGGTGCATACGCGCTTGTACCAGGTGGAGAACTCGCGGGAGGCCGTGAAGAATGGGACGGTAGAAGGCGTACGAGCCACCGGCACGCTCGGGTATTCGGCGGAGAGCAAGATTGAATCCGTTGCGACGCTCGACCCGGTTTCGTATTTGTTCACAGCCTCGGCGGCAACGGCCGCTCTCGGTTTCGCCGAACCGGAGATTCTGTATCCGGCCGGCACGGAGTTGCTGATCGAATTCACGGAACCGCTGATCACGGCGAAGACTTATCCTCGGGCTGTAGCGGAATTTCCGGGCGAAGCGGAGGATCAGCGGCGGCTGACACAGATGGTCCGCAATCTGCCATTTCGCACGGCGACAAAAGGCTCGAACAAGCCTTCGGACATCACGAACCTGGTTTTTATCGGATCGGCGGAAGGACTGCGGCGCGCATTCAAGGCGGCGGGTTGGATCGCGGTGGACACACTGACGGCGGGTTCGACGTTTTTAACGATGAAGACCGTGGGTGGAAATGAGATTTACAATCAGGCGCCCATGTCGACGCTGCTGCTCGACGAACGGCCACCGATCTTCACGCTCACCAAGACCACGGACACGTTCGCTTCGAGGCATCATCTGCGGGTTTTCGATCCGCTGACGAAGTATGACGGGCAGACAGTGCTGACCTCTTCGTCGACGCAGGATATCGGCATTGCGTTCTCCAGAAAGCAGAAGACGTTTATCCATGTGATCGACGGGTACATCGATAATGAGCGGGCGAAGGTGGTGGACGACCTGGAGTTTACCGGCTGCGTGGAGGCGATGGATCTGGTGCCGCGACCCTGGGTGCCGAAAGGACTCTATAACGCGACGGGCGATCAACTGCATACGGATGGCGCGGTCGCGGTGATGCGCATCAGCGACTGTACGAACCCGAGAACAACGCCCGAGACACCGGCCGAGAAGCCAAACCGGTTAAAGCGCGTCACACGCGATACAGTACTGGCGGTGCGCAACGATGTGTATCGCGGAAACCTGGTGTACCAGGGCGTAGCCGGCGTGCGCTGGACGCGGACTTACTTTGCAACGCGGGATCAACTAAAGCCGGAAACGGGAGCCTGGCGGACTACGGATCAGTCGGGCACGCGGTTCAAGGGCGTGGGGAATGTTTCACCGGAACGGCAATCCGTGCCACCCCCACCGGAGCCGGACAGCGCTGCCAAGGCGCTGGAGGAGTCGCACCGCTGGGATCCGCCGCATTATGAAATCGGGATTCAAGGCGGGTACATGAATTTTCCTCACGCAAGGCGCGAGTTTGTAAACATGTTGGCGATTTCGCAGGATGCGCTGACGAATCCAAATCAGCAGTTTCCGGTTTATGCCACGGGATTAGCAAACCAGTTTGAAGGCGGCTGGAGCGCGGGCGTTTCGCTGACGCTGAACACGTGGAACTGGTTTTCAAACGAGTTCACGTACATCTATCAGCGGGGGAAATACGACTACGCCAATATCTTCACTAAGCCGGATGTGTATCTGGAGGAGGGGCATTCCGGATTGGTGACACGGCAGTTTGACTACAACCTGCTGTGGAATTTTCTTCCGAAGCGCTCGCGGCTGCACGTATATGTGGCCGGAGGACCGGCTTTGATTTTGACATCGCTTTCGGACGCCACATTGAAGAAGCCGGCCGGACCTTTCAAGCTCGGATTGAAGAATGTGGGTTTGCTGGTAGCGGCGTTCGAGACCGGCAGCACACCTCCGCTTGATGGCGGCGGGGTGTTCGCGCTCGGTCTGAATTACGGTGGCGGCATGAAGTACCGCATTACGCCGCGCTTTACCATTGATGCGGACTGGCGGCAGACCTTGAGCAAGAATCCGGAATTTATCAGCAACAGCTATACGAAAAAGTATTTCGTCGACGACGGCTACGACGCGACCATCACGCGCGCGGGGCTGGATCACGCCTATCTGCAGCAGCGATTCACTCTCGGCTTTGCGTTTACTTTCTGAGACGGGCTGATTCGTGCCCCTGTAAACTGTACGGGGGGTTCACATGACCAAACTGCTCGTTTCTCTTTCTCTGCTAGCCGCGAGCGCCGGGTTCGTTTCGGCACAGGAGATCGACCCGCAGGCGCTCCTGGTGAAGCATCTGAAGACCTCGCGCGACTTCACGGTGAAGGTTGCCGAGGCGATGCCCGCGGCCGATTACAGTTTTAAGCTCACTCCGCCGCAGTACAGCTTTGGCGAGCAGCTTGCGCATTTGTCGCAGGGCCTGGACTACTTTCTTGCACCGATAGAGGGCAAGCAGCCGAATCCACCAAAAGTCGATACGAACAATAAAGACGCAGTAATTGCGCTGATCAAGTCGCAATACGACAAGGCTATTGATGAAGTATCGAAGCTGACGCCCGAGCAGTTGCACAAGACATATTCAGGTGAGGAAGGCAGTCAAACAGGGATCGAGTTGATCATGGGCATGCTGGATCACTCGACACATCATCGCGCCTCGGCCGAAATGTATCTGCGCGCGAAGGGAATCAAGCCGCCGGAATACGAGTACTGACCAGATCGCGTCTGCGCTCGGCGATGGACTCGCTCCAGCGCACGACGCCGATACCGGAAAAGATGATGAGCATGGCGGCGAGTTCGCGCACACCGAACGGTTCGCGAAAGAAAAGCCATCCGAGCAGAATCGCGACCACCGGATTGACGAACGTATAGATCGAAACGATCGCGACCGGCAGATGTGTCATGGCGTAGATGAACGCGGAGAAGCCGACCAGCGATCCGAAGACGACGAGATAGGCAACGGCGAACTCCGAACGGAGCGAAACCGCGTGCGGCAGCTTTTCAAAGAGGGCCGCCGGGACAAAAGTGGCGAGCCCTGCCGCCAACTGCTGAACGGCGCCATTCACAAAGGGCTGGGCGCTGGTTTGAACGCGCTTTTGGAGTAACGCGCCGAGCACCCAGCCGACGGCGCTCAGTTCGAGCAGTAAGAAGCCGGAGATCGTATGGCCGCCGAAACCTTCCTGCCGGGCTGCCGGGTAGACGAGAAAGGCCACCCCGGCAAAACCGATGCAGAGTCCACCAACGGTGGCGAGCGAAGGCCGCTTGCCCTGCGGCAGCAGCGCGTCGAGACCCACCATCCAGAACGGTGCTGTGGTGTAGAAGAGCGCGGCGAGCCCGCTCGGGATCAGCAGCTCGGCGATGGCGAGAAATCCGTTGCCGATGCCGATGCAGATGATGCCGCAGATGGCGGTTTGCCGCAATTCGCGGCCGGAGGGGAGGGTAAATCCGCCAAGCCTGGCGCCAATGAGCAGTATGGTGCCGGAGATTGTGTAGCGAATTGCGATCAGATACAGAGGCGGAATGGTCTCGATGGCGATGCGAATGCCGAGATAGGTTGTGCCCCAGAAGAAGCAGACCGCCGCCAGCGCAGCGTACGCGATGCGAGCGTTTTTCATGCGAGCCGGGATTCGGCAGCGGACGGCTGCGCGGGTTCGACTTTTTCAATGATGACGGAAGCGATTCGATTTCGATCCATGCGAGCGATGGTGTAGCGGCGGCCTTCGTAGTCGATGGATTCGCCGTCGCGCGGGATGTGGCCGAACTGAAACAGCAAGAATCCGGCGAGTGTCTCAAACCCGGCATCGGCAGGAAGCGCGATCTGGTAGCGGGTTTCGAGATCGCGAATGGTGGTTGTGCCATCGAGCTGAAGCAGGCCGGGGCGATGCACGGGGACGGGGACGTCGTGCTCGTCGCTGACGTCGCCGAAGATCTGCTCCAGGACATCGTCGAAGGTGACCAGACCGGTAACGGTGCCGAATTCATCGACGACGAGGGCCATGCGGGTGTGATTGGCGCGGAAATCATCGATCAGCTGGTTAAGCGGCTTGGTCTCGGGAACGACCATGGGTTTGCGAATGAGGCGGCGGAGACGGAAGGGGCGCGCACCTGGACGGCGATCGTAGCCGGGCAAACGCTCTTGCCAGGCGCGCATCAGATCCTTGTAATGAACGATGCCGATGATTTGCTCAGGACGATTTTCGTATACCGGCATGCGCGTAAACTGATGCTCGGCGGCAATGGAGATGGCGGTTTCGATATCGGCATCGGCGGGCAGCGAAACGATATTGTGCCGCGGCGTCATGATCTCGCGAGCATTGTATTCGGAAAGCCCGATAAGCCGCTGAATCGCTTCTTCCTCAAATTGCTCGAGCTGGCCTTCGCTGCGGATCGACTGGATGATGTACTTGAGTTCCTCGGCACTATGGCCGCCATGGCTGTGACCGCCTGCGATGCCGAGTACGCGCAAGATGATGGCGGTGGCGCGTTCGATCACATACACAAATGGCTGCGAGATTTTATAAAAGACGAGCAGGGCGGGCGCGACCAGGACGGCGAGACGGTCGGCTTTTTGAATGGCGAGATTTTTTGGCACGACCTCGCCAACGATGACGTGGCAGAAGCTGATCACCAGAAACGCGATGCCGAAGGCGAGGGTATGCACGAGCGCCGGCGGAGCATGTATCTGCAGCGGGTCGAGAGTGCCGCGGAGCAGACGGTAGAGAGTATCTTCGCCCGCCCAGCCGACGCCGAGACTGGCGAGTGTGATACCGACCTGTGTTACGGATAAGAGGCGGCCGGGATTTGAGAGAAGATTGAGCGCGGCCTGCGCGCCCGCATTTCCGGTCGCGGCCAGCTCGCGAATACGCGATTGCCGCACGGAGACGAGCGCGACTTCCGCGGCCGCGAAGAATGCGTTGGCAGCCAGTATGAGCGCCAGTACCAGGAATCGGATAGTCATGCGGCGGGAGGACGAATCTGCACAGCAGAGTAAAATCGGTCCGTGCCTTCACGCCTCGTGCGTTTGATCAACATCTGCGCGGCGATTCTGCTGTTGCTGGCTGCCATAGCGGTGTACTGGTATGCGTTTCGGCCGTTGCCCAAGACCTCAGGGGAGATTGCTGCTCCGGTAAGCGCGCCGGCTGCGATCAAGCGCGACGCTCGTGGAATTCCGCATATTGAAGCCTCTTCCTGGCAGGATGCGATTTTCCTGCAAGGCTTCGTGACGGCCCAAGATCGATTGTGGCAGATGGACGTCTTGAGGCGGCTTGGGGCGGGCGATCTGGCGGAAGTTTTTGGAAGCGGCGCGCTCGGAGCGGACGAAGAATCGCGGCGTATGCGGATGCGAGCGATAGCCGAAAACGCCATGCTGCATCTTCGGCCCGAAGATCGCGCGGTGCTGGTGGCCTATGCGCAGGGTGTGAACTATTACATCCGGCAGCATCGCGGCAATTACCCGCTGGAATTCTCTCTTCCGGGGCACGCCTACGATCCGCGCGACTGGACGATCACCGATTCCATCATTATCGGCCTGGTGATGTTTCGCGATATGACGGACACGTCGAAGTTCGAGCTTGCCAAAGGGCAGCTTTTTGCGCACGCAACCGATGCGGGAAAAGCGCACGTGCTTTTTCCAGCAGAGCACGGCGTGTATATCGCGCCGGGATCCAACGCCTGGGCCGTGTCGGGCACGCATAGCGTGGACGGGAAACCGCTGGTCGCCAACGATCCGCATCTCACCTACGGCATTCCGCCGACGTGGTACTTAGTGCATCTGAAAGCGCCGGGGCTGGACGTTTCGGGCGCTTCCCTTCCCGGCGTCCCGAGCGTGATTACGGGCCATAACGACCAGATCGCGTGGGGTGTGACAAATGCGCAGGCCGATGTGATGGACCTGTATGCGGAGAAGCTCGATCCGCGCACCGGCCGCTATCTCTTCAAAGGAGCGGTGGAACAGGCGCAACTCGATCGTGAGGTAATCGGGGTGCGCGATGCCAAACCGGTTGTGCTGGATACGTGGGTGACGCGGCACGGACCGATTATTTCGCAGCAGAATGGAACAAGTTACGCGATGCGCTGGTCGGCGGCAGACGGTTTTGCGCTTACTTTCTTCGATGTGGATCGCGCGCGGAACTGGGATGAATTTTGTGCGGCGGTGCACGACTTTCAGGGTCCGGGGCAGAATTTTGTCTATGCCGATCGCGCCGGCAACATCGGTTATCATCTGACCGGCCGCTTTCCCATTCGCAAAGGTTTCGAGGGCGACGAGCCGCTCGACGGATCTTCCGGCAACTTCGAATGGGGGCCTTACATTTCTTTTGAGCAGTTGCCGAGCTTTTTCAATCCGCCTAGCGGGCTGATTGCGACAGCCAATCAGAATCCGTTCCCGCCCGATTTTCCGTATCGAGTTCCCGGGAATTACCACGATCGGTTTCGGATCGAGCAGATCTATGCGCGGCTGCATGCCAAACCGAAATTCGGCGTGGAGGACATGCTGGCGATTCAGAAGGATGTCTATTCGGCCTACGACAAGTTTTTGGCGGATGAGGTTGTGGCGGCTTCGGGCCGAAACGCGACAAAGGATGAACTTGTGAGGCAGGCGATTCCAATCCTGAAAAGCTGGAACGGACAGATGGAGAAGAGCGAGGCCGCGCCGCTGATTACGGAAACTCTGAGCAGTCATTTGGCGAGAGCGCTGGTGCACGCCATCTTGCCGCCGAACAAGCGCGAGGGAATGGACATTCTGCCGCGACCGGATGTCATCCAGGATCTGCTTGAAAAGCGGCCGCGAGGATGGGTCCCGCATGACGACTGGGATGCCTTCTTGCTGTCGAATCTGCGGGAAGCACTAGCCGATGGACGCAAGCAGCAGGGAGGGCGCGTTCGAAACTGGCGATGGGGGCGGTTGCTGCAATGGAAGTTCGCGCATCCGGTCGGGAAATCGCTTCCGGTGGTGGACGGCTATTTCGATATCGGACCGGTCGAGATGAGCGGCTCAGGCACCACGGTCAAACAGACAACCGACACCCTCGGGCCATCGGAGCGAATGGTGGCGGATCTGAGCGACTGGGATAAATCGGTGCAGAACCTGACGACGGGCGAGTCGGGCAACGTGGCATCGCGTCACTACAAAGATGAGTGGCCGGCGTATTACGTGGGCAGAAGTTTCCCGATGGAATTCGATCGTGTGGAAGCGAAGGATGTGCTGACGGTTCGACCGGAGCGCTGATGTTTCCGGTTTATACCATTGGGCATTCGACGCGGAGCGCGGACGAATTCATCGGCATCCTGCAGGCATACGGAATCGAACTGTTAGCGGATATCCGGACGATTCCGCGCTCGCGGCGCAACCCACAGTTTGAGACCGAGACATTGCGAAGTTCGCTCACGAGGAATGGGATCGAGTATGTGCATCTGCGAGCACTCGGCGGGCTGCGGCATCCCAAGAAGGATTCCATCAACACAGCCTGGCGTAATGACTCGTTTCGCGGATACGCCGATTACATGCAGACGGAGGAGTTCGCGCACGCAATCGATGAATTAATCGCACGTGCAGCGCGACAAAAGACTGCCATCATGTGCGCGGAGGCGGTGCCGTGGCGTTGTCACCGGTCCTTGGTCGCGGATGCTCTTCTGGTGCGCGGCGTGGAGGTGATTGAGATTATGAGCGCGACCAGTTCGCGCCCGCATGCGTTGACGAAGTGGGCCACCGTGGACGGAACGCGCATAACTTATCCAGGACCCGCGGATTGCGCGACAATGGAATGAACATGGCAACGGCTCCCAGCGCGATTTCGCTTGACGAGTACATGCGGACCGACTACTCGCCGGATTGTGAGTACGTAGATGGCGTCGTGCTGGAAAGAAACGTGGGTCAGGGAAAACATTCGTATACGCAAGGCAAGCTGATTCGTAAGCTACCGGAGGACCGCGGGCGGCTTGTTTTGCCCGAGCAGCGAGTTCGGGTAGCTGAGTACCGAGTTCGTATTCCGGACGTCTGCGTGATCGAACAGCTTCAACCCGTTATTAGCGAACCCCCGCTGCTCTGTATCGAGGTTCTCTCGCCGGACGATCGCTGGAATCGCGTGAACCAAAAAGTTGCCGACTATATCGCCATGGGTGTGCCATGCGTCTGGATTGTGGACCCCTACGAGCGCCGCGCCTGGATCATCGATCAGGACCGGCCGCCGGCAGAAGTGAGCGACGGTATTCTGCGTTCGCGCGATTTCGAAATCGCGTTGAGTGAAGTTCTCCCGCCAGAGTAAGTGAAACGGCCGGCTGCGGAACCGAGTCGAATTTCCAGCCATGCCGAAACAAGACGAGCACGATAAACCCGAGAACCTGGTTGAGAGTCCCGGACAGGAAGAACAGGAAGCGCGCAGCCTGGAGGACGCGGTCGATTCGCACGGGACCCTTGAAGGCTACTACGCAATGAATAACATCCGGGATAAAGAAGAGCGCGAGGCGCTGGAACTCGAGAAAAAGAAGCGGCCGGAGACGAAGACGCCGTAAGCTGGCTCAGGCGCGACGCAGGGCCGGTAGCATGGGCATTTCGCGTATACGTTTGCCGGTTGCGGAGAAGATGGCGTTGGCGATTGCCGGTGCTACAGCCGTAATCGGGCACTCACCGGCCCCGGCGGATGGTTGATCGCGGCGATCGACAAGAATCACCTCGATCTCGGGGACATCGCTGAAACGCGGCACGCGGTAGCGCGAGAGAACGCCGTTGGTGATCCGGTCGCGATCGAATCGCAGTTCTTCGAAGAGTGCGCCGCCGATACCCTGGACCAGAGCGCCCTCGACCTGATTGCTCAACATGTCTGGATTCGCGACGGCGCCAGCATCGAAAGCAGCTACGAAGCGGCGCAGGTGCACGTCGCTCGCGCGCACTTCGAGCTCGGCGCAGAGCGCGATATGGCCGCCCTTTTCGATATTGCAGGCGAGTCCGTATCCGGTGCCGTCGGCAGCTTTTCGTCCGGACCAGCCAAATCGATCCGCAGCCCGCAGCAGAACAGTCTTGAGGCGCTCGTTGGAAATATTTCGCAGACGGAACTCGAGCGGATCGAGGCCGGCAAGATGTGCCATTTCGTCGATCTGGGACTCGCGCGCAAAGGCATTTCCGGCGGCAGCAAGCGAGCGATAGGAACCCTGGCGCAGCGGCGAGTCCGATTCATGGAAACCTGCAAAGCGGTTTGGAATCTCGTAGGGCGGAGTAAGACCGGCCGGGCCGCCGTTGATGTTGTGAAAGTCCCAGGCGATCACCTTTCCGTGCTGGTCGATGCCGCTGCGTACGTCTATTAGAGCGGCGGGACGGCAGTGAGCACAGGTCGACTCCTCGTTGCGCGTCCAGGCAAGCCGTACGGGCTGATTTATTCCGCGAGCGAGACGTGCCGCCTCGAGCTCGCATTCGGAAGCATGCTTACCGCCGTAGCCGGAGCCGGTGTCGGAGACAATGACGCGCACGTTCTCCTCAGGTATTTTGAAAAATTCGGCTATTTCGGAGCGAACCAGGAAGGGCGCCTGCGTGCCGCAATGGACCGTGAGGCGGTTGCCGGTCCATTGCGCGACGGCGGTGCGGCATTCGAGCGGAATATGAGCGATATAGGCGAGCTGGTATGTAGCATTCAGCTTACGGTGGGCTGAAGCGAGGCCCTGCTCGACCGAACCGGATTGGATGAGCGAGGGATAACGTCCACCTCCCCCCTCGACCGGTTTGGCGTTCCTGCGCAGACGATCGAAAAGCAAATTCGGATCGCCCAGTTCGCCGCTGCTCCAGCGCGATTCAATCAGCTGAGCGGCCTTTTCGGCCAGTTCGCGAGTGGGTGCGGTGACGCCGAGAAAATTTTCTTCGTGAACAATGCGAACTCCCTCCAGCGAACGAGCCTTGCTATCGTCGAAAGCCAGCAACTTTGACCGGTAGTTCGGGCCGCGAATGATCTTGCCGTGCAGAACATTTTCCGGGAAACGGTCGGAGGAATACGTGAGCTTGCCGGAGACGATGTGGGGACCGTTGACGTTCGGAACCGGTGTGCCGAGAACTTTCCATTGTTTGGGGTCGGTGAGGGGCGAATCCTGGGCACGAGCCTGGGAAAACTGCGGCATTCCGGCCAGCTCGGCGTAGGTCTTGGCCTGGCAGCGGACGCGCAGTTCGCGGAGAGAAGCGCAGGCCTGGCGAATCACCGGCATGGTCTGCGGGGTGGTGAGGCTGCCCCATGTACCACCGTCGTCGGGTACCAGCGCTGTGTCGCCCATTATGAGCCGTACCTGCGAGAACGGGACTCGAAGCTCTTCAGCCGCGGCCTGCGCCAGTGTTGTCCGAATCCCCTGCCCGATTTCAACTTTCCCGGTGAGCACGGTAATTGCGCCATCATCGCCCACATGAATTCGCGAACTGAGCAGTTCGCTTCCGGCGTCGCCGGCTTTCGTCGATTCGAAAGTGAACGTAAACAACACGCCCGCGCCGAGGCGTTTCGCCGCATCGCGACGGGTGATTTTCCGGCTGATCTCAAGCATTTGAGCTCACCTCTGCCGCTTTCTGGACCGCTTTAACGATCCGATTGTAGGTACCGCACCGGCAAATGTTGCCCTCAAGCGCACTTCGAATCTCCGGTGCACTCGGGTGCGGATTTTTTCGCAACAGCGCCGACACGGCCACTACCATGCCCGGCGTGCAATAGCCACACTGAAAAGCGCCGGCCTCCAGAAATGCCTGCTGTATGCGTTGGAATGCGGGCTTGTTGCTGAGCCCCTCAATTGTCTCGACGGGCCGTTCGCCGACTTGTGCAACGGTGGTCAGACAGGCGTGCACCGGTTCGCCACCAACCAGAACAGTGCAGGCGCCGCACTGCCCTTCGCCGCACCCGGGCTTGGCACCCGTCAGCTGGAGTTCCTCGCGCAATACAAACAGCAGCGGTGTCGAGGGGTCCGCTGCGACGTGGTGTTTCGTACCGTTGATGGTGAGCATCATGCCTCCCGGAATTGCGGTTTGAACTGACGGTGGAATGGGACAGCCTGCTGGTACGCGTACGCCACCGAAAGCACGCGCTTTTCCGCAAAGGCCGGACCTACGATTTGAAGCCCCACGGGCAGGCCGTCGCGCGAGAGTCCGCAGGGCACCGTCATCGCGGGCGTGCCGAATCGATTGAAGGCGCTGGTATTGCTGGGCGGCCGTTTATGGGTGCGATTTATGGTTTCTGTAATGAGCGGCGCTGGCTCACGCATGGTCGGAAGCAGCAGAACATCTACATCTTCAAAGATGAGCCGGATATCGCGCCGACACTCACGAATTCGCTTCAGGGTCTCGATGTAGGGAACGGTCTGTACATTCTTTACGTCGTCCAGCTCTTCGCGGGACCACGGATGGTAGAGTTCGGGCGTTTTGTCGAAGAATTGCTTCTGATAATGGTAGAGCTCGACGTTGTAATCTCCATTTTCGACAAACTGGAAGCGCGGCAGCTTCACCTCGCGTGTGCTCTTCACTTTCGGCTCGAGAACGGCAACGGCTTCTTCAATGCGCGTCGCGACATCGGGATGTAATTGCTCGAAAAAGTAGTCGCGCGGGATGCCGACACGCAGATCACTGATGGGTTGGCCGATGGCTTCAAGATAGTTCGGAACCGGAACGTTGAGCGTGATTGAATCGAGCGGATCGAAGCCTGCGAGCACCTGCAGCATAACGGCGGCATCCTCGACCGTGCGCGTGATCGGGCCGATGGTATCGAGCGAATAAGCGGAAGGCACAACTCCGCGCGTGCTCACTCGGCCATACGTCGTCTTGAACCCAACGACACCGCAGAACGCACCCGGGATGCGTACCGAGCCGCCATCGTCGCTGCCAACAGAGGCGAAACAAAGACCGGAGGAGACGGCCGCCGCTGATCCCGCAGAGGATCCGCCGGTGATGCGCGACAGACTCCAAGGATTGTGGACAGGTCCGAAACAGCTGGTTGTACCCGTACCCTCAAACGCCATTTCATCCAGATTGAGTTTGCCAAGAAGCACAATGCCGGCTTGCTTCAATCGGCGCGTCACGTCGGCATCCTGCGCAGGCACGCGATCTGCGAAAACGCGGCTGGCGGCAGTTGTCTTCAGTCCCGCGGTGTCGATGTTGTCTTTCAACGCGATCGGGATACCGCGCAAGGGGCTGCCTTGGGCGTTGCGTTTTTCGTCGTAGTTTCGCGCTTCGGCGAGAGCCTGATCGGCGGTCAGGGTTATGAACGCGTTCAGCTTTGGGTCAATCTTACGAATGCGATCGAGCAGGCACTCGGTCAGCTCCAATGACGAGATGCGCCGTTTCGAAAGCGCAGCTGATGCCTCGAGCAGGGTCCAATCTGCCGGATCTGTATTCGAGGCGGGGAGTGCGTTCAGGACGGAAGCGGCAGCGGTGCCCGCCAGGAGAGTGCGGCGTGTGAGACCGGTGTTCATTGGTCTATCGACGATTCTATTATCCGAATCTCGCCGTTGCCCCAGACGGTGTTCCGGCCCACGCCCGTGTAGCGGCCGATTTCCAGAAGCGGCATCAAACGGCCAAGCGGGCCCGCATACTCGGCCCAGCCGGTATATCCGCGCAGGTCGTGCGAGTGGCCGGAGCGGGCGCTTTGCCGGCGCTCACCGCTGACGGGATTCCATTCGTAGCCGAGCAGTTCAACGCGCGCTGCAGCGTGTGCGAGCTCAGATAAATCGAGACTCGCTGGCCACTCCTGGTACAAGCGCCCAAGCGCGGAAATGCGCTCGGCCAGACGCGGGAGGAGTATCTTGAACTCCGGTTTTTCGGCGATCGCGCCGCCCGACTTCAGTGCTGTCGGGCTGATGAATGCGAGTCGGGCACGGCCGCTCCACTCCTTCCCTGCTGCATCGAGCGTAAGGCTCTCGGCGGTTTGGATTTCCATCGGGCAGGCGAGCAAAAGCCCGTGAACAAAGGTGTTGTGCGACTCCGAACTGAAGGTGATCAATTCGAGATTGCGTTCCCGATGGCGAAGCACGAACGGGCGCGGCGCATTGCGATAGCCGCTCGGCCCGGAGGCCCATCCCGGATCGAAGCACTTGCGGTAGAGTTCCATATCTCGATGGAGAACAGCACCCAGGACACCGCGAAAAAAATTTGCGCTGTTGGGGGTCAGTCTTTCGGGGGTCTCGAAGCGCGTAATGGCAACTTGAAAAATCACACGCCGCTGCGCAGGCGTAGCAGGGCGCGCTTGGCCAGCGACTCGCCGAGCGCAATCGCACCGAGACCGAGGATGAAGTGCAGGACCTCAATCATCCAATGATTCGAGCCGGGCACAATCCGCATCTGCGCGATACCGATCACCGGAACGGAAGCAGCCCAAACGATCGAGACGAGCCCCAGAACCGGCTGAACACGGGCGAAGATCGCCACGATGGCGAGCAGCAGAAGATCGAATGTGAGAACGAAGCCCAGCCACATATGAACTTTCAGGTACTGATAGCCGTGGCCGGTCCACAACGCGATTCCAAGAGCGAGCGCGAGTACGCCGGAAATCCGAAGCAGCAGGCGAAGAACAACTGTGAGCCGAATCATAACTAACGCGAAGATGATGGCCGCGGCTCCGCATTCAAGACAGCGGTGATCTGGTTGATGATTCTTGTTTCGCGCATCAGAGCGTCGGCTTCGCGCGGAATCTGCGATTCGGCTTCCGCCCAGTCGTGCCGGTCGAGCGCTTCAAGCACGCCGGGCAGCGGTTTCGCTTCGTAACCCGTGTAAGCGCCCGGCGCATAGATCATGTTCTTGAACCAGGGGCGGTGGGGCAGACCGGCTTGATCGAGCAGCGCAGGACCGCTCTGCATGAGAAGTTCATTCACGCGCGCGATACTCGCCGCCGGCAACGACCAGCCATTCGACTCCGCCTTGTTCCATGCCTTTGAAAGCTTTTCCGCGCTATCGGAGAGTGCGTCGAGCGCATTCTGCAAGGGGGCGAAATTAAAGTGCGGAGGAACCTTCACGGCGGGGGGCGGATTCAGCGGTTTGGTCGGATCGCTGACCGCATCAAAGACGCCTTCTTCAAGCTCCTTATTGCGCTCGCGAAATTCCGCCTGATCATTCTCGAGCAACTCCTGCACGTTTGAGGCGTACTTCTTCATCATCTCTGAGAATCCGACAAAATCGAACGGAATCACCTCAGCATCGGCTAGACGAAGGACGGTTGAGCCGATTACCTGCGACTCCGCCTTTTCGTAGGCGAAGTCAGGATCGCCGAAATGTGTGTACCAGTAGAAATCGTCATAGATGGAGTGATAAATGCCGCCGCTGGCTTCTCCGCCAAAACCGAGGTCAGCGGCGGGAATGCCGATGTGATTGATAAAAGCGGTGTAGTCGGAGCCATCGCCGAGCGCACCGATACGCAGATCGCCTCGTTTAAGCGCTTCTTCCCGCGATTCGGTCGTCTTCGCTTCATCGACTTCGCGCAGGCGGGCACGATCGAGCACGGACATCTTTTTCTCGGGATCGGGCACGTCGCGTGCCACATCGTTGATCAGCTTCTGCAGTACATGGGAACCATCGGCACCGAAGTAGCCGCGAGCATTCGAATCGCTGTTGAGATAAGCCACCGCATGCTGGCGCAACTCATCGGCATGAGCTTCGACCCACTCGGTCGAGCCGAGTAAGCCGGGTTCTTCACCGTCCCAGGCAGCATAGATGATCGTCCGCTTCGGTTTCCAGCCCTGTTTGAGCAGTTCGCCGAGTGCGCGCGCTTCTTCAAGTTCGGCCACGAGCCCGGAGATTGGATCTTCCGCGCCGTTCACCCAGGCATCGTGATGATTTCCGCGAATCACCCATTGATCGGGCAACTCGGATCCTGGAATTTTCGCGATCACGTCGTATAGGCGCTTCTGATCCCAGTTCGATTTGACGCGCAGATGTACTTTCGCCGGTCCGGGACCGAAGCGATAGGTAATGCCCAGGCTGCCGCGCCAGTTCGGTGGCACTACGCGGCCACGAAGTTCGGCGAGCAGCGGCTCGGCGTCGCCATAGGACATTGGCAATACCGGGATCTTGGTGATGGTTGGTGCTTCTGCAACGCTCAGGCGCTTTGCTCCGGGCAGGGCCGCAACACCGGGTGTAAGCGGGTCGCCGGGATAGTCGGTGTCCATGACAGAGCCGCGCTGGATTCCCTCCGGCGGGCGAAACGGGCCGCGCGGAAATACATCACCGTGCGCGTAGCCGTCGTCGTGCGGGTCGGAATAGATGATGCAACCGAGGGCGCCGTGCTCGGCCGCGACTTTGGGCTTGATGCCGCGCCAGCCAGCGCCGTAACGTGCGATTACGATCGCGCCCTTAACCGAAACGCCGTACCGCTCGAGCTCCTTATAGTCGTCGGGCATGCCGTAGTTCACATAGACAAGCGGTCCGGTGACATCGCCGTCGATTGAGTAGGCATTGTAGGCGGGCAGTTGTTCATCCCGTTGCGAGCTTGTCGGATCCACGGCAAGCGGCGGCTCCGAAAGCTTTGCCACGAAGTGCTTCGGCTCGATCATTTCGACTCGATTGCCGTTCGGCGTGGGAAAGAGGACGTCGAAGTTTTCGATTTTTGCGTCGAAACCCCATTCCTTGAAGCGCGCCAGCAGCCATTCGGCGTTTTGCTTGTCGTATGGCGAGCCGACGTGATGCGGGCGCGCAGACAGCAGCTTCATATACTCGCGCTGTTTTTCAGGCGACGGCATGGCGCGAAATTTCGTCTCGAGCGCGCGCTCGGCGTCGCTGGATTGAGGCGTGTAGCCATCGAGCGTGGCATTTGTATTCGCAAAAGCAGGCAGAACCAGGGAACCGATAAAGGCGAAAAGGGCGAGTCGCACTTAGATTCCTTTCAAGAATTCTTCGACGCTTGGCTCCTGCTCCTGCTTTTCAGCGATGCAGGCGTGGATTTCTTCAAGCGTCTGGGCCAGCAGCCTCGGCGCGCCGACAAACTGCTTGATGCGGGGTTCAAAAAAATCTTTCAGCTCGTTGGCGGATTGCTCATCGCAGTACGACGAACCGACGCGCACAAAGCGTGCCCCGGCATCGGCACCACCGCCCACCGGACGTTTGGCAGCAAGCTGATCGAAGTTCTGCTTCATGAAATCGAAGGCGATTTTGCGCGTGCCGGAGTTTCCCTGCCCGGCAAAGAGCAGCTGCATGCCTTCGATAAAGGGAATTTTCCCGTCCAGCACGGCCTGCATGCCGGCGCGAAGCAGGTTGGGCTCGCGGAAGCTTGCCAGGGCCATTATGATGGAACGGCGCTCCTGGCGGTCGTGGGACGTAGAGAGTGCGGTCATGAGCTGATCGAAAAATGCGCGGTCGCCGTAGTACGCCGCCGTCCGCAGAATGGCCGGAGCGACATCCGCCGGAATCGCTTTATGGTCCGCCACCCATTTTTGTGCCAGTTCACGTGCGTGCCGGGCGAGTTGCTCGTCGCCACCACTGGTCGTGACAAACGGCACGAGAGCAGGACGCAGCAGCCTGGCGTCGTCGCTTTCGCCCGGCTTCGGAAGCCAGCCGAGCTCGTGTGCGCGCGCGTCGAAATTCTCGCGGATAAACTTCTGGTATTTCGGAAGCAGTTCTTCGGGCACGAAATGCTCGCGCGGCATACCGGCTATGTCCATGGCGCGTTCCACAACGTAGCGGCTTTGGTCGCCACTGAATTCGGGAACCAGCCCGAGTACTTTCCCATCCGGGAGTTCGCCGGTGGTGGCCAGCGCTTGTGCATTTCCGAGGAAATCGACGCGTTCGGGTGTGCTTAACTGTTTCGCGTCGGATGTCAACTTCGGAAGCAACTCGTTCTGATAATCGACGCGATAATAACCCACCGCTTTGGCATTGCCCTCGACCCATGCAGGACAACCCTTTGCCTGTAGCTTCCAGTCTTCACGCGGATCTCCGAAAAGAGTGCAGGCCTGCTGCTCGGTGCTGCCCGCACCATAGCGAACGCAAACCGGAATCTGCCATGTCTCGTTGTGCGCTCCAGTTTCACCGACTGGCAGAGAACGCCGTTGTTCGAGATGCAGAACGGGCGCAGCGCCGCCGCATCGCAGCGACATGGAAACCAGCGGCACACCGGGCTGATTCAGAAAGCTCGAGAACGGCGCGGTGATATCCTTGCCGCTCGCCTGGCTCACGGAGGCGAGGAATTCGGGCGCGCTGGCGTTACCAAAGGCGTATTTGGTCAGGTACGCATGGACGCCTTTACGGAATTGCGCATCGCCTACCCAGTTTTCAAACATTCCGATCACGGCCGCGCCCTTCTGATACGTGATGCCATCGAAAGCGTTGCTGATATCGTCCTTGGACTTGATCTCCTGGCGAATTTTGCGCGCTGAAGTGAGCGTGTCTTCAGCCTGCGCGCCGAGCTTTGAATCCACGTCGGCCGAGCGCGTTTCCCATTCCGGTTTCCATTCCGCAATCAGCTTTTGCTCCATCCAGGTAGCGAACGCCTCGTTCAGCCAGATGTCATTCCACCACGCCGTGGTCACCAGATCGCCGAACCACTGATGTGCAAGCTCGTGGGCAGCGACCGAGGCGTAGGCGCGCCGGCGCTGCTCGGTATCACGATCCGGATTCGCTAACAGCAGATTGGCGGCGTAGGTCACCATCCCGGCATTTTCCATCGCGCCGAAGCCGAACGTCACCGGAATAGCTACCTGGTCGGACTTCTCGTAGGGAAATGGGATGCCGAAATAATCTTCGAGGCGCGTCAGGATGGTTGCGGTGACTTCAGCGGCGTACTGCGCTTCACGCGCATGACCGCGCGGAGTCACGATACGCACCGGGGCACGATTTTTTCCGGCGTATCCAGCGGGCACGAAGTCGAATTTGCCGACCGCGAATGCGACCAGATAGCTCGGCAGCGGCTTCGTGCGGTTGAAGTGCAGCGTCTTCTCAGGGCCGTGAGACTCGGTCGAGCCGGGATCGGTGTTGCTGACCGCATCATCATCGGCGGGAATCGTTAGCGTGAGCTGCCAAGGCACCTTGTAAGAAGGCTCGTCGAAACACGGGAACGCATCCCGGGCATCGGTGCTCTCGAATTGTGTAAAGAGAAACTTGTTGCCGTCCTGCTCCATGCTGAACACGCCAGCGCTGGCGCCGTGCCGCACGTGGGCGGTATATTCGATTTCGAGCTCGGCCGGACCGGGTTCAACTGCCTGGGGCAACTGGACACCAAGGAAATCCTTGTTGCCCGGCACCGGCGAAGCGTTGGTGGCCGAGCCGTTGCGCGTCAGTTTTGCGCTTTGAATCTCGATTTGCGAAGCATTGAGCCAGATCGTCCGGGTCGGCTGCTTGATGTTCAGCTCGATGTGGATATCGCCGGTGAAGATTGACTGCGTGGGATCGAGCTTCAGCGTCGCACGATAGCCAGCCGGTACAACATCACCCGGCAGGCGCAATTCAGGCGGCGTATCGGCAGCAGGGAGCAGCGCGGCAGCGGCGACAAATGCAGCTGCCGGAAACAGAGGACGCAGTACAGCAAACATAGAAGCTTTCCCTTGTATGGTAAGACGCCGCTGCTCGAGCAGCCTTCCTGGCAATTGCAACCTGTGGTTTCTGCGCGGAACAGTTGTGAGGCGGAAAGGTGTCTATGGGGCGGAGAGTCTCGCCAGTGCCGCAGCTCGAAGTCTCGAAGAACGACCAGAAGCAGGCTCGCAGAGTCGAAACGAACATTCCGCAGCGCCTGGACCGTTTGCCATGGAGCCGCTGGCACATGAAGATGGTCATCGCGCTCGGCATCACCTGGCTGCTCGACGGCCTGGAAGTGACCCTCGCGGGTTCGCTTGCCAGCCTGTTACAGGACAAGCGGGCTCTCGGGCTGACAGGTGTGCAAGTGGGCGCAAGTGCTACCGGGTACCTCGCGGGTGCGGTCGCGGGCGCTCTCTTTTTCGGCTGGCTTACCGACCGGCTCGGCCGCAAGAAGTTGTTCCTGATCACGCTTGCGCTTTATCTTTCAGCCACAGCGGCGACGGCGTTCTCGTGGAACTTCACCAGCTTTCTTCTTTTCCGCGTGCTCACGGGTGCAGGGATCGGCGGCGAGTATGCGGCAATCAATTCGGCCATTGATGAACTGGTGCCCGCGCGAGTTCGCGGGAACGTGGACCTGGTGATCAATGCAACGTTCTGGATCGGCGCTGCGCTCGGCTCGGGCGGCACACTTCTGCTTCTGAACTCGGGCGCAGTCCAGCCTACCTTCGCCTGGCGCCTCGCTTTCGGCATCGGCGCCGTGCTCGGTCTGATCATTCTGCTGCTGCGCCGTCATGTTCCCGAAAGCCCTCGCTGGCTTATGCTGCGAGGCTACGAGAAAGAGGCAAACGAGATTGTCGAATCGATCGAGCAACACGTGAAGAATGAGAAGGGCGATCTCAGCGCGCCGGAAGGCAGCTTGAAAATCACGGTCCGCGATCATACGCCGTTTGCGGACGTCTGGCGTGCGATGTTACGGGATCAGCCGAAGAGGTCGGCTCTCGGTTTTGTGCTCATGGTCGGCCAATCGTTCTTCTACAATGCGGTGTTTTTCACCTATGGACTGGTATTAAGCCAGTTTTTCAAAGTTGCCAGCGAGCGTGTTTCGTTATTCATTCTGCCGCTTGCGTTGAGCAACTTTGTCGGGCCATTGATTCTCGGAAGGTTCTTTGACTCGATCGGCAGACGGCGTATGATCAGCGGGACTTATGCATTGGCCGGGCTGTTGCTCATCGGATCGGCGATTTTCTTTCGCAGCGGCAGAATGGGACCAGTTGGACAGGATCTCTGGTTCTGTGCCATCTTCTTCGTCGCTTCCTCAGCGGCCAGCTCCGCGTACCTGACGGTCAGCGAAGTTTTTCCGCTCGAGATCCGCGCCTTCGCAATTTCGATTTTCTACGCCATCGGAACTCTTGCCGGCGGCGTCGGCGCTCCTTCGCTTTTCGCGCGGTTGATTGCATCGGGCAGCCGCGCGGAACTGTTCTGGGGCTATCTGCTCGGGGCGGTTCTTATGCTCGCGGGCGCCGTGGTCGAAGCGATCTGGGGCGTCAATGCCGAGCGGCAGTCGCTCGAGTCCATTTCGAAACCGCTGCAATCGGAGGACTGAAAAAATGGCAGGTGTACTAAGAGGCGTTTTCGGCTATTGCTTCCTCGTGCTGATCGTCCGGACAGCCGGGCGCCGTCCCGGTAAGCAAATTGCGCCTTTTGAATTCGTTTTTGTATTCTTTGCGGGCGGCCTGACCCTGACCGCGATGGTGGGCGACGACCGCTCCCTCACCAACGCTTTCACAATCATCATTTCGATTGCATTGACCCATCTTGTCCTTGCTTATCTGCAGCGGCGGTGGAAGACGCTCGGCCTCATCATCGATGGAACTCCACTGGTGCTGCTAAAGAATGGCAAGTGGCAGGTTGAGGCTATGCGCCATATGCGCATACAGGACGACGATGTGATGGCTATGGCACGCGACAACGGCCTCGAGCGGCTTGATCAGGTTGCGTATGCCGTTCTCGAACGGAACGGCGAAATCAGCGTCATTCAGACCCCCAAGGATCAATAGACCTATGCCCTCGACATCTACCAAACCAGTCGAAGACTCCGTCAAGAAGGTGAACGACGAGCTTGCGGTCGGCTCCGATCTCGAATTTCAACACAAGTGGTGGCGCTTCACACGCGGGCTTTGGATCTTTTTCGCGGCGGTGATTGTGGCTGATTTGCTCGGCTGTTTCGGCCGCGGACCGCTGGCCAACGCGACGGCTCGAACGCCAGATAACGGAATCGTGGTGAAGTATGAGCGTATCGAGCGATACGGCGCACCTTCGATTCTACGCATCGACTTCGGTCAACCTGCGATCCAGAACGGGCAGGTGCGACTCTGGGTCGGCGAGAGCCTGGTGAAAACGCTGGGGGCGCAGCGTGTGATTCCGCAGCCCGATCAATCGATTGTTGGTGCAGGCGGAATCAGCTATGTGTTTCCCATATCGAGTACTCCGGCGTCCGTCAAATTTGCGCTTCAGCCGGTTGCGCCCGGTATCTACGAGCTACCGATACGTGCGGCGGGGTCGCCGCCCATCAACTTGAGAATCTTTGTCATGCCCTGAGAGCCATGCACACGATCTTGTATGCAATTTGCGGATACTTTTTCCTGCTGCTCGTCGTGCGGGTTTTAAGCCGAAGGCCGGGCTCGCAGATGACTCCATTTGAGTTCGTGATCATCTTTCTCGTGGGCGGCGTGATCATCTTAGCCACGATGGGCGACGATCGTTCTGAAACGAATGCCGTCTGCGCCGTGATGACGGTCGGGCTCATGCACCGAACTGTTTCCTGGCTCAAGACGCGCTATCCAAGAATGGGCCGGGTTGTGGATGGCACGCCGCTGGTACTGCTCGAAAATGGCGAATGGCACCAGGACATCATGCGGCGGTTGCAGCTCACCGATGTAGATGTGATGGCGGCGGCACGCACGAAAGGCGTGAAGGAGCTTGCGGAGATCAAGTACGCCGTGCTGGAGCGGAACGGCGGCATCAGCATCATTAAACAGAAGCAGTAACGGCAAGACAGAACGAAATCAGGCGAGCCACTCGATCCACTGCTCGGCGGTGCGGCGGATGGTCTTGCGTGACGCGCCTTCCGAGATGAAGCCGGAAATGACAGCAAGCGAATCAGCTTTGGCGGCAAGCACATCACGCGCATTTTCGAGCTTTATGCCGCCGATTGCAACAAGCGGCTTCGCAGTGCGTTGCCGCAGGCGCGACAGCTCTTGCAGGCCGACTTCAGGATCGGGATTGCGTTTCGAGCGCGTGGAGAAAATCGGACCTATCGAGAGATATTCGACGGGCTCCCGATCGGCGCGAATCAGCTGATCCTCGTTATGCGTGGAGAGCCCAAGAATTTCGTCGCTGATGATGCCGCGTGCCGCGGCGGGAGGTAGATCCTCCTGGCCGATATGCAACGCACTGCGAAGCAGGCGGGCGTAGTCCGCGCGATCGTTCAATACAAACAGCACACCCAGATCCTGACAGCGTTCGGCTATCTTCTTCGCTTCATCGAAATGGGCCTGCGTCCATTCGTCTTTGTGGCGGTATTGAAGAATTCGGACACCTGCATCGAAGAGGCCCTCAGCCGCAGAAAGTATGGAGCATTTGTGAGCGGCGAGTAGGGCTGTATCAAGGATGGGGTAGAACCGAGGGAGCTTAAACGGAACCGGCATTGACTGGCGTTTCTGGTTTCGGCGCGGCGGCATCGAGCGACAGCGGCACCTGCCGCGTGATCTGAATCCCGAAGCCTTCCAGGCCGACAACTTTGCGGGGGTGATTCGTAAGCAGGTGAATGGTCGAGAGGCCGAGCGACGAGAGAATCTGTGCGCCGAGTCCGATCTCGTGCTGCATCGGCTGATGGCGCTCGGAAGCAGTGAAACTAGTTTGTGCGCGCGAGTGTCCGATCAGCTCGCGTTTGCCTTCGTGCCACGTAACCTGAAGACCGGCTCCCGTCTGGTGGAGGTAGACAAAAACGCCGGCTCCGGCACGCACGATCGCTTCGAGCGCGCTTGGGATAAGCGAGTGACAATCGCAATCGAGCGAACTGAATACATCACCGTAAACGCAGTGCGAATGCACACGCACTAAAACGTTCTCTTTACCCGCAATCTCGCCGTGAACCAGCGCGAGGTGCGTTTCGTTGTCGATCCGGCTAACGAAGCGCAGCACTCTGAACTCTCCGTAAGCGGTGCGGATCTGTCCTTCACCGTCCAGTTCGATGAAGCGCTCATTATGGAGGCGGTAACGGATCAGGTCCGCCACGGAAATCATCTTCAGGCCGTAGCGCTTGCAGAATTCCACGAGTTGCGGAACGCGCGCCATGGTTCCGTCCTCGTTCATGATTTCGCAGATGACGCCGCCCGGCTGCAAACCGGCCAATCGAGCAAGATCGACCGCAGCTTCGGTCTGTCCCGAGCGCACCAACACGCCGCCAGGACGCGCGCGCAACGGGAACACATGGCCGGGACGCGCCAGATCCTGCGGCCGGCTCTTTGGATCCATGGCGACGCGGATGGTATGCGCCCGATCGTATGCCGAAATGCCCGTCGTTATACCGTCGGCCGCATCCACCGCTTCGCAGAAGGCAGTTGCAAAACGCGCGGTATTGACAGCCGACATAGGCTGCAGATCAAGCCGCCGGCAGATCTCGGCATCAAGCGCGAGACAAATCAGTCCCCGGCCATGCGTGGCCATGAAGTTGATCGCTTCCGGCGTGATTTTTTCGGCAGCAATGGTCAGATCGCCTTCGTTTTCGCGATCCTCGTCATCGACGATGATCAGTACCCTCCCCTGCCGGAAGTCTTCAATGGCCTCGGGGATGGTGGCGAAGTGCATACAGCGATCTTCTTACGCGACGGCGGCGACGCCCAGTTTGGCGCGCCAGGGCTTGGCGGTCTTGATTGCGCTGTTGACCGACTCGATGTTTTTGACGCCCTGATCCGAGAGCCAGTCTTCGAGAGCCTGCACGCCTTTCTGGCCATAAATGGCAACGCCGTCTTTCCAGGTTGCACGGCCGCATAACACGCCCGAATAGTCAGTAGCCGCCTCGGCAGCCATCTCGAGCTGCTCGATGAATTCCGGATTGCTTACGCCGGCACTGAGATAAATGAACGGCTTTTCTGCGATCTCAGCAGCTTTACGATACAATTCGAGCGCCTGTTTGCGCGAATATGCGGCTTGTCCCTTGAATCCGCGCGAGCCTTCCACGAAATTGCTGTTGACCGGTACTTCGACCTTGAGAACATCCACTTTGTACTGCTCTTTGCTGAACTCTCTCATGGAGCCCATTACGACTTCCGGCTTCTTTTTGGCGTACTCAAGACCCTTCTCATCGCCGCCATTTTCGTCGTACCCGACAAATTCGAGGAAAAAGGGTATTTCGAGGGTTTCGCACTCGGCGCCGATTCGTTCAATGAAGGCGTGCTTGATATCGTTGATGTCCGTCTTTTCGAAAGGCGTGTAGTAGATGAGGACCTTGACCGCATTGGCGCCATACTCGCGGATGCGGCGCGCCGAAAGATGCGGGAGCAGGTCGGGCAGACGGCCGGGCTGAGTGTTGTCGTATCCGCTCTCTTCATAAGCGAGCAGGAGGCCGGCATTCTTGGAGCGCGCTTTGGCAGCAGGAAGCCCGAATTCGGTATCGAGCAGAATGGCACTTGCGTGCGGCGTGAGAATCTTGCTCACCGCGGTCTTGAACTCGCTCAGCATCTCGTCGGGGATCTGTTTCTGATCGACGCCTTTCGCGCCTGCGATCATTTTGCGCAGGCTGCCGCGCTGATCCATAGCCGCTGCTGCGATGACGCCTTCCTTGTTAGAAAGTGCGTTGAGATGTTTGATTTTGCCGTCGGAAAGCTGCATGTGGTTTCTCCGCAACCGAAGGAATGCCGCCTGGCGGTCGCGCCCGGTTGCACGTTCAGTATAGCGAAGGAGCGCCGTTGCGAAGGGCGCGAGCGAGCCGATCAAAATGACGCCAGTACGCTTCAGCGCGCGCGACATCTCGCAGGATTTGCGCCTTCAAAGAGGCCGGATCCGGGAACGCTTGTTCGGCTCGCAGGTAATGCCGGAAGCGAACCTCAATTCCTCGCGGGGCGGGATCCTCGAGTGCCGATAGCAGATAGGTTTCGACCGTGAGATCGGTGGCGCCAAAGGTGACGTTGTAGCCGCAGCTGGTGACCGATGGCCAACGCCGATTCGTGCCCGGTTCCAGCGTTTCGGTGACGTAGATTCCCTCGGGGGTAAGCAGGAGCGGATCGGGCCTGAGATTGAGAGTGGGCACTGTCTGGCGGGAACCGATGCCGCGTCCGCGTACCACGGGTCCACGAATCGAAAAGCAACGGCCCAGCATGCGCCCTGCCTGCGCAATCCTGCCTTGCCTGAGATCGTTGCGAATCGCCGTGCTCGACACGACACGGCCACGCAGCACGACCGGATCGAGAAATTTCGTTGCGAACCCATAGCGCTCGCCCAAAGCTCGAAGAGTGTCTGTATTGCCGCTCTGGCGGTAACCGAAATTGAAGTTGGTCCCGACAAGCACAGCCTGCACCGCCAGCGCATCCACCAGAATCTGCTGCACGAATTCTTCGGGTGTGAGACGCGCGATTTCGCTGGTGAACGGCAGGACGAAGATCCTCTCGGCGCCGGCTTTCGCAAGCAGCTGGAGACGCTCCTCCAGTGTGCAGAGAAGGGCCGGAACGCGGGCAGGTGCAACGATAGCGGTTGGGTGCGGATCGAATGTGATGACTGCGGGCGCTACATTCCGCTCGCGAGCGGAGCGGACAGTCTCCGAAATCAGATGCTGGTGCCCGATATGAACACCATCGAATACTCCAATGGCAGCGGCGCAGGGGCCAAAGCGCCCGCGCGCTTCATCCAGCGTGCGAAAGATCTCGGCGCTCACGCATCACCCCAGCCGATCGGAATCTCCAGACCGTCGTAGGCAAGCGTAACGTTTGCCGGCAAGCGGGCCTGCGTCGGCGCGTGAACCAGGTCGTGGGAGATGTGTGTGAAAAATGCGCGTTTGGGTTTCAGACGATCGACAGTTCGCAGCGATTCTTCGACGGTGGAATGGGTCGGATGCGGGTTATGGCGCAGAGCGTCGAGAAAGAGCACGTCGAGATCGTGCAGCAGAGCTTCGCTCTCCGGCGGAATTTCGCTGTGGTCAGTCAAATAGGCACAATCACCGAGGCGGAATCCGTAAACGGTACCTCTGCCATGATGTGCGCGTACCGGCTGTATCTCGACTCCGGCAACACATATTGGTGCGCTCGCGAAAATTTCGGGAACCAGACGTGGCCGGCTCGATTCGGAAGGTGCACTGTCGAAAACGTAGCTGAAGGTGCGGCGAATCGTTTCAAAAGCTTCGGCGGACGCATAGAGCGGAATTTCGCCCTTCTGCATGAAGTTGAAGGGCCGAACGTCATCGAGGCCCAGGATATGGTCGGCGTGGGCGTGGGTGTATAGAATGGCGTCGATCCGCTCGATGCGATAGTGGAGCGCTTGATAGCGGAAATCTGGTGAAGTATCGATCAGAATGCGCTTTGCACCGAGCTTGAGGAGAACAGACGGGCGAAGCCGGCGATCACGCGGATCTTGCGACGTGCAGGCTTTACAAGAGCAGCCCACCATGGGCACTCCAACGCTCGTGCCCGAGCCGAGTACGAGTATGGACGCATGCTCGAACTCAGCGAGCATTCCTATGTGTTCGCCTCGCTGAGACTCGCGGGATCATTCACTCCGTTTTTGTCCCCTTGCCGCCGTCGGCCGTGATGATCAGCGGGCGATCGTCTTCCTTTTTCTCCGGTGAGGGCGGAGTGGCGATGGGCGAATTCTTCCGTTTCTGCTCATCGGCAATCTGCACATAGCGGAAGCGGAGCTCTGTGAGACCGTTTTCCAGGAGGCGTTGCTCTTCGGTCGAGAGGTTGCCGCGTGTTTTCTCCTGCAGCATTGCGAGCATGTCGATCGAGTGCTTGGCAAAGGGGAGATTGGGCTCCTGCTTTTCTTCGCCTTCGCGCAGGTGAAGAAGACCGAGCTGAATCTGAGTTTGCATCAGAATCGATTCGATCAGGAATTCAAAGCTCGCCGGAGGAAGCGGAAAGTCTGGCGGAGTATTGGTGCTTTCAGCCATACGAAGACATTATGATAGCGAGCGCTGTCTCGAAATGAGGCCCAAATCGGATGCTTCGCGATGAATCCGGTTAGACTGAGGAAAGCCGCGCAACATGTGGGGGCGTAGCTCAGTTGGATAGAGCATCAGCCTTCTAAGCTGAGGGTCACAGGTTCGATCCCTGTCGCCCCTACCACACGAGGGCGAGCGTCTGCGCGGAACTGCTTCGATCGCTTGCTTAGGGCGGATGCTAACAGGAAATGGAGCCGTTGACCGGGATTGAACCGGTGACCTCGTCCTTACCAAGGACGCGCTCTACCAACTGAGCTACAACGGCTTCGGACGCACTCAGAAAACTGGTGGACAGGGAAGGATTCGAACCTTCGTACCTCGCAAGGAGGGACAGATTTACAGTCTGTTGGCTTTAACCACTCACCCACCTGTCCAAACTGGAAATCCAGGCGATCGAAGATGAGAATAACACAGTCGGAATTCGCCGCCATGGCACCATAGTCACAAAACATGGGAGAAGCGAAACAGCTCGTCTGTGGGCGGTGCACGCAGGCATTTTCGCCGCTCGAACTACGTAATCTTTGTAGCTGCGGCGGTCCGCTGCTGGTCGAATACGATCTCGACGCGATTCGCAGTTCGTGGGGTCGTGAACGGATCAGCCCGATCGCAAGCATGTGGCGGTATGAACCTGTGCTGCCGGCGAGTTTGGAGGAAGCCGTGACGCTCGGCGAGGGCTGGACGCCCCTGCTTCGCACGCCCTCCCTCGGCGAAAACGTCTGGGTCAAAGATGAAGGAACAAACCCAACCGGCTCGTTCAAGGCGCGTGGCATGTCGGCCGCTGTGACGATGGCCCGCAAACTCGGGGCGGAAAAACTGGCCGCACCCTCCGCCGGTAATGCCGGTGGCGCTTTAGCGGCCTACGCCGCCCGCGCCGGCCTCGAAGCACACGTTTTCATGCCGAGCGATGTGCCGCAAGCGAACTTCGTGGAGTGCATGGCGAATGGCGCTTCGGTAACGCTTGTGAATGGGCTCATCAGCGACTGCGGGCGGCTCGTCAGCGAACAAAAAGAGAAGAATGGCTGGTTTGAGGTGAGCACGCTTAAGGAGCCCTATCGCATTGAGGGCAAGAAGACCATGGGCTACGAAATCGCTGAACAGTTCGAATGGCAGTTGCCCGACGCGATTTTGTATCCGTGCGGCGGCGGTGTCGGTTTGATCGGCATGTGGAAGGCTTTTGGCGAGATGGAACGGCTCGGCTGGATCGGTAGCAAGCGGCCGAAGATGATCGCGGTGCAGGCGGCGGGATGCGCACCGATCGTCCGGGCGTTTGAGAGCGGTGCAGAAACAAGCGAGCCGTGGGCCAATGCCCATACGGTGGCGAGCGGGCTGCGCGTGCCCAAAGCTCTGGGCGATTTCCTGGTGCTGCGCGCGATACGGGCGAGCGGCGGAACTGCAATCGCGGCGGATGACCAGGAAGCGCTCGATGGCTCCCTTGCATTTGCGCGCGCTGAAGGGATTTTCGGCGCACCGGAAACCGGGGCTTGCATCGCAGCTCTCGCTCACCTGTTCGACTCCGGCTTTCTCGAACGCAACGCAAAGATCGTGGTCTTCAACACAGGTTCGGGACTGAAGTACCTGGAAGCGTTCGCAACCCGTTTTTCCCGGCGCGCAGCAAGCGAGCAGGACAAACTCGGAGGACTTATCACACCGCGCTAATCAGGGCGTGTTGGTAGAAATTCGAGCGAGCATCTCGAGTGTTTTATTCGGCCTGTATTTATGGCACGATAAGAGCGTAAGTTTGGCCTCGAATTTTCCTGGCTTGGATACTCTCCTGGCTCACCGGCATATTGCGAGTTCCGAACGAGAAGGAGTGCGTCCCGTGACGAAGCTATTCGTAGGTAACCTGCCCTACAAGGCCACCGAGGCTGATTTGCAACAATTTTTTGCCGAAGCTGGCGTCCATGTCGATAGCGTGAGCATCCTGCGCGACCGTTTCAGCGGCGAGGCGCGGGGATTCGGGTTTGTGGAAATCAATGACGATGCCGCGGCGAATCAGGCGGTGCAGGCGTGCAACGGGCGGCAGTTGATGGGGCGCGCGCTGGTGGTGAATGAGGCTCGTCCGCCGGAGCGCCGCGAACGTTCGCAGGGCGGCGGCGAACGCGGTCAGCGCGATTTTGGCGGAAGCAAGAATCGCTGGTAAGTTACTCCCGAATATCCTGTGTGCGGCCTTTCCATGCGCCGCCGCGACCGGTCCAGTAGCGAAGCGCTGAGTGCACGGTTGCCGCTAAGTAGAATACTGCGGTGACAGGCAGCGTAAGCGCCCAAAGAGCGCTCCGCTCGTAAAAGCGAACCATCGGCAGATACGAGATAGTCATCAGCAGACAAGCGGCCAATCCTAGCAGCGCGGTTACAAAGTTACCTGAAAAGAGCGCGGCAACAGGAAGAACGTAGGTGAGCAGCAGCCCGAGGATAGTTGCGATCAAGAGCAGCGTGGAGTGGCGGAGTTGATTGAAAGCGCTGCGTGAGATCATGCGGCCGATTTCGCCGAAGCTTTCGTATGGACGAATGCTGTGCGCGTCGTTTGTTAGTCCCATCCAGATGTGGCCGCCACTGCGTTTGATAGCGCGGGCGAGAGCGCAGTCGTCGATCACTTCGTTGCGTATTGCAGCGATGCCGCTGATACGCTCCAGCGCCAAGGGGCGGACGAGCATGCAGCCTCCTGCCGCGCCCGCGGTTTGCGCCTTGGTATCGCGAATCCACGCGGGTGGATAAAGCTGCAGGAAGAAAAATACGAAAGCAGGGATGAGCAGCTTTTCGGCGACTGAGCCACAGGCGAGTTTGACCATGAGAGAAGTCAGATCCGTGTTCTCGCGCTGCGCCTGCGCGAGCAGATCGGCTACGCTGCTGGGTCCGTGCATAATATCGGCATCGGTCAGCAGCAGGTAGTCGGGGTCGCTCTTTAACGCTTCTTCGATTCCCTGCGAAACGGCCCAGAGCTTACCGGTCCAGCCCGATGAGAGGGGTTTGCCGGTGAGCACCTGGAGCCGCTCAGCCGCCTGAATTGTCTCGGCAGCGCGACGCGCGGCATCCGCTGTACGATCGCTGCTCGCATCATCTACAACGATGACGTGCACACGAACGCTTTGCTGTAAAAGCGACTGCACCGCGCGGCCGATATGCTCGGCTTCGTCGCGCGCCGGAATCACTGCGATTACATGCGCGGGCAACGGATCGCCGTGCTGAATGAGACTCCGGCGCACACGCCAATAATCGCCGCGTGCGAAGAAGAGATAGAGCCAGATCACGAGCGAAAGCGCGGCGAGAACGAGTAAGAGCACGTCAGACGGGCTGCTGCTGGGTCATGCAGTGCAGTGTTCCGAGGCCGAGCACCAAATCGGTACACGCAATCCCGACGACCGTGCGCGTGGGGAACAGTTCGGCGATTTTGTTTAGCGCGATGCGGTCCTTCGGATCGTTGAATGTAGGCACCAGCACCGTTTCATTTGCGATGTAGAAGTTCGCGAAACTCGCCGGAAGGCGCTGCTCATCGAAGTAGAGGGGATCGGGCATCGGAAGCCTTTCGACGCGCATTCCCGGCGCGCGCTCCTGCAGCAGGGCGAGATTTTCGGCCAGGGGTTCGTAATTCGTTTCGCGAGGATCGGATTCCGATGCGATGACAATCGTGCCCTCGTCGGTGAAGCGCGCGAGATCGTCAATGTGCCCGTGCGTATCATCGCCGACGATGCCGTTGCGGAGCCAGATCGTATTCGCTGCCCCGAGATATTTCGCGAAGATCGTTTCGTAATCGGCCCGTGTGAAGCCGGGATTGCGTGTCTGCACATCGCTGAGCAGGCATTCTTCGGTAGTGAGAATCGCACCTGCGCCGTTTACTTCCATGGCGCCGCCCTCGAGCACGATCTGGGTTCCGTTGTGCTCAGGGGTTTCGATTGGAAACGATAGCTGGTTCCCCAGCGCAGGAGTGATGGCATTATCGGCGGCTGCATTTTCGTATTTCGCCCAGCCATTGAAGCGCCAGTTGAGCATGGTGAGCGCACCGGCCTGGTTGCGCACGAAGGTAGGACAAAAATCGCGCGTCCAGCTTCGGTCGGTAGGCAATTCGAAGAAGTCGACGGCCTGCAGATCGGCGTGGCACTTTCGCAGCACGTTGTGCGCTTGTTCGCGAGCGTCCGCGTTTTCCACTAAGATGCGCACGCGCTCTACACGCGCGAGATGGCGCACGATTTCGCCGTAGATCCACTGGATTGGCTCGAATTTGCCCGGCCAATCCGTTTCTTCATGGGGCCACGCGATCCAGGTCGCTTCATGCGGTTCCCATTCGGCGGGCATGCGAAAACGCGATGCCATCAACCGAGCCACCGGTTTGTGATTGGCGCGTAGGCGTCGATGCGGCGGTCGCGCAGAAACGGCCAGTTGCGGCGCACTTCGTCCATCTGCTTCGGGTCGCACTCAACCACGAGCGTCTCTTCCTGATCTGCACTGGCCTGCGCGATCACGCGCCCGAATGGATCCGCCACGAACGAATTTCCCCAGAACTCGAGTCCGCTTTCGGGCGTGCCCTCGAAGCCGGTGCGATTCACGGCCGCCACAAATACGCCGTTCGAAATCGCGTGCGCGCGCTGAATCGTTCGCCACGCGTCGAGCTGCGCTTCACCATACTGCGCCTTTTCGGAAGGATGCCAGCCGATTGCCGTTGGATAGAACAGCACATTGGCACCCTGCAGACTTGTGATGCGCGCGCCTTCCGGATACCACTGGTCCCAGCACACGAGCACGCCGATCCGCGAGTAGCGCGTGTCGAAATTCTGGAAACCGAGATCGCCCGGCGTGAAGTAAAACTTTTCGTAATACAGCGGATCGTCGGGAATGTGCATTTTGCGATAGACGCCAAGCAGCGAGCCATCGGCATCGATGATGGCAGCGGTGTTGTGATAGAGACCCTGCGCGCGCTTTTCAAAGAGCGACGCAACGATCGAAACCTGCAGCTCGCGTGCGACGGCGGTGAGGGCTTCGGTCGACGGGCCCGGAATCGGCTCCGCTAAATCGAACAGCTCGGCATTCTCCTCGCGGCAGAAATACTGGCTGCGGAACAGCTCCTGCAGGCAGACGATCTCGGCGCCCTTCGCTGCGGCTTCGCGCGTTTTTGCAATCGCTTTTTGCAAGTTGGCGTCGGGATCGGTCGAGCAGGTCATCTGCACCAGACCAATTTTGAAGCGTGAATCTCGTTTGGCTATGGCTGGCATGTCGGAATATTTTGGATGATTGGCGCGCGCACCGCGCTACATGTAAATGCCGCCGTTCACGTCGAGCACGTGCCCGGTAATGAACGCCGCTTCTTCGCTGATCAGAAATTTCACCGCTGCCGCAATATCCTGCGGCGCACCCATTCGTTTCAACGGCGTTTCATCGATCATTTTCTTCTTCAGTTCTTCGGGCAGAACGCCAGTCATATCGGTCTCAATGAAGCCGGGCGCAACCGCGTTTACCGTTATATTGCGGCTGCCCACTTCCTTGGCCAGCGCTTTCGTTAATCCGATCAATCCGGCTTTGGAAGCGACATAATTCGCCTGCCCCGGATTACCCATCTCGCCCACCACCGACGAGATATTCACAATGCGTCCCCAGCGCTCGCGCATCATACCGGGCAGCACCTGCTGAATCGCATAGAATGCCCCGCTCAGGTTCGTATTGAGCACCGTCTCCCAGTCCGCCTGCTTCATGCGCATCGCCAGGCCGTCCTTGGTCACACCCGCGTTGTTAATCAGGATGTCGATACGGCCAAAGTCCTGCGCTGTTTTCTTGAATGCTTCTGTGATGGATGCGCTCTCGGATAGATCGATCTCGACCACGAACGGCTCGCCGCCTTCCGCGCGTATCGCTTCCGCCACTTCCTCGAGCTTTCCGCGTTGCCGCGCCGCTAATGCTACCCGATGTCCCGCTGCGCCGATCGCCAGTGCGCACGCCTTCCCGATTCCACGGCTTGCCCCTGTAATAAAAGCCGTCCGTCTCGTCATAATTCCCTCTCATGATAATGGGTGATGACGGTGACGCATGCATTTTGACGACCTGCGCGGATTCGTGCGCGCGCTCGAACGCGAAGGCGAGCTGAAGCGGATTCCGTTCGCCGTAGATCCGTATCTGGAGATAACCGAATTTGCCAACCGCGCTGTAAAGAATGGTGGGCCAGCACTGCTGTTCGAGAATCCGAAATCATCGGTTCCGCTGCTGATAAACGCGTTCGCGAGCAAGCGGCGGATGGAGATTGCGCTCGGCGTTTCCGACATCGAACAGATTGCGCAACGAATTGCGGGCTTTCTCGAAATGCAGCAGCCGCAGGGCTGGATCGACAAACTCAAACTGCTCCCTAGGCTGTCTGAGTTAGGCGCGGTGTTTCCAAAGATGGTCAGCGATGCTCCGTGCAAGGAAGTGATCGAGCGCGAACGCATCTCGCTCGGTGAGCTTCCGATTCTGCATTGCTGGCCGGGCGATGGCGGACGCTTTATCACGCTGCCGATGGTGTTTTCAAAGAATCCGGAGACGGGCAAGCGCAATTGCGGCATGTACCGCATGCAGGTCTTTGATGAGCGCACCACCGGGATGCACTGGCAGAAGCACAAACAGGGCGCGGAACACTATCGGCAGCTCGCAGCTGATGGTAAAGAGGCGCGCATGCCCGTTGCGGTCGCCATCGGCTGCGATCCCGCCACCATCTTTTCCGCCATTCTGCCGCTACCGCCCGCGATTGACGAAATGATGTTCGCCGGCTTTTTACGGCGCAAATCGGTCGAGATGGTGAAATGCGAAACGTGCGATCTGGAGGTGCCGGCGCAGGCGGAAATCGTGCTCGAAGGCTATCTGAATTTGGGCGAGCTGCGGCGCGAAGGACCGTTCGGCGATCACACGGGTTTCTATTCGCTCGATGACGACTACCCGGTATTCCACATCGAGTGCATCACGCGCCGCAAAAAGCCGATCTACGCGGCCACTATCGTCGGGCCGCCGCCGATGGAGGACTACTACATGGGCAAGGCAATCGAGCGCATTTTCCTGCCGCTGATGAAGACGCAACTGCCCGAAGTGCGCGATATCTGCATGCCGGCCGAGGGCGTGTTTCACAATCTGATCCTCGTCTCGATCCGCAAGTCGTATCCGGGGCAGGCGCGCAAAGTGATGCACGCGATCTGGGGCCTGGGGCAGGCGATGTTCAGCAAGTGCATCGTCGTGGTGGATGAGGATGTGGACGTGCAGAATGTCGCCGAAGTAGCCTGGAAAGCGCTCAACAACATCGACCCCGAGCGCGACATCGAATTCTCGATGGGTCCCATCGACTCGCTAGACCACGCGAGCCGCTTGCCCAATTACGGCTCGAAGATGGGCGTGGACGCCACGACGAAGTTCAGGACCGAAGGCTTCACGCGCCGGTGGCCAAATGTGATTACCATGTCGCCGGAAGTGAAGTCGCGAGTAGACGAGCTCTGGCGCAGAGCCGGACTCGCAAAGTAGGCGTGGAGCGAGTTCCGTATCGCGCGACGGCGGGCAGCGAGCCGTATGCCGATCTGCGATTGCCGGTGACGATTTTGCTCGACAACGTACGCAGCATGTACAACGTGGGCGCGTTCTTTCGCACGGCGGATGGCGCGGGGGTTGAGCGGTTGTTACTGAGCGGGATTACGGCGCGTCCGCCGAAACATGCGATTCGCAAGACGGCGCTGGGCGCGGAAGATCGCGTGCCGTGGATGAGCGTTGCCGATCCGCTGCAGGCTGTCGCCGGGCTGCGCGCGCAGGAGTACGAGATTGTCGCGATTGAAACCAGCACAGCCGCGCTCGATATCTTCGATTGGCAGCCGCGCTTCCCCGTCTGCGTGCTTTTTGGACATGAAGTCGATGGGCTCTCCCCTGCCCTGCTGGGTGCGTGCGATACGCATGTGCGGATTCCGATGCTTGGGCTGAAGCACTCGCTGAATGTGGCGAGCGCGGGCGCGGTGGTTATGTATGAGTTGCTGCGGAAGTATCGGGAACTAGTTAATGGGACGCCAGGCGCGGCCTTCCTTGGCTAACATTTCGTCCGCAGCTGCCGGGCCCTGACTTCCTGCCGCGTAATTCGGAAAATTTTGCGGCGGTTCCGAATTCCACACGTCGAGCACCGGCTGCACCACGCTCCATCCGGCCTCAATATTATCCGCGCGTTGAAACAGGGTCGCATCGCCCGCCATCACGTCGTAAATCAGCGTCTCGTAACCCGTTGCCGGAGCAGTCCCGAAGTAGTCTTCGTACTTGAAATCCATACGCACGTCGCCCACGCGCATTCTCGGCCCGGGCACTTTCGCGCCAAACTCGAACGCAATCCCTTCATCGGGCTGAATGCGCAACAGCAGCCAGTTCGGCACAGGCTGATCGATCTTGATATCGCGCAGCAGCGCGGCTGGAATTTCCTTGAAGCGAATCGCGATCTGCGTTTTGCGCCGCGCCAGCCGCTTACCGGTGCGAATATAGAACGGCACGCCTGCCCAGCGCCAATTCTCGATACTGAGCCGCATCGCCGCATACGTTTCCACGTTGCTGTCCGGCGCGACATTCACTTCCTCGCGATAACCAGGAACATGCTGGCCGTCGATTTCGCCCGGCCCATACTGCCCCCGCACGGCATGGCACGAAACATCCTGCTTCGAGCAGATCTTGATCGCCTCGATCACCTTTGCTTTTTCCGAGCGCACAGCATCCGCGCTGAACGAATTCGGCGCCTCCATTGCGGTCATGGAGACGAGCTGAAACACATGATTGGGTACCATGTCGCGCAGCGCGCCAGTCTTCTCGTAAAACGATCCGCGCTTTTCCACACCCACCGTTTCGGCCACCGTAATCTGCACGTGATCGATGCGGTCACGATTCCAGAGCGGCTCAAAAAGGCCGTTCGCAAAGCGGAACAGCATGATGTTCTGCACCGTCTCTTTACCGAGGAAGTGATCGATGCGGTAGATTTGACTCTCGTCGAGCACCTTGAGTATCTGGTGATTGAGGGCCTTCGCTGAGGCGAGATCGTGCCCAAACGGCTTTTCGATCACCACGCGCCGCCAGTTTCCATTTGCTTCTTTGGCGAGCCCGCTCTGCCCCAGTTGTTCCACCGTGGTCCCAAAGAAACGGTCCGCGATAGCGAGATAGAACAGGTAATTCCCGCCCGTATGGCGCTGCTGATCGACCTCGGCCAGCTTCTGCTTAAGCGCCTGGTAACTGGCTTGATCGGTCAGGTCGCCCTTCAGGTAGCTCATGCGCGAGGTCAGCCAGTCCCAGACGTCGGGATGCAGCGCACCATTGTTCGCCGGCCCCTTCACGAACTGCTGCAGCATCTGGAGAAGCTCCTCGTGCCAGCTTTGGTCGGTATGATCGGCCAGATCGAAGCCGATTACGGCAAACTCTTCGGGCAGCAGCTTCGCGCAGGCGAGATTGTACAGCGCGGGCACAACCAGCCTTTTGGTCAGATCGCCGGCCGCACCAAAGATGACGAGCGCGCACGCTCCGGCCGGCTTCGCGCCACTTGCGAGATCATGAGGCATGTCTTTATTCTCCCGATTGTGTTTATCGAAACTAGCTATATGAGCATCGGCGAGCAGTTGGCGTTTCTCTTCATCCTCGCCATTCCGATTGCGTGCGTCGCCTGGACCGTAACACATGAAGAGGTGTTCCGCGAGCCGCGCGAATGGTGCAAGAACAAGAGCGAAGTCTGTAACAAGCTCGTGAAGCGGAAGTTTTTCTACTTATTCACGTGCGAGTACTGCTTCAGCCACTATGTAACGATTTTGTTCCTGATATTTACTCGCTATAAGCTGCTCTATAACGATTGGCGCGGGTATATCGTGAGCGGATTTGCGCTCGTCTGGGTGGCCAACATTTATATGAATCTGTACGCGCGCGTCCGCCTCGACATCAAGCGCGAACGCGTTGAGATAGCCGCGCAGGAGAAGTCGATCAACGGGCAGTAGCTACTGTGCCGCAAGTACCTTCTTCTGGTCTGCCGGACTTAGCTCGTCAAATAAGTGCGTGAAGACGGCATTGGTCCAGCCAAAGCCAGCCTGATTCGCGCTGTAGCCGAAGTGGATCTGCGATTCGACATTGGAGCTGGCGTTAACGACATCGTATTTCTCGACGATATAACCGCGTCGGAGGAAGTCGCGGTGGATGAGCGAGAGCCACTTGCGGGCGATGCGGTCGGCATCGGCTTTGAAGCCGTAGCGGCGCAGTCCATCGATCGCAATCATGTGAAGAGGCGCCCAGCCAAAAGGCGCGTCCCACTGATTGCCGCTCACATTCGTGCTCGTCTGCAGGCCGCCTTCGCGCTCAAATATCGGCAGATTCTGCTCAACCGCTGCCGCCTGCTTCCTGCTCGCGATGCCGGTCCAGAGGGGATAAAACGTCGTCAGAAACGGGTATTTCCGCTGCTGTTTGGTGGCGAAGTCGTAGTCGTAGTAGAGCCCGTCGGTGCTATTCCACATCAGATGATTGATACGTTCGGCACGATCGTGCGCGCGCTTGCGCCAGGTCTTTGCCTCGTCCGGTCGGTCCAGAATGTCCAGAATCTGCGCGGTCTCCATCTCCATGGCGTAGAGCAGCGAGTTCAGACAGACCGGATTGTAATGGATGATGTCGATATTGAAGGGACCAAAGCGATTGGAGGGATCGAAGCCCGATTCGCGCATGGAGCGGTCACCTTTGTAGAAGAGCGGCGTGAGAGTGTCGGTGGCGCGGTCGTAATACTGCGTTACGTCGTAATCGGGAATCTGGTGTGTCTTGAAGTAGGCCTTGACGAGGTCGTAGTGAGTGAGGCCTTGCGCGTTGCGCTCGGCGGAGACCACTTCGGGCGCGGGACCTTCGCCGAAATCCCAGTAGCGGGCGAGTCCGGTTTCCGTAGTCAGATGCGGCTCGGTGGTCCATAACTTGTAGTAAGTCTCGATTTCGGGCAACGCCTGCGCCAGATACTGCTTGTCGTGCGTCTTTTCGTAAACACCGAGTATCATCTGCGTCAGAAACGGCGGCTGCGATCGATTGAGATAGTAAGTGCGATTCGCATTTAGTACCTTCCCGCCGTAATTCTTCACCTGATACAGGAAGTTATCGGCCATATCTTTGGCGTGATCCAGATCGCGATCGCGCAGCAGGCCGACCTGAATGAAGTAACTGTCCCAGCCATACATTTCGTTGAAGCGTCCGCCCGGCACCACATACGGTTTTGGCAAATAGAGGAGCCCTTGTTCGGTGATCTGATTGATATTTTCGGGGAGCTGCCGCAGAGCGATGGTCTTCATGCCTGCTTCCGGCACCTCCGCGCGCAGTTCCTGCTCGACCTTCTGTAAATCCTCCGAGCGCGGAATGTAGACAGGCCAGCGCCCATCTGGTTCGGGCTGGAATTTGGGGTCCACGGCGGCGGTGGCCAGGGTGCGATTGGAGCGCCGCAGCACCTTCCAGGTCTGGTCAATGTACTGCAGAATGTCCGTCGTCTGCGCCTGAGGCGAAGGATTCTGCGCGAGGGTGGCGAGTGTGGCGGCGGCGAACAGAAACGCGGCGATTTTCTTCATGCGCTCCTTTTAGAAATGAAACGTGACGTTCTGCTGCTCGTAACCAGGGCCGTTAGGGAAGCGAACGTGCAGGATCCCGCCCTGCAACGAAGCGCCATCGACCGTGACGTGCTGACGATTCAGACGAACTTTCAGATCGTAGCCGAGCGGCCAGGATGAGGCAAAAACGAATCGCGCTTCGTGCTCGGTGTACCGTTCATCAATCACCTTCAGCTGCTTGGTTTGATCACCGGGGTTGGGAAGCGCGGCAGGAATTGCAATTTCAACAGGCGGTACGGGAATGGAGAGCTTTTGCGTGCAGGGCGAAGAGGGAGCGCTCTGTGGAACCAGGCAGACTTCGGCCCTGCTTGCGAAAACGAGAATGTGGTCGGCTTCGCGGCGATATTCCAGATCGATTTGTTTATCGCCGAGCGGCACATTTCGCAGCACAGCATGATCCCAGTCCGCGGGCAGATGCGGCGCGAGCAGCAGCTTATGATTCGCACCGTCCCACTCAAGTCCGAACAAACCGCGCAGCATGGGTGTAATGACCATGGCCGACGACCACGTCTGATGCGAGCTGCTCCTCCCCAGCGGCTGATAAAACTCGCCCGAAAGCAATTCCGTCACCGCGCCCAGATCCTGCGCCCACGTCAGGTTCACATTCTGCATCAGGTGGGCATAGCCGGAAAGCGCGCGTCCAGCCCGATATTCCGCCAGCGAAACCCAACCCGTAAAGAGCGGCCAAATAGAGCCCTGGTGATAACTGATCGGATCATAGAAAGGCGTGCGATCGCTGATATCGCGCGTGCCCCAGTCCGCCGAAACATCCGGGGACGCCCAGCGCGAGAGCATCGGCTCGGCGCTTTTCAATGCAAACGTTCCATCCCACCACGCCACCGCCGGATAGATCGACTGGGTCCGATCGAGCGAGCCATCCGGGTTGCGGCTAAACGCGTACAAATCATCTTCGCGCGAGTAAAATTCGCCCTCGATCTTGTTGGCAATCTCGCGCGCTTTTTGCTTCGCAGATCGAGCCAGCTCTTGATCGCCCAACGCCTCAGCCATATACGACATCGCCGTCGACGACTGCTGATCGACGGCCGCTAAATAGATCTCTTCTTTGGGCATGCCCTGCGGCCACGATTCGACCCAGCCGGTGCCTTCCGCATTCGAATAAATCGCGTCGTTGCCTGTATGCGCGCGTGTGAACGAGTACGCCTTGCGAATCGCCTCCCAGTGCTGCTTCACATACGCCAGATCGCCGCTCGTGCGCAGGTAATCCGCCATCGCCATCACCAGCAGCGGCGTCGAATCCGCCGAAGCATAGAAGTAGGGCGTCTTCGTCCAGTCGAGCGCTTCGGCTGACTGCGAATATTCGTGCATAATCTTTCCATCCCCGCGCTGCCTCGCAAATAGAAAATCAAGAGCCCGCCGCGTGAGCGCAAAATCGCCGTAGCTGTTAATCGCGTAAGAGGTCCAGAGCGTGTCGCGCCCGAAAAACCACGCGTAGCCCGGACGCGCGGAATCCGCCGATTCGTAGTACCCCGCAACCAGGCCAGTTTCATTCCCGTGCCGCACCTGCCCCTGATCAATCGCCACCTCGGCCCACCGCAGGGCATCGTTCACGCGCGGGTCGGGTGTCTCCGCCATCAGCCGCCTCTCGAAAAAGTGCGCGTAATAGCCCTGGGCGGCATCCAGCAGACTCCGCGCAGCCTTCTCATCGAGTGTGTACGGCGCGCCGTGCCACAGGCCGATCGTCAGCGGAAATGTCGTGAACTGATCCTCCTTCGGATCAAAATGCAGCTTCAGCTCGAGCGGATACGTCTGCGGATGCTCCTGATACGGCACCAGAATGCCCGGCTGCGTCTTCGGCATGGCGACAAATCCGGAGAAGTCAGGATCATCCGTGTGCAGGATGTAGTAGCCAGACTCGCCCTGCTTCACCCACTCGCCGTTAGACCGTCCATGACTCGGCGCCGGCCACATGGCGATCATCTCGGGCGTAAACGAAAAGGTCAGATCGAGCGCGCGCGCCGAAGCAATTTCGAAGAAGACAGCGGCGCCTACCTGCCCCTCACCGCGCGTGGCGAACATATGCTGACGGATCGTAAACGCTGCGTGCGAGTACGTAATCGTCGTCTCCGCCGGCGTGACGCGAATCTGCGCCGCCAGCCGGTTCACATCGATCGGCACAGCATAGTCGGCCAGCTCCGCGCGAATCCGAAAGTTACTGATCAGCTTCACGGGCCACTGCCAGGCTTCAAACACACCATTTTGTCTGCCGAACAGTGCGCCGCGCTCGCCCGCTACTGTCCAGGGTTTCGCCGGTTCACAGGGCGCAACAATCTCTAACTCCGCGCTTGAAACCACACCGGCCAGCAACAGAGCAAGGCCGTATCGCAGCCACATATCTAGATCATGTTAAACCTGTTATTTCCGTCCGATGCGCGCCACTGTTCAACTCTCACTCGACTTGATCGATCTCAATGAGGCGCTGCGCACGGCGGAACTAGGGCTGCGGGCGGGAGTGGACTGGCTGGAAGCGGGCACGCCGCTGATCCTGGCGGAAGGCACGCGCGGTGTTCGGGAATTGCGGGCGCGATTTCCGGAGACGCCGATTGTGGCCGATCTCAAAATCATGGATGGCGGCGCGCTCGAAACCGAGCTCATGGCAAAAGCCGGCGCGAGTATGGTTGTCGTCATGGGACAGGCGCACGAAGAGACCATTGAGCTCGTCGTTAAAGCCGGCCGCGATTACGGCATCAAGATCATGGGCGACAACATGAACATGCACGATCCCGTCGCCGGCGCGAAACGTCTCGAAGAGCTCGGTTGCGACTACATCGTGCACCACATCGGCTACGACATGCGAACGGTGCGCAAGCAGCGCGGCCAGTCCGCGCCCACGCCGCTCGATCAACTGCGCGAGATCGTGAGTGCGGTCAATGTCCCGGTGCAGGCCGTCGGCGGGCTGACGATTGAGCAGGCGATCGAGACACCGCGCTACGGTGCGCCGCTGGTGGTCATCGGCGCGCCACTCGCGATCGATGCGCACGCATTTCGCACAGCCGAAGGAGATCTGGAAGGAGCATTGCGTTTGATCTGTGAAAGAGTCCACGCATTCGGCGAGGTGACCGCATGAGCACCATGCCGGCGCTCGTCAACTACGCGCGCGAACCGCTTTCCGTCGAGCTGCGCGACGTGAAAATTCCTGAGATCGGCGAGCGCGACGTGCTGTTGCGAGTCGGGGCGGTCAGCGTTTGCGGCAGCGATCTGCATCAATGGCAGGGTGCACATAGCTGGCACGTCAATTACCCGTGCATCCTCGGCCACGAGTTCTGTGGCACTGTGGCGCGCGTCGGATCAGGCGTGAAACCTTTTCGCGAAGGCGATCGCGTCACCAGCGAAACCGCGGCCGTCATCGACGAGTCCTCGCCGATGAGCCGCGCCGGCCTCTACAATCTCGATCCTGCGCGCCGCGGTTTCGGCTACGGTGTGGACGGCGCCATGACCGAATACGTGCGCGTACCCGAGCGCTGCCTGCACAAGCTTCCCGATTCCCTGCCGTTTGAAAAAGCCGCGCTCACGGAGCCCTGCTGCGTCGCTTACAACGCGGTTTGCGTTAATGGCCGCGTGCGTCCGGGCGACACGGTGCTCGTGCTCGGCCCCGGCCCCATCGGCCTGCTCTGTGCGGAGATGGCGAAGCTTAGCGGCGCGGGAACGCTCATCGTCGCGGGGCTGCCTGCCGATAAGCATCGCCTCGAAGTAGCGCGCCAGCTCGGTGCCGACGTAACGCTCGAAGGCGGCGTCTTAGAACACATCGCGCAGCATGGCGACGGGCTCGGCGTCGATATCGCTATCGACTGCTCGGGAGCATCCGTCACTCTCCAGATGGCGCTCAAAGCCGTGCGTCCCGCAGGACAGATCGTCAAAGTCGGCTGGGGACCGCAGCCGCTGCAGTTCAGCCTCGATCCGCTGGTGCAGAAGAACATCACGCTCTCGGGCAGCTTCTCGCATAATTGGCCGATCTGGGAGCGTGTGATTCGCATGATCAACTCGGGCCAGGTCAACCTTGCGCCCGTGATCAGCCACGTCGCACCGCTTGCCGAATGGCACGAATCTTTCGAAAAGATGCATGCGGGCGAGTATGTGAAAGCCGTGTTGACGCCGTGACATAATCGCGCACAGCAATCGCTTCGCTCATGGCTCTGAAAAGTCGCCCATTCGACGCCCTATACGCGATCTGCGGAACTCGGGTAATCGTTCAAAGGCCCTTGCTCATCGCTCTGAGGCAGCCAAACAGAGCGGCGAGCGAAGCGGTCCGTGTGAACCTATGCCCTTGAAAATATCCGCTTTCCCGAAGTGCTATCTCGAAACCATCTCGAACGGGCAGATGTCCGTTTTCGAATGGATCGAGATGTCGCGGCAGCTCGATGCCGACGGTCTCGAGATGTACTCGGGCTTCTTCACCAGCTTCGAAAACAGCTATCTCGATCGCGTGCGGGAGGCGATCGAAGCGACCGGGCGGGTGATGCCGATGTTCTGCTGTTCGCCGGATTTCACAGCGCCCGATGCCGATCAGCGCAAGCGCGAGATCGAGCGCGAAATCGACATGGTGCGCGTTACCGCTCGACTCGGCGGTAAAGGCGCAGTCTGCCGCATTCTCAGTGGCCAGCGTTATCCCGGCCTCGACTGGGAACAGGGTCGCGACTGGGTGCTCGAAGCGATCCGCGCCGTGCTGCCGGCCGCAGGCGAATACGGAATCGTGCTCGGCATGGAGAATCACTATAAGGACGGCTTTTGGCGCTATCCCGAATTCGCTCAGAAGATGGAACGCTTCGTGCCGATCATCAACGCCATCGAAGACCGCGAGCATTTCGGCGTGCAGTACGATCCCTCGAACAGCGTGGTCGCGGGCGAAGATCCCATCGCGCTGCTGGACGCCGTGGCCGATCGCGTCGTCAGCATGCACGCCAGCGATCGCTACTTAGCCGAAGGCGCCACGCTCGAGTCACTATCCGAGGCCGAAGGCAGCGAAGGCTACGCCGCAAGTCTGAAGCATGGCGTCACGGGCCAGGGTCTCAACGACTACGACGCGATCTTTTCGATTCTCGCGGGCCATAACTATCGAGGGTGGGTCAGCATCGAGGACGGCATGAACGGGATGGGCGAGATGGCGGGATCGCTCGCATTTCTGCGGGAGATGAGCCGCCGGTACTTCGAATGAACGCGCATATGATTGTCAAATATGCTTTCCCTCGCGCGTTACGCATGGCGCTCCTGGCGCGGATCGGCCACAACTGCCGTACTTGCAATAATTGCGCTCGCGCTCGGCATCGGCTCGGCTACGGCCATCTACACGGTTGCTGAAGCGGTTCTGCTGAAGCCGCTGCCGTATCACGACGCGGGCCGTTTCGTTGCGGTGTACGGCGCGCAAACGAATCAGCCGGCACAGAAGTCGTTTCTCTCTTACAACAATCTCCGCGAGTTCACACAAAAGCAACGCAGCTTCGACCTCTTCGGCTGGTTCACGTACTCGAGCTTCAACCTGACTTTCGCAGGCGAGCCCGAGCACGTTAACGCGATTCGCTCCACTCCGTCACTCCTGCGTGGCCTTGGCGTCAATCCCAAGATGGGCCGCTGGTTCGATGATGAATCCGATCGCGCCGTCATTTCCGACCGGCTCTGGCGCAGGCTCGGTTCGCACCCCGATATCATTGGCAAGCCGCTCAAGCTCGACGGCAGGAGCTACACCGTCACCGCTGTAATGCCCGGCTGGTTCCGGCTACCGCTGGCGAGTCCGGACGGCAGCTCGATTCAGACGGATGTCTGGATTCCGCTCGATCCGCAATACGAGCACGCTAATATCTACGCCGGTCAGTACTTCTGTTATGCGCACCTCAAGCCGGGCGTTACCTACCAGCAAGCTCTAGCCGACGTGAAGCGTATTGCCGCCGAATACGCGCGCGAGCATAAGGACGACCACTCGCTCGATTCCGCGAAGCTCGAAACGCTGCGCGAGGTCGTCAGCCAGGACTTTCGGCCCACACTGCTGCTGCTGATTGCTGCAACTGCGCTCCTCTTGCTCATCACCTGCGCCAATGTGAGTGGCTTGCTTGTTACCCGCGCTGTCGCTCGCGCACGCGAAACCGCGATCCGCCTTGCACTTGGAGCGGCCCAGAGCAAACTCCTGTTGCAATATTTCTCCGAAGGACTGCTGATCTCGCTGCTTGGCGCGTTCTGCGGCGTCGCACTGAGCATTGCGCTCGTTCAACTCATCGTCACCCTCGGCGCGGACGTCATTGTTCAGGCCGATCAGATCTCCGTGGACGCCACTGCCCTGCTCTTCGCCATCGCCGCTGCGTTTTTCGCAAGTCTGCTCACTAGTCTTGCCCCGCTCTGGCAGGCGCTTCGCACGGCCCCGAATGAAGTGTTGAATGATGGCGTCCGTGCATCCGCAGGATTTCGCAGCCGCCGTCTTTCGCAGGCGCTGGTAGTGGCCGAAATCGCGCTCACCTTTACGCTACTCGCAACGGGCGCTCTGCTGATCGCGCAACTCAACCGCCTCAATCGTGTCAATCCGGGCTTCGATCCGCGGGGTCTTACTACTTTTCAACTCAGCTACGGCGACGCAAACCGCCTTGCGCAATATCAAAACGTCCTGCTCGACGAGATTAAGAACACGCCCGGCATCACCTCTGCAACGCTAAGCAACCACCTGCCGCTGAATGGCTGCTGCTTTTCGACCACTGTTTTCCCCGAAGGCGCACCCGAGCGCTACGATTCCAAACGCGTCAGTTTTGTTCCCACCACTCCTGATTACCTCGCCACCATGCGGATTCCGCTGCGAGCGGGCCGCTTTCTGACAGCGCGGGATACCAACGAAAAGCTGCTCAACGTGGTAATCAATCAGGCGGCGGCAAACCACTACTGGCCTCATGGCGCGCTCGGCGCCTACGGACGGCTGGAAAGCGTTAACGGCACGCGCTTTCAGGTGATCGGCATTGCGGGCGACGTTCGCAACGACGGTCTCAACAATCCAACCGTCCCCGAGATGTATTTGCTCAGCAGCCTGACAGCACCGAACCCTGCCTGGTTCATCGTTCGCTCGCCGCTTCCCGAAAAGATGCTGATAGCGGCGATCCGGAACACCATCCGCCGCGTGAATCCGGAGCAGCCCATCTATGACGTGCGCCCCTACCAGGAAATAATCGACGATTCGCTTACCTATCAGCGCGCCTCCTCGCTCCTCACCAGTTTCTTCGCCGCGGCTGCACTGCTGCTGGCCGCACTCGGCATCTACGGCGTAGTCGCGTACTCGGTTCGTCAGCGTACGGTCGAAATCGGCACGCGCATGGCGCTCGGCGCGGAAACTCGAGACCTCTGGAAGCTCGTCCTCGGCGGCGGTTTCAAAATGACGGCCGCAGGACTTGTCGCTGGCGCAATCGCCGCTGCCGTCGCGAGCGTCGCGCTCGTGAAATCGTCCGTAGTGCAAGGCGTCGAGCCCTGGCCGTTTGTCTACTCCACGCTGCTGATCGCGCTCATCACACTGGCCGGATCCTTCTACCCCGCCTGGCGCGCCACGCAGCTCTCCCCGATGGTGGCTATTCGCAACGAGCCCGGCGGTATATGACTGGCCCTGCGGGAGCGCATGCATCGCCAAAGCGCAACAGCCGACCGCGCTCCCGTCGAACCACAGCTCGGCGATTTCGTCCATGCCGCACGCGCCGCAAACTCCGCCACGGGCGCTCTCCAGATCGCGCTCGATACGCTCTGCGAAAAGCTGGAAGCTCATTCCGCTGTCGTGTACCAGCGGGAGAACGGCAGCTTTTCGGCGGTCGCAACGTACCCGCCCAATCACCCCGCTCCCGGGTTGCCCGAAAACGGTTTCCTCGCCAGCCGCTTTCGCTTCTACTCCGCCGCGCTTCCCATCTCGGCCGAAGATTTAGATTCCTGGCAGCGCTGGGCCGCTGACCAAAAGCCCGAACACCTCGCCGAACTCGGAAATCTGAAGCAGCTTGATGTTCGGTTCGCGGCGCCGCTGCGAGGCACAAACGAAATCATCGGCCTGCTCCTGCTCGGCCCATCGACGGCAACATCCCTGCACAACTGGCCGCACATGCTCGCGTTGATGCTCGAAAACACGCGCCTCACCGCACGCGTGCTGGAGCAGGAAAAAATCAATCGTGATCTCGCACTCGCAGCCGAAGTGCAAAAACGTCTGCTGCCTGAAGGCTATCCCGAATCGAGCGCCGCGGATCTCGCCGCCTTCACTCTCCCCGCCCGCAGCGTTGGTGGCGACTACTACGATTTCCTCCGCGTCGGCCCCGATTCGCTCGGTATCGCGCTCGCCGACGTGGCAGGCAAAGGCATTCCCGCCGCGCTCATCATGTCGGTCGTACAGGCTTCTTTGCGCATCCTCGCGACCGAATCGCACATGCCGTTGCCGGAGCTCGTTGCGAAACTCAACCGCTTTCTGCATCGCTCCACCGGCGTGAGCAGCTATGCAACATTCTTCTACGCGCAGCTGAACGAAACAACGCGCGAGCTGCGCTACGTCAACGCCGGCCACAATCCGCCCGTGCTGGTGCGATTACGTGCCCACGAAAACAATCTCGAAGAGCTCGCCACCGGCGGCATGATCATCGGCATGTTTTCCCAAGCGCAGTACCAGGAAGCCCAACTCGTGCTCGAACCCGGCGATGTACTCGTCGCTTTTACCGATGGCGTCACCGAAGCGCTCAACGACGCTGAAGAAGAGTTCGGCGAGGAGCGTCTCAAGGCCCTGCTCTGCCGGCTCGCCCATTTGCCCGTACACGAAATGGCGCGTCACATCAGCGCGGAACTGAAGCAATGGATCGGCACCGCTCCACAACACGACGATCTGACTTTTTTGATTCTGAAGGTCCGTTGATCCGATAATGTCGGTTGGCCCAGGCGATATTCCTGCGGGGGGCCCGGCAGCTGCTTACGTTGCGCGGACCCTCGGTGCCCCGAACCGGCAGCGCGCTGGGAAATCTGGAAATCATCGAAGATGGTTCGCTTCTGATCCGCGATGGTGTAATCGTGCAGGTCGGATCGACACGGCGTCTCGAGAATCTCAGAGAGGCGCGTCAGGCCGTCGAACTGGCGGTAAACGGCGCCGTGGTGATGCCGGGATTTGTGGACGCATCGATGGCCGTGCAGGCAAGTGTCGCACCGAATGGCAGAGTGACTGCTACTCCATTTTTCGAGACCTGCTCTGCACTGCTGCGCTCGTCGGTCCAGCACGGAACGCTCCATGCACAATTGCGAGTGAGTGCGGGCAGCAGTGACCTTCGTGCCAATTTTTCCGCGCTGCGCCAGATCCTGTCGCTCGGGTCACGGATGCACGGGCTTACTCGGTGCTGGAGCATGGCCGAGGAGACCACGCTTTCCAATTCAGTCGAAGCGATTGCTCAATTGGCGGAACGTAAGCTCGCGCATCGCATCGACGTGCCGGCAACAAGCAGGACCCAAGCGCTGTACGCCGCTGCCCACTCGGAGAGGCTCGGCATCAACCTGCTCTATCAAAGCGGCTGTCGGGAGGATTTGCGAGACACACTCGCAAGTGCGCGTCCTCGTACCGTGATCTGCGAGGAAGCTTTGCACGATAACGAGTGTTCGGTCCTGGCGGAATTCGGTCTGCCGGTGGTGGTCGCGCCGATTCGTTGCCTCATCAACGATATTTACTGCGGCAGCGTGCGGCGGCTAATACAGTGGGGTGGCGCACTGGCGCTGGGGAGCGGATACGAGTCACGTGAATCGCCTGTCTTCAATATGCAGATGGCGATTTCTCTTGCGGTTCTCAGACTCGGATTATCTGCTGAAGAAGCGATCGCGGCGGCAACTGTAAATGCCGCGTACGCAGCCGGAGTCGGTCATTTGACGGGTACGCTCGAAGTGGGCAAGCGAGCCGATTTGCTCATACTGGATCTCCCCGATTACCGCGAACTGCCGCGTCAGTTCGGAAGTAATCACGTGCTGCTCGCGCTGCGTGAAGGCAAACTCGCCGTGAATCGCAGCGGCCACAAGGTCATCCTGGTTTAAGGTGAAAGCTTGACGGAGTCGCTGATTGAATGTGTCCCGAACTTTTCGGAAGGGCGAGACTCGGCGCGCATCGATACAATTTGTTCCGCGATCGCCGCTACTCCGGGCGTTCTCGTCTTGAACCGAACCAGCGATTGGGATCACCATCGCAGCGTCATCACATTCGCCGGCCGTCGCGAACCGGTCGTTGAAGCAGCCGTCCGCGCGGCCCGCGAAGCTGCCCGGCTGATTGATTTGCGGCAACATCGCGGCGTTCACCCGCGCGTGGGGGCTCTCGATGTATTGCCATTTGTACCGCTCGGCTCGGCGACCCTTGAAGACTGCGCCACCCTTGCTCATGCGGCTGGCGAGCGAATCTCCGCCGAACTCGGCATCCCAGTGTACTTCTATGGAGCCGCCGCACGCGTCCCCGAACGCGCGGCTCTCGAGAACGTGCGGCGCGGGCAATTCGAAGTGCTGCGCGAAGAGGCGCTGCAAAATCCGGAGCGCGCTCCCGACCTCGGCGGCCCAGCTTTACACCCGAGCGCCGGCGCGGTGATCGTCGGTGCACGCAAGATTCTGATCGCCTTCAACATAAATCTCAGAACGACTGATCTTTCCATCGCACGCCGCATTGCCCGGTCGATACGAGCCAGCAGCGGCGGACTACCGGCTGTGAAAGCCCTCGGCGTACCGTTGCCGTCGCGCAGTCTCGTGCAGGTCTCCATGAACCTGACCGATTTCACAATGACGCCTCTGCACGTTGTGTACGAGGCGGTGGAGCAACTAGCCGCAGCGGAGCGCGTAGAGATTGCCGAAAGCGAGCTCATTGGACTTCTGCCGCGCGCCGCCCTCGATGCTGCATTTTCGCATTACCTCAAGCTGCCCGGGTTCGGAGCCTCGTGCGTCATCGAAGACCAGATCAGACCGCTGCAATTTGCAACGGTTACCCCCGGCGGGATATTTCTTCCAGGCGAGCGAATCTGCTAGGCTGGCACGAATCCAATGTTTCGCCGTCTCGTTTTGTTTTTTGCATTCACGCTCACTTGTCAACTTCTTGCCCAGAGCGATAACGGCCTGAGCGCCTATAAAGACGCCAACTTTGAAGCCGCCATTCCGCTTCTGGAAACCGCTCATGCGCAGTCTCCCAAAGACCCCGCCGTTCTGGCCGCGTTGCTCTCGTCTCTTACGGCCGAGGACCGGGTCGATCGCGCGGTGGAAATAGATCAGGAAGCAGCCGCGTTCGGCAATGTGCCCGAAGTGCTCGTCGCGCGCGGAGAATTTGCCTTCCACATGGGCGACATGCCGGGCTCCGAGAAGCTCTTCAAATCAGCGCTGCAGTTGCAGGAAAGCAATGCCCGCGCGCTGTTTGGGCTGTCGCGCCTGTTCCGCGCGGCTTCGTACTATCGGACAAGCCGGCTGGATGTTCTAAAGGCGCACGAGATCGATCCCAACGATGCGCTGATCACGCAGGCTTTCCTGCGCTACGTGCCGGCGGAAAAACGCGCGGCACTGCTACAGCCTTTTGCCGCAGCCCATCCCTGGCTGTATCGCCGTTACCAGGAGCAGGAAGAGAACGTATCGGCGATCAAAAACGCGGTCGCTGAGCGAAAGCTGTTCGCGATTGATGGACCGGCCCAGGAGACCACTCTCAAATTCGCGCTTCTGCTGAGAGACCCGCACCACGCGCAGGGCGTTGGCCTCGATCTCAAGATTGGCGACGGCCGTCCCGTTCGCATGCTCTTCGATACCGGAGCGAGCGGCATTCTATTGCGTCAGAGCGCGATCGATAAAGCCGGTCTGACCCATCTCGGATCAGCCGAGGCGTGGGGCATTGGCGATGCAGGTACGCGCAAGACGTTCGCGGCCATCGCCGATACCTGCGAAATCGCGAAGCTGCGCTTCCGGAACTGCCTGCTGCGAGGCATGGAAGGCAAGCGCGCTGTCGCCGGCGACGTTGACGGTCTGATCGGGGCGGATTTTTTCCAGGACTATGTCGTCTCAATCGACTTCCTGAAGAAAGAGCTGCACTTGAAACCCTTGCCGCCGCGGCCTTCTAGTCCGCAGGGTTACGACCGCTCAGTACCGCCGGATGAGACCGGCTTTACGCCGGTTTATCGCTTCGGGCACAGCCTGATGGTTTCGACCATCGTGAACCGTAAGAGCACGGGGTTGTTTTTGCTCGATACCGGTTCGGAGGCGAACAATATCGACGCAACATTCGCCCGGCTCTCCACGAAGATCCACGGCTCCGACATGCACGTTCAGGGAGTCTCCGGGCGAGTCAAGCAGGTCTATGAGGCGAGCAAAGGCGAATTGCAGTTCGCCCATTTCCGGCAGGACAACATTGGCCTGATTGCCATCGATCTAAACAACGGGCCCGAGCCGCCCACAGTACGAATGTCGGGGATTCTCGGGCTGAGCGTTCTGCAGATGTTCCGGCTGACAATCGATTACCGGAACGGGCTCGTGAACTTCGATTACGTCTTGAAATAGCGCGTTAACGGTCCGCCGCTACGCCGTGCAGCACGAAGTCGGCACGGCAGCCGTGATCGACCCAGATACCCTGCTCGTCGGTCCCCCACGAATAGCCCTTCACGCACTTGGCATCGCTGCGCTGGCGCACCATCTCGACGCCCCCCGCGACAATGGCGTTGCAGTGGTTGCCGTGGCCGCTCTCGTCGGCGCAGGTAACAACCTTTTCGCGGCCCTGGTAATCGCCAGCGCCATGATTCGGATTGTTGATTGTGCCGTAATCGGCGTTGCCGTAGTTGCCGCGTTCCACCACGAAATCGGCTCGGCAGCCGTGATCCACCCAAAGCCCGTGATCGTTTGTACCCCACGAGTAGCCCTCCTCGCAGCGTGAACCGCTGCGTTGGTGCACCATGCGTACGCGCGTATAATTGGGCGCGATGCGGCAATAATTGCGGCCGCCGTTATCGGAAGAACAGGTAATCGTCTCCGAAGGTGATCCGCCGCTTGCTCCATAACTACTCCGATCCACATCGAAATCGGCCCGGCAGCCATGATCGACCCAGATGCCGCGATCGTCAGTTCCCCAGGAGCGGCCTTCTTCACAGGGCGACCCGCTACGCTGGTGCACCATGCGCACGCGCGTGTAGTCAGGCGCAATAGCGCAGTGATGGCGGCCGCCATCGTCGGAGGAACACGTTACCGTCTCCGCAAGGAGCGTCGAGCTCGCCACAATGCCGAAGGCAACGGCACGAATAACAATTCCATTTATCGGCATGTTTGTAGTTCCAAACTAATATAGCGGAACTAGAACCCAAGCCGCAGCTAGCGCGTGCAGCTTCGAAGCGACGCCTCGCGCAGCGCTCGAAACAGCTCGTCAGGACGAATCGGCTTTGAAACATAGCCGTCCATGCCGGCCGCCGCACACGCCTCGCGATCTTCCTTCATGGCGCTGGCCGTCATGGCGATGATGGGAACAAAGCCACCTGTTTTTTGCTCGCTGGCACGGATGGCGCGGGCCGCTTCCAAACCGTCCATTTCGGGCATGTGAATGTCCATGAGTATCAGATCGAACAAACCGCTTTTGGCTTGTTCCACTGCGGCTGTTCCGGTTTCAACTGCAACCACAGCGTGACCGTGTTTCTCAAGCAGACGAATCGCGAGCCGTTTATTGACCGCGTTGTCTTCGGCCAGGAGGATACGTAGCGCCGGCTCTGCATCCCGGGAATCGTCCTCGGCTTGGCTCACGCGAAGGCTAGAGGCAGCTCCCGGAGAGAACCGAGCGGTGAAGCGGAACGTGCTTCCCTGATTGTCCTCACTCTCAAGCCAAATCGTCCCGCCCATCAATTCAACGAGCTGACGGCAAATCGCCAGACCCAGTCCCGTACCCCCGAAACGGCGCGTGGTGGAGCTGTCAGCCTGCTCGAACTCGCGAAAAACGGCGGCGTGCTTGTCGCGCGGGATGCCGATGCCGGAATCCTGAACAGAGAATTCGCACCGCACCCGGCCGTCCTGCTGACCGAGGTAGCGGGCACTTACGTTCACGAAGCCGGACGGAGTGAACTTGATCGCGTTGCCGACGAGATTCAACACAATCTGCCGCAGCCTGAGCGCATCGCCTCTTACGGCGGCTGGCAAAGCCGGATCGACGAACAGGTTCAGAGCAAGAGACTTCTGCCGCGCACGGCTTTCAAGCAGCGAAACACATTCCCGCAGGCAGTTCTCAATCGAGAATTCGGACTCGTGCAGCTCCATTTTCCCGGCTTCGATCTTCGAGAGATCGAGAAGATCGTTGAGCAGGGTGAGCAGCGATTCCCCGGAAGCCCGAATGGTCTGCAGTAATTCGCTTTGCGAAGCTGAGACGCTCTCGCCAGCGGCCAGTTCCGCCGCCAGCAGCACCCCATTGAGCGGCGTCCGGATCTCGTGACTCATGTTGGCCAGAAATTCGCTCTTGGCGCGATTGGCCGCTTCGGCGGATTCCTTCGTCGCGCGCAGTTCCCGCATTTTGCCGTGAATGATCTCCGTTTGTGCGCGTACTTTGCGGCGTAGCAGAGCGCCCCAGGTAAAGAACGCAATCAGCAGAGCCGCCATGGTGCCGACAACCCAGAGACTGCGCCGGAACGTCCACCAGGACGGCCGTGAGAGCACAATTACGTCTGCGGGGGAGCGGAGCAGCAGTTTCAGTGTCCCGGAATTTGTAACCGACGAGACGCCGGAAAGCCGCAGTCGGCTGCCCGGCTGAATTGTCGAGAATATGGGCAATGCGGCCGGCTCATTCAACTGCGCCTCCACGATCGTCTTCCCGCTCTCGACGATCAGCACCTGCTCATGGACGGTCAGAGTTCGATCGAGCAGACGCCCATCGAGTTGCACCAGTTCTCCCTCCTGCGCTTCGTGCACCACCTGGGCGGCCGCAGCAACTCGCGGGGTGACAGGCTTTCCGACAGCCAAACGGCGAATCACCGCTTGCTCCAGAACCGGGTCGTTTTCCCCGATCGCAGGAAATCCGACCGCTTCCACACCGTCGCCCGGTTCGAGCCGGATCGTCTGACTCGAATTGACGCGAATATTCGAACTCTGGCCTTTGATGAAGAGGAAGCTGCCGGGCCGGTAAAGCGTGACAATTCCCCGCAGGCGAACGCGATGCCCAGCCGTTCCCGCTACCGTGAAGCGAAGCACGCTATCGATCGGACGAACGGGAACCAGGAACGGATCCGCCAGCCCGGGTTGCAGAATTTCCACCTCGCTCCAGTCCGAAACGAAAAGGTTCACGCCGCGCAGCTGATTGCGAGCATTGAAAAGCGCTCCGCAGACGCCGCGAACCCGAATATGCGCGTCGATGATATTAGGGGGAATCCGCTTGGTATCGGGCAGGTAAACGGTGACATGTCCGCCATCCATGGCTACGTCGAGCTTGAAATCGGAGTAATTGGGAGCGGCCGAACGAACAATGCCTTCAATCTCCACCCGCAGACTGTCTCGCTGCGTCGATGCGAGCGCCCCAAATTCTTCCCGGCGAGCCACCGGAAGGGGGTGCGCGCCCAGAACGCGCCACCGCGCTCCGACGATATCCGGTGCAAAGTCGGATTGTGTCGTTTTGCCTTCGAGTTCGATCCAGTCGCCGGCTTTCAAAGCGGGCTGCCCGGGCGTAATCTGAACCCAGTTCCCGCCGGTCGCGTCCTGGATGAACATGTTCGAACTCAGGTCAGGAGCCTGCGGGCCCGTAGCCGGAGGCGCGATGTGGAAAAAGGTCACAACCGCGCGCAAATGTACCGGGTAGGCACGATTGGCCTCCGCCGGATCGAGCTTTCGGAGCTGGCCGATAGACGTCAGCACCGGCAGGCGTCCGGGAGGGGCGCCCTGGGCTGAAAAAACAAAGCCAAATAGCAGGAAGAAGGGGCTCAGCGTGCGGAAAATAGCCGGTCTGTGCTGTTGGGTGGGCAAGCGGATCCTGTTCTTCTTATTGGCTCTATCGGTTGATTTCGATGTCCCGACAGAATAGGATTTATCCGAGACCAAACAGCGGGCCGAGGTGAGCAATGGCGGCTTCTATTCAAACGCCTGCAGCGAAACGCTGCGCTTGGGACAGCCGCGAGTGCGCAGGGGACGGGCGCGCTCGCCGAGTTTGAGCCTGGCAGGTGGGAGGCGTGAGGCCCTGCGAGATTTACGTTCCCTTATTGCGTACTGACGAGCGCTCCGGAGGTCTACTCTATGCAGGTCCAGGTTGGCGAACACTTTTCACGCAGGGCCCTGCTGGCCGCCTGAGTCTAGCCGGTTTTTATGGTCGCGAAGAATCGAGGTGAGGTGTTCGCCAGCCGGACACGCGGCTGGAGTTCCTCGGACGATCCAGCAAAGCTATCGGTGCTCGCAGATGGGGCGTGCGGCGAACTATAGCTACCTCGCTGTCCCTTGCTCGTCTGATCTGGCTATTGCGACACGGGCGGCGGGATCGCCTAAGATGATGTAGTTTCGCGCGTCATCCCGCTCGATCCACTTATTTGTTAGCTTCTCCTCGGAAACGCTGGCCGGATTGCCATCGCGCTGCGCTCTCATCTTGAGCAGCGCGTTGCTTGCGACGCTCCAGCGCTGGTTGAAGGAATCGAGCGCATGGCCGACGCGGTCGCCGCGCAATATTCGCACCAGCGGATCAGCCAGATTCTGGCGCGTCGTGGTTCCGGCTGCGGACTGAAACCCATAGGCCCACGCACGGTCGATATGGCCGATTACGGCCTGAGCGCCGGCGAGGAGGATACGTTGTGGAAGACGCGCGATGATAGCCGCCCGGGCAAGCGGCGCCGGTTTATCACCCTGGTAAGAATACGTGTCGAATTCGGGGCAGCCGGCGCTATAACAGGCAAAGAAGAAATGGATGGTTCCGCTCAGATTCGCGTCGTTGGGTAATTCTGCAGCCGTCAGGTACGTATCGGGCGATACGGGTGTATTCGGCCCTTTCCACTCCTTAGTCAGAATGGCACCCTGCTTTTGATTCAGCGCGGGGTCGTTCAGGGAAAACGAAACTCCATGAGAGCCGGTAAACAAAAGCGCGGGAATGCCGGCCTCCGATTTCCCGGACAACAGGGAGACGAGGTTATTCTTGCTGGCGTTGTCGGCAAGGAACTTCGTTCGCGCATAGCCCTGCGATTGGCCGAGAGGTTCAAACCCGTTGCCGGGATCGCCATCCGCAAACGCGGTGCCGACCAGGTCGTGCAACATGGCGGTGGCCGCATCGCCTGGATTGCGAGTCACGAATAGAGCGATGTTCTTGCCGTTGGGCGGTGCGTCAGCTGTCTCGAAAGCTACAATCTTCCGGGCGTACTCAGCGTATTCTTCGGCGGTTTCGAAGTACAATCTGCCGACGGCAAAAAAGGAATCGAGATCGTACTGAAACTCAAAAGGAATATCGTCCGGCGAGCCGACCAGCAACAAGTAATAGGGCACGCCCTGCGTCGGGTCGACAATGCTCAATGCGGAGCCGTGCTGGCTGAGCCACTCGTCCGCATCCGGCTCACCAGCGTAGCCATTCTCTCCGGAGAATTTCCAGAAGCGTGCGCCCGCTTGCGATTTGCGCAAAGCGAGCAACGGTTCGAGCGCGTTCTCGACCGCCGCGACATCGGCGCTCTGCATATGCTTAGGGAAGATAATGCCCCAGCCGGCTTGCGCCAAATTGCCGGCATCGACGCTCGCAGTAACACCAAACACACCCGTCCCGGCAGGCAAGCGGCGCCGGATCGAGGCCGGGTCGCGATCGATATGCAGGAGAGCCTCAGCGCTTATGGCGGGAAGATACGCGCCGGTTTCGGCCTGAACGCCAAACGAGGGTGGCGTGGCAGCTGTGCGAGGCTGTACGGCAAGCTCGGAGAGTGCGGGCATCGAGGCAACCGTAGGTCCGACATCACCGGCGCCAACGCTAAACGAAGCTACTTTGACCTTCGCGGTCTGGGTGCCAGCCTGGTTCGATGCCCAGGCAGCCTGCCATAAAGCGTGCGCCACCTGCGGACCGTCAATATCGGAATGCGCGCCGCTGAGGCCGCTCATCTTCTCGATGAACTGGCTAGCCTCGACATTGTAAATGCAGCCGTTCTCGAAATTGTAGGTATGGTCCGTATCGAGCATGGGAGTGGCGATCGTATTCTCGGCGCCCTGGATTCCGAAAGCGCCGATTGCTCCCCATTTTGGAAGCGGCGCGCCAGTAGCAGCGAAGTTCGGGTTCTGCAGTACCAGCCCGACCGCTTTGGGATAGATCACGCCGACGGCAGTGTCGTGAATGGACTGCGTAGTGATAATGGGCCCGCGCACGGCTGGACGGCGCAGCATGGCATTGAAATAGCCTGTGCCGCCGGTAGACGGGATCTTACCCGCATAGGCCCATAACGAGAGCGCTCCCTGGATGAGAGCGAGCGAATCGATGGGCCGAGGGAGTGCGGAGGTACCGTTCAGACCGCCGCAGACGGACGACATCACGATGCAGCCAAAGCTATGACCCATCAAATGCAGCCGGGCCTGCGGTGCGGCCGCCTGTAGCTGCGCCACTAATCCATTGACTCCGCTCTCCCCGACCGAGCGAGCGCGGCGCTTCATGGTCCAGAACGAGAGTGTTCGCAAAGGTGCCAGCACTCCGCCAAGCAGGGCACCGCCGAAAGCCGCGTTGGTCTTCAGCGCGTCGAAGGCTTGCTGCGGGTCGAAGGTAGTGTGATCCGCGCCGGGTTCGGAAGCGACGTTTCCCGGGCCAAAGCCAAGTAAGGCGGCCAGCTGTTTGTAGGCGCTAGCTGTTTCTTCGGGAAGTTTGCGTGCCGCCGCATTGACTCGGTTTGTTTCGAAGATGATGTCAAGCAGAGAGCGGGCCTCGGCCGAGTCCTCCAGGCCAAGACGCGCAAGATACTTCTCTTGCAGGTCGACCTGCGGAACACCTGCTCCATTACCGGAAACAGCGAACGCAGCGACCGGCTGCAACTCCTCCTCGCCCCACGGCTCGCTCGGCCAATGGATGCCGATCCATGCCGGCCGAAAGCCCGGCCCCATCCTCGCAATACCGGTGTTGAGCCGGTTCATAGCACCGATCCAGCGATCGTATTGGTCGATCGCGGCCGCCACATCTCCGCGCCATCCATGACTGAACAAGAAGATGTCCGACGGCGGATTGTTATTGGTTTCCGCTAACAGTCTGCTGCTTAGCAGCCCGTGGTCGCCGTCGCCGTCGTCGTTACGCTCCGCGCCGCTCTTGTCGAATGCCACCAGTGCGTAGCGGGTGGAAGTTGCGGGTACCGTGCGAAAAGGCATTTTAGGTGGATGCTCCTGTGGGTTTGGGTTTCGGTTCGTCCGTATCAGGAAGGGCCATAGTTTCGCGTGAAAGACCGCCTACGAGCCTCCAATAGATGCTTTCGTAAACCTCGAGCCGGACGCTGTCGAGGAAGATGATGCGCGACGTGTCATTGCGCTGCGGATCCCAGCGCAGATCTTCTATTTTTTTCAGAGACTCGTGCCGGCCGATCAGGCGCAGGGCTTGCATCGCGAAGTAGGCAAGGTGTGATTCCTGCCGATCGAGCCAGCTATGGCAAGTCGGGATGATATCGCGCGCTGACAATTCCGCCAACGCCTGAAGCGACCGCCCGGCAAGACGATCTTCGCCCTGCTTGAGGTTGTTCTGCAGGAACTGCCATTCCGGCGATCCTTCGGCCGCTTTACCAAGCTTGCCGGCCATGTGCGCCAGCATTTCTTTGTCGCCAACGCCGTCTGTTATACAGCTGCGGACGAAGTTTTCCAGATCCTCATGGGCGAGTTCGATCAGAGAGTCGGTGACCGCCCAGCGCGTATCGACGGAAATATCGGCCCGGATGAATGCTTTCTTCAGGGCCGGATACGCCGAAGCATCGAGTGAGAGACCGAGGGCGAGGGCGGCTATGGCCGAAACCGGATCTTTTTCTTCGTCGAGCAGTTTTTGTAAGGCGCTGCAGTCGTTCTTGAACCAGGCCTCAACAACTCTCGCCAATTGGGGCATGTCGGCCCATTTGCAACGGCTCGCGAGCGCCTTCTGGGTCTCCTCGGCGGCGACGTAACGCAAGGCCTTCATGGCGGCCAGCCGCACAGCGGAGTAGTCGAAGCACATCAAGCCGCCTCGGCCGGGCCGTACACAATCGACCACCAGCGAAAGTAGTGGATCGAGAGCGCAGGGCTCACGCAGGGGGCCAAGGTGATCGATCGCTTTGATCCGGCTTGTAACCGACCGCAGCCCGATCGGACTGATCTGCTGCAGCAGCGAGCCCACGATCGACTGCACAATACGACTGTCGCTCCGAGGAGCGTCTTTGAGAAAGCTGAGCCGGGCTTCCTGCAGACAGCGGACGGCAATGAAAAGCTGATCGCCCTGATACAGAAGGCTGCCCGAAAGAATCATGCGCAGCAGCCGGGTGGTTTCCTTCCATAATCCGGCGAGGATGTAGAGCGTCTCGCACCAGAGATTCGCGCGCGACTGCCGGCCAAGTTGTGCGGTGATCTCTTCGAGGTGAAAGGTGCGTTGCTCTTCAGGAAGATTTAACAGGTATTCGGCGGCGCAAAACGCGCGAAAACCCGGGTAATTGAATCCAATTCCGTCTTCGCCGATATAGGCCAGCACATTACACGATTCGATGATGTCGGAGAGAAAATTGGAAAGAGGATAGTCGCGATTGCCGCGCAGCTTTTGCAGGATATCGAACGCCTCCGCGCCGGGCAGGCAGGAGTTGCGATGAGTGAGCGCCTCCCAGGCAAAGCGTTGTAGCGTGCCGCGCAGCCTAACCGCCGAGGTGGCCGATCCTTTGTAGCGCGAAATATCGTCGTTGATAATGCGCCCGATAATTTTCGCGCGCGAGGGGCGCAGACTTTTGCGGCGCGCGAGGCCCAGCATCTCGCGCAGCAGCCACGGAACTTCTGCCAAATCGAAGAGCGCGTTCTTTTCGAGTTCCTCGAGCAGATCGCGCTCGGGGCTGCCTTTCGCATTTCCCGGATCGCTCAGGAACTGGCGGATGCGTTCCGGACGCATGGGCTGGATGATGAGGCACTGCGTATCGACGGTTTCGGGATTATCCTCCTTCTCTTCACGAATACCGGGAAGATCGCGAACACGGAGCTGGTTTTCATCGAGCGTAAGGACGAAGCGGTGTTTACTCTTGGCGTCAGTGCCGGCGAAGTTTTCCAGAACACGGAGGCCATTGCGCACCACGTCGCCGAAGGTATCGTCGCCGTGAATCAGAAAGGCGCAGGCTTTCTGCTCGAATTGCTTGGTCAGATCCTGTACATCGAGCGTGACCCCGGTGAGATCCTCAAAATACGCGGCGACGGCGCGCGCGATGGCGAGGTCTTCTCCGTCGTATCCGGGATGGGAGAGATCGGATAAACGTAGCACGAGGCAAAGACGGTCGCTCGCAGCGGCGCGCAATTCGTGCTGGGTAGCGGCCAGATACAGACTTTCGAGCAGCTGCCGTTTGTCGCGGCCACGTTTGCCGATAAGCGCCGTGAATACTCTTCCCTCTGGTTCAAGCGACGCCCGCAATGCCTTCTCGGCATCCACTTTCAGCGTCGACTGCGCCGGTAGAGTGGCAAATTCGTCCGCTCCCTTCGGTGCAACGAGCGTCAGAGACGATTGCGGTACCGAAATCACGTCGAGAGGGAGTGCCGTGATGTGGCGCGCGTTGCGGGACGCAGTAATTCTCTGCCGCAGCTTTTCCTTCGCAAAACGCACGGCGGACTGTTTCCAGACCGAACCATCTGACAGGCGAGTGGCAAAAGCGGGTATTGACCAGCGCGCCGAGCCGTCGTTGGCGATGGCGAAACGCCCGGCATTAACGGCTCGGTCGGCGCTGCCGTCGCGCGCCAGGGATGTGTAGAAGGCGCTGCAAAATTTGCCGGCATCATCGGTGCGGATGAAGTCCTGCATGGCGACCACGCCGGGCACGCCGCACTCCACCAAATGCTGCATGAAACTGCCGACATGCGGGCGCGGATCGCGCCCGTCGACCGCGCTCTGGCAGGATTGCAGATAGATCATTCGCGTGTTCTTGAGCTGCCACTCGTGCAAGAGTTTGTCCTCGGGTGCCGGCGCGAGATCTCCTTCCTCTCCTTCCAGGAAGAGATGAAAGCTGTCTTGGTAGAAAGCGCCATGCGCGACCACGTGAAGGCCGCTCACATTGTCCGGACCGGCAAGATGCTGGCTCACCCGCTCGATCGTAGACGGTCCCGAGAGGACGTTGATATTGAGATCTGCGCAGCGTTTAAGGGTGGCCTGGTCAAGCCCTTGCTGGCCGGGTAATACCGTAAGCCTCATCCAGCCACTCTGAAGAAGCTGGGTGCAGGCCCCTACCAGCGCGTTGATTTCCGCCGAGGCCGAGATCTGGGCGAATCCCGGATTGTTCAACGGATTTGCAACAAATGCCAATAAGTGGAAGTCAGTATCTGCCGGAGGGGCGATTTCTTCGCGATTCACAGAGGCGAAGCGGGAAAAAGGCGTTTGAATATCGCAGCTGAGGGGGAGCTCGGATAGTTGCGAGAACTGGAGCCGCTCCCAGCGGAGCAGACTGAGCGGGTAGCCGGCCGGCTCGAGCAGCAGTTGCACCCGCACGTTGTTCGAGCGAGAGAGGGTGGCCAAAGCTGCTTGCAAAGGCAGCCTGGCGGTCAGGCTTTGCGCGAGCAGGCAGCCGTATTGATTCTGCGGTTTGCCGTCCGGATCATCTTCCTGCAGTTCGACTCTTCGCAATGCATCCAGGTTGATATCCACTCGCCCACCCGGATAAATGGAGGAGCGGTCAACCTGCGCCTCGACCTCAACCGTTAGCCGCGAGAGATTGCCATCCGCCGCTGGCAATTCGTCCGGTACCCGCACTCGAAGAAGCAGATGCCGCTCATCGGACGTTTGCATCGCGAATGACACCTCTATCCTCTTGTTGCGTAAACGGCGGTCTCTTATGCTTCGGAAAGACGTAACAGACAAGAACTGGAAAGAATGACAGCCTCCGGCTCCGCCACAGCCAGCGCGGCGCCCGCACTGGTGGAATCGCCCTGCAAGCCGAACGCGTGGTCGCCATCGGGCGTTATGCCGTGCATCGACCATTTGGTCCCGTCAAATTCAATGGCATTTGCCACAAAGGCGAACGAAACCGCCTGCGGCCCGGTATAGCTGACCGTGCCTTTGCTCGTTGCGCTCGGCTTCACTCCGACCTTCGCGCCAAGAACGTTTTGGATAGCGGGAATATCCAGGTCGACACCGAAGCCGTGCTCGTCGGTAGCCGTCACAGTAATTGTGTCCGACTTCAAAACATCCACCAGCAAGTAGGCTTCGGCTTCGGGGCTGCGAAAGTAGTGTTCGACGACCGGGTTGTCGGTCTTCAGCGTTCCTTTTGCGAGGTAATTGCCGGCGTCAAAGGGGGCAACCGAGGTCGACGTCACGTTCGAGAAAGAAAAGGCGATGCTGCGCGCTCGCTGATAAGCGAAATCGAGCGAAGGCATGCTCGCGCCGAACGCACTTAGTGCGTTCGCCAAAATGTGTATCCCGAACTGAAGGTCAAGTTTGTCCGTCTGCTGACCCTCGATGTGGGTGGCTGGATTGGGGCCGGACAATTGCGGTTCGGGCGCCGCGCTCTGCCAGGCTTTGCGCAGCGGCCCGAGCCACTGTGTAGTCTCATCTTTCCCGACCACGTCCATCGGCTCGATGCCAACCCGCGGCAGCTTGACCACGTTGTAGCCGAACTTGTTCAGGTAAGTGATGCTTGGATCCTTCTTTTTCGCCATATCCCAGCTTTCGTCTGAATTGTCGGTACTAATACGGCTAACGCACTAGCAATCGGCGTACCGTTACTCTGGGTCAGCTTTCATGCGGCTGAAGGCCGAGCCGGGCGAGCGCAGCTATTCGCCTGCATATCCCGCGGGTGCTCAACGGCCGAAGCGGAGACAACCAGTCGCCGTTCTCGGCAAAGCCCAGGCCAGCCTTGACAACGGGCTCGGTCGCGCCAGTGTTTTCCAGCCTTGTTTTTTACGCGCGGGCTCCTCTTTGCTTAACTGCGGGTAGCTCTTGTCATCGGCCGCTGCGCCGCCCAGGGGCATGATCAACTTGACAAGCACAAGCGGTGAGCATCGAAGGTCTTGCCGATGGGATACTTTGCGCAGTGTCGAAGCCGCATCGATGATCCCATCAGGTCAGACTGGCAAAACCAATCAGCAGCAGACCGGCCAGGTAACCGGCGAACATCAGCGCAACGAGCGGCATAGTGCCCGTAGGCGCAGCTTTGAATTCCTTCCAGATGAGCACGCCCCAGATCGCCGCGACGAGCGTTGCTCCCTGCCCCAGCGCGTACGAAATGGCCGGCCCGGCCACTCCCGAAGCGATTACGTTGAGCCCAAAGGCGAGCATCCAGATGGCTCCGCCCAGAATGCCGAGCGAGTGCAGATAGGCGCTGCCGGCGAAGTACTCCCGATAGGTGCGTCCGGCCGTTTTCATGAAAATCGTGTTGACGATGACGTTACTGGCGAGGACACCGAGCGAGAAGAAAAACAGTGCGGTATACGGCGTCAGCTTGCCGGGCACGATCAGGCCCGAGTTGAATTGGGGTGAAAGAGAGCGAATCAGCCACGGATAGAAAAAGCCCATCAGGCAGCCCGCGACCACGGCAAATACAATTCCTTTGGCCCAGTTGCCGGTTGTTGAGCGCGGCAGTTTCCGGTAGGCCAGTGCCGAGAAGATCATGGCCAGGAGCACAAGCGCAACTCCGATAAACAGCAATCCGGCGTTGCCTTTGGGCTGCTCCTGATAGCTTTTCAAGGTTCCGATGATGAGCGCCAGCCCGATACCAACCGGAAAAGCGATCGACATGCCGGCCGCGTCGATGGCGACGACCAGCAGAATATTGGCCACGTTGAACAGAACACCGCTCACCAGGGCCTGCCCGATCGCACCGGAAGAAGCGAGCTTGAGATTCTGCACAGCGCTCATGCCGCCCGCGCCCATGCTGCCCGCGGTAAACATGAACAGCACGCTGAAAAGCAGCAATCCCAGCGCGTAATCCCAGTAATAGAGTTCAAACGGCCATTTCGTGCGACCGGCGAGCTTCTGGGTATTGGCCCAGGAGCCCCAGCCGATCATCGTAATGGTGCAGAACAGGATGGCGAGCGCGTTTGAATGTACCGTGAACACTAGGCGATAAAGTAACACTTCAGACTATGAAGACCGGTTTGTTGATGCTGTGGCTGGCGGCCGCTTCCTGCGCGCTGGCGAAGACGCCCCTTATTCTTTCGACCGATGTCGGTAACGAGATCGACGATCAGTGGGCAATCGCCTACATGCTGGCGAGTCCCGATTTTGATGTGCGAGCCATCATCTCGGCGCACGCTCCCAGTTTGCCGGCGCCCTCGGCCCATGCCACCTACGAGATCCTCGTCGATGAAGTCGAGCACCGGCTCGGGATGAATGTGCATCCGCCGCTGTTCGAGGGCTCGAGCGAGCCGCTCAGCGGCGGTGAGCCGCACATGAATGCCGGAGTCGATTACCTCATCGAGCAATCAAAAGAGTTTTCCGCGGGCAATCGCCTGACCGTGCTCACGATTGGCGCTGCCACCGACGTTGCTTCGGCAATTTTGAAGGATTCATCGGTTGCGCGGCGCATTCGCGTAGTGGCGATGGGTTTCCGGAGTCTGCAGGAAGCCGGGCATGAGTACAACGTGGAGAACGATCCGAAGGCCTGGCAGGTGATTCTGGATTCCGATGTACCGGTGGTGATCGGAGCCGGCGACGTTTGCCAGCGCGATCTGGCCATGAGTTTTGAGCACGCGAAGACGTTTCTCGCCGGGCGCGGCGCGTTAGGCGCCTGGCTCTGGCGCGAGTATCAGGAATGGTATTTCCGGAATGTGAAGCCGCTGCGGCAGAACGATTTCTCCAAACCCTGGGTGATCTGGGACATCATCACGCTGGCATACCTCGAGGGCATGACGGAACAGGACCAGATTGCGCGCCCGCAGCTGCGGGATGATCTTTCATTCCAGCAAACGAATAACGGAAAGAAGATCGGATGGATCAGAAGCGTCGATTCGGCGCGGCTGTGGGACGACTTCGCCAGGAAACTGGACTATTATCAAAGCACGCACGCGGTGGATTTGACGGCGTGCACGTTGAATCGCCGATAGCTCGGGAGGTTCAGACATGACGAGCAACAAGGTACCGCGTCGTACATTCCTGAAGGCAAGCGGAGCGGCCTTCGCTTCGCGCAGCGTTGTACTAGAGCAGACTGCGCCAGCGGCTTCGAGCGAGCGTCTGCGCATCGGCATCATTGGCATCGGAATGCAGGGTTCGGGACTGCTGCCGAATGCCATTTCCCTGCCCGGCATCGAATGTGTGGGCGCGGCCGACCTTTACGACGGCCGCCATCTGCTGGCGCAACAAATCACCGGCAATCCGAAACTGCCGACGACCCGCCGCTATCACGACTTACTCGACCGCAAAGACATCGACTGCCTGATCGCTGCGGTGCCGGACCACTGGCATATGCGCGTGGTGGTGGACGCCTGCAACGCGGGCAAGGATATCTACTGCGAAAAGCCGATGTCGCATACCGCTGAGCAGGGCTTCGAAATGGTCAAAGCGGCAGCCGATAACAAGCGCATCGTGCAGATCGGTTCGCAGCGCGTCAGCTCCGAGCTGTGTAAGAAGGCTCGGGAATTGTACAAACAGGGCGCGATCGGCGAGATCGAAATGGTCGAGCTGTCGCTTGGCCGGAACGATCCGACGGGCGCATGGGTCTATCCGCCGCCTCCGGATTTGTCGCCTCAGAATCTCGATTGGGAAACGTGGCTCAACGATGCGCCTAAGATTCCGTTTGATCCGGTCCGCTTCGCGCGCTGGCGCTGCTGGAAGGAGTACGGGACTGGGGTCGGCGGCGATCTCATGGTTCATCTGATCAGCGGAATGCTTTACACCCTCGACTGGAACAAAGCGCCGCGCTCGGCTATGGCGCTGGGCGGCATTTTCCGTTTCAAGGACGGGCGCAACATGCCGGACCTGCACACGGTGCTCTTCGATTACGACGGCATTCCGGTGTACGTGCGGCTCGACCTATGCTCGGAAACTCCGGAGTTCGCTCGTTTCCTCGGGCCTAAGGGCGTGCTCGAAGCCACGGGTAAAACGCTACGCTACGTTCCGCAGAGCGGACAGGATACCGAGCCGAGCTATTACGCGAATAGTTTTCCACGCGAGATGCACGAGAGGTACGTCGAGGAGTGGCGCCGCGAGCACCATCAAATTTGGGGGGCCGAAGCCATTGACAGCGAGACGCACTACGACGGTCCCGATTGGGATGACGTGAGACCGCATCTCTGGAACTTTTTCCAGGCTGTCCGGTCGCGCAAGCCGGTGGCGGAGGATGCCGTTTTCGGCAATCATGCGGCGATTGCCTGCCACATGGCAAACGAATCGTATTTCCGCAGATGCCCGGTTCGCTGGAACGAAGCCGAGCGACGAATCCTTTCAGAAAACGGGGCAGGCTAATAAACCCGCCCCTTGTATTCGGGTGTCCTTAGACCGCTCCGCGCCGTCCGGCAAGCAAGCTTACCAGGAACAACACGAGAAAGATGACGAAGCAGATCTTCGCAATCGAAGCAGCTGCTGCGGCGATGCCACCGAAGCCCAAAATAGCTGCCAGGATGGCGATGATGAGAAACACCCATGTGTACCAGAGCATGTGTTGGTTTATCTCCTCCTTTCAGCTAAGAGCATTTCCCGTACCACTGAATTTTCAGCAGTAATAAACCACTAAGTGCTTCAAAGTAGACCAGTTATTTTTTATGTCCACTTTGAGACGGGTTCGCCGCCCTTTATCCAATAGGAAGTATTTGCGGACCCGGTAGGAAGAAACTATAAGGCGCTCAGGCAGCTGTCCGCCCGCTTACACGTTTTTCTTTGCTGTCTCGCTGCTCGCGTTCGACTTCCTTCATGGCAGGCGGTTGCTTCTGCCAGCCATCCCAGAGGGCAGCGATGTTCGCAAGGAACAGCCGGGGCTTTTCGACGTAGACGCGCTCGGCAAGAGCGAGCGCCTTCTCCTGTAATTCCTTCTGATACTGGTCGGCCAGGGCGAGAAAAACGCGCACGGTCTGCTCGCCGCCGAAATGGTCGGGGTTCTCTTCCAGTTTCTCGCGGAGGACGCTTACGTTGTGGTCCTCGCCGAGCCAGGTCTCAAGCTCCTTGAGGCTTGCCTCGTGAGCCTGCATCACTTCCGTCCAGATGCTTTCGAGCAGGCGGACGTGATACCAATGGTCCTTCACTCGCTTCCGCAGATCGTGATAAGAGACGATGTCGCGCTTCTGCTGCGCTCGTTTCAGAGCACGGCGACCGTCGCGGTAGCTGCGCTTCAGGCCCGGGGCAATCGCTTCGAACCCGTCAGCCCCAAGCGGCCAGCCCCGGATCCGCTTGGCCGCCGCGCGCAGAGCCGAAGCCGCGCGAGGAATCGTCTTTGAACGCGTAAATTGGTGTTCAAGCTCTCGTTTTTGCCGCTGGAGCCCTCTGCGTACCGTGGCCAGCAAGCGCCGGTCGAGCGATGCGCCGAGCTGTTCTTCAATGTGGCCGACCGTTTCGAGTAGCGCGGCCGCATCGCGGAGCACAGAGAGCTGATGGCCGGTGTCGCGAAAACGCTTGTTCTCCTGGTTGAAAGTTTTACCGAGCTCCGGCGCGACCAAACGCAATAAGGCGCGGGTCTTCTTGATACTTTTGCGAGCCTCATGGACCGATTCATCCCGCTTCCGAGGCGCAACCCGGCTCAAAAGGTCGACCGCCGAATCGATCTCTTCATGAGCGATACGGCGGACGTTCTCTTCTATCGATTGCTTCGCTTTGAAGCGATAGGGCATGTGAGTGCTTACGAGTGACCTTCGTGCGCGGCAGTCGGAGCAAAGTTGGCCGAATCACCGCCATTGTAGAGCTTCTGCGCCTCGTCCTTGCGGCCGAGCGTTTCGAGCGCGGCGGAAGCGACGTGCTCAACAGTGAAACCGAAGTGCTTCATGATTTCCTCGCCGGGAGCGGAAGCACCGTAGTGGTCGATGCCGATCATGATACCTTCGTCGCCGGCCCAGCGCTCCCAGCCGTAGGTGGAACCAGCTTCGACGGTAACGCGTTTCTTGATGGATTTGGGCAGAATACTTTCGCGATAGGCAGCATCCTGCTTTTCGAAAAGAAACCAGCTCGGGAGGCTGACCACGCGCGCCTTGACGTTGTACTCCTTCAACTTTTCCTGCGCTTTCGCACACAGGGCTACTTCCGAACCAGTCCCGATCAGGATCACGTCGGGTTTGCCGCCTTCGGCTTCCGAAAGAATGTAGCCGCCCTTGCTGACATCGCCTTTGGCACCATTACGCGTCAGATGCGGCAGATTCTGCCGGCTGAAAGCGAAGAGGGTGGGCCCATTGTGCTCGATCGCGACAGCCCAGGCCTCAGCCGTTTCGGTGGCATCGGCCGGGCGCACCACATTGAGATTGGGGATGGCGCGCAATCCGGCGAGCTGCTCGATCGGCTCGTGTGTCGGTCCATCTTCGCCGACGCCCACGCTGTCGTGCGTGAAGACGTAATAGCACTTCAGATTACTGAGCGCACCCAGACGAACGGAGGGCTTCATGTAATCGGAGAAGACAAGGAAGGTCGCGCTGAAGGGAAGCAGCCCTCCATGCGCCGCCATACCGTTGACGGCGGCGCCCATCGCATGCTCGCGCACCCCGAAAGCGACGTTGCGTCCGGCATAACCCCAGACACCGCCTACTGCACCCTGGATGGCGGGACCACCGGCCTCGGGTGGCTGAAAATCGCCCTCGCCCTTGAGCGCGGTGTTGGTGGAAGGATTCAGATCGGCCGAGCCGCCGATGATGTTCGGAATGTGCTTGGCGATAGCGTTCAAGGCCTGGCCGCCCGCGGCACGAGTGGCGATTGGCTTGTCTTCCGGCTTCCATTTGGGCAGATCGGCGCGCCAGTTCTCGGGAAGCTTACCGGCGATCATCTGCTCGAGCTCGGCGGCTTCTTTGGGGAACGCCTTCTTGTAAGCGTCGAGCTTCGATTGCCATTCCTGCTGCGTTTTGCCGCCCTTCTCGCCGATTTTGCGGAAGAAATCGACCGAGTCCTGGGGTAGGTAAAACTTGTCCATGCTGCCCCAGCCGAGCGCTTTTTTCGCGGCCTGCAGTTCTTCTTCGCCGAGCGGATTGCCATGAGCTTCGAAGGTGTCCTGCTTTTTCGGGCTGCCGTAGCCGATGTGCGTGCGCACCAGGATCAGCGACGGCTTGAAGTGCTCGTTGCGCGCCTCTTCGATCGCCTTGGCAATTTCTTCAGTATCGTTGCCGCGCTCTACGTGTCGCGTGTGCCAGCCATAGGCCTGGAAGCGCTTGGCGACGTCCTCAGTGAACGTCAGGTCCACTCCGCCGGCCAGCGAAATATGGTTCTGGTCGTAGAGAAAGATCAGCTTGCCGAGTTGCAGATGGCCGGCGAGCGAAGCGGCTTCCTGGCTGACGCCTTCCATGAGATCGCCGTCGCCGCAGATACCGTAGGTGTAGTGATCGATGATCGTGTGGCCGGGCTTGTTAAACCGTGCCGCGAACCAGGCTTCGGCGATGGCGAGTCCGACCGCGTTACCAAAACCCTGGCCCAGCGGACCCGTCGCTACTTCTACCCCGGGCGTATGGCCGCGCTCCGGATGGCCGGGTGTTTTGCTGCCCCATTGCCGAAACCGCTTCAATTCTTCGAGCGGCAGATCGTAGCCGGTGAGATAGAGCAGGCTGTAGAGCAGCATCGAGCCGTGCCCGGCGGAAAGAATGAAGCGGTCGCGGTCGAACCATTTCGGATCTTTTGGATTGAACTTCAGGAACTTTGTCCAGAGTGTGTAGGCCATGGCAGCGGCGCCCATGGGCATGCCGGGGTGGCCGGAATTGGCCTGCTGCACGGCGTCGGCAGACAGAAAGCGAATCGTATTGATGCAGAGTTCTTCTAGAGTTTGGGTTTCGGTGGTCGTAGGCACGTTCTTATCTCCTGGTTGGACTCAAATCCGGCACGTTGTAGCGCAAAGTAACAGGGTAGTACGGCGAAAATTTTCGAATTTCGCGTTGGGCCTGGCAAGAGAGAGAAGCGGTGCGTAACGGAACCCCGAAACGCTGATCCGGAGCCTCACGGGTCTTTGCCGTCTAGCGCGATTCCGTAACGCTGAGATACCGATCGATCGCAACGTCCGTGAGTTGCTGCTGCTTCTTATCCGGCCAGGTGATGCTGAGACGGTCCACCTTGCTGCATGCGCCGAGCCCGAAATGCAGCCGGGGATCGTTGCGGGAGAGATAACTTCCGCCGCTCCGGACCGCGTCCGACTGTGTGTGCGCGCACGCATTGATCATGACCGTCGCTCCTATGGCATCGCGGTTCGGAGACAGACCATGCAGCGCGAGGCCGATCCAATGATTGCTGTTGCCGGTTTCGTTATGGAGCAGCAAGGGTGCGCCCGAAATCGGCAGAACGATCAGATCCAGCCGGCCGTCGTTGTCGAAGTCGCCAGTTGCCGCTCCGCGATATGAGTTATTGGGTGGAGAAGGATAGGAAAAGGCGATCGCGCTCTTGGTTCCCGCACTTCGGAAGATAACGACCGGCTCGAAGTAATCCGGATCGGTCGGGTAAACGTGGCCGTTTGCCGTCCAGAAGTCGTTCCTGCCCGCGTTATCAAAATCAGCCAGCCCGCAGGCCCATCCCAGATATCGGCTGGTGACCGCCATCAGGCCCGCGCCGGAAGAGACCTCTTCGAAACCGCCCGATTTGCCGCGCCGGAACAAGGGAACATAATCGCGGCTAAAAACGGTCGTCAGCACGTCCATATCGGTTCCTGCGCCGTACGATCCGATCGCCACGCCCATATTCGATTGCGTGCGCCCGTCCGCGTTTACGGCCACGCCGCGATCGAGGCCCTGTTCTTCAAACTTGCCGCTGCCCTTGTTGATGAACAGATAATTCGGATCAGAGTCGTTCGCGACGAAGATATCGAGTTTGCCGTCCCCGTTGAAATCCGCGGCAACTGTCGTGAAGCCGTGCGCCTCCGGAACCCCCGCTATCCCGGATACCTTTGTCACATCTGTGAATGTGCCGTCGCCATTGTTGCGATACAAGACACTATGTTCCCCCTTCAGCCCAACCGGTCCGCAGAACACACGCTGGCCATACCAATCGCAAACGGGCGCCGGGTCGGTCCAGCGCATCGAGCGCAGGTCCACATAGCCCGTGATGAAGAGATCCAGTCGCCCATTGCCCTCGAAATCGCCGAATGCGCTGCCGGTGTGCCATGCCACGGAATCGCGCAACCCGGCGGCGCCGCTGACTTCGGTGAATGTGCCATCGCCGTTGTTCTTGTAGAGCAGATCGCGGCCGATCGTCGTAATTAAAATATCGACGAAACCATCACCGTTGTAATCGGCGGCGTTGGCTCCGGTGCCCCAGTACGGATTGACGAGTCCCGCGCGCGCCGTGACATCTTCGAAGCGGCCGTTGCGCAGATTGTGGTACAGATAGACGCCGCTTGCCGGGGCAGACGGGGGAGTACCGGCGAGCGTCTGCCGGAGCTGCTGCATCGTACCGCCGTTGACGATGAGCAGGTCCATGTAGCCGTCGTTATCGTAGTCAAGCCAGGCCGCGCCGCTGCCGTTCGCTTCCGGAATCCAGCGCTTCTCCGGACCGCCGCATCGCATACTGGCGCGAATGCCAGCCTGTTCGGCTACGTCCTGGAAGGCTAGCGGAAACACGCCGGCGCACAAAGAAATTCCGGCGGCACACGCCAGCAAACTCACGAGCGAAACAAAACGCGGGCTCACTCTCAGGCTCTATAGTGTAACCATGGCGCCGTGGTCTGCCATTCGGATTTTGTTTCTTGCGGTTGCGATTGCGGGTATAGCGCCCGCGCAGTCGGATCGTGTCGATACGTTGCACGCTGAAGCAAGCGCGGCGGAAGCGTCCGGCGATTTTGCGACGGCGATCGATAAGTACCGCGAGATACTCAAGCTCGATCCGCAGCTTGCTCCGGCGTACAACAACCTTGGAGCGCTGTATGTCAAGCAGGGGCGTTTCGCGGATGCGGCGGATGTGCTCGAGCGCGGTCTGAAAGTGGACAGCCGGATGAGTTCAGCGCGCGCACTACTTGGTTTATCGCTCTTCCAAATGGGCGAATATGCGAAGGCGCGGCCGTATCTGGAGGCTGCACTGAAGGCGCATCCCGCCGATGACAATGCGGAATTCCTGCTGGTCAACGATCTGACGAAGCTGGGCGAATTCAACGCAGCCGCGGAGCATCTGCAGAGACTGGCGCAACGGCAGCCACGGAATGAGCGCGTCTGGTATTTGCTCGGCCGCGTTTACATGCAGCTCGGCGAACAGGCACTGTCGAAGATGAACGAGATCGATCCAAACTCGGTCTGGGCTCACCAGATTTCGGCCGAGTTGATGGAGAGCATGAAAAATTACAACGGCGCGATCGTGGAGTACAAGAAGGCGATTGAAGTGGCCCCGAATCAGCCGGGCGTGCATTTCAAGCTGGGGGATCTGTACTGGAGCCTCCAGCAATGGGACAACGCAACGGAACAGTTTCTGGCGGAGCAGAAGATTGATCCGCGGAATTGCCTGATCGAGTACAAGCTGGGCGATATTCTCGTCGAAAAAGGCGTGGAGATGGAGGAGGCGCTCAAGCACGTCGACAAGGCGCTGGCAGGGTGCCCGAATCTGACGGAGGCGAGAGCGGATCGCGGACGCGTGCTCATCAAGCTGCATCGCGATCAGGAGGCGATTCCGGAGCTGCTGGCGGCGGAAAAGGCAAATCCGGCGGAGGCGAGCGTGCATTTTCTGCTGGTTCAGGCGTATCGCGCAACCGGGCAGGCGGAACAGGCACATTCGGAGATGAAGACCTTCAGCGAGCTCGAGCAGAAGTCACGCAATGCGCAAGCTGAACGTGCGGGCGAAGTGATTCAGAACAGCCAGACGGCTCACTGAGCCTTGTTCGGCGACTTGCTCGCATTCAGCTGCTGATATTTCGCGAATTCTTGCCTGGCTTTGTCGGGCTGGCCCTCTTTTTGATAAAGCTGTCCGAGGACGTAATGAGCCGGCGCGCTGTCCGGCTCGAGTCTTACGGCAGCTTCCAATTCTGCCTGTGCTGCCGGAAATTGTTTCGCAGCAAGATACGCCTTGCCTAGTTGCTGATGAGCCTTGGGCGAATCCGGCACAAGCGCGATGGCCTGCTTCAGATAAGGAACGGCTTCCTGGGGGCGATTGGTCTCGATGAGAAAGCTGCCCATGTCGATGTAAGGCCACGGATCTTTGCTGTCGTCGGCGATATTGGATTGCCAATCGATGGCGTTTTTGAACGCCTGATACGCTTCGTCGTAACGGCCGAGACCCTGATAGGAAAGCCCGAGATTATCTTCGGCTCGCACGTGGCGCGGGGCGAGATCGAGACAGCGCTTGAATGCGGCGATGGCTTCTTCGAAGCGGTTTTCGTTGTATTTCGTGCGGCCGAGATAGTACCAGCCGAGCACGTTGGAAGGATCAAATTCGGTCGATTTGGTGAACCACTTGTCCGCATCCTCGTAATCATTGAGCAGGACATAGTCGGCGCCGACTACCCGCAGGTCGGCTGCGCTCGGCTTGCGGTATTTCGCCCCGGCGGTGTATTCGGCCAGCGACTCGCGCGCCTTCTGCTCGCGAAACAGGATGTAGCCCAGCAGAAAGTGAGCATCCGGCGAATCGGGATGAGCAGCAGACACCCGGCGAGCTTCGGTTTCGGCGGCCGGCAGCAGATTACGGTCAGCATACGAGCGGGCGAGCGCAAGATCGTCCTGCTGGGCAAAAGCACACGTTGCTCGCAAGCTCACGATGACGAATATCAGATACCGCTTCTTAAACAACGTTGGTGTCCAATATAGTCATCATGATCGAGACCGGTCTTAAAAACAAAGTGGTCATCGTTACCGGCGCCGCCAGCGGCATCGGCAAAGCCACCGCTGAGCTTTTCGCCGCCGAAGGAGCACGCGTCGCCTGTTGGGATGTGAATCCCGGCAACCCGCCCCCCGGCGGCATCTTCCAAACGGTCAATGTCACGGATACGCTCTCTATTGACGCCGCCCTGGTCGAAATCACCGCGCTCTGGGGCGCGCCATACGTGCTCGTTAACAACGCCGGCATTCTGTGGGATGCGCAGCTGCTCAAGTACAAAGATGGCGCACTCACCGGCTCTCTCTCCGACGAGCAGTTCGATGCCGTTATCGCGGTCAATCTCAAAGGCGTATTCCACTGCGCCCGTGCCGTTGCGCAGCACATGGTTGCGGCCGCAGCGGGCGGAGTCATCCTCAATGCATCGAGCGTGGTCGCTCTATACGGCAATTTCGGACAGACGAACTACATCGCCTCCAAAGCCGGCGTGATCGGCATGACCAAAGTTTGGGCGCGCGAGCTCGGTAAACACAAAATTCGCGTCAACGCCGTCGCACCCGGCTATATCGCGACCGAGATGATCCGATCGGTGCCGGAAAAGATCCGCCACACGATGGTGGAACACACGCCGCTCGGCCGCCTCGGGCAGCCCGCAGACATTGCCAACGCGTACCTCTGGCTGGCATCCGATGCTGCAAGTTTCATCACGGGCACCGTCCTCAGCGTAGACGGCGGCGTAGTCACGGGTACATAATTCTCCGAGAGGCTTCTGTGACACTTGTACGGCTGTCGCTCGCTCTCGCCGCTCTCGCGATGTGTAGCTTCGCTCAAGCGCCCAATCTCTCGGGCGACTACTCCGGCACTCTCGGGCCGCTCCATCTCAATCTGCATCTGAAGCAATCCGGCGCCGGCTCTTTGGAAGGCACGCTCGACAGTCCCGATCAGGGTGCAAAAGGCCTGCCCTGCGCGAACATCAAACTGGAGGGCGCGAATCTCTCGTTCGATGTTCCGAGCGTCAATGGCAACTGGAAGGGAACCGTCACCTCCGATGCCGCGACACTTTCGGGCAACTGGTCGCAGGGCGGGCAGTCTGCGCCGTTGAACTTCAACAAGGATCAGCCCGCGGGCAAACCGTCGAAAGTCGATGGCGTCTGGCTCGGCACTCTCGAAGCCGGCGGTCAGCATCTGCGCATTCAGGTGAATCTCAAGAGCGACGTTACGGGCAAAGAGCACTGCACGCTCGACAGCCTCGATCAGGGCGCAATCGGCCTTCCGTGCGACAACGTCAAGTTTGAGGGCAACAAGCTCTCCTTTGATGTGCCAAGCGTACACGGCAACTGGTCTGGAACGCTGAGCGAGGACGCGAATCAGTTGACTGGAACGTGGTCGCAGGGCAAGCCGCTGCCGCTCAATCTCACCCGCCAGAAAGCCGCGGCCGGCATCAAGCCGCCCAGCTATGAAGCTGCTATGGCGCCCATCGCTGCGGCGGATCTGAAACCGGTACTCGATCGCGATCTCGCGCAAGCATTACAAACGGGCGCGCTTTCGCCAGCAACCGGAGGCGGCGTCGCAATCGGTGTCGTGCAGCACGGCAAGCGCTACGTCTGGAGCTATGGGCCGGTAAAGGAAGATTCCATCTTTGAGATCGGCTCGATTACCAAGACCTTTACCGGTCTCATACTGGCGCAGATGGTGGAGCAGAAAAAGGTCACACTCGAGACACCCGTCCGGGAACTGCTTCCGGCCAATACCGTGCCGAAACCAAACGGGCCGGAGATCACCCTGCTCGATCTCGCCACCCAGCACTCCGGCCTGCCGCGCATGCCCGATAACTTTCATCCCGCCGATCCGAGCAATCCCTATGCGGACTACACAGCCGAAAATCTTTACGAATTCATCGCGAAAATCGGGTTGGCACGACCCTCCAACGCCAGCTTCGGCTACAGCAATCTTGGCCTCGGACTATTAGGCCAGGCGCTCGCGAACTGCGAGCACACCACCTATCCGGAACTACTCGCGCACGAAGTCACCGGGCCGCTCGCGATGCACGATACGGTCATCAAACTTTCGCCTGAGCTGCAGCAACGCTTCGCACTTGGCCACGACTCTACGCACCATCCCGCCCACGCCTGGGATCTCGATGCGCTTGCGGGAGCAGGCGCCATTCGTTCCAGCGCTGGGGACATGCTCACGTATCTTGAAGCACAACTGCACCCAGAGAAGACACCCGGCACGCTGCCGCAATCGATTCCGCTCACCCACCAACTCCGCTCGGACATCGGCCCCGGCATGAAGATCGCGCTCGTCTGGCTCTACAACGAAAAGACCGGCGATTACTGGCACAACGGCGGTACCGGCGGATACAGCAGCTTCGCTTATTTCAATCCGCGGGAAGACACCGCGGCGGTCGTCCTTTTCAATACAACCGTGTCTCCGGAATCGAGCTTCGCCGACCGTCTGGGCGAGCATATCGCCGAACGCCTCGCAGGCCGCAAAGCCGTCTCCTTGTTTGAATGAATTCGCCCATCCTTATACGCGAAATGCGCGCGGATGACGCGCTGGAGGTCGCCGCGCTCAGCGGCGAACTCGGCTATCCCGCCGAGCCGGACGAAATCGGCGCTCGCATAAAAGCTCTTCGTGAGCGCCCAGAACACGCGCTCTTCGTGGCCTGCGTTGACAGCGCACTCGTCGGCTGGATCGATGTGGCAATCGTGCATCACCTCGCATCGCCAGCTTTCGGCGAAATCGGCGGCCTCGTCGTGTCCGGCAAACATCGCAGCCGCGGCATCGGCGAGCAGCTGGTTGCACGCGCCGAAGAGTGGATTGGCAGCCGCGGCATCCGCAAAGTCGTCGTCCGTTCCCGCACGACTCGCGAACGCGCCCACCAGTTCTATTTGCGCCACGGCTACAGCGAATGGAAACGCCAGGCCGTCTTCCACAAAGAGCTGTAACTAGCGCTGCGCCCGTCGAAACGCTTCCACATTCTTCTCGTGCTCAGCGAGCGTTGCGGAAAACGCATGTGTCCCGGAACGATCCGGCTTGGCCACAAAATACAAATAATTCGTTGCCGCCGGATGCAGCGCCGCTTTCAACGACATTGCACCCGGATTGGCAATCGCGCCCGGCGGTAGCCCATTATGCGTGTACGTGTTGTACGCGTTCATGCTCGCCAGATCCGATTTGTAGATCGTCCCGCGATAACGATTTTCGAGCAGCGCCGCATACACCGTCGTGGGATCGCATTGCAGCGGCATGCTCAGCCGGAGGCGATTAAAGAAGACCGACGCTACGTCCGGGCGCTCCTCGGGACTGGCCGATTCCTTTTCCACCAGCGACGCCACGATCACGATCTCGTGGATACGCGCGTTCTGGGCCTCTCCGCCCAGCTGTTTCCACTGCTTTCGAAATTCATCGATCATACTACGGCAAAGCTGTTTCGCCGTCGTTTTATGCGTTACGCGATACGTAGACGGGAACAGATATCCTTCGAGATTCGGCGCCTTCGGATCCAGGTCGCGAATGAGCGAGGGATCCGCCGCCGCCGCCAGAAAATCCGCCGCCTTTACCGTATCGCCATTCCGGAGCAGCCCGGCAATATCAAACATATTGCTGCCCTCCGGAATCGTAAACTCCTCGTAAAAAATTTCGCCGCGCGCGATTTTGTTGAAGACCTGGAAGGGCGTCTGCGCAGAACCGAAGCGATACTCCCCGGCCTGTAGCGGCGCACGCGGATGCAGCGCTCGCACAAGGAGAAATGCATAGCGCGATCGCACGACGCCCTGTTTCTGCAGCTTCGCCGCAATCGCTCGCGACGACATCCCATGCTCGATCTCGACGAACGTCTCGGTGCCGAAATTGCGGTATGGCGAAAGATACCAGTAGCTGGCAATGCCCGCCGCTGCCAGAATGCCTGCAACAACAATCAGCAGCAAGGCGCGAACCATGCAGCCGCGGCGCTCAGCCAATCGCGCCTCCCTGCTGCAAGTAGCCGAGATAGCTTTCGAGCAACAGAGTCGCCGCCATCCGGTCTACCACACGCTTGCGATCCTCGAGCGTCGCGCCCGCGTGCTTCAGAAGGCGTTCCGCCTCCATAGACGTCAGCCGCTCGTCCCAATACACGACCGGTACACCCGTTTCCGCGCTTAGCCGATCTGCAAACTCTCGGGTATATTCGCTCTGGCGGCTTTCATCGCCGCTCATGTGCAGCGGTTTGCCGACCAGCAGCAATCCAATCCCCGATTGATTCACCATCTCTTTCAGTTGTCGCAGATCGTCGCGAATGCGCGTGCGCTGAAACGTTTCCAAACCCTGCGCTGTGATGCGCAAAGCATCGCTCACGGCCAGGCCGATTCGTTTCTTGCCGACATCGAGCGCGAGAATGCGGCCGGAGATTTCAGGAGGCGCCAAGTTGGATTATAGAGGCTTCGGGCGTGCTAGATTAGCGGTTGACAGAGGACCTGCAGTCTCTTCCCTTTGGCACTTCTCGACGCTCCTGCCACTTCGAGTAACTTCGGCCTCGCTCGGTCGGTGATCGCCGGAGCGGCGTTGATTGCGCTGCTTTATTTCGGACGCGATTTCTTCATCACGCTCATCATTTCGGCTGTTTTTGCGTTCATTCTGGATCCGGCCGTGGTGCTGGTGATGAAGCTGCGTCTGCCGCGCGCCCTGGCCACCGCCATCGTGCTCGGGATCGCGATTCTCGGGGTTTATATCCTCGGCGCCATTGCCTGGGGCCAGATAGCGACGATCAAAGAAGACCTGCCCAGCTACAGTTCGCGCGTCGGTGAGATTGTCGATGCCGTGAACGCACGCATGGACGAAACCGAAAAGCGCACGCTCGACCTGATCATCCCGAAGAGCTTTCGCGAGCAGCAGCAGCAGATCGAACAGAAGCCGCAGGAAGCACAGCGCGCCCGCAAACGCCGCGCCGGCACTGCTGCGGCGGCTGCGGCTGCCAACACGCCGCCGCCGATCCAGGAAGTGCGTGTGCACGTCGAGCCGAGGCCGGTCATCAGCACCATGTACAGCTATGTATCGGCGTATCTCGAGCCGATTCTGATGGCCTCGTTCATTCCCTTCCTCGTCTACTTCATGCTGAGCTGGCGCGACCACATCAACCGCCGCTTCCTGCTCCTGTTCCCGGGCGAAAACCGCTACATCGTCGGCAAGAGCTGGACGCATATCGGCGAATCGACCCGCGCCTTCGTGCTCGGCAACTTTCTGCTCTGGGTTTTTCTAAGCTCCGTCAGCGCACTCGCCTACTTTCTGCTGGGGCTGCCGTACTGGCCGCTGGTCGGCCTGCTGAGCGGATTTTTCAGCCTGGTTCCCTATGTCGGTCTGCCGCTCAGCGTCATACCGCCGGTGCTCGCGGGGGTCGCGGTACCGAACCGTTTCAAAATCGTGATGATCGCGGTGCTGATTACGGCCGCGCTACACCTGATCTGCATGAATTTCGTCTATGCAAAAATCGTCGGACGCCGGGTGCGCCTCAATCCGCTGGTAGTGACCGTCGCGATGATGTTCTGGGGCCTGCTCTGGGGAGCGATCGGGCTGGTGCTGGCCATCCCGATCACTGCCGGAATCAAAGCTGTGTGCGATAACGTGGAGTCGCTGGAACCGGTTGGACGGTTGCTTGGCGACAATCAGGAGTGAGCCGGACGAACGGTAACGGGAGCTTCTGCCCCGGCCAGCGTAATCGGAACACCCCGATCGAGAACTTCACGACGAACGTAGCCGAGCGCGACCACTTCGGCGAATGCGGGTGAATAAACGGCAGAAGTGATTTCCCCGACCTCGCGACCATCGCTGTGCAATCTGGTACCAGGCGCGGGCACATCGGTTCCACTGATGCGCAGCGGCGTAAGCAGCCGGTGCACCTGGCCCTGCGAACGGACACGCTCTACGATCTCCTGCCCCAGATAGCAGCCCTTGTTCGGATGCACCGCATGCGCCACCTGTGTTTCTGCCGCCAAATACCGGTCCGAAATGTCATCTCCGTAACGCGGTACACCGTTTTCAATGCGCACCACCCGGGACTCTTCCTTGCTCGCTTGCGGGATGCCGAGCTGAGCCAGACGCGCCAGGTATGCCTCACGTTCTGCAAGCGGCACAAACGCACGAATCGCGGGCTGGCCGGTCGTGCTCGCATTCGTGACCGGTTGCTGCGATACTTGCATCGCCCGTGCGTTCGGCCCTTCAATCGCGATCAAGGCGTATTGATGGCTGATGTCGGTGAGCGTGACGTCGTCAGCGATTATGTAGCGCTCCAGATGCGAGAAAAGGCTCTCGCGAAGCTCCGGTTCTGTATCGACCCAGAGGCCCTCACCAAAATTCGATATATAGGCGTCGCCGATTACGCGGCCTTTTTCGTTCAGAAAAAAAGCGTAAACTGTTTCGCCCGGCCCGAGGTTTTGAATATCGTTAGTCGAAAGCGCATGCAGCAGCCGCGCGCGATCCTCGCCTGTAACAAGAATCTTGCCGCGATCCGATAAATCGATCCACGCCGCGCTCTCGCGCAGCGCCTGGTAGCCGTTCATCTCTTCAGTAATTCTTTGATGTGCGGCTCGAGCGCCGGGGTGCAGGCGTAAGCGTTGCCGCCATAGATCGAGTCTTCGCCGGCAAAGGTTCGAAACACACCGCCCGCTTCCTCGATCAGGATCTTTAGAGGCGCCAGATCCCACGGCGCAGCATTCGGCTCGATCCACACATCGGCTTTGCCCTGCGCGAGCAGAATCGCATCCATCGCACCGCCCAGGCTTCGCACGGCCCAGAAGGTCTGCAGCCACGGCACCAGACGGTCGGCAAACGGCTTGATGCCGGCTTTATGAAAGCCGTTGAAAGACAGCACCGCATCCCTGGCTTCCGTCTTGCCGGAGACCCGGATTTGAGAGCCATTGGCGAATGCCCCCGAGCCGCGAGCGGCCCATAACAGCGCGTTTTGTCCCGGACAATGGGCGGCGCCGGCGACGAGTTTGCCGTCCTGCTCAAGCCCAATGAGGACAGCCCATAATGGAATGCCCCGCACAAAATCCCGTGTACCGTCGATGGGATCGACGATCCATTTGCGTCCGCTGCGGCTCTCGCGATTTGCTCCTTCCTCGCCCAGGATGCCGTCTTCGGGAAACTCGCGACCAATCGTTTCGACAATCAGCTTTTCGCAGGCGCGGTCGGCCGCGGTTACCGGCGATTCGTCATACTTGCTCTCCGCTGTCACCCCGTGCCGCTGATAGTCAAGTGCCAGCGCGCCCGCCTCCTGCGCAACCAGTTTTGCGAGTTCGACCTCTTTTTCGAATGACATGAAAGTTTAGGTATAGCAGGGCCGGTTTGCGGTTCGAAGATCCGCCGCCTCGTACGGTGAAGCATCCTGCGCTGATTGTCGCTGGATAAAATGCGAGCGCTATGCCGTACCTGCGGATCACTTGCCCCGAATTGCCCGATGAGCGGAGGCGTGCGATCGCGAAGCGCTTAACCGAAGCGATTAACGATCTCTTCTTTCACCCACGGGGCGGCCCCACTCGCGAGGAACTGCGCGAAAGAACCACGGTGCACTTTACCCCCTACCGGCCAAATGAATTGTTTATCGGAGCTCGAACGCCCGAAGAGCGCGGCGCCATGGACCTGACCGTTGAACTTTCAGACTGGAGCATGTCTGTCAGGCGCCAGCGGCGAATCGCACGCGAGTTGACGCCCCTGCTGGCGGAACTGTTCAATATTCCTGCGACTGCGCGGGACGGCATCAACATCCGCTTTCACCCGTATCCAGCGACGGATTTCGCCGTGGGAGGGCGTCTACTTTCGGATCTTGTTCCCTGGGTCGGGCGTCTGATGAAGCGGGTCGCAGGCGGCTAAACCAGAGCTCCTAAGCGAACGGGTGCTCGATCGACGGGCTCGGTGGCGTGAATAACTGCGCTCCGTCCCCGGTGATGTACATATCGTCTTCCAGACGCATGCCAAACTCACCGCGCAGATAGATACCCGGCTCGTCGCTGAATGTCATGCCGGGCGCGAGCGGCAGCGTGTTGCCCCGCACAAGATAGGGCCACTCATGCCCTTCCAACCCGATTCCATGCCCAACGCGATGGCTGAAGTAGGTGTAGTCGGGACCATAGCCGCTCTCGACGATCACTTTCCGCGCCGCGGCATCGACAGCCTGGCATTGCACTCCGGGACGCGCTGCTTCCAGCGCCGCCGCCTGGGCGCGTTTCACGATGTCGAAGACGCGCTTCATTTTGTCGTTAGCCCGTCCCAGCACAAATGTCCGCGTGATATCGGAGTTGTAGCCCTCCACCTCACAGCCATCGTCTATCATCACCAGCGAGTTTTCGCGGATGCGCTGCGGCTTTTCCGAACCGTGCGGCAGCGCGCTTCCGGCGTCCACTTCTACGCTCGCCTCGCCCCGGAAGCCAACCCGCGCGTAAGCGGCCGAGATCAGATCCTGCGCCTCATCCTGACCCATGCCGGGTTTTAAGGCCTCATACACCGCCTTATACACGCTGAGAGTTGCCTGATTGGCCAGGCGCATCAGCTCCAGTTCATGCGCGCTCTTGATCATCCGGCAACCCGCGGTTACCGGAGTCGCGGAGGTGAGCCGTAGAGCGGGCGCTGCCTTGGCGACGCCATCACTGAACACCCAGGGCGTGCGCTCCTCGATACCCAGTGTTCCCGATAAAATCACGAGATTTTTCAGCCCTGACGCCACTAACTTGTAAGGACTCTCATCTTCGTGCCAGGTGAGCACAGCAGCGTCTTCGAGCGGTCCGCGGTCCAGCCTTTCGCGAACCCGGTCCTCCTCAAACGAGGGGCAAACGAAGAAGGCTCGTCCGCGAACCGGAATCACACACGCAAAGAGCCGCTCGCTATTTCCCCAGTGCATGCCTGTGAAGTAGAAGAGCGAAGCGCCGCCGGTGAGCAGTATCGCATCCATCGCGTGCGCGCTCATCAGCTTCTGCGCTTTGAGGATTCGCTCCCGGCGCTCGTCGTTGCTGATCGGCTTGGCCTGCGAGCGCATCGAAGCCAGAGCAGAAATAGAAAGCGGCAGTTTGGTATCAGCCTGAGCGGCAGCGGCGCGCGGCGCGGCTGAAATGGCCCCATATGCTCCGCCCAGCAGCACACTGCGCCTCTTTATCCGTACGGTGGCCGGGACTGCCGAACCGTTATCACTCATCTACCGCTCTCACCCGTCTTCCGGGGCAGGATAATCCTGATCCTTTTGTCCAATTTGAGACAACTGCTCATCTATTAACACTCATTATCGACCCCACTCTCTCAAGTTAGATGCAAAGAGCGGCAAGCCAACACGAACCGGCCAACAGTTTCGGCCCATCGCTTCCCAAGTCGATGGACAGCAAAGCAGGCCCGCTTGCCAAGCTGCTGTTCCTGTCGCTGGCGAGCATGATCGCCATCAGCCTGCTCTCGCTCATCAATCTCTATCTGCTCCGGGAGGCCGGCTGGTGGCGCAACCATACCCGCCAGATGATCGAACAGATCGACAACGTCGAACAATCACTCTCAGCTGGCGCAGCCTGGTATCAGGCCTACCGTTTCACCAAAGATCCGGGAGATTTGTGGCGCTCGGACCACGAATTGGCAGCGGCACAGAAGAAGATCGGCAACCTGCTCTCCTCGACCAGCGATAACCAGACCGAGCAAGGTTACGCCCGCGAGTTGGAGAGCCGACTTAAGAACTGGTCGCAGGAAGCCGCGGTGCTCTCCGACACCGACCGCCCGTTTGTGGACGGCACATCTGTACTCGCTAAAATGCGCGCCGAAGAGCAGCGTCTGCTTGAGCCTCGAACCGAGCACATGGAGTTCGTCCGTTCCGCGACGGTCTATATGAATCTCGGAATGCTGCTTTTCTCCATAGCATCCGTAGTGTTTCTCTGGCGCAAGTGGAACGCTGAAAATGTCTGGACGGCCTCGATGTTGCGACGTTTGCATGCAGCCGAAGCCCGATTCATCGCGTTCATGGATCACAGTCCGCTGCTTGCGTTCATCACGGACGAAAATTCGCGGCTTATTTACGCCAACAAGACCTGGAACCATTCGATGGGCGGAGCTTCGCACGGTTCGCAAACGGGCTCGGAAGCGATTCCCGATCAATTCAAGGAACACGATCGCGACATTCTCGCGAGCGGCAAAACGCTCGAATTCCTGGAGCGCGTTCCGGGGCGCGGTAAGAAAGCCGGCGATTGGCTGATCGTCAAATTTCCGTTTTCGCCCGACGGACAGACCACTCTGCTCGGCGGCCTGGCGCTCGATGTCACCGAATTCCGCCGCACGCAGCGTGCGCTCGAAGAGAGCGAAGAACGCCTGCGAATGGCCCTCAAATCCGGTGCTATGCACGTCTGGGAGCTGCGCATTCCGCCGGGCTCGGGCAGCTCGAGCGTGAAGAATTTCGAGCTGATCGATGAAAGTCTCCCGAAGGGCTTCACCTTCGGCCAGGGACTCGCCTATATCAGCCCCGAATTTCGTACCCAGGTTGAGCAGACGGTTCGTTACGCCGTTGAACACCGCACGCCGTATCACGTTGTCTTTCGCACGATCGAGGGCAAGTGGATGGCCAGTTCCGGAACCGTGCAGACCGATGACTCGGGCCGCCCGCTTCGCATCATCGGTTTCCGGCAGGATCAGACCGAAAAGATTGAAGCCGAACGATCACTCGCGCAGCTCACCAAGCTGCATGAGGCGATTCTGAAGAGCACGCATGTCGCGCTCATTTCGATCGGCAAGAATCGCACCGTGACGAGCTGGAATCCGGCCGCCGAGCGCTTACTTGGCTATAGCGCCGCCGAAGTCGTGGGCCGCGGAACACCGGATCTCTGGCTCGATCCCGAAGATCCCAAGACCCAGGCTCGCCGCCTCGATCTGAACGGTAATCTGGAAAGCAACCCGTTTCTCTCTCGCGCGCTGCTGAATGGCGAAGAAACCGAAGAATGCACGTTTATCCGGAAGGACGGTACGCGTGTACCGGTTCGTCTGACTGTTACCCCAATTTTCGATGAAAACGGCCAGCTGAGCGGCTTCCTGGAGCACGCCACTGATATCTCCGATTTCAAGCGTGCCAGCCACCAGGCGCAGGAGCTCAATCAGGCTCTCCAGGACACGGTCTCCGGCTGGGCGACGCTCGATCTCGACGGCCGCTATGTAACGGTCAACAAGTCACACGCCGAGACCACCGGCTACAAGCAGGAGGAGATGATCGGCCTCCACTGGCAGCAGCTGATCGATCCGGAAGATCTGCCGTATATGACCGCGGTTTATCGGGATTCTCTCGAATCCGGCTGCGGCGAAGCGCTGGTGCGCGGTCTGCGCAAAGACGGTTCAGCTATTTATCAGCACGTGCGCCTTGCCCCAGCACACGACCATCTCGGAAATCGTGTCGGGTCGTACTGGTTCGTACGCGACATGACGGCCCGCATCGAGGCAGAGCGCAAGCTCGAGGCCTCGGAGCGCCGGTACCGCGAGTTTTTCGAGTTCAATCCCCTGCCTTCCTGGACGTACAGCCCACAGACGCGCCGATTCCTCGACGTGAACGAAGCGGCCGTGCGCCACTATGGCTACACGCGCGAGCAGTTTCTGCAGATGACGGTCGACGAGGTCCGACTGCACGAAGAAGCCGAACTGATGGAATCGGAGCTCACCGCGTTCTCCGACCGGCCTTCCTGGACTTCCGGTCCCTGGTATCACAGACTAAGCAGCGGCGAGCTGATCGAAGTCGAAATCGCCGCCTGCAAGCTGTCGGATACATCGCGCCTCAACGTCATCCGCGATCTCACCGAGCAGCGCAAAGCCGAGCAGATCCGCCGCAGTGAAGCCAAGCTGCAGGAAGCCCAGCATCTGGCGCGGCTAGGCAGCTGGGAGCTCGATATGCGGTCGGGCGCAGTAAACTGGTCGCCCGAGACATTCCGTATCTTCGGCATCGACGAGCCGTCCGGCAAGCTTGCCTTCGACGCGTTTCTGAATCTTGTTCATCCCGACGACCGGCAGCACGTTGCCACCGCCGTCGCCACCTCAGTGCAAAAGCAGCAGGTCTACGATCTGCAATTCCGCATCGTTCGCAACGACGGCGAATTGCGCTACATCCACGGCCGCGGCAAATATTCCAATGGTTCGCGCCAGTGCCTGGCCGGCACCATGCTCGATATCACCGAGGAAAAGCAGATTCAGGAAGCGCTCAAGCAGTCCCTCGATGAAAAGGAAGTGCTGCTCAAAGAGGTACACCACCGCGTCAAGAACAATCTGCAGGTGATTTCCTGCCTGCTGAACATGCAGGCCTCCTCCGTGATTGAAGAGCAGGCCGCCAACGCCTTGCGCGAAAGCGAGCGCCGTGTAATGGCGATGGCCGCTATCCACGAGCGGTTATACGGCAACAAGCGAATGGATCGCATCAATTTCCACGAGTACGCCGAAACGCTCACTCAGGATCTGCTGTTGACCTATGCGCCCAGCGGTTCGCAGATCGATGCCGAATACAACATGTCGCCCATCGAGCTCAATATCGAACAGGCGATCCCCTGCGGGCTCATTCTGAATGAGCTCGTCACAAACGCGATCAAGTATGCCTACCCTGCCGGCGCGCAGGGCTTCATTTTCCTTCATCTCGATCAGAGCGCCGAGCGGATGGTCCGGCTCACCGTGGAAGATCACGGCCGCGGACTGCCCGCCAACTTCGATTGGCGCAAATCGAAGTCGCTCGGCGTCACGATCGTGAACCTCCTCACCAAGCAACTCGGAGGCACTCTGAAGATCGAGTCTTCCCCTTCCCGAACTGCTTTTACAGTCCTATTCCCGAAAGCGAGCTAGTTACCCCCATGTCTACTCACAACGAAAAGAAAATCCTGATCGTCGAAGATGAGCAACTCATCGCGCATTCGATCGAGCGGAGTCTGTTCAAGGCCGGATATTCAGTCCCTGGTATGGCGGCCTCGGCGCAGGAAGCGTTTGAACAGATCGAGCAAACCAAACCGGACCTGGTTCTGATGGATATTCATATCCAGGGACCGACCGATGGTGTGGAAACGGCCAGGGTGATCCGGGAGAAATATCATCTGCCGGTGATCTATCTCACCGCCCACGCTGACGTAGACACTCTCGAGCGCGCCAAGATTACCGAGCCCCTCGGTTACCTTGTCAAGCCCGTGAACCATGCCAATCTTCCGAGTTCGATCGAGATGGCGCTCTACAAGCACAAGATCGATCGCCAGCTCGAAGAAAACCGGGCGCTGCTTTCCACCATTCTCGGCACCATCGCCGAAGCCGTCGTCGTCACCAATGCGACGGGACACATTCAGTTCATGAACGCCGCGGCCGAAGCGCTCACCGGCTGGTCGCAGGAAGAGGCACTCGACAAGTTCTTCGATGAAGTCGTTTCGCTCGATGGCGGCATCGGCTCATCCCTGCTTGCCCGCGCTCTAGCCGGAACCAAGCCGATTCTGGTGCCCCGCGACACCACATTGCAGACCAAGGACGGCCGTTCGATCTTTATTGACGGCCAGATCGCCATCAGCCGCGCTCGGGGACGCGCCGCCGGAGCCATGGTCACCCTCCACGATGCCACCGTGCGCCGGCAGGAGGAACAGCGCGTGCGCCAGGAACAGCGCATGCTCTCGGTCGGACAGATGGCGAACGATATCGCAAACGACTTCTTCGGCCTGTTCGATCTGATTGCCAGCTTCAGCGAGCAGTTGAGCGATCGTGAAGAAGACGAAGAATTCGTGGCCGATATCGCCGGCTACATCAATCGCGCCAGCCGCGCGGGTGTTACGCTCGCTCGCCAGCTGGTCGATCTCGGCAGCAATCAGGGCGCACGGCCTTCCATGATCAACCTCAATGAGATCCTTGCCGAGCGCCAGCCGCTCTATAACCATCTCTGCGGTTCCACCATCTCGGTCGATATGCGGCTCGGTGAAGACCTCGATCTGGTGCTCAATCACGCTCTGCATCTCGAAAAGCTGGCGCTGAACCTGATTCTGAGTGCCAAGCACTCGATGCCCTACGGCGGCAACATCGTCGTTTCCACCAGCAACGTCAGCGCGCCCGGCGAAAAAGGAACCGCTGATAAACAATTTGTGAAGCTCGCCGTCGAAGCACATCGCAATCCGCCGAACGGACTGCCCCCCGCGCAGTTCGCAAGCCACGCTCAGAACTCCGAGCTCACGTTGACGGTCGTGAATGCGATCGTAGCGGTAAGCGAAGGCACGATTCACACCAGTGACGAGTCCGATGCTGTCTCGACCACGGAGGTTCTGCTCCCCTCGATCGCTTCCGTTACTTCGGCGGGCGTCGAGTTGCCGCACATCTCGCGCCGCACTGCCGTGACGGTCGGGCTTGATTCGGTTCCCGGACAGCTCCTCGCCAACGCACTCGAGACGAGCGGCACAGTCGTGCTTCAGACCGCGAATGTGCAGGAAACGGCCATGGTGCTCGAGTTTGTCGAGGACCGAGTCGATCTGCTCGTGATCGACAGCGCGAACGTGGGCGTCCCGGCACAGCGCCGCATCCATACCAGCATCTCCACTCGCTGGCCGAATGTGAAGACGCTCATTCTGGCTGGTTCAGGAGAGCACAACGCCGGGATCGTCGGTGCGACATTCCTGACCCGTCCTTACGAGCTCAATGACCTGGTGGCTGCGGCCGAGGGTCTGCTGAGCGCAGGCGAAGAGCACGCGACTCACTCAGCGGCATCAGCGGCTTCGACTGAAAAGCGTACCACTGCCGTTCCGAGATGAATCTCGTCGCCCGATTGAAGTAGTGTCCCGCGAGGGCCGTGATGCACCGGAAAGCTCAGGCCCTCGCGCATAATCCAGATTCCGCAGTTTTCTTCCCCCTGGTACACGCGATCGTTAAAGATCCGGTACTCGTTTGTGGCGGTTGAGCGCATTATGTGTGCATGTTCCCGCGATACTGTCCTGCCTGCCTCGTCATTCCCGAGAAATGAGATTTCGTTGCGCCGCGACGGCCCGGTGGAGCGAAAGATCTCCGCGCCGCGGCCAATATTGAAGCGTGCACGATCCAGCACAAATTCGCTTTGATTTGCGGACCCCTGCAGCACAATGAGCCGTGCAGGGCGCTCGCACACGGTCTCCGCTTTCGTGCCGCTGCGCATCGCGGTTTCCACCGTCACCCACTGTTCGCCCTCCTGCGGGAGCCGTGAATTCGTAAGGAACTCGACCGCAAGATTTGCTGGAAATCGATAGCTGCCGCGCTTCAGTGCGGCTTTGAGCTCGTCGGCGAAATACTTCAGCAGAAATTCACTCTGAAAAACCGGCTCCTGCTCTTCGGGAATCCCGAGCAGATGGATGCGCACCAGGTCGAACGGGAAGACCTGGGCTGCACCAACGCGATGGCTCCGGTTCTTTATTGCATCAATGGCCGTCAGCCGGATCTCCGCCACTTCGGGTGCATCCTTTGCCAGCCGCTTTGATTCAAACGGCGATTCAAACACAGCCCGGCCGAGCTTTTCAAATACATTCGAGAGCGGCATCCCTGCATTTACCTCTTTAGCAGACCTAAATCGGCGGCAGCTTCGAGCATTTCCCGCGCAAACGGAGCGGCTGTTTTGGCGCCATACCCGCCATGCTCCACAATCACCGCAAACGCGATTCGCTCGTTTACCGGAGCATCATAGGGAGCGAATCCGATGAACCAGGAATGCGGCTGCCCATGGTCGAGTTGCGCGGTTCCTGTTTTTCCGGCAATGCGCAGATCTTCGGCACCGGTCATTGCACTGCGCGCCGTCCCGCTCGCCACGACATTACGCATGGCCGCAGCGAGCACTTCAGCCGTCTGTTCGCTCAGCGTATCGAGGGCGGCTGCATTTCGTCCGTCGCTGCCATCCAGAACCCATCTGCCTTGCGGCATCTTGCCCTCACCGGCAACCGTGGCGGCTACCCGGGCCATCTGAAGCGGCGTCGCAACTACCGTTCCCTGTCCGTAGGCGGCAAATGGCAGCATCTGTTTCACTTCCTGCTCCGAACCAGCCTTGATCCCGAAGCGAGCCGCCGTTCTCACTAATGCGTTTGAACCGACCGCAAAAACGCCGAGCTGCGCGAAATACGCGTTGCAGGAAACCGTAATGGCCTGCTTGAGATCGAGCGTCCCATGCACCCGATCGCCGATATCGTCCCGAACCGGCCTGCGCCAGCCTCGAATCACAACGCCGGCTCGACCGTCCGCCAGCCGGCTGCAGCGAAACGTGCGCTGTTCCGCGTTGGGATCGAGGGCCAGTGCAGCAGCCGCCGTGACCAGCTTAAAGGTTGAGCCCGGTGGATATTCTCCATAACGCGCACGGTCCAGCAGTTCGTCCGTAGTTGCGTTCTCAGCAGTCGGCAGCGGCCAGCTCGCTAATGCCAGCACATCGCCCGAAGCGGCATTCATCAAAATCGCCGCGCCCTTCTCCCCTTTCGAGAAATGTTGCTCAACGAGCTGATCCAGTTTGAGCTGGAGGCGGATATCAATGGTCGTGAGGACATCCCGTGTTCGCCGGAACAGCGCCGCAATTTCCGGATTATCGGGCCGGTGCCGGTATCGCACATACTGCGCAAGCTCGTGATAGTCGCGATAACCCTGCAGTTTCTGATTCGAATCGTGTTCCACGAAAGATGCGTTGGTCGCATGAAATCGCTCGCCGGTGCGAAAGTCGCCGAGCAGATGCAGCGTGGCCGTTCCGAAGGGATAGTAGCGCGATTGGCCCGGTTGCGCCGTATGATCGAGCGAAACTCCGAGTTGCTCATAACGCGCGCGTTCGGCCTCGAGCTTTTGCCGATCGCTTGTTGCCAGCAAAATTCCATTGCGATCGTAGATATCGCCGCGCGGAATCGAAGCCGCTAGCAAGCTTAGCCGCGGATTGTGCTCCGGGCGTTTGACGCCATCGCTGGTATACACAAGCGCATCTTTGCTGAGCAGCTCCTGATCCTGGAATAGCTCGATCCAGGCTGCTTTCCCGAGCAGACCGATGGCGCAGATGGAAAGAACTGCAGCGGCGACACGCATCGGTTTACCGAAGAGAGGCGCCAGCACCGGCTCCCTCGTCGCCTCGCTCCACGAATCTGTCCGCGCGACTTGATTTGAGATACCCGCCAGCACGGCGCAGATGAAGAAGTTGGCGAGCATCGCCGTGTTGCCCGAGCTCAGAAACGGCGACACTACCCCGGAGAGCGGAATCGCGCCGAGCACGCCACCGGAAATCAGCAGCATCTCGCAAGCGAGCAGGCTCCCGAATCCAGCGGCCAGAAACAGAGCGTATTCATCGGGTGCGCGCACAGCAATGCGAAAGGCGCGGCTTACCAGCACGGCAAACAGGAAGCAGATGATCGCCACGCCGGGAAATCCCCACTCTTCTGCCACTGCAGGCAGAACGAGGTCGGTGTGGCCGGCCGGAATCACACTCGGATCGCCCTGCCCCGGCCCGGATCCGAACGGACCGCCCGTCGCAAAACCCCACAGCGAATGCGCCAGCTGGTCGCCGCCGCGAACATTGTTGTCCCAAGGCGACAGCCACATCGAAACGCGTTCGACTACCGTGTGCGGCGTGCCAAGCCGGTAACCGACAACAAAACCGCCGATCAACAAGGCCATGCCCAGCAGCGCCAGGCCACTGCGCTTGCGAGCGATCGCAAACAGGACCAGAAACACGAGGCCGGTGATCATCGCCGGCCCCATGTCTTTCAGGACGAAAAACATCAGCAGTGCGCAGGCGACCGCACACATCACTGGCACAGCGTGGCTGACGCGTGGCAGTTCGAGCCAGCGGAGCCAGCTCGGAACCCAGCGCTTTTCGTGCAGATCTCGAAGCCAGTTCCACTTTTGGGCAAAATACCCGGCCAGAAAGAAGATCAGCAGAATCTTGATTACCTCCACCGGCTGAAACGGGCCGAGGTTCACATGCGCATCGCTGCCGGTCGGCCCCGAGCCGAAGCGGAGCAAAGCCGCAAAAAGCGCCAGCGCGGCCAGAAGAGGCGTGTAGACCAGTCGCGCGAAGTTGCGCGTTTGAAAAAACTTGAAAAGCGGAGCGAGCAGCAACAGGCAACCCGCCGCGCAGCCCCAGGCAAATTTCCGGAATTCCAGCGTGTCGCGCAGCGGATCGCGCAAGCTCAGCATCAGCACGAAACCGAAACCGGTCAGCAATTCCAGCGCAGGCAGTAGATACGGATCGCCGCGAAACTGCAACGCGCGCCACAGCAGGTGCACGAGCCAGAACGCTCCAAGATAGATGGCTGACCAGAGCGCAAACTGAACATAAAATTCGTGGGGCGTGCGTACGACCAGGTGAGGCTTGAGCCGCGCCAGCGGAAACAGATGCAAATGCGCCAAGGCCCCCACATTGGGCAGCGGTCGCGAACGAGCCAGATATTCTTCGAGCCTCCGTAGCTGATCGGAACTCAACTGCGTTCCGGTGCTCGCCTGAAGCATCCCGCCGATACTCGCCGCAGGAATCGCCGCGTTCAGATTCAGCAGCTCACCCCTCTGTAGCTGCGTCTGTGCATCGGCGAAGCCGCGCGTTTTGGCACGCATGGTGAACAGAAATGCGGCCGCAACCAGAATCGTCGCGCAGCAGAGCAAAAGGAATTCTCGGCGCCGCACGCTCTTGTTTGCGCGCGCCATCAGGGCGAGCTCGAGCCCGAGTCTGTTATCGCTTCGCCGCGTTACCGCCATCGCGCCGTACCTGCGCAGCCTCGCTTCCGCCGCGATGCGCTCATCGCAAACGCGAGCTGCGGCCGCCAAATCGCACCTTCAGCAAAAGGAGGCGCGGCTTGGGAGACGGCGTCGTGAGGAGTGCGGTTTCAAAATTGGCGGTTGCGTTCTGCGCTTCGTCGATGCGTTCCAGATTCGCGCCGCTCTGTGAAAAACCGTTAATCGGTTGGTAGAAACTCCGGGCCCGTTCGAAATCGCTCTCTGCCAGGCGCACTGCGCGCAGCGCTTCAGCTTTCGCATCGGAAGGCAAGCCTCGTGCCCGATCGAATTCCTGTTCGGCTCGATAGAGATAGGCATCCCCTTCCTGCTCCAGTTCGCGCGCACGCAGTTGATAGCCGAGCGCTTGTGCACGCTGCCATTCCGCCACTGCAGCACCCACGTTATGCGCGCGATAGGTATAGAGCCGCGCCAGCCCCAGATGCGGAACCGGCGACCGGGGCAGAAGCAGCAGCGCCTTACGAAATTCTCGATAGCTCTCCCCCGTGCTCTTTTTCGGCGAAGATGCGTCCACAAACGCACTTGCCAGATGGAAATGTCCAAGGGCCTGCCGGTTCTGCGGATCCAGCTGCAGCTCGTACCACGCACACAGGCGCGCTTGCGCCCAGTTCACTTCCTGACCCCGCCGGAACGCATCTGTCGCGGCGCCCGCCGAATAAAAGAGATTCGACCGGAACCGGGCTTCGGCAGCTTCAGTCGAAACCAGCCGCCGCCACCACGCACTGCGCGATCGCATCATCTGAAACACTCGCCAATCCGAAGCCAGGTCCGCTGCCGTCAATCGCGAATAATCTTTCTGTCGGTTCAGCGTCTGACTGATTCTTTCGAGTCGCAAATGGTAGGCGAGCGGCAGAAAGAGCAGCAGACCCGCGAGCACGCCGGCCAGAAGCGCCGCCACGGTCGAATAACCGGCAGCGCGCCGCGCCATCTTAGTTTTCTGCCTGGCAGGACTGCGCCGGAAAATGGTCCGCTTCTGCGGAACCGGCTCGAGATACCGGCGCAGTTCTTTCTCGAGCGCTGCAGCCGATTGAAACCGGTCCGCCAGCTGGGGTGCGAGGGCCTTTCTGAGTATCGAGGCCAGCTGCGGCGGACAATCGGGTGGAGGCTGCACAGCCGGTCTGCTCTGGATCACTCTCTCCAGTTCGCGCGTGTCTCGTGCCTCAAAAGGCAGTGCTCCGGCCAGCATCTCATAAAGCGTTACACCGACCGCCCACAGATCGGCATGTACATCGACCCGATACTCTCGCAGGCGCTCGGGCGAGCAATAACTTGGGCTTCCCAGTTCGTGATGCGTGAGATCGTGCCCCGGCCGGATTGTCTTCGCGATGCCGAAGTCGAGCAGGCGCAACTCGTCGTCGCTCGAAATCTGCACGTTCGATGGCTTGATGTCGCCGTGAATCACTGCACCCCGGCAATCGTCCCCAGCTCCGGTAAATTCATGCAGCACGCGCAACTGCCGGCAGATTTCAGCCGCATAGCGACAGGCTCGCTTCGGTTCCAGCCTGCCTTCCGCCTGCAGAATTTCTGCCAGCGTGCGGCCCTCGAAATACTCGAGGGCGACCAGGAAACGTCCCTCCAGCTCGCCCCACTCGTAAACTTCGAGAATCTGCCGGTTCGCATGATGCAGCGCCTGTTGCAGACGGGCGCCGCGCTTTTCAGCTTCGATAACGCTTCGAGCTTCGCGACGATCCGCGCCTTCCACCAGCTTCAGCGCGACCGTGCGCCGGTCTACGACATCGAGCGCCAGGTAGACCTGGGTCATGCCGCGCCCGAGCTGGCGTACAATTTCGTACTTGCCAACCTGGTCGCCTTGCCTCATGTGAGCCTCAGCTGCGAGCCTCGAACAGGAGCGTCAGCTCCTCGCTCAAGCGAATCTCGGCACGAGCCGGAAGCCGGCATTCAACGCCTTTGGCCAGCCGCTTCCCATTGACGAGCGTGCCGTTTGTGCTGGCATCCAGCACCGAAAATATTCCGCTGGCGGGATCGCGCCGCAGGATGAGATGCTGCCGCGAGATCTCGTCGCTTGCCCGCAGCGCAAGATCTACCGGCTGATTCTCGCCCCCGCGGCCGATCCTCACCTGATTCTGGCGAATGAAGTAGGTTTGCGGCCCGCTCTCGTCCTCGTAATGAAGCGCGCCGTAGACAACGGTTGAATCACGAATCCCAGCTTCCGGCGTGCGCTCGCGCGTTACCGAAGGCTGGCCTCCCAGCAGTGTCGTTCGGGTGCCGCGAAATCCCGGTGGAACTCTTTCGTTCAGCTGCGAATGGATCTCCACGTCGCCAGCCCCGACCTCCGGCTCCGGCAGAAACTCCAGTTGCCACTCCCGGCACGCAATCTTATATTCCTTCCCTGCCCCGCGCCTTCGTTTACCCGGACCGAGCGCCGCACGGTTCCACTCGCCGACGCGAGCGCGCAGCGCCTTGCGAGCATCCTCAACCACAAAATCCAGCACTCCGCTAAGTGCGGCGTGGTCTTCGGGATTCAGGTAAATAGTGAACACGCAGGGCAGCAGAACGCTGTAGGCCATCTCGAAACGGCCGGCCTCCATGTTCCTCAGCAACTCGCTCACAATGACGTTTCCGCTGAGCGAGGCGCCTGGTGAGCTGCGTCCGAAGTCCTCCAACGTCTGCCTGCGAGCCGGCACCTGTAGTTCCTGTTGTTCGGGCGCTGTGCGGTCGGGTCGTTCAACCCGGGCAGGCGCCTCATCCTTGCTGAAATCGTACCTCAAACCGTGCGAGCACGCCGCAACAATACAAGACCGGGACGAAATGTTGGAGAGCGGACCTCGCTCGAAGCTACACTGTTCTTTTGGAGGTTGAGAATCCGTTTTTTTGGTGTACGATACGGATTTGGCAGCGCTCGTTTATGGTTGGCCGCGACGATTTTGATCCTCTCGCCCCTCAACGGGAGGCAGCCATCTTCTACGGACTTTTTTTGCGGGGACACTCGGCTGAAGATCTGCGCAAAGATATCGATGTTCCCCGGCCGCTCCTTAACAAATGGCTGCATCCCCGACGCTACGAAGCCGGCTTCCGCGATTCCCTGCGTCAGATGTATACCTACCGCAAGCGTGTTCTCGCCATCTTCGACGAACTGGTTCTTCGTGAGAAGTTCCGCGAGCGCGTGAACTGAGGCGAAAACTTCCTGCTTCTTCCCTCCTTTTCGGAATGCTTCCTGGCATTCGGGAATTTTATGTTTCTATAACTCAAAATCGAGTTCTGTCTTCTCTTAAATCGGAGCGCCGTACCAGTACTCATTAGCACCGGAAGCTAGACAAATTGCTGTATTCTGATCTAGCAAAGTCTTACAAATTGGCAATGTTTGCTAATTCCTGGTGTCGGAGCCGGGAAGCTTAGCAGGCAGTGTATTCGGAGGCACCCTGAAGTGAGCAGTGGACATTTAGTGGAGAGCATGCGAATCTGCGTGGTCTCGCAGTCGGACGAGTTGCCTTCTTTGCTCCGGTTCGATCAGCGTTTTAGCGTAGAGACGATCCGAGCGGGCGAAGACGTTCCCGTGGCCGATCTCTACATCTGGGATTGCCGGGTCAGTGATGAACTGCGCGCGTGGTTCGCATCCCACCCCCATGCGCAGCAATACTTACTGCTGGATCCAAAGGACCTCGATTCGCTTGGGGACCTCCAGAGCTCGATCTGCGTTCTGCTCAAGCCTTTCGCAGCATTTCGCATGCGCGCGTTTGTCGAGCTTGCCTACAAGACCTGGCAGTTGCGGAAACAAGTATTGGAAACCGACAGCCTCCGATCGGATCGTGACACGCTGCTGCAATATGTCCTGGAAGTCAATCTCAAGCTGCAGGAATACGACCAGGAGCGCAACAATTTCTTGGCACGAGCGCTGCACGATTTCCGCGCGCCCTTAACCGCGCTGCTCGGTTATTGCGATCTGCTGAGTGAAGGCAAGATCGGGGCTGTAACAAGCGCTCAGCGGACCCTACTTGAACGCATGCGCAACAGCACCCGGCGGCTTACGCGGCTCGCAGGCGGCGCGCTCGAGTTGCTATCGGAAGGGCGTTTTGAACGAGCACCGGTGCGGAACGCCGGCGATATCGGGGAGACGCTGAGCCAGGCCGTGCACGATGTTTATCCGATGGCTAAAGAGAAGGGCCTCGAGCTGCGCATTGAAATTCAGCCGCCCGGCGGACGGCTGCTTTTCGAGAGCGAGCAGATCGAGCAAGTGCTGGTAAACCTGCTCGAAAACGCCTGCAAATTTACGCCGCAGGGTGGTTCGATTGAAATTCGCGCTGCTCCGGTGAACGATCTTCCGCCCGATCATACGGGAAACGGGCACAAACCGCTGAACGGCCCCGGGTACCGGATCGATATCTGCGATTCGGGCCCCGGCGTTCCCGCCGCTCTGGCGGAAAAGATCTTCGAGCAGTACACCTCATACGGCGGAGGCGCCGATCGGTCTGTCGGCGGCCTGGGCCTCGCAATCGCGCGCGCCATCGTTCGCGCGCACGGCGGAGTTGTTTGGGCCACGCCAAGCGATTCCGGCGGTTGTTTTTCTTTCGTCTTACCGCTCTCCGAAATTCCTGCGGATTCCCCCGAACCTTCGTTTGCAGCTATTGCGGAGGGTGGGCCGGAACGTCTGCTCACTCAGTAACGATTACAAAACCAGAAAGTGGACAGAAGAACATGGCGACCGTCCTGATTGCGGAAGATGAACCGGAAATCCGAGACTATCTCGGTCTCGCGCTACGCTGCGAAGGCTATGACGTGGAGTTCGCGCGCGATGGCGAGGAGGTCGTGCAGCATCTCGAGCACAACAGCTCGAATATTTCTCTGTTGCTGATGGATCTGATCATGCCGCGGAAGGACGGCTTCGAGACCTTGAAGCAGGTGCGCGGCGGCTGGCCTGGTCTGCCTGTCATTACTCTCTCCGGGTCCTGCACGCCTGCGAACGTGGCTACGGTTCTGAAAGGTGGTGCCGTGGATTTCCTGCCGAAGCCCATCGCGCATTCGGAACTGGTGCGTGCCGTTACCACCGCGCTAAACGATCGGCCGGCGGTCTACACCCCCAAACCGGATCGCAGTAACCCTTCCGGTGCTCAAACCGCTTCCTGGCGCGAGACCTGTGACATGTTACTCGCCACGGTCGGAGGTTCAGACGTTCCGGTACTGTTGCGCGGCGAAACCGGCGTCGGCAAAGAGGTACTCGCCCGCAAATTGCACGCCCAATCCCGGCGCGCCGCTCGGCCCTTTCTCAAGCTCAACTGCGCGGCGCTGCCTTCCGAACTCGTTGAGAGCGAGCTGTTCGGCTACGAGCGCGGTGCCTTCACGGGCGCCTTCAAGAGCACGCCGGGCAAATTCGAGATGGCCAATGGCGGGACGATCCTGCTGGACGAGATCGGCGACATGGACTTTAAGCTCCAGGCCAAGCTACTGCAGGTACTGCAAGATCGCGAATTCCTGCGGCTCGGCGCGAAAGAGACGCAGCAGGTCGATGTTCGCGTCATGGCCGCTACGCATTGCGATCTCGAGCGCGCCATAGTCGACGGGCGTTTCCGCGAGGATCTCTATTACCGTCTGAACATCATCGAAATTCACGTCCCCCCGATGCGCGAGCGAAAAGACGAAATCGTGTCACTCGCCCATACGTTCCTGCACAGATATGCACCGGGAGAATTTATCGAGATCCCGGCTTCGCTCGAGGCCGCTCTGCTCGAGCACGACTGGCCCGGCAATGTGCGTGAACTGGAAAATGTGATACGCAAATTCCTGGTGATGCGCAACCCGAACCTGGTCGCGGCCGAACTGCGGCGCAGAGCGCAGGCAGCAACTTCGGTTACGCGAAAGGCGGCCGTGGCCCCCACGCCGGCCGACATCCCGGCACCGGAACCGCCCGCAACCGAGTCACGTACGTCCGCTGCCGTTCGTGCGCAAGCTTCCGAGCCGTCTTCGACGCTCGCCGATGTAGATAGCCATCGCAGACGCGCCGAGAAGGAAGCTATTCTGTCTGCACTTCAGACATCGCTCTGGAACCGCAAGAAAGCCGCCGCACTTCTCCAGATCGATTACAAGGCTCTTTTGTACAAAATGAAAAAACTTGGGATTGGAGACGGATCCGTCAACTGAGCTCTTTGACGCGGCAGGGGAGCCGGAATCTCAATGCGTCTGGTCCGGACCGGTACATTGACCGGCACCGGAGGGCGCGCTCGGAATCGCGCTCAGATACGCATAGACCGCGCGAAAGTCGTTTTCATCCATGTTGCGGTAGATGGGCCAGGGCATCACCTGCAGGATGTGACCGGGGGAATGCACCGACGCGCCGTCGTGCATAGCAGACTTGAATTGCGCATAAGTTAAGCCGCCCGGTTTTCCGGAACTGTCCGGCGTGAGACTCGGAGCGACAATCGTGCCATTCACAAACGGCGTGCCTCCGGAGAGAAAATTGGCCGCATTCACCGGTGTTGGATCGGTTGGCAGCAGCCCGTTGTACGGATTTGTTCCGCGATAGGACGGGCACGTGTGACAACTGTTGCAACTGCCGTGTGCGTTCACGATATAACTGCCGAGATAGACCAGACTTGGGTGCCTGTTGCCTAGGTTGAGCGCGACGGGACTAATCGCCTTGCCCTGTTGCGCGTCACGAGACAAAGAGTAAGCCTCCGGGGTCTCCTGCCCCCTCAGAGTACGAAAACCTAGAAACGCGGCGACTGCAAACAGGCTGAGGAAGGAAAGGATCAGACGTTTTTGCATTTACTGCCTCGGGAGGCCTAGAGCATTTCAGGGTCCAGCGGCTGCAGGGAATTCCTGTACCAGTACTCGACTCCCAGGGCTAAGCGCGTTTTGCTGGTGAATGGCTATTCACGTGCGACCTTCGCACGCAGGATTCTTGTTCTCGTGAATTACTCCCTATGTTGCCGGTCCTTGCTCTCTTCCTTGCTGCCGTTCCGGAAGCAGTTGCTATCCTCTCTAGCCGTTGTTCTGCTCGCTCAGGCAGCATCACAGACAATCGCGCGAGCGCAAGGCTGCGCCAATCCGGTAGCCTGCGAAAACCAGAACACAGGAGACTCGGATTGGCAGATTAGTGGATCGGGTGACCCGACTATTCAAGGGTTCGCGACGGATATAAGCTACGTCCCGGGACAGACAGTCTCTTTCAAGATCAATACGAACGCGAGCAACTATACGATTGCTATCTATCGTATGGGATATTACGGCGGGGCCGGTGCCAGGCGCATCACGACCATCAACCCCTCCGTTTCGCTGCCGCAAACGCAGCCGGCTTGTATAACGGATTCGAACACGAGATTGTATGATTGCGGCAACTGGAGTGTATCCGCGTCCTGGCAAATCCCGTCGAATGCGGTTTCCGGTCTCTACTTCGCCCTGCTCACGCGCAGCGACACTAGCGGCAGTAGCCATATCTATTTTGTTGTGCGCAACGATACTGGGCACTCCGATATTCTCTACGTCACCTCGGATGAGACGTGGCAAGCCTACAACGACTACGGAGGATATAGCCTTTACGGTCCAACCGGCGTCTTCGATCTGAACAACCGCGCTTACAAGGTGAGCTATAACAGGCCCTTCGACACCCGCAATTTCGAAGCAGCCACGTTTCTTTTTAATGCCGAATATCCCATGATTCGATTTCTCGAGGCTAACGGATATGACGTTGCTTACTTTACCAACGTGGACGAGGTTCGAAACGGTAGTCTGCTCACGAATCACAAGATCGTGCTCTCGACTGGACACGACGAGTACGTCTCTGGGCCGCGGCGTGCGAATATCCAGTCCGCTCTATCGGCTGGGGTGAACCTGGCATTCTTTAGCGGCAATGAAGTCTTCTGGAAAACCCGCTGGGAGAACAGCATTGACGGGAGTGGAACGCCTTACCGGACGTTGGTTTGCTTCAAGGAGACCTATTTCGGTACCGGGCAAGGCACATATGTCCGCGACCCGCTTGATCCGTCCACCTGGACCGGTACCTGGCGCGATCCACGCTTCAGCCCTCCAGCCGATGGCGGCAGGCCCGAAAACGCACTGACCGGAACGCTGTTCATGGTGAACGGGCCAGGCGACGACAACGAGGATCTTTCGATTCAGGTACCAGCAGCGGATGGCAAAATGCGTTTCTGGCGTAACACGTCGATCGCCACGCAATCGCCAGGACAGATCGCTACTTTACCGCCAGGGACGCTCGGCTATGAATGGGACGGCGATGTCGATAACGGTGCGCGACCGGCTGGCCTGTTTGAGGTATCCTCGGCGCCCTACACCTTGACAACGGATCTCTTGCTTGATTACGGGGCCACCTACGGAGGGGGAAACCTGACGCATCACGCCACGATGTACCGGGCTCCAAGCGGCTCGCTCGTCTTCGGTGCCGGAAGCGTTCAGTGGGCCTGGGGTCTTGACGACAATCACGACAACGGACAAGACACTTCCGACATTCGCATGCAGCAGGCAACTGTGAATTTGTTTGCGGATATGGGGGTACAGCCGACAACTATTCTTTCCGGACTGCTCCCAGCCACTCAGAGTACCGATACAACACCCCCGACTGTAACAATCATCTCGCCTGCGCCGGGGGCTTCGGCACCGTACGGCTCGCCGCTGACCATCAGTGGTACTGCCGCCGATGCAGGCGGCGGCGTGGTGGGCGGAGTCGAGGTATCGACCGATGGCGGCAATACCTGGCATCCGGCGAGCGGGCGTGAACAATGGACGTATTCGTGGTATCCCTACTCATCCTCCGGCTCGGCCAGTGTGATGGCTCGCGCAGTCGACGACAGCGGGAATTTACAGCAGACTCCGGCGAGCGTCACGTTTACCGTATCCGGTCAACCCGGCTGCCCGTGTTCGCTCTGGAACGCCAGTGCCGCGCCCAAGACTGCGTCAGAAAATGACCCCAACTCGATCGAGGTGGGCGTTAAATTTCGCAGCGACGTCGCCGGCTATGTAACCGGTGTTCGGTTCTACAAAGGATCGAACAACACCGGTACCCACGTCGGACACCTGTGGACTTTGCAGGGTGCGCTGCTCGGATCTGTCACCTTCACTAACGAGACAGCATCCGGTTGGCAACAGGCCAATTTCTCGTCGCCTATCGCCATCTCTGCCAATACGACTTACATCGTTTCGTATTACGCTCCGAACGGTGATTACGCCGACGATGAACCCTATTTCGGTACCCAGCTCGATAATCCTCCTTTGCATGCTCCGGCAACCGGCGCCGGCGGTGGAAACGGGCTTTTCGTTTATGCGAGCGGTGGCGGCTTTCCGACTCATACATATAACGAAGGCAACTATTGGGTTGATCTCGTCTTTTCGCAGCCCTCACCCTGGACAATCAGCGGAAATGTCAGCGGGACAAGCGGGGCGACCGTCTCTCTTTCTGGGGCGGGCACCGGTTCGGTAACAACCGACTCCTCGGGTAACTACACATTCACTAATGTGCAGAATGGGACGTACACAGTCACTCCGACGCAGAACGGCTTCACGTTTAACCCTGCTGCCCAGAGCGTTACCGTTAGTAGCGCGAGTGTCAGCGGAGTCAATTTCAGCGCTGTTGCCCAGCCCACCTTTAGCATTTCCGGCAATGCCGGGATACCCGGAGCCCTTGTCACCTTAACTGGCGCGGAAAACCAGACAACGACGGCAGACTCTGCCGGCAATTACTCCTTTAGCTCGGTTGTTAACGGGAGCTACGTGGTGACACCCACCAAAGCGCAGTACGCGTTTTCGCCGTCTTCGCAAAGCGTCACCGTGAATGGAGCTAGTCTCAGTGCGATCAATTTCACTGCCTCCGCTGCTGCATCGATCTGGAGCAATTCGGCAGTGCCGGGCACAGCGGATGCCTCCGACAATTCGCCCGTAGAGCTCGGCGTTAAATTCCGCAGTGACGTAGCCGGAAGGGTGAGTGCCGTTCGATTCTACAAAGGGGCCAATAATACGGGTACACATATCGGTAATCTTTGGACCAGCACCGGAACGAAACTCGCGACTGTGACGTTTTCGAATGAGACCGCGACCGGTTGGCAACAGGCAACGTTTTCATCGGCGGTCTCCATTTCCGCAAACACAACGTACATCGTCTCTTATTACGCCCCGAACGGAAACTATGCCGCGGACTCGAATTTCTTCGCCGCGGCTGGTGTCGACAACGCGCCCTTGCATGCGCTCCAGAACGGGGTTGATGGACCGAATGGGGTCTATTTATATGCGACCGGCGGGGGCTTCCCTTCCAATTCCTACAATTCGACCAACTACTGGGTGGACTTAGTGTTCGCTCCTAACGCTAGCGCTACCTACTCCATCTCCGGCACGATCACGAACGGCGCGGGCGCAACCGTGACGTTGAGTGGCGCGAGCAGCGCCACGACCACCGCCAACAGCTCTGGCGCGTTCACCTTCTCCAATCTGGCCAACGGCAGTTACACCGTTACGCCATCGGAAACCGGCTTTACCTTCAGCCCGGCCAGCCAGAACGTTACGGTGAATAGCGCTAATGTCACCGGCATCAACTTCACCGCTACCGGCAACACGTACTCCATCTCCGGCACGATCACCAACGGTGCCGGCGCAACCGTCACGCTGAGCGGCGCGAGCAGTGCTACGACCACCGCCAACAGCTCTGGCGCGTTCACCTTCTCCAATCTGGCCAATGGCAGTTACACGGTCACGCCATCGGAAACCGGCTTCACTTTCAGTCCGGCCAGCCAGAACGTTACGGTGAACAGCGCTAATGTCACCGGTGTCAACTTCACCGCGACCGGCAACACGTACTCGATCTCCGGCACCATCACCAATGGGGCCGGCGCAACCGTCACGCTGAGCGGTGCGAGCAGCGCTACAACCACGGCCAACAGCTCCGGTGCGTTCACCTTCTCCAACTTGGCCAATGGCAGTTACACAGTCAGGCCATCGGAGACCGGTTTTACCTTCAGCCCGGCCAGCCAGAACGTTACCGTGAATAGCGCTAATGTCACCGGCATCAACTTCACCGCGACCGGCAACACGTACTCCATCTCCGGCACGATCACCAACGGGGCCGGCGCAACCGTGACGTTGAGCGGCGCGAGCAGTGCTACAACCACCGCCAACAGCTCTGGCGCGTTCACCTTCTCCAATCTGGCCAACGGCAGCTACACTGTTACGCCATCGGAAACCGGCTTCACTTTCAGTCCGGCCAGCCAGAACGTTACGGTGAATAGCGCTAATGTCACCGGCGTTAACTTCACCGCTACCGGCAACACTTACTCCATCTCCGGCACGATCACCAACGGGGCCGGCGCAACCGTCACCCTCAGCGGTGCGAGCAGCGCGACAACCACGGCCAACAGCTCCGGTGCGTTCACCTTCTCGAACTTGGCCAATGGCAGTTACACAGTCACGCCCTCCGAGACCGGCTTCACCTTCAGCCCGGCCAGCCAGAACGTTACGGTGAATAGCGCTAATGTCACCGGTGTCAACTTCACCGGCAGTGCCATCGCCACATATAGCCTTTCGGGCACCATCACCAACGGCGCGAGTGTGACGGTCACCCTGAGCGGCGCAGCGAGCGCCACAACAACTACCAATAGCTCCGGCGCGTATACGTTTAGCAACCTCGCGAACGGCTCGTATACGGTGACGCCATCGAAGAGCGGCTTCAGCTTCGCCCCGGCCAACCAGGCGGTTACGATCAGCGGAGCAAGCGTAACCGGAGTCAATTTCACGGGTAAGGGTCTCACACTGGACGCGCAGGTCTTTAAAGATCAGACCTCCGCCAGCAGCAGCATCACTTCACCGACATTCTCCACTGTTAGCTCCAACGAACTTCTGCTCGCCTTCGTCGGTGCGGACCGCCTGTCCCTCCTCAACAACACCACGGTTTCGGGCATCACCGGCGGCGGCCTCACCTGGGTTCTCGTCAAACGCACCAACGGGCAGAACGGAACCGCAGAGATCTGGCGCGCCTTTGCCACGTCGGCGCTGACGAACGTCAGCGTCAAAGCGACGTTGAACCAGAGCGTGCAGTCTTCCATGACGGTCATGAGTTTTGCCGGGGTGGACACGTCCGGTACCAACGGCTCGGGTGCGATCGGCGCATCCGGCGGAGCCAGCGCTACGAGTGGAGCTCCATCAGCCAGTCTCACGACCGCTCGCATCAATTCTTGGGTTTTCGGCGTCGGACAGGATTTCGACAACGCCATCGCGCGCACACCCGGCAGCTCGCAGAGCCTGGTGCACCAATATCTGGCCACCAATACCGGCGACACCTACTGGGTTCAGATGCAGAACGCGCCGACGCCGGCCAGCGGTACGATCGTCACCATCAACGACACGGCGCCGACCACCGACCGCTGGAACCTGGCCGTCTGCGCCGTACAACCGGCGCCTTAAGTTGATGGCACAGGCAGGGGTGAACGTGCCTTGCGCGCGTTTACCCCTCAGCGATTCCTAAAGATTCGTGATTGTTCTCCTCGTTTTGCCTCGTTCGATCGCCATTCCGGAGCCGAAGCACGCATGAAATCGGCAAAATCGGCTGCTCAGCGTTTGGCCTCTGACGTGCTCCCCAGGAAGTGAGTTTCCAAACGGTCAGGCCATTACTTCATGATTGCTGCGAATGTCGTCCTGGGCGACGGCGTTGTCATCCACGAAAAGTCTCTGGTGAATCTGTACGGGTGCCGGATCGGATCCGACACCCGCATCGGACCTTTCGTCGAAATTCAGAAGGACGTCGAGGTCGGCGCCAACTGCAAGATCTCCAGCCATTCGTTCTTATGTTCGGGCGTGACGCTCGAGGATGGCGTGTTTATCGGCCACGGCGTCATGTTCGTGAATGACCTATACCCGAGTGCAGTGAATGCCGATGGCTCGCTGCAGACGGCGAGCGACTGGGTCTGTGTCGAGACGCGCATCGGCCGGCAGGCTTCGATCGGCAGCAATGCCACCATTCTGGGCGGAGTTTCGGTGGGCGCACATGCGCTCGTGGGCGCAGGCGCGGTTGTCACGCGCGACGTGCCGGAGTACGCCATCGTGGCCGGGGTGCCGGCGCGTGTGATCGGTGATGTCCGGCAAGCTCATGACAAAAAGGCGGAGCCCGAGCTTACCGCGTCGCTGGGCTGAAGAGGATTTTTCGGAGGGCATGAAATGATTCGAGTTGGCGTCATCGGTTATGGATACTGGGGACCAAACCTGGTCCGGAATTTCCGCGAGTGTCAGGCCACGCAGGTGGTGGCCGTTTCAGACCTGAGCGAGGATCGGCTGGCCGCTGCGGGCCGCGCCCATCCCGGCCTCAAGCTGACCCGCGACTACCGCGAGCTGCTCAACAGCCCCAACGTGGATGCGATCGCCATCTCGACCCCGGTGACCACGCATTTCCCGCTGGCTATGGAAGCGATTCGCGCCGGCAAGCATGTGCTGGTCGAAAAACCCATGACGGCCAGCTCGGAAGAAGCGCTGCGGCTGATCGATGAGGCCGAGCGCCGGCGCGTGGTGCTGATGGTGGATCACACCTTCGTTTACACCGGAGCGGTGCGCAAGATTCGCGAACTGATCGAGAAAGGCTCCCTGGGCGAGATCTACTACTACGATTCGGTCCGCGTCAATCTCGGACTCTTCCAGCACGACGTAGACGTAATCTGGGATCTGGCCGTGCATGACCTCTCGATCATGGAGTACATTCTGCCCGAGTTCCCGGTCGCGATTTCGGCCACCGGCATTGGTCATGTGAAGGGCGCCGCCGAAAACATCGCCTACGTAACCGCCTTTTACGACAGCCCGCTGATCGCCCACCTCAACGTCAACTGGCTCTCTCCGGTCAAAGTTCGCAAGACGCTGATCGGCGGCAGCCGACAGATGATCGTCTACGACGATCTGGAGGCGAGCGAAAAGGTCAAGCTTTACGACAAAGGCATCACGGTGCGCAACAGTGGCCCCGAGGCGGTTTACAAACAACTGGTCGCCTACCGCTCGGGCGATATGTTCTGCCCGCAGCTCGACGTCACCGAAGCTCTGCGCGTCGAAGCGCAGCACTTTGCCGATTCCATCGAGCACGGGACGGCTCCTTTGACGGATGGTTATGCCGGTCTGCGTGTGGTGAGCGTGCTTGAAGCAGCCACCCGCTCGATGAAGGATCGCGGACGCGCCATGATGCTCGAGGCGCACGTTCCGGTACGCGAGGTATGCGCCTGATATGGGGGTTCCGTTCGCTGATCTCAAGCTCCAGTACCAGAATCTGAAGCACGAAATTCTGCCCGCCATTGAGCGGGTGCTGGAAGGCGCGCACTTTATTCTCGGGCCGGAAGTAGCGGCACTCGAAGAGGAGTTTTCGGCCTATTGCCGCGCGCCTCATTCGATCGGTGTGAGCAACGGTACGAGCGCGCTGCATTTGGCCTTGCTCGCGGCTGGCATTGGGCCGGGCGATGAAGTCATTACGGTGCCGTTCACTTTCGTCGCTACCACCGCGGCGGTCGTGTATTCGGGCGCCAGGCCGGTCTACGTCGATATTGATCCGCAGACGTACACTATGGATCCGGCGCAGATCGAGCAAGCGATCACGCCGCGCACCAAGGCGATTCTGCCCGTTCACCTCTACGGACAGATGGCAGATATGGATCCGATTCTCGAGATCGCCAGGCGCCACCATCTGGTCGTCATCGAAGACGCCGCCCAGGCGCACGGAGCCGAATACAAGGGCCGCCGCGCCGGTTCGATCGGCGATCTGGGCTGTTTCAGTTTTTATCCCGGCAAGAATATGGGCGCCTACGGCGAAGCCGGTATGGTCGTGACCCGGCACCCGGAGCTGGCGCGCAAAATCCGCATGCTGCGCGACTGGGGCGCCGAAAAGAAATACGAGCACGTGCTCAAGGGCTACAACTATCGTATGGAAGGCGTGCAGGGCGCTGTGTTGCGCGTCAAACTGCGCTACATGGAAGAGTGGACCGAGGCGCGCCGCGCGCACGCGATCGCCTACAACGAAACGTTAGCCGAGTCCGGGCTTACGCTCCCAGTGGAACGAGCTGCTAACCGGCACGTGTATCACGTCTACGCGCTGCGCACGCCGGAACGGCAGCCGTTGATGGATTCTCTCAGCGCACGCGGGGTGCAGACCGGGATCCACTATCCCACGCCGATTCACTTGTTACCGGCTTATGCCGACCTGAACTATCGCCCGGGCGATTTCCCTGTCTCGGAACGTGTCGCGCGCGAAGAACTGTCGCTGCCGATGTTCCCCGAGATGACTCTTTCGCAGATCGCCGAAGTGGCCGAAGCAGTACTCGAACATCAGCATGCCTATCAATACTGAATCCGTCTCCGGGACGGACCTAGCCGCCGGTCTCGCCCGGTATCGGCGCGCTCTCATTACAGGCGGTGCGGGCCTGGTCGGCTCGCATATCGCCGATCTGCTGGCGCGCGTACCCAGCATGGAAGAGATCGTCGTGTTCGACGACTTCAGCCGCGGGCGCCGCGAAAACCTGACCGAAGCGCTTCGCTCGGGCAAGGTCCACATTCTGGAAGGGGATATCGCGGATCCGGTCGATGTGGAGCATGCCATCGAAGGCATCGACCTGGTCTTTCACCAGGCGGCCATTCGCATCACGCACTGCGCGAAGGATCCGCGCCTCGCGCTCGATGTGCTGGCGGGCGGAACCTTCAATGTGCTCGAAGCCGCCGTGGCCATGGGCGTCAAGAAAATCGTGGCCGCCTCTTCGGCTTCCGTTTATGGGATGGCCGAGGCGTTTCCTACGCCCGAGACGCACCACGGCTATGCCAACCGCACGCTTTATGGCGCCGCCAAGCTATTCAACGAGGGTATGCTGCGCAGCTTTCACGACATGCACGGCGTCGAGTACGTGGCGCTGCGCTACTTCAATGTATACGGGCCGCGTATGGATACCTACGGCGCGTACACAGAGGTGATGATCCGCTGGATGGAGCGTCTGGCCGAAGGCAAGCCGTGCCTGATTCTGGGCGACGGCAAGCAGACCATGGACTTTGTGTACATCGAAGACGTGGCGCGCGCGAACCTGCTCGCAGCCGCCTCTCCGGCCAGCGATGAAGTAATCAATATCGCCAGCGGAACCGAAACCAACCTGAACGAACTCGCGCGCGCCATGGGGCGCGCCATGGGCGTCGCGCTTGAGCCCGAGTATGGCCCGGCGCGCAAGGTGAACCCGGTGGAGCGCCGCCTGGCCGATGTGCGGAAAGCCGAGCGCCTGCTGGGCTTCCGCGCCGAGGTGCCGCTCGAAGAAGGCCTCATCCGCCTGGTCGCCTGGTGGAAAGAGCAGCAGGCCGCAGTGGGTGTCGCCGCGCTCGCCTGATCAAGGCTCGGAGAAACGTCATGATTCCGATCAGTAAACCTCTACTCGGTGAAGCGGAGGCCGAAGCCGCGCGGCGCGCCATTCTTTCCGGCTGGATCACGCAGGGCCCCGAAGTGGCCGCTTTCGAGCGCGAATTTGCGGCGGCAGTAAATGCCCCGTTCGCCTGCGCCGTTTCCAACTGCACCACGGCTCTCCATCTGGCGCTGCTCGCCGCTGGCGTGGGCGCGGGAGATGAAGTCATTACGGTCAGCCATTCCTTTATCGCCACCGCCAACAGCATCCGCTATACCGGCGCCCTCCCGGTTTTCGTCGATATCACGCCCGAGACCTTCAATATCGATCCGGCGCGGGTGGAGGCGGCGATCACGGGGCGCACAAAGGCTATTTTGTGCGTGCACCAGATGGGCATGCCGTGTGATCTGAAGGTGCTGGTCGAAATCGCCGCCGCGCACCGCCTGCCGCTGATCGAAGACGCCGCCTGCGCGATCGGCAGCGAAATTCTCTGGAACGGCAACTGGGAGCGCATCGGCAAACCGCACGGCGATATCGCCTGTTTTTCCTTCCACCCGCGCAAGGTTATCTCCACCGGCGACGGCGGCATGCTCACCACGCGCCGTGCGGAGTGGGACCGGAAACTGCGCCTGTGGCGGCAGCACGGCATGTCGGTCGCCGACACCGTACGGCATTCAGCCCGCCAGGTGGTCTTTGAAGAGTACCTCGAACTCGGCTACAACTACCGCCTTACCGATATCCAGGCCGCGGTCGGACGCGAACAACTCAAGCGGCTTGATGGCATCGTGGCGCGGCGCCGGGAACAGGCGGAATGGTATCGTGCGGCGCTGGCTGCCATCAGCGACGTACAAACGCCGGCAGAACCGGTTTGGGCGCGCAGTAACTGGCAGAGCTACGCCGTGCGCCTGGCGAACCCGCGCGAGCAGGCTGAAGTGATGCAACTGCTGCTCGAGCGGGGCATCGCGACGCGCCGCGGGATTATGTGCTCCCATCGCGAGCCGGCCTACAGCCGCGAGCCCTGGCGCGCAGCCGGAGCCCTCACGCACTCGGAGCAGGCCCAGGAGCGCACGCTGATTCTGCCGCTCTATCCCCAGATGACGGTCGGAGATCAACAGGCGGTCGTTTCCGCCTTAGCCGCTGTCCTCGAGCGGGAGTGCGTGGCATGAATTCCGCGCGCCTCTCGTCCGATTGGGAAGTTAACCCGCAGAGTGGGACATCTTCCACCCGGCCCGGCCAGCCAGGCGCAGCGTTTCGCGGTTGCGCGGGAATGGCTCTCCAGTTGCTCTAAGAATGGCGCCAACACCAACAAGATGTTGACGACTCGATGAACGAGACCGCAGAACTCGAAGCGCCCCCGCAGAACTCGCATCAGGCGCTCACCATCATCCGCATGCTTTGGAACCGGCGCTGGCTGATCGCCTGCTTGTGGCTGTTCTTTTCCGTGATCGCGGTCGTCGTGGCGCGTCTTCTACCGGCTGTCTACAAAGCCGAAGCGGTCGTTCTGGTCGATTCGCAAAAGATTCCCGAGGCCTATGTCAGCCCGACTGTACAGGGCGATGCTGCCGACCGTCTGGCGCTGATCAGTCAAAGTGTCATGACCAGCTCGCGGCTGCTGGCCGTCATCGATCACTTCGGCCTCTATCGCGGCCAGCGTTCCTCTATGACACAGGACGAGTTGCTGCGCAAAATGCGCCAAGACATCAGCGTCAGTTTCGAAAAGAACTGGACCGGCGATCGCATGAAAGCCTTCCGGCTTGGCTACCAGGGGCGAAATCCCAAGATTGTAGCCGACGTCGCCAACCGTCTGGCCAGCCTGTACGTCGAGGAAAACACGATCGCGCGCGAGAGCCAGGCCGAGGGGACCGTGCAGTTCCTCACCCGCCAGTTGCAGGAAGCGAAAAGGAGCCTGGACGAACAGGAACAAAAAGTAGCGCGCTTCAAGCAGGAGCATAACGGCAGCCTGCCGGAACAGGAAAATTCTCTGTTGGGGACGCTGAGCAGTACGAGTGTCGAACTGCAGGGCGTTGAAGCGAGCATCGCGCGCGCGCAGGAGAACAAGCTCTCGCTCGAGGCCGCACTGGCAGCCGCCGAATCGTCGGAATCAGCGGTGCGCGCATCACTCGCGCGCGAAGCAAAAGGATTGTCCGGCACGACGAGCTCGGTGCCGCGCTCGGTCACCCTGGGCGAGCAGTTGCGAGCGCTGCGGCTGCGCTACACGCCGGATTATCCGGAAGTAAAGGCGGTGGAAGAGCAGCTGGCCGAGGCCCGCCGCGAAGAAGCCGAGCAGCCCGCCGCGCCGGCGCTCGCCGAAACGTCCCGGCCGATCCGCACTTCTCCCGAACTACTGCAGCTGCGCGAGCGCATTGCTTCGCTCAAAGCACAGATCGAGGTTTCCAAGCATCAGATTTCCTCTTACGAAAAACAGCGCGACCAGCTCTCGGCTCAGCTCGCCGAAACGCGTGAGCGTGTCGGGCGGCTGCCGCTGGTTGAGCAGGAGATGGCCGATCTGAAGCGCAATTACGATGAATCGGCCGCCAACTACAACTCGCTTCTGCAAAAGCAGCTAGCCGCCGGCATGGCGACCGATATGGAACGTTCGCAAAAATCCGAGCGCTTCACCATCATCGATCCGGCGCGCCCGCCACAGGCGCCCGAGAAGCCGAAGCGGCTCGTGATCGCGCTCATCGGCAGCATCGCCGGACTATTCCTCGGAGCGGCTGCGGGCCTAGGGCTCGAATATCGCAAAGGCGTTCTGCTGGGCGAATGGGAACTGCCGGCCGGGACGCTGGTGCTGGGGCGTGTGCCACCCATTGAGCAGGTAGGAGCCGAAGCGTGAGCAGCCCTTACCTCGAGCACTTCGGGCTGAGCCGTAACCCGTTTTCGGCGACACCCGACCCGCGCTTCCTGTTTCTGACCCCGAAGCACCGCGAGGCGCTGGCCGCGCTGCTGTTTGCCGTTACCGAGCGCAAAGGGTTTCTGGTGCTGACCGGGGAAGCCGGTACCGGCAAAACCACTCTGATTCGTAAACTGCTGCTTTCGATTCCGGTGGCGTGCGCCCAATTCAGCGTAATTGTGAATCCGGTTCTGACGCGCTCGGAGCTGCTCGAAAGCGTGCTCCTCGATTTCGGCGAAAAGCAGATTCCGGCCAGCAAGCCGCAGCGGCTCGAGTTGTTCCGCCGCCGGCTGCTTGCGGCCGAAGCCGAAGGACGCACCTCGGTGGTGGTCATCGACGAGGCGCATCTGCTTACCGAAGAGCTGATGGAGGAAGTCCGGCTGCTCTCCAACTTTGAAACCGCCGAGCACAAGCTCGTGCAAATCGTGCTCGCCGGTCAAAGCGAGCTCGATCGCGTGTTGTCGCTCGAATCGCTGCGCCAGGTCCGGCAGCGAGTGGCCATCCGGATGCAAATCGATCCGCTCGACGAGAGCGAAGTACGGCTCTATCTGCAGAGCCGCTGGTCGCGCGCAAGCGAACGGCCGCTTGCGTTCTCGGAGGATGCCATCACGCTCATGGCGCGGGCCTCGCGCGGGATCCCGCGCCTGCTGAACATGATGGCCGATGCCGCGCTGGTGAACGCTTTTGCTTCGGGCGTCCACTTGATCACTAAAACAGGAATCGAAGAAGTGTTGAGAGACCTGGGCCTGGCGCCCGCGCTCATCTCTGTTCGTGCGGCGGCTCTAGCAGCACCAGACATATCCGTCCTTTCCGCACCTTATCCCTCACGTTCCGCAATTCCAACCGCGGCTCCGGTTATCGATCGCTATGCACCAGTGAAACAGGATTCGCCGCGCCGCTGGAGGATTGCGAGCTGGCTCGGACTTGCTTCCGGAGGTGAGAAATGAGCAATATTTTTGGAGCGTTACGGAAAGGTGGCGCGAGCACGCCGGAGCTCGAACAGGATCTCATATCCGAGGCCCGCGATCCGAGACTTCGTGCCGCTCGGCCGGTTTTCGTTGCACAGCGCCCACTGCCAGGGACGGCGCTGCCGAATTCCACGCGCGAAGCTGCCGGCGAAACCATAAAGCAAGTGAGTCTGCGGATTTCCGCGCTCGCTCCGGTGCTGCCATTCGATCAGCGCAATCAGCGCGCCGCCGAACAGTACCAGATCGTCCGTACCAAGATCCTCCATCATCCGCGTAAACCGCAGTTCGTACTGATCTCGAGTGCAACCAGCGGCGATGGCAAGACCGTGACGTCGATCAATATCGCCGCCTCGCTCGCGCTGAAAACCGATGCCCTAGTGTTGCTCATCGATGGGGATCTGAGACGGCCGAGTGTAGCACGCACACTCGGCATTTCACCGGAACCTGGATTAAACGACGTGCTCGCCGGAAAGATGCCCTTGGAAAAAGCGATAGTTCGCGCGGCCGAGCTACCGAACTTGCACATTCTACCGGCAGGTGAATGCAGCACGCGCGCCGCTGACCTGCTCGATTCCGATCGCTGGCGCTCGCTTGTGGCAACGGTCCGTACACGCTTCACCTCCGTGATCTGCGACGCACCGCCAATTGCGACTGTTGCCGATTACGAACTTCTGCAGCTGGCAGCTGAGGCTGTCATACTCGTGGCCCGCCCCGGACATAGCGAACGCCAGGCATGCTTCAAAGCGCTGGCCGGAGTTGATTCGAAAAAAATGCTCGGGGTGGTTTTGAACTGTGTGGAGGATTGGTGGCTTTGGAAGACTCCCAGTTACGGGTATTACGGAAAGCGGATACCGCAGGATGATCGATGAGCAGCAACACTGGCAGCGGGAAAACGGAAGGAGAATCAGTGTATCCGAATTTGAAATTGCAGATGTGGCGAACCGGGCTGCGACAGAACCGCCTGGCGCGGATGATCCAAATCGATGAAACGAATCTGAGCCGTATCGTAAACGGATTTCGTAAGCCCTCACCGGAATTGAGAGAGAAGATCGCACATGCGCTGGGCAGCGATCAAGAGTGGCTATTCGAGCCCGGCACACCAGGAGACGTAAATCCGGTGCCGGCAGACGAAAACCACGGCTGAGCAGAAATGTTTCCGAGCTTTGGCCGCGCGATTGCATTGCTTACAGCCGTGCGGAAAATCGCAACGCTGAACTCAGAAAGGCAACCGGGTCGGGGTTGTTGCGATTTGGATTTTGTTTCAGGAACTGGGATGTCAGGCACGGAACTAGCACAGAAAGGGCGACGGAAGACCGTAATGCGCGGTTTCGAGAGTGTTCTGATCCAGATTAACGACGAAGTCGGCCCAGTACTCAGGGAAGGCGCTCCTGCCCAATCGATTTCCGTTGGAATCGACCGCGTGCTGGGCGCACCCCTTGCTTTTCTGCCCGCCGAGACGGCAAGGCCGTAACAATCCCCTGCGTTTTATGTCCAAACCTCGCCTGGCTCTTATCGGATGCGGCTATTGGGGGCAGAATCTGCTGCGCAACTTCGTGGAATTGCGCGAAGTGGAAGTGAAGACCGTATGCGACTTCGATCTGGGGGCGCTAGCCCGTCTCAAGCGGCGATATCCGTTAATCGATCTTGAGCCGGATTACCGTGCGGTACTCTCGGACGCGCGCATCGACGCCGTGGTGATCGCAACCCCCGCCTCGACTCACTATCCGATTGCACGCAAGGCTTTGCTCGCGGGCAAGCATGTGCTGGTCGAAACACCCATGGCTACGGCTGGCGCAGAGGCCTTCGAATTAGTCGAGCTTGCCCAGAAGCGGGCACGCATGCTGATGGTCGACCACACGTTTCTCTATACCAGCGCCGTGCGGACTCTCAAGTCTCTGGTGGAACGTGAGCTCGGCGATATGTTGTACTTCGATTCGGCGCGCATCAGCCTCGGCCTGGTACGAAGCGATCTCAACGTGCTCTGGGATCTCGGCGCGCACGACTTCTCGATTCTCAACCACCTTTCAGGTCGTGATCCTGTTGCAGTCACGGCGACCGGCACCCGCCATTTCGGCTGTTCCTTCGAGAACATCGCCTATGTCTCGGCCGAGTTCAACGGGAATTTGAGCGCGCATTTTCATCTGAACTGGCTCTCGCCGGTTAAAATGCGCCGCACGCTAATTGGCGGCAGTCGCAAGATGATTATCTACGACGATCTCGAAGCGAGCGAAAAGCTGAAGGTCTATGGAAAGAGTCCCGTACTCGAACACGGTACCAGTGTGCGCGAAACACTGCTCACCGGTTTTCAAAACGGCGATATGGTCGCTCCGGTGCTCGAAACCCGCGAGGCGCTGGCCGGAGTAGCCGAGGATTTCGCGCACGCCATGATCGATAAGCGGCCACCCCTCGCAGATGGATATTTCGGCTATCGGGTGGTACGCCTGCTTGAAGCCGCTCAGCGTTCGATGACACAGCACGGCCGTCCGGTGGAGCTTTCCCCGGCTGCGGCGCCGCGTATCAAAACCGGAAAGGCAGTCGCAATTTCACAATGAACGAGTTCACGATCACCAACGGCCAGACGCCTGGCGCCGTTCCCCAGAGTGGGACGCCGCGCGAAGTCATTGCGACTTTCGGTCGCCGTACCGACAGACAGGATCCGGCTTTCGAACGCGAATTGGCCCTCTCTTTGCGAGAGGCTCATTCGCGGCAGGAATTACTCGATCTGCTCACCCGTTTTGCCGCTGGCGAGAACGCCTTCGATCAGCGGATGCGGCGTATTCTACTCAGCGCCGTTTGTCGCAGCACCGGGAACGACTTGCAAGTCGGGCCGAACATCGTTCTTAAGCATCCCGAAACAATGGAATTCGGCGATTCGGTCTTTCTAGGCGCGCAATGCATGATCCAGGGCCGTTTCGATGGCACTTGTCGGATCGGGAATCATGTCTGGATCGGGCCGCAGGCCTATTTCGACGCTCGTGATCTGGTGATCGAGGACTATGTCGGCTGGGGACCGGGGGCAAAGGTGCTCGGCTCGGCCCACACCGGTATGCCGATCACCGACCCCATTATCAGAACCGGGCTTGTGATCAAACCGGTGCGCGTCGGTTTCGGGGCGGATGTCGGCATGAACGCGAGCATTCTGCCGGGCGTGAGGGTAGGAGCGCACGCAATCGTGGGAGCGGGGGCGGTCGTGACCCAGGACGTTCCCGAGTATGCCATCGTCGCGGGCGTACCGGCGCGCTTTCTACGCGATCGGCGCGAGGAGAAGCATCCATGAACCCGAACCGTTCCTACCGTCCGCGGCTACACACCCCGGTCCGCAAGCTGCTCGAAGAAGCAACTTTCGAGCGGACGCTAGCGGTTGAACGCAAGCGCAGCGAACGCTCAGGTCGCCTTTTTTTGTTGATGCTGCTCGATCTCGGGGGAATGGAGGAGGGCGCCGGAAAGCGAAAGGTAGTAGCACGAATTCTGGCTGCGCTTACACGCTCCGTGCGCGAAACCGATGCGCTTGGCTGGCACGTGCAGGATAACGTCCTCGGACTCATCTTTACCGAAATTCCGAAAGAACTGCGTGCCACGATTGCCAGTGCCATGCTCGCGCGTATCAAAGGGATCTTGTACCGGGAACTGAGCTTCGAGGATTTCAATCGGATCGAGATTTCGCATTACCTGTTTCCCGAGGAGTGGAATCACGACCTGCCCCAGCGGCCGAGCCACCCGAGCCTGTACACCGACCTTACCCGGGTCGAGAAGGACAAGAGCTTCTATTCGGTTGCCAAGCGCGGCATGGACATCGCCGGAGCGGCGCTCGGTCTCCTGGCTGGAGCGCCACTGCTCGGCGCGATCGCGCTCGCGGTGAAGTGCACCTCGAGGGGTCCGGTACTGTTCCGTCAGACACGCGTCGGACAATATGGCGCGCCCTTCACGTTTCTTAAATTCCGCTCGATGTACGCCAACAACGATCCGGCCATTCATCGCGAGTACGTGAAATCACTGATCCGCGGGAGCGCAAACAATACTTCGGGCCCGGGCACGCAGGAGGGCGTGTATAAACTCACCAAGGATCCGCGTGTCACCCGTATAGGCGCTTTCCTGAGGAAGAGCAGTCTGGACGAGCTGCCCCAGCTTTGGAACGTCCTCAAAGGCGACATGTCGCTGGTAGGCCCGCGCCCTGCGATCCCATACGAAGTGGAAGCGTACGCACCTTGGCACCGGCGCCGGGTGCTCGAAGCGAAGCCAGGCATTACAGGGCTGTGGCAAGTCAAAGGACGGAGCCGGGTGACTTTCGACGAGATGGTGCGGCTCGACGTGCGGTACGCCTCTTCGCGTTCGCTCTGGCTCGACGTGAAGACGCTGATCGAGACGCCACGTGCGGTGCTTTTCGGACAGGGGGCACACTAAACCGCGATGTCATCGGTGTCCTTGGAAGAGCCGGTGGTCACGGTGTCAGCACCGGAAAGCACTACCGAGAAGCATTCCTACGGTGAAATCTTGCGCTCTTCGGCCTGGGTGGGCGGCTCGACCGTTCTCAACATCGGAATCGGTATTGTCCGCACCAAAATTCTGTCGATCCTGCTCGGGCCGGCCGGCTTTGGTTTGAACGGGCTCTATTCTTCGATAACTGATGTAGCGCAAAGCATCGCCGGGATGGGAGTAAATAGCAGTGGCGTGCGTCAGATTGCCGAATCGGTCGGCACCGGCGATCAGATTCGGATTGCGCGCACAGCGGCAGTGCTGCGCCGGACTTCCCTCCTGCTCGGTGTTTTCGGAGCGCTGCTGGTCGCGGTCTTCGCGCGGCAGATTTCGCAGCTGACATTCGGTACAACCAAGCACACCGCTGCTCTCGGCTTGTTGTCGATCGCCGTACTTTTCAAACTCGTTGCCAACGGCCAAACGGCGCTCATCCAAGGTATGCGCCGCATTTCCGATCTGGCCAAAATGAACGTGCTCGGCGCAGGCTTGGGTCTTCTGCTCAGTATCCCACTGGTCTACTTTTTCCGCGAAGAGGGAATTGCGCCGGGGCTGGCGTGCGTTGCGGCTATGACCATTGCCGCGAGCTGGTGGTACAGCCGGAAGATTCGTGTCCCGGCCATGCGCGTAACGGCGGCCGATGTAAAGCAGGAACTGAGCGGATTGCTCAAATTGGGGTTCGCCTTCATGATCAGCGGGTTCCTCACGATGGGTGCCGCCTACGCCGTCCGGATCCTGCTGCTTCGTCGATCGGGTGTGGCAGCGACAGGTTACTATCAGGCGGCCTGGACGCTCGGCGGGTTATACGTAGGCATCATTCTGCAGGCTATGGGCGCCGACTTCTATCCCCGGCTTACTGCCCAGGCAAACGATAATCGGGCAGTAAACACCATCGTGAATGAGCAAACCAAAGTTGGGCTCCTGCTTGCTGGTCCCGGCGTGCTCGCCACCCTAGTCTTCGCACCCGTAATCCTGCTGGTCTTTTACAGCGCCAAATTTCATCCGGCGCTCGATCTGCTGCGCTGGTTGTCACTCGGCACGTTTTTGCAGGTGATCAGCTGGCCCATGGGTTTCATCGTATTGGCAAAGGGCCGGCAACTAATTTTCCTGGCGAGCGATTTCGCCTGGGCCGTCGTGTATCTCGCACTGGCGTGGGCGTTGATCGGCTGGATCGGCACGAATGGCGCCGGGATCGCCTTCTGTGGATCTTACGCATTTCACACACTGCTGAACTATGTCATCGCGCGGCGTCTGAGCACTTTCCGCTTAGCAAGAGAAAACGGACGCCTGATATTGTCCTGGTCCGTGCTGACTGCTCTCCTGGCAACCGCAAGCTTTACGCTGTCGGCTCGAATATCCCTTTGGCTCGGAATCGTCGGGTTTCTCGGGGGCTCGTATTTTTCCGTTTCCGAGCTTCTCACGGCCGTACCTGTTGAGCGTTTGCCGCGTCGCTTGCACGCGGCGCTGGGCGCACTCGATCGTGGAAGCCAACGCACGGCTACCATCTTTCGCGGAATGCGAGGTTCCGTCAACCGAATATGACGCAATCTCGTTTTGCGGACCGCACTGTGCCCCAAGCCCACAAGCCGAAGCTCCTCTTCTTTCAATACTGCTACGACGAGAGCCTTCCGTCGTTTCTGTTGAATCACAAACGCGAGCACGTCGAATGCCTTGCACAGTTTTTTGTAGTCACGCTCGTTACAGAGGATTGTGATTACGGCCAAATGTGTGAGAGCCACCAGCCGGACCTGGTCCTGTTTGAAAGCGGTGTTCCCTTTGCAACCTGCCGCCGTCCTGAAATCCGGAATGTGCGGGCGCACGGCCAAATCCCGAAGCTGGGACTCATGCACTCGGATGCATTCTGCGAGGCTCGCGCCGGGTTTCTTTCGGATATGGAACGGTGGGGCGTCGAGACATTCTTCGCTATTGCTACCACCGCGGCTGAATACACCCAGGCGCTCCGGCCGAATCTCTTCGTCTGGCCGAACTTTGTGGATCCGGAGACTTATCGCGACTATGGCGAAGCGAAAAACATACCGGTGCTGTTCACCGGCAGCACCGGTACACTGTACCCCTGGCGCAAGGGTATTCTGCGCCGGGTCTCGGCGCGCTATCCTTCGCTGATCTGTCCGCACCCCGGATACAGCCCCAAAGCCCAGCTGCAGGCCATCACAGGCGAGCGTTACGCGCGCCTCCTCAACGCTTCGAATTTTGTACCCGCCTGCGGCACGGTAGCCAAGGAACTGGTTCGCAAACACCTGGAGATACCCGCCTGCCGCTCGTGTCTGATCACCGAGGATTCGCCCGCATTGCGCGCCGCCGGTTTCGAGGACGGTATCAACTGCGTCTTTGCGACCGAAAGCGATGTTGTAGACAAGTTGGCAGATCTGTTTGGCCATCCCGAAAAACTGGCGTCGATCGTAGACGCCGGTTACAAACTGATTCACTCGCGGCACACGATGCGGCAGCGGGATCAGGTGAGACAATGGCTCGACCTGCGGCGCCAGTTAAAACCGGGCGAGAAGATTATCCAGCCTGGGCCGTTTGAACGGTTACAAATCGTTTCCGTTTCCTCGCCGTCCCCCTATTTCGCGTCCAACGGACTGCATCTCGATCTGCTGCGGCAAGGAGATTCTGCACTCGTCCACGGTCGTTATGAAGAGGCCGAGCGCGCTTATGCTCAGTGTCTGCACTATTACCGCTTCATGCCGGAGCCGCAACTGCGGCTTGCACTCTGCCGGCTTCTGCAAGGAGATTCTGCCCAAGCGCTCGCCTGGATCCAGAAACCCCTCCGATATCTCCTGACCGAGTATCGTTCGCCCGATCCGGATCCGGTGGAGTGGGCTTACTTTTTGATTGCCCTGCTGTGCGCCGGACGGCTGGAAGAAGCGCGCGCGCGGTCAGACGAGTTCGCGGGGCTGAAACATCCCGAACTGGATCGCGCACGGGCCTTAACGGCCTTTCTCGGCGGCTATACCTCTCCGATCACGGATGAAAGTGGTGCTTTCCGCCCGAGCATTCACAGGCTTCCGGTACGCAGCTGGGATGACTGGAAAGAGAATGTCGGCCGCATGCTGAAGGCGTGCGGGCAAGGCCGCTTCGAGAATGCACTTGCCTCGTGGAAACGGGGTGAAGCGCCCGCACCGACGCTTGCCACAGGACCTCGCGGACGATTCCCTTCCTCGAGGTCAGTATTCGAGAGACAGCGGGCTCGATCGAAACGCCGGGAGCAAGCGCGCCGAACAATCGCGAACTTCTTGCACAGCCTCGAAAGCCGGTTTGGCTATTTCCTGCCGTATGCTGTTTCCGGGCGAAAGAAGCACCCCTTTTTCGCCGCTCTCGAAAGTGTGCTCGGCGAGCAGCAGGTCGATCGCGTCCTTGCCGTCGGGTCCGCCAAAGGCACAGCGATCGGGGCGCTCCAGCGTGTCCCGAGTAACATCCGAATTGTCCGCACCGAGGCCCTCGTGGCGGGAAACGCTCTCTGTCCGCAGGATACCGATTTTGATCTGGTTCTGATCGATGCGTCGGGAAGGAGGAGCGAACGCTTTTCGTCAGATGTATTCGAGTCGTTGCTGCCGAAGGCGCGCTTGTTGTTCCTCTACGGTATCTCGCGCGCGAGCATCCGTGCCGCATACTTCACCTTGATCGATCACCCCGGTTACGTTTTGCTTGACCAACAGCTGAAGGGCCCCGACGCGTACGCCATCTTCGAGGCGGTCCCGCGAGATAGTCTCGATCAACCCGAGTACCTAAACGATGAAAGGCGCATCTTGGAAGTCGAATGAGACACCAGCGGGATAGCCGCCGTGTGGCGGCAGAGCAGGACTTTATCACTGAAAGGAAACTCGGGCTGTAGCACAGCCCATTAGAAGGAGAGTTATTAGCGTGCAAGAGAAAAATAAAGTTGTTGTTGTCGGATTGGGCGAGGTCGGGAAACCGCTCCTTGATCTGGTCTCGGAGTATTACGACGCGGTTGGCGTCGACATCTCGCCCGTTCAGGGCGTCGGGAGCGTGGATGTTTTGCACATCTGCTATCCCTTCGAAATCGAAGATTTCGTCGGGGAAACGGCGCGCTACATCGAACGCTTCCAACCGGCTGTAACGATCATCAACAGCACGGTTGGGGTAGGCACTACCCGAGCCGTTGCTGAGCGCACCGGAGCCGCGGTCGTCAACAGCCCAGTGCGCGGGAAACATGCCCGAATGCTCGAAGAGCTTCGGAGTTATACCAAGTACCTGGGACCCGTGCGCGAAGCCGACGGCGAGCTCGCGGCGAAGCATTTCGAAGGCATGGGAGTGAAGACGCGGACATTGTCGGCGCCCGAAGCGACGGAACTGGCTAAGCTGGCCGAAACCACCTACTTCGGCCTGATGATCGCATGGGCACAGGAGATCGAGCGCTACTGCGACCGCGCCGGACAGAATTACGACGACGTCGCGTCGTTCTTCGACGAGATCTCTTTCTTCCCTCGCGTCAAGTATTTCCCGGGAGTGATCGGCGGCCACTGCGTGATGCCAAACATTGAAATTCTGAGTAAGTTCGGGAAATCGGTGCTGCTCGACGCCATTCAGTGTTCGAACGAGATGAAGGTGGAACGAGAAACGCTGCGGAAGAACCCGGCCGCGGTTTCCCATTCCGTCCCGGTGTAAACGACCGGTCGGTCGAGCAAACTATCGAGGAACAACATATATGGCTACTCCCTCGCGGCCGGTAAACACAACTCGGCCGCTCTCCGGCAAGCACGCGGCTATGGTCACCTTTTCGGCTTTCCCAGGCGACCCACGGCCCCGCCGCGCCGTAGAAACGCTCCTACGACAAGGAGTGAGCCTGGATCTGGTGTGCCTGGGTGAGGCAGACGAGCCGAAACGCGAAGCGAGCGAAAACCTGCGAATCTGGCGTATTCCGATCACCCAGCAACGCGGCGGCAAGCTCTCCTACGCCTATCGCTATGCCAGCTTCATTTTCCTTTCGGCGCTGGTTCTGGCCGTGCGTTGCCTGCGGCGTCGCTACGATCTGGTTTATATCCACAACATGCCGGACGTGCTGGTGGCGAGCGCCCTGTTTCCGAAGGCTTTGGGAGCAAAGGTCATTCTCGATCTGCACGACCCGATGCCGGAGCTGATGACAACCATATACAGTCTCGCCCCGAATAGCTTCGCCGTGAAGGCAATGCGCTCGCTCGAAAAATGGAGCCTGGCGCGAGCGCATCAGGTTCTGACGGTGAACATCGCCTGCCAGCGGATCTTCGCGTCGCGCAGCTGTCCAGCCGAAAAAATCAGCGTCATCATGAATTCTCCCGATGAGCAGATCTTTCCGCTGCGTCCGGTGCGTTCCTCGGCGGCTCTCGACCTTGCAGTGCCGAAGCCTTTTGTTGTGCTCTATCACGGGTCGATTGTCGAACGCAACGGTCTGGATCTTGCGGTGAAGGCCTTCGCAGAAATCGCCGAGAAAATTCCAGGTGCCGAGTTGCGCATCTTTGGCCGCAGAACGCCCTTTCTCGATGAGGTCCTCGCGGAGGCGAACGGCAATGGTCTCGGGGATCGGGTAAGCTATCGCGGCCCGCGGACACTTGAGGAACTCGTCACCGAGATCGAAGCCGGTGACATCGGGATCATCCCGAATCAGCGCAACGCCTTCACGGACATCAATACGCCCACTCGAATTTTCGAGTATCTGGTAATGGGTAAGCCGGTCATTGCTCCTCGCACCCAAGGTATCACCGACTACTTCGACGAACAGTCGCTTTTCTTTTTCGAATCGGGCAACGCCTCGGATTTGGCACAGCGTCTCGAGCACTGCTACGAGCATCGGGATGAGCTGCCGGCAATCGCTGCCCGCGGCCAACAGATTTACCTCGCGCACACCTGGCCTGAGGAAAGGAAGAAGTTAGTTCAAGCGATCGAGAACCTCCTGCTGCCGGCCGAGGGCAGGCAGGCACTGGCGATGGCGCTTGAGTAAGGCTTTGCAAAATCGTATCGAAAGATCATGGGTACGAGCGTGATTGGCGTTCTGGCGCATGCCTGCGAGCAGGAATTGGTTCGCGAATTTTTCGAACTGTTCAAGACGCCTTGGGAGTTCTTCCGTGAGGACGGCCGATACGATTTACTGCTCGTGACCGGTGAGATACCACACCAAGCGGATCCGGCCCGGCTGGTCCTTCTTTATAGCAGCCAAACACTGCCGGGCGAAGAGAAGCAGCGATCGCTTGCATGCAAAGAACAGCGGAGCGGCGCTCTGTTAGAGTTCACAAAAGGGCAATTCCCCCTGTTTGGGCGCCACCGCCTCTTTCCCGAACAGGACAGCGATCTGCTGATCGATGCCGGCACCGGATACCCGGTCGCATATCGGCAAGAATTCGGTGAAAGAGTTGTTGTCCGGATTGGTTACGACCTGTTTTCAGAGATCGGCCATCTCCTCACAGTTGGCCAGCCAATCCCCTACGCGGCCATTCCCACCCTGGATCTTCATATCGAACTGTTACGCGAATTGATCCTGGCCAGTGGACTGTCACTGGCGGAAATTCCTCCTGTGCCCGCCGGTTTTAGCTTCATTGGCTGTCTGACCCACGATGTGGATCATCCTCGCCTTGCCAGTCACCGCTTCGACCACACCATGTTTGGCTTCCTTCAGCGGGCCATCGCAGGATCGTTTCTGGATTTTTTGTGCAAGCGGATCTCCGCGCGCGATTTTGTCCGAACCTGGAATGCAGCCCTCCAGTTGCCGCTGGTATTGCTCGGCCTGGCGCGCGATTTCTGGAGCGAATTTGCGAACCAGTATCTTCGAATCGAAAATAAAGCGCCGTCCACTTTCTTTCTGATCCCCTTTGCCCGCCACGCCGGCCGCACCCGAACCGGCGCGGCACCGCCCTATCGGGCAGCACGATATGAACTGAGCGAGATCGCTCGTTCGATCCGCGCGCTCGAAGCAGGGGGCGCCGAAATTGGGCTACATGGGCTCGACGCCTGGCTGAATGCGTCGCAGGCAAGCGTGGAAGCCGAGCGAATCCGAGCGGTGACGAACACCCGAGAGATCGGCGTCCGGATGCATTGGCTGTACTTTGACGAAGACTCCTACGCCGCTCTCGAACAGGGTGGGCTTGATTACGACTCGACCTTCGGCTACAACCAGACGGTCGGATATCGGGCCGGAACCAACCAGGTTTATAAGCCTGTGTCGGTCACCAGATTGCTCGAGCTTCCGTTGCATATCATGGACACGGCGCTGTTCTTACCGGCTCACCTGCACCTCACGTTTGCGCAGGCGAACGAACGTGTCCGGCCGATTGTCGAGCATGCCGTTCGGCGCGGCGGCTGTGTCGTGGTGAATTGGCACGACCGGAGTCTGGCCCCCGAGCGCTGCTGGGGACCCTTCTATGAGCATCTCCTGTCAGAGCTCAGAACCGCCGGTGCCTGGTTCGCTAGCGCCTCGCAGGCGGTTGCCTGGTTCCGGAAGCGGCGGTCCGCGAAGTTCATCGTTCTGCACGGAGAATCCGGCAACCCTGAAGTCCGGATAGAGACGGCTTCTGATGATCTGCCTGCGCTCGAGCTAAGAATTCATCCCGCCCGGCGCGTTCCCGACGCATCGGCCTTGGTAACTACTTTGGCATCGGTATAGCAAGATGTCTCCCTCACTGGCCGAAGTCTTTTTCCTCGGGTTAATTCTCGCGCTCTTCTGGCTCGACCGGAATCGTCAGTCGCGTGTATCTCCACTGCTCTGGATTCCGGTTCTCTGGTTTCTGATTGCCTGTTCCCGGCCGGTCTCGGAGTGGATCGAGGGGAGTTCGTCGTTTGCCTCCGCCGAAGAAGTGGCCGACGGCAGTCCGATGGATCGGCTCATCTTTACGGGATTTCTCCTGCTTGGTATTGCGATCCTCGCACTTCGAAGTTCAAAAGTCCTCGCGCTGCTGCGCTCCAACGCTTCGATTGTTTTGTTCTTTCTTTATTGCGCGTTAAGCCTGCTCTGGTCTGATTTTCCCGATGTTGGTTTCAAACGTCTTACCAAAGCGATCGGCGACTTGGTCATGATTCTGATCGTTTTGAGCGAACCCGAGCCTCTGGCTGCCATCGAACGGCTGATCGCGCGCACGGCTTACCTGCTCATACCGCTCTCGGTTCTGCTGATTAAATACTTCCCGGATCTAGGCGTCCAGTACAGCCCGTGGGGCGGCAAGCCGGATTATCGAGGAGTAACCGCGAACAAGAACAGCCTTGGCTGTATTTGTCTATGCCTGGGTCTCGGACTGGTTTGGCGGCTTATCGCAGCCTATCGCAATCGCGATCTCGAAGGAAGAAAGCGCCACATGGCTGCGCTGTGTCTCACACTCGGGATGATTCTTTACCTGTTCCGGATCGCCAACTCGATGACGTCGCTCAACACCTTTGTCATGGCCAGCCTGCTGCTGCTTGCAGCAAATCTGCGCAGAGCGATCCGGCGTCCCGTAATTGTGCATGTCCTGGTACTCGCGATGCTGGCGGTTTCGGCTTCCGTTGTATTCCTCGGGGCCAGCCCGGACGTCCTGCGCGCGATGGGCAGAAATCCAACCCTAACGGATCGGACTGAGGTTTGGGGCGTGCTTCTCACTCTGGTTCAGAATCCACTGTTAGGAACTGGGTTTGAGACATTCTGGCTCGGGCCCCGCCTGGCGAAAATGTGGGATCTTTACTGGTGGCGTCCAAACGAGGCGCACAACGGCTATCTCGAAATCTATATCAACCTCGGCTGGGTCGGAATAGCCCTCCTGGCGATCGTGATCCTTGTCGGATATCAGACAGTTTTTCGGGCCTGGCGGCGCAATCCCGCCATCGCAAGCTTGTTTCTCGCCTATTTCTTCGTCGGACTGGTTTTTAATTTCACAGAGGCCGCGTTCTTTCGCATGCAGGCTCCGGCCTGGATGTTCTTTCTGCTCGCGATCACCCGGTGGCCGAAGCTGCCGGCCGCTAAAGCCCAGGTTCCAACCGAGCGCGTACGAGTACCGCAGGAGACATTGGCATGCAGCGCCTGACTACGGCTCCGGTGGATTGTCCTGATGTTTCCGCCCGCAAAGCGCCGCATCCTGTTTCCGCTATACAGGGTTCGATCCAAGAGAGCATTTCGTTGTTGACCGGCGGTTTCGACCGGCCTTACGTACTCGGACTCTGCCAGGCCCTCGCAGAAGAGAGCGTCAGGGTTGATGTGATCGGCAGTGATCACGTCTACAGTCCCGACCTGGATACGTTACCCGGTCTCCGGTTTCTCAATTTGCGCGGCAATAAGAGCGGTACTGGAATGGCCGCAAAAATCGTTCGGGTATTGCTCTATTACGCACGTCTGATCCGATATGCCGCCACCGCCAAGCCGCCTGTTTTTCATATTCTCTGGAACAACAAGTTCGAGCTTCTCGACCGGACTTTGCTCATGGCGTTCTATAAACTGCTCGGGAAGAAAGTCGTGTTTACCGCGCACAACGTCAACGCCGGCAAGCGCGATGGAAATGATTCCTGGCTAAACCGCCTCGGACTGCGCACCCAGTACGGGTTAGCCGACCATCTGTTCGTGCATACCGAAAAGATGAAGAAGGAGCTCGAGAACGACTTCCACATTCCCGCAGCCCGCGTGACTGTGATTCCCTTCGGCATCAACAACACGATTCCGGTCACCGCGCTGACCCGCTCGGATGCAAGAGAACGCTTCGGAATCCGGCCGGAGGAAAAAACCATTCTGTTCTTTGGCGCCATTGGTGCATACAAGGGACTTGAATATCTCACAGAGGCATTCCTCGGGCTCGCGGCTCAAGATCCGCGCTACCGGCTGATCGTTGCCGGCAAACCGAAGAGCGGTGCCGAGGATTACCTGCTCAGAATCCGAAACCGAATCGCCGGCGATCCCGCATGCGATCGGGTGTTGCAAAAAATCGAATACATTCCCGATGAGGAGACCGAACTCTATTTCAAGGCGGCCGATGTCGTTGTGCTGCCTTACACCCACATTTTCCAGAGCGGAGTGTTGTTTCTCGCCTATAGTTTCGGGATCCCGGTGATTGCTACCGATGTCGGCTCGATCGCGGAGGACATGCTGGAGGGCGAAACCGGATTTCTGTGTCAGCCGCGCGACCCCGCGAGCCTGGCCGACGCTATCAGGCGATACTTCTCAAGCCGCCTGTACGAGGCCTTGCCGGAGTCGGGCGCGCGCATCAGAGAATTCGCCAACGAATGTCATTCCTGGAAAATCGTCGGCGAGAAAACCCGCGCGGTCTACACCGCATTGCGGACGGAGAAATGAATCCACTTGTCTCGATACTGATACCGGCTTACAACGCCGAACATTGGATCGCCGATACCGTCCGCTCGGCCATGGCTCAGACCTGGCCGCGCAAAGAAATTATCATCGTGGACGACGGCTCGCGCGATCAGACGTTGGCGAGCGCGCGTCGTTTCGAATCGGATTCCGTACGGGTTGTTTCACAAAGAAACCAGGGCGCAGCGGCTGCGCGAAACACCGCCTTATCTCTCAGCCGCGGTGACTACATACAGTGGCTGGACGCCGACGATCTGCTTGCGCCGGATAAGATTGAGCGACAACTCGCCGCCCGCTCCGCGGGCGTCGGTACCCGAACTCTGCTTTCGGGCTCGTGGGGCCACTTCCTTTACCGTCCCTCGAAAGCACGCTTCCTGCCGAGCAGCCTTTGGACCGATCTGTCCCCTGCCGAATTTCTGCTCCGCAAACTCTCCGAGCGAATCTACATGCAGACCGCGGTATGGCTGGTCAGCCGCGAATTATCCGAAGCCGCCGGCCCCTGGGACACGACCATGATCTCCGATGACGACGGGGAGTACTTCTGCCGCCTGCTGCTGGCAAGCGACGGTATCCGTTTTGTGCCGGAAGCGCGCGTTTACTACCGCATAGTGGGCGCCTCCAGCCTCAGCTATGTCGGACAGTCCAACCGCAAGCTCGAAGCGCTCTGGGGTTCCATGCAGAAGCACATCCGCGCACTGCGATCGCTCGACGACAGCGCCCGGGCGCGCGCGGCCTGCGTAACCTATCTGCAGAACTATGCGATTGCCTTTTATCCCCTGCGGCCCGATCTGCTCGCCGAGATGCGGCAGTCGGCCCACGAACTCGGAGGAGACATTCCGCTTCCCCGGCTGCCCTGGAAGTATCAATGGATTCAGAAGACGGCAGGCTGGCATTCGGCCAAACGGGCCCAGATGTTTCTGCCGCAGCTCAAGTGGCGGGTGATCCGGTATTGGGACAAACTGGCCTGGCAAGCCGAGAAAGAACGGTACAGCTCCGATGTGGTCTAGAAAAGCAATGGGGCTTGCCGCGCGGCTGCGGAAAAGAGGAGACGGTAAACAACAGACATGAGCGGAACCGCATTTGTAACGGGCGCCGAAGGCTTCATCGGATCGCATCTGGTGGAGTTTCTGAGCGCAAAAAATTGGGACGTGATCGGAGGCTACTGGGCACGCCGCCCGGAGAAACGCCGGCCAGCGCGTAACCTGCGCTTTGTCGAGTGCGATCTGCGCGACGGGACGCGGCTACAGAAACTGATCGACAAGTACCAGCCGAGCCATGTTTTTCATCTCGGCGCCCAGAGCCTTCCGACGGTCTCCTGGACGGACCCGGTCGGTACATTTGAGGCGAACATCATGGGTTCGCTTCACTTATTTCAGGCACTGCGGAACACCAAACAGCCGCCGGTGGTTGTTTCTGCCTGTTCAAGCGCCGAATACGGCCACGTTCCGGCATCCGCCATCCCGGTCAAGGAAGAGCAGCCGCTGCATCCTTTGCATCCCTATGGGATCAGTAAGGTGTGTCTCGATCTGCTCGGGCGGCAATACTTTCTCGACTACGGCCTGCGGGCGGTGAACATCCGGCTCTTTAATACGACCGGCCCCGGCAAAACCAACGATGCTCCTTCCGATTTCGTGCAGCAACTGATTCGAATCAGGAAAGGACTGCAGAAGCCGTTCGTCGAAGTCGGGAATCTGGAACCCCGCCGCGCATTTCTGGATGTGAACGACACCGTTCGCGGCTTTTATCTGGCCGCCACTAAAGGCAAGCCGGGAAGCGCGTACAATTTGTGCGCCTCCCAAACCCACGTCATCGGCGATCTGCTCAAGACCGCGATCCGGCTTTCGGGAGTCAAAGCGGAGATCCGGCCGGTTCCTCGTCTGATGCGCCCGTCCGATGAACGGATCATTTTCGGAGATACGAGCAAGATACGGCGCGATACCGGTTGGAAGCCATTGCGAACCATCGAACAGACGCTCGAGTCGATGCTGGCCCACTGGGAAGGCGCACTATGACGATCGAGGACCATTCGAATGCCTGAAAACGCGGTGCCCTCGCTTGCCGATATCCCCGCCGTCCTGCTGGTAGGCGGATTGGGAACCCGTCTGCGCTCCGTTTTGCCCGATAAACCGAAGGCTCTCGCCTCGCTTGGCGCAAGGCCGTTCCTCGATCTGCTGCTGGAACAACTCGAGGCCCAGGGCATTCAGCAGGTACTGCTTTGCACGGGCTACCTGGCCGAGCAGATGGAGCGCGTGTTGGCCGAAGCTCGCCGGCGGCGGCTCAATATCGCTTGCTCGCGAGAACCGGAACCGCTGGGAACGGCGGGTGCAATCGCCTTCGCGCGAGCCCATCTCGAGCAGTCACCTGCCTTCCTGGTGCTTAACGGCGACTCGTTTCTCGAAATTGATCTTCCAGGCTTTCTCGCCTTTCATCTGCAGCAGAACGGCCTTGCCACCTTAGCGACGGTGCGAGTGCCTGATTCTGCTCGGTATGGCACCGTGGAACTCTCGGACGAGGGCCGTGTCCTGCGCTTCCTCGAAAAGACAGGAGTAAGCTGCTCCGGTCTGATCAATGGCGGCGCCTACCTCTTCAGTCCCGCTATTTTTGACTACATCCCGCCAGGTCGGGCCAACTTTGAAACAGATGTGTTTCCGCGCATCTTATCGCGCGGAGTACACGCTCAGGAGCAACATGGAATCTTCATCGACATTGGTATCCCCGAAGACTACGCGAGAGCGCAGCAACTCTACAGCCGGCTCGAACGCGCCGCCCGCGGTGGCTCGCACGAACTGTGCCTCGAACGAAAGCCCGAATACGAGTACCTATCCCGGGCGGATCGCCCGATCGTTTGAGGCTTCGATCACCGTAAAGCAGCGGCTTCTCGGCGATGGGCAGATCGTCGCGCAGTTAGGTGAGCTGAGTGGCCTTCTGATCGAAGCAATCCGAAACGGGAACAAACCGATTCTGTTCGGAAACGGCGGCAGCGCCGCGGATGCCCAGCACATCGCGGCCGAATTTGTAGGCCGTTTTGCCTTCGACCGCCCTGCGCTTCCCGCCCTCGCGCTCTCCGTGAACACCTCGTGTGTCACGGCAATTGGTAACGATTACGGCTACGATCTGGTCTTTGCGCGCCAGATCGAAGCCCTCGCCCGACCGGGCGACATTGCTATCGGAATTTCGACCAGCGGCAATTCCGAAAGCGTGCGGAAAGGGCTCGAAACGGCCCGGCAAAACGGCCTGATTACCGCCGCTCTGACCGGGGAGACCGGTGGAAAGCTCAGGGGCGTGGCCGACTATTGCCTGTCGGTTCCTTCGCGGGAGACGCCCCGCATTCAGGAGTGTCACATCCTGATCGGCCACGTGCTGGCGCAGCTGGTGGAAGAAGAGATTTTCGGTGCCGAAAGCTGCCTTCCTCGATCGTGACGGCGTTATCAATCGGAAAGCGCCGGCCGGCAAGTACATTGTCCGCGAGGAAGATGTGGAGATCCTGCCCGGTGTCGAACCCGCCATCAGGCATTTGAATCGCGCCGGCTACGCCGTCGTTGTGATTACAAACCAACGCTGCGTAGCGAAAGGTTTGATTGGAACCCGCGAGCTCGAAAAATTGCACGCAACAATGCGGGAGCGACTCGCCTCGGCGGGCGCCCGGATCGACGCCGTCTACTATTGCCCGCACGAGCTCCTGGACGGCTGCGCCTGCCGCAAACCAGCGCCCGGGATGCTGCTCGAGGCTTCCCGGACGCACGATTTCGACCTGCCGCGCTCCTGGATGATCGGCGACTCCGAGAGCGACATCACCGCTGGAAGACAATCAGGCTGCCGTACCGTCAGGATTTGGGAAAACGATCGGCACGGCGTTCCTGCCACCGGGGCTGACCTGATCGCGCCCTGCCTGCTCGAAGCAGTCCGGCAGATCTTTGAGTTGGAAAAAATCCCGTTCTTTCGACCCCAGAGCGATTCGGAGCCTGGCTGCGGAGTCGAAAGACCCACCAAATCCGGATCGATTTCCCCCTGAGACCTGAAAATTGTTGCCACACAGCGAGGACCTGCTGTGCCGCTGGTTTTGGCGAGCTACGTGCTCCTCTCGTCGTGTGTTCCCAGAAAAAACGGCAGCATCGGATCCTTCGTCGAGATGATTATCACGAGCACCCCTCTTCGTATCTCCTTTTTCGGCGGCGGCACGGATTATCCGATCTGGTACCGGGAGCACGGCGGTTCGGTGCTGTCGACGACAATCGATAAGTACTGCTATATCACCTGCCGCCCCTTGCCCCCGTTTTTCGAGTATCACAGCCGCATCTCGTACTCGAAAGTCGAGAACGTGAGCAGCAACGATCTGATTCAGCACCCATCGGTGCGAGCCTGCCTGCAATTCTTTGGAATGACCGAGGGCGTCGAAATTCATCACGTCGCAGACCTGCCGGCGCGCACCGGGCTCGGGACCAGTTCCGCGTTCACGGTGGGCCTCCTTCTTGCTTTATACGCGCTGCGCGACCAGATGCGCGATAAGGCCACGCTGGCGCGCGATGCGATTCATGTCGAGCAGGACATTTTGCAGGAAGCCGTTGGCGCTCAGGATCAGGTGGCCGCCGCTCACGGCGGCTTTAATCGGATCAATTTTCATACAGATGGCTCGATCGACGTGAACCGCGTGATTGCAGCCCCGGGCAGAATCGGTGAACTCGAGCAGCATCTCGCGCTGTACTTCACCGGTTTTTCGCGGACCGCTTCGGAAATCGCGCAGGAGCAATTGAACGTAACGCCGCGCAAGCAGCACGAGTTACACGCCATGCAGCAGATGGTGGATGAGGCCGAGCGGGTGATTGCGAGCGGCAGCCGCAGCTTTGATGACTTCGGGCGTCTGATGCATGAAAGCTGGCAGATCAAGAAATCGCTCACACAAAAGATTTCGAACTCGAACATTGATGAGATCTATCAGGCAGGCCTGAGCGCGGGAGCACTCGGCGGCAAGCTGCTCGGTGCCGGCGGCGGCGGCTTCATGTTGTTTTACGTCTCCCCAGAACATCGGCCCACGCTTCGGAAGCGTCTGCAGAACCTGCTTTGCGTTCCGTTCCGGTTCTCGCAGCGCGGCAGCCACGTGGTGGTCTATGAGCGCGATCAGCTCTATGAGCCGGCGCTTTCGGAGGAGCGCTCGGCAATTTACGCGGCGCACGCGTAAGAGCTGCCAATCGAATTCGTCTCATTCGTTCAAAGCATGCAGGAAATCGCTTCCATATTGCGGCCCGACGACCTCATCCTGATTACGGGTGCTAACGGCTTCATTGGCAAAAAGGTCGTGGAGTGTCTTGCCAAAGCTGGGTACTCGAACCTGCGCTGTTTTGTCCGCAGCACCGGCCATCTGGAGGAACTCACCGCGATCGGCGCCCGCTTCCCCCAGCTGAAAATCGAAATCCAACGCGGCAATCTGCTTTCTCGCGAGGACTGCGCGGCAGCGGCCCGGGGCGCCCGGGTGATCTATCATCTCGCCGCCGGGATCGAGAAGACATTTCCGGGCTCGTTCATGAACTCGGTCGTCACGACGCGCAACCTGCTCGACGCGGCGCTTGCTTTCGGCAGCCTCGAGCGATTCGTCAATATCAGCTCCTTTGCGGTTTACTCGAACTGGGATCTCGCCCGCGGTGCCCTGCTCGACGAGGGCTGCTCGCTCGAGACGAAATACAATGAGCGCGCGGAGGCATATGCCTTTGCCAAGCTCAAACAGGAAGAGCTAGTCGAGGAATACGCCCGTCGTTATAACCTTCGCTACGTTACCGTCCGGCCCGGCGCGGTTTATGGACCCGGTGCCCGCCATCTCAGCGCGCGCATCGGGCTCGACACATTTGGCATCTTTCTGCATCTGGGGGGATCGAATCGCATTCCGCTCACCTATGTAGATAACTGCGCAGAGGCGATCGCTTTGGCGGGTCTGCGGCCGGGAGTCGAAGGGGAAGCCTACAACGTAGTCGACGATGAATTGCCCACCAGCCGGCAATTTCTGCGCCTGTATAAAAGGCACGGCCGACCCTTCCGTTCGCTCTACGTTCCTTATCCTTTCTTTTACCTGTTCTGCGATCTTTGGGAGCGTTATTCCCGCTGGTCAAACGGCCAGCTGCCTCCCGCTTTCAACCGACATCGCTGTGCGACCTACTGGAAGGGCAATCGATATACAAATCGCAAGCTCAAAGAGCGACTCGGCTGGGAACCAAGCGTGCCGTTTGACGAAGCTTCGCGCCGCTACTTCGCCTATATCAAGGAGAGCACCCGATGCTCCGCGTAGCGATTGTCGGTTGCGGCAAAATCGCCGACCAGCACGCCGAGCAAATTGCGCACCTTCCGGGCTGCGAAATCGTGGGCGTCTGTGACCGTGAAGGACTCATGGCGCGCCAGCTGCAGGAACGGCTGAAAGTATCCTCTGCTCATATTGAGCTAAGCGAGTTGCTTGAGCACGCGCGCCCCGATGTGGTACACATCACGACACCGCCGCAGACGCATTATCCGCTCGCGAAAGCCTGCCTCTCGGCGGGCTGTCACGTATATCTCGAAAAGCCGTTTACCGTCACCGCGAGCGAAGCCGAGGAGCTGATTCTGCTCGCCCGCGAAACCGGTCGCAAGATCACTGCCGGACATAACGCGCAGTTCAGCCATGCTGCGAACCGGATGCGCGCACTGGTGGCGAGCGGTTTTCTCGGCGGTCTCCCGTTGCACCTGGAAAGTTATTATTGCTACAACCTCGGAGACGCCGGCTATGCCGCGGCCCTGCTCGGCGACTGCCGGCACTGGGTGCGGAGCCTGCCAGGCGGTCTGTTGCAGAATACGATCAGCCACGGGATCAGTAAAATCGCCGAATTTCTCAGCGGGGACGATCCCGAGGTCATCGCTCACGGCTTCACCAGCCCGCTGCTCGAGAGCGTTGGCGAAAGCACCATTGTGGATGAACTCCGGGTTATCATTCGCGATCGGGCCCAGACTGCCTATTTCACCTTTTCCTCGCAGATGAAGCCGTGCCTCCACCAGCTCCGCCTTTATGGAGCGAAGAATGGACTGGTTCTCGACGAGAACCAGCAGACCCTGATCCGTCTGCGCGGAAACGCCCGCAAAAGCTTCCTAGAGCAATTCGTCTCGCCGTGGGATCACGCGCGCCAATACCTTGCAAACGCTTTTCACAATGTGGCTAAGTTCGCGCGTGCCGATTTTCCTCCCGGGTACGGAATGCGATATCTCATTGGCGAATTCTACCGGTCCATCCGCGAGGACGGACCGCCCCCCATCCCGTATTCCGAGATATTGCGAACCGCCAAAATCATGGACCGTATCTTCGCCCAGCTGTCAGCTCGAACGCCGGCTCTAACCGGCAATATCGATGCGCGTCTCAAGGCGGAGCTGGTCGCTCACTAGGAAAGGAACATCCCTTGGATTCCCTATCGTATGTGCTCATCACACCGGCCCGAAACGAGTCCCGGTACATCGAGAAGACCCTCGAGTCCATGATTCGTCAAACGGTGTTGCCCCGCAAGTGGGTGATTGTGAACGACGGATCGACCGACAACACCGCCTCGCTGGTTGCAAAATACCTGGCCGCACATCCCTGGATCGAGATGATCGATTTGCCGGTGCATCGCGATCGGAGTTTTGCTGGTAAAGTTCATGCCTTTAATGCCGGCCTTGAGCGCGTGAAGAACCTGGAGTACGAAGTGATCGGCAATCTGGACGCCGATCTCTCTTTCGATCCGGATTATTGCGAATTTCTGCTCCAGAAATTCGCCCTGGACGCAAGCCTGGGAGTGGCAGGTACGGCATTTGAAGAGAACGGTTATAACTCCGCGACTGACAGCTTCGAAGGACAGAACCATGTAGCAGGCGGGTGCCAGCTCTTTCGCCGGCAATGCTTCGAACAAATCGGCGGATACGTCCCCAATCGGGCGGGCGGCATCGATTGGATTGCGGTTACAACGGCGCGTATGCTCGGCTGGAAGACCCGGTCGTTTCGCGAGAAGTTTTTCTTTCATTACCGCAGTCTTGGTACAGCCGAACGCGGTCTGCTCGCTTCTGCTTTCTCCTATGGCGAGAAAGACTACTATCTCGGCAACCATCCCCTTTGGGAAATGTTCCGGGTCGCTTACCGGGCCACCAAAAAGCCCTATATGCTCGCCGCTCTGGCAATCTATTCCGGATATCTTTCGGCAGCTCTCCGGCGCATGCGCAGGCCGGTTTCGCGCGAGCTGATGCGGTTCCACCGCCGGGAGCAGATGCTCAAACTGCAGTCGATTCTTAAGCGTCGACTCTCATTCAGGCGCGTTGACAACTTCGAAGTCACTCCGAGCTAGATCCGTGTCGACCACCGTCTCAATACCCAAGAGAAGCACTCTCGCCGGCACCGAAGCGCTTGAAGCCGCTATCGGTCGCTTCGTTTCGTGGCTCGACGGCTACGGTGAAGTCTCCTACGATCACCAAAGTTACTTTGCGGGCCCGGTCGGCGGCGCTGCTAAGGCACTGTATTACCGGCAACGCCTTTTGGGAACAGTCGCGGTATCGCCGATGATCCTCTCCGAGGCTCTCGTTCCCTCTGCGCGCCGTTTGTTCTGGAAGCCGCAACGATTCCCGATCGCCGATGCTCACTATGCCATGGGCTTTGCATTTCTCGCGCGAGCGCTGAACCAGGAGTCTCATTACCGGCGCGCGCTGCACTTTCTAGAGGTTTTGGAGCAAACCAGATGTTCCGGTTACGACGACTTCTGCTGGGGTTATCCCTTCAACTGGGAGACTCGGCGCGGCACGATGCGGGCCGGCACACCACTGATAACGACCGTGCCTTACGTATACGAAGCGTTTCGCGAAGTCTACGAAATCGATCGCGACGCCCGCTGGCTCGCCGTCATGCGCTCTATTGCGCGCCATGCGCAAAACGAATATAAGGACTTCGTTACCTCCGCGCGCGGGTCCACCTGCTCCTACACACCGGAACCCGGAGACCCGGCGGGAGTGGTCAACGCGAGTGCCTATCGCGCGTTCTTGCTGACCAGGGCCGCGCATGACTTCGAAAGCGACGACTATCTTCAAGTTGCCCAGCGAAACCTCTATTTTGTGATCGAAGCGCAGAATCAGGATGGCTCCTGGTATTACTCCGTAGACGGCGAGCGTGATTTTGTCGACCATTTTCATACCTGTTTCGTCTTGAAGGCGCTTGCCAAAATCGAGCAGCTTACCGGCAATCCGGACTGCACAAAGGCGATTGAGCGCGGCGTCGCCTATTACGTCGCGAATCTGTTCGATGAAGAGGGACTGCCCAAGCCCTTTTCGCGACGTCCGCGCCTCACTGTCTACCGCCGAGAACTGTACGACTACGCCGAGTGCCTGAACCTGGCCACCCTGCTTGCAGGGCGCTTCCCGGCGCTCGACTCCGTGCTGCCACGTGTTCTCGATTTCAACCGGTGGCAAAAACGGGACGGTTCCTTTCGAAGCCGGCAGCTGTTACTCGGCTGGGATAACACGCCTATGCACCGCTGGGCGCAGTCTCAATATTTTCGAAGCCTCTGTTTCCTGCTCCATCAGCGGCGGAGGCAGCAGAAATCTTTTAGTCCGGGCATGGAGGGCGAGCACGATGTGCGGAATCTGCGGGCAGTTTAATTTCGCCGATCAGGCCCCGGTGCGACGACGCACGCTGGAGGCGATGACGCGCAGCATCGTTCATCGCGGACCGGACGACGAAGGCTACTACATCGAAGGTGCACTCGGCTTCGGCTTCCGCCGTCTCTCGATTCTGGACCTCGCCGGCGGGCATCAGCCCATGTCCGATCCGGAACAATCGGTCTGGGTCGTCTTCAATGGCGAGATCTATAATTTTCGTGAACTTCGGGATGAACTCGAGCAGCGCGGTCACGTTTTCCGCACGACTTGCGACACCGAGGCGATCGTTCACGGTTACAAAGAGTGGGGCGAGGACGTTCTCAACCACCTGAATGGAATGTTCGGCCTCGCCATTTGGGATAGCCGCAGGCGCCGTCTTTTGTTGGCGCGCGACCCGTTCGGCATCAAGCCCGTTTACTATCGCATCGACCGCGGCCACGTATATTTCGGCTCCGAAATGCGCGCCGTGCTCGCGGCCACCGATGAGGATCCGGAAGTCGACCCAGCCTCGCTGTATCTGTTTCTGCGCTATCGCTACACGCCATCGCCGCACACGATTTTCCAAAACGTCAAGAAGCTCGCTCCCGGAACTCTGCTGACGTTCTCGAACGGATCCTACAAACTGCGTCGCTGGTATCGCTATCAGCCAAAGCCCTTTACACCACCAAAATCGCCGCACGATGCCATCCAGGAGCTGGCACAGCTCTATCGCAAATCCATGGAACGGCACCTGCTCAGCGATGTCCCGGTTGGCCTCCTGCTCAGCGGCGGCATGGACTCCGGCTTGCTCCTGGCGCTGATGAATTTGTATGGCAAATCGTGGCAGACCTACACGGTTGGATACGGTTCTGAGTTTGCCGACGACGAACTGAGGGATGCAGCAGAAACGGCAGCTCTCTTTTCTGCTCGGCATTCCTCTGTCCGCTTGGACGTCTCCACTTTTGAAGACTCTCTTCCCGGAATCATTGCCGCCCTCGAAGAACCGATCGCGTCCTCTTCGGTGGTCCCGATGTATTTCGTTTGCCAACGCGCCCGGCAGGACGTCAAAGTTGCCTTGATGGGCCAAGGCCCGGATGAGTTGTTCGGCGGTTACCGGCGGCATCTCGGCGTCCGTTATGGAGCTTTGTGGGCGGGTCTTCCCGGATTTCTCCGGCGTCCCGCAGCGTCCGCTATCGGCGCACTGCCCCGTAACGAGACGCTAAAGCGAGCGCTTTATTCCCTCGACATCCCGGATCGCCTCCGGCGCTACCAGAATGTCCTCTCTCTCATGCCAGGTCCAACACTTGACGGCCTTTTCCGCGAGGGACTTCTCGGACCGGAAACGGGCGACAAAATCCTGGAATCCTGGCACGAAATCGCTGCCCTCAGCAGCGGTACCGATGAGCTCGGTGGGTTCCAGTTCCTCGAACTGCGCTCAACTCTGCCCGACGAGCTCCTGATGTACGCCGACAAGCTTTCAATGGCGCACTCGCTCGAGGTCCGTGTACCCTATCTTGACAAAGAAATAGTCGAATACGTCGAGCGGTTGCCGGCTTCCTTCAAAGTCCGGCACGGTTCGCGCAAATGGCTGCATCGCCAGGTTTGCCAGAGGCTCCTGCCGAAAACAATTCTTCGTCGAAAAAAGCGAGGATTCGCGGTGAACGTAGTCGACGGCTGGTTCCGCGGAGCACTCGCCAAAAACATGCGCGCCACTTTGCTCGACCGTGAGTCTCTTGTTTACCAATTTATGCGACCCGCAGCTGTCGAGCAGCTTTTGGCACAGCATCAGTCAGGCGAACAGGATAACCACAAAGTACTGTTCAGCATTATCGTTCTCGAGCAGTGGCTCAGATCCTATACCGCTTCTCTGAGCCACCGCGTCTGTCACATCTGATGCTTCTTTTGCCGGCTCTCTCGATCCGGTAAAAGGCCCATCACTGAACTGTTGTTTTTAGGTTCGTTGGTGCAGCCGGCGGACTTACCACCGTGCCGCTGCCGTAGCAGGCTGTCGGGTTAAATGCGGCTCCCGTCTTCGGTCCGTTGTTGTAACAGGTTTCCGCAGGGATATTCGACACTCTCGTTGAAGCTACTGGATCGATCGGCGGCCAGGCCGTTCCGCCAAACCAGCTCGGTTTGCCTGAAAGATACAACGACGCAGGTAAAGTCTGTTGCACGAGGTACGTCGAGGCAGTGCCGCCGCCGCTCGGTATATTCGTGCTCCAGATCACCGCGTTCGTCTTACAGTCCCAGTTGCCGCCGCGAACGAGAGTGTTCTTGACTTTCGCCGACAGACTCGCATTGGGTGTTGACGTTCCGCCGTCGTCGTAGTACCCCAGTTTGAAAATGCTGGGGTTTTGCGAAGCATCTGCGTCGATTTCGTAACTGCCGGCTGTGCAGGTGGACCCGGACTCGCCGAGCACATTGCCGACCACATTTTCATAGTTGTTGTAGTACGCAATGGCCACACCAAAGATGGCGCTGGTCATATTCGAGCCTGTGCTCGGATTCGTTGAGGTCAGGTCGATATAGTTGCGGAACAGCGTGTTGTGGCTGCCGCTGCCGTGCGCAAAATCGAACTCGACGTTCGACGTCACATTGCCTTCCCATAAGTTCATATAGGGATGAGCGCCGTGCGTGTTTGTTTCCGCAAGTGAGTTCGGGTATTCTCCCATGTAGGAATCGAACATGTAGTTGTACCCGAACACATTTCCGCTGCCGCCATTCATGACCGTGGAATGGCGCGCCTTCCGGATGATATTGTTCTGGATCAGGTTTTCCGAATTCCGGAATTCCAGATAGATCGAGTACGTCTCTCCGCTGTTGTGGCTGTAGCCGTCGTACACGTAGTTGTTGCTGATTTCGCTCCCGTACACATCCGAGAGATAGATATGGGAACGGTCAACGGCCATATCACTCTCCACGTTATGTACCCAGCAATGGGCGCAGGCTTCGAGATTGATGTTCTTGAAGACTACGCCCGTTCCCGAAGAAGCGGTGGGCAGCAGCCTTAGATTTTCGAGCCCTGCGTTCTCGACCATCGGCAGTTTGTAAACGGCCGGCGAGTTGTTGTAAGTGAAGTACAACGGCCGTTCGGTCGTAACGACGTTGCCGCTCACCGCCGTCACCCTCACGATTTGGGTCATCGCGTAATTCGTGAGATCGTGGCCGCATGCGCTGCACGAACCGGTATAGCCCGAGGTGTTGACCAGCGGATTACCATCGCTGTCCGTCGGATTCTGCTGCGTAACGACCAGATAGCTCCCGGCTACAATCCCGGCGGCACTCTGCAGTGTTATCTGAGTTGAGCCCTTTTGTCCTCCTGCCGTAATCGGAATGAATACGACTTGGGAGGACGATAAATACGTCTGCCCGAGACTGACGATGTTCGCGCCGTCCCCATACTCGATAATGGTCTTGTCCGGCCCTGACCCGCGCAGAGCCACTCCTCCTGGAATACACAAACCGGCTTCGTAGTCACCCGAGGCGTAATCATCCGAATAGCCCGAACAGACCGTCGAAGAACGATGGATCTTGTACGTTCCCGGATTCAGGAGGACGACCGAGTGCGCCGGCGCAGCTTTGATCGCCTTTTGAATCGCGACGCTGTCGTCCGCCGACCCGCTCGGTGAGAGCGTGGCCGCGATCGGCCAGTTGCCACTCGGAATGCCACCCGGAATGCCGGCGTGAGTCCAGTCCACAGTCCGGGTGCTAGGAAGGAAGCCCGAAATTCCCTGCGCCCACCCGCTCAGTGCCGTGCAGACCAACAGTGCGCAGGTCACTGATGCAATCAAAAAACAGCTTTTTCTCGTCATGGCTTCACTTCGCCTTTGCCGACAAGCTGCCGGGCGCGTTCGGAGCAGGGGTGGGCGGCGGCGGCGCACTCTGACCCTGAAGCGGGTGCGGATACGTGTAGGGTGTGTACGAGTAGGTCGTAGAGGCGTTATCCGTGCTCAGTTCCCATCTGTGCATACTCGAAGGCTGGCTCGTCGAAACGATGAAGTCTCGTCCCGCGACCACGTTCGAACTGCCGCTGCTGACACTCATTGAGGAATCGTTGCCCCAGATGTATGCGGGGCTGTAATTCTGATTGATGCCGCGCCCTACCTGGTACAGCGCCGGATAGCCGGAATCCTCTTCATAAAGGTTGATTGAGCCCGCGCCTTGATTGTTCGAAGCACCCGTCACGTGATTGTTGAAGATCACGCCGCTACCGGCCCGAATGACAATGTAGTCGGACTGATTGCCGTTCGGCACTACATTGAATGTGTTCTCGTAGAACTCCCACCATCGCGCGCCAATCATGCCCGCCGTCCCGTGCTGGTCCACCTGACACATATTGCAGGTATTGTGGCGGAACACAGTACGCGCACCGTAATACGACTCGAGCGCCGATGTTCCCCAGAAATAAGCCGGGTTTCCTGACGCGTTGTACGTGAACGTGTTGTCTTCAATGAACAGCATGTTGGGACCGCCCGGAACGATGTTGTCGCTCCAACCGCTCGCATCGGTAGCTCCCATTCCCATGTTGTGAATCATCTCCGAAGCGGACCCGCCATTGAATGTGTTGTGATCCAACAAGCCAGGACCGTTTCCGTTGCAAACCACAAAAATCGCCTGACTATTTGGTTCGCTGAAGGTATTGTGGTCAATCCGGAAAGGCGATGTGCTGGTCGAGCCTTGCGTAGTGATCGCGTTGTTGCTCGTGAACGTAAATCCGGTAATCCGCGAAGTTCCGGAAGTACCGGCGGTCAGGCTGATGCCTCCGGAGATGGTGGTGTTTCCTCCCCCGTTTACCGTAATCGCTTTCGAGCTCGGAATCGAAACTCCGCTCGACCAGTTACAGCTGCCGCCAGGCACAACCACTGTATCGCCGGTGGAAGCCGAATTGATTGCGTTCTGAACGTCTGACGACGAACAAGAACTTGCCGTAATCGTGTTCGCGTGCGCAGCGGCGCCCAGGCAAACTGCGGCGAATGAAAGATAGATCGCTCGTTTCAAAATCGCACTCCCTGTTCTTTCGCTCGTACTCCGCATCTATGGCACCACCGCCGATGCCTGGTTCGAGTAAGCACTCTCAAGGCCACTGCTGTTCACTGCCGTTGTTACGTAGTAATAGGTATCCCCGGCAACGACGTTGGAGTCCACATAACTCGTGCCGCTCACCAGCGATCCGCTTACTAACGCATACGGACCGCCCGAAACACCCGCTCGGTACACCTTGTACCCGCTGATGTTCGGTGAAGTACTTGCTGTCCAGCTCAGCGTGACACTATGACTGGTATTCTTGGTCGCCGTAAAATTCACGCCCGTCACATTCGCCCCGTTCACGGTTACGCTTGAGGTCGCAGGCGAAAAGCTGTATCCGGACGCGCTCGGAGAAAGCAGATACGAGCCGTTGGCCAGTCCCGAAAATGTGTACTGCCCGGAAGAATTCGTCTCAGTCGAGGCCGAGCTCGCACCCGAAAGGCTGATCGAGGCCGTTGCTCCGCTCACCGTGCCCGAAATGCTGTAAGTCTGGCTACTCCCCTGCGGAATGAACACCAGATCCACATAATAATTACTCGCGTCCCACGATTGGTTCGGAAATGCCGCCCCGCTGCCATACGCATACACACCAGGCGCCGACCCGACCACCTTCAGTGGCGCCGCATTCAGCCCGCCCCAGTTGTAGTAGGTGTCGTCGGCATAGTTCCCGTTGGGCGCAAAATACGAAATAACATACGTCGTATTCGCCTGAATCGAGATCGGCTTGGAAAAGTTCGCCTGCTGCCAGCCAGAAGCCGTTTCGCTGCCAAACGTCACTGACCCTAGCAGCGTCCCGCTCGCCGACCACAACTGGCCGCTGTGCGTGCCCGTATCGTACTGCCCCTTGTAAAACCGCACCGCCGTCACTGTGCCGGCCGCACTGCTCTGAAACTCCAGTCCGAGCGTCACCGCACTCGAATCACCCGAATTCGGCGTTGCCGGTACCGTGCTCGAATTCCAGAACGAAGCCCGTGCGGGCGTTGCCGCTAACAGGCTCATCCCTATCGCAAGAGCCGGCAGACTTGCCAGCTTCCATCGCTCTGCCCAGCGCGCCATCGCCGCGCCTCGGGGTTCGCCCCGATCAAAAAACAATCTTGGTTGAGTCACTTCATTTCCCCGTTCGTCAAAATGTCGTCGATTAACTCAGGAGTCTTTGCTCCTGTCCTCAGTTGTCGGGAGCGTCTAAATCGACCGCTCTCTCGCAGCTGGATCCGTAGAATGAGCGCAAAAAGACACACGTCTCCCCGGAAACAAATTGTTTCTTTTTTGAAAACTGGCCGGCTAAATCCCGGCTATTTTTCTCTTGGAGACGCTACGAGACACCCGTCCCGCGCCGCCCACCGGCCCACCTTGGCCGGTCTCACGAACCACTCGCCTCGGACAATCCGTCAACACGCACGAATGCCCGGCTGGTTCCGGTCTTGGTTCCCGAAACCATCTCTCAATTCGCCCTTCGGTGACCCGAGGCGTACCCTTCAATAAGGCTTAGGCCTAGTATACATAAAAATCGCTTATGCAATAAGCAATTTTTTGCCAACGGCCTGACATAAAAGTAGCAGGCGCTTACAGCACCGAACTAATAAAAGAATGTTATAGCATAGCGATCGGCAGCGGTCGCTATTGCGCGGTCAGACCATCTCTACAAACTCGCCAACTGCGCACCTTCCCCTCCTGCTCACGCACGAGAAATCAAGCGGAATACCGATCCGCTCTCGGTGCTGCACTGCCGCTGGGCAGCGGCTTACCTGGTAAGTGTGTCCGGAAGGGAAAAGTCTCTTCGGATTTTGCCGAGTGCGAGAGATGACTCAGCGGACGACGGCGGCTTCGAAGCAGACTTCGTTTGCGCGGTCGAGTTCCACACGATACGGTTCGGTCAATAGGCGGCGAATGTCTTCCTGCGTACGAATGTCCGATTGCGGAAGCACGTGATATCCCTCCACTCGGCACCCCACCCCAAATCCGTTCGCCGCCGCGCCGATCTTGACATGGACCACCTCAGCGACCCCCTCCATGTACACCGGCCTTGCACCCTGCAATTCGCCTCCGCGCGGTGAGAGGCACAGCAGGAATCGAAATCGCTCGCCCGGAGCATGCATCTCCCGCGTGCGGCAGAAAAAACCGTTTCGGCTCACGTTCTCGGTTTCACTCTCAACCAGAACATCCGTTCCCGGAAAAAATAAATACACCGGAGTGCGCAAATTCGTTCGTGGTCGGCTTCGATGTTCCTTGGTCATTTCCTGCTCTTCGGAAAAAGTTCAAAAACTTTGCCAGCCGCACGTTCAATTGGTTCGTTCCCGCCCGGCTCAGGCCCGCGTCTGATATTCTTTAAGCCATTCAAGCAGTTTGGAAGCCATTTGCATAGCCCTAAATTCCGGCTATTTCTTGCTTTGTTCCCCGCCCTGCGAGCCTCTCTTTTTATTGCGCTCGGGCAGGCCGCTTTCGTCTTACCCGTTTACCCGCAGACAGCCTGTGCCGTCAACCATCCTTCGCCCGGTGTCTTCATCTGTTATCCGCGAGAGGGCGCGCCTGGAGCAACTGAAACCGTTCCCGACATATTCCACTTCAGCGCTCAGGCCAACGCTTTCCCTGGCCGCATGATCCATGCCTATGCCGTTCTGCTCGACGGTCACCGCATCTATCAAAACAAGTTGGCCGTCGCCTCGCGTGAGCTCTCAATTGAAACGAACATCGAGTCTCCGGTCCATTCCGGATCGCACGCGCTCTCGCTTCTGCTCGACACGGGCCACACCGCCCAAATCAGCGGGATTACCTTTCGCCCCGCAGCCGAGTTCGGCTTCTGCGACGAATTCAGCCGCCTCGATCCGCGCGCGTGCGTGCCCAGGCGTAACGGCACTCCTCTCGACTGGTCTCTCGATCCACAGCAGAATTTCGCCCGCAACCTGACCGGCTTCACGCGCCAACTCGCGCGCGTCGAGGCCGATACCGCCGATGCCGTCGCATTCGACCACAACGGTAACCTATATACAGCCTCGCACTCCACTTCCGATATCGAAATTCGCCGCTACCGTCCCGATGGCAGCGTCTCCTACGATCGATTGGTACGTTTCTGCAGCCCGGGCTTCCTCTCGGTCAGCGGTTTCGCGCTTCACTCCGACGGCAGGCTCTGGCTCGCCGGTAATACGACTGCATGCCTCCAGACCACTCCCGGCGCACTCGCTTCCCAACCTCCTGCGGGCAGCCATCTCCATCCGTTCCTCATCGCTCTCGATACGAATAAGCCCGAACCGGCCTCGCTCCTCTTCTCCACCTTTCTTCCAGCACCCGCCAGCTCCGTTTCGGCTCTTCGCATCGACTCCGTCGGAAGCGCTTACCTAGCCGGCACCAGCAGCACCGGCTCCTTTCTCGACATCATCAATCCGTCGGGCTCCGCCCTGCTCTCCTCCCACTTTTTTCCACAAACGGAACTCTCGGCTCTGGCACTCGGCCCGTCCGGAACCGTGTACCTGACCGGCCGAACCGGCAACGCCACTTTCCTCGCCGCCGTCGATCCAGCTTCTGGCCAACTCAGCTATCGCGCCCGGTTTTCACCTGCTGAGATCTCGAGCGGCGAAGCCATCGCCATGTCGCCGCATCAGCAGATCCTGCTCGCCGGCCGCCTCCTCACGTCCGACAACGGCCAGCAGCTGTTTCTGCTCAGGCTCGACCCCTGCCGCAACGGCCGCATTCATTTCGAAACGCTCGGTACATCTGCCATCGATGCTCCCATCGCCGCCATCCAGCCCGCTCTCGATCGCTTCGCCACAACCGCTGCTCCCACGTCGGACTCGACCGGCCGCCCGCGCTTGTTCACTGTTTCCGAAGCTCCTGCCTGCCCGGCCACACGCTGATGTCTCCGCGATTCACCCGCCGCCAGATCCTCAGCTCTCTCGCCGCCGCCACACTCGCTCGCCGAACTGCCCGCGCGCAGTCCGATGAGCTCACCACGAATACGCTCTTCGGCATCCGCCTCGAACCGTTCGTTGATCCTTTGCCGATCCCGCGCGCCATCCGTCTGCCTGCCACTCCCGGCCACACCTCCGCTCCCGAGCGCATCATTCTCTCGCAGTTCCGCCAGAAGCTGCATCGCGATCTTCCGCCTTCTCTCGTTTGGGGTTTCAATGGAACGACTCCCGGCCCGACGCTCGTCGCTGCCCGCGGCTGCCCCGCCCACATCGAGTGGCACAACCGGCTCCCCGATCAGCATCCCCTCGCCGTCGATCACACCCTCGACGGAGCCGGTCCTGATATCCCCGCAGTGCGCACCGTCATCCACCTGCACGGCGGCCACGTATCCGCTGAAAACGACGGTTACCCCGAGCACTGGATTATCCCCGGACAAGCCCAGCGCACCCACTATCCCAACCGGCAGCCGACCGCCACGCTCTGGTATCACGACCATGCCATGGGCATCACCCGCCTCAATGCCGTGATGGGTCTGGCCGGCCTCTATCTGCTTCACGATCCCGATGAGCAGCGCCTCCATCTACCCTCGGGCCCCTACGACATTCCGCTGATCCTGCAGGACCGCATTCTCGACGCTGGCGGCCAGCTCGCCTATCCCGTTGGCCCCTCAGCCGATCACCCCTGGGTCTCGGAATTTTTCGGTACCCACGTGCTAGTGAACGGCAAAGTGTGGCCCTATCTCACTGTCGAGCCGCGCCTGTATCGCTTCCGTCTGCTCAACGCCTCGAATTCGCGTATTTACCAGATGGCGCTTCACCCTGAGCAGCCCTTTTACGTCATCGCCAGCGATGGCGGCCTGCTGCGCGAGCCTGTCGAATCCGCTGAGCTTCTCCTCGCCCCCGGCGAACGTCTCGACCTGCTCATCGACTTCCGTGAACGCCAGGGCCGCCGCCTGAATCTGGTCAACTACGGCCGCGCACCGTATCCCTCCGGTGGGTCGCCCGTGCCCGGCTTTGTTCTCCAATTCCGCGTTGAGCGCCCGCTCACTCCCGTCCGTCAAACCAGCGAAATCCCGAACGCGCTCGCCTCTGTTCCGCGTCTTGCCGAGGCCGCCGCCGTCAAAACCCGCCGCCTCAAACTCGTCGAGTTCATGGGACCCGACAAGCGCCTCCAGCGCACGCTGCTCGACGGCAAGCGTTTCATGGACCCGGTGAGCGAAGATCCCCTCCGCGGCACCGCCGAAATCTGGGAATTCGTCAACACCACCATGGACACTCATCCCATCCATCTGCACGCGATTCATTTCCAGCTGCTCGATCGGCGCGCCTTCGATGTCCGCCGGTATCAATCCACCTCAGAAGTTTTCTACACAGGTCCGCTGCTCGGCGCCGCAGCTGCCGAACAGGGCTGGAAGGACACCATCATCTGCCCTCCCGGCCAGGTCACCCGCATTCTCGCGCCATTCCATGCCGAACCGGGCCGCTTCGTCTGGCACTGCCACATGCTCGAACACGAAGATAACGAGATGATGCGTCCGTACGTGATACGTTCCGCTTAGCGCCGCAGCCGGCCCACGACATCTTCCGCGGCCGCGTGTCCGTCCTCCTTCAGCGAGTACACCTGCTCGCCATCCCGCAGCACTCGCAGCGATCCCGGCGCCCCTGCCCGTACTCGTACCGGAACGCCCAACTCTCGTTCAATCGCATCCTTGAGACGCACGGCCTCTTGTTTTAAGTCCACTCAAAAAAAGCAGCGCTTGATTTCAATCGTCATCTGATTCCCTCTTCTGGAAACATCCCCGACCCACTCTACCGCTTCGTCCCTGTCCTATCCATTCTCTTCCGCTTCCCGCACTTTCTTCCCACCTGTACCTGAGATTTTTTGCTCCCCCGCCCGACTGTTACTCAACAGAAGGCCCGGAAAATAGGCCGTTTCAGCGGTTTTAGCGGTTGGTGTTTGAATTGCTCAGGGGCTGTGTTATGATTTTCAGAACCGAAAAGCGCTGGCTTCTCGGGCACTCTCTCGACCGTCGGAGTCACCCGGTGTTTTTCCCGGATCCGGCTGCGAGTCTTTCGTCTTCTCTGTCTCGAACAGAAAGACGCCGCGCGCGTTCCACTCGGTTCGTACTAGTAAACGAGCGGTGGCACTCGACCCGGTTTTTTGTGCTGCGGTTCTTGAACCCTTTTGATGCTTCCTACGTCATAAGCGTATGACTTGGCTGCTTCAAACCTTTCGAATGTGAGCATGGCTAGTCGGTTTAAAGAAGGAGAAAAATAAAATGACCAAAACAGAACTGAACAACTTCAAAAAGATCCTGGAACAGAAACAGGACGAACTGGAACAGATTGTCCGCAATCGCGACGCGATCGCCATCGAGCAGGCCGCGGACGCTCTCGACCAGGTGCAGCATGCTTCCGAGCGTGAGCTCGCCATCCGCAATCTGGATCGCGAGTCTAATCTGCTTCGGAATGTTCGTTCAGCTCTGCGGCGGATCGAGGACGGCTCCTTTGGAACCTGCCTCCACTGCGATGAGGAGATCAGCCCGAAACGCCTGGCCGCCGTACCGTGGGCGCCGTACTGCATCCAGTGCCAGGAAGAAGCCGACCGCCTGCAGGCCGAAGGCGAAGAAATGTTCGACGACGAAATGCTCAGCGCAGCCTGATCTCCTCGCTCGCAAACCTTCTTTTCACATCTCCGGGCGCGCCGCAATCCCCGCCAGGCGCGCCCTGATTTTTTCTTGATCTTTCCCCGCCACGCTTTGTCGGGCAAATGGTAACTTCGCGGATCTTTGGTGCGCCTAGAAATTGATACCTAAGGCTAGTTCACCCGATCCCGATGCTCACCTCGCGCCTTCTGTCCTGTCTCGCGGCCTCGCTCCTGCTCTGCTCGGCGCTACAGGCCCATCTGGCGGTTTCTGCCCAGGAGCCCACCACCGCCGCTGCCAAACCCACCGAACACGTCATCGGGACCATCAGCGCCATCGATCCCGCCGCGCAAACCATTACCGTTAAAGAGGACAAGACCAACCAGGACCACGTCATCCTGCTCGCCGCCACCCACACGCTTCTCAAAGTGCCGCCCGGCGCCAAGGATCTGAAAACCGCCACTCGCATTACCGCTTCCGATCTCTCCGTCGGCGATCGCGTCGATGTACGCGGCAACAAACCGGCCGATGCTCCCGACAAAATCGCTGCGCGCAGCGTCGTGCTTATGTCGGGCCGCGAACTCGCCGCCGTTCACCAGGCCCAGGCCGCTGAGTGGCAGAACGCTGCTTCGGGTGTGGTCTCGAGCGTCGATCCAGCCGCTCAGAAAATCGTCTTCAACGAGCGCAATCCGCAGGGTCCTCCGCAAACGGTAACCGTCAGCGTTTCGCCACAAACCGAGTTCACGCGCTATTCCCCGCAGAACCCCAACGCACCCGCCGCCTCGCAGCTCTCCGATATTCATCCGGGCGATCAGCTGCGCGTGATCGGCGACAAGAGTCCGGATGGCGCCACCATTACCGCCCGCCGCGTCTATAGCGGAGCGTTCCGCACGCTCAACGGCACCATCGCTTCCATCGCGGCCGACGGATCGCAAATCGTCATCAATAATCTCGCCACCAGGAGCCCCGTAACGGTCGCCCTGACGGCGAATTCCGAGATTCAGAACATTCCTCCGCAGATGGTGCAGATGATGGCCCAGATGCGAGCCCAGCGCGCAGCCGGCGCCAATGGAGGAGCAGGCGCCAATAGCAATGCGCCAGCTAATCCTCCACCATCAAGCGGGCCCCCGCCTTCGCAGGCCGGTCCTTCCGGCTATGCCCGCGGTCCGCGTAGCGGCGATCTCTCGCGACTGATCGAACGTCTTCCCAAAATCAGCATCGCGGAGCTGAAGCCCGGCCAGGCGGTAGTCGTTGCCGGCGCCCTCGATTCCACCGCACCCGACCGCCTCGTCGCCACCCACGTCATCAGCGGTGTCGAGCCGCTGCTCCAGGCCGCCGGTTCTTCACGCCAGCGCGGCGGTAACGGAGGCGATTCCCTCGGCGGCGACTGGGGCCTCGGCGAAATGTCCGTCCCGCAATAAAGGATTTCTCACTTGTTCATGCATCGTATGTTCCGACGCGCCACTGTCGCTTTTCTTTTTTCGATTGCCGCTCTGCTCGCCCCGGCAGCAGCACCTGCTCAGCAGACGCCTCCGCCCGCCGCGGCCGCTTCCCGCAGCATCCCCGCGGGTAACGCCACCGTCCGCGGTACGGTCAAAGACTCGACCGGCGGCATCATTCCCGGCGCTCGCGTCACGCTCACCAGCTCCGATGGCGCAACCAAAATCACCACGACCGGCACCGATGGCAGCTACGTCTTCCACGTCGCAGCGGGCACCTATAGCGTCTCCGTCACCTACACCGGTCTCGAGCAGCAGAAGCCGCTCCTGGTCGATGCCGCGCCCGGCCAGTCGCAAAGCGCGAACATCACCATGACTCTGCAAACCGAAAAGCAGGAAGTCAATGTCACCGACACCAGCACCAACACCGTCAGTACCGAGCCCTCCAATAACGCCACCGCGCTCGTGCTCAAGCCCGAAGACCTCGACGCGCTTCCCGATGATCCCGACGATCTGCAGGCCGACCTCGAAGCGCTCGCCGGACCTTCTGCCGGACCCGGAGGCAATCAAATCTACATCGATGGCTTCACCGGCGGCCGCATGCCTCCCAAAGAGTCCATCCGCGAGATCCGTATCAACTCCAACCCGTTCTCGGCCGAATACGACAAGCTCGGCTATGGCCGCATTCAGATCTTCACCAAACCCGGCTCCGATAAATTTCACGGTCAGGGCTACTATTCCATCAGCGACGACGTCTGGAATTCGCGCAATCCCTTTCTGACCGTCAATCCACCCTTCCGCACCCAGCTCTTCGGTGGCAACGTGAGCGGGCCGATTTCGAAGAAGGCCAGCTTCTTTCTCGATGTCGAGCGCCGCAATATCGACGACAACGGCATCATCACCGCTACCATCCCCACCTCGGATTTTCTGAACCACTACTCGTATCAGAGCTTCTACTCGACGCCACAGCGTCGCACAACGGTCAGCCCACGCGTCGACTATCAGCTCAACGACAAGAACACGCTCAGCTTCCGCTACGGGTGGCTCGATAACGAGCACATCGTCACCGGCATCGGCGCCTTCGACCTGCCCGCGCTCACGGTCGGCAACCTCAATTACCCGAGCAGCGGCTACACCTCCTCCGACGTCGAGCACAGCTTCCAGGCAGTCGACACCATGGTGCTCAGCGCCAAGGCCATCAACGAAACCCGCTTCCAGTTCGAGCATGAAAATGAATCCGAAGCCAGCCAGAGTCTCGCGCCCCAGCTCGCCGTAAGTCAATCCTTTACTGCCGGCGGCTCCGGTTACAGCGCCCCTGGTTTTGCCAACAGCTACGACACGCAAAACAGTTACGAGCTGCAGAATTATACGTCCGTCACCTGGCGTAACCACACCACCAAATTCGGCCTCCGCATCCGCGCCGACGATCTCGCGGACCAGAGCCCCAAAGGATTCAACGGCACCTATTACTTCCTGGGGGGCACCTTCCCGCTGTTGTCGCCGAATCTGACCATCGTTCCCGGGAAAACCGTCCAGCTCACCTCCATCGAGCAGTACCTCATCACCGAACAACTGCTCCAGGCCGGTCTCTCCAGCCAGCTCATCACGTCACAGTTCGGCTACGGTCCTTCGCGCTACACCGTAAACGCCGGCAATCCGTACCTCAGCTTCTATCAGCTCGATTTCGGCCCATTCATTCAGGACGATTGGAAAGTCCGGCAGAACCTGACCATCAGCCTCGGCCTCCGCTGGGAAGCGCAGAACAACATCAACGATAAGAACGACTGGGCTCCGCGCATCGGTTTCGCCTGGTCGCCCGATGCCAAAGCCCACGGCGGCCGCGCCAAGACCGTGATCCGCGGCGGCTGGGGCTACTTCTACGACCGCTTCGCCATCTCCAACGTCCTCACCGCCTACCGCTATAACCAGGAAGCCGGCGCGCAGACGTCCTACCTGCTCACCAATCCGACTTTCTACGACGCCGCCTTCGATACGCCCATTCCGCTCGACATGCTTCAGGCGCAGCAGAGCAAGCAGCGTTACCAGATCGATTCCAATCTGAAGGCCCCGCGCCTCATGCAGACCGCCGTTTCACTCGAACGCCAGCTTTTCAGCCACACCACGCTGAACCTCAACTTCGTCAACTCGCGCGGTACCCACGAACTGCGCACAGTCGATATCAACGCGCCCGTCCCGATTCCCGGCGATCTGCCGCCCGGCGCGCCCGGCTACACCGGCCCCATCATTCGCCCTTACGGCAATGTCGGCGATATCTACAACTTCGAATCCGACGGCATCTTCAAACAAACGCAGGTGCTCGTGGGCATTAACAGCCAGGTCGGCAAATGGCTCACCATCTTCAGCCGCTACAGCTATTCCAATGCCCACGCCGATACCGATGGCATCGCCAGCCTGCCGGCGAATCCCTACAACTTCGCCGCCGACTGGGGCCGCACTTCGCTCTCTCCCACGCACACGCTCTTCTTCGGCGGTTCTCTGCTCGCCAAGTGGGGCCTGCGCTTCTCTCCGTTCCTGGTCGCGCGCACCGGCATTCCTTACAACATCACCAGCGGCACCGACCTCTTCGATCAGGGCACCGGCACACCCACCGCCCGCCCCGAAGTGGTCGATTACACCACCCGCTACGACACGCCGTTCGGCTTCCTCAACCCCATCCCGGTGGTCGCCGCACCCGGCAGCACCAACATGATCGAGCGCAACGCCGCCACTGGCCCCGGCTTCATCGGCCTGAACCTGCGCGTCAGCAAAACCTGGGGCTTCGGAACGACGAAATTCTCCGGACCGTCAGGCGGCGCTCGCGCCGGCGGTGGCGGCGGGGGACGCCATGGCGGCGGCGGATTTTTCGGCGGACCCGGCGAATCTACCGAGCACCGCTACAACCTCACGCTCGGCGTCAACGCCCGCAACATTCTTAACCACGAGAATCTGAATACCCCCAACGGCGCACTCACTTCGCCCTACTTCCTCGAATCCACGGGCATCACCGGCGGCTTCGGCGCCGAATCCACCGCCAGCAACCAGCGCCGCCTAGACATGCAACTCCGCTTTACGTTCTGATGACGCTCTCGGACTTTGTTGCTCTCCCCGAGCACACAGACGATGGCTATCGCTTCGAACTCAGCGAGGGGCAGTTAATCAGGCTGCCCCTCGACGGCTTCCTCCACGGGCCCTCGTTTCCAACATCTCGCACCTGATCTACTCAAACCTCGACCGTTACCTCTTTTGCGCCGGTGCGGGAAACGTTGGTCTTCTTCTGAACGCGACGGAAGATCGCGCCACCGTCCGAGCGACCGATACTGCCGTAACAAAGCGATCGGATGGCGTTCCGGTCGGCTTTTTTCCCGGCGCCCCCTTAGTCGCGATCGAGATTATCTCCCCCAGCAACACCGCCGAAGACACACGCTCGAAAGCGAAGCGCTGGCGATCAGCCTCTCGGTCCACCACCTCTTCGACTGCTAACCACAAGCCGTAGGGCGCACCTCGCGTCCGCGTCCCGCGATCCCGCCAAGACACAATCTCCTGTTGCTTTCCCAATAAAGCTGTGCCATACTCCTGTTGGTAACCAAAATAGGAGCATGAAAGACAAGACCGACGTCCTGCAGGGCACGCTCGCCCTCATGGTCCTCAAGACTCTCGATGTCCTCGGCCCCCTTCACGGCTACGGCATCGCCCGACGCATCGAGCAGATCAGCGGCGACCTGCTCAGCGTCAACCAGGGCACCCTCTACCCGCTTCTGCTGAAACTCGAACAGGAGGGCTCGATCGCCTCCGAGTGGGGCGCGTCGGAAAACAACCGCAAAGCGCGCTTCTACAGCCTCACCCGCGCCGGGCGCAAACAACTCCACGCCGAAACACAGGGCTGGCAGCAGACCGCCTCCATTATCGACCGCTTCCTCACCGCTAAAGCCGGGGACTTCTCATGAGGACATTGCGCCGTTTTCTGAGCCGGGTACTCTCGTTCCAGCGCAGCGATGAGCAGCGCATAACGACCGAGATCGAAGCACATCTCGCCGAACAAACCGCCGAAAATATCCGTAACGGCCTCTCACCCCAAGAAGCGCGCCGCCAAGCCGTTCTTAAATTCGGTTCGATCGAATCGACTCGCGAAGCCTGGCGCGACCAACGCTCGCTGCCCTTTTTCGAAACGCTCCTCGCCGACACCCGCCTCGCCCTGCATCGTCTGCGAAATGCGCCCGCCTTCACCTTCACCACGATCCTGACGCTCGCTCTAGGTATCGGTGCCACGACCTCGATCTTCACTCTGGTCTACGCCGTTCTGATCAAATCGCTTGCGGTGGCAAAACCAGAAGAACTCCTCCGCCTCGGCAAAGAGCCAAGCTGTTGCTACTTCGGAGGCTACACGCAAGTCGACGGCGAATTTTCGCTCGTCTCCTACGATCTCTACCAGCACTTCCGTGACAACACAAAAGGCTTTTCCGAGCTCGCCGCTTTCCAGGCGGGCGGGACGGATCTCGCGGTCCGTCGCGCGGGCCACAGCGAGCCCGCTCAAAGCGAGAACGGCGAATTCGTCTCGGGCAACTACTTCCGCATGTTCGGCGTCAACGCTTATGCCGGACGGGTACTCACGCCCGCCGACGATCAGCCGCACGCCGCCCCCGTCGCGGTCATCAGTTATCGCCTCTGGGCGGAACGTTACGGCTCCGATCCATCCGTAATAGGCGCCGTTTTCAATCTGAACCAGAAGCCATTCACCATCGTCGGCATCGCTCCCCCTGCTTTCTACGGGGATGCGCTCCGCAATCCGGCGCCCGACTTCTTCCTCCCGCTCAACACCGAGCCCTACATCGAGCCCGACAACGATCTCAACAACTACGCCCTTCACTGGCTCGACCTCATCGGCCGCATGCGACCCGGCGCGACTCCTCTTGCCATTGAAGCCCAGATGCGTGTTGAACTGAAGCAGTGGCTCCGCTCCCACTGGGGTGAGATGCAGCCCTACGAACGTGCTGAATTCCCCAGGCAAACGTTGTACCTTCGCGCCGGAGGCGCAGGCATTACCTACATGCGGCGGGATTACGAACACTGGCTCAATATCCTGATGACCGTTACCGCGCTCGTGCTTCTGATCGCCTGCGCCAACATCGCCAACCTCATGCTCGTCCGCAGCCTCGGCGAACGTCGCCAGATCTCGCTCAGCATGGCACTCGGCGCCCGCCCTTCGCGCCTCATCCGCCAGACGCTCACCGAAACCATCCTGCTTTCTCTTCTCGGCGGCAGCGCGGGACTCGCTCTCGCCTATGCCGGCACTTCTCTGATCCTTCGCTTCGTCTTCCCGAGCAGTACCGGCGGGATCGCCGTCGCGGTGAGCCCGTCGCCCTCGCTTCCCGTACTCGCCTTCGCCTGCGCCGTCTCGCTTCTGACCGGAATCGCGTTTGGCCTCGCACCCGCCTGGATGGCAACCCGCATCGATCCCATCGAAGCTCTCCGCGGAGTCGGTCGCGCAACCGCACGCACCGCCTCGCTTCCTCGCAAAGCCCTGGTCATCGTACAGGCCGCGCTCTCGCTCCTTCTGCTCTCCACCGCGGGCCTGCTCACGGCTGCGTTGCACCGTCTCGAGCATCAGGATCTCGGCTTCAACCCGGCGCATCGCATCGTCGTCAATGTCAATCCGCGCGTCGCCGGCTATAAAGGCGATCAGCTTGCACCGTTGTACCAGCGCATCCACGACTCGCTCGGCGCGCTGCCCGGCATCGCCGGTATCGCTCTCTGCACCTACTCCCCCCTCGCCAACAACGCCTGGGGCTCGGGTGTCTGGACGCTCGATCATTCCGAGCCCAGCGCGAACTTCGACCACAGCGCCTACTGGACCCGCATCAGCGCAGGCTATTTCGACGTGCTCGGCATGCCCGTCCTCCGCGGCCGCGGCATCACGCGCCAGGACACCGCTGCCTCGCCGCTCGTGGCGGTCGTCAACCAGACGCTCGCTCGCCGCTTCTTTCCGAATGAAGATCCGATCGGCAAGTACTTCCGCCGCGACGAAGATCCCAGCTCACCCGTTTACCAGATCGTCGGCGTCGCCAGGGACGCCCACTATCTCCAGTTCGAAATTGCCCGGCCCATCGGTCCGTTTTTCTTCCTCTCCGACACCCAGCACGAGTTTTCGAAATCCAGCAACACCGAAATCAGCCCCGGCTCGCATTATCTCGGCGATATCGTCCTCCTGCCCCACTCAGGGGCTCACATTTCCAAATCGCAGATCCGCCACGCTATCTCATCCATAGACCCGAACCTGCCCGTAACGGCCATCCAAACCCTCGAGGAACAGGTCTCTGCCGTCTTCCGCAACCAGCGCCTCATCGCGCGCCTTACATCCTTCTTCGGCCTGCTCTCTTTACTGCTCGCCGCCATCGGCCTCTACGGCGTCACCGCCTATAACGCCACCCAGCGCACCAGCGAAATCGGCTTGCGCATGGCCCTCGGCGCGGATCGCAAGCAAATCCTCCAACTCGTCCTCCGCGGCGCACTCGCGCTCATCGGCATCGGCCTCGCGATCGGCCTTCCGCTCTCGCTCGCAGCCGGCCGATTCCTCGGCGCGCAGCTCTACGGCGCTAATCCCTACAACCCGGCCGTGATCGCCATCAGCATCGCCGCGCTCGCTCTCTCAGCCACACTCGCCGCGCTCCTTCCGGCCCTTCGCGCCAGCTCCATCTCGCCTCTCGACGCCCTCCGCACGGAATAACTACTCATGAAATCTCTACGCCGCTTTCTTCGACGAGCTTTTGCGCTATCCAGGAGCCGCGAGGAAGACCGGCTCAGCCGCGAAATCGAAGATCACCTGGGTCATCAAACCGCCGAAAACATTCGCAGCGGTATGTCGCCTGAAGAAGCTCGCCGTCAGGCGATTCTCAAATTCGGCGCGATTGAAGCCACCCGCGAAGCCTGGCGCGACCAACGCTCTCTTCCCTTTTTCGAAACACTCTTGAGCGACACCCGCCTCGCCCTGCGCCGTCTCCGCAACGCGCCTGCGTTCACGTTCACAGCCATCCTTACTCTGGCCCTCGCCATCGGCGCCACCACCGCGATATTCACTCTTGTCTACGCGGTTGCACTCAAGTCGCTCGCCGTCGCAAATCCCGATCAGCTTCTTCGACTCGGCAAGGAATCGCGCTGCTGCTACTGGGGCGGCTACTCGCAAGCGGGTGAATTTTCGATCGTCTCCTACGATCTCTACAAATATCTGCGCGACCACACGCACGGATTCTCGGAACTCGCCGCGTTTCAGGCCGGCGGCTCCGGTTTCGGCGCTCGCCGCAGCGGCACCTCCGATCCCGCCCACCCCTATCCGGGCGAATTTGTCTCCGGCAATTACTTCCGCATGTTCGGCGTTAACGCTTACGCCGGCCGCCTCCTGGTGCCCTCAGACGATCAGCCCCATTCCGCGCCCGTCGCGGTCATGAGTTATCGCCTCTGGCAGGAGCGCTACGGCTCCGATCCCTCCGTCATCGGCAGCATCTTCGATCTCAACAACAAGCCAGTCGCCATCGTCGGCATCGCGCCGCCCGGCTTCTTCGGCGATAAATTACGCGATGCATCGCCTGACTTCTTTGTCCCCCTCAATCAAGCGCCCTACCTCGAGCCAGCCAACTCTCTGAACGAAATCAGCACCCACTGGCTCGACCTGATCGGCCGCATCCAGCCCGGAATCCGTTCGCAATCCGTCGAAGCCAGCATGCGCGTAGCGCTGAAGCAATGGTTACGCTCGCACTGGAGCGAAATGACGGCCAACGAGCGCACCGAGTTCGATCATCAGACCCTCTTTCTCATGCCCGGCGGCTCTGGCATCACCAGCATGCGCGACCAGTACAATCACTGGCTGGAAATCCTGATGCTGGTTACCGCGCTCGTTTTGCTGATCGCCTGCGCCAACATCGCCAATCTTCTGCTCGTGCGCGCCATCCAGCACCGGCGTCAGATCTCGCTCAGCATGGCGTTAGGCGCACGCCCCGCGCGTCTCGTCCGGCAGACACTCACCGAAAGCCTGCTCCTCGCAATCTCCGGCGGCATTGCCGGTTTGGTGGTCGCGTTCTTCAGTACGCATCTCATTCTCCAGTTCGTTTTTCCGCGCATTCCCGGTCTAGCCGCCATCCCGATCGATGCCTCGCCTTCACTGCCCGTGCTGTTATTCGCCTTCGGCGTCTCAATGCTCACCGGCATCGGTTTCGGCATCGTTCCCGCCTGGCTCGCCACGCGCATCGATCCCATAGAAGCCCTGCGCGGCGCCAATCGCGCCATCGGAGACCGAGCTACCCTGCCTCGTCAATCCCTGGTCGTCTTCCAGGCGGCGTTATCGCTGGTACTGCTCTCGGCCTCGGGCCTGTTGTTTGCCGCACTCCACCATCTCGAGCATCTCGATCTCGGTTTCGATGCCGATCGTCGCACCGTCGTCAACATCGACGCTAAGCTCGCCGGATATCAGCCCGATCAACTCACGCGGCTCTATCGCCGCATTCGCGAATCGCTGGCCTCCGTTCCCGGTGTCGCAGCCGTGGGGATCGGTGACTACTCGCCCATGAACGGCAATAACTGGAGCAGCGCAATCGCCGCTGAAGGGCGCCCCGCTCCCGGCCCCAACGACAATAGTTTCGCCTCTGTCGATCGCGTCACCCCCGGCTTCCTCGAAGCGATTGGCAACCCGATCGTCAGCGGCCGCTCGATTTCCGAACGCGATACCGATTCTTCGCCGCTTGCCGCCGTCGTCAATCAGGCTTTTGCCGCCCAGTTCTTTCCGCACCAGAACGCCATCGGCAGACATTTCGGCATCCACGGTCCCGGCTCCGAACACGAATACGAAATCGTCGGCATCGCCCGTAATGCCCGGTACGTAACGTACGGCCTTGACCGGCCAGTCGCGCCCTTCTATTTCCGTCCCGAAGCCCAGCACGACCGCGATCCTCAAACCGGCTTCCCGGAAGTCGACCCCACTCATTATCTGCACGACATCGTCATCACCAGTCAGCCCGGAGCGCATGTTTCCGAAACGCAAATCCGCAAAGCGCTCGCCAAAGTCGATCCCAACCTTCCGGTCATCGCCGTTTTCAGCCTGAGCTACCAGATCTCGAGCCACTTCCGCCAGCAGCGCCTGATTGCCCGACTGACCAGCTTCTTCGGCCTGCTCTCGCTCGCCTTGTGCTGCATTGGTCTCTACGGAGTCACCGCCTACAACGCCACCCAGCGCACCGCCGAAATCGGTATCCGCATGGCCCTCGGTGCCGACCGCGCCGAGATCCTCCAGCTTGTCTTCCGTGGCGCGGTCTTGCTGGTAGGCTTGGGCTTACTCGCCGGCTTGCCGCTGGCCTGGGCCTCCGGAAGTTTTCTCGGAAAACAGCTTTACGGCACGGACCCGCACAACCTCTGGGTGATCTCGATAGCCGTTGCCGCCCTCTCGCTCTCGGCTGCTATTGCCGCGCTCCTCCCCGCCCTGCGCGCCAGTTCCATCTCACCCCTCGACGCCCTCCGCAGCGAGTAAACTACGCGCCGGGCCGGCTACCAGATAACCTCCAAACCCGGATACAAAATTGTCGGTCGCCGCTAGCAACCGGTACTCGCTCGACCAATGCCGCTGCGATGATCATTCGATCGAGCGGGTCGCGGTGATACAGCGGCAATGCGAGCATCCTGCGTGTATGCTCCTGAGTAAACGGCAGAACCGTCAACGCCATCCCGCTGATCATTTCCGCCACGTCCAGATCCGACACGTTCAGCTTCTAATACTCGTCTTGATCACCAGTTCCGTAATGCTGACCGTGCTGATAAACTGCGCGGTTCGCGGATCCTTCAAGGAGCACCCGCAACTCCCGTGAAAATCGCTCGAGACCCTCGAAATGAGCGCTCAGCAGAGCCTGCGTATCCAGCAGGATGCGCCTCCGCTCGCCTCGCTGCAATTACTCGAACTTCCCTTCGAGCCAGGCTGCCACTGCCGCATTGGTCTTCGGATCGTTGTCCCAAACCGGATCGAGAATCGCCGCTTTGCCCTTGCCGAGACCAAACCTCGGAACCGGATACTCAGCGGCAGCCAACGGCACTAAATCGGCGACCGGCTTGTTGTAGCGTGTGATCGTAACTCTCTGGCCCGCCTGCACTCTCCTGAGCAGCGCTGGAAGGTTTGCCCGCGCCTCCGCCGACGTCACCCGTTGACTAGCAATGTGTGTGCGGCTTCGTGCTCGCGCTGCCATGCCTCCACGGCAAAACATTCTTGTACAACTTAGCCTCACATCATTGCGACCCGGCTCATCCCCAATCTGCCGCATATACTGGATGAGCCCGCGAATTTCAGCGAGGCGAAGATTCAAACAGAATGAGCCCGCGATTTCAGCGCGGCGAAGACTTAATTAATGTTCGGCGGCATCGAAGCAGGCGGCACCAAATTCATCTGCGGCATCGGCACCTCGCCTGCCGATCTTGAAACCACCCAATTCCCTACCTCATCGCCCGACATCACCGTCGGCTCCGTTATTGAGTTCTTCCACAAATCTCGAGCGAAACTTCAGTCCATCGGCATCGGCTCCTTCGGTCCGCTCGACCTCGATCCCGACTCCCCCGCCTACGGCCACATCACCTCCACCCCCAAACCCGGCTGGCGCAATTTCGACCTGGCTGGCACCATTCGGAATGCGCTCCAGCTCCCGGTCGCCATCGACACCGACGTCAACGCCGCGCTGCTCGGCGAAGCCCGCTGGGGTGCAGCCCGCGGCCTCACCGATGCCATCTACATGACGATCGGCACCGGCATCGGCGGCGGCGCTCTCGTCCGCGGCGAAGTCGTCCACGGTCTGGTGCATCCCGAAATGGGCCACCTCCGCATCCCGCACGACCGCACCCGCGACCCCTTCCCCGGCGCCTGCCCGTTCCACGGCGATTGCCTCGAAGGCCTCGCCGCCGGACCCGCCATTCAAGCCCGCTGGGGAGCCGTCGGCACAACTCTTCCACCCGACCACCCTGCCTGGGCGCTTGAAGCCCAGTACCTCGCTTACGGCCTTAACAACCTCGCCGTCACGCTTTCGCCGCAACGTATACTGCTCGGTGGCGGAGTCATGCAACAGTCACATCTATTCACCCTCATTCGCCGCGAATTCGCGCAACTGCTCAACGGTTACGTCCAGCACCCTCAGCTCCTCGATCAGCTGGATCACTTCATTCAGACTCCGCAGCTCGGCTCCCGCGCCGGTATCCTCGGCACGCTCGTGCTCGCGGAGCGGGCCCAATGACCCTCACCGGCGTTCTTATCCGCAGCACCATCGTCGCCGCCCTCGGCGGTCTTCTCTTCGGCTTCGACACCGCCGTCATCTCCGGCACCACCGCCGATCTCACGCACGCCTTCGCGCTCACGCCTTTCCGCCTCGGCCTCACCGTCGCCATCGCACTCATTGGCACCGTGGTCGGCTCCATCTTCGCCGGACTCCCCGGCGATCGCTACGGCCGCCGCGACAGCCTCCGCCTCATGGCCATCCTCTATCTCCTCTCCGCCCTGGGCTGCGCCATCGCCTGGGATTGGTATTCGCTCGTCTTCTTCCGCTTCATCGGCGGACTCGCCATCGGCGGCTCCTCCGTCCTCGGCCCCATGTACATCGCCGAAATCTCTCCGGCCCATCTGCGCGGCCGCCTGGTCGGCTTTTTTCAGTTCAACGTCGTCGCCGGAATTCTCGTCGCCTATCTCTCGAACTACCTTATCGGTCGCCAGCAGTTCGGCGCCGCGGAATGGCGCTGGATGCTCGGCGTCTCCGGCATCCCCGCCCTGCTGTTCCTGCTGATGCTCTTCACGATCCCGCGCAGCCCGCGCTGGCTCGCGCAGAAATCGCGCCTCACGGAAGCCCGCTCCGTCCTGGCCCAGATTGGCGAACCCGATCCCGATGCCGAGCTCGCCGATATCGCCCGTTCCATCGACGTCGAGCACGGTCACGCCGAAGAGCCGCTCTTCCAGCGAAAATATCGCGTCCCGGTTTTCCTCGCCGTGGCCGTTGCCATGTTCAACCAGCTCTCCGGCATCAACGCGATTCTCTATTACCTCAACGACATCTTTGCCCGCGCCGGCTTCAGCAAAGTCTCCGGCGATCTGCAGGCCGTCCTCATTGGCTTCACCAACCTGATCGCCACTATCCTCGCCATGAGCATCATCGACCGCGTCGGCCGCAAGACCCTCCTGCTCATCGGCTCAGTCGGCTGCACCATCTGCCTCGCCGGTGTCGCCGCGGTGTTCCTGAGCGGCTCTCACGAAAATCTGCTCGTCTGGCTGCTGGTCGGATTCATCGCCTTCTTCTCGTTCTCGCAGGGCGCCGTCATCTGGGTCTTCATCAGCGAGGTCTTCCCCACCCGCGTCCGCGCCAAAGGTCAAAGCCTCGGCAGCTTCACTCACTGGTTCATGAACGCCATCATCTCCTGGACGTTCCCCATCGTCGCCAGCCACTCCCGCGGCGCGCCCTTTATCTTCTTCTCCGCCATGATGGCCCTGCAATTCTTCGTGGTGCTCTTCACTTTCCCGGAAACGAAGAACATCACCCTCGAAGACATGCAGCGCAAACTCGGCATCGCTTAAAGCGCCGGCCGCCCGGCTTTTTTGTAACCGGTATCAGTTCTTATCCGCGACCTCCACCACCAAATCGAAATATCCCTTGTAATTCCGATAATCGATCCCGTTCAAAGCAAGTGCCAGCGGCCCGTCCTTCTCCGCAATCAATTGCGCGTGTTTGCCGACGAACTGCCATGGACCATCGCCGATCTTTCCCATCACGGCGCTACACGGGATGTAAGGCACAATCCGATACTGCGGCCATTGGGTTCCCAGACCGTCCGCGTCGGCCGCCCCCGACATCATGCCCGTCGATATCACGCCGTACGATCGGATCGATACGGTCTCTCCCGCTCTCAGTTGCAAACGCGAAGTGAAGTTCGACGAAACCGTTCCCCCATATATTCGCTTCCCGTTCTTCTTAACCATCAACTCGAGCCCGTCGATCATCTGTTGCTGACTGCTGTAGTAGGAAGTCATCGCCGCAAATGTCCCTGTCAAAACGCCGTTCAGAAAGCCATCGCCGCTATCGCCCACCTGGTTCCCGTATTCATTCACAACAACATAGCTGGGACTGAAATCGGCGTACCGCCAGAAATCGAGAAAGGCTTCCTGCTGCGCCGCCAGCCCCTTGTTCTCGGCCGCCGCATAACCGTTCAAAACCGCCTGGTTGTACCAGTAGCGCGCCGCGATCACATCCTTTTCCACCAGCTTCCCGTCTTTTTCCAGTTCCGCCAGATCGATCATCGCTCTCGGCGATCCTCGCTCAGCCGCTCTTCGGATCCAGTACACAGCCATTCGGTCGTCCGGTTCGAATCCGGGCGTACCGCCCAGATCCAGTTCGCCGATCGCCAGCATCCCCTGACGGTCCCCAAGGTCTGCCGCCGCCTTGAACGCCGCCATTGCCGTCTCCGGATCCTGCCTGAGTCCTTGGCGCCCGCTCGCATACGCCTTCCCCAGATACACGTCAGCCGGTGAATAGCGAAGCTCCGCAGCCTCGCTAGCCAGTTCCTTCGCCTTCACCGCATCCGGCGGTGTATCTCCAAAACCCTTCGAGAGCACGTTGGCCAGTGAGAGCAGCGCCTCGGGATCCCCAAACTCGCTTCCCTCCCGGTACCATTTCACTGCTGCCGCCGGATCGCGCTCCACTCCCTCACCGCGCTCATACATCTTGCCAATCAGTACCGACGCCTTTTTCAGTCCCGCTCCGTAAGCGTCCTGAAGTTCCTTCGTTGCGCGCGCATAATCGTGATGAATGCCGAGCAGCCGCGCGTAATCGAAACGAGCCGGTGGAAAACCTGTTGCCGCTGCGCGCTCCAGCAGTGAGTCCGCCGCGTCCCGGGCATCGTCTCCTTCCGCCCCGATCTGGCAAGCGTAAAACAACAGATACAGTGCCTCCACATCGCCGCCGCGAGCTGCCGCTTCCACTCGCGGCAGCGCCCGTTTGGCAATCTGGAACGCTTTCTCCTCGTCCATCGGGTAACCCGCCGCCCCTTGCGACAAAAACACTGCCTCCCACATCGCCGCCAGATCGTCACCGCCCCGCGCTGCCGCCGATAGCTCCGGTTCCGGATCGCCATACTTCGTGTTTCCATAGCCGAAATACTTGCCGGCCGCACGCAGCCGCCTCGAAGCCAAATTCGCAGCGTGCAGCTGCGTCTCACGACAGAACGCATCGGTAGGCACAGCGATATTCTTCTGGGCCAGAACTGCGTTGTGGTACGTCACCGTAACCATCAAATTGAGGTTGTTCGGCGGAACAGAAAAATCCGTTGCCAATCCATACTTCAATTCGTACTGCTCACCCGCGCCGATCCGCGAAGCACCCGAAAGCGCGCGAGCGCTAACGATCCCTTCCTTCCCATCGGCCGTTTTGAGGTCGGCATTGAGATCCGTCAGATCGACACCCGTATGGTTTACCAGTTGCACAGTCAGGACCCCGCGGTCGTTGTACCGCAGCACGGCAGCACCTACCGAGGAGCGCACCGCGGTCGTTCCGATCAGCAATGCGCGGCTGCTGTCTGCCGGGACCGCACTCACTACTTCCGGCGACTGATCAATCGTGCCGGTCAATTTGATGGCGCGCGTCGCATGATCCCCCGCGCTGAGAGATCCCTTGAAGGGCACCAGCTGAATCGCGATGGAAAGTCTTCCCCCGCGCCGTCGCGTGTCGCGCGCTTCCATACTTCCCTCGAAATGCCAGTCATCGGCGCCGGTCCGCAAGTCGAGTGTCTGGCTCCCGTTCCACTTCATCGAGCCCTGCAGCCCCGATCCAAGCGCGCTCAGATTGTCGCTTGCTCCGATCTCCGTCCCGCGCACCATTCCGTCTTCCGACAACGTGACCACGAATTGGCTCGGCTTCGAGGCCACTACCGCGCCGAGCGGAGACCCTCCTGCCAGACTGTTCTCTTGCGCCGTAAACTGAACCTTTGTCGGAATCCATTTCCCACTCGAAGCTCGCCGCAGCATGAGCTTGCCGGAATTCAAATTAGTCGCTCGATCCACGATCGAAACAAATTGTGTCAGCTCGTACTGCTCCCCACGCCGGCCCGTCACATGAGCTTCAGCAGTCGGATGTCTCTTCCCCTGATCCGTGAATTGGGCCACATCAATAAACCGGATGTTGTCCGCTCCCGCCACCGCCGACACGAGACCGGCGACCAGAAACAGCACCCCTGCAAGACTCTTTGCCTTGTGCAACGAACCATGAATCAGGCGCACGCTCACCTCGCTGATCTGTGATTGGAGTCTCTATCATCCGTGATGCCCTCCGCCCGCGTCAAGATCGAACGACCTTCTCGCCCTCTTCAAATCCGAACAAACCAACCCCGACGGTACATTCCGTAACTCAGCAGATACATCAGCCCCGTGAACGCCAGCGCCCACAACAGCGATGCATTCTCCGGCGATGCCAGAGGAGCAAAATACCGCGCATAAATCACGTCGTGCAGCGACGTGCCATCCAGCAGCTCCGATAAAAACTCAGACGCCACATACACCACAATCGCGTTCATGCCGGTAATCAAAAACGGCTTGAGATATCTGCTCCATTGCCGCTCGTCCACCACCCAGATCATTGCCGCCAGAAAAACAAAATCCAGCCCGGCCATGAATGTCGCAAACGAATCCGTCCAAAGCTTTTTGTTGATCGGCAGCCATACGTTCCAAAGCAGCCCCGCCGCAATCAGGCACACGCCGATCAGCAGCAGCCGATTCCTGCGCACCGCCAGCGGCCGCTCCATCCGCAGTACATGCCCCGCCATCACCCCCAGCAGCGTACTCGCAATCGCCGGCAGCGTGCTGATGATTCCCTCCGGATCCCAGGTGCGCGTCGAAGCATAGTTGTGCGTTCCCAGGACGATCCGGTCCACGTAATGCGCAAAATTGCCGTCCACGCTCAAATTCCCGGCGCCATAACCCGGCACCGGAATCAGCGTCATCATCATCCAGTACGCAGCAAACAGCACGCCGATCCAAATCATCTGCGCCCGCACGCCGCTGTAGAGATAAATGAGCGACACGATCAGGTAACAGATCGCAATTCGCTGCAGCACCCCTAGCAGCCTCTGGTGCGAAAGGCTCATGGTCGGATATACATAGATGAGCAACCCCAGAACGTACAAGATCACACTCCGTCGGATGATCTTGGGCAGCAGTTGCGCCGGCCTGTCTCCCGCCCTCAGCCTTTTGCCCAGCGACAGCGTGATCGCCACTCCCACAATCCACAAAAACGATGGGAAGACACAATCCGTCAGCGTCCAGCCGTTCCAGGCCGAGTGCTGCAGCTGACGATAGGAGACCGGACCGCCGCCATTGTTCACCAGCACCATGAACAAGATCGTCACCCCCCGAAAAACATCGAGCGATCGTAAACGCTGTTCACCTGTCCCACGCTGTCCCGTTTGTATCGAAGCCGCGTCCGTCCTCATTTGCAAATCATTCAACATAGACGCCTCGCCTCCCATCCGGCCTGCGCTCACTTTCTCGTTACCTGCGGTCTTTGCCTTACGTTCAGAACGATTCGCTTTGCCTCCTCGGCGGCGTGCTTACAGCGCGTATCCTGAAACACAAGGATGGCCGCCGGCTCCGAGGTCTGATACTCCCCCATCACTCCGGTCGCGAAGGTCACTCGTCCATAACTCAGCAAATGCTGGCATGGACCGGCACACCAAACCACGTCGCCTTTTTTCGCGCCACGTGATTTCGGCGGAACCACAAGGTCGAAGATATGCATCACTTCCGATTCCGAAACGTCGCCCTTAATTGTCAGAACGCACGCCTCTCCCGGCGCCCCATAAATCGCTTCAACCTGCACGCCCGGCCGCACGGTAAAAACAGACGCGGATTGGCGCTGCGGAAACAGTTTCGTCAAGGCAGCCTCCGCAACCTGAGCCGAGAGCGGCGCAGCCACTAAACACAGCATCACCATCAACCCTGTTCGAATCGGTGAAGCCCCGGCCCCAGTCACCATTCGCCCTCTTCTCTCTCCTCGAACTCCCCTAAATAACTTACCCGCTCCTGCTTCTCACGTAACCGCAGCTCAGCCGATCGTGCTCACGCCTCATTCCGCCAGGACCGCCCAGCCTTCCTCTATCCCGCACATCGGTGGTCCGCCACTGTGCGCCTGGTCAGCGGTCGCGGTGCCATCTCAAATCCGCACGAACCGAAATTTCGTTCTTAATCGGCATCGTCAGAAAGGATGGAGGCGTTATTTTAAAGTCCGAACACGTCGCGGGAATGGTTCCCGTGATCCGCACTTCGTCGCCCTGCGTCGTTCGTTGAAATGGAACGCCCTTATAGTGCACCGTCTGCCCGGCAAATTGAACCTCGAGATCGGCATTGATGGTCGGCGCTGTAGTGGCCGCTTCGGAAAACTGAGTGCGCACGACGACCATCGGAAATTGCGCTCCGCGGGTCACCTGAAGCATGTGGAGATCGCGGTTGCTATCTCCGGAGTCGAATGACTTCACCGGCGCCGCAACCAGAAAATCACACACTCCGGCCTGGCAAACGCCTTTTCCCCTCGCCGCATGACTCGTCCCCTCAACATGATGAACAGCATGCGTCACGTAATACGTCAGAGTGCCCTGATCGAGAACCCAGTTCACCGCCGCCTGGCAGAAAGCGGGAGGGGCAAGAAGGAGAAGCGCAATGAGACACTTCGTGTTCATTGCTATTTCCAGAATTTCAAATGAATCGGCCACGACACCGATAGGATCGAAGCTCCATACGCCACTGCCGTTACCGAGGCGGCCGCGCCGTGCGCCGATGCAAGTCCATGTACTTTCTCTCCGCCGTTCTCCTGCTTGTACGCCATGATGCCCAAGATTGGGGTGACGATCATTCCCGAACCGTGGACCCACGCCAGGTACCTGTGCAGGCGGATAGCGCCCTTCGGTTTCACGCCCGGGATTTTCGGTGCGAAGATGGCGTAAGAAGCACTCGTCCAATATAGACCTGTTGTCAGCCCACCCAGAGCCACGTGCAGATCCAGATTCGCTGGAGTCGGTTCTGTGACGGTCTGCCCGTTTCTCCCTTTGGCCTTTGCCTGTGGCCCGGTAATTAGTGCCACTACCATCGGAATCGCAGTGACTAGACCGAGTGTTTGGTGAACCTTCAGCATGTGCGTGCGTTTGTTCAACTCCGCCTGCAGTTGCGGGTTGGGCTGGGTCTGACTGGAAGGAAACAGATCCGGCAGCGAAGGCGTTGCGGGCTTACCGGCGGGCGGGCTCGTCTGCTCCTGCGGTGGCTGCGCCTGGGCGAACGACGAAAATAAAGCCGCAAACAGGTAGAACGAAGTGAATGCGGCTATTCTCAGCAAACTCGGCTGTATGCGCTCTCTGAACTCATCGAAAATGCGCTGGAGAAAGGCCTGCGCCACAAACGAACCCGCCGGCATGATTATACGTCACATCGCTCCCGTTGCCTGTCAAAACTCGCCAGGCGCTGTCGGTAGCACGTCGAACGCGGCTACAGCGGTTTATGGGATTACCGCAAACGGAGTCCAAGTCCGAAGTGCGTTCCGGTGAAGACGGTCGAACAAATGCTGTAACTGTACCGGGAGAAGCACTCGACGCGCAGCTCTTCATCCCTCCGTAACATTCTCTGCGTAAGTCGTTTTGGGTTAGGTGAGAATAGCTGCCATGGCTGTGGAACGCAGCGTGCCCGGAGGGCGGCCGGAGCGGCTAGAGCCATCCGGTCACGCTGCTCCGAAAGTAATCTACGCAAATTTTGTCCTGCGGCGTTCGCTCGGCCTAGACTGGAATCCATGGCACAGAAAAGCTACCGCTTCGAGGCGGTCATCCAAGCCGCCAGCAGCGGCGGCGCGTGCGTGCTGTTCCCCTACGATGTCGAGCAGGAATTCGGTACCAAAGCCCGCATCCCCGTACAGGCCACCTTCGACGGCGTTCCCTACCGCGGCTCGCTGATGAAGTACGGCCACGCCCAGCACATGCTCGGTCTCCTGAAGAGCATTCGCGAGCAGATCGGCAAGCAGCCCGGCGACACCGTCCAGGTCGAATTGCGTCGCGACGGCGAACCGCGCACGCTCGAGATTCCGCCGCCTTTCGCCAAAGCCATGAAAGCCGCCCGCGTCGACAAGCTCTTCGACTCCTTCAGCTACACGCACCGCAAGGATTACGTTCAGTGGATTGCCGGTGCCAAGAAAGACGAAACTCGCAACCGCCGCATTGAAAAGGCCATCGAGATGATCCGCACAAAAGCGCACCCGTCCTAAATAGCGATCCGCACCACCGCCGCGCCATCCACCGCGTCACGTTTCACAGCCAGCAACGCCTCGTTCACCTGGTCAAGCGAAAACACGGTCGCTCGCGGCCGCAATCCGATCTTCGCCGCAATCTCTAAGAAGTCTCGCGCATCCGCCCGCGTCATGTTCGCCACGCTGCGCAGCTGCCGCTCGCCCCAGAGCAGTTCGTCGTAATCGAACTCCGGCATCCGATCGAGATGGATCGCGTTGATCGCCACCACGCCGCCTTTCCGCAGGCTCGCCAGCGCGTTCACCACCACGTCTCCGCTCGGCGCAAATGTGATCGCGCGATCCAGCTCCGCCGGCGGCTTCTCTTTCTCATCGCCGACCCAGGCCGCACCCAGCGAGCGCGCCAGCTCGCGATGCGATTCGCCGCGCGTCGAAACATACACTTCGCATCTCCAGAATCTGAGCACCGCAATCGCGAGATGCGCTGAAGCGCCGAATCCAAACAAGCCCACCCGATCGCCCGCCTGCACGTCCGCCACCCGCAAACTCCGAAAGCCGATGATGCCCGCGCAGAGCAGCGGCGCGGCGTGCAGATCATCCAGCGATTCCGGCAGCCGGAACGCGAAATCCGAGCGCACCAGCGCGTATTCGGCATAGCCGCCCGGCACCGTGTAGCCCGTAAACTCCGGCGCATCGCACAGGTTTTCCATGCCATCGCGGCAATAGCGGCAGGTCCCATCCACACCGCCAATCCACGAAACGCCGACCCGCGTTCCGCGCCGCAGCTCCGCCGTTTCGCCCGACTCCACCGTGCCCACAATCTGGTGCCCCGGCGTCACTCCCGGCAGGCGCGGCGGCAGCTCGCCTTCCACAATATGCAGATCGGTCCGGCAAACGCCACAGGCGCGCACCTTCAGCAACAGCTGCCCGGGCCGCGGCGTCGGAACGGAAATCTCCTCGATTGCCAACGGCCTTTCCGCCACCGGCTTCGCCGCGCGCAGAACAGCAGCTTTCATATCCCTAAACTACAATCAGGTTTGTCGCCCCGTACCGCGCTCACCGTCATCCTCTTCTGCGCCGCGCCCCTCTTCGCTCAGTCCGAGCGTGCCCAGATCGAAGCTCTTTATCAGCAACAGGAGAAAGTGCAGGTCCCTTGGCAGGCAACTCTCAGCTCCGACGCCTCTCATGTCGCCTACAGCGTGTGGGGACCCGCCGGCCGCACCGAATCGGTCTACATCTCCTCAACGCACGATCCCGCACACCCGCTGCGCGTCACGGCCGCGACCTCCTCCGACCCCTGCCACGATAGCCAGCCCGCCTGGTCTCATCACGGCTCATCGCTTATTTTTCTCTCCGATTGCCGCAGCCCCGGCCAGACCCAGCTCTTCCTTTACAAGCTCAATTCCAGCGAGCCTCCGCGCCAGCTCACTCACCTCGCCGGCTTCCTCTCGCGCCCCCGCTGGTCGCCCGACGATTCTTCCATCGCTCTCCTTTTTGTGGATCAGGCGACGCGCAACCCCAATCCCATGGCCGCCGAAAATCGCGCCGTCGGCGTCATCGACGAGCTCGCCAACCGCGACGTCCAGCGGCTCACGATCATCAATCCCCAAACCGCTGCCATTCAAACCGTCTCGCCGCGCGACCTCTACGTCTTCGAATACGACTGGTCGCCCGATTCGCAAAAATTCGCCTACACCGCCGCCCTTCCGCCCGGCGATGACAACTGGTACATCGCTCAGCTCTACACCCAAAGCGCCGCCGGCTCGGAAGCGCATCGTATTTATCGACCGAAGCTGCAGATCGCACTCCCGCGCTGGTCTCCGAATGGAAAATCCATCGCCTTCATTGAAGGTCTCATGAGCGATCAGGGCGGCACCGGCGGCGAAATCTACACGATCCCCGCACTGGGCGGCACGGCGCGCGATCTCACACCTGCATGTAGTTCCACCCCTGCCTGGTTCACCTGGCTTTCCGATGACTCTCTGCTCGTTACTGAATTCACCGGCGGCTCAACCGCCATTAGCCGCCTCAATCTGACAACGCACGCAACCGAAACGCTGTGGCACGGACCGGAAACCATTCGCGCTGAAGAGGAAGAAACCAGTCTCTCCGTCATTCACAACGGCTCGTCCATCCAAACTGCCCTGATCCGCACCTCCTGGAACATGCTGCCCGAAGTCTGGGCTGGTCCAGTTGGCCACTGGCGCCCGGTGACTCACATGAACACCGCCGTCCAACTCCCGTTGCCCCGCTTCGAAAACGTCACCTGGCAAAACGGCGGCTATTCCGTCCAGGGCTGGCTGCTTTTTCCCGAGAACTTCGAACCCACCAAAAAATATCCGCTGCTCATGGCCGTGCATGGCGGACCCGCCTGGATCACCACGCCCGAATGGCGCGCTGCCGATTTCGACACCACGCTCTTCGCCCACTTCGGCTACTTCGTCTTCTTTCCCAACGCCCGCGGCAGTTATGGTGAAGGCGAGCGCTTCACCCAGGCCAATCGCCGCGACTGGGGTTTTGGCGATCTGAGCGACATGCTCGCCGGCCTCGACGCTGTCATACACCGCTACCCGGTGGACGCCGGCCGCCTCGGGCTGTTAGGCTGGAGTTACGGCGGCTCGACCGCCATGATGGCGATTACACAGACCCATCGCTTCCGCGCCGTGGTAGCGGGTGCCGGCGCGGGCAACTGGCAGAGTTATTACGGCCAGAACTCTATTGATCGCTGGATGCTCTCGTACTTCGGAGCATCCGTCTATGACGACCCGGCCGCCTACCAGCGCGTCTCGGCTCTCACCTACATCAAAAACGCACGCACTCCGGCTCTGATCCTGGTCGGCGAGCGCGACGGTGAGGCTCCGCCTCCGCAAAGCTTTGAGTTCTGGCATGCCTTGAAAGAGCTCGGCGTACCCACCGAACTGGTGGTATACGCGGGTGAAGGTCACGCCTTCTACCGCCTGGAAGATCGCATCGACGTCACCGCACGCACGCTCGAGTGGTTTAATCGGTACTTAACCTCGCAGTAGTTTGTCCATTTGATTTGAAATTATTTTTCTCTTTCTGAGAAAAAGAGACGCATTCCGGCACGACATTTACGTCTCGAAGTGTCTCTATGCACGAAGCAAACAGCAGCTTCGCGAGCGTCGGCCCGGTAGCGGGCTCCTGGGAGAGCAGCAAGGCCTCGTGGCTTGCCCGCATGCTCTTTCTTTCGCTCGCCTGCCTGATCGCCATCAGTATCCTCTCGCTCGTCAACCTGTACTGGCTACGCCAGGCCGGATGGTGGCGCAACCACACCCATGTCGTCATCGAGCAGATCGATACCGTCGAAGGGTCCGCCTCGCTCGCTACCGCCTGGTATGAGATGTTTCAGTTCACGGGCGATCTCGGCGGCCTCTGGCGGTCTCAAAAAGAGCTGCGCGCCACCGCCGACCAGCTGCACCGTCTTCGCACACTCACCGCCGACAATCCGTTCCAGGAGGAGCGCATTCGCCGTCTGAACGACGGCATTAATCTCTGGTTTCGCGAAAAATATCTCCACCCCGACCGCTCCCAGCCCTTCCTCCACATCACTCCCCTGCTCAACGAAATGCGGGATCAGGAGCTCGATCTTCTCTCGGTCCGTTCCAGCCAGATGGAGATATGGCGCGCCGCTACCTTCTACTTGAATTGCGCGCTGCTGGCCTTTGCGCTGATTTCGCTCGCCTTCCTGTGGCGCAAATGGTCCCAGGAAGATCGCTGGACCGGCGAGTTGCTCGCCCGCTTGTCGGAGGCGGAAGCGCGTTTCCAGGCTTTCATGGACCACAGCCCGCTGCTTGCCTTCATCAAAACGCGCGAGTCCCGGGTCATCTATTCGAACGAGCCCTGGAAGCGGCTGCTCGGCACCGCGCTCGATCCCGAGATGCGCGAAGCGAACGCGGGAAATCCGGCCCCTGCCGAAATCCGCGCCGAGGATCTGGCCGGAGGCGGCATCAGCGCCGAAGAGCTGGCCGAACGCTTCCGCCGCCACGACCGGCGCGTCTTCGAAACCAATGAGCCGCACCAGTTCCTCGAAGACGTCCCCTCGCCCGACGGCGACATCCATCAGTTTCTGATCGTGATGTTCCCGTTTTCCATCGGCGGCGGTTCCACTCTTCTGGGTGGCCTCGCACTCGACGTCAGCGAAGCCCAGCGCACCCGGCGCGCGCTCGAAGAAAGCGAAGAACGTCTGCGTCTCGCTCTGCAGTCCGGATCGCTCGAAGTCTGGGAAGTGGACCTGGTTAGCGGCGAAGTGACGCTGCGTCCCGGCATTTTCGGCACCCCCGGCCAGGATGCCGTCCGCAAAATCTCATCGCAGGAAGCCCAGCGCTACATCAGCCCCGAATATCTGCCCGAAATCAGCGCAAAATACGAAGCCGCCATCTCCACCGGCCGTCCCTTCGAAGTCACCTACCGCACCATCTTCGGCCGCTGGATTTCCAGCTTCGGCAACTTCCAATACGATGCCGACGGCAAACCCGTCCGGCTGATCGGCTTTATGCAGGACGCAACCGAAAAAGTCGAGGCCGAACGCACCTTCTCCGAGTTGCGCCGCCTGCACGATTCCATCCTGCGCTGCGCTCACATCGCTCTCATCTCAATAGACAAGAATCGTGTGGTCACCAGCTGGAATCCGGCCGCGGAACGCCTTCTCGGCTACACCGCCGAAGAAGTGATCGGCCAAGCCACACCCGATCTCTGGCACGCGCCGCAGGACGTTCGTGACCGTGTTGAGGAACTCGGCATCCGCGGCCATTTGCATGCAGACCCGTTCCTTTCCGAAGCTCTGCTGCGCGGCGAGTACACCTACGAATGCACCTTCACACGCAAAGATGGCGGGCGCATTCCGGTCCGCCTCACCATTACGCCGCTCTACGACAGCCACGGGGCGCTCATGGGCTTCCTCAAGCACGCTAGCGACATCTCCGAGCTGCGCCGCGCCAACCATCAGGTCCACGAGCTGAGCCAGGCGCTGCAAAATACCGTCTCCGGCTGGGCCAAACTCGATGCCAACGGCCGCTTTATCGATCTCAACAAAGCCTATGCCGAAACTGCCGGTTATGCTGCCTCCGAGCTCATCGGCGTCAACTGGCAATCCACCATCCATCTCGATGATCTGCCGCTCGCCAGCGATTGTTATCGCCGCATGCTGACCGACGGCCGCGCCGAAGCGCATGTGCGCGGCATTCGCAAGAACGGCTCCGTCTTTCACGAAGAAGTCTTTCTCGCCCAGGCGCGCGACTATCTCGGCAACATGGTGGGCTCCTACTGCTTCATGCGAGATGTCAGCGCGCGCGTAGAAGCCGAGCAAAAGCAGGCCGCCTCCGAGCGCCGCTACCGCGAGCTGTTCGAGCTCAATCCCCTGCCCTGCTGGATTTACAATCCGCAGACCCTTCGTTTCCTGGCCGTCAACGAGGCCGCCGCACGCCACTACGGCTACTCGCAGGAGGAGTTCTTAGGGCTCACTCTGCACGCCATCTTTCTGCCCGAAGAGATCGACGTCGCCGAACGCGAGTTCGAACGCTTCACCAAATCCGGCTCCTGGACCTCGGGCCCCTGGCATCACAAATTGCGCGACGGAACGCAGATCGAAGTCGAAATCGCCGCCCGCAAGCTCTCCGAAGATTCGCGTTTGGTGGTCGTTCGCGACATCACCGAGCAGCGCCAGGCGGAGCTCATCCGGCAAAGCGAAGCCAAGCTCCAGGAAGCGCAGCGCATCGCGCGTCTCGGCAGCTGGGAGCTCGATTCGCGCTCGGGTGCTGTCTCCTGGTCGCCGGAAACCTATCGTATCTTCGGCCTGGAAAACCAGAAAGGCAAATTCCTGCTCGACGAATTTCTCTCCATGGTTCATCCCGCCGACCGCGAACAGGTCGCCGCCGCTGTTACAAACTCAATCAAGCAGAAGCAGCGCTACGATCTGCAGTTCCGCATCGTGCGGCGCGATGGCGAGTTGCGCTACATCCACGGCCGCGGCCAGTTCTCCAACGGTTCGCGCCAGTGTCTCGCCGGCACCATGCTCGATGTCACCGAAGAACGGCGCGCGCAGGAAGCTCTCGAGCAATCGCTACATCAGAAAGAGCTCCTGCTCAAAGAAATCCACCACCGCGTCAAAAACAATCTGCAGGTCATCTCGGCTCTGCTCAACATGCAGGCTGCCGCCATTCAGGAATCCGCCGCGATCTCGGCGCTGCACGAGAGCGAACGGCGTGTCATGGCCATGGCAGCGATTCACGAACGCCTCTACGGCCACGAGCGGCTCGATCGCATCGAGTTCGCCGAATACGCCGAAACCCTGGTTCACGATCTGCTCGTCAGCTACGCCGCCGAGGGGTCGCAGGTGGAGGGCAGTTTCAATCTCGCCGAAGTCGATCTGCACATCGAGCAGGCCGTCCCCTGCGGTCTGATTCTCAACGAGCTGGTCACGAATGTATTGAAATACGCCTATCCCGGCGGCACTCCCGGGATTGTCTATATCTCGCTCGAGCGATTGCCCGAGGAGAAGCTGAGCCTCTCCGTCTGCGATCAGGGCCCCGGCCTGCCCGAGGGTTTCGATTGGAAGAAATCCTCGTCCATGGGCGCCAGCATCGTGCGCCTGCTTACTCGCCAGCTTGGCGGCGCGCTTGACGTCCAGTCCTCCCCGTCGGGCACCAAAATCTCGGTAACCTTCACGCGCATGACCGAATAGTTAAACGCTAAAACACAAGTTCCCGCACGGCGCCATCCACGCCCGCGCGGCCCGGCTGCGGAACATAAAAGATCCCGATCTGCATCGGCTTCTGCGCGCCGCAGTGGAAATCGAACTGTCCGCCCTTGATATTGCGCACCACGATTCCCTGTGGATCGGCCAGCTCGAACACCATCTCCTTACCCTCGACCAGCACGTGTAGCCGCGGAACCTTGCTCTCGCAGGCCAGCGCTTTCGCCACTCCTTCCACATGCCGCAGATCGCCCATCCACTGAATCTGCGGCTGATCGCGCGTCGCCACCCGATGCGACGGCTCGCCGGAAAGCTCTTGCGTTTCCGGTTTGGCTGGAACAGCCTGAGCCGTTGCCGCGGAAAGCGCGGCGATCCCGGTCGGCTGCCGCTCCATCGCATCCAGGTAATCCAGCATCTGCGAAGCCTGCGCAGTCTGCGCCGGCGTGCTGGCATACTGCTTCGCCACCGTCGCATTGGCGCGCGCTTCCTTGGTCTCTTTCAACTGCAAATCGCAAAACGCCAGCGCGGAAAAAAACGAGAACGCCCGCTCCTGCGGCACCGTCTTCAGATGCGTCAGCGCGCCCCGCGCCGCGCCCCACTGCTTCAGCTGCATCTGCTCCATTCCCAGATCGAACCAGATATCCCGATCATCCGGCTTCAGCTCCGACGCTTTTTCGAGCACCGGCACAATCTGCTCAGCCGGCATCTGCGCCTCCTGCATCAGTCCCGCGTAATGCAGCATCATCTCGCCGCTCTTCGAACCCCTTGCAAACGCCTGTCCGAAGCACTCGCGCGCTTTCGTCTTGTTACCCTGCTGCCAGGCCAGATAGCCGAGCGATTCCTCCACGTCCGCATTCTCCGGATGCTCGCGCGCCAGCTCCGCGTAACGCTGCGCCGCTTCCGCCATCGTGCCCGGCCGCGCCGCCAGCAGATCGGCCAGCGCCAGCTGCACATCAAAATCGGAGGCATCGGAAACCTGCGGCTCCAGTTCGGCAGTCTTTAATTTCAGGTTGTAAATCGCACCCTGAACGGAGGACTGCCGCAGATATCCCTGCAGATCTTTGAACACCTCCGCCGGGCCCTTGCCGTAAGCGATCTTCAGACACTCTTCCGTCGGCCGTCCCGCCGCAATTGCCGAAATGAATTTCGGAAAATAAGGATGATATTCCTTGCCCAGCGCCAGCATGTGCGTCAAAGCCCAGCTCTCGGCATAGAAGATCGACATCTTGTCGCTCTCGTTGTAGTACGGCGAGTCTTCTTTCACCGCAAACAGCGTCCCCGGATCGAGCCAGCGCTGCGTCTGCAAAACTTCCACACGCCCGGCGAGCGGCCGCCCGATGATCGCCTGACTCCCGCGCGGCTCGAGCGACGAATACAGGTCCGCCAGCCCTTCATTCAGCCACACCGGCAGCTTCAGCCCGAGATGCTCCACAATCAGGTGCGTGTACTCGTGCGCCGCCGTCTGATAATGCTCGCTGCTGATGTCCTGCATCACGATGTAATCCACCTTGCGGCTCCGCAAATAATACGCAAACGCTCCGCCGTTCAGCCGGTACGGCTTGTACTCCTTCTCCGACCGGAACGCAATAATCCTCACGTTCGCATCCGATGGCGCCGATTTCGACGGGCTGCTCTCCAGGAAGAAATAGCGGACCTTCTCAAACTGCTCGAGTGCCGCCGCGGCCTGCCGCTCGCCATTGGTCGTGTACATCTCGAAATGCGGTGTTTTGACACGGATCCAGTGTTCGGCCGCCCAGGCGTGGGCACACAAAACCAGTACGAGCAGTGCAAGCAGACGCAGCATTGGAAGGATCGGCTCATCAGCATAGCAGGAAGCGGTTATCGACCGCTATAGCCCGCGCAAGCTGTCCGGGTAACTTCGATACCACGCCCGAACCCCAATCGCTTCGCTCATGGCTTCCGATAACGCAATCAGAGCCGCGAGCGGAGCAACCGGAGCGGTAACGATATGACGGAGACAGTTCACCAGTGCTCAAGCGTGCGGCTTCGGCTTGACGCAACGGCTTACCATAGATACTCTAGGCATAGAAAGCCGATAACAAATGAAAGCCCTGCTTCCCGGCACCCTCGAAATGCTCATCCTGCAAACGTTGCGCCGCGGCCCCCTCCATGGCTATGCCATCGCTCAGCACATCCAGCAGACCTCCGAAGATATCCTGCAGGTCGAAGAAGGCTCCCTCTACCCCGCCCTGCAGCGGCTCCTGCGCGAGGAATGGGTCTCGGCCGACTGGACCATCTCCGATCGCAACCGCAAAGTCCGCACCTACAAACTCACGCCCAAAGGCCGCAAACAGCTCGAGCGCGAGATCGCCGGCTTCGAACGCCTGCTCTCCGGCATCGGCCGCGTTCTGAGGACCGAATCATGAACCCGCTCCGCCGTCTTGTATCCAAGCGCCAGCTCGACCGCGACCTCGCCGCCGAAATGGCCGAGCACCTCGAAGAAAAAGTCGAGCAACTGATCGCCGAAGGTCATAGCCCCGAAAAAGCCCGCACGCTCGCCCGCAAACAGTTCGGCAATCTCACGCTCCAGCAGGAAGCAAGCCGCGCCGAGTGGGGCTTCAATGCCGCCGAGCAGCTCTGGCAGGACACGCGTTTCGCGCTCCGCATTCTGCGCAAAACACCCGCCTTTACCGCGACCGCAATACTCGTGCTGGCTCTCGGTATCGGCCTGAACACCGCCATGTTCAGCGCCATCAAAGCTGTTCTGCTCACCGGGCTTCCGTATCCCGAACCCGAGCGCATCGTCAATCTCGCGCAGTCCGATAAAGAAGGCCATCTGATCGACGCCTCGATGCCCGATTTCCGCGATTGGCGCGCCCAGTCCGCCACCATCGAATACATGGCCGTCTATGGCTCCGGCTCTGTCACGGCATCCGGCGATTTCCGCGCCCGAAACGTTCGCATCGCCAACGCCGGGAGCAACTTTTTCGACGTCATCGCCACCCACGCGCTGATTGGCCGCACGTTCAGCGCTGCCGAGCAAAAGCCGGGCGCCCCGCCCACCATCGTCCTCGGCTACGAACTCGCCGCGCAGCTCTTCGGCACACCCGCCGCTGCCCTCGAAAAGACAATCCACCTGAACGGCATGTCCTTTGCGGTCATCGGCGTCATGCCGCCTAAATTCGATTTCCCCGACGGCGCCCAGCTCTGGATTCCCAACGATCTCTTCCCCGACGATTCCGACCGTTCCGCCCACAACTACCTCGTCCTCGGCCGCCTCAAACCCGGCGTCACAGTCCAGCAAGCTCAGGCCGATATGAACGTCGTCGCCGCGCGCCTCGCAGCCACCTACGCTGACGACAAAGAGCGCGGCATTCGCGTCACGTCTCTCTACGACTCGCTCACGGGCGGCATCCGCCCCGCGCTTTACATCCTCTGGAGCGCGGTCACGCTCGTCCTGCTGATCGCTTGTGTCAACATTTCAAATCTGCAGCTCGCCCGCGCTGCTGCACGCCGCAAGGAAATGGGCATGCGCGCGGCATTGGGGGCTGGGCGCGGCCGCCTTCTTGGCCAGTTACTCACCGAAAACATCCTGCTCGCCATCGCCGGCGGAGCGCTCGGCCTCGCCATCGCCAAAATAGCAGTGAAGCTGCTCCGTGTCTCCGCACCCGCCGGCATCCCGCGTATCGAAAACCTCTCGATCGACACCGGCGTGCTCCTGTTCACCGCCGCACTCTCGCTGCTCGCCGGTTTCCTGTTCGGCATGCTGCCCTCCTTCGACAGCTCTCGCACCGATGTCAATCACGCCCTGAAACAAACTACCGGCAAAGGCTCCGATCCCGAGCACAGGCGCTGGGGCCGCGTACTCGTCGCCGGACAAATCGCCCTCGCCATGCTACTCCTCAGTAGCGCCGCTCTCCTCATCCGCAGCTACTGGCAGCTGGCCCACGTGCCAACGGGCTTCGATACCCGCAACGTCTATCTCACCAGCGTGACCTGGCCCATGGCACCCGGCGGCAACTCCGTCGACGCGGCCTTTGTGCAGCGCGTAGGAACTCAGATTCTCTCGCAGGTCGAGCAATTACCCGGGGTAACAGGCGCAGCCCTGGTGCACAACATGCCGTTTGGCTTCGCGCCGGATGGCGGCTTCGAGATTGAAGGCCGCCCACTGCCCGCGGATCCGCACAAGGTTCCCTACGCTTACTACCGCATGGCGACTCCCGATTACTTCAAGCTTTTCGGCATCCCGATCCTGCGCGGCCGCGGCTTCACCACCGCAGACGATCGCAGCAACCAGCAGGTCGCCATCGCGAACCAAACCTTCCTCCGTACGTATTTTCCGGCTGGTGACGTGCTCGGCAAACGCATCCGCTTCCTCGGCTTTGATCGCAAGCCGCAGTTCATGACGATCGTCGGGATCATTCCCGACCTGCGGCCCTCCTTCCGCAGCGCTCCCGGCCCCGAGGTCTACACCGACGTCTTCCAGCACGCCGACGCGCTCATGGACGCAAACCTCCTCATCCGCGGCCCCGCCACCCTTCAGCCCAAAATCGAACAAATCATCACCTCGCTCAATCACGTCACCGCCGTCAACTTCGAAACGATGGACCACGTCATCTCCTCCACCGTCTCGCGCGAGCGCTTTGAGACCGTGCTCCTCGCCGTCTTCGCTGCCAGCGCACTCTTACTCGCCGTCGTCGGCATCTACGGTTTGCTCTCGTACATGGTCACCCGCCGCAGCAGCGAAATGGGCGTCCGCATCGCGCTCGGCGCCTCGCGCGCTCGCATCGTGCAGCTGATTCTGAGGGAAGCCGGCTTGCTGACCATCGCCGGCATTGCGCTCGGACTTCTCGGCTCGCTGCTCGCCGCGCGCGTCTTACAATCCTTACTGCATCAGATCAAAGCGACCGATCCCGCAACCCTCTTCATCGCCGTCATCGCCTTCGGGCTCGCAGCCTTCGTAGCCGCTTATCTGCCTGCGCATCGGGCCGCACAGATCGATCCCTCCGAAGCCCTGCGCTCCGAGTGAACTACTTACTCTCGATATAATCCACCAGCTCCGCAATTTCGCGGTCGCTCAACTTCTTCTGAAACGCCGGCATCAGCGCCCCGCCGAACTTGATGCGCACCGTCACATACTGCCGGCTCGCTTTGGCATGGCTCATCGGCATCTGCCCGTTCTGAAACACATGCATCAGACTCGGCCCGAACTTGTGCGAATGCTTCTGATCTTTATCGATGTCGTGGCACACCGCGCAGTTCTCGCGAAACAGATCGCGCCCGATCGCCGCAGTCGACTTCTCCCATGGAACCGCCGTCTTCACATCCGCTCCACACAGCAGCCCGGCGCAGCAAAGCAGAATCGCGATTCTCACGCGCGCAACTCCTGCACACTCTCCGCCCCGGCTTCCCGCAAAACCCGGTTCGCCGTCTCGCCCTGATTCCCCTCGCACTCCACCCGCAGCAGAATCGCACCGTCCTTCAATTCCGGCACCGGTCCGCGCCGCTTCCGCCGCAGCACGCCGCTCTCCCACAAGAACCAGCAGAACGTCGTCAGAATCGCCCCCAGCATCGTCAGCTCGTAAAAAATCACACCCGTCGCCCAGAACGAGAAGATCGGCATCGCGCCCGTCACCAGCGGATAGTTGTACTGCGTGAAGTACACGAAACCGATCGTCAGCAGCAGCAGCAGCACCGCCCCGGTCACCGCCCCCAGCGACATATAACTGCGCCGCGGCAACACACCCGCCGGCATCTCCACCGGCTCATCCGAATACAGATCGAGCCGGTCGCGCACGAAGCCCTGCGCCGTCAAATCCCGCACCGCCTGCACAACCTGCTCCCGAGCCCGAAACTCCGCACTAAGAAACACTCGAGACCTCCATCACCTCGGTCTCAAACTCCCAGATCGCAATAATCGGGAACAACTTCGCGAAGATCAGGTACAACAGCGCCATCGTGGTAAACGTCGCCGCACTGATTGATATCTCCACCCACGTCGGCGCATATTTCCCCCACGTCGCCGCCAGCCGCCCGTAGCTCAGCGTCGGCACAATGATCAGATAGCGCTCGAGCCACATGCCGATCAGCACGCAAACGGAAGCAATCGTGGCTGTGCGAATAGTCCGCAGCCTCCGAATCCCGAGCAGCACAAACGGCACCACAAAATTGCAGATCACCATCGCCCAGAAATACGGCGCAAAGGGACCCCGCACCCGCGCGCCAAAGACCGCCATTTCCTTCGGCTCATTTCCGTACCACGCCGTCAGATTCTCCGCCACCGTGAAGTAAAACCACAACAGACTCATCAGCAGCAGCAGCTTCGAAAGATTGTTGAAATGGTGTTCGGTCAGGTACGCTTCGAGATGCAGCGTCCGGCGGATCACCGCCATCGCAATCAGCAGCGCCGCAATGCCGCTGAAGATCGCTCCCGCCACGAAGTACGGCCCGAAAATACTGCTGTGCCACATCGGCGCAATCGACATCGAAAAATCCCACGCCACCACCGTATGCACCGAAACCGCCACCGCCAGAATGATCCCCGCCATCAGCTTCATCGCAAATTCGAGCGCATGCCATTCGCGATCGCTGCCCGTCCAGCCAACTGAAAGCGCGCGATACACTCGCCTGCGCCAGCCGGTCGTATGCCGCGCCAGCGCCGCTACATCCGGAATCAACGGCAGAAAGAGATAAATCGTGCTGCCCGTCAGATACGTGCTGATCGCGGTCACATCCCACAACAGCGGCGAGCGAAAATTCGGCCATAGCAATCGCTCCGTCGGATACGGAAACAGCCAATAGAACAGCCAGGCGCGCCCCAGATGAATGATCGGGAACATGCCGCCGATCATCAGCGCGAAAACCGTGATCGCCTCTGCCGCCCGCGTCACCGGCTTGCGCCAGCCTGCGTCTGTCAGCCGCAGAATCGCCGAGATCAGTGTGCCCGCGTGCGAAATGCCGATCCAGAAAACAAAGTTGACCAGGTAAATCGCCCAGAACACCGGCCGCCGAATGCCCGCCACGCCGATGCCCGTCTTCAGCTGATAACCCCAGGCGAATAATCCCCAAAGCGTTACCGCCGCCAGCAGCGCGACGACCATGCGATAGCGTGCACTCGTGTGAAGCAGCGGCCGCCACAGTTGCGCGCGCGCCGCATTCGCCACTACCGGTTCAGAAATCGCCGCCATCCTTCACGCGCCTCGCTGCAAATAAAACACCTTCGGCTTCGTCCCCAGCTCCTCCAATAACCGCGTTGAGCGCCCGCTGCCCGCCATGCGCGATACCTTGCTCTCCGGATCGTTCAGATCGCCAAACACCATCGCCTCCGCCGGACACGACTGCGCGCACGCCGGCTGTATCTCGCCATCCGCAACGTCGCGCTTCTCGTCCTTCGCATCGTTCTCCGCCCGCTTGATCCGCTGAATGCAGAACGTGCACTTCTCCATCACGCCGCCCATGCGGATTGAAACGTCGGGATTATGCTGCAGTTGCAGCGGCTCCGGCCACACCGGGTCGAACCAGTTGAAGAAGCGCACCGAGTACGGGCAGTTATTCCCGCAGTAGCGCGTTCCCACGCAGCGGTTATAAACCTGCACGTTCAGGCCTTCCGCATTCTGATACGTCGCATACACCGGACAGACCGGCTCGCAGGGCGCTTCATCGCACTGCTGGCACAACACCGGCATGTGCTTCACCTTCACCTCGGGAAATTCGCCCTCGTAATAGCGATCCACGCGAATCCAGTGCACCGCCCGACCCTTGGCCGCCGATTCGGGGTCCGATAGCGGCAAATTATTCTCGGCATGGCAGGCCGCTACGCACGCCTGACATCCCGTGCAGCGATCGAGATCGATCGCCATCGCCCAGCGATGCTTTGTTCGCTCGCTCATCGTCCTCCCCACGGCCCCTGCTCGCGATCCTGCGGCGAAAACTGCGCCAGTTCGCCTCGTGCGCCCGCGATACGCGAAATCTTCACGCGCATCGGTTTCTCTGCATCTGCAACCGTCAGCGGATTCGCTCCGCGCCCCGATGCATAGCGCGTAAAATGCGCGTGCCCCTCGCCGATCGCCATACTCACCACACCAGGAATGGCCGCCGGATGCACATACGCAAACACCTCGATCGCGCCGCGCTCCGATTCCACACCTACGCGATCGCCGCTCGCAATCTGCAGCGACGAAGCCGTCTTCGGATCGATCTCAACCGGCAGATCCCACATGGCGCTCGAAGCCGGATCGGGCAGTTCCTGCATCCACGGCAGATTGGCCGCCCGGCCGTCGTAATACTGCGTCGAAAGATACGTCTGCAGCACCAGAGGCGAGCGCTCCACCGGCTGCACCTGCAGCGCTTGGGGCACCTTCAACTCACCCGCCTGCGCATCCGCCTGCACGCCGCCCCGCCGCACCACGTCCTCCCAGCTCTCGCCCTCGGCCAGCAGCGGCTTCGCAAATTCTTCCGGGGTCACCGGCGCATACGCGACACTCATCTTCTTCGCCACATCCGCCAGCGTTTGCTCCACCGCGCGCGTGTCATACAGCGGTTTCACGAACGCCGTCCCCACCGCCACGCTCCGTTTCGGCGAAACCGGCTGCTCAATCGCCATATCGGATTCGAGCGCATGATGATCCGGCAGAATCCAGTCCGCCTGCGCCGCCGTGTCGTCGAGGAACGGCGAAAAGCTGATGATCGTTTCGACATTCGCAAGCGAGCCCGGCGCGAGATACGCCGGATTCTCGCCCGCATCCACCAGCAGCACGCGTGCCCCACGAACATCGCCCTTTTGCGGAGCGCTTCCAAGCGATGCATACACCCCAAACACACCGCCCGGCTTGTTGAAATTGCCGAGCAGCCCGTTCACATACAGCGCCGCCTCGGTATCGGCCGCAATCACCAGCGGCGCCTCCGATTGCTTTAACTCCTCGGCGATCCGCCGCACACGCTTCTCAGTTACACCACACGCATCCAGCCATTCCTGCTTTGGATTCTCACCGCGCAAAACTGCCCCGATCGCTGCCAGAAACGCGCGCTCGGAACCCGGCTGTATCGGCACCCATTCATCCGCATTACTCGCCGTCAGCGACATCCGCGAATCCGCCTGCACGAAATGCCCCCGCACCCCGGGCCGCCCCTGCCGGAACTCGCCATACTGCCGCATGTAGTAAACCGGCGAAGCCCACGTCCCGAGAAAATCTGCGCCCACGCCCAGCACATAGCGCGCCCGCGCCAGATCGTAGCGGGGCAATCCAGCCGGTTGCTGAAGCGAACAGGTCCGCGCCGCCGGCGCACCGATCGCCTGCACGAATCGCGCAATACTGGCCGTCCGCGCGCTCACCTCCGGCGCGGTCAGAAACAAAACATCGCTCGCGCGCCCCTTCAGCTTGTCCACCACACCCGCGATCGCCTCGTCCCACGCAACCGGTGCAAACTTCGCTTCCCCGCGCGCCCCCGTGCGCTTCAACGGCCCGCGGACCCGATCCGGATGGTACAAGCCCTGCACCGCCGCCTGCCCGCGCGCGCACAAACGTCCGCCGCTCACCGGATCGAGCGGATTGCCTTCGAGTTTCTTGATCGCCGCTACGCGCTCGCGAAATTTCTGCCCGTTGCGCTCCACCGTCCGCTCGCCTTCCATTACGCGCGCGATCACACCGCATCCCGCCGCGCACTCGCGGCACACTGCCACATGCCACTGCTCCACGCCCGGCACAATCTCGTGCTCCGGAACCAGCAGCGGCGCCAAGGCATCGCGTTTCGTCCCGCAGCTGGTCGCCGCCGCGCCGGCCGACACCGTCGAAAGAATCTTGAAAAAATTGCGCCGGTCCATGATCGATCAGTAATGGCAGGCCGCGCAATCCTGCGGCCCGTTCCTTTGCCGGTGGCACGTCAGACAGGTGCCCATATCGTGCTTCACTACCGGCTCCGCAACGCTCATCTTCGCCACATCGCCATGACAGGTCGCGCATGCAATCCCGGCCCGATAATGCGGCTCATGCCGGAACTTCACATGCGCATCCGTCGAGAAGCCATACACCCGCACCCACGGTATCTCGATGCCTTTATCGGCATACCCAATCACCTTCTTCACCTCGGCATCATTGCGCAACAGCTTCGCATGGCACAACATGCATTTCTGAACGGAGGGGATCGTCGCCCGGTCGCGCAGATCGGCACCGATGTGGCAATCGATGCAGGCCAGCCCCAGCTTTATGTGTTTATCGTGTGGAAACGCCACCGGCTGCTCGGCGCACATCGCCCCCGCCGCACACACGATCAGTAATCCCGCCAGACACCGGAACAAGATAGAACAAATCCTATCGCAGGCGGTTTTTCGGTTGCTACAGCCGGTCGCAAATGGCCTGCGTCATCTCAGCCGTCTTCTGAAATTTCACGCCCGCCGCGCCCTCAATCGCGCCCATCAACCGCCTCGCCGCTTCCCGTTCACCCAGGTGCTCCAGCATCAGCACCGCCGACCAGATCGCCCCAATCGGATTCGCCACGCCTTTTCCCGCAATGTCGAAAGCCGCGCCATGCACCGGCTCGAACATCGACGGGAACCGCCGCTCCGGATTGAGATTCGCGCTCGGCGCCAGACCCAGACCGCCCGCCAGAGCCGCCGCCAGATCGCTCAGAATGTCGGCGTGCAGATTCGTCGCGACAATCGTGTCGAAACTCTGCGGCTTTTCGACCATCCGCGCTGCCGCCGCGTCCACCAGCACGCGCTCGGTCTCCACATCCGGATACTCGTTTCCAACTTCGCGCGCAATCTCGTCCCACAGCACCAGCCCAAAACGCTGCGCGTTCGATTTGGTCACGACGGTCAGCTTTTTTCGCGGCCGCGAGCGCGCCAGCTCGTAGGCAAATCGCATGATTCGTGAAACGCCCGCGCGCGTAAACACCGCCGTCTCGGTCGCGACTTCTTCCGCCAACCCGCGATGCACTCGACCGCCATGTCCCGCATACTCGCCTTCGCTGTTCTCGCGCACCATCACCCAATCGAGTTCGCCCGCGCGCGCGTTCCGCAGCGGGCTCTGCACTCCCTGAAGCAACCGCGCCGGCCGCACATTCGCATACTGATCGAAACCCTGGCAGATGCGCAGCCGCAAACCCCACAGCGTCACATCATCGGGAATTTCGCGATCGCCGACCGCGCCGAAATAGATCGCGTCGAAGCCGCGCAGCACGTCGAGCCCGTCATCCGGCATCATGCGCCCGTGCTCGCGAAAATAATCCGAGCCCCACGGCAGCGATTCGCAAAGCAATCGGAAGTCGCCGCAGCGCGCCTGCAAGCGCGCGAGTACCTCGAGTCCCGCCGCGATCACTTCCTTGCCAATGCCGTCGCCCGGAATCACCGCAATCCGGTGCTCACCCATTCTTCTTCCGCCCGCGCGCGCCCAACTCAATCGCCTCCACTCCCGAGATCTTCCCCTGCTCGATCGAAAACCGCAGCATGGTTCGCATCTTATGCCAGCCGTTGTGCCCGCAGGCGCCGGGATTCATGTGCAGCAGCTTCAAATCCGTGTCGCGCATCACGCGCAGAATGTGCGAATGCCCGCACACGAACAGATCCGGCCGCAGCTTTTCGATCTGCCGCTTCGCCGCACGATCGTAATTCCCCGGATAACCGCCAATGTGCCTCATATAGACGCGCACGCCGTCGCACTCCCACGAAAGCTCTTCGGGCACTTCCACGCGAATCTCAGCCCCGTCCACATTCCCACTGACGCCGCGCACCCGCTTGAACGCCCGCAGCTCGTTCAGCACATCGATCGAACCGAAATCGCCCGCATGCCAGATCTCATCACACTCCGCGAAATACTCCAACACCGCTGAATCCAGAAGCCCATGCGTGTCCGAAAGCAGTCCGATGCGCACTCTCCTTCAGCATCGCGCGTTCACTGCTCCTTCGGTCCAGCCAGGATGCGGTCCAGTTGCTTCTGCACCGCGATCCGGTTCGCCGGGAACTGCGTGCGCGCCAATATCTGTTCGAGCGCCGTCACAAGCCGCGCGTCAACGAGATACTTTCCATAGGCGTCCAGCAGCCATTCCACTTCCATATCTGCAACCTGGTCGAAGTGCGTGATCAGCACTTCGCGCGCGGCCTCGAAGTCGGGATTGGTTGTCGCTCGCAGTTCGCCGAGTCGCACAAGCAACGTCTGCGCCGCCCCCACCAGAGACTTGCCCTGCCTGCTTGGCAGCGTTTCGGCAAGCTCGTGCAGAACTGCCACCTCCGCCTTGTTCTTGTCAGAAGCCTGTTCCGGCGTACGCGGGTCGTAGGGCGCATCGAGCGCTGCTTTCAGTTCGGACGCGATGCGAACCAGTTCATACGAGGCCTCCTGTTTCGGATCGCGCAGAGCTTCTTCGAGCCGCGCCGCAACCAACGCCCGGTCGCGCGCGATCCACAGCCCTTTTGCGCTGGCAAACGAAGTCCCGTCCAACACCTTCGGCCTCAGAAAGAGCGACAGCTTGGCAGCCGTCGAACCCGCTCCCGTCAGGTCGTCCAGCTCCTCCAGATATTCCCGCACGGCGCGGCCGTCGTTGCTGGCGCGTATCTCCGTTTCGAGCAGTTTCGCCCGTGCCGCATCCTCGTCCTCGCTCATCGGCTCGATGTCGATCTCGACCGCGTTCGTCACCAGCGCCCCCGCCGCCTCGAGTTGCAGAAACGGACCTTTGAAGAGGCGATCGGTCGAAATCTGAACCGAATAGTGGCCCGGCTCCTCGAAGCGCACGACATCGTTCAATGCCAGCGTGATCGTCTGCGGCTTACCGGGCTCCAGATCCACCATTGAGGCGTAATCGGGCACGTAGCGGTGTCCCCTCGCCCGCTCTTCGAGCCAGCGGGAGACGCCGATTTCCGGACTGATCACAATCTTGTCCAACGGCGAAGCGGGCTCCGTCACGGTGTTGTTCAGCATGTAACCAGCAGTGCTGGCCGTAAACATCAGCCGCAGCGCGATCTTCTCGCCCGTCTGGAACGTGCTCCGCCCGGCCTCCAGCGTCAACGCGACCGCGACGGGTGCCTGGGCTCGCAAACCTGCGGCAAGCATCAAGAACAGCACAACTCGTCGCGTCATGCCGTTTAGACCGCGTGAGAGCGCCGACCGGTTCCATCGGGTGTATGCTCGGGAACGTGCCCGAGAGTCTCACACGCCGCACCGTTCTGAAAACCGTTCCCGCGCTCTTTACCATCGTCCCGCGCCATGTACTCGGCGGCCCCGGCTACGTTCCGCCGAGCGACAAAGTGACCATCGCTTCGATCGGTCTGGGCCGCCAGGGACAGGCCATCACGATGGAGCTGCTCGCGCGTCCCGACACGCAGATCGTCGCCGTCTGCGATTGCAACGAGATGAGCAAGAACTACGTCGAGTACAGCGACAACGCGCTGCTCAAAGCCGCCCGCAAGCTGCTCGGCCCCGGTTACGAAAACTGGGGCGCCGATCTGGCTTCACCCGGAGAAGCGCAGCTGGCGCACAGTTTTCGCACCAGTCTCGGCATGGGCGGCCGCGAACCGGCGCGGCGTCTGGTCGACGCTTACTACGGCTCGCGCAAAGGCGCACGCTCGGGCGCCTATACCGCCTGCGCCTCGTTCAAAGACTATCGCGACCTGCTCAGCAAGCAAAAAGATCTCGACGCAGTCTACGTCGCCACGCCCGACCACTGGCACGCCGCCATCTCCATCGCCGCCATGCAGCAGCACAAACACGTGCTCTGCCAGAAGCCGATGACGCACAGCATCGCCGACGCGCGGCGTGTCGCGCAGGTCGCGCGCGAGATGAAGGTCGCCACTTCGATCACCATCAACAATCCCTCGACCGATGACACCAAACTCATCTCGCAATGGATCGCCGACGGCGCCATCGGCAAAGTGCGCGATGTGCACAACTGGTCGAGCCGCCCCTTCTGGGAGCAAGGCATCGACCGGCCCAAAGAAGCCGACCCTGTGCCGCCCGGCCTCGATTGGGATCTCTGGCTCGGCCCCGCCCCCGAGCGTCCCTACAATCACGCCTATCTGCCGTTTGTCTGGCGCGGCTGGTACGACTTCGGCGATGGCTCCTTCGGCGACATGGGCTGCTACAGCTTCGCCGGAGTCTTCAAAATTCTCGATCTCGCGCCGCCCACATCCGTCGAAGCCAGTTCCAGCGAGTCCTACGACGAGACCTTCCCGAAGGCCTCCATCGTCCATCTCAATTTTCCAAACGGTATCCGCATGCACTGGTACGACGGCGGCCTGCTGCCCGAGCGCCCCGCGGGTCTGCTCAAGGAAGACGATCATTTCTTCCAGGGCGGCGAGGACAACGAAGGCATCCTCTACGTCGGCGATAAAGGCATGCTGCTCGCCGGCTTCAACGGCGATCGTCCGCGCGTCTATCCGCGCTCGCCCAAGTATCCGACTGCGCCCGAGCGCGAGTACGGAGGCGAAGGCGGACCGGCCATCGATCAGTGGATCGCAGCTTGCAAGGGCGGTCCCGAGCCGCTCGCCAGCTTCGCGAAAGAGGCGCCCGTAACCGAAGCCTTTCTGCTCGGCTGTATCGCGCAGCGCCTGCCGGGGACGCTGCTCGAATGGGACACGGCGGCGATGCGCATCACGAGTTCCGATAAGGCGAACGCCTTTGTAAATCCGCCCTGCCGCAGCGAATACCGCGTCTAAACGTTCAGACTCTTCAGATACGGCACGCTTTCGCGCATCAGCGGCAGATCCATCTCGACGAAATAATTCTTGATTCCGCCGGTTTTCGCCGCGGTGAAAATCTTGTTCCAGTCGAGTGTGCCTTTGCCGATCGCGACAATCTTGCGCGTTTTCGCGTCCCAGCCCTGCGCGTGCATGGAGATGAACCGGCCCGGATATTTGTCGAAATAATCCGCCGCGTGCAGCCCCGCACTGATGGTCGAAACCTGAAACTGCATCTTCACCAGCTTCGGATCGAGCAGATCGAACAGCAGGTCGTAGACGCGCTTGCCATCCACCATCGCCAGCTCGAAATCTTCGTTGTGCAGGCCCTGCTGCATACCGGCGGCAGCCGTTTGCTCTGCGATTTTGTTGTACTCATCGGCGGCGCGCTTCACATCGTCCATGGTCGGATGCTTGGGCCCGTCCAGACTCGGCACCATCATCTGCGTCAGCCCCATCTCTTTAGCCCAGGCGATGCGGCCGGGCAGGTCCTTGCGCAGCTCATTGATATCGAAATGCGAGCTCTCGCACTTGAGGCCGATATCGGCGATCATGCCCTTCAGTTCTGTGCCGGAAAATTTGCCGAGAGTGCCGAAACCGGAGTCGGAATAGCCGACCGGGGAGCACATTTCGATCGCTTCGAAGCCCGCGGCGTGCAGTTGTTTGAGCGTGCCGGGAAAATCGCGCCCGATCATGCGCCGCACCGGATAGGTCTGGCAGCCGATCGGCAATCCGAGGGGATTGGCGCTCGCCGTTTTCAAGGTCGCAATCGAAGCGGCTGCGGCCGTGCGCAGCACATCGCGTCTGGTCATCATAGGCAATCGCATTCTCTCACGCCTGCGCGAGAAATTCCTCCACCTCTTTGCGTTTTGGTATCGAAGACTGCGCTCCGGTGCGCGTGACCGAGATCGCACCGGCAGCATTGGCAAAGCGCGCTGCTTCGGCCAGCGGCTTGCTTTCGCCGAGCGCGACCGCAAAAGCCGCATTAAAGACATCGCCGGCGGCGGTGGTATCGACTGCATCCACGCGAAAGCCGGGAATCCGCAACGATTCGCCGGCGCTCACAATCACCACGCCTAACGGCCCGAGCTTGAGAATCACCGTCCGCGCGCCCATCTCGATGAGCCGGCGTCCGGCGGCTTCGGCATCTTCATACGAGACGATGTCCGCGTTCCCGCCAAGCAGCAGAGCGGCTTCGGTCTGATTTGGCGTCAGAAAATCGGCGAGTTCGAGTAGACTCGCCGGCAATTGCTGCGCAGGCGCCGGATCGAGCATCGTGATCGCGCGGCATGCGCGCGCTTTGCGCAGAGCAAATTCGGTGGTTGCAATCGGAACTTCCAGTTGCGCGAGCAGAATCGAGCCCTCGCTCAATTCGGCGAGCGCCGGCTCGATATCGCGCGCAATCAGCTTGCCGTTTGCCCCGGGCGAAAGAATGATCACGTTCTCGCCCGAGGGTAGGACGAAGATACCGGCGGTTCCGGTTGCGCCCTCGGCCGTTTTCACAAACGAAACATCGACACCGGCCTGCTGCAGATTCTCGACGAGCAGCGAGCCGAAGGGATCGCTGCCGACTTTTCCCGCCATGCACACCCGCGCCCCCAGCAGAGCAGCCGCGTACGCCTGGTTCGCGCCTTTGCCGCCGGAGACGATCTGGAGTTCGCTGCCGGTCAGCGTTTCACCCGGGCGGGGCAGGCGTTCCACGCGCTGCACCAGGTCTGCATTCAAACTGCCCACCACCAGAATGTTCGGCTTCACTCTTATTTCCTAACCGTTATACCCATCGCGGTCCGGTAATTTTGGAGAACCTGTTCGGCCTTCTCTGCTTCACCCTGCGAGCGATACGCGCGAGCGAGCGATTCGGCCGCTTGTTCGAGCAGCGGATCGAGTGCCAGCGCATGATTCAGATGCTCGATTGCTCCGGCACGATCGCCGCTTTCGAGCAACGCGTTGGCGAGGTTCACTTCGTAGGGCGCGTACTCCGGCCGCAGCGCCAGCGCGCGCGCGAAGCGTTTTTCGGCTTCCTTCGCCTCCTTGGCGGTGAGCAGAATCGAGCCGAGCGCGGTCAGCGCGGCGGCATCGGTGGAAAGCTGCGGCTCCATGCGGCTGAGCAGTTTGAAGCCGCGCACTGCTTCGTCCGAAATACCGTTTTCGAGACCGTGCGTGGCGAGCGCGAGCGCCAGATTGCGTTCCCGAAAGGCAGCCGGAGGTTCCCGCCAGGCGCGCAGGCCCGCGGTTTCGGGCAGCGGCGGGATGCTCGGATTGCGCGCGATGCGGTGATCGGTGAAAACGGTATGTCCGCCGTCGCGCGCCGGCAGGCGCGGCATGTGGCACGTCACGCAATCCTGCGTCGGGGCAGCGTGGGCAGCCGAAAGTGTCGCGGCGTGGCAGGCGAGACAGCGTTCGCGATAATCGGCGTGCGTGGCGCGAGCCGGGGCGTGCGGATCGTGGCACGTGCCGCACCACAGTTTTCCGCCGCTCGAGCGCGCGCAGCGGCTCAAAGCCAGCTGCTCGGAGTGGCTGATCACCTTCAGACCCTGGTTTGCGTTGCCACCCACATAGACAGTGAACACATCTTCGGCCGGCTCGCCCGGCACAAAATCGCTCAAGCTATGGCCGGGATTGGGGATACGAATTTCGCCGGCCAGGTGACACTGCTCGCAGACACTATCGCGCGCGGCGGCAGGCAACCGGGCCGGATTCAGAATCGAGCCCGGAACCGGCCTTTGCAGATGGGCTTCCACTGGACCATGGCAGCGGTCGCAGCTAATTGTCTCGCTCTCAAACGGCGGGTTCTGATAGCGATTTAGCGTGTTCGCAACCGGCCGTGCGTGGCCCGAATGGCAGGAGAGGCACTCGGGCGTAACGGGACGCGAAAAATCGGGCGCACCCGCCTGCTCGTAGCCGGGCGCCACGTCCCACAGCCTGCGCTGCGTGTAATACGAAAGCGGCGACTGGAACAGATGATCGCCGATCCGGACCAGGTAACCAAAGGCGTGGTTGCCGGAGCCGATCGCGTAAGCCACCGGATAGCTGGCGCTTTCCTGGCCGCGCGTGAACGACTGCTGGAGACCGGCGGCGGTGCTGCGAATCTCGAATTTCGTTCCGGACGGCTCGTGAGTGAAGGCGCCATCCGGCACAGCACCCGGAGTCCCGAGCGATCGTCCCATGCCGGTCTGAGCGAAAGCGGCGGTTTCTTTCGCATGGCAACGCTTACATTCGCTTTGCGGAAACGCAACCGCAAACAGGAGTACGGCAAGTACCGGCAAGCTGTGAGCGTAGCAAAAAGAAGAGAATCAGCAAAAAGTTAGAGGCGATCTACCAACTTTCTATTGTGTACGGAAGTGGGACGCTATATACTCCACATTAGTTCACAAGGGGAATTTAGAAAATAATGACATCCAGACGTCTAGGCCTCCTAGTCGCGGCAGGCATTCTCTCGCTTAGCCAGCTCGTCTTCGGGCAGGCATTCAGCGCGATCAGCGGCACTGTTACCGACACTTCGGGCGCGGTGGTAGCGGGCGCCAAGGTAACCGTCAAGAACAACGCCACCAACGTGGAAAAAACGGCGCAGACCAGTTCGGCCGGCGCGTACATCGTGACCGACCTGCTGCCGGGGACGTATACGGTAACCATCGACGATCCCGGCTTTCAATCTTCCGTCCACGAGGGCGTGGGCGTGGACGTCGGACGCGGCACCACGGTCGATGCCGTGCTGCAGCCCGGTAACACGCAACAGACCGTGACAGTCTCCGAGAGCGCGATTGCACTCGATACCGAAGCGCCGAGCCTGAACACCACGCTTGAAAACAAAGTCGTTACGGAGCTGCCGAACCTGATCGGCGGCGGGCGCGGACGGCAGATCGATACCTTCATGTTTCTCGCGCCGGGCGTAACGGGCGGCACGTTCAGCCATCGCCTGAATGGCGGCGTAGACTTCCAGAACGAAGTCGTGTTCAACGGCATTCCGATGGCGCAGTCGGAGACGCAGGGTTTCCAGACGATCTGGAATCCGCCATTCGATCTGGTGAACCAGTACACGATTCTGCGGAATTCGTTTGGCGCGCAATACGGGCTGGCGCAGGGCGTGGTGACGTATCAGACGGCCTCCGGCACGAATCAGTTCCATGGCAACGCCTTCGAGATCATCCGCAACAACTTCTTCGACGCGCGCGGCGCGGTGAACCCGACAGTCGCGGTGGACCGCGAAAACAATTACGGCTTCTCGCTGGGCGGGCCGGTGATTATCCCCAAACTGTACAACGGCAAGAACCGCACGTTTTTTTACCTCAGCATGGAATGGTACCGGCAGAACGTGGGCTCGTCCGGGTTCTTCTCGTTGCCAACGGCGGCCGAGAAGGCCGGCGACTTTAGCGGCCTGACCGATTCCAGCGGCAAGCAGATTCCGATCTTCGATCCGGCGAAGGGTCTGCCGGGCAGCTGCAGCGCGGGCGGAGCGACACCCGGACAACAGTTCCCCGGGAACAAGATTCCGGCTCAGTGCTTCAGCCCGACTGCGGTGAGCCTGCTGCAGTACATGCCGAATCCAACCTATCCTGGGTTCAGCAATAACGAACCAGTCCTGTTGGGCGTGCTGCCGGTGCGGCAGAATCCATGGGGGTTCACGATCGATCACAACCTGACCGACAAGCAGACGATCCACTGGGCGATGTGGCGCGACCGCCAAACATCGTACGGCGGCTCGGGCCTGCCGCAGGGGAATCCGCTCGCGTTCTTCACGTACTTCCCGGATCTCGGGACGGTGTTTCTTCCGACCTATTCGTACAACATCAGCCCGAACCTGATCATGACCGCCGGGGCGAGCTGGCTGGGCGAGCTGAATTTCCAGATTCCGAGCCGCAACGGCCCGCAACCACAGTTGGCCGCGGCTCCGGGCGCCCCGATCGTTCCGGGGATCAATTTCGGCGGTCCGCTTTCGCCGGGCAACTTCGGCTCCTCGAACACGAATTCGATCAACCGCAAGCTGGGCATCGTATTTGACAACAATTACCTGTATATCCACGGCAAACACACCTTCAACATCGGCTGGGAGTTCCGGCGCACGTATCAGGACGATAACGAATGCCAGCAGTGCGCCGGCAACTTCAACTTCAGCAATAACGAGACGGCGGACCCCACCAATCTTTCGAATACCGGTAATGCGTTCGCCAGTTATCTGCTGGGCACAGTAGACAGCGCGAACCGCACGGGCTCACAGGAGCTGCGCCTGCATAATACTGACGTTTCGAGTTATATCCAGGACGACATCAAGCTAACGCCGAAATTTACCTTCAACATCGGCGTGCGCTGGGACGTGATGGTGCCGTTCCAGGAGATGCACGACAACATCGTGTATTTCGACTCCACCAAGCCCAACCCCGATGCAAGTGGCCGCCTGGGCGCGGCGACCCGGTTCGGCTACTGCATCACTTGCGCCGGGACCGAGCGTGCGGCCATTCACTGGAACCATTTCGGCCCGCGCCTGGGCGCTTCGTACCAGCTCAACAGCAAGACCGTGCTGCAGCTCGGCGGGGCCATGAATTACCTGAACGGCGGCGCTTATGAATACGGCATCAGCAAGGTCGCGGTGAACTACGGGAACCTGCTGCTCGGCTCCTACACGGCTCCTTCGCTTGGCTCAAACATTCCCGGCTTCGGATCATGGGACAGTGGAATACTGCCGGCTCCGGGACAGAGAACATTCACGCCGGGCATCGGGAATGGCACGACCATCAACGCCTTCGATCCGGCTCGCGACGGCGTTGCGCCCTATGACATCGTCTGGATTACCGGCATTCAGCGCGAGCTGCCGGGGAATGTCTTCCTGACCTTGAACTACACCGGGAACCGCGGCAACCATCTGCCGTCGCAGTTGAATCCGATCAACTCCATTTCGCCCGGCTTGCTTGCGAAATACGGCTCGCTGCTCGGACAGCCGTTCAGCACCGAGGGCCCGGCGCTCGGCATCCCCGCACCGTATGCAAACTTCAATAAGGACTTCCCGAATGCCAGCCTGCTGCAGGCGCTGCGACCCTATCCAATGTATGCCGATATCTTTAACAATTTCGACATGACCGGATCGGCGCTCTATAACGCATTCCAGCTGCAGGCTGAGAAGCGCTATAGCAACGGCCTCGGGTTCCTGTTCTCGTACAACTTCTCGAAGATGATGTCGGATACGAATTCCGGCTTCACCTCGTTCGTGGGACGCGCGCTCAACAAGGACAATCAGAAGGCCGAATGGTCGATCGACAACAACGACCAACCACAGCTGATCAAGTTCGCGGGCACCTACGAACTGCCCTTCGGCAAGGGACGCACCTGGCTAAATCGCGGCGGCATTGCAAATGTCGTTCTGGGCGGCTGGCAGATCTCGCCGGAGATCGATTACGAGAGCGGCAGCCCGCTGACGGTGAACGTGGCGGGCGATCCACTGGGCAGCGGCGCAGCGAATCGCCCGAACATCGTGAAAGGCGTTACCCAGCAATTCAACTACAACAATGTATACAAGGGGTTGCCGGTGCTGAATGCGGCAGCCTTCCAGGATCCGGGGCAGTGGGCGATTGGCGACGAGCCGCGCGTCCTCAGCAGCATTCGCAATCCGTTCTCGTTCAATGAGAACGTGGCGCTCGCGAAGTACTTCCCGATCGGAGAGCGATTCAAGTTCAAGCTGGAGGTTGAGTACTACAACATCCTGAACCGAGTAACGTTCTGCGGACCGGATACGAACCTGAACGACGCCAATTTCGGCAAGGTGATCAACTGTCAGGCGAACTCGCCCAGACAAGGGCAAGGACACCTGACGTTCTACTTCTGACGACTCTAAGGCGTCAGAAGCAAAGCTGGTAAGTTAAGGAGCGGAAACCGGATAACGGTTTCCGCTCTTTTGTCATTGCACTTGCTGGACAGCGGCGGAAACGAGGCGGTTCAGTTCAGACAAGCACTCGTCTACAACCTGGACTTCGCGGCGGGCGAGCGGGGCGTTGCGGCTATCGACAGCTTCGCGCACGCCGGGAATCGTTTTGACGCCGTAGCCGGTGTAGAAACCCGGGGCGTAGATCTGATGCTTGTACCAGCTTCGATTCGGCAGGCCTTCGGAGCGGGTGAGGACGCGCTCCGTGCGCAGCAGCGTGTCGTTGAGTTTGGCGAGACGAGTTGCGTCGAGGGTGTCTTTCGAAAGGGCGGCTTCGAGCTCGTTGTTAAAGCGTGTGCCGTTCTCTTTGAGCGTGTCGAGCTCGTGCTGTAAGGGCGACAGATTGACGCGCACGTTGTTCTGCTGGGCTTCTTTGTCGATCTCGCTGACGTAGCCTTCGACCGTGGTCGCGAAGCGGGTGAATTCGAAGGGCAGCACGGGGGCATTGGCGAGGCGCAGAAGAGCCGTCGCGGTGAAACGCGAGAGGGCTTCGCCGTCGGCGAACGTGCCGTCGGAGAAATGCTCGTACCAGTAGATGGAGTCGTAGACGGAGTGGTAAATGCCGCTTTTGGTCTGGCCGCCGAAGCCCTCGTTCATGCTGGCGATGCCCAGGAAATCGAGGAAAGCGACGTAATCGGAACCGGCGCCGAGCGCGCCGATGGAGAACGGCTTTTCGCCTTTGCCGGCGGCCGGTTCGTCGTCGGTATCGGCGGAGGGCGGGTGATGGACGGCGGCTTCGAGCAGGGTCTGATTCGTGCCGGGCTGCTGGATGGAAGAAGCCACTTCGGCGGCGAAGGATTCGAGCGTGTGGGAGCCGCTGATGTGGATCCAGCCTTTGGCGGTGGAGTCGGAATTGAGGTAGGCGACGGCTTTTTCGCGGAGCTCGGATTGATGCTTTTCGGCCCATTCGGTAGAGCCGAGGAGGCCGAATTCTTCGCCATCCCAGAAGCAGATTTTGATGGTGCGGCGCGGCTGCCAGCCTTGCTTCTTCAGCGCGGCGAGGGAGCGCGCGGTTTCAAGCAGGGCGGCTGATCCGGAGACGGGATCGTCGGCGCCATTCACCCAGGCGTCGTGGTGATTGCCGGCGAGCACCCAGCGGTCGGGCTCCTCCGAACCAGGGATGGTGGCGATGACGTCGAAGAGCGGTTTGGTGGTCCAGTCGTAGTCGGTCTTGATGTGAACGACGGAAGCGCCGGGACCGGCGTGATAGGTGATGGCGAGCGCGCCGCGCCAGTCGCGCGGAACGACGGGGCCGGTGAGCTCCTCGAGGATGGGAGCGGCATCGGCGTAGGAGAGCGGGAGGACCGGAATGGTCATGAGCGATTTGGCTTCGGAGCGATCGAGCTTGCGCGCGCCTTTCTCGGAGGCCCAGCCGGGCGAGAGCGGGTCGCCGGGATAGAGCGGCATATCGAGGACGCTGCCGCGCTGCACGCCGTCATCGGGGCGCATGGGGCCTTTGGGGTAGGTGTCGTCCTCGAAATAGCCGTCTTCGTGAGGGTCGGAGTAGATGAGGCAGGCGATGGCGCCGTGCTCGGCGGCAACTTTGGGCTTGATGCCGCGCCAGCTCTTGCCGTAGCGGGTGAGGACGATTTTGCCTTTGACGCTGATGCCGTGTTTATCGAGCCAATCGTAATCGGCTGGGAGGCCGAAGTTGGCATAGACCACCTCGCCGGTGACGTCGCCCGAGGCAGCGTAAGCGTTGAAGGTGGGGAGCTGGTGGGGGTCGGAGCTGTTGGGGTCTTCGGCGACGGGCGGCTCGCGGAGAGCGGCGGTGAAACGGCGTGGAGCGATCATTTCGACCTGGCGGACGGTGGGATAGGGCATCAGCGCTTCGAAACGCTCGACGGAGGCGTCGAGGCCCCATTCGCGGAGCAGGCCAGCTATGTAGAGAGCGACAGAGCGGGAGCGCGGGGAGCCGGCCTGATGGGGCTCGGAGGCCATGTTCTCCCAGTAGGCGCGGATATGGGCGGCCGAGGCGGCAGACTGGGCCTGCTGTTCCAGGCGGCGCTCGGCGGGTTGGGCGCTGGCGGGGAAACCGCGGATATTGGAGAGCTGGGCGGGGCTGCTCAACGGCAGCAGAGCGCCCAGGGTGAGCGCGGCGAAAGTGCGCATGAAGTTTCAGCTGGTGTTGCGGCGCTTGACGTCGATGTTCAGGCGCTTGATTTTCTGATTCAAGGTGGAGAGCGGGATGCGCAGGGTTTCGGCGGCTTCGGTCTGGCTGAAGTTGACGGCTTCGAGGGCTTCGATGATTTTGCGGCGCTCGAAATCGGCGACGATTTCAAAGAGCGAGGCATCGGGGGCGAGCATGCCGTTGGGGTCGCGCGAGATGCGCATGCCGCTGGCCTGCTGCAGGTAGTCGGGGAGAACGTGCGCGGGAACCGACGGCGAAGTGGCGAGGACGACGGCGCGCTCGACGACATTTTCGAGCTCGCGGACGTTGCCGGGCCAGTTGTGCTCCATCAGAATCTGCATGGCTTCGGGCTCGAAGGCGAGGGTGGAGCGGCCATCGGAGTTGAGGAATTTTTCGTTGTCGCGGCAGTAGCGGGTGAAGAAGTGGTCGATGAGCAGCGGGATGTCTTCTTTGCGATCGCGCAGGGCGGGCAGGTTCAGGTTGATGACGTTGAGGCGGTAGTAGAGGTCTTCGCGGAATTTGCCTTCTTCTACGAGTTTGCGGAGATCGGCGTTCGTGGCGGCGATGATGCGGACGTCGACCTTGACGGTGTCGTTGGAGCCGAGCGGCATGAACTCGCGGTCCTGTAAGACGCGCAGGAGTTTGACCTGAATCTCGGGGCCGATGGTGCCGACTTCGTCGAAGAAAATGGTGCCGCGGTTGGCGGATTCGAAATAGCCCTTGCGATTGGCGATGGCGCCGGTGAAGGAGCCTTTGACGTGCCCGAAGAGGAGAGATTCGAGCATTTCCGAGGGCAGCGAACCGCTGTTTACGGGAACGAAGATCTGGTCGGCGCGGGCGGAATGGGCGTGGATGGCTTTGGCGATGAGCTCTTTCCCGGTGCCGGTTTCGCCGGTGATCAGGATGGTAGCGCGGCTGGGAGCTACCTGGGCGACCTGATCGAGGAGGCGGACCATGCGCTCGCTCTTGCCGACGATGTTTGGGAACGAGTAACGCTGCTTGAGGGCGCGCTTGAGCTGGGTATTTTCGCGCTCGAGGTGGCCCTTGGCGATCATGCGATCGATTTCGATCAGCAGCTTTTCGTTGTCCCAGGGCTTGGCGAAATAGTCGTTGGCGCGGAGCTTGAGCGCGCGCACGGCAACTTCGACCGAGCCATAGGCGGTGAGCATGAAGATCGGTGTTTCGGTGTCGCGCTGGCGGATGTCGGCCAGGACATCGAGGCCGGAGCGGTCGGGCAGCATGAGGTCGAGCAGGACGAGATCGTAGGAGCCGGATTCGAATTTCTGCAGGCCGGCGGCGGCGGTTTCCGCCAGATCGACGTCGTAGTTTTCGCCGGTGAGCAGCAGTTCGAGGCTTTCGCGGATGTCGAGCTCGTCGTCGATGACCAGGATGCGCCGTCGTCCGGGTGCGGAGACACGATCGACCGGAAGATCTTCACTTACTAAAGGCACTATTGATCGTTTTAGCAGAGTTGGGTCATATTTTGCGGTGAGATGCGATTTTCAGGAACGAAGCCACTCAGGAGCCGTGCCGGCGGGCTAAGTCGGGCTGGGTGCGCGAGGGGCCGGGTTGCGATTTTGAAGGAACGAAGCCAGTTTGGGCGGCTGCGGGTTGGACGGGGGCCGGATGGGATGGCGATTTTTGAGGAACGAAGCCAGCGTCCTGAGTGGCGGGGCGCTCGGGCTGGGCGCTGCGTTCAGTTTTTGAAGGAACGAAGCCACGTTCCTTTTGCAGCTTGGTGAGGGCGGCGAGGGCGCGGTGGCAGGCGCGTTCGGCTCCGGCGATGGCGCGTTGCAGGAAGTTGAGAGTGGGGAATTCGGCGACGGCCATGCGCAAGGTTTTGGCTTCGAGCAGGCGGAAGCGGCGCAGGCACCAGGTGTTCTGGACGAGCTCGATTTGTAATCTTCGCCTCGCTGATAAAACGCGGACTCATCTGCAACCAGAAGCAGCTCGGTGGGTGTCTGGGCCGCGTACTCGGCGTGCAGCCCGGCGCGGAGCTGGTTGAATTCGGCGCGGTCTTCGCTGGGGATGAGAAGATCCTCGGTCGGGGGGAATTGGATCATGATTCGACTCCTGCGCACCAGTGGGGCACGGCAGTGAGCGCCGGGAAGGCGGGAGCGGCGGGAACTGGTTGAAGAGCAGCAAGAAAATTTTTCGCTGGGGAGTGTCACCGCGGGTGGCTGCGGCCGCTTACCAGATGTACTGCTTCGCTTCGTTGCGGCGCTGATGGCTGTCGAGGACGTGGACGACGCGGATTTTTTTGAGCTTGGCGGGTGAGAGCTGGCCGAGCGGGATGTAGACGATTTTGCGGTTGAGCCGGGCGGCGAGCTGGCGGAATTTCGAGCGCGGCGGGCGGGCGGCGGCGTAAACAACGTGGCGCTCCATCGAATAATCGATGGCGGCGATGAGCAAGCGCTCGGCCTTGGTTTCGGCCTCATCGTAGTCGAAATCGCTCCAGACATCGTAGAGGCGGCCGGAGGGAAGGGTCATCATGAGGCCGCCGTATTCAGCGCGTCCGATGCCGGGGCCGACCAGATGGTCGAAAGGCTCGGTGGAATAGAACGCCATGTCGGATTCGTTCTGGTGCTCGCCGAGCCAGGTGGTCAGGTAGGAGTAACGGCCGGCGCGATCTTCGTCGAAGATGATGACGATGGCGCCGACGTCGGCTGAGAACTGACCGTCTTCGCGCACGTAGAGCTTGCCCTGGTGCCAGTTGCGAATGGTCTCGCGCAGGTCGATGCCGTCGCGGGTGGAGGCGAGAAACGGCTCGACGCGCGAACGCTCCTCGCTCAGCATGCTTTTGGCGTGCTGTTTGAGGAAGCGGCCGTAGTCTTCGATGACGATGTCTTCGGGAGGATAGGAGCAGATGGAAAGGCCGTTGGTCTGGCGCGCCCATTCGCCTTTGGTGCGTTCGCGTTTGCGTTCGAGACGGGCGGGTTTGAGGCGCTGCTTCAGACGCGGCAGGCGGCGGCGAATGCGCATGCGGCGGGTATGCAGCCAGATCTCGTTGCCGGAGATATTGAGCGTTTCTAACGGCGGATCTTCGGTCTGCTGGGGCGGATAGCGATTAGCCATCTCCCAGACTTCGTAGCCGTAGTTATCGTCGACCAGCGAGCGGGCGGCGAGCGCGAGATCGTAGGCGCCAGGCAGCAGTTCGCGATCGAGCAGCGCCAGGTTGCGGGCAAATTTAGCGAGCGCGAGGCGCTGCCAGGGACGGATCTGGTCGCCCGTTTTGACGATGTATTCGGCTTCGGCCTGGCGCAGCAGATCGAGCTGCCAGCGGGGACGGTCAATACGCGCATTCTGCGGATCGTCGCGCAATGCGTTGTACTTGTCCTGATAGAAGGGCGGCTCGGCGGTGACTTCGGCGAGGCAATCGGGATGAAGATTGTAGAGTTTCGAGGTTCGGAAAAGCTGAACGGGAGCGCGCGGCGGCTCGTCCTGCGGCTTTTCCATGGCGTCAAGAAGGGGATCGAGGGCGGCTAGGGAAACCACGACAGAGACACGCGCGAGAGGATCGGCGCCCTGGAGTTTCCAGGCCATGGCGCTGGCGAACCAGGTTTCCTGCTGGGTGCGTTCGCGCGGGTGCAGACGGTAGGTTTCTACATAGGGGCCGACGCCGATCATTTCAGCGGAGTAGCTGGAGGGATAGAGCAGATCGCGGCGCAGCGGATTGGCAGCCGGGGGCTCGAGGAAGAGAATCTCGGCATCGAGCTCGATGGCGGTGCGGAGCGCTTCGACAAAAGGATCGCCCGGCTCGACCGGGATGTAGAGGGGATGCTCATCGTCGGGATTGAGCAGCAGGACGGACATCTGCGGGAGGCGCGCAGCGGCCTGCAGATATTCGCGCTCGAGAGTGTACGGGAGCTGGACGGCGACCACGCGCGGTTGCGCAGCGAGAAGTTCGCGGCGGACGTGGAGTGCGAATTCGAGACGGCCAGGGACTACGGGAAGATAGCGCAGGTTGCCGCGTTCGATGATGGGGCCGTGGTCAAACATGCATTTTAGGGGCGCTTACGCTCAATGAGGGCCGCTCCTTACAGTCGCGGCTCGGTAAGCAGGGTCGCGGGTCGGTAACCACAGTCGCGAATCGGAAAGTTTGAGTAGAGGTGGTCAGCGGGCATAGCGAAAGGCTTCTTCGCCCAAGACGGACAGAATCGATTCCCGGAGAAGCTCCCTACCCGGACGGCGGCCGCTGGCAGCGAGTTTCAGGGCGTAGCGCGCGATGTTGACGCCGTCGCGGACGGTGTAGCTCTCGTCGGCTGCGTGGGCCTGCTGCAGAAATTCGGTGACGTATTCGAGCACTTCCTGAGAAGAGAACGGCACGTTCTCGCGCAGGATCGCCATTTCTTCTTCGCGCTCGGGGAAGTCGATGAGAATCTGCGGCTGTAGACGCGAGTGAATGTACTCGGGAAGATCGAAGGTGGAGGCGTCCTCGTTCATGGTGGCCACCATAAGGAAATCGGGATGCGCCTTGATCTTCACACCGGCGACGATCGACTCGACGTAGCGGCGATTGTCGAGCAGCGGCGCGAGACTGGCCCAGCTTTTTTCGCTCATGCGATTGCCTTCATCGAGAATGGCCACACCGCCGCGCAGCATCGCGGTAACGAGCGGCGAGGCAACATACTTGAGTTTCTGAGCGCCTTCGATGACCGGCGTGATGAGCAGATCTTCGGGACGAGTATCGACGGTGGCCTGCAGAATATAGACTTCGCGCCCGAGCCGTTTGGCGGCCGCATACGCCATGGTGGTTTTGCCGACGCCGGGCTTGCCGAGCAGGCGTGGATTCATGGGCGTATCGCGCTCATCGATGACCATCCAGGCAGCCATCAGCTGACGCAGCGCTTCTTCCTGGCCGATCCAGGAGACACTCAACTCGTCGGGATGGGCAAGATGCAGCTCAATGCCCTCGAGATTTACCTTCATTTATAGGTCCTGATTACATTTTCATCGTAGAATGAGAGTTTCTTGATGAGCGCACAGCTGCTCCGGGTAGTTTATGTCTGCGAATTTCTGGTTGCGCTCATCGCCATATTCTCGGCGTGGTCCGAGATCGGCGGGCAGGCGACGCTCGACCTGATGCACTGGGCGTTCAAGCTGGTGTTCGGTGCGGGGCTGGCGGCGGCAGTGGTGGCCTATTCGGCGGCGCTGGTGAAGGACGAAGCGCTGTGGACGATGCGGACCGCGCGCTGGCTGACGGTGATTGTGATGTTGCTCTGTGCCATGGGAGTGGTCACATATTTTTACGCGCAGCAGGTGGAAGCAGGCGATTCGGATGAGACGGCGCCCATGCATCATGCAGTAAGCTCATCTTTCTGGACTTCATGAAGGCTCGGGATTCGGCCACGGGTTACGCTTTTTGGATTTCGCCGGACGGGACATCCAAAGTGGTTTACTCGTTGGGCACCTTTGGCGAAATCGATGCGGTGGTAAGCGACGGCTACCGGCGCGTACCGCGCGGCGGGATTGAAACGGGCGGCGTGCTGTTCGGCACGCGCGAGGACCACACGATTCGTATCGAGGCGATGCGGCAGATCGAATGCCAGCACGCGCTGGGACCGTCGTTCATTCTTTCGGAGGCGGACCGCGGCGCGCTGAGGGAACAACTGCGGGCGGCGGCGGACGATCCGGAGCTGGCGGGCCTCATTCCGGTGGGCTGGTTCATCGGGCATACGCGCAGCTCGCTCGAGCTCAGCGAGCGCGAGGCGGAGTGGTTCAACGAATTCTTTCCGGAGGCCGGCGCGGTGACAGTGCTGGTGAAACCGGAGCGGTTTCAGCCGACGCGTTTCGTGTTTCTGCCGCGCGGAGCGAATGGTGAAGTGCCGCGCACGCAGGCGGGCGAACCGGTGATTCTGCCTCTTTCCACGCAGGCCGGAGCGCCGGCGGAAGACGCAGCGCCGGCGATAACGGCGCCACAGCCGGTTGAACCGGCTCCGCCGAAGACCCCCGAGCCGCAGATCGCAGAGAAAAAGCCGGCCGAACCGGCGCGCGCTGAACCCGAGATCGCGGAAATTACGCCAGCGGAGGCACAGGTGCGGCCACCTTCGCCGGCTCCGAGCTCGCAGGTGACTCGGGTACGAACGCCGCGCCCGCAGCCGGCTGCACCCAGCGAGCGCGCGGTACCGCCGGTTGCACCGCCTCCGCGGACTGCACCGCCTCCCCCGCCGGTGTACGCGAAAGAGCCGAGCGACGGAACGAATCCAAGCCTCGAATATCCGTACGCGCGGCTGGCACGCACGTCGGCACATGAACACCGCGCGGGAGGCTTTGGCGGATTCGGGATCCAGTCAATCGCGGTACTGGTCCTGGCGGCGGTGCTGGGCTGTCTGGCCGGATACTGGGCGTATTTACAACTGCCCTCGCCGATGATTCCGGTGAGCGTACGCGAGCAGAATGGGCAAGTGATCGTGGAATGGCCGGCGACGCAGACGGCCGGGGTCGATTATGCCGCGCTGCAGATCAACGACGGGCAGTGGCTGGCGCTCTCGAACGAGCAGAAAGATGAAGGACGCGCGGTGATCACACCGCCCGCGGGCGATTTGAAGATCGACCTGGTGGCGAAACACTGGCTGCGCGACTCGCGCGGGATCGTGAAGTATATTCGAACGCCGCGCAGTACGCAGTAGCGACCGCCGGGAGCAGCATCGGCAAAGCGGATGCTACGATGATGGGTTGTCAGGCTCCGGGCTTCGTGCAATGGGCGGTCGCAAACCCCGCCAGGTCCGGAAGGAAGCAACGGTAGCGGTTTAGCTCGTGTGCCGCGGATCACCCGGGGTCTGACAAAACGCCCTCCGGCATCTCTCGACCGATTTCCATGTATCAGGTCATCGCGCGCAAGTATCGTCCCCAGAACTTTTCCGAACTCATCGGTCAGGAACACGTACAGCAGACCCTGACGAATGCGATCGAGGCGCGCCGGATCGCGCACGGCTATATCTTCTCGGGGCAGCGCGGCACCGGAAAGACGACGGTGGCGCGTATTCTGGCCCGCTGCCTCAACTGCGTCAACGGACCGACGGCACAACCCTGCGGCGTGTGCTCGAGCTGCGTCGAAATCAGCGCGGGCAATGCCATTGACGTGATCGAGATCGATGCGGCCTCGAATCGCGGCATTAACGAAATGCGCGAGATTCGGGAGAACGTACGCTTCCGCCCGGCGCGCGACCGCTACAAGATTTTCATCATCGACGAAGCGCATCAGATCACGAAGGAAGCCTTCAACGCGCTGCTCAAAACGCTGGAGGAGCCGCCGGAATGGGTGGTGTTTATCCTTTGCACGACGGAGGCGCATGAGATTCCGAACACGATCGCCTCGCGCTGCCAGCATTTCACCTTTCGCTCGGTGGATTTCAGCGAGATCGTGGAGCGCATGAAACATATTGCCGCGCAGGAAGGCATTGAAGCATCGGACGAAGTGCTCTCGATTGTGGCGCAGGCGGGCGAAGGCAGCGTGCGCGATTCTCTCTCGGCGCTCGACCAGGCGATTGCCTGCTGCGGCACGAAGCTGAGCAGCGCACAGGTTCGCGCGCTGCTCGGGATTTTCGGCTTCGAGTCGCTGGCAGCGGTGGCGCATGCGATCCAGGCGCAGGACTCGGGCCGGATGCTCGATATTGTCGAAGAGCTCGAGCGCAATGGCCAGAGCCTGCATCATTTCTCGCGCGAACTGGCGCGGTACTGGCGCAATCTGCTGGTCGCGAAGATCGCAGGCAAACCGACGCGGCTGATTGCGGCCTCGGAACCGGAGCAGCAGCCGTTTCTGGAAGTTGCAAAGCTATTCAGCGAAGAGGATCTGACGCGCTATCTGAATCTCTCGCTGACGCTTTACACCGATCTGCAGACCTCGTTACAGCCGCGGCTGCATCTGGAGCTCGGGCTGGTGAAGCTGGTGCAGGCCGGACGCATTCAATCGATCGAAGAAGCTCTTGCGGCGCTCGGATCGGGCGCACCGGCCGCGGCTGCGCCGAAACCGGCGGCGTTGAAAGCGACGATTCCTACGGAACCGCTGGTCGCACCGGCGTCGAAAGCACCGATTTCCACGGCACCGGCGACAAGCGCGCTGCACGCGCCAGTCCCGGAAGGAGATTTCAAGGACGCGCTGCAGACCGCTCTCGTCAAAGCAGGCTTGAATTTCACTGCCGACGCCATCGCCCAATCGGAAGTAACGTTGGGGACCTCCGAGCTCTTGCTGCGCGCGCCGAAGATGCTGCTGCTCTCGCTCAAAGAACCGAAGCTGCAGACGATCGCCTCGGAGCTCGCCGGGCGCAAACTGCAGATCCGCACGGAGGCAAGCGCACAAGCAGCTGTTTCGCCCTCGGCCGCTGCGAACAGCACGCCCGAGCCGCAGGAAAACTCGGATCTGCGCACGCGCGCTCTTTCGCATCCCGGCGTGAAACGGTTTCAGGAGCTGTTTCCCGACGCTCAGGTGCGCGCCGTGCGAAATTTGAATGAGTAGCGGTTGAGAGGAAATTTGAAACTATGAAGATGCCCGGTGGCAACATGCAGGCGATGATGAAGCAGGCGCAGCAAATGCAGCAGAAGATGCAGGAGCAGATCGCCGCGATTCGCGTGGAAGGCTCAGCCGGAGGCGGCATGGTGACCGTGAAGATGGACGGGCAGAAAACGGTGCTCGGCGTGAAGATCGATCCGGAAGTGGGCAGCGATCTCGAAATGCTGCAGGATATGGTGGTCGCGGCGGTGAACGACGCGGGCCGCAAAGTGGACGAAGAAGCGCAGGCGAAGATGGGCGGCATGCTGGGCGGCCTGGGGCTGCCTCCGGGATTGTTTTAGCCGCTCGCAATAGAAACGAATGGCGGAGTTTGCCGAACCGTTAGCGCGTCTGATTCAGGAATGCAAGCGTCTGCCCGGCATTGGACAAAAGTCGGCGCAGCGCATCGCGTTTCACCTGTTGCGCACGCCGCGCGAGGATGCGGCCACGCTGGCTCAGGCGATTCTCGATGTGAAGGACAAGCTCGGCATCTGCGAGCAGTGCAACAACATCAGCGACAGCGCAATTTGTTTGTACTGCCGCGATCCGCATCGCGAGCACTCGACGATCTGCGTGGTCGAAGAGGCGCATAATATTCTGCCGATCGAAACGACTCACACATTTCGCGGGCTTTACCATGTGCTGCAGGGCGCGATTTCGCCGCTGCGCGGTATCGGCCCGGAACAGCTTCAGATTAAGAGCCTTGTTGACCGGCTGCACAACGGAGATGTGCAGGAGATCATTCTCGCGACCAATCCTACTGTCGAAGGCGAGGCGACTGCGGTTTATCTCTCGCGCCTGCTGAAGCCGCTCGGGCCGCGCATCACACGCATTGCGATGGGCATTCCGGTGGGCAGCGATCTGGAATTTGCGGACGAGGTAACGATGTCGCGCTCGCTCGAGAATCGCCGCGAGATGTAGCGCGCGCCAACCCCGGGCCCGCGCGCGCCCTCTCTCTCCCCCAGCTCTTATTTGTGCTTGTCGCGATAAATCGAACGGCTCACGCGATTCTGCTGGCGATTCACCTGGGCCTTCTCAGCGCCGGTTAGTTTGCCGCCGTTGTAGGCGCGATCGGTTTTGATCTCACGGTTGATACCGGTTTCGCGGCCTTCCAGATTCGCCGTCTGACCGGCATTCAGCTTGCCCGATTTGATGCCCTGCGCGATGCGGTCCTGCTGATTCTCTTCGCGGCGGCCCACTTCGCTGTTGCCGAAGTGATCCTTGGCGGTGTTGTGCTTGTCGTCGTAGATCTGATTGCTCAGGCGATTCTGCTGGCGATTGATGCGCGCCTTCTCGGCCGCGGTGAGCTTGCCGCCGTCGGCTCTGCGATCGGCCCGAACCTCGCCGTTGAGCGCGCGCTCTTTGTTTTCCAGATTGGACGTTTCGCCCGGCGTAAGCTGGCCGGACTGCACGCCCTGTGCGATGCGGTCCTGCTGATTCTCGCGTCTCTGGTTCACCTGGCCGAATCCCGCATTTGCGATCAGACCGGCCAAGAGTGATGTATAAAGCAGCCGTTTCATTTTCGTTTTTCTCCCCTAGTGTTTTCTTCTCGGCCTTGTTTCCCGGCCTGTCTGTCATAACGGGGATTGCCGGGCGCGGTTGACTGGCGGACGATTAAAAGTCGTTAGTTCGCGACGGCGGGCAGCGGCAAACACAGATCGCGAGATGGAGAACGCGTTGCGGGGCAAGGATACGTATCAACACAACCGGACTGTGAGAGCCTGGCGCTATCAGGCCGGCCGCGAACTACGATTCGGATGCGTCTCTGGCGCGAAGCCGTGCAGTCGCTGGAGGAACATCACGCTGCGATTTGCCCGGTACACTTCTGCGATCCAGCAATGGCAGAAAGAGCACCCCCTGCACGCCCGGTTGAATATGGCGGGGTGGCGCAGCCTGCCGGCATCGTCGCTCTTCTAATTCAATCCTTGCGGACAGCTGCACCTTCCTTATCCCGGGTCGGTTCAATTAGGCGTCACTTTGTCACTCTAATCTCAACATTCGAACTAACGAAGTGGAATCGTCTTAACCACGTGCTACGTAGTCCCAGCGTTCGGGTGTGTGCAATCGTCGCGCGCGAGTCGAGGGTGACGTGACGACGGACTGTAACGCACCATTGCGGTAGGTTCGCTTGAGCGGCTCAGGCGATGAACATGCAGTCGCCATACGAGAAGAAGCGGTAGCGCTCGCGGACGGCGTGCTGATACGCGCGCAGAATCAGCTCGCGTCCGCCGAAAGCGCTCACCAGCATCAGCAGGCTCGACTCGGGCAGGTGAAAATTGGTGAGCATCGCGCCGGTTGCTCGAAAATGAAAACCGGGATGGATGAAAAGATTCGTTTCGCCCTGTTGCGCGTGCAGGCCGCTACGCAGCATCGCCGTCTCGAGAGTGCGCACAGTCGTGGTGCCGCAGCAGATAATTCGCCGAGCGGCGCGCATCTTTTCGCATTCGCTCTCTTTGAGCTCGAAGCTTTCCTCGTGCAGCTCGATCTTTGAAACATCACTCTGGCGCAGCGGCGCAAACGTTCCGAGGCCGACATGTAAGGTGACATAGGCGATCTCGGCGCCCCGGGCGCGCACCTGGTCGAGAATCTCGGGCGTAAAGTGCAGGCCCGCGGTAGGGGCCGCGATCGATCCGCGATGACGGGCGAATACGGTTTGATAACGCTCGCGATCGGCATCGTCCGGCTTGCGATGGATATAGGGCGGAAGCGGTGTCTCGCCGAACTGGTCGATGACCTCCTCGATGGGCCGGGGTGTGTCGAAGCGAATGACTCGTTCGCCGAACTCACCGTCCTCCACGATTTCGCCGCTGAACTCGGGAGCGAAAAGAATACGATCACCCACGTGTGCGCGCTTGCCCGGTTTCACGAGCGCGTGCCAGACATTTTCCACGCCGGCCGGACGAATGAGAAACACTTCGACGGCTGCGCCCGCGGTGTGGTTGCGGCGGCCGTGCAGACGCGCGGGGAAAACACGGGTGTCATTGAGGACCAGACAGTCGCCGGGGCGAATGTATTGTGCGAAGTTAGGGAATTGATCGTCGTGGAATTCGCCGCGATCGCGCGAGACAACCAGCATGCGCGATGAGCCGCGTTCGGCGGGCGGTTGCTGCGCGATCAGCTCCTCGGGAAGCTCATAATAAAAGTCGGAAACTTGCAAACCCTCATTTTAGGGATCGAGAGCTCTTGCGACGAAACAGCCGCTGCGGTGGTGGCGGATGGCCGCGAGATTCTCTCGACCACGGTCGCTTCTCAACTGGATACGCACGCCAAATATGGCGGCGTGGTGCCGGAGCTTGCGTCGCGCGAGCATCTGCGCGCAATCGTGCCGGTGGTGCGGGAAGCGCTGGCTGACGCGCGTACTGGGCTCGATGGGCTGAACGCGATCGCGGTGACGGCAGGGCCAGGGCTGGTCGGCTCGCTGCTGGTCGGTATGACCTATGCCAAGGCGCTCTGCTTTGCTCGAGATCTGCCGTTGATCGCGGTGAATCATGTGGAAGGGCACATTCATTCGGTGCTGCTGGCGTATCCGGAAATTAGCTTTCCGGCGCTGGCGCTGGTAGCAAGCGGCGGCCACACGCACCTGTTCGCGGTTTCGGCGCCGGGCGAATACCGGCTGCTCGGAAAAACGCGTGACGATGCGGCTGGAGAAGCGTACGACAAAGTGGCTAAACTTCTCGGGTACGGCTACCCGGGCGGCCCGCTGATCGATCAGCTCGCTCCCTTCGGAGATCCGCGTGCGGTGCGGTTCACGCGCGCGAAGATGAAAGGCAACGAGCTTGATTTCAGCTTCAGTGGACTGAAAACGGCGGTGCTTCGCTGGACCGAGCAGCGCGACATGGGCAGTGAGATTGCGGCGCGATTGAAGATGAAGAATGCCAGCGTAGACGAGTGGCGCGCTGCCACGCCGCAGGCTACGCTTGATCTGCTGGCGAGTTTTCAGCGGACGGTCACTGAAGAACTACTCTCCCGGGCGGTCGCATCGGCGGAAGAGATTGGCGCAGAATCGATACTCGTATCGGGTGGCGTGGCGGCCAACCGTGGTCTGCGGGCCGCAGCTGCCGAAGAGAAGGCATTCCGCTTCTACTTCCCTGCCCCGGGGCTTTCCACCGATAACGCCGCGATGATTGCGGCCGCTGCGTTCCCTAAGTTCCAGCGGGGCGAATTTGCCGGGTTCGAGCTGAAGGCGCAGGCGGGACTGGCGCTGGCGCGATGATTGTGCGCGAAGTATTGCTAGGAGTGGGCTGGCTCACACGGATTATTAGCTGAGTTTAATGTGAACTTCAGGACTACTTCACGACAAATCTGCGACGATACCAAGTGGAAGCACAAAGTGCTCGACTAGCAAGAACAAGGAGATATCTCAATGAAGAAACTTATGACCGCCGCTCTGGGCCTTTCGCTGCTCTCCGGTACCGCTGTGTTCGCGCAGAACACGTCGACGACCAGCACCGATACCGGCAGCATGAAGAGCACCAAGAAGCACAAAAAGCACAAGAAGAGCACCGACACGACCGCTACCACCAGCACCACCAAGTAACTTTGCTGGCGTTTCGGTAACGCTCAAAAGCAAGACGCGGCTCGGATTCCGATGGGATCCGGGCCGCGTTTTTCTTTTGGCGCCGGGTCTACTGACCGCTCCTTACAGTCGCGGCCCCGGTAAGCAGTTCAGAACGTTGGAAGCGCTCCAATATTGCGCCGGCTGGTAGGCTAATGCAGACGCCGCATGAAAATCACCGCACTCGAAACGATCCGCATCGCTGAATTTCCGCAGCTGCTCTGGCTTCAGGTTCACACCGATGAAGGACTCACCGGACTGGGCGAGACGTTCATGAGCGCGGGAGCGGTGGAAGCGTATCTGCACGACGATATCGCTCCGGCGGTGATTGGCCGCGACGCGCTCCGCATCGATGCCATCGCACGCGATCTGGTTCCCTATCTCGGCTTTCGTTCGACAGGCGTCGAGATGCGCGCCATCTCGGCGCTCGATCTTGCGCTTTGGGATCTTTTCGGGAAAGCAGCGGGAATGCCGGTAGTACAGATGCTGGGCGGCTGGACTCGCGATCGGGTCCGCACGTATAACACCTGCGCCGGCGCACAGTACATGCGTAAAGCCGAAACGCAATCGACGCGCAACTGGGGTATCGAGACGGGAACTGCGCGCGGAAACGTGAGCGGCTTCGACGATCTCAATGACTTTCTCACTCGCGCCGATGACCTGGCCGAATCGCTGCTCGAGCAGGGTATCACCGCCATGAAGATCTGGCCGTTTGATATTCCGGCGGAGAAGACCAACGGCCAATACATCTCGAGCGAAGATCTCAGAAGCGCACTTGAGCCGTTTGAAAAAATTCGCAAGCGCGTCGGCGACCGCATGGACATCATGGTGGAGTTTCACTCGATGTGGCAGCTGCTGCCGGCGATGCAGATCGCGCGCGCGCTCGCACCTTACAAGACGTTCTGGCACGAAGACCCGATCAAGATGAACAGCCTGGCCAGTCTGAAGCGCTATGCCGAAGTGTCGAGCGCGCCGGTCTGCGCCAGCGAAACACTGAGTACGCGCTGGGCCTTCCGCGATCTGCTCGAGACGGGAGCCGCGGGCGTCGTGATGCTCGATATTGCGTGGTGCGGCGGTCTTTCGGAAGCGCGCAAAATTGCCGCGATGGCGGAGGCGTGGCACCTTCCAGTGGCGCCTCACGATTGCACCGGACCGGTTGTTTACATGGCTTCAACGCACTTGTCGCTGAATGCGCCAAACGCGCTGGTGCAGGAATCGGTGCGCGGTTTTTACAACGGCTGGTATCCGGAGGTGATGACCGCCGTTCCTGAAATGAAGGACGGATTTGTGACAGTGCCGCGCGCTCCGGGCCTCGGCTGTGAACTGCGCCCCAATGTCGCCAGCCGGTTCCAGGTGAGCCGCCGACTGACGGGCAGTTAGGAGCGCTTAATGGGCTTAGCGGTCCCGTTCAGAATTTCGGTAAAGCGCCGGTTGACTTCTTTGAGATAGGCGGGATCGCCGCTAGGCAGCTCGACTGTCGCGGTGCCCTGATAGTGGATATCGCGCAGCGCTTCGTAAACGGCGCGCCAGTCGATGTCTCCTTCGAGCAGCGGCACGAATTCCGCGATATTGCCGTCGACCCCAGGGGCTTTGCGCCACGAGAAATCCTTGATGTGCAGCTTTGCGATGCGTGGCCCGAGCGTGCGAATCCAGTCCTGCGGATAGCCGTAGAGCTTGACGTTGCCGACATCGAAGTACGCGCGCAGCCAGGGCGACTGAAACTCGTCCACATACTTTGCGAACTCGAGCGGGCTCAGTAGAAATTTGTTCCAGACCTCTTCGACCGCGATGATCACGTGCAACTCTTCCGCGAGCGGGAGCAGCTTGCGAATGGCTGCTTGCGAGCGCGTGTAGGCGTCGCGATACGAGGTCTGCGGATCGACCACGGCGGGCACGATCAGTACCGTGTCGGCGCCCCAGAGATGCGCATTGCGAATCGAGATACGCGCGATGTCCAGGCTCTTTTCCACAACTGCCGGATCGGCCGATGAGAGCGGATACTTCCAGTGGCCCATGTTCATCACGGAGTGAATCTTTAGCCCGGCCTTCTCGGCGGAGCTTTTCATCTCTTCGGCCTGTTTTTGATCGGCAGTTGTGGGACATTCCACGCGCTCGAAGCCGGCGTCGCGCGCGATCTGGAAGCGCTCGGGGATACTCGCGCCTTCGGGCAGCATCTCGTATTCAACGGCCCGGTGGATCGGCAATCGAGTATCGGAGAAGGCGGGCAAAGCAAAGGCCACAGAGGAAGCGAGCAGTGTGCGTCGGGTCATTGTTTTTATCTGTGTCTTGTATCGTGTGATATTACCTCATTAGCAAAGAATTATGAAAAAAGAACAGACGCAACCCGACCGCCGCGACTTCATGAAGACCGCTTCCGGCGCACTTGGCGGCGCGCTGGCCATCGGCTTTCCGGCCATTATCTCCGCGCAGACCGTGACGAAAGCGATCAAGGTTGGTCTGGTGGGCTGCGGCGGACGCGGTACCGGCGCGGCGAGCCAGGCGCTGCATGCCGACGATTACGCGGAGCTTACCGCGACTGCCGAAGTGGATCCGGCCAAGACCGATGCCGCACTCACCGAACTCGGGCGCATTTCGAAGATCGCCGATCGCGTGAAGGTCGACAAAGCCAATCAGTTCATCGGGCTCGAGGCGTACCAGAAAGTGCTCGATTCGGGTGTGGACGTGGTGATTCTGGCGACGCCACCGGGTTTCCGGCCGATTCACCTGGCCGCAGCAGTGGCCGCAGGCAAGCACATTTTTTGCGAAAAGCCGGCGGGAACGGACGCTCCGGGTATTCGATCGGCACTGCAATCAGCCGAGCAGGCGAAGACGAAGAACATCTCGCTGGTAGCGGGCTTCTGCTGGCGCTATAACGACATGATCATCGACACGTTCAAACAGATCAACGACGGCGCGATCGGGCGGGTGGTGTCGTATTACGCCACGTACTATACGAGTCCGGTGAAACCAATGCCTCCGGCGAGCACACGGCCTGCCGGAATGAGCGATGCCGAGTGGCAGATTCGCAACTGGTACAACTTCGTCTGGCTGTGCGGCGATAGCCTGGTCGAGCAGGCCGTGCACAGCGCGGACAAAATTGCGTGGCTGATGAAAGACGAACCGCCAACGAGCTGTGTGGCGGTGGGCGGCCGCGTGATTCCGGCCGAAGGCGGCAACATCTATGATCACTTCGATGTGAATTACATCTATCCGAATGGCGTGCGTGCGTTTCTGGTGAATCGCCAGATCGAAGGCTGCTACAACGAGAACGCCGATTACATCATGGGCACGGACGGCGTGTGCACAATCGGCCGCTCGCCGGTTCCGCGGATCGAAGGCAAGACGAACTGGACCTGGTCCGGCCAGAAGTATGACATGTATCAGCGCGAGCACGATGTTCTCTTTGCCTCGATTCGCAAAGGCCAGCCGGTGAACGACGGCAAACGGCTGGCGACCAGCACGCTGCTGGCGATTATGGGCCGTATGGCGGCGTATACGGGGCAGGAAGTGACCTGGGATCAGGCGCTGAATTCGCAGGAAAATCTGTTTCCGCCGAATCTCACGTGGCAGAGCAGCATTCCGGTTCCGCCGCGCGCCGAGCCGGGTATTACGAAGCTGACATGATGCGGCTGGTTGTTGTCGCGGCGGTCGCATCCCTTCCGCTGGCGGCGCAGGCGAGTGTGGATTTCGGACGCGATGTTGCGCCGATTCTCGAGAAGAACTGCACGAAGTGCCATCATGCCGGGACTGCCGCGCATACGCGCGTGGAGCTGACGTCGCGCCAGGAATTGATACAACATGGCGCGCTCACGCCCGGCAATCCAGAGAAGAGTTCGCTTTACGATTCAATTGCGAATGGCTCGATGCCGCCCACGGGTAAGCTTTCGGCAGCAGACATTGCCACGATTCGCAACTGGATTCAGCAGGGCGCGGCGTGGCCCGAGAGCGTGAGTCTGAAGGCGCCGGCAAGCACACCGGCCGCAGCAGCCAACTCGAGCGAACTGGCGGAAATCGAGAAGATTCGCGAACGCATTCTGGCCAATCATGAACACGGCTCCGGCACAAAGACGTATCAGGTCACAATTCCGAACACAACCGTGTCCTATGCCATGACGGCGATTCCGGCGGGCGAATTCGAGATGGGCTCGACAGAGGCAAAGGATGAACAGCCGGTGCATCAAGTAAAGCTCTCGCCCTTCTGGATGCAGACGCACGAAGTTACCTGGGACGAATATCGCCTGTTCATGTTTGCCAACCAGGCGGGCGAAGTCGCGCACAAAGACGCGCTTGTGGATGGGGTGAGCCGGCCGACGCGGCCCTACGTCGAGATGAGCTTCGGGATGGGCATCAACGGTTATCCCGCGATCAGCATGACCCAGCACGCGGCAAACAAGTATGCGGAATGGCTGAGCGCGAAGACGGGCGAATTTTATCGCTTGCCGACAGAAGCGGAATGGGAGTACGCCTGCCGAGCCGGAGCATCCGCCGAGCCTCCGAAAGATTTAGGAGACTACGCCTGGTTTGCGGCCAACAGCGGAGGAAAGTATCAGAAAGTAGCGACGAAAAAACCGAATGCGTGGGGCTTGTTCGACATGCTCGGCAACGTGATGGAATGGACGCTCGATCAATACGCGCCATACAAAGCGGGCGAGCAGACGGATCCCTGGGTGAAGCCGACTCAGCCCTATCCGATTGCGGTGCGCGGCGGCTCCTGGAACGATCCGGCGAAGCAGGTGAGCTGCACGGTGCGAGTCGGCTCCGATCCTTCCTGGAAGCAGCAGGATCCGCAACTGCCGAAGAGTATCTGGTATGAGACCGATGCGCAGTGGCTCGGCTTCCGGCTGGTCCGTCCGGAAAAGGTTCCGAGCGCGCAGGAGATGTATTCGTACTGGAACAACGGCGTGGAGCATGATGAGCAGTAGTGCGCTGCTCGCCTTCGCTCTCTTCGCAACAACTCTTCAGCCCTACGAAGCGGTTGAGCCGCACATGGGCACGCTGTTCCGCATCAAGTTGTACGCAGCGAGCGAACAGCAGGCGCAGCAGGCTTTCCGCGCTGCATTCGCGCGCATTGCGCAGCTCGATGACGAACTCTCCGATTACAAGCCCGATAGCGAACTGAACCGACTCGCTCGCAGTGCGGTCAAGCGTCCGCAGCCGGCGAGCGAGGATCTGGTGCGGGTGGTCGGAGCTGCCGAACAGCTTTCCGAGAAGACGGACGGCGCATTTGATATCACAATCGGGCCGCTGACGCATCTCTGGCGCGCGGCGGTGAAAGTGCATCAGTTGCCGTCGGCCGAGGCGATCGCCGCAGCCAGGGCAAAATGCGGTTTCCGTAAACTGCATGTGAATCTGCAGGCGCACACGATCTGCTTTGATGAATCCGGAATGCAGCTCGACGCCGGCGCGATTGCAAAAGGCGATGCAGCCGACCAGGCGCTGTTCGTTCTGAAGCAGCTCGGCATTCAGAGCGCACTGGTGGCTGCCAGCGGCGATCTGGCGTTCAGCGATGCTCCTCCGGGCGAAGCGGGCTGGAAGATCGGCGTCGATTCGCTCGATCGTGCGGATGCGCCGTTTACGCGCGTATTGCTGCTCGCGAATGGCGCCGTCTCGACGTCCGGGCCGAGCGAGCAGCATCTGGATATCAACGGCGTGCGCTACTCGCATATCATTGATCCGCGAACCGGGATGGGACTGACGCGCGATCTGACCGTCACCGTTATCGCTGCGCATGGTCTCGCTGCCGATCCTCTCGCAACCGCTTTGAGTGTGCTTGGCCCAGAACGAGGTCTTGCCCTGATCGACAGCATTCCCGGAGCAGCGGCTCTGGTTGTACAGGATGAAAACGGACGGCACACGCTGAGCAAGTCCAAACGCTTTCCCACTGTTGAACAGTGAACTGGCGCTAGCTGGTAAGGGCTGCGACCAGGCCCTCAACGGTATGAGGCTCGGCTTCGGCGGCCACTTTGAGTCCGTGTTTGCGCACGGCATCGGAGGTGACCGGTCCGATACTCGCGATTTTCGTGTGCCGCAAAGCTGGTTCGCCCGCGAGCGCAACGGCGTTGTCGACAGCAGAGGGGCTGGCGAAGGTTATCCAGTCCGGAAACGGATCGCGCAGCACCTTGGCCATTCGCTCGCGCGCGCCTTCGGGAATGATGTTGCGATAGGCCTCGACAACCTCGACCTGCGCACCGCGCTCTTGCAGCGCGTGGGGAACAATGTCGCGAGTGACGGCAGCGCTCGGCTGCAGGATGCGGGCACCGGCGAGCGGTTCGGATGCGAAAGCCTTAACCAGCGACTCCGCCACATACTCGTTCGGGACGAGCGTGACAGCGAATCCGGCTCTTTCGGCGGCTTTACGAGTTGCGGTGCCGATCGCGGCGATTTTTGCGCGAAGTGCGGCTTTATCGGGCGGCAGTTCCGCGGCGAAAGCGGCGACGGCATTGGCGCTGCTGAAAATGATCCAGTCGTAGAGGTCGGCCTGTGCAGCGGCTTCGCGCAACGGAGCAGGATCGGCAGGCGGACCGATCGCGATGAGCGGAAGAAGGATGGCCTCGGCACCGAGCTCACGCAAGGGCCGCGCGAGTTCTTCGGCCTGATGCGCGGCGCGCGTCACGACGATACGCAATCCGGCGAGGCGCTTCATGCTCCGGCAAAGGCGGAGAGCAAACCGGCCGCGCCCTGCGCCAAAAGACTCTGCGAGACGGCTTCAGCTGCCTCCTCGGCGCTTCCTTCGGCTTGCGCATCGAGCCGCAGCGAGCCATCCGGCGCGAGCACGACCGCCAGCAATCGAACGCGATTGTCTTGTACCTGGGCAAAGGCGCCAATCGGCAGCTGACAGCCGCCGCCCAGTGCGTTCAGGGCTGCGCGCTCGCAGTTGACGGCGCGTTCGCTTGCCGTATGATTCAACTGACGGCAGATTTCAAAGGCCGGATCCGCCATACGCGTCTCGATGGCGAGCGCACCCTGACCGGCGGCCGGACACATCTGCTCCGGATCGAGCACTTCTGCGATCTCGCGCTCAAGCCCGAGGCGGCGCAATCCGGCCGCGGCCAGCACCATGGCATCGAACTGCCCTTCCCGCAGCTTGCGCAGGCGCGTGTCCACATTGCCGCGGACCGGCGCAATCGCGAGATCGGGACGCAGATAGCGCAGTTGCGCGGCACGCCGTCCGGAACTGGTGGCGACGCGCGCACCCTGCGGCAGTTCGGTAAGATTGCGCCCCAGCAGCGCATCACGCGGATCTTCGCGCTCGGGTATGGCGGCGAGCGCCAGGCCGTCGGGCAGCACCGTGGGCAGGTCTTTCAGGCTGTGCACCGCCAGATCGATTTCGCGCGAGAGCAGCGCATCTTCGATTTCTTTGGTGAACAGGCCCTTACCTCCGGCCTGCACGAGCGACGCCGTCTGCAGATGATCGCCGGTGGTGCGGATGATGGAAATCTCGCTTTCGAAGCCGCGCGCCGCCAGCAGATCCGCGATGTGGCGCGCCTGCCAGAGTGCCAGCTCGGAACCGCGCGACCCGATACGAAGCTTCATCCGTTCCCCAGGCGGAAGATGCGCCGCACAGCCGTGATCAGCTCGCCTTCCGTCTTGACGGCCGAGAGATCCGTCTCGGCATCGCGCCGCATTTCGGAGATCGGCCCGTGCGCGACCTTGTTGATGATCGCGCGCGTCAGTTGCTCGAGCGCCTGCTCCTGTTCCGGTGTCAATGTGCCGAGTTTCGGACGATAGCGCCCCATCACTTCCTGCCGGATGGCTTCAAACTGCTCCTGCAGGCTCACGATAGTTGGCGCCAGTTCGCGCGCGCGCAGCCGGCTCTCGAGCCGCGCCACTTCTTCGGCGACGATGCTTTCGGCCTGCTCGGCCACTTCGCGGCGCGTGCGCATATTGCGTTCGGCAAGCCGCTGCAGATCGTCCATGTCGTAGAGGAAGGCGTGCTCGATCCGGTTCACGCCGGGATTGACGTTACGCGGCACGGCGATATCGATCAGAAACATCGGCTGGTTCTTGCGTGCTTCGATCGCGCGCCGGATCATGTCGGGTTGAATGACGTAACCGGTGGCACCGGAGGACGTAATCACGATATCCATCTCGCCCAGATGAGCCGCGAAACTTTCGTAGGGCAGCACTTTGCCTTGAAACAGCTCGCTTAAATCGCGCGCGCGCTCGGGGGTGCGATTGGTGACGAAGATCTCGTCGGCGCCGGCACGGATCAGGTGCCGTGCCGCACCCTCCGACATCTTCCCCGCCCCGACGATCAGCACTTTTTTCTTGTGCAGCGAGCCGAAGATTTCACGCGCGAGCTCGACCGCCGCATAGCTCACTGAAACCGCGCTCTGCCCGATTTCGGTTTCCGTACGAATCCGTTTCGCGACACTGAAGGCGCGTGTCAGCACGGCATCGAGACAATTGCCGATGGTTCCCTGCTCGCGGGCCTGCGCATACGCCTGCTTTAGTTGCCCCAGAATCTGCGGCTCGCCCACGATCATCGAGTCGAGACTGGCGGCCACGCGGAAGAGATGCCGAATGGCGGCATCGGCTTCAAAGAGATACAAGTGCGGACGGATCAGATCGAGGGTAATACCGCTACGGCCGGAAACAACAGGGTCCAGAAGCGCTTCGGTGGAAACGCCTTCTTCGAGCGCCGCCGTTATCTCGACGCGATTACAAGTCGAGAGAATCAGCGCCTCTTTCGCGCCGCTCTTGCGGAGGTGCATCAAGGCGGCTGGAATCTCGTCGAGCCGAAACGCCAGCTTCTCGCGCAGCTCCACGGGCGCGGTGCGATGATTGATGCCGGCGAGCGCAAGCCTCATGGATGCCACAAACTCCGCAGCGTCACGTGCGTAACCCACGTGATGATGGAACAACCGAGCACGCTGACGGCCAACCATGCCATGCGGCGCCCGCGCCACCCGGCCGAGATGCGCAGAAAAATCATGGCCAGATAAAACGCCCAGGTGAAAAGAAAAAATGCGATTTTGGGATCGCCGATCCAGTTTGTGCCGCTCTGCAGGAAAGCCCAGATGACGCCGCTCACGGTTGCGAACGTAATGAAGACGAAGCCCATGTTCATGGTCTGCGTAATGATGCGATCGAGCGTGGCAAGCGGCGGGAGTCGATTGGCCGAGGGTGTCACATTTTTGCGCTTCAGCTGGCGCTCCTGTAGCAGGTAGTACACCGAGGCGATCGCGGAAAAGATGAGCGCCGCGTAGCCGATCAGCACGGTTGAGACATGCGCGATCAGCCAGGCATTGCGCGCCTGCGGGCTCCAGTTAGAAACCGGGAATTCGGTGGCGCCGATCAGTGTCATGAAAAAGACGAGCGGAAAGATTACCAGCCCGAAACTCGCGAAGCGATAGACGCTGTAGCCGATGAGAAACACTACTGCGACCAGAAACGCGCAGATCGAACTCGTCTCGTAGAAGTTATTGACGGGTAGATGACCGCTTTCGGCCCAGCGCTCGACAATCGCGACCAGCTGAAACAAGGCGCCCGCGCCAAATGCTACCAGCGCCGGAACGAATAGCCGTGCACTGTCGATAACAGGCGCACGACGGATTCGCCCGGCACGGCCGGGTCCGCCGAAATTGTTCTCTTCTGGAACGCCGTGCCGGGCGCCCTGTGCGCTGTTCCGAAACAGATAGATAAGGGCGTACAGCAGGCCGCACGAGTACAGAGCGGCGGCCGTCCGCAGCCAGATAACGCTCATGTGCGGGGCTCTCGTTTCAGTATAGTTCCCCGTAAATGGCTCTTGACAGGCACGAGCAGCGGTGCTACTTTTCTAGCAGGATGCTAAGCGCACAGCATAAACTCAGCCGCCGCGAGCGGCAGATCATGGACGTGCTCTACCGGCGGGGCCGGGCGACGGTAGCCGAAATCCTGGAAGCTCTGCCAGATCCGCCCAGCTACTCGGCGGTGCGCGCCATGCTGCGCGTGCTCGAAGAGAAGAAGCATATCCGGCACGAGGAAAAGGATCTCAAGTATGTGTACCTGCCGGTTGTGCCGCGCGACAAGGCCCGGCGCTCGGCGGTCGCGCATCTGCTCGAGACGTTTTTCGATAATTCGCCGGAACAGGCGGTCGCGACGCTGCTGAATGTCTCGGCGCGCGATCTGACGGATGAAGATTTCGACCGCCTGACCGCCTTGATCGAGCAGGCCAGAAAGGAAGGCCGCTGATGTCGCTCTGGCTCGAATTGTTGCTGCGCTCGGCGGTTCTGCTCGGGATGGCTGAACTGATGCGGCACATTTGGCGAAACCGTCCGGCCGCCGTACGCCACAAAGTGCTGCTGTATGCGCTGGTTCTGCTGGCGTTGCTGCCGCTCCTGCTTGTACTCGTGCCGGAGATCCGCGTGCCGCTACCCGCACACCCAGCAGCGACAGCAAGCGTGAGTGTGTCGCAGACCGTGCGGATCGCATCGGGTCCGAGCAGCGGTCCGAACTGGCCGCTCTGGATCTGGCTCGGAGGAGTGTTGTGCGGCCTGGTGCCGCTGCTCATCGGCGCTTTCGCCACCCGGCGGCTGGTTCGCGGTGGAGAACCAATGGAGAATCCACCGCTGAGCACGGTGCCCGTCCTGCTCTCGGAGCGCGCAATCGTTCCGCTCACCTGCGGCGTCTTCCGACCCCGCATTGTGCTGCCCGCCTGCGCACGTGAGTGGACGCCGCTGCGGCTGCGGGCAGTTGTCCGGCACGAACTGGCGCATATCAAACGGCGCGATGTACTGGCGCAACTTGCCGCTCAACTGATCGCCGCGCTTTGGTGGTTTCAGCCGCTCGCCTGGTTCGTCCGCCGCAAACTGCGTATGGAAAGCGAACTGGCCTGCGACGCCGCCGTGCTCCATTCCGGACTGCTTCCTTCGCAATATGCTGCCGAATTGCTGGCCATTGCGCAGAGCATACGCCGACCGGCGCTCGCTAACTTCGCCGGAATCGGCATGGCGCGCCGGGGCGATCTGGAAACGCGCCTGCACTCGATTCTGAACCCATCCCGCGCACGGCTTTCGCGCGGGCGCACATGGTCCGCCGTGGCCGTGCTCACTTCGGTCGCACTCGCCGCATCCAGCGTCACTGCATCCACTACCCAATCACGTCACTCAGGAGGTTTATTTATGAAACGTTCGTTTTTGGCGGCGCTGCTCGCATCGAGCGGGCTTTCGGCCGCTACCATTACCGGTTCCGTCTTCGACTCGCACGGCGCGCGAGTTGCCGACGCGAAGCTGACGCTCGACAACCCCGACAACGGCCAGAAGTTCGAAGCTACTTCCAGCGCCGACGGCAGCTTCGCACTCCCCGAGGCGCCTGGCGGCCCGTACATCCTTCGAATCGACAAGCAGGGCTTCAAACCATATCTCTCTGCGTTCAATCTCAAGGACGATTCGGACCTAAAGCGCGAGCTCACCCTGACGGTCGATGACTCCGAGAAGACCAATGCAACCGCCGCGGCTGCCGCCGGCTATATCCCCGTAGCCGGCGAAGTCGCGGAAAACAATCTGATCAACAAAGTGCAGCCGGTTTATCCGGCCGATGCCAAGCAGGCGCACCTGCAGGGGACGGTCGAGATTCAGGCCGACATCTCGAAAGAGGGTGTGCCGCTCGAGCTCCACGTGATCCGTTCGCCCGGCGCATCGCTTTCCGAGTCGGCGCTCGAAGCGGTCCGGCAGTGGCGTTACCGTCCGGTGCTGCTGAACGGCAATCCCGTTGCTGTTACGACCGACATCATCGTGAACTACACGCTCAGCGAGTAACGCGGCTGAACCGCCAGCGATAACGCCATGACGAAATTCCGCAGTGTAGCGGTGATACTAACGCTTTGCTCGTTGCTTTGCTGCGGGCTTTGCTCCGCTTGCGGGAAGAAACGCTTTGCCGGAACCTGGATCCTGGAACGTGAAGGCGATCCCGTTATGAGGCTGGATTTGCAGCAACAACGGGATCGCCTTCGCGGAACCTTCCAAGCGCCCGAGCGATTTACCGAGGAGGCGGACGGAAGCCTGACCGGGATTGACCACGAGCAAGAAGCAAAACCGGTTTCGGGGAAGGTCAGACGCGGGAATATGGCGAGCCTGACCATCGGAACCGGAAGAGATGCGGACCGGGTTCGCATGAAGCTGCTCAACCCCGATCGTGCTGCCCTCAACTGGTTTCAAGGACGCGTTCCCGACCTCGTATTTGCCCGGCAATGAAGGATCGTGTTCCGGTCAACAAGCCACGGAACGCCCCGGCGATATGATGCAAAACGGAGCGGAACGTGCCTCTTGTTGCCGGCGTAGACCTCGGCGGGACCGCGGTCAATTACACCTTTCTGAGCGAAGACGAGCAATTCCTGATCGAGGAAATGTGCGAGTACCCGGCGCGCTCGAAAGAAGGACCAGCAGTCTGTCTCGGGCAAGTGACGGAAGGTCTCGAAGCGGCTGCCGCGAAGGTCGGTGTGCAACTCGACTCAGTGGTCGCCGTGGGCCTCGACACGCCCGGCCCGGCGAGCGCCTCCGGAGTGCTCAGCGCGCGCGGTTCGACCAACTTCGTCCATCCCGACTGGGCCGGCTTCGATATCCGCGGGGCGCTGGAAGCTCAGCTTGGCAAGCCCGTCACCTATCTCAATGACGGCAACGCGGCGGCGCTGTGGGGACATTTTGTGCTTTTCGGCTCGGCCGCACGCGCCACATCCGTTTCCGCCATCATCGGTACCGGGCTCGGCGGCGGCATCGTGATCGATGGCAATGTGCTGGTGGGCCGCAAAGGTTTCGGCGGCGAACTGGGCCACGTCCTGGTGCCGTATCACAGCATCGAAGGGCTGAACGGGTTGCGCCCCGCCTGTAACTGCGACCGCGCCGGCGATCTCGAATCGCTGTGCTCGCTCACTGCCATCGAGCGCTGCCTCCTGCCTTACTTTCTGGGCAAAGAGCCGGACCATCCACTCGCTTCCCTGCCTCCCGCGCAGGCGGCACGTCAGGTGCGCGGCCTGGCGGAAAAAGGCGACGCGCTCTGCCGCGAAGTGTTCCGCGTTCAGGCGCACGCGCTGGGTCTGTTCTTCGACGCCATGATCAACACCTTCGACCCCGATGCCCTGCTGGTCGGCGGAGGCGCGCTCGAGACCGGACCGGAGTTCCAGCAGTGGTTCCTTACCGAAGTGCGAACCGCAATGCCGAAGCAGCGAGTCGAGCAGGCCGATGTACCCATTCATGTCATGCCCAACGGCGATACAGCGGGGGCGCGCGGGGCAGCCATCGAAGCACTCAAATTCGCCCGTAGCAGCGGTCTTTCGCGCTAACACGTCGATTCAGAAATTTCCGGGCTTAGGAGTCCTGGTCCTGCGGAAAGCCCCGTTCGCGCCGATGAGGGTGTATGCTTCGCACCCTCAGTTCGGCGCCGAAAGGGCTTTTCGCCCTGGCCCTGCTGCTGATTGCGGGGAGCTGTGCGCACCAGGGCATGCAGCGGACCTGGCGAGCCGATACCAAACCCGCTGCTAACCTCCGTTTGCAAGCTGTCGAAGCAAAAGGCCGGCCGCGCCTCTATCCCTACAGTGTTGTCCCCGGCGGCATCCACAGCGTGGAAGAATTCAGCCGGAAGCCGGACCGCATCGCGCGTGCGCACTACGCCGGGCTGCGGGCCACCGGTATCGTAACGAATGCCGCCGCGGGTTCCTACTATGTTTCCTTCCGCAAAGCCGGCGTTATCTTCTGGACGCGGCATCGCATCCAGATTCCGGCCGGCGAAAAGCTCGTGCAGCTCGCCGGTTCGGACCAGATTCCGTATGCGCGCACACGTTGCGGCAACCTGCTCTCGAAAACCCCGCAGCAGCCAAATCTGCCCGAGCGCGAGGATCGCCAGGCTTCGGCCGAGGCCGAGCAGGCAGTACCGCAGGTTCCTGTCGATACGCATCGCATTGGCGGTCCGGTTGCTCCGGAAGAGGTCGCAGTGGCGGCTGGACTGCCGACAGTCGCGGGCGAGACCTCCGGCGGCGGCGCAAATTCAAAGCCGTGGCTTTCGGGCGCTGACTCAGCCGGGGGCTTCGGAGGCGTCGGAGGCGCTGCACCGGGCAGCGGAAATACCAGCAAAAAGCCGGGTTCGAATCTGGAAACCACGCCCGGTGCGGCCATTGTCCCGACACCGGAACCGTCCGGGTACTGGCTCCTGCTGGCCGGTTTCGTCTTGCTCTGGTGCCTTCGAAAGATCCGCCGAACAGCTAAACTCAGAACTGAATGATTCCCGCGCCAGCCGACCCGACAGCCTCCCGACCGAGCGCTTCGCATGTCTAGCACTCGAACCTGGGCTTGGGCTGTGGCGGCCTGGATCTGCGTGATCTTCTTTTCCTCTACGTCGCTGGCATTGAAATGGGCCGACGCCGGATTCAGCTTCTTCTCGAGCGAATTTCTGCAAAGTCTCAAGGATCATGGGAATTCCTACGACCTCGTCCACCTGCTGGCCGACAAGGGCTTCCACGTGACCCTGTTCTGCGTACTGGCAGTACTACTATGGCTGGCACTCGGCTCACAGGATAAAAAAAGCTGGATTGTACTGGGCGCCGGTGCTGCCGTTGGCTGCTGCAGTGAGTTCCTGCAGCGTTTTTTTCCCGATCGTGACCCGGCCATTCGCGACGTCCTGATCAATACCGGCGGAACGGCGCTCGGAATTGCCATCTGTGTTGTGATCGCCCGCTTGCCCTGGTTCTCGCGGCAGCCATCGGAGCCGTCCCAACTGGTCAGATCCTAGCCAGTTCCAGCTGCCCGAGGCGATCCAGCAGAATATCGGGCCGGCTCGCAGCCAGTTCTTCGCGCGAAACAACGCCGCTCGCTACTGCGATCGATTGAAAGCCGTTGCGCCTCGCTGCTTCCACATCGTTCGGATGATCGCCAATCAGCGAAACGCGGCTGCCCTTTCGAACGATTTGCTGACGAAGCGCGCGCCAGTACGCCACCTGGGCCAGGCGGGTTCGGGAACGGCCATCCTCGGCGAAAGCCCCAAATGCGAAGAAGTGGCGCACACCGGCCAGTTCGAGCTTCCGCCAGCCGATTGCAGCCAGATTGCCGCTCACCACGCCCATGGCGACGTTCCCGGCACGCAGAGCCTCAAGCGTCTGCCGCACATCCGGGCACAGGAACGGGGTCAGATCGGCCGGACAGCTCTCGAGATAACGCTCCTGGCATTCGCGCATCGCGCGCCGCAGCACATCGCGAATGGCGCGTTCGCTCCGGCCCTGTGCACGCAGCATGCCCGCGATCAGATCCCGGTCCAGACTGCCCGCGGTTGCCACTCCGTCCAGCGTCACGTCGCATCCGGTCACACGCCGCACGCCTTCGATCAACGCCAGCTTGTGGTGCGGGCCGGCACCGCGCATTAAGGTGCCGTCGATATCGAACAGAACCAGACTTCGCGCCGTACCGTTCATGACTGCGCGAGCTGCGGCACGAGCGCACTCACCAGTTTCAGGAACGTTCCCGAAACGCGGTTCGCAATGGCGAGCACATCGTCATGCACCAGCTTGCCCGATCCCAGTCCGGCCGCGAGATTCGTCACGCACGCAATGGCGAGCACACGCATGCCCAGGTGATTGGCCGCAATCGTCTCCGCTACGGTCGACATGCCGACCAGATCGGCTCCAATATGCTTCAGAAATCGAATCTCGGCCGGCGTCTCGTAACTCGGCCCCAGCACGGCTGCGTAAACGCCTTCGTGCAAGGTGATCGCGAGGTCGTCCGCGGTCCGCTTCGCCAGCTTGCGCAGGTCGGCCGAGTAGGCTTCTGTCATGTCGGGAAACCGCGGCCCAAGCCGCTCGTCGTTGGGACCGACCAGCGGGTTCGCCCCTTGCAGATTGATGTGGTCGGACAAAAGAACCAGCGCGCCCTCGGCGTACTCCAGATTTAATCCGCCCGCCGCGCAGGTGAGCAGCACCGTTCGCACGCCGAGTTCATACAGCAATCGGATTCCGCTCACGACCTGCTGGGCCGAGTAGCCTTCATACAGATGAAAGCGCCCGGAGAGCACCGCCACTTCGACACCGCTGACTCGCCCCAGCACCAGCTCGCCTTTGTGTCCGATGGCTGTCGAAGAAGGCATAGCGGGAATTTCGCCATACGGAATGCGAACGCCGCCCTCGACATGCTCGGCAAAGGCGCCTAGTCCGCTGCCGAGCACGACACCGACGCGCGGACTCACACTGGTTCTGCTGCGAACGAATTCAGCGGCGGTCTGCAGGCTGTCCTCTCCTCCGAATCAGGTCGTGCCCAGCGTGCGGGGATAACTCGATGGCGCCAGCTTCAAAGCCGGCTCTTTTTGAATCTCCTGAAGAATCGCGTTGATGACCTTCTCGTCCACCCGCGACACGTCCTCGATTTCGACCGGATAGCGCACGATGACTTCGATGCCGCTATCGGTGTAATGAGCGCGGCTCGTCGGCGAAGCATCGGGCAGCTGAGTGTTAACCGCTCGCTCGAACGCTGCATGCTGCGCCTGAATCACCTGTTTGTACGTGTTGTAAACGGACTCGACAGCGGACAGCATACGTTCCCGGGCCTGCTCGAGGTTGGCTTCGAAGGCAAGCGTGACCGCCACCCCGTGCCAGACATATTCGGTTCCGGGCGCTTGCTTGATCAGCGCAGATGGTTGGAAAATCACTGAATTCGAAAAAACGGCCACGCGCCCCGTCGAATGCAGATCGGCGCCGGTTCCGGCAAATTCCATCAGGTATAGCCGAACGAGCCCCACTTCAATCACCTCGCCCGTGATACCCGACACCGTGACGCGATCGCCGGTGCGCAAACCATAGCGGCCGATCAAAAAGAAATACGCGACCACCGACAGGATGACGTTCTGCAGCGCCACTGCCAGGCCGGCCGTGACGAATCCGGCGATCGTGGCAAACGACCCGATCCCGCTCAGCGATGCAATCACAACCATGATGGTCGCGATAACGGCCACAATGAAGCGCCGGATGAGAACGAACTGCTGCCGCCGGCGCGTGTCGCGCACATAGCGAACCGTGGCGCGCCGCACGACTTCCGACACGATAAACAGCACCACCACGCCCGCGAGCAGCGTGCACAGGCGGAAGGCCAGATAGCCGAGGATCGTCTGCAGCCGTTGGCCGGTGTTGTCGCGCCATTGGGAAAGCGCGCCCTCTGTGGCCGTCAACGCAAGCCCCTGCTCACTGAGCGGCAGAATCGGGCTCGCAAGTGCTTTGAAGCGTGCCGCCATCCGCTCGAGTTGCTGGCGCTGCGTATTCAAGGCCGCGGGGTCGGTCTGATCGAGGGCAGTGTTGGCATACGTATCGCTCTGTTTCAACAGGTCGCGCAACTTGGCCCGCACCGGTGCGCGCAGCTGGACGATCTCGTCGCCGAGCTTGCGCGTCTCATCGCGCAGCGAATCGATCTGGCTGCGCTCTCGCAGCAAACGAAACGTATCGGCCAGCAGCGCCGCTATACCTGCCGTCTCGGGATGGTCCTGCGATTTCGTATTGTTCGACTGAGTGTTGGCGGCTGTGTTTGCGGCGGGAGTTGTATCGCTCAAAGCGGCCGGCATCGAATCCGATCCGGCGAGCAGGTTGATTTGCCCGAGCAGTCCGCTTCCCTTCTCGGCGCCGCTGGCGAATTTGAGCATGTCGGTAATTCCGCTCTGCGCAACTTTGGCAAAGGAAAGATCGGCGTTGAGCATGTCGCGTTGCGCGAGCAGCGTGTTGATCGTCCGCTTCGACGCTTTCGCGATTTGCTGATTCAGATCGTCAATACGCTTCTGGAGATTCTGGACGCGCTCATTCGCAGCGGCGGCGGTCTGCTCGAGCGTGCGCGGCTGTTCGGTTTGCGGCGTTCCATCACCTTTCTGATTCGCCAGTACAGCGGCCTGCGCACGCGCAAATGCAAAGGCTCTGCGCACCACCTGTTTCGCCGATTGGTGGACACTCTCGGCCAGCAGAACGTTTTCAGGCGCATTGCCGCTCTGATCCGCAGCCGAAACATGCTGATACCAGGCGATGGTGCGGTTCAGGTGATCAATCACCTGCGGACCGCTGATGTCCGGAGCTTCCGATTGCGCGGCAAAGGCCGCCGCCGCCAACAACAAACAACAGAAACGCTTCACAACAAAACACCCGCGATGCAGGCCGACATGAAATTCGCCAGCGTGCCGACAAACATCGCTTTCAATCCCAGACGCGCCAGATCCGATTTGCGCGAAGGCGCAAGCGCGCCGATGCCGCCGATCTGAATGGCAATCGAACTCAGGTTCGCAAACCCGCACAGAGCAAAAGTCGCAATCACAAACGAGCGCGGGCTCAGGATTGCTTTTACTTTACCGAGATCCAGAAAGGCTACGAACTCATTCAGGATCATGCGCGTGCCGAGCAGGTTGCCGACGGTCGCGCAATCGTGCCAGCCCACACCGAGCAGCCACGCAATCGGAGCAAAGATCCAGCCCAGAATCTGCTGCAGCGAGGACGGCAGCCAGTGCGCATGCGCGTGTCCCCAGCCGAGAATGCCGTTGATCATCGCAATCAAAGCGAGAAACGCAATCAGCATGCCCGCGATATTGAGCGCCAGTTGTAAGCCATCACCCGCCCCGCGCGCGGCCGCATCGATCACGTTCACTCCGGGCTTCTCTATCTCAACCCGGATCGTTCCCGCCGTGATCGGCTCGTCCGTCTCCGGCACAAACATCTTGGCCAGCATGAGCGTCGCCGGCGCTGTCATCAGAACAGCCGTGAGCAGGTGCGCAATCGAGACACCCGCAATGGCCACATAAGCCGCCATCACCGCGCCCGAAACATGTGCCATGCCGCTCGTCATTACCGTGAACAACTCCGACTCGGTGAGGCTCTCGAGAAAGGGTCGAATCGTCACCGGCGCTTCGGTTTGCCCCATCACGATGCTGGCTGCCACGCAGGTCGATTCCGCGCCACTCGTTCCCATGAAGCGCTGCATAAACACGGCCATCGCCTTCACAAAAATCTGCATCACGCCGATGTAATAGAGCACCGCGAAGAGCGAGCAGATGAAGATCACGATCGGCAGCACATCAAAGGCGAAGATGACGCCGAACTCCTGCGTCTGCCGGCCAAGCTTATCGCCGAAGACGAAAGTCGAGCCTGCAGTCGCATAACTCAGCAGCGCGTTCACGATCAGGCTGAAGCCGTAGAAGAGCTTGCCGAAGCCCGTCTTCAGCACCAGAAATGCGAAGGCGAACTGGAGCAGCACACCCCAGACGATCACCCGCTTCTGTATGGCGGAACGCTTTGTCGAAAAAACGTAGCCGCTGAGGACGATGGCAGCGAGACCGAGCAGGCCCGTGAGGCGCTCCATCAGCCGACCGTCAGCTGACGACTTCGAGAATCAGATCGCGCTCCTCAACCGGCTGCTGCGAAATCTTGAAGGCGTCCTCCACCAGCTCCGCCGCTTCTTCCAGATGCTCTTCGCTCGTGTAGTAGATGCGGCAAAGAATGCTGCCCGGATCGATCTTCTGCCCGACTTTCACTTCGAGAATCACGCCCACCGCTGGGTCGATCGCGTCTTCCTTGGTATTGCGGCCGGCGCCGATCATGGAAGAAGCCTGGCCGATCAGCTCGGCGTCGATCGCGCTGACATAGCCGCCGCGCGCCGTCGTGATTTCCTGAGCACCAGTGGCGTTGGGCAGCAGATCGAAGCGATCGAGCACCTGCGGATTGCCGCCCTGCGCCGCGATCACTTCTTTGAACTTCTGGAAACCGGAGCCGTCGAGCAGCTTCGATTGGGCGAGCTCGCGCGCTTCATCGAGCGTCTTGGTAATCTTGCCCAGGTAGATCATGCGCGCCGCAAGTTCGAGCGAAATACGCGTCAGGTCGTTCGGTCCGGCGTTCTGCAGGGTTTGCGAAACTTCCATCACTTCCAGCGCATTGCCGATGGCGTAACCGAGCGGCTGGCTCATATCGGTAATCAACGCCTGCACCCGCTTATCCAAGCGCCGGCCAATTCCCACCATCATCTGGGCCAGACGCCGCGCTTCGACCTGTTTCTTCACCAGCGCACCCGAACCGACTTTTACATCCAGCACCAGCGCGTCCAGATTGACCGCCAGCTTTTTCGACATGATCGAAGATGCGATCAGCGGGATCGATTCCACCGTTGCGGTGGCGTCGCGCAGCGCATAGAGTTTGTTGTCGGCGGGCACTACTTCGGGCGTCTGCCCTATGAAAGCGAGCCCGTGAACTTTCAGCAACTCGCGAAATTCGTCGATCGAGAGATCGGTGCGAAAACCGGGAATCGATTCGAGCTTGTCGAGCGTTCCGCCGGTGTGTCCGAGCGCCCGGCCCGAGATCATGGGCACCACCACACCTGCCGCGGCGGCAATCGGCGAGGCAATGAGACTCGTTTTGTCGCCCACGCCGCCGGTGGAGTGCTTATCGACTTTGATACCGGGGATGTCGGAAAGATCCACAACCGAGCCCGAGTTCATCATCGATTCGGTCAACACGCTCACTTCCCGGTCGGTCATTCCCGAGAAGAAAACAGCCATCAGGAAGGCCGATATCTGGTAATCGGGGATCTCGTTGCGGGTATAGCCGTCAATTAGAAATTGGATTTCCTGGGGAGCGAGCTCTTCCCCGTCGCGCTTGCGATGAATCAGGTCGACAGTACGCATTTCCGAATACTAAGCGTACCATTCTCAATGATTTGGGCCCTTTGGAAACGCGCCTGTAAGAGCTCTTGGGCGGATGCCACCGGCCCGAACGGTTCGCGGTGCGGATGGAATCCCCCTCGCATCTATCTATTACCAAAGCTCGTCGAGCTTACGATCATCGGAGGTCGAATCGAGCCACTGACGCGCTACGGCGCTCAGTTCGGAAGCTAAAGCGCATCGACCATCGACTCTCCTTCATGCCAATTCGTCATCGCTGTCTTCGGCATCGGTGCGGAGCGTTGGGATACGCCGCTGCTCATCGACGATGTCGTGCCATCGTTCGCACTCGGGTCCCGAAAAGACAAACGTACGCACAGCCGGCATGCAGTAACCGATTGGCGAACTCGTAGACGTGCGCCGTTGTAACCGGCAGATCATCCAGGGCAATAAAGCAGACGAAGCATTCTTGCGGGGGCTGGAACGTTCCCAACAGCCGCGGCCTGTTACAAACGGCCCGGAACAGCCTCAATCGTAAACGCCGTGCACGAACCAGGAGCCGCTTTGCACATCCTGATAAATACGATAAAGCGCGCCATCATCGAGCGCCACATCCCACTCTTCCCGGCACCAGAACGTCGCAGCCCACCATTCCCCCGAAGTTTTCCAGGGACCGGCCGAGCGCAGTACGTTCCCTTTCACACCACTCGCCAGGACACTTTTCGGCGAGTACTCGATGAGCCGCACGCGTGCCGGCAGCGCCGGACGAAACAGCCGCATCACCAGCTGCAGCGTCGCTGGCTTCGTTTTTTCATCCGGGCCGGCATCCGTCGTGAGCGCCGGCAGCGGCTGCAGCCGAAACGCATCCGGACGATAGGTGTCGAGTAGCTCCGGCGTCCCGACATTTTCTTTGCCCACCATGCCGGCGATGCGCGCCAGCGTGAGCTGCAATTTGTCGGGCGCCGGTGCAGGCGGCAGAAACAGCCCGTTTTGCGTGCGGCGCGGCTCGGCCGGATCCACCCGCAGCGTAAACGCCGTGATCGCGCCTTTCGGCGGATGCCGTTCCAGATGCAGCTGCAGCAGTTTCAGCATGGCGCGGCTGTCGGCCAGCGGCACCGGAAATTCGAGCGCGCACTGGTACGGCTCCCGATCTTCCAGCTTCAGCTCTACCGAGAGCAGGCGCGCCGCCCGCGATTGGGTGCGCAGCCGCCCGCATACATCCTGCAAAGCGCGTCCTAATAAGAAGAGCAGCGGCTCGAGCAATTCCAGGCGATGCTCAAACTCGAGATGCTCTTCATAATTGGTTTCGATTTGTGCCAGCCGCAGCGGACGCTGAATCGCGCCGCAGGCGAGCTGCCGCAGATACTGGCCGGCATTGCCAAGGCGTTCGACGACTCCCTGCTCGGGCAATGCGGCCAGATCCTCGCAGGTTTTCAAGCCCCAGCGATGGAGAACGTCGAGCAGCGCAACATCGGCCATCCCGGTCAGCGCGAACAGAGCGGGCAACGGAATCGCTCCGAGTTTTTCGCGCTCTTCGCCGGGCGTGACGAGCGTAATTCCCGCGTAATATCGCGCCAGCAGAATCGCTGAATCCGGATTCGACGCGATGGCGAGATTCGCCCGCAATTTTCGCTCATAACCGGCGCGCGAAATTTCCGAAGCAATCTGGTGCGGCGAGCCGAGCAGCTTGCGCAGCGGAGCAATCGAAAAGACGACAGTCGATGGATCCGTCTGCTCCACGGCCGGAGAAAACGCCAGCCCCAGCTCGTACAGCTCGCCGGCAACAGCTTCCGCTCGAAACAGGCAGGCGTACATCTCAGGCCGCTTTCAGGAAAAGAATATGCGGGCGTACCGGCGCCATTTTGCCGCCGCGCGTAACTACGTTTTTCAAGCCGCGTAAAACGGTAAATCGCTCTTGGCCCGACCAGGCCACCGCCGCCAGCCGGATCTCCAGACGCAGCGCGGCACGCGATCCGGCCTGCGGCGTGGGAGCCGAAACGAGCAGAATCGTAGGCGAATGCTCCACCGCCTGCCGAAAACGGTGCCAGTACGAAACCGGAATTTTGTTGAGCAGCCGCGCGCTCGCTTCCGAAAGATCCAGATACACAACCCCAAACCCGCCGGCATGCAAAAGCAGATCGCAGGCGCGCATGGCAGCTTCCGGGTTGCCGCTGCAGTTGACCCAGATGATACGTTCGAGCGCGATTCCAGCCGCAGCCGCCGATGCCGGATCGAAGCTCCCGTTCAGATCGACCACCGCGCAGACTTCGCCCTCGGCAGTAGCTTCGGCCAGAACATGGAAGCAAAGCGACGCGACGCCGACGGACCGGACGCCATGCAGTTCGGCGATTATGCCGCGCTGCAGTCCGGCCGGAAGAATGGCTTCTAAATGCCGGAGTTTCAGCGGCTTAAAGTGTATATCCTGCGGTAAAGCATTCAGCTCAGCGGCTGATTTCCAGTGCGTCTGGTAGCGAAGCGCTGCCCCTGTATTCGCCATTTGTTCGCCCACTGGTATTTTGCTCTAACGTGGGAGCAAAACGCAAGACGGAACGAAGGGCGGTAGAGATTGCTTCCAAAACTCGTTGCACAAAGCGGGTGCCATTTGTTTTGGCTTTTGCAATACCTTCTGCGACGCTGGAATTGCGGAACTCACGGAGGAGCAGGTTCGTTGCGCAAACTCTTCCCTTTTCGCAATCCCGAATGACTGGGAACGTAACATCGATCCGCTCCGAAGTAAGGCGACTAAGTTTTTTGGAAGCAAGTCCGTAACCCTACCCAACCGGCTGGAAAATGCCAGTCACAGCACTTCATTCGGGTTGCGAAATTTCTAAAACTCGGGCTCGTCCTCGCCGATCGGCTGCCCCGGCGGGATCGCAGGCTCAGTTGAAAAAACGAACCCAGTCGGGTTCTTGTCGAATCGCTCGATCACTGCCCAGGAAATAGTATCTCTCGTGTTTTTAATTGGTTCCAGGCTTTCACGAGCTTCCCGGCGAAGTTCGTTTGGTAATTTCGGGTCGGCAGCCAGCCGCAGCATGTACCGCAAAATCACTTCCCGCCGGGCATCCGTGACCATTCCGGCCAGCCCGCCCGGTACCGATCGCGGCCATCCCACATCCATCAGCGCATCGGCCACTTCTGTGAAGGACGGGTTGTCCCCGTCCCGAAAATGATATTGATCGAGTCGCACGGCCCGCTCCGGATTGAGCAGCAGGCTGACCGTTAACTCCGCTCCCGACTCAGCCGCTGCTATCGGATCAAACGTCACCCCCGTTCGATTGGCAAACAATTCGCGCGTTCGCTCATAGCCGGGCGGACGCGGCGGAATCAGGGCAAGAATTCGTTCGGGGATGGTCAACGTCTCCGGACTGAGCGTCTGTAACAGCGCTCGCAGCGCGCGCCGCTGCTCTTCGGCCGGCACAATTTTCGTCACCGGCTGGCGATCGCCGCGCACCGCATACGTGTATTCGTTGCCGCCGAGCACTTTCGCCGCCGCTTCGGTCTGATAACGATGCAGGAAATACAGCGGCACCAGCACCTCTTCGAGCGTCGCCATGGGTGCACCCGGCGGGATGTTGTTCTCGCCGAACCGTTCGAGCGCCAGCTGGCGCACGCGCAGAATGCGCTCCAATTCGTCCACCGCGTTTGGCCCGTTATCCCACAAATGCGCTTTCGGATGCGCGCTCCCTGGCGGACGGCTGTCGGCATCGCTGATAAACGTCAGCCCGTGTTGCGCCGCGTCCGTCAGTATGCGGTCGCGCTGCGCGTGATCATTGTCGCCGTAGCCCCAGCGAATCGCCACTTTGTCCCATTCGCCGATGCCTTTGGCGTAGGCATCGCTGAGGTCGACCGACT